>Ga0208433_1000015_pt1 | contig 219970 bp, 189 predicted proteins | sample 3_EtaG_FD_184075 | JGI IMG/M metagenome (GOLD analysis project Ga0208433, IMG submission 184075) | Marine viral communities from the Subarctic Pacific Ocean - 3_ETSP_OMZ_AT15126 metaG (SPAdes) (version 2) | ecosystem: Environmental > Aquatic > Marine > Oceanic | place: Pacific Ocean...
GAAACAGGCGAAGGATAATCTCCTCTACAGGGTCAAAAGCCCTAGAAATCGCATCCAGCCTGAAGCCTATCCGCCTCTCCCAACACTCTCGCATATCCGACAGCGTCAGGCGCCATGACCGCTCACAGCCCATTCATGCCATCTCCTCTGCATGAAGGCGCTCATGCCTCCAGATGCCGATGAGAATGCGGCATGCGGCAACCTGGCTCCTTGATCTCAGTCATATCCGGAATTTTTGTCTGCCGCGATCCGGCACCCGTGCGCGCAAGGTCGACAAGCGCCGGGCGAGCCCCTACCTTTCCGCCAGCGACATTCCATAAGCAAACGAGTTTTCGCCATGGGCTTGAAGGCCGCCATTCTCCCCGTCACACCGTTCCAGCAGAACTGCACGCTTCTGTGGAACGACGAGAACATGCGCGGCGCGGTGAGCGATCCGGGCGGCGACCTTGAGCGGATCAAGCAGGCGGCGGCTGAGATCGGCGTGACGATCGAGAAGGTTCTGCTGACGCATGGCCATCTCGACCACGCCGCGGCGGCCGGGGATCTCGCCCGCGACCTCGGCGTGCCGATCGAAGGACCGCATGAAGACGATCTCTTCCTGATCGAGACCCTGCCGGAACAGGCCGCGAAATACGGCTTTCCGCCGGTGGGCGCCTTCCGGCCCGACCGCTGGCTCAAGGATGGCGACAAGGTGGAGTTCGCAGGGCTGACGCTGGACGTGCGTCATTGCCCCGGCCACACGCCGGGGCATGTCGTCTTCTTCCATGAACCGTCGCGGCTCGCCATTGTCGGCGACGTGCTTTTCCAAGGTTCCATCGGCCGGACGGACTTTCCGAGGGGCGATCACGGCGCCCTCGTCAGCTCGATCCGGGAGCGGCTCTGGCCGCTCGGCGACGACGTCACATTCGTTCCCGGCCATGGTCCGCTGTCGACCTTCGGCGTGGAGCGGCGGACCAATCCTTTCGTCGCGGATGAGAATTTCGCGTGAGGACTTCGCGGGGAGGTTTACCCCGCGGAAAGCTACCGTTGACCCCATGAAATCCATGGACATTCGGGGCGCAATCGGTTTCCTTAGCGGCACTGACAAATAATCAATAAACCTGCCGCGACGGGCGAGACAAACCCGCCGAAAGGCATGGGTGATCGTATCCGAGGGAGACTTCGAGTGAACCAACGCCGCGTGACACGTCTTCAGATCGGCGCCTTCGGGCTCCCTTCGATTCCGATATCGGCGCTGGGCCTTCCGATCGTCGTCTATCTGCCACCCTTCTATTCGCACGACATGGGATTGAGCCTCTCCGTCGTTGGCACGGTGTTCATGCTGGCGCGGTTCTGGGACGTGTTTACGGACCCGGTTCTCGGCATGGTGTCCGACCGGTTTCCGAGCCGTTGGGGACGGCGGCGTCACTGGATCGTGCTCTCGGCCCCAATCCTCATCGGCTCCGCCTATATGCTGTTCATGCCGAGTCCGCCTGTGACGTGGATGTATCTCGCGGGGTGGATGTTCATTCTCTATATCGGCTGGACGCTCATCACCATTTCGCACATGTCGTGGGGTGCGGAGCTCTCCGAAGACTATGACGAACGCTCCACCATCCAGGGAATGCGCGAATTCCTGCTCATCTTCGGCATGTTCACGGTGCTGGCGCTGCCCGCGATCATTGAACAGGTGTCGGACGCAGCGGCAGCAGGCCCCGCGAAGATCGCCGCGATGGGCTGGTTCATTATCATCCTGCTGCCGATCACCATTGGTCTCGCTGTCTGGTTGACGCCGGAATTTCCGAGTAAGGCGCACCAGCAAATTCCGTGGAAGCGGGCATGGGCGATCATCGCGAAGAACCGGCTTCTGCAGCGCGTGCTGGCGGCCGATCTTCTCGTGAACATCGCGCCGGCGATCACCGGGTCGCTCTACATCTTCTTCGCCTCCTATGTGATGGAGTTGCCGAAATCGGCGAGCCTTCTTCTTCTCGTCTATTTCATCGCCGGGTTCGTCGGCATTCCTGGCTGGATCCGGCTGAGCCACATGGCGGGCAAGCACAAGACGCTTGCCATCGCGATGGTCTATGGCGCGGTCACGCTGCCTCTCGTCGTCTTCTTTCCGCGTGGCGAATTCTGGTGGCTCTTCATCGGCAACTCGCTTTACGGCGTCGCCTATGGCGCAGGCTCCTTCCTGCTCCGTTCGATCATGGCGGACGTCATCGATACGGACTATCTGGAGACCGGCCAGCGGCGCACCGGCCTCTACTATTCACTGCTGAGCATGACGGCCAAAGTGGGCGCCGCGCTTGCCGTCGGCATCACCTACCCTCTTCTCGACCTTATCGAATTTACGCCTGGCGGCGAAAACACGCCCGAAACGCTCAACTTGTTCATGGCGATGTATGTGACACTGCCTGCGATCGTCATGCTGGCGGCGGCCATCGTGATGTGGCGCTTCCCGCTCGACCGCAAGGCGCAACTCGATCTGCGCCGGAAGATCGAGGAACGCGACGGCGTTCACGCGCCGCACAATGCGAGCGATGCCGCGGCGGCCATCGCGCAGGTGGGATCGGCCGGCGGCATTGCCGACCAGCCGGCCGATTGAGGTTCAGTTCCCTTGTCCAATGAATCCGGCCGGATCGAAGCGTTGCTCGACATCATGGCGCGCTTGCGCGATCCGGACGGGGGCTGCCCGTGGGACCTCGAACAGAATTTCGCGAGCATTGCGCCCTACACGATCGAGGAGGCCTATGAGGTTGCCGATGCGATCGAACGCGGCGACATGGGCGATCTCAAGGACGAACTCGGCGATCTCCTTTTGCAGGTCGTGTTCCACGCGCAGATGGCGAAGGAGGAAGGCCGTTTCGACTTTCCGGACGTCGTGCGCGCGATCTGCGAAAAGATGACACGGCGGCATCCGCATGTTTTCGGCGACGAGGAACAACGCAGCGCGGGCGCCGTCAAAGGACGCTGGGAAGAGATCAAGGCGGAAGAGAAAGCGGAAAAGGGCAAGACGCCGACAAGCATTCTCGACGATGTGCCACTTGCCCTGCCTGCGCTTGCCCGCGCCATCAAGCTCCAGAACCGCGCCGCGCGCGTCGGCTTCGACTGGCCGGATACGACACAAGTGATCGACAAGCTCAATGAGGAAATGCTCGAGCTGTCCGCGGAGGTCGCGAAGGGCGGCGATCCCGACCGGCTCGAGGATGAGATGGGCGACCTTCTCTTCGTCTATGCCAATCTCGCACGGCACATGAAGGTCGACCCGGAGGCGGCGCTGCGCCGGGCGAATGCGAAGTTCCGCCGTCGCTTCGGCCGCATCGAGGAAAAGCTCGCGGCAGCGGGAAAGCGGCCCGAAGAGTCTTCGCTGGAAGAAATGGACGCGCTGTGGAACGAGGCGAAGGCGGAAGAACGCGAGAGCTAGACGCGGCGTTTCGCTCTTATCCGTTCCGCCGTTCTCTGCCAGCTCTCCTCGTCGCGAGCGACGAGATGCGGACCCATGAGCGTTCGCGGCGCGTAGTCCTGCCCTGTCTCGATGTTTCGCACGACGCCGCCCGCTTCGCGCAGGATCAACGAGCCCGGCGCGTGGTCCCAGGGCAGCATCCGGTGATAGGTGATGAAGTCATGCCGCCCCCGCGCGACATTGGTGTAATCCCAGGCGGAACAGAGAAGCGATGTCGTGGCGCCAACCCGCGCTGCATGGGCTTCGATACCGGCTTTCCAGTCATCGGGCATGAAGCGGACATAGAAGCTCGCCGTCTGCCCTGCGGGGTGGTCGGGCGCTGTACCTGCATCGAGACGCATGCGGCCAGAAGCGTCGTGCCAGAAGGCCCCTCCCCCGCGCTCGCTCACGGCAAGCGCATCGACCACCGGCAGGTAGATCCATGCGCGGACGGTCTCGCCGCGTTCGATGAGGGAGACCATGAGGCCGAACGCCTCGCGGCCGGCGGCGAAGTTTGCCGTGCCGTCGACGGGGTCCACGGTCCAGAGCGGCGTGTCGTCGTCGAGGTGGGCAAGAAGAGCGGGGGCCGCCGCCGCCGCTTCCTCGCCCAGCACGCGCGAACCGCGAACCAGCGCTTCGAGCCTGGGCGCGAGCCAGAGTTCCGCTTCGCGGTCGGCGATGGTCACGAGATCGCCCTTCGCCTTTTCCTCGATTTCATGCGTGGCGAGGGCACGGAAGCGCGGCATGACGATATCGGCCGACGCCTCCCTTATCAGTTCGGCAACTTTCCCGGCCAGATCATCCATGCTCATTCAGCGGCATTATCGGCGGCTGTGTGGGCGGCGGCTTCGCCGAGGCGGCGCGACAGATCGGGAAACCGCTTCTCGAAGCGGCCCGCGGCAAGAGGCGTGAGGCCGAGATCGAGGTGGACAGTGCCGTCCTCGCCGTCGACGCGGCGGCGAACGTGAGCGTTGGCATGAAGCCAGGCGATCGCCTCGCCCTCGTCCGAAGGTACATCGAAGTGAACGTGGCGTTCTTCATCGACGATGAGGCTGTCAATGAGGGCAAGAAGCTCTTGCGTGCCCTCGCCCGTCAGCGCTGAAACGGCGACGGTGAGCGGCTCGCGCCGCGCCAGATTGACGGCTGCATCGTGCATTTCTCCCGCGAGCAGGTCGATCTTGTTCAACACGTCGACGACGTGTTGATTGTTCTGCGCAGCCGATTCCCTTGTGACGCCGAGAGATTCCAGCACCGCCTCGACATCGCGCTTCTGGACATCCGTTTCCTCATGCGCGGCATCGCGCACATGCAGGATGACCTCGGCTTCGAGAACTTCTTCGAGCGTCGCGCGGAAGGCGGCGACGAGATGCGTCGGGAGATCGGAAATGAAGCCGACCGTGTCGGACAGAATGATCTTGCGGCCGCTCGGCAGAAGGAGGCTGCGCATCGTCGGGTCGAGCGTTGCGAAAAGGAGATTTTCGGCGAAGACACCCGCCTCCGTGAGCCGGTTGAAGAGCGTCGACTTGCCGGCATTGGTGTAGCCGACAAGAGCGACGACAGGATAAGGCGCTTCGCGTCTCGTTTTCCTGTGAAGCTGGCGCGTGCGTTTCACGGTTTCGAGCTGACGCTCGATCTTCGTGATGCGCTCCTGAATCAGGCGGCGGTCGGCCTCGATCTGCGTTTCGCCGGGGCCGCCGAGAAAGCCAAAGCCGCCGCGCTGACGTTCGAGATGGGTCCAGCTTCGGACGAGACGGCTCTTCTGGTAGTTCAGATGCGCCAGCTCGACCTGCAGCGTGCCTTCACGCGTTCGCGCGCGCTCGCCGAAGATTTCGAGAATGAGACCGGTTCGGTCCAGCACCTTGACGTTCCAGGCGCGCTCGAGGTTTCGCTGCTGGCCGGGTCCGAGGGGACCATCGACGATGACGAGGTCGACACGCAGCCCGGCGATCTGCCCCTTCAGCTCGTCGACCTTGCCTTCGCCGAACAGCGTCGCCGGACGCGGCTGCACGAGCGGCACGACCGCCGAGCCGACGACGTCGAGAGAGATTGCAGCAGCGAGCCCCACGGCTTCTTCCAGCCGCGACTCCGCCGAACGGGTGGCGGTTCCCGAACGCTTCGCCTGATGCTCCGCCGATTTCATCCAGGGCACGAGCACAAATGTCCGCGTCGGCTCTTTCGGGCTTACCTGAAAGTTCCTGTCACCGCGCGCGCGGTTCGCCTTCGGGTCCGTGGTCTCTTCGTTCAATCAAGTCTCTTTTGGCAGAGGTCTCTTCAGGCCTCGTCGCCGTTGGTCTCGGGTTCAAATAGCTGAACGGGCTGAGCCGGCATGATGGTCGAGATCGCATGCTTATATACGAGCTGCGAATGGCCGTCCCGGCGCAACAACACACAGAAGTTGTCAAACCATGTGACCACGCCCTGAAGCTTGACGCCATTTACCAGAAAGATGGTGAGGTTCGTCTTGTTCTTGCGAACGTGGTTCAGGAACGTGTCCTGCAGGTTATGAGTTTTCTCGTTCATGGGTAGGCCCCATTTATGGAGTTGAGTGGGACCGGACACTTGCCGCGCGGATCCGGCTTTTTTCTTTGCACCGCCCGTTCCCCAGGGACCGGCGGGCTGCGGCTCAATCGAGTTACAGTCCGGCTTTTCATCTTTTGCTGCAAGTGCGAAATTGACTTCGCACCTGCAAATCACGCCAAATTTATCGGTTTCCGGCGCTTTTTTCCTGCAGGCCGTCAGGAAAGCTCGCCAAACCGGCTGTAGGCCTCGCGTAAGCGGAGCGTCGTCGACCCCGGGGCGGCATTGCCGACGGGGTGCCCGTCGATGCGGACCACAGGGATAATTATGGCGGAAGAGGCGCTGATAAAAGCCTCTCGTGCGGATTTCGCCTCGTCGGGCGTGAAAGCCCGCTCCACGACCTCTACCCCCTCTGCCCGCGCCGCCTGCAACAGGACCCGGCGCGTGACGCCACTCAGGATATCCGGCCCCTCCGGCCTCGTGATGAGCCGCCCTTCCCTGTCCACGATCCAGGCGTTGGTGGAGGCGCCCTCGGTGACGAAACCTTCCGCGTCGACGAGCCAGGCCTCATAGGCACCCGCCTCGCGCGCCGTCTGCTTCGCCAGAATGTTGGGCAGCAGGGCGACGGATTTGATGTCCCGCCGCGCCCATCGCTGGTCCGGCATGGTCACCACATCGACGCCTTTCGCGACGGACGCGGCCACGCGCGCCTCATTGAGCCGCTTGGCGGTGACGACGAGCGACGCTTGCGCGTCTGCTGGAAAGGGATGGTCGCGCGGCGCTACACCGCGCGTCACCTGGAAATAGACCATGCCGTTCGAGATGCGGTTTCGCCGGACCACGTCGCGAAGAATGATATTCAGCGCGGAAAGGGACACGGGCATGTCCATTCGCAGTTCGCGGAGAGAGCGCTGCAGCCGCTCGAGATGGAACCTCTCGTCCATGAGCTTGCCGCCGCGAACCCCGCAGACTTCGTAGATACCGTCCGCGAACTGATACCCACGATCCTCGATGTGAACGCTCGCTTCCGCGTGGCGGAGGTAGCGGCCGTTGACATAGGCAATGCGCGACAAGGAAGGTTCCTTTGGTTCAGAAGAACTCGAGGCTGACGCGGAACATCTGTTCCACCTTCCGCACCTGGTCGGAGCGGGCGAAGAGAACGACGCGGTCTCCGGCCTCGATCTCGGTGCCACCGCGGGGAATGATGACTTCTTCATTCCGGATGACCGCGCCGACGAGAATGCCGTCAGGAAGGTTCACCTCGCGCAGGGGCTTACCCACGAGCGTCGAGGTTTCGAGGGCTTCGGCCTCGATCACTTCGGCGGCGCCATCATGCACCGACTGCAAGCCGCGAATACGGCCGCGACGGACATGCTGCAACACGGTAGAGACGGTCGCGCCGCGCGGATTGATGAAGGCGTCGATGCCGAGCGAGCGCATCAGCGGCGCGTAGGTGTTGTTGTTGATGAGCGCCATGGTGCTCTGGCAACCCTCTCGCTTCGCCACGACGCAGGAGAGAATGTTCGTCTGGTCGCTGTTCGTGAGCGTGACCAGCGTTTCCGTTTCGGCGATACCCGCTTCCTGCAAGAGTTCGGGGTCGAGGCCGCTGCCGTGCAGCACGATCGAGCGCTTCAACTTGTCGGCGGCCTGAACGGCCTTCTCGCGGTCGCTTTCGATAAGCTTGACGCGCGTGCCCGGATGGCTTTCCTCAAGCTCGCGGGCAACATGGAGACCGATATTCCCCGCGCCGACGATAATGATGCGCCGGGCCGCGGTCTCCTCGTGACCGAAGATGCCGAGCGTGCGGCGAACGTCGCGAACGTCAGAAGCAAAGTAGGCCTCGTCGCCGACGAGCATGGGATCATCACTCTGGGGCACGAAGAGCTCGCCATTGCGGACGATGCCGACCACGCGCGAGCGAAGGTCCGGGAAGAGATCCGTCAACTGGCGCAGAGGCGTGTTCACGATCGGACAGTCCTCCTCGAGCGTCACGCCGACCACGTTCACCTTGCCGTCGGCAAAGCTGAGAATGTCGAAGGCCCCGGGCACCGCGAGGCGGCGCAGGACTGCCTTGCCGACCTCGAGCTCGGGTGAAATGATGACGTCGATCGGCAGGTGATCCTGCGCGAACAGATCCTGGAAGCCAGGCTGCAGATAGCTCTGAGACCGCACGCGCGCGATCTTCGTCGGCACATTGAAAACCGAGTGCGCGACCTGGCAGGCGATCATGTTCACTTCGTCATGAAAGGTGACGGCGATGAGCATGTCGGCGGAGGCAGCACCCGCCCGTTCCAGCACGTCTGGGTGCGCACCGTGTCCGACGATGGCGCGAACATCGAGCGTGTCGGAAATCTGGTGCACGAGCTGCGGCGACTGGTCGATCACCGTCACGTCGTTCTGTTCGGAGGCGAGCTGGCGCGCAATGCCGAAGCCCACCTGACCGGCGCCGCATACAATGACCTTCATGATGAGGACTTCCCGTTCTTGCGCATCGTCAGGCGGATCAGGCCGGCACGTCCGGCCGGTTGGCCGTGGCGACGCCGAGCGACTTCAACTTCCGGTGAAGCGCGGAACGCTCCATGCCGATGAAGGCTGCCGTGCGCGAAATATTGCCGCCGAAACGGCTGATCTGGGCCATGAGATACTCGCGCTCGAAGGTTTCGCGCGCTTCCCTGAGCGGCAGTGCCATGATGTGTTCGCCGCCTGCCCCGTTCACCGTCATCTGGGCGGAGGCGCCGACTTCGGCCGGAAGCATATCGGCCGTCACCATCGCGCTCGGATCTCCGGAAGAGAGGATCAAAAGCCGTTCGATATTGTTCCGCAGCTGACGGACATTTCCCGGCCAGTCATGGGCCTGCAACGCGGCCATCGCGTCGTCGGACACACGCCGCCCCGGCAGGCCCGTCGCGTTGGAAATCAAACCCATGAAGTGATCCACGAGAAGCGGGATGTCCTCGCGGCGAGCCGCAAGCGGCGGCACGACGATCGGCACCACGTTCAGACGGTGATAGAGGTCCTCCCTGAAGCGGCCCTTCGATATCTCATCGAGAAGATCGCGGCTCGACGAAGACACGACGCGCACATCCACCTTCACACGCGCGCCGCCGCCAACCCGTTCGAAGGTCTGGTCGACCAGGACGCGGAGAATCTTGCTCTGGGTTTCAAGCGGCATCTCCGACACTTCATCGAGGAAGAGCGTGCCGCCATGCGCCTGTTCGAAAACGCCAACCTTGCGCGGACCCGAAGCGCTTTCCTCGGTTCCGAAAAGTTCGACCTCCATGCGCTCGGGCGCCATGTTCGCGGCGTTGAGCGCAACGAAGGAATGGCCGGAGCGGCGCGAGCGTGCATGCAGGAGACGGGCGACGACCTCCTTGCCCGATCCCGCGGGCCCGGAAATCAGCACACGACTGTTCGTCGGGGCTACCTTGTCCACGGTCTGGCGGACCTGAGCAATCGCCGGTGAAGCACCGACAAGCGTCGTGTCGTCGCCAACGCGCACGCGGAGTTCGTTGTTTTCGCGACGCAGCCGGAAGGCCTCGATGGCGCGCTGCACGACGAGAATCAGTCTGTCGGCCTTGAACGGCTTTTCGATGAAGTCGTAGGCACCCTGCTTGATCGCGGAGACGGCCGTTTCGATGTTGCCGTGACCGCTGATGATCACGACCGGCAGATCGGGGTGGCGTTCGCGGATCACGTCCAGCAGCTCAAGGCCATCGAGCCGGCTGCCCTGGAGCCAGATATCGAGAACGACAAGGCCCGGGCGGCGCGCCTCGATTGCAGCAAGCGCCCGGTCGCTGTCGCCGGCACTGCGCGTGTCGTAGCCCTCGTCGTTCAGGATGCCCGATATCAGTTCGCGGATATCGTTTTCATCGTCGACTATCAGAATATCAGACGCCATTAACAGCCTCTTCGCTTACGCCACCGGCAACGTCATCGGTGTTGCGCGTTTCCCCTTGTCTTCCACTGCTTTCGGCGTGGCGCCGGCGGGGGAAGACAAGGCGCACACGGGCGCCGCTCTCCCATCCCTCATCCGCCGGTGCGTCTTCCAGCACCAGCTCTCCTCCGTGGTCTTCCATCACCTTGTTGACGATGGCGAGCCCGAGGCCCGTGCCTTTTGCATGCGTCGTCATGTAAGGCTCGGTCAGCCGCGACCTGTTGTTGTCCGGCAGCCCGCATCCGGAATCCGTCACCACGACGGTCACGACGTTTTCGTCCGCAAGGACGCCCAGGTGAATACGGCCGATCTTTCCCTGGGACGCGCGCAGTGCTTCCGCGTCGTCCTCGTCCTCGCTGCCATCGTGTCCGCGGATTGCCTCTGCCGCGTTCTTCAGAATGTTCGTCAACGCCTGACTGACGAGCCGCCCATCGCATTCAACGGTGGTGGGCTCATCGGGCAGCACGAGATCATACTCGATTTCGGGATGCCCGATCCGCTGAAGAAAGACCGCCTGACGCAGTATCTCATTCAGGTCGAGTGGCTTGAATGACGCGGACGGCATGCGGGCGAAAGATGAGAACTCATCCACCATGCGGCCGATGTCGCTTACCTGCCGAATGATGGTCTGCGTGCATTGTTCGAAGATGTCGGGATCGGACTTGATTTCCTTGCCGTATTTCCGGCGCAGGCGCTCCGCCGACAACTGGATCGGCGTCAATGGGTTCTTGATCTCATGCGCGATACGCCGTGCGACATCGGCCCAGGCGGAGGTGCGTTGTGCCCTGACCAGTTCGGTGATGTCGTCGAATGTCAGCACGAAACCGCCCTGCCCCGAATCCGTCATTTCTCGCGTCACGCGCACATTGAGCGTGCGATCCTGCCCGCCCTCCGGAATGACGACCTGCGCCTGCGCCGTACGATCGGGATGAGCGCGGGCGTCCACAACCGCCGGCGCCATTTCCGGAATTGCCGTCGCGAGAGCCCTGCCGAGGAGCTTTGCTTCCGTGAAGCCGAAGAAGCGGAGTGCTGCGCGGTTGGCGTGTGTCACGCGGCCTTCGTTGTCGAGCCCCAGCACGCCGGCGCTCACGCCGGATAGCACTGCCTCGGTGAACTGACGGCGCTCGTCGAGCTGGTGGTTCGCTTCGATCAGGTCGTTGCGCTGGCTTTCGAGCTGACTCGTCATCCGGTTGAAGGCGCCGCTGAGCATGTCGAGCTCGTCGCCCGTACCGCTTACCGGCACGCGCGCGCGAAGATCGCCGACGCTCACACGCTCGGCCGCGCGCACCAGCCGGGAGATCGGATCGACGATCCTGTTCGCGGCCCACAGGCCGAGCCAGATCGCCGCAAGAAGTGTGATGAGCGCGACGGTGACATAGATAAGCGCGAAGGTGATCTGGAACTGGCTGCGGCGGGTTTCGAGGCTTTCATACTCGGTTACCGCCGCACGCGTTTCCGCGAGATGATCGAGAACCTTCGCATCCACGAAACGGGCGACATACAGATAAGTGTCTTCGAGCGAAGGCAACGCCACGAGCGCCCGGATCTGGTTGTGATCCTCGACGATGAAGAGCGCGACATCGTCCTTCCGCGCGATGTCGAAATATTCCTCCGCCGGCATGCCGACCTCGACGCTTCCGCGTGCCTTCGCGAGAATGCGGCCGTCCGACTTGATGATGTAGGCGCCGTGCAGCGAACGCAGCCTCATCTGGCCGGTTATCAGGCGGTGGAAGTAGACCGGATCGGCAAGCAGGACCGAGCCCTCGCGCTCGAGGTCGGTCGCCATGGCGAGCGTGTCGCCGCGAAGCACCTGCCTGTGTTCGTTCAGATAGGCCTCGGCGACGGTTTCCGCATTGGAGATGATGAGCTGTGCCCGTTCGCCGAACCAGGTGTCCAGGCCGCGATTGAGCGTCACGGCGGCGAACACGGCGACGATGATCGCCGGCATGACGGCGACGACCGCAAACATGGTCACCAGGCGCGCGTGAAGTTTCGCGCCTGCCGTGCCGCTCACACGCGCGAGAATGACCCGGATCAGGCGCCAGAAGATGAGCGCGAAGAGGACGAGAACGATGGCGAGATTCGCCAGCAGAAGGGAAATGAGGACGGGCCGCGTCGGGGCGAAGGGCGTCAGGCCCGTCAACAACATGTAGGTGAAGGAGCCGAGACAGATCGCGGCGACCACAAGGCCGATCGAAAAGGTCGTGGAAAAGCGGCGGCGGTTCACCAACTGCCACAACCGTCCTTCCCAGCTTCCCGTCCGTTCCTGGCCGGTCTCTCGTATTTGATCTGTCGGTACCATGCCCGTTCCTGCGTGGCGGCGCAGGCGATATGCAGGATGCCGATCCCGCTGCCCCATCTGTGCCCAATGCGCCACGCTCCCTTTGCGGCAGGGCGACATTCTGTATCGGCAAGCGATACCGTTCAACAACAATGTTGCCGGTTTACATCAGTGTCATAGAGGGGCTGTGAGAAGGGCCAAGCGCGCGCCCTCCTCACTTCAAGCCGCGGATTACCTGGATGTCGAGCTCGCGAATCTTCTTCCTGAGGGTGTTGCGATTGATGCCCAGAAGATGCGCCGCCTTGATCTGGTTGCCGCGCGTGGCAGCGAGACTCATGGCAAAAAGCGGCTTCTCGACCTCTCTCAGCAGGCGTTCGTAGAGACCGGGAGGCGGCAGATCGTCGCCATGGGTGGAGAAGATGCGATTGAGCGTTCTCTCGACCGAGGACGCCAGCGGCTCATCCGTGGCGGCCTGAGCGGCCGGCTTGCCGAAGTCCGGTTCGGCGAGTTCCGATTCGAGGATGTGGGCCCCGATCGTTTCCTCCGTGTAGAGGGCGGCGAGGCGGCGAACGAGATTTTCTAGCTCGCGGACATTGCCCGGCCAGCGGTACCGCTTGAGGAGTTCCATTCCCTCCGAGTCGATCGTCTTCGGCGGCAGACCTTCGTCCTCAGCCTGGCCGAGGAAATGACGCACGAGGTCCGCAATATCCTCCGTGCGCTCGCGGAGCGGCGGCAGGCGGATGGGAACGACGTTCAGGCGGAAGAAAAGGTCCTCGCGGAAAAGGCCCTGGTTGATGAGCTGGCGGAGGTCGCGGTTGGTCGCCGCGACGATGCGCACATCGGTCTTGATCGGCGTGCGGCCGCCCACCGTCGTGTATTCGCCTTGCTGGAGGACGCGGAGAAGACGCGTCTGCGCTTCCATCGGCATGTCGCCGATCTCGTCGAGGAAGAGCGTGCCGCCTTCGGCCTGCTCGAAACGGCCCGTTGCACGCTGGCTCGCGCCGGTGAAGGCGCCCTTCTCGTGACCGAAGAGTTCGCTTTCGATGAGTTCGCGCGGAATGGCCGCCATGTTGACGGCGACGAAGGGGCCGTTGCGCCGGCGGCCGTAATCGTGGAGCGCGCGGGCGACGAGTTCCTTGCCGGTGCCGGACTCACCCGAGATCATCACCGTGAGGTCCGTCTGCATGAGCCGCGCGAGGACGCGGTAGATGTCCTGCATGGCGGGCGAACGGCCGATGAGCGGAATCTTCTCATCCTCTTCCGGTTGCTGACGCGCGATCGCCGGCTCGCGCGGCGCCGTCATGGCGCGATCTACGACGCGGATCAGTTCGTTGAGATCGAAGGGCTTGGGCAGATATTCGTAGGCACCGCGCTCGGCCGCCGTGATCGCGGTCTTCAGCGTGTTCTGCGCGCTCATGACCACGATAGGCAGATCGGGGCGCGCGCGCTTGATCCGCGGAATGAGGTCGAAAGCGTTCTCGTCCGGCATCACGACGTCGGTGATGATGAGATCGCCCTCGCCCTGGCTTACCCAGCGCCAGAGCGTCGCCGCATTACCGGTGGAGCGGACCTCGTAACCGACCCTTCCGAGAGCCTGGTTGAGCACGGTCCGGATCGCCGCATCGTCATCTGCAAGAAGAATGGTGCCGCTTGGCATGGGCGCTGCTCCTGTCAGTGCGCGGTTTCGTCATGGGTCACGGTCGCGCCCGTATGCATGGGCAGCAGCACGCGAAAGATGGTTTTTCTCGGCAGGCTCTCGCATTCGATGATGCCGCCATGGTCGCCGATGATCTTCGCGACCAGCGCCAGGCCAAGGCCGGTGCCGGAGGACTTCGTCGTCACGAAGGGATCGAAGAGGTGCTCCATGAGGTCGTCGGGAACGCCGGCGCCGTCGTCGATCACGCAGATCTCGAGCGGCAGGCTCACGCGGTCCCGGCTGCCGGGCATGGAAAGACGGACACCCGGCCTGTAGGCCGTCGTCAGCACGATTTCGCCCTCGGAGCCGCCGATGGCCTCGGCGGCGTTCTTCACGAGGTTGAGGAAGACCTGGATGAGCTGATCCTTGTCGCCGAGCACGGGCGGAAGCGAGGGATCGTATTCCTCCACAATGCGGATGTTTCGCGCGAAACCTGTCGCGGCAAGCTGCTTCACATGTCCGAGCACGAGGTGAATGTTCACGGGCTCGCGCGGCACCGGGCGCTCGTCGGAAAACACCTCCATCCGGTCCACAAGCTTGCAGATGCGATCGGTTTCCTCGCAGATGAGGCGCGTGAGCGTCTTGTCCTCCGGCGAACCGGAAATTTCGAGAAGCTGCGCGGCGCCACGAATGCCGGAGAGCGGGTTCTTGATTTCGTGCGCGAGAATGGCCGCCATGCCGGTGACGGAGCGTGCCGCGCCTCTATGCGTGAGCTGGCGGTCCATCTTCTGCGCCATGGTGCGCACCTGCAGGAGCAGGAGAACGTGGCCGGGGTATTCGGCGAGCGGCGTCACCTGGATGTCGACCTGGCGATCGCCGATGCGCGGTGTACCGATCTCGACGCCGTATTCGTTCACCGAGACGCCGCGCTCGAAGACTTGTTCGATCAGCGCGAGAACCGGACTGCCGAAGGCGACAATGTCGTTCAACGGATGACCGAGCAGCATGGCGGAACTGGCAGCGAAGAATTCCTCGGCGCTGTCGTTCACATATTCGATGTGCATGTCGCGGTCGATCAGGAGGACCGGATGCGGCATCGATTTCAGGATCACATTCGCTTCCGGCGGACCGCCGGGGCCAAGGGCGCGAACAACTTGCGACATCACGCCGCCTCCCTGTTCGTAGATGAGGTTGAGGGTTCGGCCTCGTTCGCCTGCACGTAGAACGCGGAAAGCGCCGCAAGCACTTCGCGCGGATCGTTCATGCGCACTACGGCGCGCTTCGCCGCCATGGCTTCTTCCGGGAAGCGCCGCGACGCTTCCTCCAGGTACCAGACGAGATGCTTGCGGGCGACGCGCATGCCGAGCGCCTCGCCGTAGTGCTCCAGCATGTCGCGGTAGTGCGCGGCGACGATTTCGCCTTGCGACTTCCATGAGGGTGCGGCGCGCTTTTCGCCCGTCGCCAGAAAATGCGCGACCTGATCCAGAAACCAGGGACGCCCCTGCGCGCCGCGTCCGACCATCACGCCGTCCGCTCCCGACGCATCGAGGATCGCACGGGCATCTTCCTCACTCGTCACGTCGCCATTGGCGATGACGGGAATGGAGACCGCCTTCTTCACCTCGGCGATGAAGTTCCAGTCCGCCCTGCCCTTGTAGAACTGGCAGCGCGTCCGCCCATGCACCGTCACCATCGCCACGCCCGCGGCTTCCGCACGCATGGCGAGCTCGGGTGCGTTACGCCGCGTCTCGTCCCATCCCGTTCGCATCTTGAGCGTGACGGGGACGCCCGCCGCGTCCAGGGTCGCCCGGATCAGGCTTTCGGCATGGTCGAGGTCGCGCATCAGGGCGGAACCGGAGAGGCCGGAGGTCACCTGCTTCGCCGGGCAGCCCATGTTGATGTCGATGATGCCGGCCCCCGCCGCCTCGGCGACCCGGGCCCCCTCGGCCATCCAGCGGGCCTCGCGCCCGGCAAGCTGGATCGACAGGGGGCTGAACTCCCCGGCACCTGCCGCCCTGCGCACCACGTCCGGCCGCGCCCGGACAAGCTCATCGCTGGCGACCATTTCCGACACGACGAGCCCGGCGCCCAGGCCATGCGCAACCCGGCGAAACGGCAGATCCGTCACGCCGGCCATGGGGGCGAGAAGCACAGGGTTGCGAAGCGTGTGTGAGCCGATAGAGATGGTCAAACTTTGGGCACCCGATGAAACTGCACAAATTTTACCCAATTTAGCGCCTGCCTAAAGTTTCGGCAAGGCAAATTGCTTGCGCGCGGCCGTACAGGGTGCGAAACGAGCGGATATGAACGTCGCCGCGCTGATTGTGGCGGCCGGCCGCGGCAGCCGCGCGGGACCCGGCGCGCCGAAGCAATATCGCCAGCTTGCCGGGGAGCCCGTGCTCCGCCGGACCCTCAGCGCCTTTGCCACCCATCCCCTCATTTCGAGCGTCATGGCGGTCATCCATGAAGACGACAGGGAAGCCTATGGGCTTGCCTCGGTGGATCTGCCGAAGCTTCTCGATCCTTGCCCTGGGGGGGCGACCCGGCAGGCATCGGTCAGGGCAGGTCTCGAAAGGCTTGCCGCCTCACCGCCCGATTACGTGCTCATCCATGACGGTGCGAGGCCGCTGGTCTCGGCCGGGCTCATCGCGGACTGCATTTCGGCATTGGCGGAACATGCAGGCGCGCTTGCCGCCCTTACCGTCACCGACACGATCCGCCGCGCAACGGCGCAGGGGCTTGCGGGCGAGACGGTCGACCGCACGGGGCTCTGGCGCGCGCAGACACCCCAGGCCTTTCGCTTCGGCGCCATTCTCGACGCGCACCGGCGCGCATCAGGCGACGACTTTACGGATGACGTCGCGGTGGCGGCGGCCGCGGGGATTGGCGTCGTCATGGTCGAGGGCGACGAAGACAACATCAAGATTACGAGCGCGGAAGATATCAGACGTGCGGAGCGCATCATCATGCGGGGCGGAGATGTGAGAACGGGCACCGGCTTCGACGTTCACCGGTTCGGACCGGGCGATCATGTCTGGCTGTGCGGTGTGAAGGTGCCTCACGCGTTCGGCCTTGTCGGCCATTCGGATGCGGATGCCGGGCTGCATGCGATCACCGACGCGATCCTCGGCGCCATCGGCGCGGGCGATATCGGGAAGCATTTCCCGCCGAGCGATCCGAGGTGGAAAGGCGCGTCGTCAGATATCTTCCTCGCCCATGCCGCAACACTGGCACGCGAAGCCGGTGCGCGGATTTCGAATGTCGATCTCACGCTGATCTGCGAGCAACCGAAAATCGGGCCACATGCCGCCGCCATGCGTAAGCGCATTGCCGAAATTCTATCTGTCGACGTGTCGCGCGTGAGCGTCAAGGCGACGACGACGGAAGGCCTCGGCTTTACCGGCCGCGGCGAGGGCATCGCCGCCCAGGCACTCGCAACGCTCATCTTCGGGTGACAGCATGATCCGATTGACCGCCCTGCCGCCTTCCCTTCCTCTCCATCATCCAGCCGCACTCATAGCGACCTGGTTCGGCGCCGGTCTCATCCGTCCAGCACCCGGCACCTGGGGAACGCTCTTCGCCTTTCCGTTCGCCCTTGCAATCGGCTGGGCGGGCGGCTCATGGGCCCTCCTCTTCTGCTCGGTCGCCGCCTTCGCAGGCGGTATCTGGGCGGCGGGGCAATTTTGCCTGGCGGCGGAGAAAGACGATGCGCCCGAAGTCGTGATCGACGAGGTCGCCGCGATATTTCTCGTTCTTGCAGCCCTACCGATGACACCCGTGGCGTGGGGGGCGGCGTTCTTCCTCTTCCGCTTCTTCGACATTCTGAAGCCCTGGCCGATCGGCACGATAGAGCGGCGCTTCAAGGGCGGCTTCGGCGTCATGATCGACGACGTCGCCGCTGCTCTGTTCGCAATCTTCTCCTTCATTCTCCTCGACACTCTCTGGCTGGTTCTGACATGAGCATCTTTCCCCGGCGTCTCATTCACCTCGCCGAACTCACCCTCGCCGATGCGCGAGAGGCAAAGCTCAAGATCGTCACGGCCGAAAGCTGCACGGGCGGGCTGATCGCGGCATTGCTGACCGATATCGCCGGCTCTTCGGATGTCGTCGAACGCGGGTTTGTCGTTTACTCGAACGAAGCCAAACGCGACATGCTGGACGTGCCGGGCGACCTCATCGCCGATTTCGGCGCCGTATCGGAGCCCGTCGCGCGCGCCATGGCCGAGGGTGCACTGAAGAATTCGCGCGGGCACATCGCCGTTTCTGTGACCGGCATTGCCGGGCCCGGCGGCGGCACCCCGATGAAGCCCGTGGGACTCGTCCATTTCGGAGCGGCGCGTAGCGGCCGCAGCATCCTTCACGAGATGCAGTTGTTCGGCGATATCGGACGCGACGAAATACGCATGAAGAGCGTCGAGACGGCGCTCAATCTCGTGCGGCGGATGATGTAGGTCTATTCCGAGGACGGAACCGGCGCCCCGGATTCGAAAGAAGGCGAGCTGCGCCTGCCGCCATAGAGTTCATCGGCGCGGTCGACAAATGCCTGCATCATCTTCCCGAATGCTTTCGCAAACATGGCGCCCATCATTTTTTGCAGCGTCGCGCTTCGAAACTCGAAATCGATGAAGAAGTGGATGCGGCAGCCGCCTTCGGGCAGGGTTTCGAACTGCCATTTGTTGTGGAGGTAGCTGAACGGCCCCTGCACGTAGCCGACATCAATGAGCCCCGCTTCCGGATCGAGCGTCACGCGGCTCGTGAACTGCTCACGGAACACCTTGTAGGAAACGATAAGGTCGGCAAGCAGAACTTCCTTGTCGTCGATTTTCTCGCGGCGCCTGATCCGCGCGCCGCTGCACCAGGGCAGAAAATCGGGATAGCGGTCGACGGCGGCGACAAGCGCAAACATATCTTCCGCCGCGTAGGGAACGTCGCGGGTTTTCTCATGCGCCGTCATGGAAACATCAGCCTCGTACGAGCGTCGCCTGGCGCGCCTCGCGGAGTCGGACGAAGTCCTCATCCGCGTGATAGGAAGAACGCGTCAGCGGGCTTGCGGAGACAAGCAGGAAGCCCTTGGTCCGCGCGATGCGCTCATAGGATTTGAATTCCTCCGGCGTCACGAAGCGGTCGATGGCGGCGTGCTTCCGCGTCGGCTGCAGATATTGCCCGATCGTCAAAAAGTCGATCGAGGCGGAACGCATGTCGTCCATCACCTGCAGCACTTCCTCGCGCGCCTCGCCAAGACCGACCATGATGCCGGATTTGGTGAAGATCGTCGGATCGAGTTCCTTCACGCGCTGCAGCAGGCGCAGGGAGTGGAAGTAGCGCGCGCCCGGCCGGATACCGAGATAGAGGCGCGGTACAGTCTCGAGATTGTGGTTGAAGACGTCGGGCCTCGCCGCGACGACCTTCTCCAGCGCGCCTTCCTTGCGCAGGAAGTCCGGCGTCAGGATTTCGATGGTCGTGCCCGGAGAGTGGTGGCGGATCGCTTCGATCACCTCGACGAAATGCTGCGCGCCACCGTCCGCAAGATCGTCGCGGTCGACGGAAGTAATGACGACGTGACGAAGGCCGAGCTTTGCAACGGCCTTTGCGACATTCTCGGGCTCCTGCGCATCGAGCGGCGCGGGAAGACCCGTCTTCACGTTGCAGAAGGAACAGGCGCGCGTGCAGGTATCGCCCATGATCATCATGGTGGCGTGCTTCTTGGTCCAGCATTCACCGATGTTGGGACAGCCGGCTTCCTCGCAAACCGTGACGAGGTTGTTCTCCCGGACGACCTGCTTCGTCTCGGCATAAACCGGGGACCCCGGCGCCTTGACGCGGATCCACTCCGGCTTGCGCAGCACGGGCGTGTCGGGACGCTTTGCCTTTTCGGGGTGCCGGGGCTTTGCCGCGCCCGGCTTCAGCGTATCTACGATCGTGACCATGAACTCGGATACCGTTTGCCTGACTGGACATGGATAACCGCTTGGCCCGATTCAAGCAAATTTGGCCGATTTCGGGGGGTCAGCCTTTCTCGGCCGGCAGTTCGTAGAGACCGCCGATGACCTGCATGCCGCCGTCCTCCGTCCGGACCGGAAGGTAGATCGCCTCGTAGTGCACGTGTTCGAGATCCACACCGATGAAATACCCCCGCAAGCATGCAGGGCGGCACGTCTCGATAATGCGGTTGTGAAATGCGGTCTGATCGCTGGCCATCTCCGGCGAATAGCAGTCCGAGAAGAGTTTGCCGGTAAACTTTTGGCCGAGGCGTTCCTCGTTTTCGCTGCCAACCAGCCGGTACCGCATGTCGGTGCCGCCATTCACGGGCTCGACAACGAACATGCCGCCCATCGTACGCGGGATATCGAGCGGGTTGAAGTCCGCCCGCAGCATGACGCCGTCGGGCTGGAGGCGTGCCTTCCAGTAATCCAGCAAATTGCGGCAATGAGGGTGACGCGGTTCGTCGGCTTCGACAACCGAGTAGTCAATGCCCCTGCCGGCCGGCTGCACATCTGTCTTCGTCGTCACGAGCCACTCCTCCTCGATGGAGGCTAAGACCGCAATCGTTAAGCAAATGCTATCCGCCGCCAGCTCTTTTACGATCCAAGCCGCTGGAACTGGCTTTCGGGCGCCCCGAGCTCCAAGAGTGCCTGTCGCAGCCGCTCCGCCAGGTCCATTTCGAGATTCGATCCGGCAAGGTTCCGGCTCTCTCCCGGATCGTCCTAGATAGCGTAGAGATGGTGCCCCGAAAAGCGCGTCAGCGCCCAGTAAGGCAGCATGTCTCCCTTCTGCCATTGCTGATGAATGACAGGCACCTTGCTTCCCGGCATGCGGTCCAGAAAGGCCCGCTCGTCCGGCAGCGGCAATTCCTGTTCGCGCTTCAGGAAATGAGTCGGCATGGTCGACCAGCGGTTCGACATCATGCTGAGCGGCGCGTTGTCGCCCGCAGGCCCCCGCGCGTATTTGTAGCGGCCGTCGACATAATGGACTTCCCGTCCCCGGATGCCGGTGAGAAGCCAGTCCCGGATTTTCTCCGCCTTGCCATGCATCAGCGGCAGAAGCGAACGGCCATGCGTGCGCTGGCGAACCTCCACGCCGAACAGATCGGCCAGCGTCGCGAAGAGGTCGACGCTCGTCGTCAGCGCATCGCAGGTGCCCGGCGCAACGCCGCCGTCGGCGTAAGGCGGCCAGATGAGATGCGCGCCCTCCCAATCCGGATCGTACATCGAGGCGCAGGGCTCCGGCGTGTCGAAGGGTTCGTGCGGATCGAACTCGTCGACGAAGAGCATGAAGCGGTCGAGATTGGGCGTTGCAATTCCTGCCCGCCATAGGCGCCGAGCATGTGCCGGTTGAGGCTGTCCAGAAGAACGACGACCGCGTTCTTCGGCATCCTGGCCGAACGATCCTCCAAATACTTCCCCCCTTTGCCGGGTTCAGGCGCCCGGAGCGCGCTGCCTCCGATTTTTCCTCGCCCAGAGGTTCAGCATTTCGACCATCACGGAGAAAGCGACCGCGAAGTAGAGATAACCCTTCGGGATGTGGAAGTGCAGGCCGTCCGCGATCAGGGCGACACCGATCAGGATCAGGAAGCTCAGCGCAAGCATCTTCACCGTCGGGTGCTGCCCGACAAACGCGCTTACCGGTTCCGCCGCGAAGATCATGACGATGACCGCCACGATCACGGCAACCGCCATGATGGGAAAATGATCGGACATCCCCACCGCCGTCATCACCGTGTCGAAGGAAAACACGATGTCGATGATCGCGATCTGCAGAACAACGCTCATCAGGCCGGCTGTCGCAACTGTCTTGCCGGTCGCCTCCTGCGTTTCACCTTCCACCGCGTGGTGAATTTCGGTCGTTGCCTTCGCCATCAGGAAAAGGCCGCCGGCGAGCAGCAAGAGGTCGCGCCAGGAGATCTCGTACTCGCCGAAATCGAAGACGGGCTCCGTGAGCGTCACGATCCATGCGGCGGAGGCCAGAAGAAGCAAACGGGTCACAACCGCTGCGCCGAGGCCGAGCCGCCGCCCGAGCTTCTGCTGATGGGCGGGCAGCCGCGAAGCGAGGATCGACAGGAAAATGAGATTGTCGACGCCGAGAACGATCTCGAGGATCGTCAGCGTTGCGAGGCTTGCCCAGTTTTCTGGCTGCAGGAAAAGATCGAACATGAGGAATAGAAGTGCAGCGCCGCGATGTCCGCGTCAAGCGGAAGCTTTGACCTTCCGTTCCTCGCAAAGGATCAAGTATGGAGGACCCGCCCGTAGGCATCGAGCACCGCTTCGCCCATCATTTCCGACAAAGTGGGGTGCGGAAACACGGCCTGCATGAGTTCGGCCTCGGTCGTCTCCAGCGTCATGGCAACGCCGTAACCCTGAATGAGTTCCGTCACTTCCGCGCCGATCATATGCGCGCCGAGGAGCTCGCCCGTCTTCGCGTCGAAGACGGTCTTGACGAAGCCTTCCGTTTCGCCCAGCGCAATGGCCTTGCCGTTGGCGCGGAAGGGAAACCGGCCGACCCTGACCTCGTATCCCTGTTCCTTCGCCTTGGCTTCCGTCAGGCCGACGCTGGCGATCTGCGGCGTCGAATAGGTGCAGCCTGGGATGCGGCGCGGGTCGATGGGATGAAGGCCCTTGACGCCGGCAATGCGCTCGGCGGCCAGGATGCCTTCGTGGCTTGCCTTGTGCGCGAGCCAGGGCGGGCCAACGAGATCGCCGATGGCGTAGACACCCTTCGCGCCCGTCTCCAGCCATTCGTTGACGACGACATGCGTCTTCTCGACCTTCACGCCCGCCTTCTCCAGGCCGATGTTCTCGACATTGCCGACAATGCCGACGGCGGAGATGAGTTTTTCGGCTTCAAGCGTCTCGGTCTTGTCACCAACGGTCACTGTGATCTTCGCGCCTTTGCCGGAGATGTCCGTTTTCTCGATTTTTGCGCCGGTGAGAATACGGATGCCGCGCTTCTTGAACGCGCGCGCGGCTTCCTTCGAAATCTCCTCGTCCTCGACCGGCAGGATGCGATCCAGCACCTCCACGACCGTCACCCCGGCGCCGAAAGCGCGGTAGAAGCTCGCGAACTCGATGCCGATGGCGCCTGAGCCGATAACGATCAGCGATTTCGGGATCGCCTTCGGGACCATGGCCTCGCGATAGGTCCAGATCGTCTTGCCGTCCGGTTCGAGCCCCGCGATGGTGCGTGCCCGCGCGCCGGTCGCGAGGATGATGTTCTTCGCCGTGACCTCGCTCGTCTTGCCGTCCTTCGTCTCGACCGCGATCTTTCCTTCTCCGGCAAGCTTTCCCGTTCCTTCGATGACATCGATCTTGTTCTTCTTCATCAGGAACTTGACGCCATTCGAAAGCTGCGCGGCGACATTGCGGCTGCGGGTTACCACCGCTTCGGCATCGAAGCTCACCTTCTCGGCCTTGAGGCCGTACTCGCCGAGGCGATGCAACGTCTCGTAGATTTCCGCCGAGCGAAGCAGCGCCTTGGTCGGAATACATCCCCAGTTCAGACAAATACCGCCCAGCGCATCGCGCTCCACGACCGCGGCCTTGAGGCCGAGCTGCGCGGCGCGGATCGCGGCGACATAACCGCCGGGGCCGGAACCGATTACGACGACATCGTATTGCTCGGCCATCACATCAGCATCCTTGCGGGATATTCCACATAGGCCTTGAAAGCCTCGAGGAAGCGCGCGCCGAGCGCGCCGTCGATGGCGCGATGGTCGCAGGACAAGGTGACCGTCATCACGTTCGCTATTTCGAGTTTGCCGCTTCTCACAACCGGCCGTTCCTCGCCCTTGCCGACGGCGAGGATAGCGGCCTGAGGCGGATTGATGACGGCGGTGAAGTGCTTGATGCCGAACATGCCGAGGTTCGAGATCGAGAAGCTGCCGCCTTCATATTCCGATGGCTTCAGCTTCTTGTCGCGAGCGCGCGCGGCGAGCGACTTCGCCTCTTCCGATATCTCGGCGAGGCCCTTCTTCTCCGCGTTGCGGATGATCGGCGTGATGAGGCCACCGTCGAGGGCGACGGCAATGCCGACATCGGCCGACTTGTGTTTCAGAAGGGCGTTGCCCGCGAAACTCACATTCGCATCCGGCACCTTGATCAGCGCGAGGGCCGCGGCACGGACGAGAAAATCGTTCACGGAGAGCTTGACGCCCTCGCCTGCTTCCTCGTTGAGCTTCTTGCGCGCGACGAGAAGTTCGTCGAGCTCGCAGTCGATGGTCAGATAGAAATGCGGGATTTCCTGCATCGACCGGGTGAGTCGCCGCGCGATGGTCTTGCGCATGCCATCCAGCGGCACTTCCTCGTAGGAATCCTTGTCGTAGAAAGCGCGCGGATCGATACCCGGCACCGGAGCGGCGGCGCCTGCCGCCTCTTTTCGGGGTGCCGTTTTCGACGCGCCCTCGAGATCGGCCTTCACGATGCGTCCGCGTGGCCCCGACCCCTCGACGGAAGCAAGATCGATCCCCTGTTGCGCGGCGATGCGGCGCGCAAGCGGCGAAGCGAAAACGCGTTCGCCCTTCGCCGTCTCCGGCGCAGGCGGCGCCTTGCCGCCCGGATCGGCAGCGGGCTTCTTCGCTTCGGGTTTCGGCTGCGGTGCGGGCTCTTCCTGTGCCTGCTGCTTCTTCGGCGCAGCGGTTCCCGAAGGTTCATAATCTTCGAGCGCGCTTTCGTCCTCGCCTTCTTCCAGCAGCACGGCGATAGGCCTGTTGACGGCAATGCCTTCCGTTCCTTCATCGACGAGAAGGCGGCCGATCGTTCCTTCGTCCACGGCTTCCACTTCCATGGTTGCCTTGTCCGTTTCGATCTCGGCGATCACATCGCCGGCGCTCACCGTGTCCCCTTTCTTCACATACCATTTGGCAAGCGTGCCTTCCTCCATGGTCGGCGAAAGGGCGGGCATCAGGATGGGTGTGGGCATGACCGCGCTCCTCAGCGATAGCAGACGGTTTTCACCGCCTCTATCACTTCTTCGGCGCTTGGCAGCGCGAGCTTTTCGAGATTGGCCGCGTAAGGCATCGGCACATTCTTTTGCGCCACGCGCAGGATCGGTGCATCGAGATAGTCGAACGCGCGGGCCTGCACCTCGGCGGCAATCTCGGCACCGATGCCGCAAACCGGCCATGTCTCCTCGACGGTGACGAGGCGGTTCGTCTTCTTCACCGACGCGATCACCGTTTCCATGTCGAGCGGGCGGATGGTGCGCAGGTCGATCAATTCGACGTCGAGGCCTTCCTCTTCGAGCTTCGCCATCGCTTCGAGACAGTATGTGATGCCATGGCTGTGCGAGACGAGGGTCACGTCCTTGCCCTCCTTCATCACGCGCGCCTTGCCGATGGGCAGAACATGGTCGTCGAGTTTCGGCACCTCGAAACTCTTGCCGTAGAGCACTTCGTTTTCGAGGAATATCACCGGGTTCGGATCGCGGATCGCGGCCTTCAGCAAACCTTTTGCATCGGCCGCCGAATAAGGCGCGATCACGACCAGCCCCGGGATGTGCGCATACCACGACGCGTAGTCCTGGCTGTGCTGTGCGCCGACGCGCGAAGCCGGCCCGTTGGGCCCGCGAAAGACGATGGGGCAGGACATCTGCCCGCCCGACATGTAGCGTGTCTTTGCGGCAGAGTTGATGATCTGGTCCATCGCCTGCATGGCGAAGTTGAAGGTCATGAATTCAACGATGGGGCGCAGGCCTGCCATCGCAGCACCGACGCCGAGACCGGCAAAGCCGTGTTCGGTGATGGGCGTATCGACCACGCGCCTGTCCCCGAATTCGGCGAGCAGGCCCTGCGTCACCTTGTAGGCGCCTTCATACTGCGCCACTTCCTCGCCCATGACGAAGACGCGTTCGTCTCGCCGCATTTCTTCGGCCATGGCGTCGCGAAGCGCCTCGCGCACGGTCTGCGTTACGAATTCAGTGCCTTCGGGAAGCTCGGGGTCGCCTGCAACCTCGACTTTGGGTTGCTTGCGTTCGGTGCCGGTCTTTTCGCGCGTTTCGCGGCTCGTCGCTTCGCCCTGCCCGGGTTCGGTTTTTGGCGGTGTCTTCTTCGGCGCTGCCTTCATCTCGGACGCATCTTCGCCCTCCTCTGCAAGAAGCGCGATGACGTCATTCACCTTAACATTCTCTGTACCTTCATCGACGAGGATTTTCGCGACCGTCCCCTCGTCCGCGGCCTCGACTTCCATCGTCGCCTTGTCGGTCTCGATCTCGGCGATGACATCGCCCGCATTCACCTGATCGCCCACCTTCACATGCCATTTGGCAAGCGTGCCCTCTTCCATCGTGGGCGAGAGGGCCGGCATGAGCACTTCAATCGGCATGAGCGTCAGGCCTCCACTTCGGCGAGAACGTCGGTCCAGAGTTCGGAGGCATCCGGCTCCTCGCTCGACTGTGCGAACTCCGCGGCCTCGTTGACGATCGCCTTGATCTCCTTGTCGATCTGCTTCAGATCGTCCTCCGAAAGCGATTTCGTCTCGATGAGGCGCAACCTCACCTGCTCGATCGGATCGTGCTCGGCGCGCATCTTGTTCACTTCTTCCTTGGCGCGATATTTCGCCGGGTCCGACATTGAGTGACCGCGATAGCGGTAGGTCATCATTTCCAGGATGTAGGGGCCTTTGCCCGCACGGCACGCATCGACGGCGCGCTTGCCGGCCTCGCGCACCGCGCGCACATCCATGCCGTCGACCTGTTCGCCCGGAATGTTGAAGCTGACGCCGCGTTTGGCAAGGTTCGTCTGCGCGCTTGCCCGGGCAACGCTCGTGCCCATCGCGTACTGATTGTTCTCGATTACATAAACGACCGGCAATTGCCAGAGCTCCGCCATGTTGAAGCTCTCATAGACCTGTCCCTGGTTCGCCGCGCCGTCGCCGAAATAGGTCAGGCAGACCTTTCCGTTCTCGCGATACTTGTTGGCGAAGGCGAGGCCTGTACCAAGCGGTACCTGTGCGCCCACGATGCCGTGACCGCCATAGAATTTCTTCTCGACGCTGAACATATGCATCGAGCCGCCCTTGCCCTTGGAATAACCGCCCGAGCGCCCGGTAAGTTCGGCCATGACGCCTTTCGGGTCCATGCCGGTCGCGAGCATGTGCCCATGGTCGCGATAACCGGTGATGACCTGGTCGCCTTCCTCGATCGCGCCCTGCATGCCGACGACGACGGCCTCCTGCCCGATATAGAGATGGCAGAAACCGCCGATCAGCCCCATGCCGTACATCTGGCCCGCCTTCTCCTCGAAGCGGCGGATCAGCAGCATGTCGCGATAGGCCTGCAACTCTTCATCCATCGAGAGCGGCGCAGGACCGCTCCCGGCCTTCTTCGGTTGTTTTTTCTGGGCAGGTTTCAAAGCGGCTTTCGCCGGCCGGGAAGATGATCTGGACGCCATTCAATGGGCCTCGACGCCGGAAATTGAAGACAGGCACGAACATAGTGGCACGAAAAGCCACCCGCACCACACTGTGGAAGTGGCTCATAAATATTTGGTTTCAATGACAAAAAGAGAAATTAACCTGATATCGGTTAAGTGCCGCTGGGGCCGCGCTGGCAATTAGCGGGGCGTCTGCACCCGGCCCGGCTGAGGTTCCAGGAAAATGACAACCTCGTTCGGCCCCGCGAGACCCAGCGCCGCACGGGCACGCTCGTCGAGAAGATCGGGGTCGAGGCTTTCCGGCCGGAGCAGCGCCACCTGCCGGTCGAGCTGCTCGCGCTTCGTCTCCACCTCGGAAAGCTGGTGCTCCAGCGTGTCGATGCGGTTCTGGATATCGAGCCAGGAAATGAAGCCGTGCCGGCCATAGACAGCGTGATAGGCGAAATAGCCGAGCACGACGATGCAGACGAACGGGATCAGCGCCTGCCGGAGGCGGAGCGGTTCGGAGGTGCGAATCATCGTGTAGCTGTCCATGCCCAGCAGGGAATCACATAGCGATTCCAACGGTCAAGCTGGATTCGTGAAATTCGCGAGGCGAGCGTGATTCAGGCTTTCAGAATGCCTCTGCCGGCATATTCGGCGGACGGCCCCAGCGCCTCTTCGATGCGGATGAGCTGGTTGTACTTCGCAAGCCGGTCCGAGCGCGCGAGCGAACCGGTCTTGATCTGACCGCAATTCGTCGCGACCGCGAGATCGGCAATCGTCGCATCCTCGGTTTCGCCGGAACGATGAGACATGACGGCTGTGTAGCTCGCCTTGTGCGCCATCTCGACGGATTCGAGCGTCTCGGTGAGCGAACCGATCTGGTTCACCTTGACGAGGATCGAATTTGCGACGCCCTTGGCAATGCCGTCGGCGAGGCGGCGCTTGTTGGTGACGAAGAGATCGTCGCCCACGAGCTGCACTTGTCCGCCGATGCGGTCGGTGAGCGCCTTCCAGCCTTCCCAATCGTCTTCGGCCATGCCGTCCTCGATGGAGATGATCGGATACTTGCCGACGAGGTCGGCCCAATAGTCGACCATGCCGCCGGCGTCGAGCTTCTTGCCCTCGCCTTTCAGGTCGTAGACGCCGTCCTTGAAGAATTCGGTCGAGGCGGCATCGAGCGCAAGATAGATGTCGTCGCCCGGCTTGTAGCCCGCCTTTTCAATCGCCTTCATGATGAAGCCGATGGCTTCTTCGGTCGAAGCGAGGTTCGGCGCGAAGCCGCCTTCGTCGCCCACATTCGTGTTGTGGCCGGCGGCTTTGAGTTCGCTCTTCAACGTGTGGAAGACTTCCGAGCCCATGCGCACGGCATCGGCGATGGAACCCGCCGCCGCCGGCACAATCATGAATTCCTGAATGTCGATCGGATTGTCGGCATGCTCGCCGCCATTCACGATGTTCATCATCGGCACCGGCAGCACGCGCGCCGCCGGACCGCCGACATAGCGGAAGAGCGGCTGGCCGAGCGAGGCGGCCTGCGCCTTCGCGACAGCGAGCGAGACGCCGAGGATCGCGTTCGCGCCGAGGCGGGACTTGTTGTCGGTTCCGTCGAGCGCGATCAGGGCGCGATCGATCTGAATTTGCTCGGAAGCGTCCATGCCGCCGATCGCGTCGAATATCTCGCCGTTCACAGCGCCGATCGCGTTCAGCACACCCTTGCCCTTGTAGCGCGCGCCGCCATCGCGAAGCTCTACCGCCTCATGCGCACCCGTCGACGCGCCGGACGGCACGCCCGCGCGGCCAAGCGCTCCATCCTCCAGCAGCACATCCACCTCGACCGTCGGATTGCCCCGGCTGTCCAGAATTTCGCGACCGATGATGTCGATGATGGCGGCCATGTCGTCCCGTCTCTCGTTTGAAATGATGCGGCAAGCCGGACGTGAACCCGGTGGCGGTTACATAGCGGAGAGGCGCGTGGGACGAAAGGGGCTATTCACCCGGCAGGGTCCCGGGGGCCGCCCTTTTCTACCGTTCGGACATGCGCTTCCAGCGCCCGGCCCGCGCCGGACGAGCGAACCTCCCCCGAAATCAGGGTGGCTGGAAGATCAGCCGTGCACAGCCATCGCCAGCGGAACGTCCTCCGGGCAACTGCTCAGAAGCTCGGCTCCATGCTTCAGGATGTAGTCGCGCTGCGCCTCCATCATGACCTGGCTGAAACCGAGGCAGAACTTCTGCCCCATCTGAACGGCTTCCCGTTCCCGCCGGTCCAGGTCGCGCAGCACCTCGTTGGTGTCGGCTAACCGCTGATCCAGAAGTTCCTTCACCCGCCAACGCGGCAGAAAAGGCGCAAAGCTCAGGATGAAGATGAACTCGGAGCGAAGCCGATGCCGGGCATCGCCGGACATCAACGCCTTCAGACAGGCCGCGCGGCCTGCCTCGGTCAGCTCATAGACCTTCTTGTTGGGCCGGCTGTCCTGTTCGACCTTCTGAAAGGTCACCAGTCCCTCCGCGGCCAGTTCGTTCAGTGCCGGATAGAGGTTCGAGAGGCTGACGTCCAGCAACGTCGAGACCTCGTTCTCCATGATCTTCTTGATGTCATAGCCCGTGGCAGGACCCCCCATGAGGACACTGAGCAACAGTTCCTTCGTATTCAATCCGCTTCCTCCCTCGTCAGCAGATCCGGCACTTGATACCTGTGCCGTTTCATTATAAGGCAACAGTTATTAGGTTTTTTTCACCTATTATGAACAACAACAAAAACGATTGACCTAAAGCGAACTCCCTCCTCGATCCTTCGCAAAAGGTCAGCATCCCTCACCAACTCGTGGCCGGTTCCGGCGGAGTCGGCCGCTACTTCCCAATCCGCCGTCAGTCCAAGCGGCAGACAAGAATCCATCCAAGCGGGAGGAACCTTCAAAGTGATATTATCGGCAGGACGTGCGCCTGTCACGAATGAACGGGCGTATCGACGCATCCGCCGTTCAGGGGCGCAACTTTCCGTAGCGGCAGCCTTTGCTACCGCCCTTCTTTTTTCCGGCTCGGCGAACGCCGAATCGTATCAGTTCGGCGATCTAGACCTCAGCATCGATACGACCATCTCCGCCGGCGTCACGTTGCGGGCGAGCGATCGTGACTGCACCAAACTCAACCCGATCAATGGCGGGTGCGCCAATGGCGACGGCCGGACCACCGGCGTCAACTCCGACAACGGCAACCTGAACTACGACCAGTGGGACTTCGTCAACAAGACGGTGAAGGCCACGATGGACGTGCAGGGCACGTGGGAGAATTACGGCTTCTTCCTCCGTCCCACCGCCTTCTATGACTTCGTCTATGCGGACAACGATCTCGATTTCCGAAATCTCGAGTCGGAAGGCAAGGACCAACTCGACTACGACGTCGATATTCTCGATGCCTTCGTCTACGGCAATTGGGACATCGACGGTCATTTCACCACGGTTCGCTTCGGCAAGCAGGTGCTGAACTGGGGTGAGAGCCTTTTCATCCAGGGCGGTGTCAACGCCTTCCAGGCACTCGACGTCACACGCATCCGTACCCCCGGCGCGGAACTCAAGGATGCGCTGACGCCGATGCCGATGATCTTCGCCTCGACGACGATCACGCCGAACTTCTCGGTCGAAGCCTTCTGGCAGTTCGCCTATGAGTACACGGAACTCGATCCGGCGGGCTCCTTCTTCTCCACCGACGACATCATCGGCCGCGGTTCTCTTCCCGCCCTGCTCAACGCGGTAATCGACAATCCCGATCTCGCCTTCCCCCCCGGTACTTTCCCGCCCAATCCGCTGGTTCCGATCGCGGTGCAGCGCACAAAGGACCGGATCGCGAGCGAGACCGACCAGTTCGGCCTTGCGCTGCGCTACTATGCCGAGGAACTCGGAAGCGGCGTCGATTTCGGCCTCTATGCCGTGCGTTACACCAGCCGCCTTCCCTATCTCGGATTCACGACGGGTCCGGACGATCTCGCCAGCGCCTGCGCCGTTGCGCAGGCTGCGATTCCCGGCCCCGCTTGCGGTGCTCCCGGCGATCCTCTCAACGATGCAGCATTTGCCTTCGCTGCGGGCCAACTGAAATATTTCTACAGCTTCCCCACCATCGAAACGCTTGGCGCGAGCTTCGCAACCACGCTCGGCGGCACCGCCGTTTCCGGCGAACTCACCTTCTCTCCCGACATGCCCTTTGGCGTGCCTGATCTCGAGCAGAACGCCTCGCAGCTCGACGGCACCGGTGCATCGGGCGGCCTCCTCGGCTCGCCGGGCAATGTCAGCTCGCTGCCCGCCGCCGGTCCGAACCAGGACACGGTCCACATGATCGAACTCGACGCGATCCAGGGCCAGATCGGTACCGTGAAGCTCTGGGGCACCAGCGATCCGATCCCTGAATTGATCGGGTCGGACACGGCGGTCTTCATTGTCAATGCCGGCTTCGTCTATGTGCAGGGCGCCAGCAACTACCCGCTCAATCGCGTGGGACCGGAAGCCGCCATCCGCAATCCCTTTGCGGCGGCCCTTCTCACCAACGGCGTAACGAATGCGCAGTATGCCGACGACGTGTCCTACGGCTACCGCCTCGTCTTCGCGCCGGCCTACAACAATGCCTTCGGGACGCCGTTCACGCTGACGCCGAGCATTTCGTGGCGGCACGACCTGCAGGGCAATTCGCCGGGTCCGAATACTGCGAACTATCTGCAGGGCATGAAGCAGGTGTCCATCGGCATCGACGCCGACTATCAGAGCACCTGGAAGGGAAGCCTGAGCTACACCAGCATCTTCGGTGCCGGCTTCGACAACCCTGTCTCGGACCGCGACTTCGTCATGGCGAGCGTCTCCTACTCGTTCTGATCTGAAGTTAACGGCAACGCTCAAGGCCCCGGAAAAGCTCGCTTTTCCGGGGCTTCCTTTTGTCCGCTTGACGGCGCGGGGCGGCTCCTGTTCAACACGCCCGACGGAGCGTCTCGACGATGACAGAAACGGCAAACACAAAGGCACTCGTGCTTTTCTCGGGCGGGCAGGATTCAACGGTCTGCCTCGCCTGGGCGCTTGCGCGCCATGCGCATGTGGAGACGGTCGGCTTCGATTACGGTCAGGCCCACGCCGTCGAACTCGAATGCCGCGAAACGCTGCGCGAGCGGCTCTCCGCCCTCTTTCCGGATTGGGCGGCAAAGCTCGGTCCCGACCACATGCTCTCCCTGCCGGAACTCGGCCGGATCAGCGAGACCGCGCTCACCCGCGATGTCGAGATCGAGATGGGCGAGAATGGCCTGCCGACCACCTTTGTGCCCGGCCGCAACCTTCTCTTCTTTACCTATGCGGCGGCGCTGGGCTACCGGCGCGGTGCGCAGATTCTCGTTGGCGGCATGTGCGAGACGGATTATTCGGGCTATCCCGACTGCCGCGCCGACACGATCGCGGCTCTCGAACAGGCGATCTCGCTCGGCATGGACAAGCCCTTCGTCCTCGCGACGCCGCTCATGCGGATCGACAAGGCGGCGACCTGGAAACTCGCGGAAGAGCTCGGCGGCAAGGCGCTGGTCGATCTCATCGTCGAGGAGAGCCACAGTTGCTATCGCGGCGACCGCTCGAAGCGTCATGACTGGGGCTATGGCTGCGGTGCCTGCCCTGCCTGCGAGTTGCGCGCCAGGGGTTACGCCACCTATATCTCGGGCGAGGCGTGAGCCCATGTATTCGGTGAAGGAAATCTTCTACACGCTGCAGGGCGAAGGCGCGAATGCCGGGCGCCCCGCCGTCTTCTGCCGTTTCGCGGGCTGCAATCTGTGGACAGGCCGCGAGCAGGACCGCGCAAGTGCCGTCTGCACCTTCTGCGACACGGATTTCGTCGGCACGGATGGCGAGCGCGGCGGCAAGTTCGCCGATGCGGACGCACTGGCCAATGCGGTCGAAGCGGCCTGGGCGAGCGGGGCGGACCATAACCGCTTCGTCGTCTGCACGGGCGGTGAGCCCCTGCTGCAACTCGACGCGGCGCTCATCGCGGCCCTTCATGCTAAAGGTTTCGAAATTGCCGTCGAAACCAATGGCACGATAGCGGCGCCCGAAGGCATCGACTGGATCTGCGTCAGCCCCAAGGCTGATGCTGAACTGAAACAGCTGCGGGGCGACGAACTGAAGCTCGTCTATCCGCAGCCGCAGGCACAGCCGGAGCGTTTCGAAGGTCTCAACTTCCGGTATTTCTTCCTGCAGCCGATGGATGGCGCGGAACAGGAAGAAAACACGAGCGCGGCGACCGCCTATTGTCTCGCGCATCCGAAATGGTGGCTCAGCCTCCAGACGCACAAGTTGATCGGTATTCCCTGATGAGAATCTACAAAGAGTTCTTTTTCGACGCGGCCCACTTCCTGCCTTACGCGGCGGACGGCCATCCCAACCGGCGAATGCACGGGCATTCCTTCCGCGTCGTCGTCTGGCTTGCGGGCAAGCCTGCGGCCGAGACCGGCCTCGTCCGGCATTTCGAAGATGTCGAACGCGAGGTCATGGCCGTGCGCGAGAGGCTCGACCATCATCTGCTCAACGAAATCGAGGGCCTCGAATTTCCGACGCTGGAGCACATCGCGGCGTGGATCTGGCGCGCGCTCGAAAAGCCGCTGCCGGAAATTGCGCGGGTCGAGGTGCATCGCGCCTCCTGCCGCGAGGGCTGCGTCTATGACGGCCCGGACAGCGAGTAAGGGAGCTTCGCAGATGGCAACGACACCGAAGAAGGCAGGCAGCAAGGGGCTGACGCAGCTCGGCGCCGCAACGCCCGTTCCCGCCTCGCCCGAGGCAGCGAAACTCGAGCGCGTTCCCAATCCACATCCGGACACGAATTACGTCGCGCGATTTACCGTGCCGGAGTTCACCTCGATCTGCCCGGTGACCGGTCAGCCCGACTTCGCGCATCTCGTCATCGACTACGTGCCCGGCAAATGGCTCGTCGAATCCAAGTCGCTGAAGCTCTATCTCCAGTCCTTCCGCAACCACGGCGCCTTCCACGAGGATTGCACCGTCGCCATCGGCAAGCGGATCGCGGAACTCCTCGCGCCGAAATGGATCAGGATCGGCGGCTACTGGTATCCGCGCGGCGGCATTCCGATCGACGTGTTCTGGCAGAAGGGCAAGCTCCCCGCCGGCGTCTGGGCGCCCGATCAGGCCGTCGCGCCCTATCGCGGACGCGGTTGAGCGCGGAGCGACCGAGGTTCATTCGCGCGCGGCGACCATCGCGGACAGCTCGTCGATCAGGGCGCCTTCGCTGGGGAGGTCCAGGATTCCCGCAGCGAAGAGCGAAAGGCCGCCATGTATCAGTATGAAATCCTTCATGACGGCGCGCCGGCGCAAGCCGGGGTCCGCTTCCGCCGGCGCGGAGACCCGCATCGCTTCCGAGATCACGAGATGAACCGCGCCCTGAAGCTCCGGTTTTTCCTTCATCGTCGCGTGCGGCCTGCTCGTCATCAAGCCATAGATATGCCGGTTCTTGAGCGCATAGCGCGCGTATATCCGGGTGAAGTCGGCTGAAGTGGCGGCGCGTTTCAGCCTGGCGGCAAGTTTGGTGAAGGCTTCGGTCGCCACGGCATCGAGCAGTGCGTCGCGATCCGCGAAGTGATTATAGAGCGAGCGGTGTGCGATCCCGAGTTCGGTGGCGAGTTGCCGAAGGCTCAGTTTCTCATGTCCCTCAAGAGCGACCATCCGATAGGCAGCGTCGACCGCATCGGCACGGACATTGCCGTGCCGATACGTCGACCGGCTCGAATTCGGAACGGTCTTTTTTCTCGGCTCGCTCATCGGATTGACACAGATGCGGATCCACTTGCGGCTTCATGTGCCGCGCCAGCGGAGGAAACAGCGATCAATGAGCGATGACGAGTGCAGCAACCGTCATTGCCCAAGACGGCGCTTGTAGTTCTCCAGCGTGATTTCGCTGTCGATTGCTTCTCTCACCGCCGCAATTGCCTGCGCTCTCACCCGCCTCTTCGTAGCGGTGAAATGGGTCATGTCGATACCGGTAAAGGCAGCAGCGGCGAGCCTTGCCATCGGCAGCAGATCGTCCGTGACAGTGAGGCGGTCGAAATATCCCGCGTTCAGAGCATCGCCGGGTGCGAGAACCTCGCCCGTCACGATCCTGTTGAAATAGGGCGCCGTCAGTCTGTGACGCGCAATCTCGATGGCGAAGTGAGGGATCGTCAGGCCGATCATCACCTCGTTCAAGCCGATGCGGAACGGCCCGTCGACGCCCAGACGCACGTCCGAGGTGAGCAGGAGGAAAGCTCCCATCGGCAAGGCATGGCCGCCGCAGGCCGAAATGACGGGTCGCGGGTATTGGAGAAGACGGAACGCCAGCTCCGCCCCCTGTTTGAGCAGGCCGTAACTTTCCTCCGCGATGTTCTTCGCGAAGACCTTCAGGTCGAAACCTGCCGAGAAGATGCCCTCGCGTCCGGCGAGAACGACAATCGCCTTGTCGTTCTCCGCCCGGTCGAGCGCGGCATGCAGGGCGCTCAGCATGGCGGGCGACATGACGTTCGCCTTCCCGTCGTCGAAGGTGATCTCGGCAACACCGTTTTGAAGCAACGCCTATTGCAAAAGGCGGCGAACCGCCGCGGACAACGGCGGGCGGGGGGGGCGTTCCTGACGCCGGGTAATCCGGCCCGCCTGCCGGCAGCCTTGTATTCCTCCACCGGCCCGCTAAGACTCTCCCAACAAGACTTGCAGAACCTCGGGAGACGGACACATGGAAGAGCGCATCAGAACCACGATCACGGACGGTGTCGCCGATGTCCGTCTCGTCCGCACCGACAAGATGAACGCGCTGGACGACGCGATGTTCATGGCGCTGCTCGAAACCGGCGAAAGGTTGAAGTCCGACAAGTCGGTGCGCGCCGTCGTCCTCTCGGGCGAGGGGCGAGCTTTCTGCGCCGGGCTCGACATGAGCAATTTCGGGCGCATGGCGAGCGGCGAGCGCAATGCGAACAAATCGGAAGTGACAGGCCGCCTCGAACAGCGCACCCATGGCGTTGCCAACCGCGCGCAATATGCGGCGCTCGTCTGGCGCGACGTGCCCGTCCCGGTCATCGCCGCCGTTCACGGCGTTGCCTTCGGTGGCGGCTTTCAGGTCGCGCTCGGCGCCGACATGCGTTTCGTCGCGCCCGGCACCCGCTTCTCCGTCATGGAAATCAAGTGGGGCCTCGTGCCCGACATGGCAGGCATGTACCTGATGCGCGGGCTCGCGCGCGAAGACGTCATCCGCGACCTCACCTATACGGGACGCATCTTCGAGGCCGACGATGCCCTTGCCTACGGCTTCGCGACGCGCGTCTGCAACGATCCTTACGCCGAGGCGCTCGCCACCGCGCGCGAGATTGCCGACAAGAGCCCGTCCGCGATCCGGGCTGCCAAACGCATCCTGAACAACGCACCGGACGGCGACGCCGCCTCGATCCTTCTTGCCGAGTCCGTCGAGCAGGACAAACTCATCGGCGGGGCGCACCAGAAGGAAGCAATCATGGCGAATCTCGAAAAGCGCCGGCCGGCTTTCGCGGACTGAGCCCCGTTGGGATCGTCCGCCCCCGGCACTCCTGCTCATCGAACTCTGGCGTTCGACAGGATTGAAGCATGAGCATCGACGTCAAATCCGGTCCTGGAGAGATCGGCGGCCTGAGGGCGAAGGTTCTCGCCGCTGCGATGCAAATTCTATCGGCGCAAGGAGCGGAAAAACTGAGCCTGCGCGCGATCGCGGAAAGCGCGGGGATCGGTATCGCGTCGATCTACCACTACTTCGAGAACAAGGAAGAGTTGCTGCTGAACCTGGCGATCATGGGGTTTGGCGATCTGAGCCGGCACATAATCTCCTTCCAGGAGAAAGGGGAGTACCCCTCCGCCATGCAGGCGAGCGCCCGCGCCTATTTCGACTTCGCCGAGAAAAATTCGGCTCTCTTTTCCCTGATGTTCGGCGAACAATTGATGGCCCGCCACGAAGCCCTGCGCGACGCCGCGTACAAGACATTTCAGGTCTACGAGACCGCGGTGAAGGCGGACGACCGGTTTCCGGCCGAACACCAGGAAAATGTCGCCCTGGTTTTTTGGGCGCTTGGACGCGGCATGGCCGCGATCACCTCCTCCTATCCAAATGGCGAACTTCCCCCCGAGATGTCCGAAAAGCTTTACGCCGGCATTTCCTACCTGATTGACCGCCCCAGATAGCCGCCGTCCCTTCGCACTTGCAGCAGCGAACGCTGTCCGAGAGGGATTGCAGAACGCCGTTCGAACCCCTCTGATGTAGTCAAAAGCAGGTGAATCAATACCTTGTGGAGGAACGGGATGAACGCGATAGCTGCGAAATACGTAGAGGCCCAGGAAGCGGCCTATGCAGAGCCCCTGGAAACGCTCAATCCGGCGCAACCGGCGCTTTTCCAGTCGGATACGATGTGGCCCTATTTCGAGCGCCTGCGCCGTGAGGACCCGGTGCATTACACGCCCGAGAGCGAGTTCGGCCCTTTTTGGTCGATCACCCGCTGGCACGACATCATGGCGGTCGACACCAACCATGAAGCGTTTTCCTCGGCCGACGGCATAACGCTGGCCAATCTGGAGGCAAGGGCGGAGCAGGAGAAAATCATGGGCGTGCGCCGTGGCGGCGCCGGGTTCATCACGATGGACGAGCCCGAGCACACGCCCGCGCGCAAGGCCGTGACCCCTGCGGTCGCGCCCGCGAATTTGCTCAAGATGGCCCCGATCGTGCGCGAGCGCGCCGGCCTGATTCTCGATTCCCTTCCGATCGGCGAGGAATTCGACTGGGTCGATCTGGTATCGAAGGAGCTGACCGCCATGACGCTGGCGACGCTCTTCGATTTCCCCTTCGAGCAGCGGCGCAAGCTGCCCTACTGGTCGGACATGATCACTAATCTGCCAGGTAACGGGCCGGTGGAAAGCTGGCAGCAAAAAGGCGAGGCGATGTTCGAGTGCTTCGACGCCTTCCAGGAGTTGTGGAACCAGCGCGTCAACGCCGAACCCAGCTTCGACATGATCTCGATGCTGGCGCACACGCCGGCAACGCGAAACATGTCGAAGGAAACCTATCAGGGTAACGTGATCCTGCTGATCGTCGGCGGTAACGACACCACGCGCAACACGATCTCGGGCAGCGTCTATGCGCTGAACAAGAATCCGGATCAGTATGCCAAGTTGCGGGCCAATCCCGACCTGATCGTGTCGATGGTTTCCGAGACGATCCGCTGGCAGACGCCGCTGGCGCATATGGCGCGTCTGGCGACGCGCGACGTCGAGATCGGCGGCAAGACCATCAAAGCCGGCGACCGCGTCGCCATGTGGTACGTATCGGGAAATCGTGACGAAGAAGTCATCGAGCGGCCCAACGACTACATCATCGACCGCGAGCGGCCGCGCCAGCACATGTCGTTCGGCTTCGGCATCCATCGCTGCGTCGGCAATCGCGTTGCCGAACTGCAGCTGACCATCATCTGGGAAGAAATTCTCAAGCGCTTCCCCGAAATCGTCCTGGTGGAAGAGCCCAAGCGTACCTTCTCCAGCTTCGTGAAGGGGTACGAGTCGATGAAGGTCGTCATTCCCCGCCGCAACTGAGCGGTCGTCAGCCGCCGCGAAAGCTCCCCTTTATATGAGGAGCTTTCGCTGGCGCCCCTCAAATCCCTGGCTCGTGCCCCCGCCCCAAACCGCTTGCAGCGGTTTGCCCCTCCCCGAGGAGAGGGCGGGCGGTTGGTTCGGCATTGTGTGGCGACTTCCCGGATTCTCCCGACCGCCCGGTGAGAAAAACAGATAAGGGCGTTTCTTCCCACCCTCCTCCCCTCGGGGCGGGGCGAACATGTGATGCCACCCCCTTGCATCCCGAGGTGATTTTTATATAATCACCATTATGCCAAAAAAGATCGACCATGACGCACGCCGGAAAGACATCGCCAGAGCCGCCATTTCGGTGATCGGCGATCTGGGCATCGACAATACCCGCCTTGTCGATGTCGCCCGTGCGGCGAACGCGACCACTGGCACTATCACCCATTATTTCGAGGACAAGGATGCGGTGCTGCTCGCCGCGCTCGATCATGTCGCGCAGAACATCCTCTTCATGCTGCGGCATCCGGAGAAGCCGGACGACATTGTGGCGCTCGCGGAACTCATCCTGCCCATCGACGAGGACTCCATGCGCGACTGGCGCGTCTGGATGAGTTTCTTCGGCCGCGCCGTGGGCGACCCGGCGCTCGCCCGCATCAACAAGGCTTATTACGATGAGTTCCGCGACGGGCTCGCCGCGATCATCCGCCGCCAGCAGGCGGAGGGAAAACTTGACGTCCGCATCGACCCCGGCATCACCGCCGACGCCATCATTTCCGTCATCGACGGCTTCTGCATTCGCGCCACGCTCGAACGCGAGGAATGGCCGGCGGCACGCCAGAAAACTCAACTCGAAGCCATGCTGCGCCCGCTGCTTCCGAAGCCGGAAAGGCGCCGCGCCGGAAAGGGAGGATAGACCATGCCGAAACTCGAAACCTTGCCTGCAACGGCAAGCACGGACGAGATTCTCGCCGTCCTGAAGCGCGACGGCGCGCTGATCCTGAAAGATGCGCTGACGCCCGCGCAGCTCGCACAAGTGCGCGCCGAGACCATGCCCTATATCGAGGCAACTGAATTCGGCCGCGACGATTTCACCGGCAGCCTGACGACGCGCACCGGTGCGCTGGTTGCGCGCTCGCCGGCCTGCCGCGATATGGTCTCCAACAAAACCATTGTCGATGCCGCCAACGCTTTCCTCAAACCCTTCTGCGAACGCATCCAGCTTCACCTGACGCAGGTCATCCGCATCACGCCCGGTCAGAATAAGCAGCAGATCCATCGCGACCGCTGGGCCTGGGGCACCTATCTCAAAAACGTCGAGCCGCAGTTCAACACGATCTGGGCAATCACCGACTTCACGAAGGAAAATGGCGCGACGCAGGTCTGCCCCGGCAGCCTCGACTGGCCGGACGATTATCAGCCAACGGACGATCAGATCGGTTATGCCGAGATGAGCGCGGGCTCCGTCCTCGTCTATTCCGGCGGCGTCTTCCATGGCGGTGGCGAGAACGCGTCGAATGGAGACCGCATCGGCATCAACATCACCTACACGCTCGGCTGGCTCCGCCAGGAAGAGAACCAGTATCTCTCCTGCCCGCCCGAGATCGCGAAGACGCTCTCGCCCGAGCTGCAGGCGTTGATCGGCTATTCGATGGGAAGTTACGCGCTCGGCTACTATACGCCGCCCCTGCCCGCCGGTCAGGGTCCGGAAGTGGTGCCGCCGGAATTCGCGCTCGGGAAAATGGATGCCAGTGCCGCCCAGTTCGGCAATGCCGAATTGCTTGCCGAAGTGTCGGCGTCGATCAGGGGCGAGAAGCAGACGGCGTAAGCCGTCCGCCCTACCTCGTTAAACCAGCCGGCTCTGCTCGACCGCCGCTTCCACGAAGGAGCGGAACAGCGGATGCGGATCGAAGGGCTTCGACTTCAGTTCCGGGTGATACTGCACGCCGATGAACCAGGGATGGTCCGGCAGCTCGACAATCTCCGGCAGCAAGCCATCGGGCGAGACGCCGGACATGACGAGGCCAGCCTTTTCGATCTGGTCGCGATAGGTCATGTTCACTTCGTAGCGGTGGCGGTGCCGCTCGCTGATGCGCGTCGAGCCGTAAATCTGCGCGACGCGGCTTCCTTCCTTCAGCACCGCTTCATAGGCGCCAAGGCGCATGGTGCCGCCGAGATCGCCGTTGGCCGCGCGTTTGACGAGTTCGTTCTCGCGCATCCATTCGGTCATCAGGCCCACGACAGGTTCGTTCGTCGGTCCGAACTCCGTCGAGCTTGCGCCGGTGAGCCCGCCGATGTTCCGCAGCGCTTCGATCACGGCCATCTGCATACCGAAGCAGATGCCGAAATAGGGCACGTTGCGCGTGCGCGCGAACTCCGCCGCGCGAATCTTGCCCTGGCTGCCGCGCTCGCCGAAGCCGCCCGGCACGAGAATGCCGTCGACATCCTCGAGATAGAACGCCGTGTCCTCGGTGTCGAATATCTCCGACTCCACCCATTTGACGTTGACGCGAACCTTGTTCGCGATGCCGCCATGAACGAGCGCCTCGGAGAGCGACTTGTAGGCATCCTTGAGACCGGTGTACTTGCCGACGATGGCGATGGTCACATCGCCTTCCGGCTCGCGGATATTGTGCGTGATGGTCTGCCAGCTTGCGAGGTTCGGCTCCGGCGCATCCTTGATGCCGAAGACGGAGAGCACTTCCTCGTCCAGTCCCTCGCGGTGATAGGCGTTCGGCACGTCGTAGATCGTGTCGACATCCATCGCCTGGATCACGGCGCTCTCGCGCACATTGCAGAAGAGCGCGATCTTGCGCCGCTCATCCTTCGGGATCGGCCGGTCGCAGCGGCACATCAGCACGTCCGGCTGGATGCCGATGGAGCGCAGCTCCTTCACGGAGTGCTGCGTCGGCTTCGTCTTCATTTCGCCGGCGGAGGGAATGAAGGGCATCAGCGTCAGGTGGATGTAGCAGGTCTGGCCGCGCTCGAGTTCGTTGCCGAGCTGGCGGATCGCCTCGAAGAAAGGCAGGCCCTCGATGTCGCCCACCGTGCCGCCGATCTCGCAGAGCACGAAGTCGACATCGGCATTGCCCGACAGGACGAATTCCTTGATCGCGTCGGTCACATGCGGGATCACCTGCACCGTGCCGCCGAGATAATCGCCGCGGCGTTCCCGCGTGATGATCTCCTGATAGATGCGTCCGGTGGTGATGTTGTCGGCGCGGCTCGCGGGCACGCCCGTGAAGCGCTCGTAATGGCCGAGGTCGAGGTCGGTCTCCGCCCCGTCGTCGGTCACGTAGACTTCGCCATGCTGGATCGGGGACATGGTCCCCGGGTCCACATTGAGATACGGGTCGAGCTTCCGAAGCCGCACGGAATAGCCACGCGCCTGCAGGAGCGCGCCGAGCGCTGCGGATGCGAGACCCTTACCGAGGGAGGAAACCACGCCGCCGGTGATGAATATGTACCGCGTCATGGGCCCCTAGATTACACCAAGCGAAACGATTCGAAGCGGCAATTGCGGCTCCGGGCAAAAATAGTCCGTCCGGCAAAACCCCGCCCTCAAGGCCGGGTTTGGCCGGAAAATCTCGTTATTGAGCGCGTGGGACGCTCGGTTCGGCGGGTTCGGGCGCGGACTCGCCTTCCGGGGCCGCTTCCGGACCGGCCGGCGGGACGGCGTCGGGCGTGCCGAAGTCCGAGCCGATCGGGGCCGGAACGCTTACGTCGCCCGTGTCTTCCGTCTGTGCCGGCGGCACCACCCGGTCGAGCACGCTGTCGGCCGAGCCGCCGCGCGTCGCAATGATGCCGAGCGCAAGACTCGTCGTCATGAAAAGGCCGGCGAGAATCGCCGTTGCGCGGGTCAGCGCATTGCCGGCGCCGCGGCCGCTCATGAAGCCGTCCCCGCCACCGCCAATGCCGAGCGCGCCGCCCTCGGAACGCTGCAGCAGAACGGTCGCGACGAGCGCCACCGCGAGCATCAGATGAATGATCAGAATGATGGTCGCCATGAGGGCCGCCCGAATCCGGAATTTGAACGAAAAAGAGCCTCTGCCACCACGAGAGCGGCCAGGCCGGTCGCGGCGGGTTGTACCGCATGAAGCGCCCGGTTTCCAGCCCTGTCGCAACCTCGGGCCGCAGGCATCTTCAGTTCCGCGTCTGGCGGGGAGGTGCGCTAGCCGAGCTGGCCTTCGCGGACCATGCGTTCGTGGCCGTCGGAGAGGCTCTTGATCCGGTACTGGTAGCCCTCGCCTTCGGAGGGAAGCTGGCGCACGACTGTGTAGGCACCGCGCGCGGTGGGCGGATAGGACCCTCCGGCGGTGAATTCCACCGTCTCGCCGATATCGTATTTGTGCTTCTGCATGGTTAGTCCTCGGATGTCCCCTCTTCCGTCGTGCCGTCTGCGGGCACCGCGCCGTCTTCAGGCTCGCCGGCCTTGCGGAGGGCCGCCTTTTCCTCTCGGTCCTTCAGCTTCTGCTGCGCCTTGGCAGCCTTGCTGCGGGCGCGCTCGGAACGCTCGTGACGGTAATTCGGTTTGAAAGCCATGGCCTCACTTGCGCTTCACGCGTTCGAGGGATTTGACGCGTCCGCGCGGCCTGCCGGACTTTTCGGCAATTTCGCGGTCCTGAGCTTCGATGACGGCCTTTGCACCGGCCGTGTCGGCAAGTCCGTCCAGCGCCGAGGTCGGCACCTTCCGGTTGGAGCTCAGCGAGCCGTCCTCATAGATGATGTTGAAGGCGACGAACTCGCCATCCATGGGCTTTTTGCGTGCCATTTCCTGCTCCCAAAAAGCAGAAGGGGCGCCGAAGCGCCCCTTCGAGTTCATTAGGCCGAGCGAAGATTGCCGGCCGAAACCTTGCCGCTGCGCTGGTCGGTCTCGAGGTCGTAGGCAATCGCCTGACCTTCGTCGAGCCCGCGCATGCCGGCGCGTTCAACTGCGGAGATGTGGACGAAAACGTCCTTGCCGCCGCTTTCCGGCTGAATGAAGCCGAAGCCCTTCTGGGAGTTGAACCACTTGACTGTTCCGTTCGCCATGTATGGCATTCCTTATAACGTGGAGAAGTACCGCCGGTGCTCATGCATACCGGTGGATCAAACTTTTAGGGATCGGGAAAGACAGGTCCGGCGCTCGATCGCGAGCGTGGAGAGCAGCCGAACCAAGAAAATTCGATTGGCTGTATATAGAGGCTAATCCTTCAATTTACAAGACGTATCCGCATTTGGGGGCCAGAGGGACGTTCACGTCTCCGGTCGCCGTCAATTGGCACTCTCTGTATCCCCCTCGAATCCCGATGGCAGCGCCCTCCCGCCTCATGTTTTCGGGACACCTGCCCCTATGTCGATCCACTCTCCTTTCCCGATCTCAAGGATCCGGAACTCGTCCCCGCCGTGCAGTCCCGATACCTCCCGCACGCTCATGAGGGCCATGACGATCCAGGTGCCCGTCGTTCCGTTGAAGAGCGGCAGGTCGAGCGCTTCGCATTTCAGGGTGTAGCCGGTTGCCGCCTGAATCGTGATCGGAAAGCGCCCACCGCAGGGAACGGTGATCATCGGCTCGCTCGCGGCAATGAACGAGCCCACCGCATCCTGCTCCAGCAGATCGAGATATTTCTTCTTTGTCGGATCGAAGCCCAGGACTTCCGTCAGCTTCGTGCCTGCGAAACGGAAGGTCGCGGATTCGAGATCGCCATATTCGATCATCACCATCATCGGCATCAGCCGGCGGATCGCCAGCGGATCGAAGTGCCTCCGGTCGGGCACAATGCCGTCATCCTTCGGCAGTGCGCGCCAATAGTCGAAGAACTGCAGACTTTCGTCCGTGCCGAAATGCGGGATAGCGTCCATTGCAACACCCGATACTCGCCGCCCCACAACATAATTGTCGCAGCGGGTTCATCGCATTGCAAGCCTGCACGCCAGTTTCAAAGATAGGCGGAGATAATTCCCCAGAAGTCGTCCGCTTTGAGACTCGCCCCGCCGACAAGCGCGCCGTTCACATTCGGCACCGCCATCAACTCGCTCGCGTTCGACGGCTTCACCGATCCGCCATAGAGAATGCGCATCTTTGCGCCTTCCGTCCCAAACCGGGACTCGAGCGCCTTGCGGATCGCGGCATGGACCTTCGCCACATCCTCCGGCGTCGGTGTGCGGCCGGTGCCGATCGCCCAGACCGGTTCATAGGCAACAACGGTCGTCTTGGCGGTCGCGTTGTCGGGCAGCGATCCCTTGAGCTGTGTACGGATGATCTTGAGCGTCGCGCCCGCGTCGCGCTCGGCCTCGGTCTCACCGACGCAGACGATGGCGACCAGCCCCGCGCGATGCGCGGCTTCCGCCTTCGCCCGCACGGCGACGTCGGTCTCACCATGGTCGGCGCGGCGTTCGGAATGACCGACGATGACATGAGAGGCGCCCGCGTCCTTCAGCATCTCCGCCGAGATGTCGCCGGTATGCGCACCGCTTTCCTTCGCATGGCAATCCTGGCCGCCGATGGCGATCTTCGTGCCCTTCGCCGCCTCCTTCAGCGTCGCGATCAAGGTGGCGGGCGGGCAGATGAGAATGTCGCAGGCGGATTTCGACTTCGCGAGCTTCTTCGCCAGCGCCGTCACTTCCTTCTTCGAGGCTTTCACCCCGTTCATCTTCCAGTTGCCTGCCACCAGCGCCTTCACGCGTGCCGCCATTTTTTCGCTCCGCTCTTCGATCCAGGTGCGTCCGTTTAGCAGATGCCCCCGCACCCGCCAACATAGGCGCAGCGCATGGGTCAAATAGACCTGAGTGAAATAGAACACAGTCACCTTGAAATTTTCATTTCGATGACTAATCGATTGGCAAGTAAACGACTCGGGTGTAGCTTGCGCGCCATGGAAAAGCGTCGTCATCAATCGGTCGTGAAGACCTTCGGTTGGAACTACTCGCCTTCGGGGCCGGGTCGCTTGCGCGTGCGCTGAACAAGCCTGCAAAATCGACGTTTAGGAGCCCCATCCACCAGATCGGGGCTCTTGTGTTTTCAGAACTCCGGTCATCGCGCCACCCCCGTGTTCCGGGAGTTCAACATGTTCATCGAATACTTCAATCCACCGCGTGACGGCGGCGGCCCCCGTTCCTTCCCCTCTGCCGCACCGGCGTGGGAAATCCGCGGCCCGCCTTTACCTTCCGCGCTGCTGATCTCACGATCGTCGTCGGCCCCGGCCACCCGGCATAACGGTTCTTCGCATCGCAAAGGCCCGGACGGGAAAGTCATGCCCGCCGCCTGACATCGCAAATACTCACCGAATACTTTGCCGATCTTCGCCCCGCGGAGACGGATGGAGGTTGCTCATGCTTGCCGCCACCGCGTCCTGGACCGTCCTCAATGCCCGCACCGCGGGTGTTGCCGCCGCCATGGCCGCTTTCACTGCCACCGTCTTCGGGACGGAGACGCCCCGCCCGTCTTCCAGGCTCCCCTGTGAAGGCGGGCAGCGGCGACGTGCCGTCGGCATTTTCCAAGGAAAATCAAGCCGAAAGCCGCTCCGATCCGCTTGCGGGGGCAAGGCCCCGCACCTATCATGCCGCCCTCCCGCAAGGGGGTGGCGGCCTGTCCAGGCCTCCGGCAGAAGGGCCCCAGACAGAAAGACCGCACGATGCTCGATTCACTCCGTAGAAGCGCCTCCGGCTGGGTAGCCAAGCTTCTGATCGGCCTTCTGGCCGTCAGTTTCGCGGTCTGGGGCATTGCCGACATTTTCTCGGGCTTCGGCGGCAACACCCTGGCCCAGGTGGGTGACGAGGAAATCGATGGGGTCGCCTTCGAGCGCGAGCTCCGCGCCGAGATGGACCGTTTCTCGCAACGCCTCGGGCAGCCGGTGACACTGGATCAGGCCCGGCGCTTCGGCATCGACCGGGCGGCGCTCTCCCGCCTCATCAGCCTGGCCGCGCTCGACGGTGCGGCGAGGGACCTGGGGCTCGCCGTCGGCGACGAGGCGGTCGGCCAGGCCATCCTGACCGACCCCAACCTGCAGGGCGGGTTCGGCCGCTTCGACCGCGAGCTGTTCCGCCAGACCCTGCGCGCGAACGGCATCAGCGAGGAGCGTTTCGTGGAGCAGCGCCGCAAGGCAATGGCGCGCGACCAGCTCATCACCTCCCTCTCCCTGGGTGTCGCGGCGCCGGATGCGCTCGTGAAGGTCGTTGCGAACTATCAGGAAGAAACCCGTACCGCCGGGTACATCATTCTTCCGCCCTCGCTCGCCGGCGAGATCGAGGACCCGGACGCGGAAACGCTGCAGTCCTTCTACGAAGCGGGCGCCGCCGCCTTCACCCTGCCGGAGACGCGCGACATCAGCTTCATGATTCTCGAGCCCGAGCACATCACGCAGACCATGACGATTTCCGAGGATGACCTGCGCGAGGCCTATGAGCAGCGGCGCGGCGACTACGACGTGCCGGAACGCCGCGAAGTGCAACAGGTCACCTTCGGCACCGAGGACGCCGCGAAGGAAGCGCTCGAAAAGCTCCGCTCCGGCACCGAGACCGAAACCATCGTGAAGGAACTCGGCCTCACCATGAAGGACGTCGATCTCGGCAATGTGTCGCGCGGCGAAATGCTGTCGCCGGATCTCGCGGATGCCGCCTTCTCGATCGAAGGCGGCGCCTGGAGCGAGCCGGTAAAGGGACCGCTTGGCTGGTCGATCCTCCATGTCGGCTCGATCTCGGCCGCGATACCCAGCACCTATGAAGAGGTGAAGGACAAGCTGCGCCGCACGCTCGAACTCGAGATGGCTCAGGAGCAGATATACGACATCCAGAACAGCATCGAGGATGCGCGCGCGGGCGGTGAGCCTCTCGAAAGCATCGCGACGCGTTACAACCTCAACCTGCGCCAGATCAGCGGCGTGACGCAGGACGGAAAGACGCGCAACGGCGACCCCGTCGAACTGCCGGAAGCGCTGCCCGAACTTCTCGAAACGGCCTACAGCAACGGTGCCGGCGAGCAGATTCCGCCGCTTGCGACGACCGGGCAAGGCTACTACTGGGTGCAGGTCGACGCCGTGACACCCGCCGCCGTTCAACCGCTCGACGAAGTGCGGGACCGCGTCCTCACCATCTGGAAACAGAAGGAGCGTGCAACGCGTCTAGAAGCGCTTGCGGAAAAGCTTGCCGCACGCGGTAATGCGGGCGAGAGCTTCGAGAAGATCGCGGCCGAGCTGGATCGCGGCGTTCTCACCATGCCGCAAATTCCCCGCAACGCGCAGAACGATACCTTCTCGCGGACGGCGGTCGCCAAGCTCTTTGCCACGCCCGAAGGCGGTTTTGCCTGGGGCCCGGTCGGCCTCGGCGAAAGCCTCCTGCTGATGCAGGTGCAGAAGGTCCACGAACCGGCGCTCGACAAGGGCTCCGATAAATATGCGGAAATCCGGAACGGTGTCCGGGACTCGATCCAGACCGACATGCTGCAATCCTTCGTCGTCGGCTACCAGAAGGAGCTCGGCGTCGAGGTCAACACGGGCCTTTACGAGCAGATGACGGCGACGGACGGCACAAGATGATCCTGCCCGAGTTCGAGACCTTCGAGGCTGCGTACAACGCCGGCACGGCGCAGGTCGTCTACACGCGCCTCGTCGCCGACCTGGAAACGCCGGTCTCCGCCATGCTGAAGATCGCCGAGGGCAAGCCCAACAGCTTCCTGCTCGAATCGGTCGAGGGCGGCGATGCGCGCAACCGCTATTCGATCATCGGCCTCAAGCCGGACGCGATCTGGCGTACCCAGGGCGACCGGGCGGAAATCAACCGCAAGGCGCGCTTCGACGATGCCGCCTACGAGCCTTGTCCCGGCGGCGCGCTGAAGAGCCTGCGCGATTTCATCGAGGAAAGCCGGATCGAGCTTCCCGAAGAACTGCCGCCCATGGCGGCGGGTGTTTTCGGCTATATGAGCTACGACATGGTGCGCCTCATGGAGCACCTGCCGAACCAGAACCCCGACGCGCTTGGCCTTCCCGACGGCATCTTCCTTCGCCCGACCATCATCGCCGTCTTCGATTCCGTGAAGGATGAAGTGACGCTGGTAACGCCGGTCAGGCCCGAGCCCGGCGTCGGCGCCCGCGCCGCCTATGCGCGCGCCAGCGAGCGGCTGTCCGACGTCATCGCGGATTTCGACCGCGCCCTGCCGCACGGCTCGCGGCAGGCAGACATCGCAGCCCTCGAAGAGCCCCAGTCGAACACGCCGCGCGACACCTATTACGGCATGGTGACCCGCGCGAAGGAATACATCGCCGCCGGCGATATTTTCCAGGTCGTTCTCTCGCAGCGCTTCGAAACGCCCTTCGAGCTGCCGCCCTTCGCGCTTTACCGCGCCCTCCGGCGCATCAATCCCTCGCCGTTCCTTTACTTCCTCAATTTCGAGAACTTTTCGATTGTGGGGTCGAGCCCCGAAATCCTCGTCCGTGTCCGGAACAATAGGGTTACGATCCGTCCGATTGCGGGCACGCGCCACCGCGGAAAGAACAAGGCGGAAGACGAGGCGATCGCCGAGGAGCTGCTGGCCGATCCGAAGGAACGCGCCGAGCACCTGATGCTGCTCGATCTCGGCCGCAACGATGTCGGCCGCGTCTCGAAGATCGGCACGGTCGAGGCAACGGAGCGTTTCGCGCTGCAGTTCACCTCGCATCTCATTCACATCGTCTCGAATGTCGAGGGCGACCTCGATCCCGCCTATGACGCGATTTCCGCTCTCGTCGCGGGCTTCCCTGCCGGCACGGTCTCGGGGGCGCCCAAGGTCCGCGCCATGGAAATCATCGACGAACTGGAGCTCGAGAAACGCGGCCCCTATGCCGGCTGCGTCGGCTATTTCTCGGCGGCCGGCGAAATGGACACCTGCATCGTGCTGCGCACCGCCATCGTCAAGGATGGCAAGATGTACGTTCAGGCGGGCGGCGGCGTGGTCGCCGATTCAAGCCCCGAGGGCGAGCATCAGGAAAGCGTCAACAAGGCAAAGGCGCTCTTCCGCGCGGCGGAAGAAGCCGTTCGCTATGCCTCGCAGGCGGGCAAGCGGCAGTAGGCCCCGAAGTCCTCGGAAGCTGAAGGCAAAGCCCGCGCCGACGGAAACCCCGCTTTCGCCCGCACCATTGACATTGGTATCCACGAGATCGAGCGAGAAGCCGATCGTTCCGTAGCCCGTCTCTGCGAGATAGGTCACGCCCGCTTCGAGTGGCATCGCACTTCCGTCGAACGACGTTTCGCGGCGTTCGTAGCTCACCGTGCCGTCGAGTTCGCGTCCGGCAGGCACCCGCACCGACATCGTTCCGCTCGTGATCTGCAGCGGCTTCGTCAGCGAGACGCGAAGCAGCCTGTTCTCCCCGAGGGCATTCTTCGCATCGAGCATGAATCCATAGTGATCGCCGCTCCAGCCGTCGGCTGGATCGAAGAGCGATTCTTGCGTGCCCGAGCTGTCGATGGTCGCGCGCGTATAGAAGACGGCGAGCGACCATGTCTCGTCGAGTTTGCCGGTGAGGTTCACGCCCTGGAACTGTGTTGATGCTTCCTCGCCGAGCGAGAACGCGCCATCCGACACCATCCCCGCGACGGAGCCGCGCTCGCGCAGTACCGCATAGGAACCGCCGACCGACCAGTTTTCCGCAACGCGGTAGGAAAGGCCGATGGCGGCGAAGTCCGCTTCGCTTCCGGTCTCCGCCTGCGGGTCCGTGAGCGCGAGGCCCGCGGTTTCGGTATCAAGCGCACTTTCCGTGACGGCAAAGACATTGGCGCTCAGGTGGTCCGTCAGCGTCGTACCGAAGCCCACCGAAATCGCGTCGTCGAAGTCCACCGTTTTCTGCTGCGAGACGAGGCCGAGAACGTCGAATCCGCGTTGCGAAAGTGAAGAAGAGGTGCTTTCGGTCAGCGCGGCCGTGTTCGCCTCGAAAGGCCGCCCAAACTCGTCGAAAACGACAAGGCCGGAAAGCGTCGAGCGATCCGAGGCGCTCTTCCGCGAGAAGCGCGACCGCCCGAATCTGGTCTTCTTCTTCGGCGGCGCCTTTTTCGCTGTCGCGGCGGCGGCCGGTGCCGTGACAGTCGGTGCCGTAACGATTGTCGTGTTGCCGACCGGCGCCAGCGCGGCACCGACATTCAGCAAGTAAACGGGTTTCGTCTTTTTCGTCCGGTGCCTCCCACGAAACGGCGCCTCGGCGCATGCTACTAAACCTTGCGACCGCCTCCTCCCGGCGCCTATATAATGACTTCAGGCGGCCTTTCCGGCTGCAAATCCCAGGATTCCGGCCATGCTGCTCCTTATCGATAATTACGACAGCTTCACCTACAACCTCGTTCACTTCCTGGGTGAGCTGGGAGCAGAGGCCCGCGTCCACCGGAACGACAAGATCACGGTCAACGAGGCGCTCTCGACACGGCCCCAGGCGATCGTCCTCTCGCCGGGTCCGTGCAACCCCGACAAGGCGGGCATCTGCCTCGATCTCATTCAGGCCGCCGCCGCACACCGCATTCCGCTTCTGGGCGTCTGCCTCGGCCATCAGGCCATCGGGCAGTCCTTCGGCGGCAAGGTCGTCCGCGCGCCGATCCTCATGCACGGCAAGATGAGCGCCATCCATCACGGCGGCAAAGGCATCTTCCAGTACCTGCCGAGCCCCATCGAGGCGACGCGCTATCATTCGCTCATCGTCGAGCGCGAAAGCCTGCCGGATTGCCTCGAGATCACGGCCTGGACCAATGACGGCATCATCATGGGCATGCAGCACAAGGAGCTGCCGATCCACGGCGTCCAGTTCCACCCGGAAAGCATCGCCTCCGAGCATGGGCACGACATCCTGCGCAACTTCCTGCAGCTTGCGGGCATGAACACGCGCGAATTGGCTTGAGGGGACCGACGGGGGCAATGACCGGCTTCAAGACCATCATCGCGCGGCTCGCCGAAGGTCGGCCGCTCGACGCGGCAACGGCTCGCGCCGCCTTCGAGACCGTCATGTCCGGCGAGGCGACGCCGGCGCAGATCGCCGCATTCCTGATGGGGCTTCGCGTGCGCGGCGAAACGGTCGAAGAGATCACGGCCGGCGCCACCGTCATGCGCGAGCGCGCGCTCCGCGTGACAGCGCCTGCGGATGCCATCGACATCGTCGGCACGGGCGGCGACGGTATCGGTACATGGAACATTTCGACCGCCGTCGCCATCGTCGTTGCGGCTGCCGGTATTCCCGTCGCAAAGCACGGCAACCGCAAGACCTCCTCGCTGTCCGGCACGGCGGATGCGCTGCAGGAGCTCGGCGTCAATCTCGACATCGACCCGGCCACCATCGCCCGCTGCATCGAGAAGGCCGGCATCGGCTTCATGTTCGCGCAGGCGCATCATTCCGCCATGAAGCATGTCGCGCCGGTCCGCGGCGACCTCGGCATCAAGACCGTCTTCAACATGCTGGGGCCGCTCTCCAATCCGGCGCTCGTAAAGCGCCAGCTGCTCGGCGTCTTCGCCGCCCAATGGGTCGAGCCTTTCGCGGAGGTGCTCCGCAATCTCGGTTCCGACAGCGCCTGGGTCGTCCACGGCTCCGACGGCATGGACGAGATCACGACGACAGGCCCCTCCACCGTCGCAGAGCTCAAGGAGGGGACGATCCGCGTCTTTGAGGTAACGCCCGAGGACGCAGGGCTTCCGCGCGCTTCCGCCGAAGACCTGAAGGGCGGCAATCCGGCGGAAAATGCCGCGGCGATCCGCCGTCTCTTCGATGGCGAAGCAGGCGCCTATCGCGATATCGTGTTGCTCAACGCCGCCGCTGCGCTCATCGTCTCGGGCAAGGCATCGAATCTCAAGGAAGGCGCCGGTGCGGCCGCCCGGATCATCGACAGCGGCGCGGCAAAGGCAACGCTCGCGAAGCTTGTCGCCGTCTCGAACGGAAAATCCGATGTCTGACATTCTCGAAAAGATCGGCGCCTACAAACTTGAAGAGATTGCCGCCGCCAAACGGTCGCATCCGCTCGCTTCCATCGAAGAGGCGGCCCGCGCAGCATCGCCCGTGCGGGGCTTCGCCTCCGCCCTCCGCTCCCGCGTCGATGCGGGCGGCTATGCGCTCATCGCCGAAATCAAGAAAGCGAGCCCGTCCAAGGGACTCATCCGTGCGGATTTCGATCCGCCGGCGCTTGCGCGCGCCTATGAGGCGGGCGGCGCCACCTGTCTTTCCGTCCTGACGGACGCGCCCTCCTTCCAGGGCGCACCGGACTACCTTGCCGCCGCGCGCGCCGCGACCGCCCTTCCCGTCATCCGCAAGGACTTCATGTACGACCCCTATCAGGTCGTCGAAGCCCGCGCGATGGGGGCGGACGCCATTCTCATCATCATGGCCGCTGTTTCCGACGCGCAGGCCGCCGAAATCGAGCAGGCAGCTTTCGGCTGGAAGATGGACGTGCTCGTGGAGGTTCACGACGAAGAGGAACTGACCCGCGCGCTCGCCCTCAAGAGCCCCCTTCTCGGGATCAACAACCGGAACCTGAAGACCTTCGAGACGACGCTCGCGACGACGGAACGGCTCGCCCCCCTCGTCCCGGACGGACGCCTCATCGTCGGCGAGAGCGGCATCTTCACCCATGCCGACATCATGCGCCTCTCGAATGTTGGTGTACGGACGTTTCTGGTTGGCGAGAGCCTGATGCGGCAGACGGACGTGGAGGCAGCGACGCGCGCCTTGCTGACCGGTATCGCCTGACCGCGCATCCCACGGCCCGTTTATACTCGAAACCGGGGACAAGATTTTTCTGGACGGCTGCATCTGCGACCCCGTTTGTCCCCGCCCCGGGAATATTTGGGCGATATATGACGGTTCGATGACATTTCGATGACAGTCGGCCTTTTGAACGCTCAAAATGACCTATGATATCCGCACCTGCGAACCCACGGACGTCGAACATTTTGCCGCCATCGAGAAGGCAGCGGGGGCGTTGTTCGTGGAAGCGGGCTTGCCTGAAATCGCTTCCCACGAGCCCACCGACCGGGAATTCATCGACGCCTCGGCGCGCGCCGGTGCCGTCTTCGTCGCCACGGCCGACGGCCCCCCCGCCGGTTTCATTCTCTCGGCCCCGCTCGACCGCTCCATGCACATCTATGAATTGTCCGTACACCCCTCACATGGGCGCAAGGGGCTTGGCCGAAGGCTTGTCGACGCCGTCTGCGAACACGCCCGCGACTGCGGTCATCCAGCGGTCACGCTGTCGACCTTCCGCGACTTGCCCTGGAACGGCCCTTTCTACGTGTCCTGCGGGTTTCGCGAACTCGCGCGGCACGAGTGGACGCCTGCCCTGTTCCTCGCGCATTATCACGAGCAGGATATGGGATTGCCTATTGAGCGGCGCTGCTTCATGCGTAAAGACCTGTAAACTCACCACAGCCAACAGAGAAAGAGTCGCGAGATCATGACCGTCCTCAAGCTTCCCAAATGGAACATGGCAATCGGCGATGGCGAGCCGCTTTTCTGCATTGCCGGCCTCAATGTTCTTGAGGACCTCGATCTTACGATTGCAACGGCGGAGCACCTTAAGTCGGTGCTCGGCGAGCTGAAACTTCCCTTCGTCTTCAAGGCAAGCTTCGACAAGGCGAACCGCTCCTCGATCAAGAGCTATCGTGGACCCGGCCTCAAGGACGGCCTCGCAATGCTTGCGGAAGTGAAGCAGCGCTTCGGCGTTCCAATCTGCACCGACATCCACGAAGAGGCGCAGGCCGAGGCCGTTGCCGAGGTTGCCGATCTTGTGCAGATACCGGCATTCCTTTGCCGTCAGACGGACCTTGTGGTTGCTGCCGCGCGCGCGACGCACAAGGCGGGTGGCCTTCTTCATGTGAAGAAGGGACAGTTCCTTGCGCCCTGGGATTGCCGCAACATTCTTTCCAAGATCGCGGAAGCGGCGGCACCCGACATGACGATCCTGTGCGAGCGCGGCGCATCCTTCGGCTACAACAACCTCATCGTCGACATGCTTGCTTTCGACGAGATGAAAAAGCTCGGCGCGCCGGTGACCATCGATGCGACGCATGCCGTGCAGCTTCCGGGCGCCGATCCGCGCACACAGGGCGCGTCGACCGGCGGCCGTCGCAGCGGCGTTCCCATCATCGCAAAAGCTGCCGTCGCGGCGGGCGCAAACGGTGTCTTCCTCGAATTCCATCCGGAACCCGACAAGGCGCTTTGCGACGGTCCGAGCTGTCTTCCACTCGACAGTGCGGCAAAGCTCTTTGCGAGCCTCAAGGCGATTCACGCGGCCGCTGCCGCATGACGGGTGGACCTGCGGCCTCATCATGCGGCATGCTCACATGAATTCCATTTCGGGAAAGGCATCGCGATTGGCCAAAGGGAAACTGACGCATCTCGACGCGAAAGGCGCGGCCCGCATGGTGGACGTGTCGGAAAAGCCCGTCACGTCGCGCAGCGCAACAGCCAAGGGCCGCGTTACGATGAAAGCGTCGACGCTGAAGCTCATTCTCGATGACGGCCTGAAGAAAGGGAACGCGCTCGAAGTCGCGCGGCTTGCGGGCATCATGGCAGCGAAGAAGACGTCGGATATCATTCCGCTCTGCCATCCGCTCGCCATCTCGAAAGTCGAAGTCGACCTGCGGCCCGACAAGAAGTCGAACTCGGTCGAGGTGGAAGCGACGGTGAAAGTCGCCGGACAGACGGGCGTCGAAATGGAAGCGCTTACGGCGGTCAGCGTCGCCTGTCTCACGCTTTACGACATGGCAAAGGCCGTCGATCGTGGCATGAAGATCGGCGACATCCGGCTCACGGAAAAATCGGGCGGCAAGTCGGGCGACTACAAGGCGAAATAGCCTATGGCACAACAACCTCTTCTGCCTGTCGAGGAAGCGCGGGCGCGCATTCTGGCAATGCTGCACACCACGCCTGTTGAGACGGTTCCTCTGTCTCAGGCGCTCGGCCGTGTGCTTGCGGAAGAAGCGATAGCGCGTCGCACTCAGCCGCCCGCCGACCTGTCGGCGATGGATGGCTATGCCGTCAGAGCTTCCGATGTCGTCTCTGTCCCCGTCCGCCTCAAGATCGTCGGCGAAGCGCCCGCCGGCGGTTTCTATTCCGATCACCTTAAGGAAGGTGAGGCCGTTCGCATCTTCACAGGCGCCGCGCTCCCGCGCGGAGCGGACGCGATCGTCATCCAGGAAGACACAGATCGCGAGGGCGATGTTGTCGTCGTGAAGGAAGCGGCGGCTGCCGGGCAACATGTCCGCGTATGCGGTCTCGACTTCCGCACGGGCGATGCAGGCATGCCGGCGGGCCGCAAATTATCGCCCGCCGATATCGCCTTCGCCGCTGCCATGAATCTCGCAACGCTCAGCGTTCACAAGCGGCCTGTCATCGCCTTCTTCTCGACCGGCGACGAACTCGTGCCGCCGGGAACGGAGCCTGGACCGAACCAGATCGTTTCATCGAACAATGACGGGCTTGCCGCTCTGATCCTCGAAGCGGGCGGCGTGCCGCTCGACCTCGGCATCGCGCCGGATCGCGTCGGCGCCATTCGCGATGCAGCCGAGCGCGCACGCGATGCGGACATGCTGGTGACGCTCGGCGGTGCCTCTGTCGGCGAGCACGATCTCGTCCGCGAAGCGCTGACGCCCCTCGGCCTCGACATCGATTTCTGGAAGATCGCCATGCGGCCCGGCAAACCGCTGATGTATGGCACGCTCAACGGCAAGCCGATGATGGGACTGCCGGGCAATCCGGTGTCGGCCTATGTCTGCGCGACACTCTTCCTCAAGCCCGCCATACAGCGCATGCAGGGCGGCGACAGCGCGCTTCACACCACGCTCGCCCGCCTCGGCCGCGACCTGCCCGCCAATAGTACGCGCGAGGACTATGTCCGTGCGGGCCTCGACCACATTCACGGCGAGCTTCCCGTGGCAACGCCCTTCGACCTCCAGGATAGTTCCATGCTTTCGATCCTGGCGGATGCCGGCTGCCTCATCATCCGTGCACCCGGCGCTGAATCTCTGAAAGCGGGCGGCGTCGTGACCGTCCTGCCTCTCCGCGCCTGACTTATCCACAATTGCGCTTGACACGCCCACGAGAACCAAACTAGAACAGCCACAAGTGTTTTTGTTTTGTTCCGAGGGCCACCGGCCCCGAAGCAGACGGAGGGGCCAGGGCCTATGCTGACGCGAAAGCAACATGAACTGCTGATGTTCATCCATGAGCGGATCAAAGAAGGCGGCGTTTCTCCCAGCTTCGACGAGATGAAGGATGCCTTGGACCTTCGCTCGAAGTCCGGCATTCACCGGCTCATTACGGCGCTTGAAGAGCGCGGTTTCATTCGCCGCCTGCCCCATCGGGCGCGCGCTCTCGAAATCCTCAAGCTTCCCGAGGCGGCCTCGCCAAGCCTTGCCATATCGCGCGGCAGGGGCTTCTCGCCCAGCGTCATCGAAGGCGGCGCCCGTCCGAAGCCGGCGAGCCGCGATCTCGCGCCTGCGCGCGAGTCGGGCGACACGATGACGCTTTCGGTGATGGGCCGCATCGCCGCCGGCACACCCATCGAGGCGCTGCAGGAGGAAAGCCATCAGGTCAGCGTGCCGCTTACGCTTCTCGGTTCGGGCGAGCACTATGCACTCGAGGTCAAAGGCGACTCGATGATTGAGGCCGGCATCCTCGACGGCGACACGGTGCTCATCCAGCGTTGTGACACAGCGACGAGCGGCGACATCGTTGTGGCGCTCGTGGACGGCTACGAGGCAACGTTGAAGCGGCTTCGCAAGAAGGGTGACTCGATCGCGCTCGAAGCTGCGAACCCGGCTTATGAGACTCGTATTTTCGGGCCCGATCGCGTCAAGGTGCAGGGCAAGCTGGTCGGCCTGTTGCGCCGCTACTGACGCTGCTGTCCGTTTCGTTGAACCCACGGCCGCTCGCCGCGCAACTCGCGCGCCGTGTGAATGCGGAATGTACCGTCCGGCGCTAGCGTTATCGTCGTTGCGCCGTTCCGCCAGAAGAAGAAATAGTCGAGCAACAGCCGCGCCGAACATTCGTTTCGAATGCGGCGGGGAACAGGAACTGCGGCGGCAACGATATCGGCTTTCTCGCAATCCTCGACGACTGCTGCAAGGCTTGATGGAAATGCGACGACCGGACGGCCCTCTTCCCGGTAGACACATCCGCCTCCATCGCAGCCGATGAATTCCGAGCGGGCAGCCTCTCGCGCCGTCCTTGTGTCTCCCTCGTAACGCAGCCATTGCTCCGCCGTGTAGGAAGGTCGGGCTGCGGTGAGAGCGAGATTTCCGTCAGCGGTGCGTGCGGCAAAAAGCGCGGCATCCCTATCAATCAGTATGTCGGAAGGAGTGGCGCTTCCCCATAAGCCAAGCCCGACCGCAATCGGAACAAGCCCGGCATAGCGCCACCGCGCCCGCCACAATGTCAGCCACAGCGCCCCGAACACCGCGATCACAAGCGCCGAAAGCGGCGCGGCCGGAACGAGCCTGTCCGCTCCCTGCCAGGCAGCAACTTCGTGCGCGACGGCAAGCATGCCGTCGACGCCCTTCCCCATCAGCCAGAGAGCCGGACCGTCGAGCCCGAAAGGCATCAGCAGCAAGGCAAGCAGCGCCATCGGCATCACAACGATGCCGACAAGGGGCATCGCGGCCATGTTACCCGCCAGGCCATAGATCGCGATGCGGTTGAAATGAAAAGCAGCAATGACGCCCGTTGCCGTTCCGGCGACGACGCTTGTCAATGCAATGCCGAGGATGTAGCCAGCGCCGCGCGATACCAGTGCCTCAACGCCCGTTGCGCGCGGTCTCAATGACCACCTGCACACCGGTTCGCTTTCGTAAAATGCGATGAGCGCGATCACCGCTGCGAACGACATCTGAAAGCTCGCGCCGATCAAGCTTTCTGGCCGCCATATCAGTATGACGGTTGCCGCCAGCATCACGTTCCGCATGCTGAGAGCCGGCCTGTCCAGCAGTACAGCAAGGAACATCAGGCAAATCATGATCCAGGCGCGTTGCGTTGCGACGGCCGCGCCCGATATCAGCAGATAGAAGGTCGCGCCGAGGATGGCGACGGTCGCTGCCCATTTCTTGACCGGATACCGGAGCGCCAGTCCCGGCAGCAGCACGAGAAAAGCCCTTACCGCCCAGAAGAGCGATCCCGCGAACAGGACCATATGAAGACCCGAGATCGAGAGCACATGGTAGATGCCCGCCGCCCGCAGATCCGCCGAAATTTCGTCGGGAATACTTGCCCGCTCGCCCGTCACGAGAGCTGCGGCCACGGCGCCGCTCGTGCCGCCGATCCGCAGCCGCATGCGCTCGCCTATCTTCATCCGCAGGACAGTCAGCAGGTTTCCCGCACCTGCCGGCGGCGCGGTCTCCTCAGGGGTCGTATAGGCAAATCCCACTGCACCTATCGAGGAGAACCACGCCTGCCTTGCGAAGTCGAACCCGTTTGGCAACACAGGTTCCGGCGGTGGCATGAGCCGTGCCCTCAACCTCACCACGGCCCCCGGCCGTAAAACCGCGTCGCGCAGCCTGACGTTCAGCCTTACCTTTACCGGCAATCGCTCGGATGGAAGCCCTGCAAACGACACAGGCGCCAGCACGGCGGACAGAGAACCCGTCTCTGTCCTCTCGGCTGAGAGGACGAGGCCCGCGAGTTCTCCTGACATTGGCCGCTCCAGAACGGGCGCCGCTACTGCATGAAACCGCAATACCGACGCCACAAGGCCGATAGAGACGCACAAGAGCGCCATTGAGACGGGTCCGGCAAAAGGCCGGTGCCTAGTCCGCCAGGCGAGGCCCGCTGCGACCAGCGGTGGAAGAATCGCCCCCCACAGGGAAGGCTCGAAATCGAGGCCGAAATAGAGCGCAATACCCGCCCCCATGAAGACGGGTATCCAGAGAAACATACGGTCGTTATCGGCGGCGTAGGAAGCCCGCAGCCAGGAAGCGCAGGCGCCAAAGCCCTCGCGAGTTCCCGTCACCAGCCTCATCAATGCGGGCCGCCAGCGCCCGTCCGCCGCCATCGTCACATAGCCCCCCTGGCTTGATGTCCGAAGGTGCTCGAATCTCGTTAGGACTTCCCCCTAACCCCATTGCATCAAACACTTTTTTGTGCGCCCGCGCCGGTATATTTCGGGCTTACGCTGCGTTGCCGCGATGTGCTAGAAATCCCTGCCTCGCAGCTGACCTTCAAGGCGCCATTGCCATAATCCGGGTCAAAGCTTGCCAACATTCCTTGGAGTTGCCTAGCCGTGCGGCTGCGGAGCCGGATCGCAGGAGATCATGACGGAACAGAAGAAAGTCATCACCCGTTTCGCGCCGTCGCCAACAGGCTACCTCCATATCGGAGGCGCCCGCACGGCGTTGTTCAACTGGCTGTTCGCCCGTCATCATGGCGGCCGCTTCCTGCTACGTATTGAAGACACCGACCGGGAGCGCTCGACCGAGAGTGCCATCGCCGCCATTTTCGAAGGACTGAAATGGCTGGGCCTCGATTGGGACGAGGACCCCGTTTTCCAGGCCTCGCGGATGTCGCGTCATGCGGAAGTCGCTCAGCGGCTGCTGAGCGAAGGGAATGCCTATTACTGCTATGCCAGCCAGGCAGAGCTCGAAGAGATGCGCGAAAAGGCCCGCGCCGAAGGCCGCCCTATCCGTTATGACGGCCGTTGGCGCGATCGCGACCCTGCCGACGCACCTCCCGGCGTGAAGCCCGTTGTGCGCTTTCGTTCGCCGAACGAGGGCGAAACGATTGTCCGTGACCATGTCATGGGCGAGGTGCGCTTTCCGAACGAACAGCTGGACGATCTCATCATTCTCCGCAGCGACGGTACGCCGACCTATAACCTATCCGTCGTCGTGGACGACCACGATATGGCCATCACGCATATCGTTCGAGGCGATGACCACCTGACGAATGCGGGACGCCAGAGTCAGATATACGCCGCGCTCGGCTGGGACATTCCCGAGTTTGCCCATGTGCCACTCATCCACGGCCCCGATGGCGCGAAGCTCTCAAAGCGCCATGGCGCGCTCGGCGCCGAAGCGTATCGCGATATGGGCTACCTGCCGGAAGCCATGCGCAACTATCTGGTTCGCCTCGGCTGGAGCCATGGCGACGACGAGATTTTTTCGACCGATCAGGCAATCGAGTGGTTCAACCTCGAGAGCATCGGACGCTCGCCTGCCCGCTTCGATTTCGCAAAGCTGGAAAGCCTCAATGGCCACTATATCCGCGAGGCCAATAATGAGCGGCTGGCCGACGAAGTGATCGCACTCATGACGCGGCTCGACGGCTGGCAGGCGGACGATGTCTTCAGATCGAAGCTCATTGCACTGATGCCGGGCCTGAAGGAACGCGCGAAGACGCTGGTCGAACTGGGCCGGGGGGCAGCCTTCCTCCTCGCCCGCCGGCCTCTCGCCTGCGACGAGAAAGCCAGCCAGCTTCTCAATGACGAGTCCCGGGCACTTCTTTCCCGCCTCATTCCCCGCCTGGAAGCGCGGAACGTATGGGAGATTGCCGAAATCGAGGCAACGATCAGGGCCTTTGCGGAAGAAGAGAACCTGAAGCTCGGCAAGGTGGCGCAGCCGTTGCGCGCCGCGGTAACGGGCAGCACCGTATCTCCGCCCATATTCGACGTACTGGCGACGCTCGGGCGCGACGAGGCGATTGGACGGATCAAGGATCAGGCAGCGTAAACCGGCCCTTGCGCCGGCGCCGCTGCGAGACAGAATGATGTTTAACGAACTGCCCGGCATTGCCGCTCCAGAGCGGCTCACCGGCCAGCCCAACAGGACAGGTAGGCAGGCATGACAGAATTCGGAACCAAAGCCGGTGCGAAGTCGACCGCAACCCTCTCGGTAGGCGGCAAATCCTACGATTTGCCGGTATACGGAGGCTCGCTCGGCCCCAGCGTGGTGGACATCTCCGCCTTCTACAGTCAGAGCGGTCACTTCACCTACGACCCAGGCTTCACCTCGACCGCCAGCTGCGAGTCGGACATCACCTATATCGATGGCGAAGAAGGTACCCTTCTTTACCGGGGCTATCCGATCGACCAGCTTGCCGAACGCGGCAACTTCATCGAGACCTGTTACCTGCTGTTGAACGGCGAGCTTCCGACATCCGAACAATATCGTGAGTTCGAGCGCGCCATCACCATGCACACGATGGTGCATGAGCAGATGCAGTTTTTCCTGCGGGGGTTCCGTCGCGATGCCCATCCGATGGCCATCATGTGCGGCATGGTCGGAGCGTTGTCGGCGTTTTACCATGACTCGACGGACATCAATGATCCGCTGCAGCGGATGATCGCGAGCCGTCGCCTCATCGCGAAGATTCCAACGATCGCGGCGATGGCCTACAAATACTCGGTCGGCCAGCCCGTGGTCTATCCGAAGAACAGCCTCGACTATGCAGAGAACTTCCTGCACATGTGCTTCTCCGTTCCGGCAGAGGACTACAAGGTCGATCCAGTTCTCGCGCGCGCAATGGATCGCATCTTCATTCTGCATGCGGATCATGAGCAGAATGCTTCGACTTCGACCGTTCGTCTTGCCGGCTCATCCGGCGCGAATCCGTTTGCGTGCATCGCGGCGGGTATCGCCTGCCTCTGGGGACCGGCACATGGCGGCGCGAACGAAGCGGCGCTGAACATGCTGCAGGAGATCGGGACAGTTGACCGCATTCCCGAATTCATCAGGAAGGCAAAGGACAAGAACGATCCCTTCCGCCTGATGGGCTTCGGTCACCGCGTCTACAAGAACTACGACCCGCGCGCCCGCGTGATGCAGCAGACCTGCCATGAGGTGTTGAAAGTTCTCGGTATCAAGGACGATCCGCTGCTCGACGTCGCGCTGGAACTCGAGAAGATCGCGCTCAACGACGAGTACTTCATCGAGAAGAAGCTTTACCCGAATATCGACTTCTACTCGGGCATCACGCTGAAGGCGATGGGTTTCCCGACGACCATGTTCACCGTTCTGTTCGCGCTCGCCCGCACTGTCGGCTGGGTCGCGCAGTGGAACGAGATGATCGAGGATCCGGGCCAGCGTATCGGCCGCCCGCGTCAGCTCTACACTGGCGCAAGCCAGCGCGACTATGTGGATATGGGCAAGCGGAAGTAATATTCCGCGCCGAAAAGAAAGGGCGTTCCTGCGGGCCAGCCCCCTAAGCTAAATGTTGATTTCCGAGGGATGGCGGCGTCAGGTAGTCTACCACGCGCCTACATATGGCGGGCTTGGCCTAATGGTCAGCCCGCCATTTTCGTATAAACACATCAAACAGTGCTTTTTGGGATACCCTGACGAAGATAAATCGGTCAAATCATTCAGTGTACGCAGGATTTCGTCAAATGGAGGAAACGTTCATCTTCTACATGCCCTCTGATTTTCCGCGAGATGACGTTGTAGAAATAGGAAGGTTCTTGACAGGAAGTGGCGCACTGGTTCCGTCATTCATTCCCGCCCCGGCAGGTCTTCTGAATATCGAGGCTTTGATATCCGCGAAGGAGGTCGATGGAATCGACATTCAGATATTGCCGGACCGCAATCTCGCTTCTCGAATCGCCTTGGTCGCAAAGCAGGGGATTCAACGAGAGATGGACTATTCAACGAAAGTTGTGGCTCACACGATGGCGTTCGCCCAGGCAATGGGCCTGCTCTTTGAGCCGTCAATTTTTTGTTATGCAACCTTCCAATGCGAGAAGGGCAAGCGGCAAATCATGACCGAGACAGTTGGCCGCAGCATCGCAGGCAGAACGCAAGTATCGTACACAAGGCCACGTCTGTCACTGCACACGCTGAGCACATAGCGCGTTCTATATCATTGTAACAAAACGCAAATAGCCCAACTCCCTCACAGGTACGATGGCGATTGTCTTTGTCGGCGCGTTCAACTGCTTACCCGGACACAGGGAACATTCAGGCGGCCTCGCTTACGCCGTGGCACCCGCCGAAGCGCATGTCACGCACAAGAGAATTTCGGGGCGACGGCGCCTCCATCGTCGTGCAGACGTTCCTTCAGCTAAGAATCTGGATCAGCGCATCATTCGTCAGCCCGCAACTTCACCCGTGGCCCGCAGGCGTATGACGACTTTCCGTTGAACGCCGTCTTCGGGAAACTCCACGGTCTGCCCCTCACACACTTTCCCGTCCACGGTCATTTCGACCGCACCCTTCTGAAGGCGCTCCGGGTTTTCGACGCGGATGAGCAGGGAGCCATTGTCGCGCCGGAGTTCCGCTTCGTACAAATCCCAATGGCGGGGCAAGCACGGATCGATGACGAGCCGGCCGCCGGACAGTTTCAATCCGAGGATCGCTTCGACGCCAAGGCGCCAGGTCCATGCGGCGGCGCCGGTGTACCAGCTCCAGCCGCCGCGGCCGACATGCGGCGCGACCCCGCCCACATCCGCTGCGACAACATAGGGTTCGTCGCGATATTGCGCGACTTCACCGGCGTTTTGCGTCCGGTTGATGGGGTTCAGAATTTCGAAGATGCGCCATGCGCGATCCCCCTCGCCACGCGCCGCCAAGGCAAGCCCGAGCCAGGCCGCCGCGTGAGAATATTGCCCGCCATTCTCGCGGATACCCGGCGGATAGGCCTTGATGTATCCCGGATCGCGCGGCGTTGTGTCGAAGGGCGGCCAGAGAAGCCGGACTATTCGATCCTCCTCGTTCACCAAATCCCGCTCCGCGTTTTCGAGTGCCATGTCGACGCGGTCCGGCGCAGCGGCCCCGGATAGAGCCGCCCAGGATTGAGCGATAGAATCGATCCGGCATTCGTCGCTGCTGTCCGAACCCCAGGGCTGTCCATTGTCGTCGAGCGCCCGCATGTACCAGTTGCCATCCCAGCCCTCTTCTTCGACGGCGCGAACGATTTCGCGCGCCTGGTCGCTCCAGTAACGCGCGAGATCGTCACGATCCAGATGTCCGGCCAATCTGGCGAAACCGTCGATCGCGGCAATCGCAAACCAGGCAAGCCAGATGCTCTCGCCCCGCCCTTGAGAGCCAACACGATCCATGCCGTCGTTCCAGTCGCCCGAGCCGATCAACGGCAAGCCGTGCGCTCCTTGTGTCACGCCGCGCTCCAGCGCACGCCGGCAATGCTCGAAGATCGTCCGCGTTTCGCCCTGCGTGTCGAAACGCGCATATCGATCATGTTCCTCCGGCGTCAATACAGGCGCCCGCAGGAACGGCACTTCCTCTGTCAGAATGGAACTGTCGCCTGTCGCCTCGACATAGCGGCTGACCGCGTAAGGGAGCCACAGGAGATCGTCCGAGCAGCGCGTGCGCACACCTCTGTCATGAGGCGGATGCCACCAGTGAAGAACGTCGCCCTCCTCGAGCTGATGCGCGGCGGAGGTGAGAATATGGGCGCGGACGCGGGCCGGATCGGCATGGAGGAGCGCCAGAACATCCTGAAGCTGATCGCGGAAGCCGAACGCGCCGCCCGCCTGATAGAAGCCCGCCCTGGCAAGCATGCGCGAGGAAAGGGTCTGATATTGCAGCCAGCGATTGATCATCAGATCGAAGGCCGGGTCCGGCGTTCGGACCGTCACAGCGCCCAATCGACGATCCCATCGATCCGTCAACGCATCCAGGGCGCGATCGACCGAGGTCGGTTCCTGCCAACGGCGAGCAAGCTCCTCCGTATGCGCCCGGTCGTCTCCCTGACCGAGGACGAAAACGACCTCGGCCGTTTCCCCGCCCGCGATATCGAGATGTACCTGATAAGCCGCGCAGGGATCGGCGCCGATCCTTACCCGGCCGCCGAGATCCCACTGCCTCAGCCCGGCCGGGTTCGCCAGGTCGCCCTCGCGGCCGAGAAAATCCTGCCGGTCGGTGGTCAGGCTGTGCGGCGCATGGCTGGATGTCAGGAATACAACGCGTTCGCCGAAGTCGGGATTCCACGGGTTGCGCGCCAGAAGCGAATGGCTGCCACTGTCATATTCGCAAACCACATGGGGCCGGGCAGCGCTGCGCAAAGCGCCGAGCACCCACTCCGCATAATATGTCGCGGTGACACGCCGGGGTTGCGCGGCGGGATTGCTCAAGCGGAGCCGCATGATCTTGACCGGATCATCTGCCGGCACGAAGACGAGAAGCTCCTGCTCCAGCCCGTGGCTGTTCTGGCGCCATACCGTGTAGCCAGCGCCGTGCCTCGTTTGACAGATCGCTCCCCTGCCTGCCGGCATGGGCGTGGGCGACCAGACCCCGGCGCTCTCCTCGTCACGCAAATAAAGCACCTCGCCCGGCGGATCGGCGACGGGATCGTTGGTCCAGGGTGTCAGGCGGTTCTCGCCGCTATTGACGGCCCAGGTAAATCCGCCGCCCGACTCGGTGACGAGGGTGCCGAATGTTTCGTTCGCAAGAATATTCGACCATGGCGCCGGGGTGCCCTGGCCCGCTTCCGGCTGGATCACATATTCACGTCCATCCGGCGTGAACCCGCCAATAGCATTATCGAACAGAAGATCGGCCGGACGCTCGACAGGTGGAACTTCTTCCGTTGAAACCGGATAGCCGGAGCCGCCGAAGTGCGGAACGGCCGGCCGCGACGGCATTGCCTTCGTGAGCTGGTGCTCAAGGCTGCCTTCCGACTCGTCGAGGATGACATGAGCGACGCTTTCCAGCAGATGTATGTCTTCTTCGCCCATGTGGTCTGCGAAAAGCAGATGGACGTCCTGATGGCGACCCGAGGTCCCGTGCCCCTTGGCGAATTCACGCAACATGATCGAGAGGCGTTCGCGCGACTGATCGATATATCCGGACGGTCCCGTGCGAAGCAGAACGAGGTCGACACGGAAGCTTCGCTGATGCCACAGGCAATGCGCGGCGGCCAACAGCCGCAGGAGGTCGGATGCCTCGGTGTCGGTTGTCCGGAACAGGAGGATCGGCAAATCGCCGGAAATACCCAAGCCCCAGAGCCTCGGCTGACCGTGCCGGTTTGCGGCGATCACGGCGGGGGCCGCTCTCAATTCGTGATGGGGGTACAGCAGGAGCGAGGCAAGCTGCTGCAGTTCCGGAAGCCGCGGCGACTCGAGGGCGAGATGCTGGACTTCGCGGGCTACCCCTGCCGCGGCATCGGAGAGCGCCCAGTCCAGCGAGGCGAGCGTTGCGTAGCGCTCGGCGAGTTCCAGAACGGACTCGCGCGAACCGGCGGCGAATGTCAGGAATGCGAGTTCACGTCTTTCGCCAGGCTGCAATTCAACGCGTGCCTGAAGCGCCATCGCGGGGTCGAGCGTCCAGCCGACACTACCAGAAAGCCCGTCGACGATGCCGCGCGGACGTTGCGACGTTCCGTTTCGTCCCAGAAAGGCCGCGCGGTCCGTTTCAAATCCGATCGGATCCAGAGCGGTGCCGTTCGAGACAATTCGGTGAAGCATGACCGGCGGCTTTTCGCCGGGATGACGTATACGGCGGGTGAAAAGCAAACCGTCCAGATTCGGAATGTGCTCGCTGCCCACAAAAAGCTTGCTGAACGCAAGATGCCGCTCATCCTCAAGCGGCGGCGCCAGAACGACCTCGCCGTAACTTGTGAGTTCGAGCGTCCGTATCTGGTCACTTTCATTGACAATGGTGAGGCGCCGGATTTCGACATCGTCGCCCGCCGCAACCCCAACCTCCATGCGCAGTCCGATGCCGTGGTCCCGGCGGTGAAATTCGACCATGTGCGGATGAAAGACGGTCTGCGCCTCCTCCGGCCGAACGCCGGTGGGTTGCCGTCCGACAGACCAGATCGCGCCGCTATCCACGTCGCGCACGTAAATCCACAAGCCGTCCCGGTCGCAGGCGTCGGGCAGCCAGCGGGTGAGCGCCTGGCCATGCCAGAGAAGTCTTCCGCCGCCCGCTTCCGATATCCAGCTCGCCAGACGCCCGTTGGCCAACATGTGGATTTGCGGTACAGACGGAGTGACGGTCGGCTGCCATGCGTCGAGAACGGGGATTGCCGCTTGGTGCGACGACGGTCGCAGGCGTTCTTCCTCGCGGGCCTGCTCCGGCGGCAGTTCCCTCGGGATGCGTTCGTGCAGCAAGAGTTCCATGACCCGCATTCGACGGTCTTCACGGAACCTGCGGACATGAGCATCCTCGCAGAGCGCATTGCCCAAAGCACCCAGGATCATGCCCTGATGATGTGCCATGTAAGCACGAACCGGCAAGAAGCGTTGTCCGGCAGGCACGCGCTCAGGCGTATAGTCCGCTGCTTCAAACAGGCCAAACGCGCCCACGAGCCCGAGCCGCACCAGTTCGCGCAGGTTTGCTATCGCCGCGCCGGCATTTACCGCGAGCGCCAGCACCGTCGCATAGGGGGCCACGACATGGTCGTCTGCGAGCCCGCGGCGTAGACCAAGCCCCGGTACGCCGAAGGCCCGATACTGATAGCGGTGATCCGCATCGCGCGACGCATAGGCCGATTCCGAGATGCCCCATGGAATGCCATGCGCTTTGCCGTATTGTTGCTGAACGTGTACCGCTGCACGCTCGCTCTGGCCGAGAAGCGTGCCGGCGTCGCTCCGCAGCAGAAGCAGTGGCATGAGATATTCGAACATCGATCCGTTCCACGACACCAGCGACATACCGTGTCCGGTCTGCGCGAGCGGGCGTCCAAGAAAGAACCAGTGTTCGAGCGGGACATCGCCCTTCGCGATGGCAAAGAAGCTCGCCAGCCGCGCCTCCGTTGCCATGAGATCGTAGTGGTGGACGTCGACACGATCCGCGCTGTGGTTGTATCCTATAAAAAACAGCCGCTGCTCCCGGTCAAAAAGCGGCCGGAAATCCATTTCATCCGCCAACTGCTCCGATCGCCTCGCAGCATCCAGCAGGCTCTCGTATAGCTCGTGTTGTGCCTGTGCGCCTCGCGCGAACGCCGTGGCCAGTGCCGAAAACCATTGGATTGCCGCTTCGCTCTTTTCATCCTGCGTGACCATTGCCACTATCTCGGCAACCCTGGCATGAGCATCGGCGGTACCCGCAAGCGACATGGAAGGCGACAGGTTTTCTTCGATGCGGCGCGCGAATTCCTCGCAGCCCGGCGGCGGAGTACCGACCAGGGTAGCCCAGGGCATAAGCGCATCGATATCACGCTGCATACCAGCCAGATGGTGACGACTGCGCTCAAGCCAGACGTTGATCTCCCTCAGAGCCTCAACGGGTGGCGCTTTCGAGGCGGTAACGAGCTCGTCGACGAGATCCTCGATTTCCGGCCATGTGTGGCCAACGATGTCCTTCAGGCTCGTGCGCCAGGTCTGCGGGTTCTCGCGGATGTCAGCGATCCGGACAGTGAGAGATTCGATCTTCGACTGAAGCCCCTCGCCGCTCGGATCCTTGAATTTCCTTCCCGCCTCCAAGAGGAGACCGAGCGTGTCGCAAAGCCCGTCCCAAAGCACTACCGGGAGCGTCGGCCCCCTTGCGGCCTCCAGACACCCTTCCTTCAACGCCAGCAGACAGACAGCCAGATTCCCGCTATCCACCGTCGACACATAGCGGGGTTCGAGCGGCGTCAGAAACCTGGTGTCATACCAGTTGAAAATATGCCCGTGACAGCGTTCGAGCCGTCCGAGCGTATCGAGAGCATTCTGAACGCGCGTCGAGAAGTCGATCTTACCGATATAGCCGAGATCGGCAGCCGTCTGTGTCGAGAGGAGCATCATGCCGATGTTGGTTGGCGATGTGCGATGCGCGATCTCCGCATGCGGCTCTTCCTGGTAGTTGTCGGGCGGCAACCAATTGTCCTCGGGACCGACAAACGTCTCGAAATAAAACCAGGTTCGCCGCGCGAGCCGCCGCAGGAAGATTTTCTCTGCCTCATCAATCCTCGCAACTGGCACGCGTCGCGGGCGGCGAATCCGGATCGCTATCTCGGGTGCCGCCAGCCAGAGCAGCAGCAGCGGTGCCGCGGCCGGCAAAGCCGACGGATTTGCCGTGGCAAGCAGTATGAAGAGAGCGGCGGAAAAGACCGGCGCGCTCGCCATGTGCAGCCAGGTTTTCGCGCGCGTGCCATTCGCCGCCAGATGCTCGGCGACGTGGGCAGCCGACGTCCATTCCAGAAGGCCGCGCCGCGAAACGGCGAGTCGCCAAAGCGTTCGAGCAATTGCATCGATTGCTGTTGTGGCATCGCTGACGAGAAATGCCAGCGCGAGAAACCAGCGTCCCGCGTGGTCGACAAGACGCCGCATCAGGCTCCGCACCGCCCCCCGCCGACGACCACCCGCAAGCCCAGTTACAAGGTCGGCGAAAAGATAGGCGCCCGGCACTGCGACTGTGAGGATCGTCCAGACCCATGGACTGCCCGGCAGCAAAAGCCACCCGGCCGTTGCAAGCGCAAGAAGCGAAACGGGAACCAGGCTCCGGCGCAAATTGTCGAATATCTTCCAGCGGTCGAGGGCAGACAGGCGGTTTGCAAATCGCCGATCGCCGGCGCCAGGCACCTGCCTTGCAAGCCACGGCAGAAGTTGCCAATCGCCGCGGACCCAGCGATGCCATCGGCGCATATACTCGACATAGTCGGCTGGAAACCCTTCATACAGAACAATGTCGGTCGCGAGCCCCACTCGTCCATGCGCGCCTTCTAAGAGATCGTGACTTACAAGCGCGTTCTCCGGCACGCGCATCTCGAGGCTGCGATGAAAGGGTTCGACTTCGTAAATGCCCTTGCCGACATAAATGCCCGACCCGAACAGGTCCTGATAGACGTCCGACACGGCGCGCGAATATATGTCTATCGACGTGTCGCCGGTATAGAGACGGGCGAAGAGAGAGCGGTTGCCCCGTTCGGGTGCGATTTCGACACGCGGCTGAATGACGGTGTAGCCCGCGCGAACACGCCCGCTCTCGGCGTCGAATTCAGCACTGTTCAGCGGGTGAGCCAGGGTTCCGACGAGACGAGCGACGGAGCCAGGCGGCAGTGTGGTATCCGCATCCACCGTGACAACAAAGCGGACGCGACGCAGCGCCGCGCCATCACCCTCTTCAATCGAAAAGCCGGACTTCCCCTCCCCCAGCACAAGCCGGTTGAAGTCTTCGAGCTTTCCTCGTTTCCGTTCCCAACCCATCCAGCATCCCTGCCGCGAATTGTAGAGGCGGGGACGGTGGAGGACATGGAAAGGTCCATTTTTTCCGTTTCCGTGGCGGCTGTTGAGTTCACGTATTCCGGCGATCAGGGCTTCTTCAACATCGGCATCGCCGGGTAGATGTTCGTCGGCCGCATCGGCATGGTCGCTCAGCAGTACAAAACGCAACAACGGATCCGGGTTGGCGAGCCGGTGCATCTCCAGTTGCCCGATCAATTGCGACACTTCCGCCGGACTCGCGACCAGAACGGGAACAACGACGGCGGTTGCACAGGTCCGTGGAATGGCCTTTTCGTAATCCAGCTTCGGAAGGACGCGCGGCGGTACTATCGAAGTTGCAACCCAATGCACGAGCGTCACGCTCAACACCGAGGCCGGCAACAGCGCGAACACCACGCCGAGGAACCAGTCCGCAAGTCCGGCGCCAACAGCCGTCAGATAGACGGCGGGCACAATCAGCGCTACAAGACCCGCCAGAACAAGCGCCGCCGCGTAGGCTGGCCCGGCATTCCGGCGCAGCCAGTTGCAGAAGGCTGTAAGCGGCGTGCGGCGGTATCCGAGCGCCAGCTCGGTTTCCCGCCGCCCCTCACCGGCCAACCAATGACCAACGTGATTGTGCGGTTGGCGCAGACCCTTCCTGCGTGCACAGGCCAGCACATGCTCCGCCACTTCGGCTTCGGATCGGCGCGAACCGAAGGCCAGTTCTTCCACCGTTCTGCGATATGTGTCCCGTGTCTCGAAGTCCATGTGCGCGTAGACACCAGCGGGATCCCTAACGAGCGCCGCTTCAACGAGACTGGTTTCTTCGAAAAATTTCTTCCACGGAAGCGAAGCGATCACAGCCAGATTGGCGAGGGCGCGCGACACACACTCCGTATCCTCAAACTCGCCGTAGTCGTCGGCATACCCGCTGGGCTTGATGGGTGTTTCAAGTCCCGGCAGCAACCTGCCGAACGCAACAATCAGAACCTCCAGACAAGCCAGGCGAAGCATTGTCGGAAAAGCCCACAGCTCTGCCGTCGTCAACGCATCGTGTACCTGATACGCCTTCACGAACTGGCTGAGGGCCGGCAGCGAGAGCTGCAGATGTGATGCTTTCAGGAAACCATGTGCCAGTGCGAAGACGCGCGGGCATCGTTCTTCACGCGCATTTGTGAGGCTTGGCAGTCGGCCATAGAACGGCGCCGGCAAATCCTTTTGCACCTGGCCGATGGCACGTCGGACCTGATAATCGTTGTCGAGCAGCCATTCGGCGGCTTTTGTCGCATCGGGGGATGGATCGGTGCAGAGGTGCCGTACTTCGGCGAGCCAGGCATCCATCGACCCCGCTTGCGCCCAGACGGCGAGTGGAGCCGACGGCCTGCTTGATGTCACATGGCGCTGTCCAAGCTCAGATGCCGCCGTAGCGAGCGGCCCGTGCTGGACCTCCATATCGGGCATTGGTCAATGCCCGATGCGATGAGACAGTCGAATATCGGCATCGCGAAAATTCACGCGACGTGCCACCGGCGCGTAAGCGTCGCGTTGGACAATCAAAAGTGGCGCGGTGACATTGCCCATGAGATGGGCCGTTACGCGGCCATAGGGGGCGTCGGCGCGGGCCGCATGTCCCCTCGCCGACAGAACGACCAGGTCAGCATCACTGGCAATCAGGTGAGACAGTTTTGCTCGAACATCGCCGCGTTTCATGATGACCCTTGTCGAAACGCCGCTCGCGGCGACGCGCATCTGGAGCCGATCGAGATAATCTCGTGCAACGCGCTCGTTGCGCGCGGCCAACCGCTCCCGCAGATCGACGTCTTCCTTGTCGAGCGGCCCCGTTTCCGTCAATTCCGGAACCGGCACGATGTGCGCCAGCACAAGTTCAGCGCCGTGCGCCTTCGCGATGCGGACCGCCAGCGGAAGAACGCTTTCCGCCCGGCAGGACCCGTCGACAGGCACAAGCAGCCGCCGGTAGGAAACAACGTCCGACGAGACAGAGGGAGGTACGAGCAGGACCGACCCAACGCCGCTCTCCAAAACGCGGCGGACCGTATTGCCCAAACTCCAGTCTGTCACCCCTCCTTCCCCATGTGTGCCGAGTACGGCGAGGTCCGACTGGTGCTCACGTACCCAGAGCGCGATCTGTTCCGCCGCACTGCCTTCGACAATCTCGGTGTCGGTGCGGCCGCCATCGTGCGAGCAAGCCTCTGCAAGGCGCATGATCTGACCTTCGGCTTCTCGCCGGCGGATTTTCCGCTCGACTGGATCCCGAGGACCATTGTCGGACGGAAATCCGGCCTCCAGCACACGCAACAGCACAAGCGGCGCGTTCAAGGCCTTTGCAACGGCACGACCATGCGACAATACCTCTTGCGTAAACTCCGACGCATCCACGCAAGCCACGACACGTGCAAAGGGCGCATATGACGCTGCCACGACGTTCTGTGCCTGCGAGCTTCGTTCCGGGCTGACTGAAGACGCTGACATGACTTGTCCTCCTTCTGCTCGCGTCGCGCGGCTGCGCAGTCACAAAGATTTTTTGATGAGACAAAGCTAACGACGCTTCCGTGTCACGACCTTGATACGGATCAATGTCGTGAAGAATTTCGAATACGCGGGCCGCAGGCGGCCACTCAGTTACGAATCTGCCAGGAACCGTCCTGCTGGCGGCACGCCGTTCCATATGCCTGCTCGGCTCTTCCGCCGACATTGATCGTCTGGGTGTATTCGCGACATTGCAGCCCGCCCTGCTGATAGGCCTGCTGCGGAACGACAGAACCATAATGGCCCGTATTCCGGGTTGATCCAGCGCGCGGGATGTCCGGAGGGAGCCGATTCCAGCGCGCGGTATGTCGTCTGCGCCATGTAAGCCCGGTCCGCGCGGTCGAGGGATTTGCCGATCTCGCTGCCGGCGATGGCGCCCAACAGCACACCCGCACCCGTTGCCCAGAGGCGGCCGGAACCGCCACCGGCCTGAGAACCGAGCAAACCACCGGCCACCGCGCCACCCAGCGTTCCAACGCTCTGTTTCGGCCCCGCGCCGCCATACATGTTCTGATCGCAGGCCGCGAGAACCGACAGAGAAACGATACCGACGAGAAGTCCTTTAACGAGCTTCATGGCCAATCGCTATGGAAGGGATCGGGGAGTTCCGCCGAAACGGAACTCCCCTCAACTGCCGCCGTTCGGGGGGGAGCCCTGGGGAGGGCAGCGGCAATTTCATATCATCCCGATTGCCGGTACCTACGCCTTGCCTGAGGCCATGGTGCGAAGGACAGCGGCATTTTCGACAACAATCTCGCGTGTGGTCGGCTCAACAATGATACTGGCGCGCTTCAGATCGCTAAGCGCCCGGTAAACCGTCTCGATTGTGAGGCCGAGATAATCCGCAATGTCCTGCCTGCCCATCGGAAGGTCCAGGCGATCGCCATTGTTTCCTTCATGCCCCTGCCGCCTCAGCATCAGAAGAAGAAAGGAGGCAACGCGCTCCCGAACGGTTTGCCGCCCCGGCATCAGAATATGGTTCTGCGCGGAGGAGAGGTTTCGATGGAGCAAAGCCGTCAGATGCTCCCGGAGATTCGATGAAACCTGCTCGATATTCTCGATATGCCTCCGAGGATAACGGACCAGAACCACGTCGCTCACCGCTTCCGCGGTCAGCGCATATTCATCGGCCCATGCGAAACCGAAATAATCATTCGGAAGGCAGAAATCCGCGATCTGTCGGCGACCGTCGGAGAGGAGCTTGCACAGGCGCACCGCGCCGCTCACGACTCCATAGGAAAAGTTCGCAGAATCGCCGTCGCTGAAAACTGTCTGGTTGCGGTCGAACCGCAGCGTCGTACCGAGCCCTTGCAACAAAGAGACACTGTCCCGGTCCATGATATGGTCGCGAGCGGGCCGTTCGAGAGACGCCGGGATATCGTCGTGATAGCCGCGTGCTTGCTGCGGAATGTAAGGTAGATGGGCTGAGTGGGCAGCGCTGACCGTAGCGGACATTCGGAACCCCTTTTCACATTGCACGTAACCCCGAAGGCCTTGTGCTTCTGATTGAGTAGCCGTACCACGCCTCCTTGAAGGAGAAAATTAGAGATTCTACGTAGACAGACGTCCTACCGGCTCAATCGACCGCACTTTCCGCAAGAGCGCGCTTATCGCTTGCGCCAAATCATCGTCGTTCGCCGGCTTCTCGATAAGGGCCCGTGCGCCGGCACGCATTACCCTCTCCCGCGCCTGTGGATCGGCGCGCCCGGTGAGAACGACAGCGGGCAAGGAGATATCCGACTCTTTCAGATGTTTCAGAAGTTCGGCGCCCGCTCATGCCTGGCATATGCAAGTCGAGCAACAGACAGCAGGAAAGGCCATCGCGTTCGCGAGACCGATCATCGCCGAGAAAATGATGCGCAGATGAATAGTGAGAAAAGCGCTCCAACGCTTCCCGCGCGAGAGACGCGCGAATATAAAGTGGAAACGATATCGGCATCGGAAAAATGCCCAGCCGCAGCCTCGTTCAAACGCCCACTCTCATAAAAGATTTCGTGTGCGTCTTCCAATGATTCGAAAGCTTGTCGTTCCCAGGGCTCGATCCCGAAAATGACAATCTTCATCCGGTCACCTCACGTGCAGCTTGACCGCTCATTTCGTTCCTGGCGTCACGTTCGCGTTCTGCCTGCGCAACCACGCGTTTCACCGTGAGAAAGCTGTCCGGGCTCACCGAGATCGAGTCGATTCCGTGCTCGACGAGGAAGCGCGCGAACTCGGGATGGTCGCTCGGCGCCTGGCCGCAAATGCCGGTGTGCGTTCCGCTCTTGCGCGCCTTGGCGAGCAAGTCGGCGATGGCGACCGTCACTGCCTTGTTTTGCTCATCGAACAGCGTGCTCAGAGCAGCACTGTCGCGGTCAACGCCGAGCACGAGCTGAGTCAGATCGTTTGAGCCGATGGAGAAGCCATCGAACCGTTCGGCATAGTCTTCGGCCAGGATGATATTGGAGGGAACTTCCGCCATGACGTAGACCTCAAGCCCATTGCGACCGCGATTGAGTCCATTCTCCGACAGCACCTTGAGCACATTGTCCGCCTCCTCGATGGAACGGCAGAAGGGGATCATGACGACAATGTTGTCGAGGCCGATCTGTTCGCGCGCGAAGCGCACCGCACGGCATTCCAGGTCGAAGCCCTCGCGGTATCCCTCGCTGTAATAGCGGCTCGCTCCGCGCCAGCCGAGCATAGGGTTTTCCTCCTTCGGCTCAAAGGCAGCGCCGCCGATCAACTGGGCATACTCGTTGGTCTTGAAGTCGCTCATGCGCACGATCACGGGTTTGGGATGATGCGCTGCAGCGATCCGGGCCATGCCGCGCGCGAGCGTCTCCACAAAATACTCGGTCTTGTCCTTGTAGGACTGGGTCAGCTCGGCAATTTGCCGACGCGCATCCTTGTCATCGAGTTTTTCATAGCGAACCAGGGCCATCGGATGAATCTTGATCAGATTCCCGATGATGAACTCCATGCGGGCGAGCCCGACGCCGTCGGTCGGCAGCAGCCACCAGCGAAATGCAGCGGACGGATTTCCCAGATTCAGCATGATTTTTGTGCGAGTCTTCGGGATGTCGGCGATGTCGATCTCGCGCACCTCGAAGTCGGCGACACCCGAATAGACGTGTCCTTCGTTGCCTTCGGCGCAGGACACTGTCACCTCGCCCCCGTCTTTGAGGGTCGCGGTGGCCTTTCCGGCGCCAACGATGGCGGCAAGGCCAAGCTCGCGGCTGACGATGGCGGCATGACTGGTGCGGCCACCATGATCGGTCACGATGGCGGATGCCTTCTTCATGATCGGAACCCAATCGGGATCGGTCATACCGGTCACGAGAACGGAGCCAGGCTTGAACCTGCCGATCTCAGCCGCGCTCTTGAGGCGACAGACCTTGCCGGTTGCGATCGTATCGCCGATGGCCAATCCAGAGACCAGCCGGCGGCCTTTCTTCTTCAGCCGGTAGGTCTTGAGCGTGCCCACGTCCTTGCGCGATTGCACGGTTTCGGGACGTGCCTGCACGATCGCCAACTCGCCGGTCTCACCGTCCTTGGCCCATTCGATGTCCATGGGCTGGCCGTAGTGCGTCTCAATGGCGCAAGCCCAGCGCGCGAGTCTTAATATCTCATCGTCGTTCAACACGAACGATGCACGTTCCTTCCTGGTGGTATCGACGAGCTTCGACCTGACCTGGTTGCCGGTCGCGTAGATCATCTTCTTGGCTTTGCTGCCGAGCGTCTTCTCGATGATCGGCTGCAGCGCCGTGTTATCCAGCAACGGCTTGAAGACGTGATATTCGTCAGGCCCGACCATGCCCTGAACCACGGTCTCACCCAGGCCCCAGGCGCCGTTGATCAGGACGCTACGGGGAAAGCCGCTTTCGGTGTCGATGGAAAACATCACGCCCGCGCCGGCCCTGTCGGAGCGGACCATCGCCTGCACCCCGACCGAAAGGGCCACCTTCATATGCTCAAAGCCGTTGTTGATGCGGTAGACGATGGCCCGGTCGGTAAACAGCGAGGCGTAGCAGCGCTTACAGGTCTCCAGCAGCGCCTTTTTCCCGCGAACGTTCAGGAAACTCTCCAGCTGGCCGGCAAAGCTTGCTTCCGGCAGATCTTCCGCCGTGGCACTGCTGCGCACGGCAACACTGGTCGCCTTGCGGTCGGCACGCTCCGTCATCTCGCGATAAGCGCGCGTAATGGCTTCCTCAAGCGGAGCCGGAAATCTAGCCTGGAGGACCATCTTGCGCGCAGCCTTGCCGACTTGAGGCAGGTTGCTTCCGTCCGCATTCAACTCGGCGAGCTTGGCTGCGAGGCGGTCGGTCAGGTCGTTCGCCTCAAGAAAACTCCAGTAGGCATCCGCCGTCGTTGCAAAGCCGTCCGGCACATTGATCCCGGCGTCCTTGAGCTTGCCGATCATCTCACCAAGAGAAGAGTTCTTGCCGCCGACGATTGCCGTATCCGAACGGTTTAGGTCCGAGAACCAGCGGATCAAGGGGGTGGTCTCGTTCATCGCCTCGTCTCCACTGCGGTACTTATGGCCCTGTTGTCTTCGCGATCGCGCTCCGCCGGCTTGCTCGGCCCGGCGCGGTCCGCGCCAGGTGCCGGTAATCCCCGCAGCACGCCACATCGATCGGATCGGAAGCAAAGGATTTGCTACCGATCCGAAGGGCATCGAGGTCGGCCTCAATATTTAAATTTGCCACCGGCAGCGCATCCGCACCTTGATCTGGCGCAAATCGGTGGGCAATGCCGTGGCGAAAATGCACTCGCCCGCATCTTGATGTCTCAACCGCGCTCCGACGCGCCGACCCGCGACAAAATCAGAAATTGCCAACACAAATAGATGCCGATCAGCCCTTCAAGCGATGGATAGGAAACTGGAGATGCCGGGACGAAGAAGAATGGTGCGAGGGGCGGAATCAAGTGCCTCGGAGACCCTTCTTATTTATGTGCCCGAATTTCTCGATACCGACAGAAAGCACAACGCCGCAGTCTGTGGACGGTTCAGTTCAACAGACCACTGTGCGGTTGCCTGAATTGAGTGTGACACACAGGTGTGCTATGCAGCCTCAAACAGTCAAGTCAAGCCTTTGTTATCGCTATTTTTTGACGGACGAGCGGGTCCTGCTTTTGAAAGCCGCCGGACCGGCTCGCCTGCTCGCCTTGGACGGAGGGGGTAGCGAACGGTCATGCGTGAGAGCCGCGAGCCGGCGCCATGTTCAAGGAGACGAGAAGGGATGCTCAAACCGATCAATATCTGGCTGCTGCGGATGGCGGTCGTTGCGCTGGTCGTCGCCGCTGCCGTCGCTGCTTGGTGGTTTCTTCAACCTAAAGGGCTGCCCGACGGATTCGCCGCCGGCAACGGCCGGATCGAGGCGGTCGAGATCGATATCGCGGCCAAGACCGCGGGCCGGGTCCGGGAGATCCTGGTCAACGAAGGCGATTTCCTCCGCGCCGGTCAAGTTTTGGCAAGAATGGACACGGCTGTGCTGGAGGCGCAGCTCCGGGAGGCCGAGGCGCAGCTACAGCGCGCGCGAATATCGGTCGAGACGGCAACAAGCCTGGTGACACAGCGCGAAGCCGAGAGAGAGGCTGCCCAGGCGCTCATCGCCCAGAGGAAAGCCGAGCTCGACGCGGCGCAAAGGCGGCTCGCCCGCTCCCGGGAGCTCGCCCCGAAAGGCGCTGTGCCCGAGTCGAAGCTCGATGACGACCGTGCTGCCTTTGAGGCGGCGAGAGCCGCGGTCGCCGCTGCGGAGGCGCAGGCGGCGGCCGCGCAAGCCGCGATCGGCCAGGCCAGGTCGAACGTCGTCGCGGCGCAGGCGGCGGTCGAAGCCGCCCAGGCCACCATCCAGCGCATCCAGGCCGATATCGACGACAGCGTGCTGACGTCGCCGCGCGACGGCCGCGTGCAGTACCGCGTCGCCCAGCCCGGCGAGGTGCTCTCCCCGGGCGGCGTGGTGCTGAACATGGTCGATCTTGCCGATGTCTACATGACCTTCTTCCTGCCGACCGAACAGGCCGGACGGATCGCACTGGGGGCCGAGGCGCGGCTCGTGCTGGACGCCGCCCCGCAATACGTGGTCCCGGCCGTAGTCTCCTTCGTCGCCGACGTCGCCCAGTTCACGCCCAAGACAGTAGAGACGGAAGAAGAACGCCAGAAGCTGATGTTCCGCATCAAGGCGCGGATCGACCAGGACCTGCTCAGGAAACACCTCCACCAGGTCAAGACCGGCCTGCCGGGCATGGCCTATGTGCGGCTCGACCCGCGGCTGGATTGGCCGCCCGAACTGCAGACCAGGCTGCCGCAATGAACCGGGATGTGCATGCGCAGACCGAGGATAGCGATAGTGCGGCTCCGCCGGTTGCCCGCCTGCGGGGTGTCACATTGCGCTACGGCACGGTGCGCGCGCTCGACGAGGTCAGCCTCGATATCCCGGCGGGCTGCATGGCAGGGCTGATCGGCCCGGACGGGGTCGGCAAGTCGAGCCTGCTGGCGCTGATTGCCGGCGCCCGCGCGGTCCAGACGGGCCGGGTCGAGGTGCTCGGCGGGGACATGGCCGATGCGCGCCACCGGCGCAAGGCCTGCCCGCGCATTGCCTACATGCCGCAGGGGCTGGGCCGGAACCTCTATCCGACCCTGTCCGTGCGCGAGAACATCGACTTCTTCGGCCGGCTGTTCGGGCATGACGGCGGTGAGCGGGCGCGCCGCATCGAGGCGCTGACACAGGCCACCGGGCTCAAGCCGTTCCTCGATCGGGCGGCGGGCAAGCTATCCGGCGGGATGAAGCAGAAGCTCGGCCTCTGCTGCGCGCTGATCCACGATCCGGACCTGCTCATCCTCGACGAGCCGACCACCGGCGTCGATCCCCTCTCACGACGCCAGTTCTGGGAGTTGATCGCCGGCATCCGTCGTTCCCGGCCCGGAATGAGCGTGCTGGTGGCCACGGCCTATATGGAGGAGGCGGCACGCTTTGACTGGCTGGCGGCGATGGACGGTGGGCGGGTGCTGGCCAGCGACACGCCCCAAGTCCTGCTGCGGAGCACGGGGGCGGATTCGCTGGAGGCGGCCTTCATCCGGCTGCTGCCGGAAGACAAGCGCCGGGACTATCGGGCGGTCGAGATTCCGCCGCGCACCGCCGAAGCCGACGGCGAGACCGCCATCGAGGCGCGAGGCCTGACGATGCGCTTCGGCGACTTCGTCGCGGTGGACGATGTGAGCTTCCGCATCCGCCGCGGCGAGATTTTCGGCTTCATCGGCTCCAACGGCTGCGGCAAGACCACGACGATGAAGATGCTGACCGGCCTCCTGCCGCCGAGCAAAGGCCGGGCCTGGCTGTTCGGACACGAGGTGGACCCGCACGACCTCGCGACCCGCCGCCGCGTCGGCTACATGTCGCAGTTCTTCTCGCTCTACACCGAGCTCACGGTGCGGCAGAACCTGGAGCTGCACGCACGGCTGTTCCACGTGCCCGCCGCCGAGATCCCGCAGCGTGTCGACGAGATGGCGGCGCGCTTCGATCTGACCGCGGTGATCGACAGCCTGCCTGGACATCTGCCCCTCGGTCACCGGCAACGCCTGTCGCTGGCGGTCGCCATGATCCATAAGCCCGAGATGCTGATCCTCGACGAGCCCACCTCGGGTGTCGACCCGGTGGCGCGCGACGCCTTCTGGCGCATGCTGGCCGAGCTGTCGCGCCGCGACGGCGTGACCATCTTCATCTCCACCCATTTCATGAACGAGGCCGAGCGCTGCGACCGCATCTCGCTGATGCACGCGGGCCGGGTGCTGGTCACCGACACGCCCGCCGCTCTGATCGGGCAGCGGGGCGTGGAGACCCTGGAAGAGGCGTTTGTGGCGCATCTGGAGGAGGCGTCGGAGGAGGACGAAGCCGCCGAAAGGCAACCGGATGGGACAGCTTCGCTCGATTCGGCTGACGCGTCGGCAGGCCATGCCGAACCACAGGGCTGGCGGCGCCAGTTCGACCCCAGACGCATGATCAGCTATGCCCGGCGCGAAGGGTTGGAACTGCGCCGCGATCCCATCCGGCTGACACTGGCGCTGCTCGGCAGCGTCATCCTGATGTTCGTGATGGGCTATGGGATCAGTCTCGATGTCGAGGATCTCACCTTCGCGGTCCTCGACCGCGACCAGACCACCGTCAGCCGCGACTATACGCTCAACCTCGCCGGCTCCCGGTACTTCGTCGAGCGGACGCCGATTGCCGGTTATGCCGATCTCGACCGGCGCATGCGCGAAGGCGACATCAGTCTGGCGATCGAGATCCCGCCGGGCTTCGCGCGCGACATCGCCCGGGGCCGGCGGGTCGAGATCGGTGCCTGGATCGACGGCGCCATGCCGACACGGGGGGAGACCGTCCGCGGCTATGTACAGGGGATTCATGCCCATTGGCTGGCGACCAAGGCGCGCGAGGCCGGCCGCGGTGAGGCTTTGGCGGGGCTCGTCAATGTCGAGACCCGGTTCCGCTATAACCCGGACGTCAAGAGCCTGGTGGCGATGGTGCCGGCAGTGATCCCGCTGCTGCTCATGCTCATCCCGGCTATGCTCGCGGCGCTCAGCGTGGTGCGCGAGAAGGAGCTCGGCTCGATCACCAACTTCTACGTGACGCCCACCACGCGGCTCGAATTCCTGCTCGGCAAGCAGCTGCCCTATATCGTGCTGTCCTTCCTGAGCTTCCTGCTGCTCACGCTGCTCGCGGTGACGGTTTTCGGCGTGCCACTGAAGGGCAGCTTCCTGACGTTGGCGGCGGGCGCGCTGCTCTATGTCGGCGCCGCCACGGCCGTGGGGCTGCTCATCTCAACCTTCATGCGCAGCCAGATCGCGGCGATCTTCGGCACGGCGGTACTCACCATCCTGCCCGCGGCGAACTTCTCGGGCATGATCGACCCAGTGTCGTCCTTGGAAGGGATGGGCCGGCTGATCGGCGAGATCTACCCGACCACGCATTTCCTGACAATCGCGCGCGGCACCTTCTCGAAGGCCCTCAACTTCTCCGACCTGCAGGCCGCCTTTCTCCCGCTGGCGCTGGCCGTGCCGGTCCTGATCGGGCTGTCCGCCGCGCTGCTCAAGAAGCAGGAGCCGTAGTCCATGCGCGCGGCCAACATCCTTCACCTCGGCGTCAAGGAGCTGCGCAGCCTCGTCCGCGACCCGATCATGCTGGTGCTGATCGTCTATGCCTTCACCGTTTCGGTCTACACGGCGGCCACGGCCATGCCGGAGACCCTCAACAAGGCGCCGATCGCGGTTGTGAACGAGGATCGCTCGCCGCTGTCATGGCGCATCGTCAGCGCCTTTTACCCGCCGTACTTTGTTCCCCCCGACGTGATCGATCAGGCCGAGATGGATGCCCGCATGGATGCCGGGCTCGACACCTTCGCCCTCGACATCCCGCCCAACTTTCAGCGCGACCTGCTGGCGGGGCGGCGGCCAACGGTCCAGCTCAACGTCGATGCCACGCGCATGAGCCAGGCTTTCACCGGCAGCGGCTATATCCAGACCATCGTGAGCGACGAGGTGCGCGCCTTCGCGCAGCGTTATCGCGAGGTTCCGGAGTTGCCGGTCGATCTGGCGCTCCGGGCGCGTTTCAATCCCCAACTCAACAAGTCGTGGTTCGGCGCCATCATGCAGGTCATCAACAACGTGACCATGCTCTCCATCGTCCTCACCGGCGCGGCGCTGATCCGCGAGCGCGAGCACGGCACCGTCGAGCATCTGCTGGTCATGCCGGTCACGCCTTTCGAGCTCATGACGAGCAAGGTGTGGTCGATGGGCCTCGTCGTCCTTGCCGCCACCGCCTTCGCGCTTACCGCCGTCGTGCAGGGCTGGCTGTCCGTGCCGATCCAGGGCTCGCTCGCGCTGTTCCTGGCCGGGGCGGCGCTGCATCTGTTCGCGACCACCTCGATGGGCATCTTCCTTGGCACCGTCGCCCGCTCGATGCCGCAATTCGCGCTGCTGCTCATGCTGGTGCTGATCCCGCTGCAGATGCTCTCCGGCGGCGCGACGCCGCGCGAGAGCATGCCGGAGGTCGTGCAGTACATCATGCTGGCCGCGCCCAACACGCATTTCGTGATGCTCGCCCAGGCGATCCTCTACCGCGGCGCGGGGCTCGCCGCCGTCTGGCCGCAGTTCCTCGCCATCGCCGCGATCGGAGCCGCCCTGTTCGGCCTCGCGCTCGCGCGGTTCCGCCAGACGATCGCCACGATGGCGTGACCGGCAGCGAGAACACCCGCCAACGACAAGGGCCGCGTGTCGCGGAACGGGATCACGGAACGACGACGACGATGCACGGGGCGCGAGACACCACCTCCCGGGAAACGCTGCCGAGCAGCCATCCGGCGAGCTTCCCGCGGCCACGTCTGCCCAGCACCAGCATGTCGGACCGCTCGCGGCGCGCCGCGTCGATGATCCCCTCCGCCGGATCCCCCCAGCCCGATTGTGTGCCGATCCTGCGCACTCCGGCACGCTCCGCCCGTTCCTTCGCCTCAAGGAGAATACGATTGCAGAGCAGCTCATTCGCCTCGCCGACCCCGCCCTCGGCGCATGTCAGCTTCCGGATCTCCTCCGCCGGGAAATTGCCGCCGATAGTCACGATCAGCAACTCGCCATCGACAGCCTTGGCGAGGACCGCCGCCACCTCGACGGCGCGGTCCGCATCCGCGGAGCCATCGGTTGCCACCATGATGCGCTGCATGGACATGCGTCGCCTGTCTCCATCTCACGGATTTGAGCATATACACCCATTCCGCAGTCTTGCATGACCTGGATCAAAGACCTTTGCGCCCCTTTCGCAGCGGCCGTCAGTGGGTCTTCGGCGCTCGTGGCTACTGTGGACGGCCGACAGATCGCGCTTCCCACCGCTCTTGCGGCGCGCTGATCGCCGAGACTGGCCGGCGGCTCGACCAGTTGGAGCTGACCCCGGGCGTCGTCGGACCGGCTTCGCTTGCGGAGCAGACACAGACGTTCGTTCACGAGGTCACGGGCGCGTTGGAGCCGCGCGGCTGGGATACCCAGCTTAAGAACGAGCCCGGGGTCGTCCTGACTTACCAGCGCAACTGGCGTGGCTTCGTCTCCGAAACGGTTTCCGGGTTTGGCTTCGATGCAACGCCGCATGCCGCCGGCGCAGTCGGCAACGTCTTCACCTATGCCAACGCTGGGCTCATGTTGCGCTTCGGCCGGCGACTGCCCAGTGGCATGCGGATCGCTCGGCTCGTCGGCCCAAACCGGCCAAGCTTGAACTCAACACGGCGTTGCGCACTTATGTGGAGGAGAGACTTGCCGGCGTCGTCATGGCCCCGAGCGGCGCTCTCGTCCCTGGTCCCGCCGTTCCGTGGAAGGACCGCCGGCATGGTCCGCGAAAGGACCGGAGATGGGCTCGGGCCTGGAGCCCGGAGCAGATTGCCCGACGCTTGCAGGTCGACTTCCCGGACGACATGACGATACGCATCAGCCACGAAGCCATCTATCAGGCTCTGTTCGTTCAGGGCCGCGGAGTGCTGCGCCGCGAGTTGACGGCCTGCTTGCGAACAGGACGCGTGTTGCGGGTGCCAAGGGCGCGCGTCCGCAGGCGCGGCAAGGGTTTTGTCTCGCCGGAGATCATGATCAGTCAACGCCCCGCCGAAGCGGCCGATCGTGCGGTGCCGGGACATTGGGAGGGAGACCTCATTCTCGGTCTTGGCAGCTCGGCGATCGGCACGCTGGTCGAGCGCACGACGCGCTTCACCATGCTGCTGCATCTCCCCCGCCTTGCAGGGCACGGCGAAGATGTGCGGCAGACTGCCTATGACCGATGCCTGGTATTCGCGTGCGGGCCAGAGCCTTGCGTGTTCGCGCATTGATCGCGGTTTGGCGAAGTCGCCCACAGCCTCCATCTCTGCTTCCAGGTCATCCGGATCGACATCTGGGTCGTAGTCGACGGTTGCCTCTACGACGAATTGCGATGACTTGTGAACTGTCGCCATGTGAAGCAAGGGGACTGTCCCGCGCTGACTTTTCACAGGCCAGTTGACCAGAATCATCTGCGCATCGGTGGCAAAGTATGGCTCCCGGTCTTCGAAGCACCGGTGAAGCCGGACTTCCCGATCGCCGCCGAAGGCCAGGCATTGGCTGTAAAGAAAATCGATCCTCGCGTGGATATGAGGAAAGGTGACCTGAGCGGTTTCGCAGAGACGGCTCATTGCCATCTTGTTCATCAGCCCACGCAATATCTGCCGGTCTTATCCGTTTTCTTGTGGCGCCGCGTCGGAAGTCCGATCGAAAAGGTCTGGCGGCACGACTTGCACTGATATCGCTGGTCGCCGTTAGCCGTTTTTCCAAACCCTCTGTAAGCGGAGGGCATGAGTTTCATTGAAAGGCGATGGTTTTTTGCAGGTGGCATTTGGACAGTATTCACGGTTTGTTCTTATATGCAGGCTCCATAGACGGGAATACTCTTGTGTAATTGCGTGGTTCGACTTGATTGAAATGAATCGGGGGCGACGCCAAACAAGTGACATTGCGCGTTGCGGCAAAAATTAACCAAAAACACCCCGATGTTGCGGGGCAGGCGGCGTATTGGGCCTCTCGAAAATTTCTTCGGGCGCGCTATCGATGTTTTTGGCCCGGCCGTGGACACTAACCCTCCGATTCAAAACAAGAAACGCCGACAGGTTACTGTCGGCGCCTCGTAGAATTAATATTTATCGTAGGGGCTGGTTCCTGCGGGAATGCCCTTTTTTGTTGTCATCACAGAAGTTCGAGTACCGCTTGCGCTGCACGACGGCTCGGCGGTGCGCCGTCAATACCTATGCGTGCACGAAGTTCATCGAGATCGGCCAGTGCACGCCGCCGTTCCGCGGTGTCGCTCATCAGGGGGCGAAGTCCATCGATCAGATCGGCTGCCGTGCACCGGCCTTGCAGATATTCGCGCACGGCCGGCCTGTCCAGAATGAGATTCACGAGAACGACAGACGGTATCTTGAGCACGCTGAGGGCAAACCAGCCGACGAGCGCCTCGGCGCGATAGGCGATCACCATCGGTACACGGGCAAGACCTAGCTCCAGCGCAACCGTTCCCGACGCAGCTATTGCGGCGGTCGCCGCGTCGAACGCAGCTCGCTTTTCCGATTCGTCCGTCACGATCAAAACGTCGACGGGCCACGAGGAGGCGGCCTGTTCGACGAGGTCGCGGACATGTGGAACCACCGGCAGGACCACGCGCAAATTCGGAATGTCTCGGGCGAGTTGCGTTACGACGTCGCCGAAGATGCCGATCAGGTGCTTCACCTCATTCAGACGGCTACCCGGCAGAACAAGAAGAAGAGGCGCCGCTGGCGCAATACCGTGCGCCTCACGGAAGCGCGCGCCCGCCCCAGCTTCAGGTACCCGCTGGATGGCCGGGTGACCGACGTAAACGCAATCCACGCCAACCGACCGGAGGAATGCCGGCTCGAATGGCAGCAGCGCGAGAACACGGCGAATGTATTTCTTCATCGCCTTTGCACGGCCTTGCCGCCAGGCCCAGACGCTCGGGAGCACATAGTCCACGATTGGAATGGAAGGCGCGCGGCGTGCGATCCTCTTCGCGACCATATGCGTGAATTCGGGGCTGTCGATCACCACCACGATGTCCGGCTTCACCTCCACAGCATGACGCACGGTTTGCCATATCCTGCGAAAGATGAGCGGCAGACGCGGGATAATTTCCCGCGGCCCCATGACGGCAATATCCGTCATCGGAAAGATGGAGGAGAGCCCCTCCCTTTCCATGTTCTCGCCGCCGACTCCAGAGAAAACGAGTGGAAAAGGCGACATATCCTTCAGGGCCGTCATGAGCTCGCCGCCCAGCGTGTCGCCGGAAGTCTCACCGGCGACAAGCATGATGTGTCGTCCGCGTTCGTCGCTGCTCACGGCGACGCCCGATCGATCCGGGCACGAGCAAGGCCTATTACGAAGATGCCTTTCCGGTCGGCTGCTTGCGCAACAGCGTCGACGTCGGCGATCAGCGCGCCCCCTGCCTCGACCGCTATTCCGGCGAGGCCCGCCGCTGCGACGCGCTCCACCGTTTCGACACCAATCGTCGGAAGATCGACACGGCGTTCCTGACCGGGCTTCGAGAGCTTCACCAGCACGCCCTCCCGTTTTTCGTCCCGTCCGCGGATATCCGGCGGCAAGCTTGCGACACGTTTCAGCATCTCGTCCGTACCCTCCGCAGCCTCGAGGGCCAGGACAATACCGCGGCAGGCAATAGCCCCTTGCCCGATATCGAGCGCACCGATTGCGAGCGCGGCCGTAACAGCTCTGTCGATGTCGGCTTCATCCTGCGGCGACGGCGTGTGGGAAGTTATAACGCCTTCGGGCGCGAGCAGGCTTGCGGCGATTTCGTGGGCACCAACGATCCTGAATCCATGATCCTTCTCCAGGAATTCGGTAAGCCCGCGAAGAAGGCCGTCGTCGCCTTCCCTCATCCATCCGGCCACCCTCGGCAAGAGCTTTACGGCGGTCATGTCGAGACCCAGCTTGCTTAAGTCAGGGCGCTTGATCCCTCCGATCAGCACCAGGTCTTCGCATCCCGCCTGCTTCAACAGCCGCAGGAATTCGCCCATCGCGCCAATCCGTACCCAGGCATGCGGAAAATCCTCAATCTCGGTGCGGGCGGCCCCCTCAATGCCGACGATGAACACATCGCGGCCAGACGCCCTTGCCGCCTTGGCGATTGCCACAGGCAAGGGTCCACCACCTGCCACTATGCCGAGTTTCCGGAAATTATTCCCTGCGGTGCTCATTCAACCCGGGATCACGTCACGCGATCGAGCCGCGGCAGGCATATCGCCCGATCGGCCTCCGCGCGAATAAAATCCACAATCTCCATGACTTCCGGACTATCGGCAAACTTGTCCGCCACCTCGGCCACCCGCTCCCTCAGCGTTCCCTGGTTCGAGAACAGGAGGTTGTAAGCTTCTCGCATGGATTGCATCTGCTCGCGCGAGAACCCCCGACGACGGAGGCCGACAAGATTGAGCCCCATGAGGTTCGCGCGATTGCCTACGACCAGGCCATAAGGAATAACGTCATTCTCAACAGCGCTCATGCCACCGATAAAAGCGTGCTTCCCCACACGTCCGAACTGGTGAAGCGCGGCGCCGCCTCCGAAAATGACATAATCATCAATCTTGCAGTGGCCCGCGAGCAGAACGCTATTCGAAAAGACGACGTGATTGCCCACGATCGAGTCGTGACCGACATGGGAACTGGCGAGAAACGCGCAGTGATTTCCTACCCGAGTGACCATGCCTCCCCCTTCCGTGCCGGGGTTCATGGTCACGTGCTCGCGTATGAGATTGTCCGTGCCGATTTCGAGCGTGCTGGGCTCACCTTTGTACTTCAAGTCCTGCGGTGCATGTCCGATGGACGCAAAAGGATATATCTGCGTGCGGGCACCGATGCTCGTATGCCCTTCGACGACGACATGCGAATGGAGGACGACCCCTTCGTCCATGGCGACATGCGGACCCACAACGCAATAGGGCCCGATTTTCACATCGGGCGCGAGCTGCGCCTTGGGGTCGACGGATGCTGTTGAATGAATTTGCGTCATTTCTGAGCGGGGCCTGCGATCATCGCACCGAGATCGCATTCGGCGACGATCTTTCCGTCGACCCGTCCCTCACCATGATATTTCCAGACCGTTCCCCGACTTTGCAACTTCGTTACATGAACATGGAGGACGTCTCCAGGCAGGACTGGCTTGCGAAAGCGTGCGCGGTCCACCGTCATGAAGTAAACGAGCTGATTGCTTCCCGAGGTGCCCAGATGATTAATGACAAGCGCACCAGCAGTTTGCGCCATTGCTTCGACAATCAGGACTCCCGGCATGACCGGGTGGCCGGGGAAATGCCCCTGAAAGAAAGGCTCGTTGTTCGTCACATTCTTGACACCAATTGCTGATTGGTCGCCTTTCATCTCGATGATGCGGTCGATCATCAGCATCGGGTATCGATGAGGAAGAAGTTCCAGCACTCTGTTGATATCGGCATAGCCGAGCGTTTCCGATACTTCAGCCTCGCTCATTCCTTCTTCCTTCCAAGACTACCCGCAGGGTCGCTTATTCGTCAGAGCCGCCGGTCTGCTTCTTTCGGCGCCCCAGCTTACGCGTTTCGACAACTTCGCGCCGCCACTCAGCTATAGGTCTGGCTGGCACGCCTCCATATTGCTGCCCCGGCGGCACATCGTGTACCACGGCTCCTCTGGCGGCAATCTGCGCACCGCTATTGATGGTCAGGTGCCCTGCCACGCCGACCTGCGCCGCCAGCACGACAAAATCGCCAAGCTTGGCGCTTCCGGAAACGCCCGTCTGAGCGACCACAATGCAATGCCTGCCGATTTCGACGTTGTGGCCAATCTGTACCAGATTATCGATCTTGGTGCCTTCGCCGATCACCGTATCTGGCCCCGCGCCACGATCTATCGTTGAATTCGCGCCTATCTCGACGTCGTCCTGAATAATCACCCGCCCCAATTGCGGGACCTTTTCATGACGCGGCAAGCCCATGGCAAAGCCAAAACCGTCCTGGCCTATGCGAACACCTGGGTGCAGCATCACCCGGTCGCCGAGATGCGCATGGCTTATCGTCGTGTTTGGTCCGATGAAGCAGTTCTTGCCGATCGTGCACCCCTTGGCGATGGAGGCATTTGTTCCAATCACCGTTTCTCTTCCAACTTCCACCCCCGCACCGACGACCGCCCCCGGCTCGACGGTAACCCCTTCGCCTATTTGGGCGGTCGCGTGCACGATTGCCGAGGGGTGAATGCCTCCCCTCTCTCCGAAGGTGTCTCCGCCTGTTACCTCTTCGGGATGAAATAACTGCGCGGCGATGGCATAGGCCCTGTAGGGTTGTTCCGAAATCAGCAGCGCGATCCCTTCGGGTGCTCGCTCGACAAAGCGGGGGTGGACAATGCAGGCGCCGGCGCGGGTCTTCGCGAAGGCGGCTGCATATTTCGGATTGTCCAGAAAGCTGAGGTCTCGCGGCCCCGCTGAATCGAGCGGAGCCACGCCATCAAGCGTGGCTCCCTCGTCCGTGCCCGATGCAAGGTTAGCTCCTATGCGGCGGGCGATTTCGCCCAGCGACAGGGGTTCCCGTGGTGGAAAAAAGCGGTTGTCAGTCATGGCCGTCGCATCCAGGCGGCCATACTAGAGGCGCGCCTTCCGTTTGATTATTGGGCGGCCTTCTGTTCCGCCTGCAGTTCCTCGATCGATACGGGCTTGAGCTCGATGGTCGACATGCGCTCATTGAGTCTCTTCAAGACCTCGGCAGAGATATCAAGATCCGCGCCACCGGCAAGCACCACCGACTGATCGAAGAGAACGGTGCCTCCCTTCTCCTTGAGAACTTCGGCGAAAATCGGTCGGAGTGCGGCTTCCACCTTGCTGTTAGCTCGCTGCAATCCGAGCTGGAGAGACTGGCTCTTCTGCTGCATGGACTGCTGGAATTCGGCTTCGCGCTTCTGCCAGGCCTGCACCTTTTTTTGCAGGTCTTCTTGCGAGAGCAGCGCCCGCTCATCCGAAATCTTCTTCGCGTCGGCCTGGAGCGCGTCCTCCGTCTTCTTGCCTTCAGCGCGGAGCTTCTTTGCCTGCTCCTCGAACTGACTGCGGATGTTCTGTCCAACTTTCGACTGAGCGAACACAGCGTCCGTATTGACGATCAGAACGACCGCCGGCCCCACCGCGAAGGCGGGTGCGGCCGACATGGGCAGCAATGCCCCCAAGGCCAGGCCGAAAGCTACGGCGATATGCTTGAAACTCGACTTGTACTGCATTTCCGAACGTCCCTCTGATCTCTGGTTTCTCTCGCCGTCCCTCGAACAGCAATCTAGAACGATGTGCCGGCGCTGAACCGGAACGCCTCCTTCTCGTCGTATGGCTCATCCAGCAGTACCTGCGCGAAGTCCAGGCGAATGGGACCAAAGGGCGACTGCCAGTAGAGGCTCAAGCCGACGGATGCACGCGGCGCGAAGTCGTCGACGATGCCCGGGTAGAGCGTCCTGTCATAGTCCGAGAGGCCGATGTAACCACCGTCCGCGAAGACCGATGTTTTGATACCCAGTGCCTCTGGCAGACCGTTCGGGAAGGACAGCTCCGCCGTACCGAAGATGTACGCCAACGCACCCACAGCATCCTTGTTCGTCGACGACACGTCACGCGGGCCGACGCCGCCTCTCGCGAAACCACGGATCGTGTTACCACCTTTGAAGAAGTGGTCATTCAGCGGAATCTCATCGTCCAGTTTCTGAATGTACCCGCCATCGAGACGCCAGCTCGTGAGGAAGTCGTCGGACAGCGGGAAGTAGTAACGCGCGAGAACCTCGTTGGAGATAAACCGGACCGTACCGCCCAATCCCGCAAAGTTCTGGGAGAAGAGGAAGTCCCAGCCTCCCGTGGGTTCGACGGGATCGTTTCGATTGTCGTAGTAGAAATCGTAGCCGATGATCGACCGATACTCCTGTCCTTCGGCAGCCTGGACGGCAAGCGACGCCGTGGAATCAACGTCGAAAATCTCGTCGAAACGGAACTGATACCGCGTCATGAGCCTGCTCTTTTCGGAAAGCGGAAATCCGAAGCGGAACCCAAAGCCCTGTGAACGCGAGTTGAACGACGACTCGTCCTGATAGTCCGTTTCACTGCCGAAAATGTCTATGCCGCCGACGAGATCCCGGTCCAGGAAGTACGGATCGGTGTAATGGAATTCGATCAACTGCCGACGCGCCGAAATCGAGAGCGAGGTGCTGAGCTGCAGACCGCGGCCCAGGAAGTTTCGTTCCGAAAGCTGAATACCGGCGACCGCGTTATCCAGCGTCGAGAAGCCGGCGCTCAGCGACAACGAACCGGTAGACTGCTCCTGGACATCCACACCGATGATCGTCTTGTCCGGAGCCGAGCCTGGATTTTGAGTGATCTCGACCTTGCTGAAATACTGCAACGCACGGATGTTCTTCTCCGACTTGTCGAGAAGCACCTTGTTGAAGGCATCCCCCTCCGACATCCGCATCTGACGGCGGATCACCTTGTCCAGCGTACGGGAATTACCAGTGATATCGATACGTTCTACGTAAACGCGCGGGCCCTCGGCGATCTGGAACGTCAAGTCGATCACACGCTCGTCCTGACGGCGCTTGACGCGCGGGCGAACTTCAGCAAATGCGTAACCTTGCGTACCGGCGGCGTATGTCAGCTGATCGATCGTTTTGTCGATGAGACCGGCGTCGTAAACCTCACCGGTCACTGGCAGCAGCAATGCTTCAAGTTCTTCCCGGTTGAGCTTGTCGAGGTCGGTGGCGACAGCGATGTCGCCGAAATGGTAAATCTCCCCTTCGTCCACCGTGAAGGTGATGTGGAACGCCGCGTCGTCGCGGCTCAAATCCGCAACGGCAGACACGACGCGGAAGTCAGCATATCCGCGCTGCAGATAGTAACGGCGCAACAGCTCCCGATCATAAGTCAGGCGATCGGGATCATAACTATCGGAAGACGACAGGAACTTCCACCAGGCGGATTCGCTCGTCGAGATCACTTCGCGCAGCGCACCGTCGCTGAACTCCTTGTTGCCGATGAAATTGATCGACGCGATCTTCGTTTTCGGTCCCTCGTTTATCTCGTAGACAAGATCGACACGGTTCTGCGGAAGCTGGATAATCTTCGGCTCGATCGTCGCCGAGAACCGCCCGCCACGCCGATAGAGTTCGATCATCCGGGTTACGTCGGACTGAACCTTGGCGCGCGTATAAATAACGCGCGGCTGCAGCTGGACTTCCTTCTGGAGATCCTCTTCCTTGATCGCGCTGTTGCCCTCAAAGGCGACACGATTGATGATCGGGTTTTCCACCACCGAAACAATGAGCTTCGTCCCCTCGAGGCGCATCGTAATGTCGGCAAAGAGGCCTGTGCCGAACAGCTGTTTCAAGGATTGGTCCGCGAGTTCGGGGCTGTAGATCGCACCCGGCTTGATCAACGTATAGGACCGCACCGTCTCGGCCTCGATACGCTGGTTGCCGCTGACCTCAACCTCGGTGACGACAAGTTGATCTTCGGCGGCCTCGGCGTGGGTAGCGACGCCAATGCTGCCGGCGCAAACCATGGCAAGTCCCCAAGCGAGAACGAATGCCCGCGAAACCATCCCAATGCGTTTCGCAGCGGTCAAACAAGCGGCCAGGTGCCCCATTCCGTCCCCTAATCTCTCACGCCGCGCCGCCCGTATACCTCGGTCGCGCGGACTATCCGATACCGTTGCAGGGCTTTCCCGCATCCGGCGATCAACTGAACAAACCACTCAGAAAAGCGAAGACCTGGAGGTGAACCAGATCGTTCCAGGTGGCGAAAACCATCAACATCATGACCAGCGCAAGGCCGATCCTGAAACCGTATTCCTGTGCCTGCTCGCCCAGCGGCCGGCCCCGGATAGCTTCAACCGCATAGTACAGCAGATGTCCACCATCGAGCATCGGCACAGGGAAGAGATTCAGAAGCCCGATACTCACCGACAACATCGCAACCATGCTGATCAAGGCCGCAAATCCAATCGTTGCAACCTGCCCGGACACTTGCGCTATTCGCAGCGGGCCGCCCAACTGATCGGCGTCCTGCGTGCCGGTAAAGATGCCCCCGATATAGCTCAAGGTCCGCTCGGTAACGAACCAGGTCTCCTTTGCGCCGAGCCACACGGCAGTGAAGGGATCGCTGCGAACGACTTCAACATTCGCACTATCGATCTTCCTTACGATGCCCAACATCGGAATCTTGTGGACATTGCCAAACCGGTCGGTGATTTCCTGGATTCTTGGCGTCGCAAGAAGCGTGACCCGTTCGCCGTTTCGAACGACTTCGAATGAGAGCTGCTTGCTTCCGCTTGTCGACACGAAGCGCTGCATATCCTCGAAGCTCGATATCTGCGATCCGTCGATTGCAACAATCTGGTCGCCGGGCACGAAGCCAGCTTCCGCCGCTGCGCTGTCCGGGTTGACCTCGTCCACCACGGCAGTCGCAACCGTCCGCCCGACAAAGGTGAATATCCCGGCGAAAATGAGAATGGCCAGAAGGAAGTTCGCCACCGGACCCGCGGCGACGACCGCCGCCCGCTGCGGCAAGGGTTTGAAGTAGAAAAGGCCCGCTCGCTCGTCCGCTGGTATATGCGTCAGACGCTCGCGATCCGGAACGCTTGCGGCATTCTCGTCACCAGCGAACTTCACATACCCTCCGAGGGGTATCCAGCTAAGCTTCCAGCGCGTGCCGTGCTTGTCGTTCCAGCCGAATATCTCCTTACCGAATCCGACGGAGAAAACGTCGACCTTCACGCCGCACAGGCGTGCGACGGTGAAATGACCGAGTTCGTGAAAGAAGACCACGACGGTCAAGACAAACAGAAAGGGAATGAGATAGCCCCAGAGCGATTCTCCAAAGCCGCCGATACCCGTTAGAAAATCCATCACGTTCAAGCTGTCATCCCACACATAAAGCGGCACCGTGGCCCCACAGGGCCGCGATCCTCTTCCCCGTCTTCAGTACGTCCCGGCCGACCCCGGCAGCCTGGGCGCGAACGGCTCACAGCCTACGTCACCGCAGGTGATTTTGCACCCATTCCTCTGCTCGAATCCGCGCAATTCGGTCGATTTCGTAAACCGTTTCAAGGTCGGCCGGTGTACCTTCCCCGCCCGTGCCCATTTCCAGAACCGATTGCGATACCGCAACGATATCGAGGAACCCTATCTTTCCGGTCAGAAATGCCGCAACCGCAACCTCGTTGGCGGCATTCAGCGCGGTCGGCGCGCCTGACCCCGCACATAGGGCTTCGCGGGCAACGCCAAGCGCGGGAAACCTTTCAATATCAGGGCTTTGAAAGGTTAACTGGGCAATCTGGGCGAGATCCAGCCGCGTCGCGGGTGTTGCCATTCTCTCAGGCCAAGCAAGAGCATATGCGATCGGCGTGCGCATGTCCGGCGAGCCCAGCTGCGCGAGTACCGAGCCGTCAACATAGGCAACCATGCTGTGGACGATCGATTCCGGGTGAATGATGACGTCTAGCCGCCCTTCCCCAACGGGAAAGAGGTAGTACGCCTCAATGAGCTCCAGCCCCTTGTTCATCAGGGTTGCAGAATCGACCGAGATCTTTGCGCCCATTTCCCAGCGGGGGTGAGCGACGGCCTGGGCGGGCGTCGCCTGCATCATCTCCTCAAGGGTCCAGGTCCGGAAAGGACCGCCCGAGGCGGTGAGCGTAATCCTGTCCACGGCTTCAAGTCTGCCTTGGTCGAGTACCTGGAATATGGCGTTATGCTCGGAGTCGACGGGAAGCAGCGTCGCTCCTGCCTTTTCAACTTCGGCCAGAAAGAGCGAACCGGCGGAAACGAGGCATTCCTTGTTGGCCAGGGCAACGCAAGCACCACGACGAACGGCGGCCAGCGTCGGTGCAAGACCAGCCGCGCCGACAATCCCCGCCATTACCCAGTCAGAGGGCCTTTTCGCCGCTTCCACAACGGCTTCCGCCCCCGACGCCACTTCGATCCCACTTCCGGCGAGTTCCGATTTCAGCGTCACATACAGATTTTCGTCCGCAATAACGGCAAGGCTCGGCTTGAGCCGTCGCGCCTGCTCCACCAGGCCCGCAACGTTTCGGTGCGCGGTCAAAGCGACAAGCTCGAACCTGTCGCGGTTCCGAGCGATGAGATCAAGGGTCGAGCAACCGATGGACCCTGTGGAGCCGAGCACCGTTACCTTTTTCACGCCGTCGAACGCCGCGCGGATGCTGGGCTCATCTTTCTGTACATCAAGGGTCAAGGCCAAATCAGAACTCCGGCCGCTGGATTCGCGGCATCATGAACGAGACTGATCAGAGCAGCTCCAAGAACCACCGCGATCAGCCCGTCGACACGGTCCAGAATACCGCCGTGTCCCGGAATAAGCGTACCTGAATCCTTTACTCCAGCCCGCCGTTTCATCGCCGATTCCGCAAAGTCCCCAGCCTGCTCGAGGACCGTAAGGCCCAGCGCCACAAGAGCGAGAATGACAGCGCTCCCGCTACCTAGCCAAATCGAGAATCCGAGCGAGAGCGCAACCGCTCCCACCATTCCGCCAATGAGGCCCGCCCAGGTTTTTTTCGGTGAGATGCGTGGAGCAAGCTTAGGGCCTCCAATAAAGCGGCCGGCAAAATAGGCGCATATGTCGATCGCCCAGACCATCGTGAGCAACCACAGCACCGCAGCGAGGCCGTAGTCGTCGTCCCGTCGCAGCCAGATCAGCGCAATGAGCGGTAGAACGACATAGGGATAGGCGATAAGGGCCGGCGAGAGTCGTTCCGTCCTCCAGCTCCGCCAAGCCAGTGAAAAGGCGAGGCCTGCCGCACCTGCTGCGAGTGCCGCATCCGGAAGCCCGGACGCCGCAAGAAAAATCGCCAGAACAGCTGTTACTGCGAGGGGAATAGCGCTGCCAATGTCCCTATCCCCGGGAAAAAGGAGGCGCGTCACTTCGATCGACATGAGAACGGCCGCGGATGCAAGAAGCAGAGCGAAAGCCCACCCACCAAGCCATACAGCTACAAGCGCAAGCGGTGCGAGGACCAGCGCCGAGAGCACACGTACCCTGAGGTCTCCTGTGCGGGCCGATGGGCCGGGGTCCGTTGCGCTCGAAGTTTCCGTCATCCCTCAGGTCCCAGCTGCCGGTCGGCCACCGAAGCGGCGGTCGCGCCGTTGGTATTCGGCGATCGCCTCCTGCAACCTGTCCGGCGTGAAATCCGGCCAGAGCACATCGGAGAAAACGAGTTCGGAATAGGCGCTCTGCCAGATGAGGAAGTTCGACAAGCGCTTCTCTCCGCTGGTGCGGATGATGAGATCGGGATCGGGAACGCCGGCCGTGTCCAGGAAGCGCGCCACGGTTTCTGGAGTGATCGCTTCCGGATCGAGCCGCCCTTCCTTCACCTCATGGGCAATCCTTTGAACGGCTGAGGTAATCTCATTCTGTCCGCCATAGTTGAACGCGATAAGGAGCTGAAGCCGGGTGTTGTTGGCAGTTAGAGCTTCGGCTTCCTCGATAAGCGCGACAATGTCCGGCTCGAGATGATGCCGGTCTCCAATGATGCGGATACACACGCCGTTCTGATGAAGCTCTGCAAGATCGCGGCGGATATAGAGCCGCAGCAGTCCCATGAGGTCATTTACCTCTTCGACCGGCCGCTTCCAGTTTTCCGAACTGAACCCGTAGAGCGTCAGATATTCGATACCGAGTTCGCCTGCGGCCCGGACGATGACACGGACCGCTTCCACGCCCTGGCGGTGTCCGGCAGCGCGCGGCAGGTGCCGCTTGGTGGCCCAACGCCCGTTGCCGTCCATGATAATGGCGACATGCCGGGGAGGCCTCCCCGGCGCAGCGTCGCTCATTGTCTGGCCGGAAGAGAGGGTCATCGTTCCGTGTGTTCTTTCCTGTAACGCAGATCGCCGAGGCAACTGCCTGCCCAGCTTATACCTGCATGATTTCCGCTTCCTTATGAGCGAGGGCCGCGTCGATCTCACCTATGATCTTGTCGGTCAGCTTCTGGACCTTTTCGCCCCAGGATTTGTGTTCGTCTTGACTCATGTGTGCGTCTTTTTCGAGGCGCTTCAGCTCATCCATGGCATCGCGCCGAACATTTCGGACCGCAATGCGCGCCTGCTCGGTGTATTTCGACGCAATCTTGGTGAGTTCCGTGCGCCGCTCCTGGTTCAGTTCGGGTATCGGCAACCGGATCAGGGTGCCGTCGACGTTGGGGTTGAGGCCGAGGCCGGAGTTCCGGATGGCCTTCTCGACCGCCGAGACCATGCCTTTGTCCCAGACCTGCACCGTGAGCATGCGAGGCTCCGGCACGCCGACCGTACCGACCTGGTTGATCGGCATGGTTTGACCATAGGCCTCGACGACGAGCGGATCGAGCAGACTTGCGGATGCGCGCCCGGTACGCAGGCCCGCGAACTCCTGCTTCAGCGATTGCAGCGCGCCACGCATGCGACGTTCAGCGTCATCAATATCGAAACTGTCATCTGCCATTTTCTATCCTTCTTCTTCGTAGGGCTCAGGCGGCGTCCGAGATGACCGTGCAACGTCCGGTCCCGGTCAAGACATCGGCGAAGCCGCCCGGCTCGTCGATCGAATAAACGATGATCGGAATTCCGTTTTCGCGTGCCAGCGCTATGGCAGAAGCATCCATGACCTTCAGGTCGCGCGACAGAACATCCATATAGGTCAACCGGTCGTACCGCTCGGCATTGGCGACCTTGTGAGGATCCGCGGAATAAACGCCGTCGACCTGCGTCCCCTTGAGCAGGGCATCGCATCCCATTTCGACAGCGCGCAGCGCGGCTGCCGTGTCCGTCGTGAAAAAGGGATTGCCGGTGCCGGCCGCAAAAATAACCACTCGACCCTTCTCCATGTGGCGTACCGCGCGGCGCCGGATATAGGGCTCGCAGACGGTCATCATGGGGATCGCCGACTGGACTCTCGTCGGTACTCCTATGGCCTCCAGCGCCGTTTGCATGGCGAGTGCATTCATTACCGTAGCCAGCATACCCATGTAGTCGGCGCTGGCCCGTTCCATGCCTTTGGCCGCGCCGGACAATCCGCGGAAAATGTTGCCGCCGCCGATTACCAGGCACACCTGAACGCCCGCCTCGATTGCCTGCTTGATGTCGCGGGCGATCCTGTCGACCGTGTCGATATCGATGCCGTACTGACCGGAACCCATCAGGGCCTCGCCCGAAACCTTCAAAAGTACGCGGGCATAAAGGGGTTTTTGCGGCATGACTTGCTTCCGTGGCGGCTGGCCCAGAGCCTTTTCGCATGGGCACGTGATCCGGGCGAATCCCGGCGGGTCACTGAGACAATAACGCCCCCGACGCCATCTGGCGAAGGGGGCGTCAATTCAATGGAAAGACCGCGTCAGCCGCGGGCAGCCGCCACTTCCGCGGCGAAATCCGACTCTTCCTTCTCGATGCCCTCGCCAAGCGCGAAACGAACGAACCCGATCACGTTAATCGGGGCGCCGATTCCGGCTTCGGCGGCCTTCACGGCCTTTTCGACCGTCTCGTCGGGGTTGACGACGAAGGCCTGGGAGAGGAGGACGACCTCCTCATAGAACTTGCGGATGCGGCCTTCGACCATCTTCTCGATGATGTTGTCGGGGCGGCCGGATTCCTTTGCTTCGGCAATGAGCACGTTGCGCTCGCGCTCGACAACGGCCGGGTCCAGATCCTCCCTGCGCGTGGCAAGAGGATTGGTCGCGGCGATGTGCATCGCAATCTGACGACCGAGCTCCAGGAGCTTCGCCTTGTCGCCGCTCGACTCGAGGCCGACAAGCACGCCGATCTTGCCGAGGCCGGGCGCGGCCTGATTGTGCACATAGGCGGCAACGACACCCTCAGAGACCGAGATGTAGCCAGCGCGGCGCACGTTCATGTTCTCGCCGATGGTGCCGACCATTTCCGTCACGTAGTCCTTCACGGACTTGGAGGCGCCGGGATAATTCGCGGCAATGAGTTTGTCGAAATCGCCCTCGTTTGCGAGTGCGACCGACGCGATGTCCGCCACCATCTTCTGAAACTGTTCGTTGCGGGCGACGAAGTCGGTTTCGGAGTTTACTTCGACCACCGCACCGGCATTGCCATTCGCGACAACACCGATGAGGCCTTCAGCGGCCACGCGACCCGCCTTCTTCGCCGCCTTGGCGAGGCCTTTGGTGCGGAGCCAGTCGACTGCCGCTTCCATGTCTCCGCCGGTTTCGTTCAGCGCGGACTTGCAGTCCATCATGCCTGCGCCCGTCTTCTCGCGCAGTTCCTTCACCATGCTCGCGGTGATGTCAGCCATTGTATCCTCAATTGTCTTTCGCCCCGGCATGCAGGGGAATTCGAAGCCTGATAGGGCCCGGCCGGAGCCGGGCCCGATGAGATAAGGCGATTACTGGGCTTCCGCTGTGGCGGGAACCTCTTCCGCCACGGGTTCGGCCTGGGCGCCGATATCGACACCCGACGAGATCTGGCTCTGCGAGATACCGTCGATGACGGCGCGCGAGACCAGGTCGCAATAGAGGGTGATGGCGCGAGCCGCGTCGTCGTTGCCCGGAACCGGATAGGCGATGCCGTCCGGGTTCGAATTGGAATCGAGAATGGCGACGACGGGGATGCCGAGCTTGCGGGCTTCCTGGATCGCGATCTCTTCCTTGTTGGTGTCGATGACGAAGATGAGATCGGGAAGGCCGCCCATGTCCTTGATGCCGCCGATGGCGCGCTCAAGCTTGTCGCGCTCGCGGGTCAGGTTCAGAATTTCCTTCTTGGTCAAGCCCTTAGCTTCACCGGCGAGCATCTCGTCGAGCTGACGGAGGCGACGGATCGAATTCGAAATCGTCTTCCAGTTGGTCAGCATGCCACCGAGCCAGCGGTGGTTGATGTAGTACTGGGCGCACTGACGGGCAGCCTGTGCGACGGGCTCGGAGGCCTGGCGCTTGGTGCCGACGAACAGCACCCGGCCACCGCCGGCGACGGTGTCGCGAACGGTGACGAGAGCTTGATGCAGAAGCGGAACAGTCTGCGCCAAGTCAATGATATGAATGTTGTTTCGGTCGCCGAAGAGGAAGGGCTCCATCTTCGGGTTCCAGCGGTGGGTCTGATGACCGAAGTGAACGCCCGCTTCCAGAAGCTGACGCATAGAAAAATCGGGAAGTGCCATTGCACTTTGCTCCTTTTCCGGTTGAACCTCCGCGGGGAGTGAACGACAAATGTCGCACCGGACCGACTAACCCTATGTTTTCCTTCATGAAAAGGAATGTGGGAGAGCCGAACCCCGCGTGTGGAATGGCGCCTCTATAGGCGCAAAACGGGAAAAAGGCAAGAGACACGGGCCGTTACCGGCTTATCCCCGGCTGACTGTCACCGGAATGTCATCGAACCGTCATATATCGCGCACCTCGACCACGCCGGGGACCGACTTGATGGCACCGCGGATCTGGGGCGTCACCCGGTAGCGGTCCTTGAGACGGAGTTCGACCTCCCTGCCCCCCTTGCACATGAGGACAAGTGAGACGAGGCCCTTGCCCTTCTCGGCAAGACGGGATTTCACCGCTTCGAGACTCCCCTCCTCCTCGACGAAGACCTTCAGGCCCGCGCCTGTGTCCTTCACGGTGTCGTCCACGCCGCGGACGGCCTGGGCGCGGAGTTTGACCTCCTCGCCGATGCGCTCGATCTCGACATGGACGACGACGGCGTTGCCCGGCTCCATGAGCTGGCGCGCCTGACCGAGAACCTCGGAGAAGACCACGATCTCGAACTGGCCGGTGGGATCCGAGAGGCTGAGGAAGGCGAAGGGATTGCCCTTCTTGGACTTGCGCTCCTGACGCGCGGTGACGGTGCCCGCAACCTTCTCGGCGGTGGTATTGCGCTTCAGAAGCTCCGCGAAGGTGACGACGCCCGCCCGCTTCAGGTCCGTCTGGTAGTCGTCGAGCGGATGGCCGGAGAGGTAGAAGCCGACGGCGTTGAACTCCTCGGTGAGGCGCTCCATCGGGAGCCATGGCTCGACGACCGGAAGCGTGGGGTGCGCCGCCTCGACGCCGCTGTCGCCACCGAAGAGGCTGTCCTGTTTGCTCTCGCGTTCCAGCACGGCGGCGTTCGCCGTACCGAGAAGAAGGTCGGCGGCCGCCAGCACCTGCGCGCGGTTCGGGTTCAGCGCATCGAAGGCGCCGGCGCGGGCGAGATTTTCCAGGGCACGCTTGTTGACCATGCGCGGGTTGACGCGTCTGGCGAAATCGAAAAGGTCGCGGAAGGGGCCGCCCTCGCGGCGAACCTCGACGATGTGTTCCATCGCCTGAAGACCGACATTCTTGATGGCGGAGAGCGCGTAGAGGATCTCGCCATCGGCAACGCCGAAAAGCGCTTCCGACCGGTTGATGCAGGGCGGCCGGACCTTGATGCCGAGACGCTCGGCCTCCTGCTTGAAGATGCCGAGCTTGTCGGTGTTGCCGAGATCGAGGCTCATCGACGCGGCGAGGAACTCGACCGGATGGTTCGCCTTCAGCCAGGCCGTCTGATAGGCGACGAGCGCGTAGGCGGCAGCGTGCGACTTGTTGAAGCCGTAGCCCGCGAACTTGTCCACCAGTTCGAAAATGGTGGAAGCCTGGCCCTTGTCGATGCCCTTGGCGACGGCACCGGTGACGAAGCGCTCCTTCTGCGCCTCCATCTCGGCCTTGATCTTCTTGCCCATGGCGCGGCGGAGAAGATCGGCTTCGCCAAGCGAGTAACCGGAGAGGATCTGCGCGATCTGCATCACCTGCTCCTGATAGATGATGACGCCGTGCGTCTCCTTCAGAACGGGTTCGAGCAGCGGATGCAGATAGTCCGGCTCTTCCTGCTTGTGCTTGCGGCGGACATAGGCCGGGATGTTGTCCATCGGGCCCGGACGATAGAGCGCGACGAGAGCGATGATGTCCTCGAAGCGGTCGGCCTCGAGCTTGCGCAGCACGTCGCGCATACCCGAACTTTCAAGCTGGAACACGCCGACGGTTTCGCCGCGCCCCAGCATGGTGAAAGTCCTTTCATCCTCAAGCGGCAGATGAAGCAGGTCGATCTCGATGTCCCGGCGCGCGATGAGCTTCACCGCGCGGTCGAGAACGGTGAGCGTTTTCAGCCCCAGAAAGTCGAACTTCACGAGGCCCGCGGGCTCGACCCATTTCATGTTGAACTGGGTGACCGGCATGTCGGAGCGCGGGTCGCGATAGAGCGGCACCAGCTCGTCGAGCGGCCGGTCGCCGATCACGACACCGGCGGCATGCGTCGAGGCGTGGCGGTAGAGGCCTTCCAGGCGCTGACCGATTTCGAGGAGCTTCGCCACCGTCTCGTCGTTGCGCTGTTCTTCCTGAAGGCGGGGCTCGCCCTTGATGGCTTCCGGCAACGTGACCGGCGCGGCCGGATTGTTCGGGACCATCTTGCAGAGACGGTCGACCTGGCCATAGGGCATCTGCAGCACACGGCCGACATCGCGCAGCACGGCGCGCGCCTGAAGCTTTCCGAAGGTGATGATCTGCGCGACCTGCTCATAGCCGTAGCGGGACTGCACATAGCGGATGACCTCGTCGCGGCGGTCCTGACAGAAGTCGATATCGAAGTCAGGCATCGACACGCGCTCGGGATTCAGGAAGCGCTCGAAGAGGAGACCGAAGCGGAGCGGGTCGAGGTCGGTGATGGTGAGCGCCCAGGCGACAACCGAGCCCGCGCCCGAACCGCGGCCCGGCCCGACCGGAATGTCGTGCGCCTTTGCCCATTTGATGAAGTCGGCAACGATGAGGAAGTAGCCCGGGAAGTCCATCTTGATGATGACGTCGAGCTCGAAGTCGAGGCGCTTGCGATAGTCCTCTTCCGGGGCGACGGCTTCCTGCGCGGCGAGGCGCGCGGTGAGGCCTTCATGGGCCTGGCGGCGAAGCTCGTCGGCTTCGGAGGTGCCGGCGGCGAATTTCGGCAGGATGGGTTTGCGCGTGCGCGGACGATAGGCGCAGCGGCGCGCGATCTCGACTGTGTTCTCCGTCGCTTCCGGCAGGTCGGAGAAGAGCGCGAGCATTTCCGCCTGGCTCTTGAAGCGATGCTGCGGCGTGAGGCGGCGGCGGTCCCCCTGCACGACATAGGCGCCCCCGGCGATGCAGATCAGCGCGTCATGCGCTTCGTATTCGTCTTCCTTCGTGAAGAAGGGTTCGTTGGTGGCGACGAGGGGCAGCGCGTGCTTGTAGGCGAGTTCGATCAGCGGGCCTTCGGCGGTGCGTTCGGCTTCCATGTCGTGGCGCTGCAGCTCGACATAGAGACGGTCGCCGAAAACTTCCTTGAGCTTCAGGAGCAACGCCTCGGCGGCGTCCATCTGGCCTTGCACGATGAGCTTGTTGACGATGCCTTCCGGTCCGCCGGTGAGGCAGATGAGGCCTTGCGCATATTCGGCCACGCGCTCCAGCGGCACCTGAGCCGCCTCGCCCGCTTCCGGCTCCAGGAAGGCCTTGCTCGAAAGCTTCATGAGGTTTTCGTAGCCGCGTTCGTCCTTCACGAGGAAGACGAGCGTGCCGGACGGCTCGCGGCGCAGGGGACCCCGCGAGGGCTCCTCCGGGGCATCGAGGCGGATGGGAAGCGTGCAGCCGGTGATGGGCTGGATGCCGGCGCCCGCCATGACCTCCGAGAATTCGAGCGCGCCGAAGAGGTTCGCCGTGTCGGTGAGGGCAAGCGCGGGCATGCCCTCGGCCTTGCAGAGCTTCGGCAGATCCTTGATCCGGATCGCGCCTTCCAGCAGCGAATAGGCGGAATGGAGACGGAGGTGGATGAACTGGGGCATCGAGTCGGCCATGGCCCATTGTCGGGCGGCGGGGACGCAGAGTCACCCGGAGAGGCCGTCCTTCAGTCCCTCCGGAGCATCAAACTTGTGGAGAACTCGGCCCCGAAGGTGCCTCGCACACCTCTTCCCCCGCGCCCAGGGGCGGGTGAGCGACGGGGGTGTGCCGTGTTTCTCAGCCGACCAGGGCTTCGGCGATCGAGACCCAGGTGGAGGCGACATAGACGAAGGCGCCGACGGAAATGAGCGCCGCGACGTCCTGCACCCAGCCATTGCCCGAATTGCTTACCGCTTTCATCAGTCCGCGCATTGCCTTCTCCCTTGTTCACCAAATGTTCCTATAGGGAATGTTGCCTGTTTGTTCCTTTGTGTCAAGCGGCGATGGGGTGCCGATAGCGGAGCCCCCTCCCCAAACGGGCTCCGCCCGTTTGACCCTCCCACAGGGGGAGGGTTCTCCGGATGGATAGCTCTCAGTAGCGGGTGAAGGTTTCGCGCTTGCCGGGAGCGAAGAGGACAACCTCGTAGGGCTCCGAATGTCCGTCCATCTCCATGCCCGGCGAGCCCATGGGCATGCCGGGAACGGCGAGGCCCGTTGCCTCGGGGCGCTCCTTCAGGAGGCGGGCGACGTCGGAAGCGGGCACGTGGCCCTCGACGACATAGCCGCCGATGAGCGCGGTGTGGCAGGAGGCGAGCTGCTCCGTGACGCCATGGCGGGCCTTGAGGGGCTCGAGGTCTTCCATCTCCGTCACGCGAACCGCGAAGCCCGCCTCGCGCATATGGTCCACCCAGGCGGTGCAGCAGCCGCACCAGGGCGTCTTGTAGACTTCGAGGGTCTCGGATGCGGCGCGGGCGGGAAGCCCGGTGGCGGCCAGCATGGCCGTGGCCAGCGAAGCGAGGACGAAGGAACGGCGGGTGATGCGGGTCATGGGGCGGCCTCCTGTTTGACCTGAAGGATAGACCTTCCAGTTGGTGGAGGCTCAAGCCCTACCCCTCCCCTAAAAATCCTGACGGATTTTTAGACCCTCCCACAGGGGGAGGGTTATCTGGATGGAGAGGCTGAAAGAGCGCCGGCCGTCCTTGCCTACAGGCTCTGATACTCGGCGGCGATGTCGCTGCCTTCGTGGAGCTTGCCCTCGTGGAGGAGGACGACGCGGTCCATGTGACTGGCGAGGTCGAGATTGTGGGTCGCGATGACAGCGGCGACGCCTTCCGAACGGCAGATGTTGAGCAACTCGGCGAAGACCATGCGCGCGGTCTTCGGGTCGAGGTTGCCGGTCGGCTCGTCGGCGAGGAGGACATGGGGGCGGTTCGCCAGCGCGCGGGCGATGGCGACGCGCTGCTGCTCGCCGCCCGAAAGCTCCGCCGGGCGGTGCTCCGCCCGGTCGCCGAGCCCCATGCGGGTCAGAAGGTTCATGGCGAAGTCGCGCGCCTCGCGCTTGCCGACGCCCGCAATCATTTGCGGGAGGACGACATTCTCCACGGCCGAGAATTCGGGCAGGAGATTGTGGAACTGGTAGACGAAGCCGAGATCGGCGCGGCGGATGGCGGTGCGGCGGGTGTCGGACAGGCCGACGGCTTCGATACCGCCGATCCAGACCTCGCCCTCGTTCGGCGCTTCGAGAAGGCCCGCGATGTGAAGGAGCGAAGATTTGCCCGAGCCCGAGGGGCCGACCAGGGCGACGATCTGGCCCGGCCAGACATCGAGGTCCGCGCCCGCGAAGATGCGCAGTTCCGCATCGCCCTGCCTGTAGGTGCGGGTGATGCCGCGAAGGGAGAGAACGGGCGCATCATTCATAACGGAGCGCCTCCACCGGATCGAGCGAGGCGGCGCGCCAGGCGGGATAGAGCGTGGCCGCAAAGGAGAGGAAGAGCGCCATCAGCACGACGGCGGTGACCTCGCCGGCGTCAACCTCGGCCGGCATGTGGCTGAGGAAATAAACTTCCGGCGAGAAAAGCTCCGTACCCGACAGATCGGAAACCCACTGACGCAGCGTCTCGATGTTCAGGCAGAAGACGAGCCCGAGCAGGAAGCCCGCCAGCGTGCCCGCCACGCCGATGGAGGCGCCGGAGATGAAGAAGGCGCGCATGACGGCGCCGCGCGTCGCGCCCATGGTGCGCAGGACCGCGATGTCCCTGCCCTTGTCCTTCACCAGCATGATGAGGCCGGAGATGATGTTGAGCGAGGCGACGATGAGGATGAGCGTGAGGATGAGGAACATCACGTTGCGCTCGACCTGGAGCGCGCTGAAGAAGCTCTCGTTGCGCTGCTGCCAGGTGTAGATGGTGCAGCAGGGACCGGCGGCCATGGCGATGGGCTGCACGGCACTGTTCACGCGGTCGGGATTTTCGATGCGGACTTCGAGGGCGCTTACGCCTTCATAGGTGCGGAAGAAGGCGCGCGCCTCGTCGAGCGACATGAAGACGAAGCTCGCGTCGTATTCCGACATGCCGATTTCGAAGATCGCCCTGATCGGGAAGGCACCGACCTTGGGCGCGGTGCCGAAGGGCGTGATCGCGCCGCGCGGCGAGAGGAGCGTGATGTTGTCGCCAACTGTCAGGCCGAGATTGGCGGCGAGGCGCGAACCAACCGCGACGCCGCCCCCGTCCAGCCCGTCGAGCGAGCCGACGACGATATTGTCCGAGACGATGCCGAGGCTTTTCAGGTCGTTCTCGCGCATGCCGCGCACGAGAGCGCCGGTGGCGCTGCGCGCGCTTTGCACCATGACCTGACCGTCGACCAGCGGGATGACGCTCACGACGCCCGCAACGCCGCGCACGCGCTCGGCCACCTGATCGTAGTTCACGATGTTGGAGCCAACGCCCTGCACGAACATGTGGCCGTTGAGCCCCAGAATGCGGGAGAGAAGCTCGGTGCGGAAACCGTTCATCACCGACATGACGATGATGAGCGTGGCGACGCCGAGCATGATGCCCGCGAAGGAGATGCCCGCGATGACGGAGACGATGCCCTCGCGGCGGCGCGAGCGCAGGTAGCGCATGGCGAGCAGCCATTCGAAGGCGCCGAAGGCACGGGCGCGGCCGGTGCGTCTTTCGCGTGGGTAGGCAGCATCAGTCATGGTCTGTCCTGCATTGTCGCCATTTCGACCTCGGGGAGGGGATATCCGCCCTCGTCGTATGACTCCTCCCCGATTTCCTCGCTCACCCCTCCCCTAAAAATCCTGACGGATTTTTAGACCCTCCCACAGGGGGAGGGTGGTCCCGATGGTGAGCTTCGCGAATTACATGCGGTGGCCCAGTTTCGAGTTCATCGTGTTCAGTTCCCCACAATCTTCGCGAGGGCCGCGTCGGGCGAGAGTTCTTCCTTTTCGCCGGTGGCGCGGCGTTTCAGTTCGACGGTGCCGGATTTGAGGCCGCGCGGACCGACGACGAGCTGCCAGGGCAGGCCGATGAGGTCCATGGTCGAGAACTTCGCGCCGGCGCGCTCTTCCGTGTCGTCGTAGAGGACGGTGACGCCGGCCGCTTCAAGCTTCGCATAGAGTGCGTCGCAAGCGGCATCGGTTTCCGCGTCGCCGCTCTTCAAATTCACGAGACCGACCTTGAAGGGCGCGACGGTATCCGGCCAGACGATGCCGTTGTCGTCGTGGCTTGCCTCAATGATGGCGCCGACGAGGCGGGAGACACCGATGCCGTAGGAGCCCATCTGGAGCGGCGTTTCCTTGCCGTCCGGCCCGGCGACGACGCAGCCCATGGCCTGCGAATATTTGGTGCCGAAGAAGAAGATGTGGCCAACCTCGATGCCGCGGGCGGAGAGGCGCTTGTCTTCCGGCACGTCGACCTCGAACTTCGCGGCGTCGTGCTTCTCGTCGGTCGCGGCGTAGAGATCGGTGCGCGCGGCGATGACGGGGGTGAGGTCCGCCTCGTAGTCGATGTCGTCGCCGGGGACGGGCATGTCCACGAGGTCGCGGTGGCAGAAGACGGCGCTCTCGCCCGTTTCGGCGAGGATGATGAATTCATGGCTCATGTCGCCGCCGATGGGGCCGGTGTCGGCGGCCATCGGGATGGCGCGGAGCCCCAGGCGGTCGAAGGTGCGCAGATAGGCGACGAACATCTTGCGGTAGGCGCGGCGCGCGCCCTCGACATCGAGATCGAAGGAATAGGCGTCCTTCATCAGGAATTCGCGGCCGCGCATGACGCCGAAGCGGGGGCGGATCTCGTCGCGGAACTTCCACTGGATGTGGAAGAGATTGCGCGGCAGGTCGCGGTAGGACTTCACGGCGCCCTTGAAGATTTCGGTGATCATCTCCTCATTGGTGGGGCCGTAGAGCATGTCGCGCTCGTGGCGATCCTTGATGCGGAGCATTTCGGGGCCATAGGCGTCGTAGCGGCCGGACTGGCGCCAGAGATCGGCGGACTGGAGCGTCGGCATCAGGAGCTCGATGGCGCCTGCCCTCGCCTGCTCCTCGCGGACGATCTTCTCGATGTTGCGGAGCACGGCGAGGCCCATCGGCAGCCAGGCATAGATGCCGGCGGCGGTCTGGCGGACGAGGCCCGCGCGCAGCATCAGCCGGTGGGAGACGATCTGGGCTTCGGCGGGGTTTTCCCGGAGGGTGGGCAGAAAATATCTGGAAAGGCGCATGATGATCCTGAAAGCGGCGGCCCCGGCGAAGGGCAGCGCGAGGCGGGACGAAGGGGGCCCGCCGGAGCCTGAAAACAGGGGTCCGTTTTAGGGGGTCGCGGGCGGCAACGCAATCTCGCCGCTGGCGGTGCGGCGGGAGGCGAGGGTTTCGAGATAAGCGCGGATATCGACCTCGGGCCCCTCTTCCACGCCCCTGCCCGTGCGGAGGCCCCAGGGGCCTCTTTCGAGCTCCTCGACGGTGTAGCCCATGTCGACGTCGTAGGTGCGGTCGATCTGGTTGCGGAGGTACTGTTGCGCCTCGTACCAGCGGGTCTTCCCGGCGCCGTCGCGGCAGGTAGCCCGCTCCACGCCGGACGCGCCCCAGCGGCGCTCGACGCATTGATAGGGATCGAAGGAGAGGTCGTAGAGGCGGTCGACGATCAGGTCGATGGAGAGTTCGACCGTGCGGCCGGCGGAGTTCACATAGGAGATGTCGCAGGCGGCGTTCTGCTCCCAATAGGCGGCGAGAAGATCGCCGGGGAGATCATTGCCGTCATATTTCAGGCGCGGCGCGTCGACCATGTCCATCTTGATGAAATCGACCACGAGGTCGTACATCTCCTTGAAGCCGGTCTTGAGGCGCGCGTCGCGCGAGGGCGTGGAATAGAGCTCCCAGACCCCGTCCGTGCCGTAGATGTTGTCCGGCAGGCGGGACGGCGGCGACGTGTTCTGGACGCCCCGCGCGAGTGATATTTCGACAGCCTGCTTGCGCGAGCGCAGATCGAAGCAAAGCGACTGCATCATCGCGCGCAGTTCCTCGACGGGCCTGTATTCGAGTTCGCCCGCCGAAAGGCGCGAGCGGAGATAGGTGTAGAAGTCGAGGTTCTCGCCGTTCCACATCCATGAGGCCGAACGCCAGCGATGCGGGTCGCCGGCCGGGTTGCCCTGATACTGCTCCAGAGAGAAGTCCGGAATGTCGGCATTGGACGCGGCGACGATGCGGCCGCCGACGAGCGCGCCGTTCGGGGCGCGCTTCGCGCCGACGACTTCGAGGGGGCGGAACTTCTGGAAGATGGAGCCGAGCTCCGGTCCGGTGCGCAGAAACTCCTTGCCGAGGAAGCTGCGGCTCAGCGAATGATCCGGATGCGAGGAGAAGATGAGAATGCGGCCGCCGGACTCGACGCGCCAGACGAGCGAGGCATGGCCGTTCACATCATAGGCGATGGTGCCGGGGACGATCGCCTCGCGGTCGAGGCGCGGCGAATAGGTGTCGGAGAACATCACCGGATCGTCGGCAAGCGAATTGCGGCGGAACATGGCCGTCGAGACGACGTTCACGAGCGTGTGCAGGATGGGGATCGCGCTGACGCCGCCCGCCGTGCGGGGAACGCTGTCGCGGGCGACGACGACATTGCCGTAGGAGGAATAGCGGATGTCGCCGCCGGGCCCATCCGCCGACTGCATGGCCGATTGCCAGGCGAAGGGCAGACCGTTCTTCCAGGCGAAATAGGCGCGAAGGACATAAGGCATGTCCGCGCAGTCGACATAGAAGCGCGTTTTCGGGTCTGTATGGCGATAGGGGTTGGCGGGGCTCTTGATGCACTGGTCGAAGGTCCAGCAATCGGCGGCGCCGAGGGCGGCCACGAAGTCCTGCCAGGCCTTTTCGTCGCTCTCGCTCCAGCGTTCCTTGGTGATGCGCCAGCGCGCGTCCTGCGCGTGAGCGACGGAGCCCATGCTCATGACGGCGAGCGAAGCGCACAAGAGAACGAACGCGGCTCTGCGCCAGCGAGAAATCATCAGCCTACACCCTGCCCTTGCCCGCCTGAAGGGTGCGGGCCGGGGAAAGGACTGTCAATGAAAGCCGGGCTTTCGGGAAGGCGGTAAGGCTATTTCGGGCGGACCTGATGCAATCTTGCACAGGCCTCGGCCAGCGCCCGATCCACACCGGAGATGTCCTCGCCGTCGATCGTGGCGCGGCCCGTCCGGGTGTCGATGACGATGCGGGCGACGGTCATTTCCGTTGCCGAATTGAAAGCGGGGTTTCGACCGGCCAGCGGATCGAGCGTCACGTCGAATTCGTAAAGGGGGCGGAGGCCATAGCGGTATCCGCCATCGATGTCGGCGGGGGCGACGGCGCTGCCGTCGGCGGCCACGCCCGGCACATAGTCCGCGCCGCCCGGGAGATAGGGGGCGATGCGGCGGCAGTCATCTTCCGAGATTTCGACGATGCGCGGGGCATCGCTGCCGGCGAGTTCCCCGGCAGGGGCGGCGGAACCCCCGAGGACCGGAAAGAGGGCCAGAAGGATGGAAAGGCGCTTCATCATGCTTTCATCCTGCGCGCGGGGGCTTTAAGGAATTGTTGCGGGGATTTTACTCGTCGCGTCGCTCCTCGCAATGACGTGGAGGGGTTAAGGGGGAAAACGGTGAACGACAATAATGAAGGGCTGCTCGAGCGGCTGTTCGCGCTGAGGGCGAACGGTACGACTGTCCGTACCGAGATCGTTGCGGGGCTCACCACATATCTCACCATGGCCTATATCATCTTCGTGAACCCGGCGATCCTCGGCGCGGCGGGGATGGATTTCGGCGCGGTCTTCGTCGCGACGTGCCTCGCGGCGGCGGCGGGCTCGCTCATCATGGGGCTCTATGCGAACTACCCGGTCGCGCTTGCGCCGGGGATGGGGCTCAATGCCTATTTCGCCTATACGGTGGTGCCGCAATTCGGCGGCGACTGGCGGCTGGCGCTTGGCGGGGTGTTTCTGTCGGGCGTGCTGTTCCTGCTGCTCTCGCTTTCACCGCTGCGCGAGAAGCTGGTGAACTCGATCCCGCGTTCGCTCAAATACGGGATCGGGGCGGGCATCGGTTTCTTTCTCGCGCTGATCGGACTTCAGAACGCGGGCGTGGTCGCGGATCATCCGGCGACGCTGGTGACGCTCGGCGATCTCGCCGTGCCGGGAACGCTGCTCGCGATGGCAGGCTTCGTGGCGCTGGTCGCCATGCAATACCGGCGGGTGCCGGGCGCCATCATGGTGACGATCCTTGCCGTGACGGCTATCGCCGTTCTGGCCGGATGGCAGCCGCTGCGCGGCATCGCGGCAACGCCCCCTTCGCTCGCCCCGACCTTCTTCCAGATGGACCTGGCAGGCGCGGTCAGCACCGGATTCGTGACTATCGTCTTCGTGTTCCTGCTGGTCGATCTTCTCGATACGACGGGAACGCTGCTCAGCGTCGGGCAGCATGCAGGCATGGCGGATGCGGAAGGACGGCTGCCCCGGCTGCGCAAGGCGATGGTGGCGGATTCGTCGGCGACGATCATCGGCGCGGCGCTCGGCACGTCGTCCACCACGAGCTATATCGAGAGCGCGGCGGGCGTCGAAGCGGGCGGCCGGACGGGGCTGATGGCCGTCACCGTGGCGGCGCTCTTCCTCGCGAGCCTCGTCCTCGCACCGCTCGCCGAAACCGTGCCCGTTTATGCGACGGCGCCCGCGCTCGTCTTCATCGCCTGCCTGATGGCGCGGAGCCTTGCCCATCTCGACTGGAAGGACGTGACGGAGACGGCGCCCGCGCTCGTCACCGCACTTGCGATCCCGTTCACCTATTCGATCGCGAGCGGAATCGGGCTTGGCGTCATTTCCTATGCGGCGATCAAGCTTCTCTCGGGCCGAGCGCAGGACCTCAACCGGGCGGTGTCGATCATTGCCCTGGCCTTCGTGTTGAAACTCGCCCTGCAATGAAATGCCATTCCGGCGCGGGGCATCGTTCGGAAATTACGCAGGCGAAGGCATAACGCTGCAAAAATTTCATCCGCAGCAAAAAGAGGCGTGACACCTCGCCGCAGGCTGGCTATAGTCCCTTCAATAAAAAGGGATAAGCGAAAGCGTAAGCCCAAGTTTAGGGAGGGAACGCTGACTTCGACGGTCCGGAAAGGATTGCGAAGGCGCGACACGAGGGAATACTAAAGCAGCAAGGCCGCGAAAGCGGACCTTGCTTTTTTTTGGGCTTTTTTTCCCGGCGCGCCGGGCGTCTTTCCCTACCCCTCCCCAAAATTTGCGATGCAAATTTTGACCCTCCCACAGGGGGAGGGTGATCTCGATGGAGAGGTTTGAGAGGCTGTGGCCGCGCCTCAATACTCGTTGCTGAGGTCCGGCATGAAGGGGACGTCGTCGAAGGAAATCGGCTGGTAGATATAGATCCAGGCGACGAAAACCCAGGCGACGGCCGCGATCAGCGTCGTCGCGAGGGCCTTCTTCCAGAGCGCGGGACGGACGGGCGCACCTGCCTCCGAGCCGGGAACGGCCTCGCCCGTTTCGTGCTGGGAGCGGACGCCCCAGGGCAGGACCGCAAACAGGACGACCCACCAGAGAACGAAATAGATGGCGATGCCGGCGACAGGGTCCATGGGATGCGGCGCCTCAGGCCTGTTCCAGCTCGACGAGCGTGCCGTTCAGATCCTTCGGGTGGAGGAAGACGACGGGCTTGCCATGCGCGCCGATCTTCGGCTTGCCGGTACCTGTGATGGTGACGCCCTCGACGGTCATCTTCTCGCAGGCAGCGTCGATGTCCTCGACCTCGATGCAGATGTGATGGATGCCGCCCTTCGGGTTCTTCGCGAGGAAGCCGGCAATGGGCGAGTTCTCGCCCAGGGGCTCCAGCAGTTCGATCTTGGTGTTGCCGAGATCGACGAAAACGGTGGTCACGCCGTGGTCCGGCTGCGGCACGGCCTCGGAGACCTTCGCATTGAACTTCTTGCGATAGGTTTCGGCGGCGGCGTGGATATCCGGAACGGCGATGGCGACGTGATTGAGCGGACCGAGCATCGGCGGAGTTCCTTACAGTTTCAATTCCAATGGCCCATATTTAGGCGGGTTTCGGGGGATGGGCAAGGAAGGTCAGATCCTCGTTACCACGACCGCCACCTGGGGTTTCTTGCCCCATTCGCGGCGGAGCGCGCCGCGCACGGCCCGACGCAAGAATTCCGCTACGGCGTCGTCGTCCTGACGGCGCTTTGCGGGCAGGCGCCCGAGCGCGTCGTCCACGGCGTCGAGCGCACGATCCTCGAAGGGAACGCCGAATGAGTCTTCCTCCGGGAGCCCCATGAGGCGGACCTGAGGATCCCCGCGCACCTGCCCCTTCCCGTCCAGAACGATGCTGACGAAGACCGAGCCCGCGAAGGAGAGGCGGCGGCGCTCCTGTACCGCGCCCTCGTCCTGATCGGTGAGCACGTCGCCGTCGAGATAGATGCGGCCGGCAGGGGCCTCGTCCACGACCTCGGCGGGACCCGGCGCGATGCGCACAATGAGGCCGTTCTTCACCACGACCTGTTCGGGCACCTGAAGCTCGCGCGCGAAGGCGGCATGCTCCGCCAGATGGCGCGCCTCGCCATGCACGGGGATCGAGACCTCCGGCCTGATCCATTGATACATGGCGGCGAGTTCGTCCCTGCACGGATGACCGGAGACATGGACGAAGTGATCCTTCTCGGTGATGACGCGAATGCCGCGCTCCGCGAGCAGGTTCTGCAGGTCGAAGATCGAGGTCTCGTTGCCCGGAATGACGCGGGAGGAGAAGACAACCGTGTCGCCTCTTTCCAGCACGATCTGGGGGTGGTTGTCCTCGGCGATGCGGGCGAGCGCGGCACGGGGTTCGCCCTGACTGCCGGTGCAAATGAGGAGCACCTTGTCGCGCGGGAGGTAGCCGGCGTCGTCCTCGCTGACGATGCGCGGGAGATCGGTGAGATAACCGACCTCGCGCGCGGCGGCGACCACGCGGTGCATGCCGCGCCCGACAAGGACGGGATGGCGGCCGCAGGCTTCGCCCGCGCGGATGATGCTTTCGAGGCGCGCGACATTGGACGCGAAGGTGGTCATCGCCACCCTGCCCTCGCAGTTTTTCAGGAGCTCTGTGAGGCTCGCCGCGACATCGGCCTCGGAGCCCGCGGTGCCTGGCGAGAAGACGTTGGTGGAGTCGCAGACGATGGCGCGGACGCCCTCGTCACCGATGGCGCGGAGGCGGGCTTCGTCTATGTCGCCGCCAACGACGGGATCGGGGTCGATCTTCCAGTCGCCGGTGTGGAGCACGAGGCCGAGCGGCGTGCGGATGGCGAGGGCGTTCGGCTCGAGGATCGAATGGGTGAGCGTGACGAGTTCGATGTCGAAGGGACCAAGGTCGAAGCGGTGGCCGAGAGGAATGATGTGCATGGGCACTTCATCCTCGATGCCTGCCTCGATGAGCTTGCCGCGCACCATGGCCGCCGTGAAGGGCGTCGCGTAGACCGGGCAGCGCAGCCGAGGCCAGATATGCGCGACGGCGCCGATGTGATCCTCATGCGCGTGGGTGAGCACGATGGCGAGAAGCTCGTCGCGGCGCTCTTCAATGAAGGCGGGGTCCGGCATGATGAGATCGACGCCGGGCGTGCGCTCGTCGCCGAAGGTGACGCCGAGGTCGACGATGATCCAGCGGCGGTCATCCTCGGGGCCGTAACCGTAGAGGTTCAAATTCATGCCGATCTCGCCGGACCCGCCGAGCGGCAGGAAGACGAGTTCGTCGCCTGGTGCGGCGGCGCGGGGGGAAGCTGGAATACTCATATTTTGCAATTATTGCACATCTGCAATCGTCGCGCATTTTTCCGTCATTGCGGAGGACCGCCGAAAAACACATCCCCGGCGGAGACGAGGTTCAGGGACCCGTCGTCCAGGCGAAGCTGGAGCGCGCCGTCCGGCGCGAGCCCCTCGAAGGTGCCCTCCACGGTGCCGGAGGCAAGGCGCACCGCAATGCGCCCGCCAATGCCTTCCGCGCGCTTCAGCCATGCCTCGCGAATGGCGGCGAAACCCTGCACCTCCCGCCAGACGGCGAGCCAGCGCGTGAAGGCGGCATCGAGGGCGGCGAGCGCGTCGTCCGGTGTAACGCCACTCACACCCATGGCGGCGAGCGAGGTGGCCGGATATTCGAGGCCTTCCGGATGCACGGCGAGATTGACGCCCATGCCGATAGCGACCCATGCGACTTCCGCGCCGGCGACACCCGACGACTCGAGCAGGATGCCGGCGAGCTTGGCACGCTCGTGCAGAAGGTCGTTCGGCCATTTGAGGCGGAGCGCGGGGCGCAGCGGCGGCGGGAGCAGCGAGGAGACCGCGTCATGCACCGCCACGGCGGCGACGAAGGAAAGCTCGCCCGCCTCGCGGGCACCGCACCGGGGCGTGAGATAGAGCGTGCCCATGAAATTGCCCGAGGGGCTTTCCCATGCCCTGCCCCGGCGGCCACGGCCCGCCGTCTGCCGCGCTGCGACGATCCAGACCGGACCTTCCTCGCCCCGGTCGCCGAGACGGCGCGCCTCTTCGTTGGTGCTGTCGATCTCGTCGAAGCGGCGGATGTCCGTCATGCGTTACGGCAGGAGCGCGCCGACGGCGGCTTGCGCGCCGACGATCAGGGGCGCGGGATAGACGAAGAAGAGCATGGTGAAGACGCCGGTGATGCCGAGCACGGTAGCGAGTTCACCCGGCATGGGCTGCATGAAGGGCTCGGCGGGCTCGTCGAAATACATGATCTTGACGATGCGCAGATAGTAGAAGGCGCCGACGACGCTCGACAGCACGCCGATGACGGCAAGCGGATAGAGCCCGGCTTCGATGGCGGCCATGAACACGTAGAACTTGCCGAAGAAGCCCGCGAGCGGCGGCACGCCCGCCAGAGAGAACATGAGCATGGCGAGCAGGAAGGCCATCATCGGCTGGTTGCGCGAGAGGCCCGCGAGGTTCGAAATGCTCTCGACATAGCCTTCCTTGCGCTGCATGGCGAGGATGCAGCAGAAGACGCCGACATTCATCACCACATAGATGACGAGATAGATCAGCACGCCGCGCACGCCTTCCGGCGTTCCGGCGGCGAGGCCGACAAGCGCGAAGCCCATGTGCGAGATCGAGCTGTAGGCCATGAGGCGTTTGATGTTCGACTGGCCGATGGCTGCGAAGGCGCCGAGCACCATCGAAGCGATGGAGATGAAGACGACGATCTGCTGCCATTCGGCTTCCATGGAGGGGAAGGCGCCGAAAAGGACGCGCAGGATGAGCGCCATGGCCGCGACCTTCGGCGCACCGCCGAAGAAGGCGGTGACCGGCGTGGGCGCGCCTTCATAGACGTCCGGCGTCCACATGTGGAAGGGCACGGCCGATATCTTGAAGGCAAGGCCCGCAAGCACGAAGACGATGCCGAAGATGACGCCGATATTCGTGCCTTCCGTAGCGAGGACGCCCGCGATCCCCGAGAACTCGACGCTGCCGGTGAAGCCGTAAACGAGCGAGGCGCCGTAAAGCAGCATGCCGGAGGCGAGAGCGCCGAGGACGAAATATTTGAGGCCGGCTTCCGTTGCGCGCGCATTGTCGCGATGGATGGCGGCGATGACATAGAGCGAGAGGCTCTGCAGCTCGAGGCCCATGTAGAGCGACATGAGGCCGTTCGCCGAGACCATCATGAACATGCCGAGCGTCGCCAGCACGATGAGCACCGGGAACTCGAAACGGTCCATCTTTTCGCGGCGGATGAAACCGAAGGACATGACGATGGCGGCGACAGCGGCAAGCAGGATCAGGAGCTTCATGAACTTGGTGAAGACGTCCACCACGAACATGCCGCCGAAGGCCTGGACCGCGGTGTCGGGCTCGATGACGAGCAGCGCCGCGACGAGCACGAAGAGGCCGATGGCGCCGATGCCCGTTTCGCGCGCGTCGCACTTGCGGAAGACACCCCACATGAGAAGCGCCATGGCTCCAAGCGCCATGAGGATTTCAGGCAAGGCTGGCAGGAAGTCCGGGACGTTGGTCACTGCTTGTTCCATGTTCATTCGTTCCCGAGACCTAGTTTCCGGCGAAGAGGCTTGCGACCTGGCCAAGGACGCCCGTGTCGCCCGCCAGCCGGTGCGCCTCCAGGGCGGCGTTGTAGTTCGCGACGAGGTTTTCAACCGACACGGCGGTGACCTCCATGATCGGCGAGGGATAGACGCCGAAGAAGATGGTCGTGGCCAGCAGCGGCGCGAGGATGAGCACCTCGCGGCGGTTGAGGTCCATGATCGACTTCAGCGTGTCCTTCTCGATCTCGCCGAAGACGACGCGGCGATAGAGAAAGAGCGCGTAGGCGGCGGCGAGGATGACGCCGGTGGCGGCGATGGCGGCAACCCAGGTGTTGACCTTGAAGGTGCCGACGATGGTCAGGAACTCGCCGATGAAGCCGCTGGTGCCGGGCAGACCGACATTCGCCATGGTGAAGACCATGAAGACGACGGCGTAGAGCGGCATGCGATTGACCAGACCGCCATAGGCCGCGATCTCGCGTGTGTGCATGCGGTCGTAGATGACGCCGACGCAGAGGAAGAGCGCGCCGGAGACCCAGCCGTGCGAGAGCATCTGGAAGATGCCGCCCTGCACGCCCTGATGCGTGGCCGCGAAAATGCCCATTGTCACGAAGCCCATATGGGCGACGGAGGAATAGGCGATCAGCTTCTTCATGTCTTCCTGCACAAGCGCGACGAGCGAGGTGTAGACGATGGCGATGATGCTGAGGCCGAAGACGAGCCAGGCGAGATCGGCGGAAGCGACCGGGAACATGGGCAGCGAGAAGCGGAGGAAGCCGTAGCCGCCCATCTTCAGCATGATACCCGCCAGGATGACGGAGCCGGCAGTGGGCGCTTCCACATGCGCATCCGGCAGCCAGGTGTGGACCGGCCACATCGGCATCTTCACCGCGAAGGACGCGAAGAAGGCAAGCCAGAGCCAGACCTGCATGTCCGCCGGAAAATCATGCGCGAGAAGCACGGGGATGCTGGTGGTGCCTGCTTCCCAGTACATCGCCATGATGGCGAGGAGCATGAGCACCGAGCCTGCGAAGGTGTAGAGGAAGAACTTGAAGCTCGCATAGATGCGCCGCGCGCCGCCCCAGATGCCGATGATGAGGAACATCGGAATGAGGCCGCCCTCGAAGAAGAGGTAGAAGAGCACGAGGTCCAGCGCGCAGAAGACGCCGATCATCAGCGTTTCGAGCACGAGGAAGGCAATCATGTATTCCTTCACCCGCTTCTCGATGGAGGTCCAGCTCGCAAGGATGCAGGCCGGCATGAGGAAGGTGGTGAGGATGACGAAGAGCATCGAAATGCCGTCGACGCCCATGTGGTAGTTGATCGCGCCGCCGAGCCACTCCGTTTCCTGAACGAACTGGAAGTCCGCCGTGGTGGGATCGAACTTCCACCAGATATAGAGCGAGACGAGGAAGGTGATGGAGGTCGTCCACAGCGCCACGTAGCGCGCATTGCGCGCGACCGAGGCCTCGTCGCCGCGCGTCACCAGAATGATGAGCGCGCCGACGATCGGCAGGAAGGTGATGAGCGAGAGAATATTGCCGTCGGTCATCAGTGCGTTCCCCCGACCATGAACCAGGTCACCAGACCCGCCACGCCAAGCAGCATCGCGAAGGCGTAGTGATAGAGATAACCGCTCTGGAGGCGCACGACGCCGCGCGTGATGTCGAGCACGCGCGCGGCAACGCCGTCCGGTCCGAGGCCGTCGATGATGCGGCCGTCACCCTGCTTCCAGAGCACGCGGCCAAGCCAGAAGGCCGGGCGGACGAAGAGGAAGTCGTAAATCTCGTCGAAGTACCACTTGTTGAGCAGGAACTTGTAGAGCGGCTCATGCGTCTTCGCGAGCTGCTTGGGCATGTCGGGCCGCGCGATGTAGAAGAGCCAGGAGACGGCGAAGCCGACGGCCATCATGAGCGTGGGCAGGTAAGGCACCCAGGCCGGCACGTTGTGGAACTCGTGCATGATGTGGTTTTCGGCACCGCGATAGACCGCCTCCAGCCAGAACTCTTCATAGGCATGACCGATGAAGAGCGGCGCGAAGACCATACCCGCGCCGATGGCACCGACCGCAAGGACGACGAGCGGAACGAGCATGACGAGCGGCGATTCATGCACATGGCTCAGGGTCTCGTTCGAGGCGCGGCTCTGCCCGTGGAACGTCATGAAGATCAGACGCCAGGAATAGAAGGAGGTGAGCAGCGCGGCGATGACCGTCAGCGTGAAAGCGTACATGTGCGCCGGGTTGTGGCCCGCATAGGCCGCCTCGATGATCGCGTCCTTCGAATAGTAGCCCGCGGTGAAGGGGAAGCCCGTAAGCGCGAGCGTGCCGATCACCATCATCACCCAGGTGACGGGGATGAGCTTGAAGAGGCCGCCCATCCGGCGCATGTCCTGCTCGTCGCTCATGGCGTGGATCACCGAGCCGGAACCGAGGAACAGGAGCGCCTTGAAGAAGGCGTGGGTGAAGAGGTGAAACATCGCCACCTCGTAGGCGCCGACACCGAGCGCCACGAACATGTAGCCGAGCTGCGAACAGGTCGAATAGGCGATGACGCGCTTGATGTCGTTCTGGACGAGGCCGACAGTCGCGGCGAAGAAGGCGGTCGTCGCGCCAACCACCGTGACGACGGTGAGCGCATAGGGCGAGAACTCGAAAATGGGCGAGAGGCGCGCCACGAGGAAGACACCGGCCGTCACCATGGTCGCGGCATGGATGAGGGCGGAGACGGGCGTGGGGCCTTCCATGGCGTCCGGCAGCCATGTGTGGAGCAGGAACTGCGCCGACTTGCCCATGGCGCCCATGAAGAGAAGGAGACAGGCGGTCGTCACGATCGGCACGTCGTAGCCAAGGAAATGGAAGCTCTTGTCCGCGAGCTCGGGAATGGCGGCGAAGACGGTGTCGAAATCGACGGAACCGATGGTGAGGAAGAGCGTCGCGATGCCGAGGATGAGGCCGAAGTCGCCGACGCGGTTCACCACGAAAGCCTTGATCGCGGCCGCATTGGCGCTGGGCTTCTTGTACCAGAAGCCGATCAGCAGATAGGACGCGAGACCCACGCCTTCCCAGCCGAAGAAGAGCTGGACGAAATTGTCCGCCGTCACCAGCGCGAGCATGGCGAAGGTGAAGAGCGAGAGATAGGCGAAGAAGCGCGGCTGGTGCGGATCGTGGCTCATGTAGCCGATCGAATAGATGTGCACGAGCGCGGAGACGGAGGTGACGACGACGAGCATGACCGCCGTCAGCGTGTCGACGCGCAGGCGCCAGTCGGCCTCGAAGCCGCCGGAGTCGATCCAGGTGAGAACCTGAACGCGTGCCGTTTCGCCCTGAAGGCCGACCGAGACGAGCGCCGCGACGGACAGAAGTGCCGCGACGACCAGAAGGCCCGAGGTTACGATCTGCGCGCCGCGAGGGCCGAGCCAGCGGCCGAAGATGCCAGCCGTCAGGAAGCCGATGAGAGGCAGGAAGACGATTGCAGAGTACATGCCCCCTTACCCCTTCATCATGTTGATGTCCTCAACCGCGATGGAGCCGCGGTTGCGGAAGTAGACGACCAGAATGGCGAGGCCGATGGCCGCTTCGCCCGCGGCGACCGTCAGCACGAAGAGCGCGAAGACCTGGCCCACGAGGTCGCCCATGTGGGTCGAGAAGGCAACCAGGTTGATATTCACGGCGAGCAGCATCAATTCGATCGACATGAGAATGACGATCACATTCTTCCGGTTGAGGAAGATGCCGAAGATGCCCAGCGTGAACAGGATCGCCGCCACGGTGAGATAGTGTGCGAGGCCGATTGCCATCATTTTCTCCCGCTCCCTTGAGCCGCCGCCCGGGAGCCAGTCCCCTTACATTCGATTGGCCGTGCGGCGAACCCGCGCGACCCAGGATTTCTAGAGCCCCTGCCCGGGCTCCACCTTCTTCAGTTCAATTGCCGTTTCGCGCGTGCGTGCCACCTGATCCGCGATCACCTGCCGCTTGACGTTCGGCTTGTGGCGCAGGGTGAGCACGATGGCGCCGATCATGGCGACGAGAAGGACGAGCCCCGCCGCCTGGAAGAGATAGACATACTGCGTGTAGATGATCTGGCCGAGAGCGCGCGTGTTGTCGATGTCCGTGAAGGCGGGCGTGGGCGCCGAGGCGATACCCGCCGCCTCCGGCGAGATGACCCATGCGCCGAGCACCAGCAGCAGCTCGATCAGCAGGATGATGCCGACCAGCGCGCCGATGGGCAGATATTGCAGGAAGCCTTCGCGCAGTTCCGTGAAGTCGACGTCGAGCATCATGACGACGAAGAGGAAGAGCACGGCAACCGCGCCGACATAGACGATGATGAGGATGAGCGCGAGAAACTCCGCCCCCATGAGCACGAAGAGCGCAGCCGCATTGAAAAAAGCGAGGATGAGGAACAGCACGGAGTGCACGGGATTGCGCGCCGCGATCACCATGAAGCCCGCGGCGACGGTTATCGCCGCGAAAAGATAAAACGCGATGGCGGTGGCAATCATCTGATCTCTTGTCCCTCGGCCCGTCGGTTCAGCGGTATGGCGCGTCGAGCGCGATATTCGTCGCGATCTCGCGTTCCCAGCGGTCGCCGTTCGCGAGCAGCCGGTTCTTGTCGTACATCAGTTCTTCGCGCGTTTCCGTCGCGAACTCGAAATTCGGTCCTTCGACGATCGCATCGACCGGGCAGGCTTCCTGGCAGAGCCCGCAATAGATGCACTTCGTCATGTCGATGTCGTAGCGCGTGGTACGCCGCGTGCCGTCGTTGCGGCGCGGGCCGGCCTCGATGGTGATGGCGAGCGCGGGGCAGATCGCCTCGCAGAGCTTGCAGGCGATGCAGCGTTCCTCGCCGTTCGGATAACGGCGGAGCGCATGCTCGCCGCGGAAGCGCGGAGAGAGCGGCCCTTTCTCGAAGGGATAGTTCAACGTCGCCTTGGGCTTGAAGAAATAGCGCATGGCGAGGAAGAAGCTCGAAACGAATTCGGCGAGGAAGAGAGACCGCACCGACTGATCCAGCCAGGCCATAATCTCAGTCCTTTCCCTTGATTGCGTTCATTGCCCCTGCCCCTCACACAAGATCGAAGCCGACAAGGACACCCGCCGTCAGCACGACCCAGAAGAGCGAGAACGGCAGGAAGACCTTCCAGCCGAGGCGCATCAACTGGTCGTAGCGGTAGCGCGGCACGAAGGCCTTGACCATGGAGAACATGAAGAAGACCGCGAAGACCTTCAGCAGGAACCAGACGACGCCCGGCACCATGTTGAAGGGGGCGATGTCGACGGGCGGCAACCAGCCGCCGAGGAAAAGAATGGTCGTCATCGCGCACATGAGCAGGATCGACACATACTCGCCCAGCATGAACATCATATAGGCCGTGGAGGAGTACTCGACCATGAAGCCGGCGACGAGTTCCGACTCCGCCTCGACGAGGTCGAAGGGCGGGCGGTTCGTTTCGGCGAGCGCGGAGATGAAGAAGATCACGAACATCGGCAGGTGCGGGATGAAGTACCAGACGGTCTCCTGTGCCTCGACGATCTTCGAGAGGTTGAGCGAACCCGCCGTCATCAAGACGCAGACGATGACGAAACCGATGGAGACTTCGTAGGAAACCATCTGCGCGGCGGCGCGCAGCGCGGAGAGGAACGGGTATTTCGAGTTCGACGCCCAGCCCGCCATGATGACGCCGTAGACGCCCAGCGAGGAGATGGCAAAGATATAAAGGATGCCGACATTGATGTCGGAGATGACCATCTTCGCATCGAGCGGGATCACCGCCCAGCCGGAGAGCGCGAGCGTGACGGTGACGAGCGGCGCGATGAGGAAGACGCCCTTGTTCGCGCCTGCCGGAATGACGATTTCCTTGAAGACGAATTTCAGCAGGTCGGCAAATGACTGGAACAAGCCGAAGGCGCCGACGACGTTGGGCCCGCGGCGAAGCTGCACCGCCGCCCAGATCTTGCGATCTGCCAGCAGCACGTAAGCGGTGACGAGCAGGATCGCGACGATCAGCGCGAGCGACTGCGCGGCGATGATTGCCAGCGGAATTCCGTATGCGACGAGAATGTCTGTCATTGCCTCTTTGTCCCCGTCACTCGGCCGCCTGGATGCGCGCGGCGGCAGCCCGGCCAGCCGAGCACTCGGCCATGACGGCGCTCGCGCGCGCGATCGGATTGGTCATATAGAAGTCACGCACCGGCGTTTCGAAAGGCGCGGCGTCGAGTTCGCCGGCCGGAAGCGACGGCATGTCCGCGACCGGCGTAACGACATCCACCATCGCGAAATGCGGCGCGTCGGCTTCCATCGCCGCGCGGACCGCGGCGAGATCGTCATAAGGGAGCGTCTTGCCTAGAACGGCGGACAAGGCGCGCAGGATCGCCCAGTCCTCGCGGGCGGAACCCGGCGGGAAGACGGCACGGCGGCCCATCTGCACGCGGCCCTCGGTGTTGACCCATGTGGCGTTCTTTTCAGTGTAGGCGGCGCCCGGCAGGATGACGTCGGCGCGATGCGCACCGGCATCGCCATGCGTGCCCTGATAGATCACGAAAGCCTTGCCCAGACGGTTCATGTCGATTTCGTCGGCGCCAAGGAGATGCACGACTTCGATCTCGCCGCTGGAGGCACTTTCGAGGATGCCTTCGACATCGCGGCCGCCCTCGCCCGGCACAAGACCGAGATCGAGACCGGCAACACGGGCGGCGGCCGTGTGCAGCACGTTGAAACCGTTCCACTCGCCGGAGATGGCGTCGACGGATTTCGCGAGAGCCAGCGCTTCGGCGAGAACGGCCGCGCCGTCCTTCCGCGTGAGCGCGCCCTGCCCGACAATAATCATCGGGTGCGAAGCGTTTTTCAGGACGTCACCGAAGGAGCCGAGGTCCTTCAGCGACTGCGGGCCGGCGCCGATGTAATCGTAGTCGTAGGTGAGATCGGCGCGCGGACCGACGACGCCTACTTTCAGGCCACCTGCACGCGCACGCTTCAGGATGCGCGCATTGACGATGGGGGCTTCCTTGCGCGGGTCGGTGCCGACGAGCAGGATCGCATCCGCTTCGTCGATGCCAGCGATGGTCGTGTTGAAGAGGTAGGCGCCGCGGTACAAGGCATCGAGCTTCGCACCGTCCTGACGGCAGTCGATGTTCGGCGAGCCGAGCGAAGTGTAGAGGTCCTTCAGCGCCTTCATGGATTCGGCGCAGGCGAGATCGCCTGCGATGGCGGCGATCCGCTTGCCGTCGACGCCCTTGAGGCGCGCAGCAATGGCAGCGAAAGCCTCGTCCCATGTGGCGGCGCGCAGGCGGCCATTCTCACGGACATAAGGCGTGTCGAGGCGTTGCGTCTTGAGGCCATCCCAGACGAAGCGCGTCTTGTCGGAAATCCACTCCTCGTTCACGTCGTCGTTGAGACGCGGAAGGATGCGCATGACTTCGGCGCCACGTGCGTCGACGCGGATGTTCGAACCGACGGCATCCATCACGTCGATGGACTCGGTCTTCTTCAGCTCCCAGGGACGCGCCGTATAGGCAAAGGGGCGGAAGGTGAGCGCGCCGACCGGGCAGAGATCGACGACGTTCGCCGACAGCTCGGAGGTGAGCGCGTGCTCGAGATAGGTGGTGATCTCCATGTCCTCGCCGCGGCCGATGGCGCCGAGTTCGGGGACGCCCGCCACTTCCTGCGAGAAGCGGATGCAGCGCGTGCAATGGATGCAGCGCGTCATCACCGTCTTCACGAGGGGGCCCATGTATTTTTCTTCGACCGCGCGCTTGTTCTCGTGGAAGCGCGACCCGTCGACGCCATAGGCCATGGACTGGTCTTGCAGATCGCATTCGCCGCCCTGATCGCAGATCGGGCAGTCGAGCGGGTGATTGATGAGGAGGAATTCCATCACGCCTTCGCGGGCGCGCTTCACCTGCTCGGTCTTCGTGTGGACGACCATACCGTCGGCCGCAGGCATGGCGCAGGAGGCGACGGGCTTCGGCGACTTCTCGACCTCGACAAGACACATGCGGCAGTTGCCGGCAATCGACAGGCGCTCGTGATAGCAGAAGCGCGGAATCTCGGCGCCCGCTTCCTCGCAGGCCTGCAACAGCGTGGCGCCGTTTTCGACCTCTACTTCGATGCCATCGACTATGAGTTTCGGCATGATCTACTCCGCCGCCCTTGCCGCGCCGCCGCGTTTCGACGCGATGCGCTCTTCGATCGTTCCCCGGAAATGCCGGATGAGACCCTGTACCGGCCAGGCCGCCGCATCACCGAGCGCGCAGATCGTGTGACCCTCCACGCGCTTCGTGACGTCGAGCAGCATGTCGATCTCCTCGACCTCCGCTTCGCCGGAAACCAGACGCTCCATGACGCGCCACATCCAGCCCGTGCCTTCGCGGCAGGGCGTGCACTGGCCGCAGCTCTCATGCTTGTAGAAGGCGGAGAGACGCGCGATCGCCTTGATGACGTCGGTCGACTTGTCCATGACGATGACGGCCGCCGTGCCCAGGCCGGATTGCACGGCCTTCAGCGAGTCGAAGTCCATCAGCACGTCGTCGCAGATCGCCTTCGGCAGGAGCGGTACGGAAGACCCGCCCGGAATCACCGCCAGGAGATTGTCCCAGCCGCCGCGCACGCCGCCTGCATGTTTTTCGAGAAGCTCGCGAAGCGAAATGCCCATTTCCTCTTCGACATTGCAGGGCTTGTTCACATGGCCCGAGATGCAGAAAAGCTTGGTGCCGGTGTTGTTCGGACGGCCGAGGCCCGCGAACCAGTCCGCGCCACGGCGCAGGATGGTCGGCGCGACCGCGATCGACTCGACATTGTTCACCGTGGTCGGTGCGCCATAGAGGCCGACATTGGCCGGGAAAGGCGGCTTCAGACGCGGCATACCCTTCTTGCCCTCAAGGCTTTCGAGGAGAGCCGTTTCCTCGCCGCAAATGTAAGCGCCTGCGCCGTGATGAACGTAGAGGTCGAAGTCCCAGCCGGAACCCGCGGCATTCGCGCCGAGGAGGCCCGCCTCATAGGCTTCGTCCACGGCGGCCTGGAGCTGCTCGCGCTCGCGGATGAATTCGCCGCGCACGTAGATGTAGCAGGCATGCGCGCCCATGGCGAAAGAAGCGATGAGGCAGCCTTCGATGAGCTTCTGCGGATCGTGACGCATGATGTCGCGATCCTTGCAGGTGCCAGGCTCGGACTCGTCCGCGTTCACGACGAGGTAATGCGGGCGGCCATCGGATTCCTTCGGCATGAAGGACCATTTGAGGCCGGTCGGGAAGCCCGCGCCGCCGCGTCCGCGCAGGCCGGACTTCTTCATCTCGTCGAGAATCCAGTCGCGGCCCTTTGCGATGATCGCCGCCGTGCCGTCCCAATCGCCGCGCTTGCGCGCCGCGGCCAGGCGCCAGTCATGGAGCCCGTAGAGATTGGTGAAAATCCTGTCCTTGTCTTCAAGCATCAGTTGCCCCCGCCCGTCTGCGGCTCGCCGACCGAGGTGAGGCTGGTGAGGCCGCCCGCGGGTTCGGATGCATGACGCTCGTTCTGAGGGCCGGGCTTTACAGCCTTGCCCTCGCGCAGATTGTTCAGAACGCGCTCGAGAGAGGCCGCGTCGAGGTCTTCGAAGAAGTCAGCGTTGATCTGGACCATCGGCGCGTTGACGCAAGCGCCGAGGCATTCGACTTCCATCCAGGAGAACTTGCCGTCCGCACTCACCTTGCCCTCGGGGCCGATGTGCTTGCGGCAGACCTCCTTCAGTTCGTCCGCGCCACGCAGCCAGCAAGGCGTCGTGCCGCAAAGCTGCACGAAGTGCTCACCGACCGGTGAGAGATTGAACATGGTGTAGAAGGTCGCGACCTCGAGGGCGCGGATGTAATCCATGCCCAACATGTCGGCAACATAACGGATCGCAGGCTCCGGCAGCCAGCCGTCATGCTGTTCCTGTGCACGCCAGAGCAGCGGAATGATCGCCGAGGCCTGCTTGCCTTGCGGGTATTTCGCAATCTGCTTCTGCGCCCACTCGGCATTCTCCGCCGTGAAGGCGAAGCTTGCGGGCTGATTGGGATCGAGACGCCTGACGCTCATCGGTCCACCTCTCCGAACACGATATCGATGGAGCCGAGGATGGCGGCCACGTCCGCCAGCATGTGGCCCTTGCACAGATGATCCATCGCCTGCAGATGAGCAAATCCCGGTGCGCGTATCTTGCACTTGTAGGGCTTGTTGCCGCCGTCCGAAACGAGATAGACGCCGAACTCGCCCTTGGGCGCTTCGACCGCGGCGTAAACCTCGCCGGCGGGCACGTGGTAGCCCTCGGTATAAAGCTTGAAGTGATGGATGAGCGCTTCCATGGAACGCTTCATCTCGCCGCGCGTGGGCGGCACGATTTTGCCGTCGTCGGAGCGCACAGGCCCGCCGGGCATCATTTCGATGCACTGCTTCATGATGCGCAGCGACTGGCGCATCTCTTCCATGCGGATCAGATAGCGGTCGTAGCAGTCGCCGTTCTTGCCGACGGGAATGTCGAAGTCGAGTTCGGAATAGACTTCATAGGGCTGCGAACGGCGCAGGTCCCAGGCCATGCCGGATCCACGCACCATGACGCCGGAGAAGCCCCAGTCGAGCGCTTCCTGCTGGCTGACGACGCCGATGTCGACGTTGCGCTGCTTGAAGATGCGGTTGTCTGTGAGGAGCCCCTCGAGATCGTCCAGCACCTGCGCGCAGGGATCGCAGAAGTTGTAGATGTCCTCGAGCAGCTTCGGCGGCAGGTCGCGATGCACGCCACCGACGCGGAAGTAGTTCGCATGCATGCGCGCGCCGGAGGCCCGCTCGTAGAAGATCATCAGCTTTTCGCGCTCTTCGAAGCCCCAGAGCGGCGGGGTGAGCGCGCCGACGTCCAGCGCCTGCGTTGTGACGTTCAGCATATGCGCGAGGATACGGCCGATCTCGGAATAGAGGACGCGAATGAACTGACCGCGGCGCGGCACTTCGAGACCGAGCAGCTTTTCGGCGGCGAGCACGAAGGCGTGCTCCTGGTTCATCGGGGCGACATAATCGAGACGATCGAAATAAGGCGTCGCCTGCATATAGGTCTTGTATTCGATCAGCTTCTCGGTGCCGCGATGAAGCAGGCCGATATGCGGGTCCACGCGCTCGACGACTTCGCCATCAAGCTCCAGCACGAGGCGCAGCACACCATGCGCGGCCGGGTGCTGGGGACCGAAGTTCAGATGGTAGTTGCGGAGTTCCTGTTCGGCCATCGGATCAGCCCTCCGCCTTTTCGTCGCCCGGCAGCAGATATTCCGCGCCTTCCCATGGGCTCATGAAATCGAAGCTGCGGAATTCCTGCACGAGCTTCACCGGCTCGTAGACGACCCGCTTTTCGTCGTCGTCGTAGCGCACTTCGACGTAGCCTGTGAGGGGGAAATCCTTGCGCAGCGGATAGCCGTTGAAACCGTAGTCGGTCAGGATTCGGCGCAGGTCCGGATGATCGGAGAAGAGCACGCCGTACATGTCGAAGGTTTCGCGCTCGTACCAGTTGGCGGACGGGAAGACCGACACCACGCTCGGCACCGCTGTCTCCTCGTCGGTGCGAACCGTCACGCGGATGCGCTGGTTCTGATACATCGACAGCAGATGATAGACGACATCGAAGCGCTGGCTGCGCTCCGGGTAATCGACGCCCGTGATGTCGAGCAGGGTCGAGAAGCCGCAAGCCGGATCGTCGCGCAGATATTTCAGCACGCGTGCGATCGACTGCGCCTGGGCGACAATCGTCAACTCCCCGAAGGCGACACGAAATTCGAGCACCGAATCCTCGAGCGCGCCGAGGATGTGTTCGCCTAGTTCTGCAAGACTTTCGTCCATAGATGCGGTCTCGAAGTTCGTTTGAGGCGTGCGGAACCGGCAGGAAGCCGCCCGCCCTTGTCTTTGAAATCAGCGGTCGAGCGTTCCCGTCCTGCGGATTTTCTTCTGGAGCGCGAGGATGCCGTAAAGCAGCGCCTCGGCGGTGGGGGGACATCCGGGAACGTAGACATCGACCGGAACGATCCGGTCGCAGCCGCGCACCACGGAATAGGAGTAGTGGTAGTAGCCGCCGCCATTCGCACATGACCCCATCGAGATCACGTAACGCGGCTCGGGCATCTGGTCATAAACCTTGCGGAGCGCGGGCGCCATCTTGTTCGTCAGCGTGCCGGCTACGATCATCACGTCGGACTGGCGCGGGCTCGCGCGGGGTGCGACGCCGAAGCGCTCCGCGTCGTAGCGCGGCATCGAGGTCTGCATCATCTCGACGGCGCAGCAGGCAAGACCGAAGGTCATCCACATGAGCGAGCCGGTGCGCGACCAATTGATGAGGTCGTCGACCGTCGTCAGCACGAAGCCCTTGTCGGCGAGCGCATCGGAAGCCTGACGGAAGAAAGCATCGTCCTGCCAGGCCGGTACGGAAACTTCCTGTTCGACCACGCCGGGCGTGTTGGAGATTACCTTGTCTGGATTCGTCACTCCCATTCCAGAGCACCCTTCCGCCACTCATAGGTGAAGCCGATCGTCAGCACGGCAAGGAAGACGATCATCGACCAGAAACCGAAGAGGCCGACATCCCCTAGGGCAACAGCCCAGGGAAAGAGAAAGGCGACTTCGAGGTCGAAAATGATGAAGAGGATCGCGACGAGATAATATTTCACGTCGAATTTCATGCGCGCGTCGTCGAAGGCATCGAAGCCGCATTCGTAAGCGGCGAGCTTTTCGGGATCGGGCTTGCTCGGTGCGGTGAGGAAAGGCGCGATCAGAAGCGCGAGACCCACAACGAGAGACAGGCCCATAAAGATCAGTATGGGCAGGTACTCGAGCAGCAGGTCTTCCATCGAATTGTCCTCACAAGGTACCGGAGCAAGATGCCCCGGCCGGGACTGTCTCCGCGCTCGCACCGCCGGTGCGAACCGGGTGCGAAATCACCCGCAAGCGGCCTCCCAATTCGGCGCGCAGTATAGACCTCGCATCTGCAAAATCAAAGGCCAGCACACCGGTTGCCGAAGCAAAAAGCCGTTGGTTTTCCGGCCTTTGCAAACCGCTCCGGACGATGCAAGCAAACTGCGACGAAGCAGAGTCGCGACGGGCATCGAAGCCGGCGTTTTGGAGAAAATGGCGGGAGTGACGGGACTCGAACCCGCGGCCTCCGGCGTGACAGGCCGGCGCTCTAACCAACTGAGCTACACCCCCTTGCCGACGGCGATGCCGCCCGAGAGGTGGGCGTCTCGTAAGCCAAGGTATCCGCCCTGTCAAGGCGGGTTTCTGCGCCGATTGCTTTTGTTCGAGTGACATAACCGGGGCAGCCGGGCCGCCGCTCGCACGCGGAGGCTGGTGGGCGGTGACAGGCTCGAACTGCCGACCCTCTCGGTGTAAACGAGATGCTCTACCAACTGAGCTAACCGCCCGCACGCAAAGGCCAATGCATGCGCGCGAAACTCCTATCGGATGGCCCTTCGGAATGCAATCGGAAGCGGCGGGCGGCACGACGCGGGCATTGCATTCCACAGGTAAACCCGCGATCTTGGGCCGGAGCCGCTTTTCGCCACGATTGCCGGAAACTCCCTTGTCCCGCACGCTCGCGCCTGTTTTTTCGCTGCTGCTGGCAACCGCGATCCTGCTCGTCGGCAACGGAATGCTGGGTACGCTCATACCGATTCGGGCCGGGCTGGACGGATTTCAGCCGGCGACCGTCGGCTTTATCGGCAGTGTCTACTTCGCAGGGTTCCTTCTGGGGTGCCTCGCAACGCCGCATGTGGTCCACCGGGCGGGACACATCAGAAGTTTCGCCACCTTCTGCGGCCTCGCCTCCGCCGCGCCGCTCATTCATGCGCTTTCATCCGATCCCATCGTCTGGTCGCTCATGCGCGTCCTGACCGGGTTCTGCTTCGCCGGGCTCTACATGGTCATCGAGAGCTGGCTCAACGAACAGTCCAGCAACGAGACGCGGGGGCGCTTCTTCTCGGCCTATGTCATCGTGAATCTATCGGCGCTGACGGTCGGCCAGGTATTGCTCAATGCCGCCGATCCGGCCGGCTTCGTGCTGTTCGCCGTCTGCTCCATCCTGACCTCCATCGCGCTCGTTCCGATCGCGATGACGACGTCCGTGCAACCCAAGCCGATCCAGAGCACGCGGATCGACATCAAGGCGCTTTACGCGCTTTCGCCGGTTGGGGTCGTGGGTTCGTTTGTCGTCGGGGTTGCCAACGCGCCTTTCTGGACGCTGGCGCCGCTCTATGCGAGCGAGAGCGGGCTCGACACGGCCGGGATCTCCATCTTCATGGCGGCCGCAATCATCGGCGGCGCGATAGCGCAATGGCCCATCGGACGCCTGTCCGACCGGATGGACCGGCGGCGCGTCATCCTGGGGGTCAGCGTCGGCGCGGCGCTTGGCGAAGTGGCGCTGGTGGCGGCGGGCATGAGCGGCAGCATGCTGGCGGTGATGGCGGCAGGCTTCTTCTTTGGCATTTTCGGCCTCACGCTCTATTCCGTGGTGGTCGCCCATATGAACGACCATGGGCAGAGCGAAAGCTTCGTCGCGATTTCGGGCGGCATGCTCATCGTCTTCTCGATCGGCTCGATCATCGGACCGACCGCCGCCTCCGTCGGCGTGTCGGCCTTCGGAATCGCTTCGATCTTCGTGGTGACGGCCGCCGTGCACCTTGGCTTTGCGGCATATACCCTCTACCGGATCGTCAACACTCCGGCATTGACCGAGGAGCAGCGAGTGGACTTCGTGGCCGTGCCCGTCGCCCAGGTGCAGCCGCTGCCTACAGAACTCGACCCCCGTGCCGGGGACGACCCACCCGCCGGGGAAAGCGCCGCACAGGACGCGGACGGGGAGCCTCTGGACACAACCGCATAGCGCCTGACCGAGCCGCCGAAAGCAAAAGACCGGCGCGCCCTGCTCCGGGCGGCCGGTCCTTCAAATGCCTTGCCGACGGAAGGATCAGCTATTCACTGCGTCCTTCAGGCCCTTACCGGCCTTGAACTTCGGCTGCTTCGACGCGGGGATCTGGATGGTCTCGCCGGTGCGCGGGTTGCGGCCCTCGGTGGCGGCGCGGTTCGACACGTTGAATGTGCCGAAGCCCACGAGCCGGACCTCTTCGCCCTTCTTCAGCGAGTCCGTAATGATGTCGAAGACATAGTCGACGGCCTTTGTGGTGTCGGCCCTGGACAGACCGCTCCGTTCCGCCACTTCTGCAATCAGATCGTTCTTGTTCACGTGAGGCCCCTCCACATGCGATGGCGGGAATCAAGGATTCCCCTGAGATTTCGGAGTCTACCCGTCGGCCAAGAAGGGGGTCAAAGCAAAAACAAAGGATTTCTGCGGAAAATCAGGATTTCCTTTAACGAGAAACGGGAGCCAAAAGGCTCCCGTTTCCACTATTTGCGGCAGATTGGCCCGTTTTCGGGGCCTAATGCGCCATAATCTGCTCCGGGCTGTCCGGAGAGGGACGCTTGCCTGCGGCCGCCTGCTCGGCAAGCCAGGCCTCCTCGTCCCATTCGATCGGCTCCGGCATGCGGGTCAGCGCATTCTTGAGGACCTCGTCGATGGTGTTCACCGGCACGATTTCCAGGGCGTTCTTCACGTTGTCCGGAATGTCGGCCAGGTCCTTGGCGTTGTCCTGCGGGATCAGCACCTTCTTGATGCCGCCGCGGAGTGCCGCAAGCAGCTTCTCCTTCAGGCCGCCGATGGGCAGAACGCGCCCACGCAGCGTCATCTCGCCCGTCATCGCCACATCCTTGCGGACGGGAATGCCGGTCATCACCGAGACGATGGCCACCGTCATGGCCGTGCCCGCCGAGGGACCGTCCTTCGGCGTTGCGCCTTCCGGCACGTGGACGTGGATGTCACGCCGGTCGAAGAGCGGCGGCTCGATGCCGAAGCGGGTCGCGCGGGAGCGAACGTAAGAGCTCGCCGCGGAGATCGACTCCTTCATGACATCGCGCAGGTTGCCCGTGACGGTCATGCGGCCCTTGCCGGGCATCATGACGCCTTCGATGGTGAGCAACTCGCCGCCGACTTCCGTCCAGGCAAGACCCGTCACGATGCCGACCTGGTCTTCGCCCTCGGCTTCGCCGTAGCGATACTTCGGGACGCCGGCATAATCCGCGATGTTCTCCTTCGTCAGCGCGATCGACTTCTTGCCAGGGGTCGTGAGAATTTCCTTCACGGCCTTACGGGCAAGATTGTTCAACTCGCGCTCGAGGTTGCGGACACCGGCTTCCCGCGTGTAGACGCGGATCAGCTGGCGCAGCGCCTCGTCGTCGATCGACCACTCGCCCTTTCTCAGACCGTGGGCCTCGACCGCCTTGGCAATCAGGTGGCGACGCGCGATCTCGACCTTCTCATCCTCGGTGTAGCCGGCGATGCGGATGATCTCCATCCGGTCCATCAGCGGTTCGGGGATGTTGAGCGTGTTCGCCGTCGTCACGAACATGACGTCGGAGAGATCGTAGTCGACCTCCAGGTAGTGGTCGGCGAAGGAGTTGTTCTGCTCCGGATCGAGCACTTCGAGAAGCGCCGAAGACGGATCGCCACGGAAATCCGAACCCATCTTGTCGATCTCGTCGAGCAGGAAGAGCGGATTGGTGTGCTTCACCTTCTTCATCGACTGAATGACCTTGCCGGGCATCGAGCCGATATAGGTGCGGCGGTGACCACGGATCTCCGCCTCGTCGCGCACGCCGCCGAGCGACATGCGCACGAAGTCACGACCGGTCGCCCGCGCGATCGACTTGCCGAGCGAGGTCTTGCCGACGCCGGGCGGACCGACGAGGCAGAGGATCGGACCCTTGAGCTTGTTGGACCGGCTCTGAACGGCGAGATACTCGAGGATGCGCTCCTTGACCTTGTCGAGGCCATAATGCTCCTTGTCGAGGATCTCCTGCGCGTTGAGGATGTCCTTCTTCACGCGGCTCCTCTTCTTCCAGGGAACGGAGAGCAGCCAGTCGAGATAGTTGCGCACAACGGTCGCTTCGGCGGACATGGGGCTCATCTGCTTGAGCTTCTTCAGCTCGGCCATGGCCTTTTCGTTGGCTTCCTTTGAGAGCTTGGTCTTCTGGATGCGCTCTTCGAGTTCGCGCATCTCGTCCTTGCCCTCGTCGCCGTCGCCGAGCTCCTTCTGAATGGCCTTGAGCTGCTCGTTCAGATAATACTCGCGCTGTGTCTTCTCCATCTGGCGCTTGACGCGCGAGCGGATACGCTTTTCGACCTGGAGAACGCTGATCTCGCCTTCCATCAGCGAATAGACGCGCTCCAGCCGTTCCACGACCGACGACATTTCGAGAAGCTCCTGCTTCTCGGGAATCTTGATGTTGATATGGCTCGCAATGGTGTCGGCGAGTTTTGCCGGATCGTCGATCTGTCCGATCGAGCCCAGCACTTCCGGCGGCACCTTCTTGTTGAGCTTCACGTAGCCTTCGAACTGCGAGACGACCGAGCGCGAGAGGCCTTCAAGCTGCTCGCCATCATCGCCAGATTCCTCGACAACCTCGATCTCGGCTTCGAAGAATTCTCCATTCGGCGTGAACTTCTTCACGCGCGCGCGGCGCACGCCCTCGACCAGCACCTTCACGGTGTTGTCGGGCAACTTCAAAAGCTGCAGCACTGTGCCGACCGTGCCGACTTCGTAGATTTCGTCCGAGGACGGATTGTCGTCCGCGGCGTTCTTCTGTGCGACGAGCAGGATCTGCTTGTCGTCCTGCATCACGTTCTCGAGGGCGCGCACGGACTTCTCGCGTCCGACGAAGAGCGGCACGATCATGTGCGGGAAGACCACGATGTCGCGCAGCGGCAGAACGGGAAGGACGAGAGGTTCTCCCTTACCTGTTTCGCCTGCCGGAGGCTTGTTGCTCTGTTCGTTGTCAGTCATGGTCGGGTACCTGCCTTACTAATGTCTGCCGCCCGCAGCGAAACCTCAGCCTAACATCCGATTCTGAACGAATGCTGATCTGCCGGTCGTCCACCAGAATAGCGGGATTCGGGCTCGCCGCGCCTTTTTCAGAGCGGCTTTGGACGAGAAGGCTGCCGGGCTCTCTTTCGAAGCCCCGGCTCGCTCGAGGCCCGGGCGGGCCTACTGGTTAAAATGAAAATGGCCCCGAAAGCGCTTGCTTTCAAGGCCACCTCCAAATTTCAGAAAAAGCCTTCTTTTCAGAGACTTGCCGTCAGGCACCGGTGCCGATGTCGCCCTGCCGCTCGGCATAAATGTAGAGCGGACGCGCTTTTCCCTCGACCACCTCGGCGCTGATGACGACCTCCTCGACGCCTTCGAGCGTCGGAAGATCGAACATCGTATCGAGGAGGATCGATTCCAGGATGGAACGCAGGCCGCGGGCACCCGTCTTGCGTTCGATCGCCTTGCGGGCGACAGAGCGCAACGCCTCTTCGGAAAAGGTGAGCTTCACATTTTCCATCTCGAACAGCCGCTCATACTGCTTCACCAGCGCGTTCTTGGGCTGGGTGAGGATGGTCACGAGCGCTTCTTCATCGAGGTCTTCCAGCGTCGCCAGAACCGGCATACGGCCAACGAACTCGGGAATGAGGCCGAACTTCAGCAGATCTTCCGGCTCCAGGTCCTTCAGGATGTCGCCGGTGCGACGATCCTCGACCGACTGAACCTTGGCGCCGAAGCCGATGCCCGCGCCCTTGCCGCGCTGACCGATGATCTTTTCGAGGCCCGCGAAGGCGCCGCCACAGATGAACAGGATGTTCGTCGTGTCGACCTGCAGGAACTCCTGCTGCGGATGCTTGCGGCCACCCTGGGGCGGAACGCTCGCGACCGTGCCTTCCATAATCTTCAGAAGCGCCTGCTGGACGCCCTCGCCCGACACGTCGCGCGTGATGGAGGGGTTGTCCGACTTGCGGCTGATCTTGTCGACCTCGTCGATGTAGACGATGCCGCGCTGCGCGCGTTCGACATTGTAGTCCGCGGACTGCAGCAGCTTCAGGATGATGTTTTCGACATCCTCGCCGACATAGCCGGCTTCGGTCAGCGTCGTCGCATCCGCCATCGTGAAGGGAACGTCGAGGATGCGCGCCAGCGTCTGCGCGAGCAGCGTCTTGCCGCAACCCGTCGGGCCGATCAGGAGAATGTTGGACTTCGCCAGCTCGACGTCGTTGTTCTTCGCGGCGTGGTTGAGACGCTTGTAGTGATTGTGGACCGCAACCGAGAGAACGCGCTTCGCGTGCTTCTGTCCGATCACGTAATCGTCCAGCACCGCGCAGATTTCCTGCGGCGAGGGAACCCCGTCACGCGACTTCACCAGCGAGCTCTTGTTCTCCTCGCGAATGATATCCATGCAGAGCTCGACGCATTCGTCGCAGATAAAGACGGTCGGTCCCGCGATCAGCTTCCTGACTTCATGCTGGCTCTTGCCGCAGAAAGAACAGTAGAGCGTGTTCTTGGAGTCGCCGCCGCTCACCTTGCTCATAAAAACTCCTTAGTAACCTACAGGCCGTAAGGGACGCATCCAGCCTATGCACCAACCGTGCCTGCCTTGCAGCGACCGATCAAGCAGTCCGTTTTCATTATGCCCGAACGGCGCTAACGGATGACTCGGTGAGCCGCCTTAACTCCATACGAGCATGTTATTCAACGAGGGATCAACATTTCATTACCCCTCTTTCGGGCCGGAAAAAGCCCACCAGCGACCCGGCGGCAGGCATCTACAGCCCGTTTCTTGTGCATCCGGCGCTGTTTCAACGAGCAGGCGAAAAGGCCGGAAACCCTCAAAATAGCGCCAAATCAGCCCTTTTTCGCCACGTCATCCGGGGAGGGCGAACGCTCTACCCCGATATGGTCGATAATGCCGAACTCCAGGGCGCGCTCCGGGCTCATGAAATTATCGCGTTCGAGGGCATCTTCCACAGCCTTCAGGCTCTGGCCGGTGTGCTTCACATAGATGTTGTTCAGGCGTTCTCGAATCGCAATCGTTTCGCGGGCATGAATTTCTATGTCGGTCGCCTGCCCCTGGAAACCGCCGGAGGGCTGGTGAACCATGATGCGGGCGTTGGGGAGCGCATGGCGCATGCCCTTTTCGCCTGCGGCAAGAAGCAGGGAACCCATGGATGCCGCCTGCCCCATGCAGACCGTCGCCACCGGCGGGCGGATATGCTGCATCGTATCGTAGATCGCCAGACCCGACGTAACGATGCCGCCCGGCGAGTTGATGTACATCGAGATTTCCTTCTTCGGGTTTTCAGCCTCGAGGAAGAGAAGCTGCGCCGTCACCAGCATCGCCATCCCGTCCTCGACGGGACCGGCAACGAAAATGATGTGCTCCTTCAGAAGACGCGAGAAAATGTCGTAGGCACGCTCACCACGGTTGGTCTGCTCGACCACCATCGGCACGAGGTTCATATAGGTATCGATGGGGTCTTTCATAACTTCTCCTGGGCGCGGTTCAGGCGCTTGTTTAACAGGTTGCGCCGCCCGCCCGCAAAGGGCGCAAGCGTCGCATATCCATGCAAGCGCATGAAGCTGGACATCAAACGTGTTTAGGCCGATTCGGTAAATGGACGGTTCAGAACACTAGCGCAAGGAATATAGGGACTGGAACGGCAGATTTCTCCCCCTTCCCCCGCAGGGTCTTTTGCCGCAGCGTCAGGCAGCCTGCCTGACCTTCCCGCCCGCCGGAACCGCCTCCATGCCGGGGTGCCCGATCATGCCGGCAACGCCTGCCAGCGCCCCCGAAACGAGTTCGCGGGCGAGGAATCGCGCCGGATCCACCCAGCCCGGCAGGCTGAGGCGGCGGGCGAGCGCCCGCGTAAACCCAAAGCGGCGGTAATAGGGCTCGTCGCCCACCAGCACCACGATCCGGTGTCCCTGCTCCGCCGCACGGGCAAGGCCCGCTTTCATGAGCCGGCTGCCGATCCCCTCGCCCTGGCGCTCCGGCGCGGTGACGAGCGGACCAAGCAGGAGCGCGGGCACGCCGCCCTCGATCTCGACGGGCCAGAAACGGAGGGTGCCGACCACCTCTCCCCTGTCGAGGGCCACCAGCGACAGCGAGGCTTCCGCCTCGATGCCGTCGCGAAGCCGGTAGACCGTCTTTGCGAGACGGTCCGGGCCGAAAGCCTCGGCGACGAGCTTCTCCACCGCCGCATTGTGTGACCCAGTTTCCGATACGATCTTCATGTTCGTTTCCATGTGGCGCAACGGCGGCGGCGCGATCTGCCCGCGCGGCCGTTCCATCATTCGATGTGTGCGAGCGAGCTTCTTCCCGGCCTCAGATGCAGACGCTTGCCAGCGGCGGGAAGCCATTGAACCCGACGGCGGAATACGTCGTCGTGTAGGCACCCGTCGCGAGGATCCACACCTTGTCGCCCGCCTGAAGATCGGAAGGCAGGCGATAGTCCGTCTTCTCGTAGAGAATATCGGCGCTGTCGCAGGTGGGACCGGCAAGAACGACGGGCGAGGTATCGCCGCCATCCTTCGAGGTCAACAGGCGATACTTGATCGCCTCGTCCATCGTCTCGGCAAGACCGTGGAACTTGCCGGCATCGAGGTAGACCCATCGCCGTGCGTCTTCACCGCCTTTTTCGGAGACAAGAACGACTTCCGCCTGGATGACGCCGGCATCGCCGACGACGCCGCGGCCGGGCTCTACGATGACCTCCGGCTGACGATCGCCGAAGTGCCGGACAAGCGCTTCACGGATTGCCTGGCCGTAGGCGGCAATCGACGGCACGTCGGTGCGATAGCGCGACGGGAAGCCGCCGCCCATGTTGACCATGCGGAGCTTCACGCCACGCGCTTCGAGGTCGCGGAAGAGCGACAGGGAAAGCGCGAGCGCCTTGTCGTATTGCGAGAGGTCGGTCTGCTGGGAACCGACATGGAACGACAAGCCATAGGCGTCGAGACCAAGCTCGTTGGCGCGCACGAGAAGATCGGCGGCCATCTCCGGCTCGCAACCGAACTTGCGCGAAAGCGGCCATTCGGCGCCCTCGCATTCCATGAGCACGCGGCAATAGACTTTCGAGCCTGGCGCGACGCGCGCGATCTTGTCGAGTTCGGCGGCGCTGTCGAAGGCATACATGCGCACGCCCTTGCCGTAAGCCTCGGCGATGTCGCGCTCCTTCTTGATCGTGTTGCCGAAGGAGAGGCGGTCCGGCGAGACGCCATGGGCAAGGCAAAGGTCGATCTCGCCCATGCTGGCGGTGTCGAAGGACGAGCCGAGACGCGCCAGCCGAGAGACGATCTCGTCGGCCGGGTTCGCCTTCACGGCGTAGAAGATACGAGCCTGAGGCAGCGAGCGCGCGAGCTCCTCGAAGTTGTGGGCGACGATGTCGACATCGACCACAAGGCAAGGAGAGGGAATGTCGGCGGCGGCGAGGTAGCGCGCGATCTTCGGCGGCAGACCACCGCGCTCCAGCGGCAGCTCGGCCGCCTTGGGCACGAGGCGCAGGCGCGGCTTGCGGCGCGTGCCCGTCTTTGCGGGCGCGACCGGTTTCGTGGCCGGGACCGACTTGGCGGCGGATTTCATGGAGATGCGCGAACGGGCACGGCGGCCCTGCTCGGAAGCGAACATCGTAAACACCCTTTTTCAGACCCGGCTACTAAACCGGCGTGATCCAAAAAGGACGCTTTCCGTCGTTGCATAAACCTGCGATGGGCCAGCGGCACGTGCGTTGTGCGTCTTGTGATGCGCGGGGATATAGGTATCGCCGAGTCCACGCAACAGGTTTTTCTTCGTCGATCGAAATTTTTCACCAACGAAGTCCTAACGGCACGGCATCGCTTCCCGTCTCCGTGCGATAACCCGGAAAGAAAAGGCCCGGACGATCATCCGGGCCTTTCCTGCGTTCGGTGCGAGGCGCTCAGTCTTCTTTTTTCTTTTTGGCAGGCGCCTTCTTGGCGGCGGGCTTCTTCTCGTCGCCCTCCTCCTTCTTGGCAGCAGCCTTCTCGGGCGCGGCCTTCTTCTTGGCCGGCTTTTCTTCGCCGTGATCGTGGTCGTGGTCATGATCATGGTCGTGATCATGATGGTGATGCTCGTGCTCATCGGCATCGGGGTCGGTGAAGAGCTCGTCGCGGCTCACCAGCTTGTCTTCGACCTTGGCCAGTTCCGCAATAAAGTCGACGACCTTGTCCTCGAAGATCGGCGCGCGCAGTTCCTGCACGGCCTGCGGGTTCTGCTGGAAGTACTGGTAGAGCTGACGCTCCTGGCCGGGGAACTGGCGGGCGCGCTCGGCGAGGGCCTGGTTCAGTTCCTGCTCGGTGACGGTGATGCTGTTCTTCTCGCCGACTTCCGCGAGGAGGAGGCCGAGACGGACACGGCGCTCCGCGATCTTGCGGTATTCGTCACGGACTTCCTCTTCCGGTTCGTCGAGATCGGCAACCGTCTTGTTCTGGTGCTGCAGCTCGTGCTCGAACTGATGCCAGATCTGGTTGAACTCCTGCTCGACCATCGTCGGCGGCAGTTCGAAGTCGTGCAGCTCGTCGAGCTTGTCCAGCATGGCACGCTTCAGGTGCATGCGGGACATGCGGGCGTATTCGCCCTTCATCTGCTCGGCAAGCGCCTCGCGCAGCTTTTCCAGGCTCTCGATACCGAAGCGCTTGGCAAGTTCGTCGTCGAGTTTCACTTCGGCGGGCGCCTTCACTTCCTTCACCTTGACCTCGAAGACGGCATCCTTGCCGGCGAGGTGTTCGGCGCCGTATTCCTCGGGGAAGGTCACCTTCACTTCGATCTCGTCGCCTGCCTTGGCGCCGACGAGCTGCTCCTCGAAGCCGGGAATGAAACGGCCGGAGCCGATTTCAAGGTTGGCGTCTTCGGCGGAACCGCCTTCAAAGGCCTCTCCGTCGATCTTGCCGACGAAATCAAGCGTCAGGAGATCGCCCTCCTCCGCCTTGGCGCCTTCAGCGCGCGGTTCGAAATTCTTCTGGTTCTCGGCAAGGCGCTTCAGCGACTCGTCTATGTCCTCGTCATTCACCTCGGTCGTGAGGCGCTCGAGCGAAATCTTTGAAAAGTCCGCCAGTTCGAAGGACGGAATGACCTCGAAACTCATCTTGTAGGTGAGGTCCGATTTGCCTTCGATGACGTCCTCGATCTCGCCTTCAAGGTCGATCGCCGGCTGGAAGGCCGGACGAAGCGACTCGCCCTCGATCGCCTTCTGGCTCGTCTCGCCGACGGTTTCCTGAATGACTTCGCCCATGACCTGCTTGCCGAAGGTCTTGCGCAGGTGGCTGACCGGCACCTTGCCCGGGCGGAAGCCCTTGAGGCGCACCTGGCCCTTCATTTCATCAAGCTTGGCGCCGAGCTTCGCTTCCAGATCCTGCGCGGGGACCTGAATCTTCAATTCGCGCTTCAAACCGTCCGCGTTCGTAACCGTGACCTGCATCATCCAATCCGTTCTTTTTCGGCCATTATATCAGCCGGGCTTCGGGCCTGGTGCGGGCGGAGGGACTCGAACCCCCACGCCTTGCGGCACTGGAACCTAAATCCAGCGCGTCTACCAATTCCGCCACGCCCGCATGAAGGGCTCTGGCGAAGCCCAGGAGAGCCGGCCCGTCCCTGAATTGGCGCACTCTATATCAAGGGGACCAGGCGATTGCCAGCAAAAGCCGCGGAAGTCGGGGAGGTCCTCAAATGCGGCGCAACAAGTCCCTCAGGACCGCAGGCAACATCTCGGGCAGATCCTCGGAAATAAGGCCGGGGCCAAAGCAGTCCCCTGCCTCGCCATGAAGCCAGACGGCGGCGCAAGCGGCCTCGAAAGGCGGCATCCCCTGCGCGAGGAGGCCCAGGATGATCCCACCCAACACATCGCCCGACCCGGCGGTCGCAAGCTCCGGCCCGGCATTGCGGGCGATGGCGGCACGGCCATCCGGCGCGGCGACGACCGTATCCGGCCCCTTGAGGACAATGACGGCGGCCGCCTCGACAGCGGCGAGACGCGCCCGTTCGAGTTTGTCGCCCCCCTCTCCGGCTATCTTCGCAAACAGGCGCGCGAACTCGCCCTCATGCGGCGTCATGACGACCGGACCGGCGAAGTACCCCTTGATGGCGACGAAGAGGTCGCGCGGTATCTCCGCGAACGATGTGAGGGCGTCGGCATCGAGCACCATGGAGGCGCCGGAGAGAAGGGCCGCCAGCACGTTGTCCCGCGTCTCCCAGCCGATCCCGGCACCGGGCCCGATGAGGAGCGCGTTCTTGCGCTTGTCTTCCAGTATCTTCGTCAGAGCGTCGGCGCCGTCGAAGGGCATCAGCATGATCGATGTGAGGTGCGCAGCATTGACGAGCATGGCTGACGGAGGAGAGGCCACCGTAACGAGCCCGGCACCTGCCCGGAGTGCACCCCGGGCGGCGAGCCGCGCGGCTCCGGTATGCGAGGCATCGCCCGAGACGATGACCGCGTGGCCGCGCGTGTATTTGTGGCTGTCGAGGCGCGGGCGTGGAAAGGCTGGCGCCCAGAGCGACGGTTCGTTCACGAAGGTGCGCGGTTCGATCTCATCGAGGACCCGCCCGTCGATGCCGATGTCGCGCACGAGAAGCTCACCGCAATGAAGACGTCCCGGCAGCAGGAGGTGGCCGGGCTTCGCGCGGAAGAAGGTGACGGTGAGCGAAGCGGCGAATGCGGCGCCTCTGACCCTGCCGGTGTTGCCGTCGATGCCGGTCGGCATATCCACCGCGACCACGGGAGTGCCTGCCTCGCCGATCCGGCGGATGACATCGGCGGCGATGCCATCGACGTCGCGCGCGAGCCCCGCGCCGAAGATCGCATCGATAATCAGCGAAGCGCCCTGCCCCGCATCGCGCCCGAGCGGATGAACGGCGCCCGGCCAGCGGTCGGCCGCCTCGGCCGCATCGCCCTTCAGTTTCTCGTGCGCACCCAGAAGAAAGAGCGTGACCGGCCAGCCCCACTCGGCAAGCAGCCGCGCGACGACGAAACCGTCGCCGCCATTGTTGCCGGGACCGCAGAGCACCGAGACGGGGCCTTGCGGAAAGCGCGCGACGATCGCATCCGCGACCGCGCGGCCCGCATTCTCCATGAGGACGATGCCCGGCGTACCGCGCCCGATGGCGAGCGCGTCGGTACGGCCCATCTCTTCGACGGTCAGCAGTTCGGTAGAATCGGTCGCGTCTGTCATGGCCGCCACTATAGCCATGCGATTGCGGCGAGAAAGCGAGAAGGCAAGTACGGCAGGCCTCTCAGAACCTACGCTCAAACTTGTCCGCGATGCGCAACAGCGTTGCTCTGTAGGCTTCCCTTGTTCTTGTGGCATTCTGCCAAGCGAAACCGAATGGAGCCTCGTTTCTGGCGATGTAATTCAGTATCAGCACTTCATCGTAGTGCTGAGCATCGATGACTTCTTGTTGGATGCGAGCCAAAACGCGCGGAGCTTCATCGATTGGATGAGCATACTTCTTGCCGTCGGTCTTATAGACCCGTGCGGTATCTCCCTGCCCTTCATAGGATACTGTGTAGTCAGAACAATTAATACCGATGATGGCGACAGACAGGAGGCTATCACTGTCGGTCACCCGCTCCCAATGCTTAACTTGTTTTTGCAGATCGCCCACAACTCGATCTACCTGTTTCATCATTGCTTTATTGAATATTTTGACCTCAACTCCAATGTCAATTGTCGCAATCGGACCCCTCGGAACGTGGTAACCGGGTAATCTCAGCACGTTGTTGTGGTCTACAAGTAGTCCGAGCGTTCCATCTCCCCGGCGCATCCGTGTTTTGGTCACCGCCTTGTTTCGTGGACCAACGCCGCGCCGAGCCTCATCTGCCGCCCTATTGAACTTTGGTGAGTGACCAAGGTCGTAAATATCCTCATAGAATTCGACGCTGACAGCATCTCCTTGATTGGATCTGCGGTGGTAATAAGGCTGCCCTCTAAACAGAGAGGCAAATGCATCAAGCAGCCGATATTTCATCGGTCATCGCCGGTGATCAGTGACGCATACACGGCACCTTTTCCCCGTTCCGCGACCTCTTTGCACTCTTCGCGCGCCCTCTTGGTTGCGATGTCAACGTAGTCCGCTTCGATATCAAACGAGACAGAACTCCGTCCACTGCGGATTGCGCCGATGGCGGTTGACCCTGTCCCAGCAAATGGATCGAGAACAACATCTCCGGCAAATGAAAACATCCGGATCAAACGCTCTGCCAGTTCAGCCGGATACGGTGCCGGATGCCCATTTTGCAGACTGGCGCCCCGAATATCGGACCAGACGGGCAGCATCCATGACGACATCTCTTCCTTCTGCAACATCGAAAGTGCTTTTTGAAGCATCGTCGTAGTACGGTAGCCACCGGGCTTTCGCAACATCAAAATATGCTCGTGGTCGTTCTTGATAACTGCTCCCGGCTGGTACGGTTTCCCGTAAAACCCCGACGAGCCACCACCCGCTTCGTTCGTACGATTTGAGATTTTGTGCCACAAGATGGGCGTTAGGTTATCCAAGCCAACTTTGCGACTCCGCACCTGAATGTCCGCAGGAAGCGGCAACACCCAGTGCCTCCCGCCCGCTTTTCTCGGAACAAGCACGTCGCCAATCACACAGCAGACACGCCCACCCGGTACCAGCACTCGCTCACATTCGCGCCAAACTTTATCAAGTTCATTGAGGAAAGCCTCATAGTCGCTCAATCGACCTAACTGGCATCCACCAGCCTCAGACGCATACGCTTTCAAATTAAAATAGGGAGGTGAAGTAACGATCAGATGGACCGATGAATCTTTTATTGTCGAAAGATTACGGGCATCTCCCCCTGATATTTTGTGCTCGGTGCGATCAAACGGCTCGGGCCATACATGTTCACGCCACCACGCATTCGCATATAGCAGCCTTTCAAGTGCCCCCTCCGCGTTATCCTTCAGGGGCAGATCGGGAACTATCGAAATCTTGGGTTTGACAGTCTGTGCCCGTTGCCGACGGGCTTTCCGCGCCGCAATCTTCGTTTGTCGAAGGGTCATTTCGGCTTCCGTTCCGATTCCGAATTGATCATGGGGGAACATACTAAGAACTTCATCGATTCTCGCAATGCCAATCGAAAGAAGCAATGTTCTGCAGAAGGCGCCCGTCTCAATTCACCTTCGTTTCCGCCTCGCGGCCCTTCTCGACGAGGGAGAGAGAGGAACCCTTCGTCTCGAAAACGGTGACGGAGCAATTGTCCGGGCGGAAGGCGACGAGGCGGTCGTCGCCCAGCGCCACGCCCGCCGCGACGTTGATCGCGATGAAGTGAGAGAAGATCACGGTGTCGCCGCCGAGACCGGTCAGCGCGTCGATCACCGACTGACGCCAGGCGAGCAGATCGAGCGCGCCGTTGCCATTGTTCTCCGGCAGCCTTGCATCCGCCCATGTACCCGCCATGAGGCGGCGGAGCCAGATGCCACGCGCTTCCAGCTCCTCGACGGGGGACGGGACTTCGGCGACGCGCGTCTCGATGACCGGCTCGCAGTTCCAGCTTTTCGACAAGGGCATCGCCGTCTCGCGGCAGCGGCGCAGCGGCGAGGAGAGGATCGGGAGCTTCCTGCCGACCCTGCTCTCGATCTCGCGCGCGACGGCTTCGGCCTGTGCATGGCCTTTACTGGACAGGCCCGGATCGGTGTCCGCGTCCCAGCCGGCGGCGGCCTCGCCATGGCGGATCATGTAGATGGTGGGCATGGGTTTCTCCCCCGAAACAAAATATCGCGATGCCCGTTTGTCGGCGAGCACGCCGGCGAATGCAAGACGGATGGTCACGCCCTTCCCGAGCCGTTAGCCTTGTTACGGTGATTCTCGATGAGGAGGCATTCCATGACCGAGACGCAACCGCCGGCGACACAATCCTCGCCTGCAAACGAGATGGACGGGCCGAAGCTCGTCTACATTCTCTACTTCATCAGCCTGGTAGTCGGCGTGACTGCGATCGCGGGCGTGATCGTCGCCTATCTCAAGCGCGGCGAGGCCAGTGCAGCAGCGGCATCGCACTACACCTATCTCATCCGCACCTTCTGGATCGGCCTTCTCTATGCTGTGATCAGCGCCGTCACGATGATGATCATGATCGGTATGCTGCTCGCTCTCGCGACCATCGTCTGGTTCCTGATCCGCACGATCAAGGGCTTCATGCTGGCGAATGACGGCAAGCCGGTACCCGATCCAGAGACGTGGCTCTGGTGAGGGCGCGAAGGCCCCCTCACCCTTCCGCCGTCTGACGACGGCTCCCTCCCTCTCCCCCGACGGGGAGAGGGAATGAAGGGCCGCAACGACTTTTTCTATTCCGGCGTGAAGATGTTGACGCTGCCGTCGGCGAAGGACTGAACGGTGCCCGGGCGGCCGAGCTGTTCACGCTCGACCATGTCGGCAAGCGTGGCCGGATCGTTTGGCGTATGGGCGACGAAGCGGGCGTCGGTGTCCGCCATGCGGCCGAAGACGATGGCGGACTCCGCACCGCCACGGCCATGCACGACGGTGTATGTCTCGATCTTCGCCTTGCCGTTCGGCTTCTCCTCGACCTTCGGATGCTTTTCGGCATCGATCTCGGCCTGATAGGTTGCGGGCGTCTCGCGTTCCCACTTGCCTTCGAGCGGCGTCGTCGAATAGAGGCCGAGGCCGTGTTTCGTCACATACCAGCCGTTCGAGGTGCAGAGCCCCTTCGTGCCCGGCTTCGCGCGCAGCTTGTCCATCATGGTGGCGATGGAGTGCATGACGTAATTGTTGCCGGCACCGCCGAAGTAAGGAAGGCCGCCGGTGACGGTAAGCGGGCGCGGATCGTCTTCCGCGATACCGAGTTCGTTGCGGCCGATCTGCACGGCGGAGGGGAAGCAGGAATAGAGATCGAAATAGTCGATCTCACCGATATTCCAGCCGGACATGGCAAAGGCCTTCTTGCCCATCATGCGGATGGCGGGCGATGAGTGGAAGTTCACGCGCTCGGTCGGAAACCAGAGGTCGTTGGCGTCAGCGCAGCCATGCAGGAAGACCCACTTTTCCTGCGGGACGCCAAGTTCGCGCGCCTTCTTCACCGACATCATGACGACGGCGGCGGCCTGATCGACCTGCATGATCGCGTTCATGTATTTCGTGTAGGGAAAGCCGACATAGCGGTTGTCGTCGGTCGGCGTGGCGATCTCTTCCGCCGTGCGGGCGACGGGGAACCAGGCCTGCGGGTGCTTCGCGGCTACTTCCGTGAAGGGCGCCATGAGCCTGCCGATGGCAAGCTGGTGGTCCTTCACGCTGCGGCCCGCCGCGCCACGGATCGCGTTCTCGAACATCGGATAGATGTTGACCGGGAATTGCAGCTTGTGGCGCTTCTCGACTTCCGTGACGCCGGCCTTTTCATACCCTATGTCGATGCGCTCGCCGCCGGGGTTCTCGTCGTGCCAGGGGAGCTGCTTGCCCTGCCCCAGCGCGCGCATAAGCGTGCCGAAACATTCGGACCCCGCGACGAGCGCCACATCCGTCTCGCCATTCGCGATCAGTTCCGCCGTGTGGTTCACCAGCATCTGGGGCGTGTTGCCGCCGGTCGGCCCATAGCAGGTCTTGGTGGGTTTCGCGCCGAGCATGTTCGCCAGCGTCTTCGAGGCGTTCGGGTAACGGCCGAAGGGAAGACGGGCCGAGTCCGGGCTGTCGGTGATGAAGCGGACGGTGGTTACGTTGTCCACGACATCCCAGAGCTTCCTGCCGAGGCCGGTGTCGGCGGCAGCGGCTTCCGCCGCATCCGCCATCAGATGCATGGGCGACTTCGCCTTCTCGACATCCTTTTCCTTCTGGACGAGCTGGCCGCAGCCAACCAGAACGGGCATGCGGTCATCGATCTTGGTGCCGGACATGAAGGAAACTCCCTGAGATTTTTTAGTTCGCGATGCTAACCATTGGGCCAGAGAATAGCCGCTGCCAGCAGCGTGTCCAGCGGGCCGTCATGCGGCGCGGCGCCGCTGCGTCAGGCGCCGTGCCTTTCGCGATAGGCGAAAGCCGAGAGGAGAAAGCGCGCGCCATAGATGAGCGCGTTCGCATCGACCGCATGGCCGAGACCGGGGATGGGAATGCCCTGACAGGCGACGCCCGCTTCCGTTAGCGCCTTGACCGAGGCCATCATGCCGTAGAGCGGCGCAAGCGCGTCCTGCTCGCCATGAACCAGCATGACGGGCGGCTTCGACACGATTTCGGATGAAAGTTTGTCCGCGCCGACGAGGCCGCCCGAATAACCGAGCACCGCAGCGGGGGCGACGGCGCGGCGAAGGCCGAGATGCAGCGCCATGACCGTGCCCTGGCTGAAGCCGACAAGCGCGAGACGCGTGGCGTCGAGATTTTCGCGAGCGAGTTCGGCATCGATGAAGTCATGGAGAGTTGGCGCGACGGCGACCGCATCGTCATAGAGACGCGTATCGCCCGCCGGGCGCTTGCCGATCCACTGAAAGCCGCCGTCTTGCGCTGCCTGAGGGCCATCCGGCGCAACGAAGGCGACATTCGGCATGGAGGACTGCCAGTAATCCGCGAAGGACATGAGGTCCGCGCCGCAGGAACCATAGCCGTGCAGGAAGACGGCAAGCCATTCGGCCTTGCCCGACTGTGCGGGGCGGCGGAGAACCGAGAGGCTCACGCCGCACCACCCTTCGCATAGTCCTTCAGACGCGCGCTCGCTTCCTCGAGGATCGCGTCCTGCTTGCAGAAGCAGAAGCGCGCGAGGTGGCGCGGCGCATCCGGCGAGGAATAGAAGGCGGAGAGCGGAATGGCGGCGACCTTCGCCTTCACCGTGATCTCGCGGCAGAACTCTTCGTCGGTGCCGTTGAATCCGAGGGGCCGGAAATCGGCGCTGATGAAGTAAGTGCCGTCGGCGGGAAGCACGTCGAAACCTGCATCGGCGAGACCCTTTGCGAGGATGTCACGCTTCGCCTCCAGCGAGGAAGCGAGGCTCGCGAAATAATCGTCATCCTTGGCCAATCCATAGGCGACGGCGGATTGCAATCCGGGCGCGGTGGTGAAGGTGACGAACTGGTGCGTCTTCGCGACCGTTTCCATCAGATGAGCCGAGCCGGTGACATAGCCGATCTTCCAGCCCGTGAGAGAGAAGGTCTTGCCGGCCGAGCCGATGCGCAGGCAGCGTTCGCGCATGCCGGGCAGCGTCATCAGCGGGATGTGTGTGTGGCCCGAGAAGACCAGATGCTCATAGACCTCGTCGCAGACGGCATAGGCGTCGTGGCGCTCCATGAGCGCGGCGATGGCGGCAAGCTCGTCGCGGGTGAAGACCTTGCCGATGGGGTTCATCGGCGTGTTGACGAGGACGAGCTTGGTGCGGTCCGAGAAGGCGGCTTCGAGCCGGTCCAGCGGCAGCGACCAGTGCGGCGGCTCGACGGGCACGGCGACGACTTTCGCGCCCGCCGCCTCGATCACGGGCCTGTAGCTGTCATAGGCGGGCTCGAAGATGATGGCCTCGTCGCCCGGATTGAGAAGCGCGGTCAGGCAGTCGTGCAGGGCTTCGGTGGCGCCCGAGGTCACCATGACCTCCTTTTGCCAATCGACGTCGAGGCCGTAGAAGCGCCGGTTGGCGGCGGTGACGGCCTGGCGGAGCGCGGGGAGCCCCATCATGGGCGGATACTGGTTCGGCCCTTCGAGGATCGCCTTCGCGGCGGCGGCGCGGACATCGTCCGGCCCTTCATCGTCCGGGAAGCCCTGGCCGAGATTGATCGCACCGTGCTCCGTGGCGAGCGCGGACATGACCGTGAAGATCGTCGTGCCGAGCCCGGAAAAAACGCTGTTCAACGGCCGCATTCCTGGCGCCCCTGCCTTATCCACAGAAATCCCTGGCGGCGGTTGTCGCGGGCATGGCACAAGCTGTCAATCTCCGCTCAAATGGCGGCGACGGATGCAAGAGGAGGCCAGCGGACGGGCCGCATCATACCAATGCCTTCTTTTTGCACAATCTGCCTATACTATAGGCATTCATGCTGCTCAAAATGACAGCATGTTGCCAAGCGAAAAGATGCAAGCCATTGAACTTCAACGGTTTTTCGTCCCGCGCAAGGTTGGCACGGGCCGTGCTATTCCGTTAACACGTGGATGCGGGCGGCGAGCCCCGTGATTAAGGAAGTCAGGAATGAAAAAGATCGAGGCGATCATCAAGCCGTTCAAGCTCGACGAAGTGAAAGAGGCGCTGCAGGAGGTGGGGCTTCAGGGCATCACCGTGACGGAGGCGAAGGGTTTTGGCCGCCAGAAGGGCCATACGGAACTCTATCGCGGCGCCGAATACGTCGTCGATTTCCTGCCGAAGGTGAAGATCGAGGTCGTGCTGAACGACGACATGGTCGCCAAGGCCGTGGAAGCGATCCAGCAAGCCGCGCGCACGGGACGCATCGGCGACGGCAAGATTTTCATCTCCAATATCGAGGACTCGATCCGTATCCGCACGGGCGAAACCGGCGCCGAGGCAATCTAGGGGGCTGACTTGACGACCACCAAGTAAGACGACCTTCGGGGTCCGGCGTGCGGCCACTCAACCCCCGCCCGCGCGGCGCCTGACGGCGCAGACCCACAAACCGAACCATCAATGCGAGGCGAAAGCCCGTCCGAACGAACCCCTAAAGGACAACAGGGAAAAGAGGATCAAATGGCTGGCAAATCTATTCAGGACGTCATCAAGGAGAAGGACGTCAAGTACATCGACCTGCGCTTCACCGACCCGCGCGGCAAGATGCAGCACGTCACCTTCGACATCGGCTTCTGCGATGACGACTTCTGGGCCGAAGGCACGATGTTCGACGGCTCGTCGATTGCCGGCTGGAAGGCGATCAACGAGTCCGACATGGTCCTGCTGCCCGACGCGGCGACCGCGACGATCGACCCGTTCTATGCGCAGACGACGCTCGCCGTCTTCTGCGACGTTCTCGAACCGTCCACGGGCGAGCCCTATGCCCGCGACCCGCGCGGCACGGCGAAGCTCGCCGAGGCTTATCTCAAGTCGACCGGCATCGGCGACACGATCGTGTTCGGCCCGGAAGCCGAATTCTTCATCTTCGACGATGTGAAGTTTTCCACGAGCCCTTACAAGACGGGCTTCGAGGTGGACTCGGTCGAACTGCCGACCAACTCCGACACGTCCTACGAGATGGGCAATCTCGGCCACCGTCCGCGCACGAAGGGCGGCTACTTCCCGGCCAACCCGATCGACTCCTGCCAGGATCTCCGCGGCGAAATGCTGACGGTCATGGAAGAAATGGGCGTGAAGATCGAGAAGCATCATCACGAAGTGGCTGCCGCGCAGCATGAGCTCGGAACGAAGTTCCAGACGCTGACGACGGCCGCCGACCACATGCAGATCTACAAGTATGTGATCCACAACGTCGCGCAGGCGTTCGGCAAGACGGCGACCTTCATGCCGAAGCCGGTCTTCGGCGACAACGGCTCGGGCATGCACTGCCACCAGTCGATCTGGAAGGACGGCAAGCCGCTCTTCGCCGGTAACAAGTATGCCGACCTCAGCCAGGAATGCCTCTGGTACATCGGCGGCATCCTGAAGCATGCCAAGGCGCTCAACGCCTTCACGAACCCCTCGACCAACAGCTACAAGCGCCTGGTGCCGGGCTACGAAGCGCCGGTGCTGCTCGCCTATTCGGCGCGCAACCGCTCCGCCTCGTGCCGCATTCCGCACGGCACGTCGCCTAAGTCGAAGCGCATCGAGATCCGTTTCCCGGATCCGACGGCGAACCCCTATCTCGCCTTTGCCGCGATGATGATGGCGGGTCTCGACGGTATCGAGAACAAGATCGATCCGGGCGGGCCGATGGACAAGAACCTCTATGACCTGCCGCCGGAAGAGCTGAAGGAAATCCCGACCGTTTCGGGCAGCCTTCGCGAAGCGCTCACGGCCGCCGATGCGGACCGCAAGTTCCTCACGAAGGGCGGCGTCTTCACCGACGAGCAGATCGACGCCTATCTTGAGCTCAAGTGGGAAGAGTGCATGCGTTACGAGATGACCCCGCACCCGGTCGAGTACGATATGTACTACTCGGTCTGAGCCTCACAGGCTTGCGAGACGGAAAGGCCGGAGCGAAAGCTCCGGCCTTTTCTTTTGAGGGCCGTCAGGCACCGTGGAGTGCGAAGCGCACGCCACAGATGTGGACCGCGTTGCCGCTGACGGGGAGGCCGAGCTTGCCCGCCTCCGAGAGCGCCGCTTCGGAATCGGTCATCGCAATGTCGAGGCCGACAACGCCGGTGCCGTCTTCGTCCACCGGCTCGACGAAGCGGACGAAGCCGCGCGCGAGACGCAACTCCGGACCGAAATCGCCCTCCTCCACCTTTACGTCGAGCAATTCGCCCCAGCGCGCCGCGAGCGCCGCCGGTGCCTTCGCCTGCACGGAAGCGCCAAGAATGGCTGTCGCGTTCGAACTCTTCGCGTTGCGCCAATCCGGTCCCGCAGGCGGCCAGTCGCTGTCGCGATCGAACCAGTTATCGACACCAGTGACGGAATCGATCGAAGTCAACACGCCGCCGAAATCGCCGGGATGGAAATGCGTAAAGACGTAGCGCTTGTCGAGCGCGGCAATCTGGCGCGCGCCGAGACCGAGGACGCGCGCCCGATGCGTCTTTGCGTCCTCCACCTCGAAAATGAGCATGTAGCCCGCGTCGCCGCCGCGCCGATGGAGATAGCGCAACGCCGAGGCATCGTCCTTCACCGGTGTCACGACTTCCAGAAATTCGCCGCCGACCGGCATGACGGCATTGATCAACCCGAATATGCCGACTTCTGGATCGTTGTAGGCGGTCTTCAGCCCGAGGACTTTCTCCAATTGCTCGACCACTGGATCGCGTTCATGCGCGACGAGCGCAACCTGACGAAGCCAAATCGTCTCTCTCCTCTTTGATTCCGTTCCTGTTGGGCCGGAGAGTGGTGGCGGAGGGGACAGGCGTCAAGAAACTCCGCGACGATCCTTCCGTCAAAAATACCAAAACCAATCCGTCCACGGATTTAATCCTTATCGGTCAACAAGCCTGACTCATGTCGCATTACGGAAACGCCTATTCTAGTTGACCTTTTCGCACGTTCGGGCGTAGCATTTTTCTGTCTAACGAAGGAGGAGGTTTAAGAAGATGGCTCCACCGACGCGGTTTCTTCTGTAGAAGAAGAACGATTGAGACACATAGCCAAGACCTGACGCCGTTCACAGGCGCGACCGGTCAGCAAATCTTATAGGCCAAGGGAAAAGCGCAAAGACAGTCTGACGCCCAGGCCGCGTTGATTGAGCGCACAGGCAAAAAGGCAATGGAGATAAGCCCGGCTCTTCAGCGCGGGCGAGTGCGAGCAGCACTTCCATAAGCAACCCCGCAAGGAACGCCCGACAGGAAATCCGGGGCTTCCGTTTGAGCGGGGTTGCGCCGGTTCAAAAGCCGAGGCCTTCCTTTCATCATCGCATGAGACGTTCAGGCGCGTGGCAAATTTGCGCACGTTCAGGCAGGCGGCATGTTCGTCGCCCAGTCCGGCAGGACACCCGGCTCAATGCCGAAGACCAGAGGCCCGAGGACATAGACCATCGTGACGATCAGCACGACAAAGGTGATGTTGAGCCACAAGCCCGCTTTCGCCATTTGCGGCAAGGGAATACGGCCACTCCCGAAGACGATGGCGTTTGGCGGCGTGCCGACCGGCAGCATGAAGGCGCAGTTCGCGGCCATCGCGGCGGGGACGAGAAGCAGGAGCGGATGTTCGCCGACGGAAATGGCGACCGCGGCGATGACCGGCAGGAAGGTTGCCGCCGTCGCCGTGTTGCTCGTGAGTTCGGTGAGCATGAGGATGAGCGCGCAGACGAGTGCGACAAGAAGAAGGACGGGGATTGCCTCCGCGCCCGAGAAGAGCGTGCCGATCCACTCGGCAACGCCGTGCCTCTCGATGGCGCTCGCCAGGCTCAGCCCACCGCCAAAAAGCAGGAAGACGTCCCACGGGGCGCGCTTCGCCGTCTCCCAGTTCATCAGGAACTCGCCTCTGCGGATATCGACGGGGACGAGGAAGAGAAGAAGGCCGCCGAGAAGTGCGATACCGGTGTCGGTGATAAAGGGAAAGAAGCCCGCCAGAAGAGGTTGCGATATCCAGCCGAGCGCCGTCAGGGCGAAGATGGCAGCGACCTTCGCCTCCGATGCTGATATGGGACCGAGCTTGCCCCGCTCTCGCGAAATTGCCTCCGAAGCGCCCGGGATTTCCATGCCCTTCAGGCGAAAGATCACGCGCGTCATCAGAAACCATGCCACCGGCACGCCGACGATCACCGTGGGCACACCGATGAGCATCCATTCGCCAAAGCCGATGCGGACGTCGTAGGTCTGGCTGAGAAAGGCAGCGAGAAGTGCGCTGGGCGGCGTGCCAATCAGCGTGCCGAGACCACCGATGGTGGCGCCATAGGCAACTGCCAGCAAGAGGACGAGCGTGAAGGTCGCCGCATGTTGCTTGTCTTCCTCGCTCGCGGCCTGCGCCTCGATGAGCGCCGTGACGGAGAGGGCGATGGGAAGCATCATCAGCGCCGTCGCCGTGTTGCTCACCCACATGCTGAGGAAGGCGGCAGCAACCATGAAGCCGCCAACGATGCGGCTTGGCTGCGTGCCCATGATGCCGACAAGGCCGAGGGCGATCCGCCGATGCAGGTTCCATCGTTCCATCGCCAGCGCGATCAAAAAGCCTCCGAAGAAGAGATAGATGATCGGATGCGCATAGGGCGCGGCCGCGGCCTTGATCTCGACTATGCCGAGAAGCGGAAAGAGCACCATCGGCAGAAGCGACGTTATCGGAATGGGGATCGGCTCGGCGATCCACCAGACCGCCATGAGACCAGCGACGCCGGCCACACGCCAACCAAGTTCGTTCAGGCCTTCGGGGGCGGGAAGAACGAAAGTGAGGAGAAGAAGCGCGGGCCCCAGAAGCCAACCCGCGACCTGACGACGGCCGAAGCCGATGCTGTGCCCTTCCACGCGATCCATGTCCTGCCCTCAACGCTGCAGGGATGCGGCGGCACGCGCCTCGTTCTTCGCGTAGTTCCGGAAGGCGGAGAAGACACCCATTTTTAGATCCGGATCCTTGCCCTCGCCCATCCGCAGAAGCTGGAGACAGAACCAGCCCTGCTGACCCCAACCGTTCAGGGCCTTGAGGAGATTGATCGGGCTATGGGGACCGAGAATGCCCGGCCCCAGGCGAAGCGTCTTTTCACAGGCGGGCGTTTCCTTCGCCGCGCCGGACAGAAGCTTCGCCGGGATGGCCGGGTCGACACAGAGCGGACGCGCAATGCCGACAACATCCATGGTGCCGCTGCCGAGCGCGGCGTTCATGCCCGCGAGCGTGCGGAAGCCGCCCGTGACCATGAGCGGCATTTTCACAGCGGCGCGAATGTCCCTGGCGTATTCGAGGAAATAGACTTCCCGGGCAATGGTGCTTTCGCGGCGAACCTCCGCCTTCTCGGGATGAAGCGTCATGTCGTCGAGGCCAACGAGGCGCGGTTGCTCATAGGTGCCGCCCGAAATTTCCAGAAGGTCGAGGCCTTCCGCATCGAGCCAGGCGGCGACGCGAATGGAGTCCTCGTGGCTGAAACCGCCGCGCTGGAAATCGGCCGAGTTGAGTTTCACCGAAACGGGGAAATCGGCGCCAACGGCGCGGCGCACGGCGCGAACGACCTCCAGCAGGAGCCGCGCGCGATTTTCGAGGCTGCCGCCCCATTCGTCGGTGCGCGTGTTCACATCGGGCGAGAGGAATTCGGAAATGAGATAGCCATGGGCGCCGTGAATCTGCACGCCGGTGAATCCCGTATCGCGCGCGACGGCGGCGGCATGGGCAAAGCGGCGGATGACCTCCTCGATCTCTGCCCCGGTAAGCGCGCGAGGCTTGCCAAACTGCGCGCCGGGCATGTCGAGCGCCTTGTCGGAGGGTCCGACCGGCTCCTTGTTCACCAGTGCCGGGGTCTGCCGGCCGGCATGGGAAAGCTGCATCCAGAGATGGGTGTCGTTCGCCGTGCCCGCTTTTGCATATTCACGGAGCGCTGCAATCGCCTCATTCGACTGAGCACCGTCGATCGCGACATTGCCGGGCCTTTCAAGATAGCGCCTGTCGACCTGGACATTGCCGGTGAGAAGCATGCCTGCCCCGCCTTCCGCCCAGCGCCGGTAGAGGCGAACGTGACCGGCTGTCGCCTGGTTCCGTGCATCGCCAAGCCCTTCCGTCATGGCGCCCTTCGCGAGACGGTTTTTCAACGTGGCGCCGCAAGGCAATTGCAGTCGCGACGATATAGTGGCGGACATATCCGGTGCCTCCCCAGTCCAATAGCGATGGTAGACTGTGGCATATCCTTCCGAGAGGGCAAGCCTCCCGCATCGCTCGCTCCTGCACGGGCAATCGGCTATAAAGCGGCGACATTGGCGGGTGCCCCTCCCCGCCCTACAATCCCACTGATTCTCCTCTTCAAAGTTCCGAGTTCATGGCCGCCCGCAAGACGAGCAAATCCGACGATACCGAAGACCTTTTCTCCGCCGCCGCGAGCGCTCCCAAGCCCGCTACCAAGGCGCGCAAGGCCGCGCCCAAAGGAGAAGGTGGCAAAGACGACAGCTATTCGGCCAAGGATATCGAAGTCCTTGAAGGGCTGGAGCCCGTGCGGCGGCGGCCGGGCATGTATATCGGCGGCACGGACGAGAAGGCGCTGCATCATCTCTTTGCCGAAGTCCTCGACAATTCGATGGACGAAGCGGTGGCGGGGCACGCCAACTGGATCGAGGTGACGCTGGAAGAGGATGGCAGCCTCACCGTCACCGACAATGGACGCGGCATTCCGGTGGACCCGCATCCGAAATTCAAGAACAAGTCGGCGCTCGAAGTGATCCTCACGACGCTGCATTCGGGCGGCAAGTTCGGCGGCAAGGCCTACGAGACGTCGGGCGGCCTGCACGGCGTCGGTATTTCGGTCGTGAATGCGTTGTCGGATCGCTTCGAGGTCGAGGTCGCACGAGACCAGACGCTCTACACGCAGACCTATGCGCAAGGGGCTCCGAAGACGAAGCTCGAGAACAAGGGCCGGGTACAGAACCGCCGCGGCACGAAGATCACCTTCCATCCGGATGGGGAGATATTCGGCAAGGGCGCGCATTTCGTTCCCAAGCGCCTCTACAAGATGGCGCGCTCGAAAGCCTATCTCTTCGGCGGCGTGGAAATCAGGTGGAATTGCGCGCCTTCCCTCATCGGCGACAAGGACGACACGCCAGCCAATGACGTACTGCATTTTCCGGGCGGGCTCGTCGATTATCTCAAGGCGTCGATCAACGGCTATGACACGGTGACGGCCGAACCCTTCACGGGGAAGGTATCGCGCGCCGGGAGCCACGGCTCCGTCGAATGGGCGATCGCCTGGTTCGGCGGCGGCGACGGTTTCCTCAATTCCTACTGCAACACGGTGCCGACTGCCGAAGGTGGCACGCATGAAGCCGGGCTTCGCGCTGCACTGACCAAAGGCCTCAAGGCCTATGGCGACCTCGTGGGCAACAAGAAGGTCGCGCAGATACAGGCCGACGACGTGCTCAGCACGGCTGGTGCGATGCTCTCCGTCTTCATCCGTGAGCCGGAATTCCAGGGACAGACGAAAGAGAAGCTCGCAAGCGCCGAGGCGCAGCGGCTTGTCGAACGCGCCATCGGAGACCATTTCGACCATTGGCTGACAGCCGCGCCACAGCAGGCAAACAAGCTGCTCGAATGGGTGATCGACCGGGCCGACGAACGCCTGCGGCGTCGGCAGGAAAAGGATGTGGCACGCAAGACGGCGACGCGGAAGCTGAGGCTCCCGGGCAAGCTCGCCGATTGCAGCCAATCGGCGGCGGAAGGCTCGGAAATCTTTCTCGTCGAGGGCGACAGCGCCGGCGGCTCGGCGAAGCAGGCGCGCGACCGCGCGGCCCAGGCCATTCTGCCGCTCCGGGGCAAGATTTTGAACGTTGCCAGCGCAAGCGGCGCGAAGCTCGCGCAGAGCCAGCAGATATCGGATCTCATGCAGGCGCTGGGCGTACGGCCCGGCTCGCATTACCGCGATGAAGACTTGCGCTACGACAAGGTCATCATCATGACCGACGCCGACGTGGACGGCGCCCATATCGCATCGCTGCTCATCACCTTCTTCTATCGCGAGATGCCGAAGCTCATCGCCAATGGGCATCTCTATATGGCGGTACCGCCGCTCTACAAGCTGACGCAGGGCGGCAAGACGCTCTATGCGCGCGACGACGCGCATAAGGACGAGCTTCTGAAGAGAGAGTTCACCGGCAAAGGCAAGGTCGAGGTCAGCCGTTTCAAAGGGTTGGGTGAGATGATGCCCGCGCAGCTCAAGGAGACCACCATGGCGCGGGGAAAGCGCACACTGATGCGCGTCGTGGTGCCGGAGGCCGATATCAAGGAAACGAGCGGCGCCGTCGAACGGTTGATGGGGAACAAGGCGGAGCTGAGGTTCCAGTTCATCCAGGAACATGCGGCCTTCGCGCACGACCTCGACATCTGACGTTGCCCGCCGCTCTCAGGAAAAAGCGCGCGTGACGGACCCCCGTTGGCTCACGCCCGCCACGCGTTCGGCCGGAAAGACGAGAATGACGGTGGTGCCTTTGCCCGGTACGCTGCGCACCATCAATCGGCCCTTGTGAAGTTCCATCATCGCCTTGGCGAGCGGCAGGCCGAGGCCGGTGCCGGCATGTTTGCGCGAAAGCGAGCTGTCCGCCTGACCGAACGGCGTCAAGGCAAGTTTCACCTCTTCCGGCGACATGCCGATCCCGGTATCGGATATCGAGATGGCGAAGCTGCCGTTGCTTCTCAGCGATGCCGAAAGGGAGACAGCGCCTCCCGCATCGGTGAACTTCACCGCATTGGAAAGTACGTTAACGAGAATCTGCCTGACCATGCGCTCGACGCCGACGAGGCGGACACTCACTTCCGGCTTTTGAACGAAGAGCGTGACGCTCCCTCGTTCGGCCAGCATGCGCACCATGTGCTCGGCGCTTTCGATGACCGCATCGACGTCAAACTCCACCTCATCGGCGGTGCTTGCGCTACCCGCTTCGATCTTCGACAGGTCGAGAATGTCGTTGATGATGCTCAGAAGATGCATGCCGCTTTCGTTGATGTCGGCGGCATATTCCCTGTAACGCGGATTCCCGATCTCGCCGAAGCGCTGATTGCGGAGGATATCCGAGAAGCCGATGATGGCGTTGAGCGGCGTCCGCAGCTCGTGGCTCATATTGGCCAGGAAATGGGACTTCGCCTCGTTGGCCCGCTCGGCATTGTCCAGCGCCCAGGCGAGACGCTCCGTCATCTGGCGCAAAGCCCGACGGGAGACGTTCAGCGCCTGGATCGTTATCTGCGCATAGACGATGATGGGAAGGCCGACCAGCACGGTCACGATGACCGTTGCTTCCAGAATCCGCAAATCAAAGTCGATAAACCCCGTTTTGCCCAAGACCCAGTTGAGCAGGCCGGCAAGGACGACCGCCGCCGCCGTCAACAGGAGCGACGCCATGGCCGGGCCCTGCCGACCGAGCAGGCGATTGAGCCGCGAGAGCAGCCCACGGCGGTTCGCTCCCGCCCCCTCGCCGGACTCCTTCCCTTGCAGATTTTTCAGCGGTGCTCGGCTCATGCCTGGCCTAAAACAGCTCTGACTCGCTGGACCGAAGGTGCGCCGAAAGCCTTAACGGCACGGAAACGAATGTTGCGACACCGGGCCACATGAGCACCGGAAACGGCTGCCGTGTGAGCGATTTTGATCATATCGGGCCAGGCCGGGCAGGAATCGCCCCGAATAGCCGCCAACCACAGAAAAACTGTGGGTTCTGTTGACAATCGGTCGATTATCCCTATGGTCCGCTCATCTTTAGCGGATTCGCGCGGCCGCAGAACAACGCGCTATTAGCTGCTCACCCTCCCCGATCCGTTCGGCGGAGGCTCCGTCCACGGCCCTGAAAGTGGGCCACCACGGGCAGCGCATCAACGGTGTACAGGGCTTCCCTAATGACATTTGACGAACTCGGCCTCGCGCCAGAGGTACTGAAAGCTGTAGCCGAAACGGGCTACACCGAACCGACGCCTATCCAGGCACAAGCCATTCCCCATGTTCTGGCCGGGCGCGACGTGCTCGGCATCGCCCAGACCGGTACCGGCAAGACGGCATCCTTCACGCTGCCGATGATCGACAAGCTGTCGCGGGGCCGCGCCCGGGCGCGCATGCCGCGCTCGCTCATTCTGGAACCGACGCGCGAACTTGCCGCGCAGGTCGCCGAGAACTTCGAGACCTATGGGAAGTACAACAAACTCTCGATGGCGCTGCTGATCGGCGGCGTATCGTTCGGCGACCAGGAGAAGAAGCTGGACCGGGGCGTCGACGTCCTGATCGCGACGCCCGGCCGCCTGCTCGACCATTGCGGCCGAGGCAAGGTGCTGCTGACGGGCGTTCAGATACTGGTGATCGACGAAGCCGACCGCATGCTCGACATGGGCTTCATTCCCGACATCGAGGAAATCTGCAAGAAGCTGCCTTTTACCCGACAGACGCTCTTCTTCTCGGCGACGATGCCGCCGGAGATTCAGCGGCTTACCGACACGTTCCTGCACAATCCGGAGCGCATTGAAGTGGCGCGGGCATCTTCGACGGGCGCCACCATCAAGCAGGTGCTGATAAAAACGACGCGTGATGGCAAACGCGAGCTTCTCCAGAAGATCATCGAAAACGAGAACGTGAAGAACGCGATTATCTTCTGCAATCGCAAACGCGACGTTTCCGTGCTGGAGCGTGCCTTGTCCAAAAGCGGATTGTCGGCAGGCGCCATCCATGGCGACCTCGACCAGGCGACACGCACGAGGACGCTGGACGGATTCCGGAAGGGTACCATTCGCCTGCTGGTGGCGAGCGACGTGGCGGCGCGCGGTCTCGACATTCCCGATGTGAGCCATGTGTTCAATTTCGACGTGCCGACGCATGCGGAAGACTATGTTCATCGCATCGGCCGCACCGGCCGAGCAGGCAAGAGCGGCACGGCCTACACGCTTGCGACGCGCGAGGATGGGAAATATCTCGCCGCCATCGAGAAGCTGATCGGCAACCCGATCCCAACGGAGGAAGCAGCTGTACCCGAGGCTGAAGCCGCTCCAGCCGAGGCGCAAATCGACGCCGAGGGCGAGGAACAGAAAGAACCCCGGCGCAACCGCAGCCGTCGCGGCGGACGCGACAGGAACAAGACCGCGAAGGAAGACGTTGAAGTGCAGACGGCAGAAAAGGCCGAAAAGCACGACGCTCCCGCGGAGAAGCAGCAGCAGGCAAAGACCGAGGAAAAGCCGAGCCGGCGCGGCAGCGGTCGCGACAGAGACGATGACCGCCCCGTGGTCGGACTTGGCGATCACGTTCCGGCGTTCATCCTCCGTGCCGTCAAGCTACCCAAGAAAACGACGAAAGAGGCGGACGACGAGCTCGAGCAGGAATCGGAAGACGCCTGATCCCCGTTTCGACGACCGTAATAAAGGCGGCTCCGCAGAGCCGCCTTTTCTGCTTTCGGACGATGCCGGCTACTTCTTGATCTGTGAAGCGAGCAGTTTCCGCGTCTTCGGGCTGTAAGGCGGGCGGAACATTTCCGCGACCATCTTTGCCCTCGATTGCGTGTAGACGGCTTTCGCGTGACTGAAAGTCTTGAAACCATCGATACCATGATAGGCGCCCATGCCGGACGGGCCGACGCCGCCAAAGGGCAAATCCTCCATCGACACATGCATGATGACGTCATTGACCGTCACGCCACCCGACGTCGTGCGGTCGAGCACAGTGCGCTCTTCCTTTTCGTCATCGCCGAAGTAGTAGAGGCCAAGCGGACGGGCATTGGCGTTCACGTAGCCAAGAACCTCGTCCACTTCCTTGTAGGTCTTGACCGGCAGGAGCGGACCGAAAATTTCGTCCTGCATGATCTTCATGTCGTCGGTCGGATTGAGCACCAGCGTCGGCGGAATCTTGTGGGCCTGCTGCTGGCTGAAGTCCTCGTTGGCCGGATTAATCTCGACGATCCTGGCACCTTTGCTCTTTGCATCCGCAAGATACGAGTTCAGACGGTCGTAGTGGCGCTGGTTGATGATCGAGGTGTAGTCGGGATTGTCCTTCATCGTCGGCAGCATCTTCGTCACCGACTTTGTGGCTTCCGACACGAACTCATCGACCTTGCCTTCCGGTACGAAAACATAATCGGGCGCGAGGCATATCTGGCCGGCATTCAGAACCTTGCCGTTCATGATGCGGGCAGCCGCATCGTCGATCTTCGCCGACTTCGACACGATCACCGGCGACTTTCCGCCGAGTTCCAGCGTGAGCGGCACCAGGTTCTCCGCCGCAGCGCGCATCACGTGGTAAGCGATCGACGTCGCGCCCGTGAACAGAAGGTGGTCGAAGGGCTGGCGGCTGAAAGCTTCACCGACAGCCGGGCCGCCGGTCACCACTGCCACTTCCGTCTCGTCGTAAGCCTGGCGCAGAAGACGCGCCATCAACTCCGAGGTCGCAGGGGTAAACTCCGACGGTTTGATCATGGCGCGGTTGCCTGCGGCAAATACGCCCGCAAGCGGCGTCCATGTGAGGTTGATCGGAAAGTTCCAGGGGCTGATGATGCCGACCGTGCCCAGCGGCTGATATTCGACGCGCGCCTTGGCGCCCAGCAGGCCCAGCGGGAACTGTACCTTGCGCTTCTCCGGTTTCATCCACTGGCGGAGGTGTTTCTTCGCGTGTTTCAGCGGCCCGATTGACCCCATCACATCGGTGAGCAGCGTCTGTTCATGGCTGCGGTGGCCAAAGTCGGATGCGAGCACCTCGACGATCTCCTTTTGATTGTCGACGAGAAGCGCGATGGCGCGGTCCAGCCAATCGATGCGGCGCTCGGCGCTTGCCGGGCCTTCTGCGATGTGCGCCGCCTTCTGCTTGTCGAGGATCGCGCGGATCGAGGCCGAAATGATCGCCGAATCCGCTTCGTGAGTGGTCTGCTCCGCCAAGCTCATTTGTATCCTCCTGATGTACGGCTACGCCTGGGGGGCGCCCACCGCCTGTTTATCCGTTGCCTTTGCCAGCCACTCGCGTGGCGGCCCCGCCGAAGCCCGGGAAAGCCCTCCCGAACCCGGTTAATTTTTCTGAAATATACATAACGAGCGGCCCTTTGAGAGCCCCCCATCGCCGGTCACCCTAGCATTTCGAATTAGCCGCGAAAAACCGCCATTTTCCGCCGTATTTACGGGGAGGTAACCCAAACCACCTAGCGTCATTTTCAGGAATGGCAGACGGCCCCCGACAGGGCGCCCTGGTGAGGGTCTACCCGTGACGAATGTGGACGATATCGAATTCGCAACCGAGTGGAGCGAACGCGCGCTCCAGCTTATGGCGGACCATGGAATTCCTCCTGCCCCCGACAATTACTCGGTCTGGTTCCGATACGCGTCCGGCCGGTTGCCCGAACTGAACCAGGAAATCGACAGCCGGATCGCGAGCGCCCTGCCGATCGACCTCGACACGACGGTATCGCTGCAGAAGAAATATCTGACCGAAGGCAAGCTGACGGACGTGACGCTCACAACGGGCGCGCGGATTAACACGGAAGTCGACCAGATTCTCAGAATCATCGAAGAGTCGGTGGGCAACTCGACCGCCCTCGGCACCACGGTGCGCGAAGCAAGCGAGGGACTTACCAGCCAGTCGTCGGCAAGCGACGTGCGCAGTGCCGTCGAGGCGATCGTGAACGCATCGCGCAAGATGGAACAGCGCAGCAACGAGCTTGAAGAACATCTTCAGGCAACGAAGAAAGAGCTCAACGAACTACAGCAGAATCTCGAGAAGGCGCATAGCGAAGCGCGTACCGACGGCCTTACGGGCGTCAACAACCGCAAGGCTTTCGACGAAACGCTCGCGCGCGAGCTGGAAGTGGCGGCAAAGAGCGGCGATCCGCTCTGCCTCGTCATCGGCGATATCGACCATTTCAAGAAGTTCAACGACACATTCGGACACCGCACGGGCGACCAGGTGCTTCGCCTGGTGGCGAGCTGTCTCAAAACCGGCGCGCTGAACGGCCACACCGTTGCCCGCTACGGCGGTGAGGAATTCGCGGTCATCATGCCCGCAACGGAAATGGCCTCGGCGGAGGCCCTTGCCAATTCCGTTCGTGAGACCGTGCAAGCGCGCGAACTCGTCAAACGTTCGACCGGCGAATCCCTTGGCCGTGTCACCATGTCGATGGGCATCGCCCAACTTCATCCCGGAGACAATGCGGCGTCTCTCATCGAACGTTCCGACGCCTGCCTCTACGAGGCCAAGCGGAGCGGACGCAACCGCGTCATCACCGAATGCCACCACATGGCGGCGCCACAAGCGCAGGCAGGCTGACCCGACAGGGCGCCACCAGAGCCACCACCGACCTTTGACGCAACGGAACACTAGCTAGGCCGCCCCGGAGAACCCCGCGGGCGGCCTTTCGCATGAGGCGTTGGGCGGCTATTTTCGGCCGAAATCCGGCGGCATGAACCGAGCCGAGGCCCTATGCTGCCCGCCAACCAGAACGAATAACCGGGACGCGACCATGGAAACGCTCACGCTCGTCGCCGAAGACGGCATTGCCTGCTCACTCTCAACCGGCCCGAGGTGCTGAACAGCATCGACACGCGCCTGATCGCCGACATGCGCACCGCCATTGCCGAGGTCGCGGGGAATCCGGATGCACGGGCGCTCCTGATCACAGGCGCCGGGCGCGGCTTCTGTGCAGCGCCGATCTTGCCGCGCAAGGACAGCGCCAGGACGGCATGTCCATCGGTCAGGGCGTGGCACATGGCATGGCCGTCGGCTTCAACCCGATGATGCGAGAGCTATACGCTTTGCAGAAGCCCATCGTGGCTGCCGTAAACGGTGTCGCTGTCGGGGGCGGGGTCGGCCTTGCCCTTGCGGCGGACATCGTCATCGCCGCAAAGAGCGCTTCATTTGTGCAGGTCTTCGGTCTTCGGTCCTCGGCTTGGGCTCATTCCGGATCTGGGCTGCACATGGCACCTGCCGAGGCTCGTCGGACGCGCACGGGCACTCGGCCTCGCGCTCACGGACGACAAGCTTCCCGCAGAGACGGCAGCGGAATGGGAACTGATCTGGCAATGCGTCGATAACGAAGCGCTGATGAGCGAGGCTCGCGCGGTCGCGGCGAAGCTCGCCAAAGGCCCGACGAATGCCTTCGGCGAAATCCGCAAGGCGATCGACGCTGCAGGAAACAACGACTTCGCCGCACAGCTCGATTATGCGCGCGACGTTCAGGGCATGCTCGGCGATCACCCGAATTTCGCCGCAGGCGTGAAGGCTTTCCTCACCAAGAAGGAACCGGAATTCACGGCCTGAGCCACGATATTCACAAAAAAACACAGGGAGAAGAGAATGGAGTTCGAGAGAGCAAAACTCGACATCGATGGCGCCGTCGGAACATTGACGCTGAACCATCCCGAAGTGATGAACGCGGTGTCGCCCGAGATGCTCGGCGGGCTCATGCGCGCCATGGACGCCATGGAAGACCCGAAGAACGGCATCCGCTGCCTCGTCATGACCGGCGAAGGCCGCGGCTTCTGCACGGGCGCCAATCTGCAGGGACGCGGCGACAATTCTGGCGCGCGTCCCGATGCGGGCTCTGCGCTCGAGACCATGTACCATCCCTTCCTGCGCCGCTTGCGCAACCTGCAGATGCCCTTCGTGACGGCGGTGAACGGCCCGGCGGCGGGCGTTGGCATGAGCTTCGCGCTGATGGGCGATCTCGTGCTTTGCGCGCGCTCGTCCTATTTCCTTCAGGCCTTCCGCCGCATCGGCCTCGTTCCCGATGGTGGATCGACCTGGATTTTGCCCCGTCTTGTCGGCAAGGCGCGCGCAATGGAGCTCTCGCTGCTTGGCGAAAAGCTGCCCGCCGAGACGGCGCTGGAACGGGGCCTCGTCAACCGCGTCTATGACGATGAAAAGCTGATGGAAGAGGCGAAGAAGCTTGCCGCCGACCTTGCGAGCGGGCCGACCAAGACGCTCGGCATGATCCGGCAGCTCTACTGGGAAAGCACCGACAACACCTATGAAGAGCAGCTCAACCTCGAGCGGCAAATGCAGCGAACGGCCGGGTATGGCGAGGATTTCAAGGAAGGCGTGCGCGCCTTCCTGGAAAAGCGGCCGGCCCAGTTCAAGGGGAACCGATCCCCTTCAGCCCATGAAGCAGCTCGCGAGCAGCGCGAGGAACATCAGGGCGATGAAGAGAAGAATGTAAGGCATGACCGTGCGCTTCAGGTTTTGGGGCGCGCGGTTTTCTTTCGCGCGGACTTCTTCGGCTTGGCAGGCTTCGACGCTTTCGCGGCAAGGGCGGCATCAAGCGCACGCCGCGCCCAGAGGATGAGCTCCTCCGGCTCGTCATAGAGCCGCTCCGGCAACTCGTAATATGACATGGCAATCGACTTGCCAGAGGGCGGCTCGTAGACGAAGGGACCCATTTCCTCGCCCTCGAAATCACGGCGGTTGCGCTCGTCCACCTTGAAGAAAAGCGTTTCGCCCGCGATCAGCCCGAACATCAGATCGTCGAAATAGACACCCGCGCCGCCGAACATATTGCGGATATGAACCGGGCCGAGAGGTTCAAGCTGTTCGGCAACGAATGCCTTGTATTCGTTGCTGACGGCCATGTGCGTTCAAACAGAGGCCGGAGTAATGGTAACGCTTTCGCCGCATCCGCAGGCATCCGTCTGGTTCGGATTGTTGAATCGGAAGCCGGACGAGAACTTTTCCGTGGTGTAGTCCATCTCTGTCCCAAGCAGGAAGAGGATCGCCTTAGGATCGATGAGGACTTTCACCCCGCGGTCTTCGACCACCTCGTCGAGCGGCCGCTGATCCTCGGCGTATTCCATGGTGTATTCCATGCCGGCACAGCCGCCATTCTTCACGCCAATGCGCACACCGATGTATTTGCCGCCCGAGGCGGCCATGATGTCCTTCATCCGCTCAGCGGCAGCTTCTGTCAGGGTAATCGCTTTCGGTATGGGTCTCGCCATTTTCCCGCACCTTCAATACATGTTGAGCGCGACACGCGCTTCGTCCGACATCCGGCTCGGATCCCATGGCGGGTCGAAAGTCATGTTCACACGTACGTCGCCTATGCCTTCAACCGTGCGGACCGCGTCCTCGACCATAACCGGCATTGTGCCCGCCACCGGGCAACCCGGCGCCGTCAGCGTCATGTCCACCACAACGTCCCGGTCGTCCGAGATGTCGACCTTATAGATGAGGCCGAGTTCGTAGATATCAACCGGGATCTCGGGATCGTAGACCGTCTTCAGCGCCGCGATAATATCGTCGGTGAGCTGTTCCAGCTCCTCTTGCGAAATGGCGGACACGGCAGCATCGGCCGCAGCGCTTTCGGGCGTCTCTTCCGTTCCAACCGTGTTCACGTCTTCCGACATGCCGCAATCCTTATCCAAAGAACTTCTTGCTGTCGATCAGCGCCTCGGCAAGCAGATCCACCTCCGCGAGCGTATTGTACATGCCGAACGAGGCTCTCGTCGTCGCGCCGACACCAAAGCGCTCCATCGCAGGCTGCGCACAATGATGACCGGCACGCACAGCAACTCCCGCACGGTCGATTACCGTCGCAATGTCGTGGGGGTGCGCATTGTCCATCACGAAAGACAGGATACTGCCTTTCGATTTCGTGGTGCCGATGATCCGGAGGTTGTTGATCTCCGATAGACGGCGCGTCGCATAGTCCCGCAACACGATCTCATGCGCCGCGATCCTCTCGCGGCCCACGGATTCGATATAGGAAAGCGCGGCGCCGAGTCCAATGGCCTGGACGATCGCCGGCGTACCCGCCTCGAACCTGTGGGGCGGTACTGCATAGGTTACGTTCTCGAGCGAAACCTCGCGGATCATTTCGCCACCGCCACGATAGGGGCGCATGGCCTTCAGATGCTCGGCCTTTCCGTAGAGAAGCCCGATGCCAGTCGGACCGTAGAGCTTATGGCCGGAGCAGACGAAGAAATCGCAGTCCATGTCGCGAAGGTCCGTCGGAAGGTGGACGGCGCCCTGGCACCCGTCGACGAGGACGGGAACGCCGTGTTCGTGCGCGATCCGAATCATCTCCTTGATCGGCGTGATCGTGCCCAGCGCGTTCGACATCTGCGTCAACGCCACCATTTTCGTGCGCGGGGTGAAGAGCTTCTCGTAAGCCTCGACATCGAGGTCACCTTCGTCCGTCACCGGCACATATTTCAGGACGGCGCCTTGACGCTCACGAAGAAAATGCCACGGAACAATATTCGAATGGTGCTCGATGACCGAAAGGATGATCTCATCGCCGTTGTCGATCCGCGGTCCGGCGAAGGAGGATGCAACCAGATTGATCGCGTCTGTCGCACCGGACGTGAAGACGACTTCGTCCGTCGAGGCGGCATTCAAGAAGCCTCTTGCGGTCTCCCGTGCCTGCTCGAATTTCTCAGTCGCGGTGTTTGAAAGAAAGTGCATACCGCGATGAACGTTCGAATATTCCTTCGCATAGGCATCGGCGACGGCATCGAGGACAGCTCGCGGCTTCTGAGCCGAGGCGGCGTTGTCGAGATAGACGAGCGGCTTTCCATAAACGGTGCTCGACAGAATGGGGAAATCCCGCCGAATCTTCTCGACGTCATATGCGCTGTTCACAAGAGCGGGACCGTTCATAGCGCGACCTCCCCGAACCACTCCGATACGAGAAGTTTCAGTGCATCCCGTGCCAGATCATGCGGCGTGAGGTCGAGTGCCTCATCGAGGAAGGCGAGCACAAGAAGGCGACGAGCCTCGTCCTCCGGTATTCCACGCGACCGCAGATAGAAGATGGAATCCTTCGACAGCTCTCCTACCGTCGACCCATGCGCGCACTGCACATCGTCCGCATAGATCTCGAGTTCCGGTTTCGCATTCATCGCGGCATCGCGCGACAGCAGCAATGCGTGCGTCATCTGCTTTCCGTCGCTCTTCTGGGCATGCGGGCGCACGATGACCTTGCCCTGGAACACCCCTTCGGACTTTCCGTCGAGCGCTCCCTTGAAGAGTGTGTGGCTGGTGCATGCAGGGACCGCATGGTCGATCACGCAGAACTGATCGGCGTGCTGCTTGTTCCGGAGCGCGTATGCGCCGTCGATGTTGGCTTCCGCGCCTTCACCGGAGAAGAGCACGAAGCTCTGGCCTCGGGAAACGCCACAGCCAAGCGTCAGCGCGAAACTCGACAACTTCGCGTCCGCTGCAAGCCGTGCGCGCATCGTAGCAAGATGCACCGCATCCGACGCCTCGTCCTGCAACTTTACGTGGTTCAGCCGGGCGCCCTCACCAATTGCAATATCCGTTACGATATCCGCGAAAGACGCCACCTCACCGACATGGGTCTCAATGATCGTCGCCTCGGCTTCGCTCTCCAGAAGGACAAGGTTACGGGTATGCGAAGCTCCCGCATCCTGCGCTACAAAGAGCAAGTGGAGCGGTTTGTCGAGCTTCACGCCCTTGCGAACCCGCAGGCAGGCTCCGTCGCTCATCAGCGCCGTGTTGAGATCGACAATGTTTTCCGCCTGCCGCGCGTCGTCGAAACGGCGCTCAACCAGATCCTTCGCCCATTGCTCATGCACCACGTCGGCAAGCGCATGAAGCTCGACACCCTTCGGCAGGTGCGCGACCTGCGAAAGATCGGCGCGGTAACGTCCGTTCACAAAGATCAGCACGTGCCTGTCGATGGAGGCGAAAGCCGAGGCCGAACGGCGGCCGGGCAGGACCACGGCTCCCTCGTGGGCCGGTGCAGGCGCGAATGCCGCTTTCTCCAGCGTCTGACGAAGATCGGTATATTTCCAGTCTTCGAGGCGGCGATGCGGAAGGCCTGCTTCGCGGAAAGCATCCATCGCCGCTTCGCGGCGGCGGGCCAGCCAGCCGCCCGCGCCGGGAAGCGCTGCACGCTTTTCCTCATAGGCTTCTATGAAATACTGTGTTTCCTTTTCACTCATCGCTCTGCTCACGCGGCGTCCGCGCCATATTCGGCATAGCCCGACTTTTCAAGTTCCAGCGCCAGGTCCTTGCCACCCGTTTTCACGATCCGGCCCCGCGACAGCACATGCACGACGTCCGGCACGATGTAGTCGAGCAACCTCTGGTAGTGGGTGATGACGACCATCGCCCGCTCGGGAGAACGAAGCGCATTCACACCTTCGGCAACGGTCTTCAACGCGTCGATGTCGAGGCCGGAGTCCGTCTCGTCCAGCACCGCAAGGGCCGGCTCCAGAAGCGACATCTGCAGCACCTCGGCGCGTTTCTTCTCGCCGCCGGAGTAGCCCACATTGAGCGAGCGCTTCAGCATTTCATCCGAAACGTTGAGCGGCTTCGACTTTTCGCGCACGAGCTTCAGGAAACGCACGGCATCGAGTTCTTCCTCTCCACGCGCCTTGCGCTGCGCGTTGAGGGCGGTCTTGAGGAAGGTCATGGTGGTGACGCCCGGAATTTCCAGCGGATACTGGAAGGCCAGGAAGATGCCCGCGGCGGCGCGCTCATCCACGCTCATCTCCAGCAGGTCCTTGCCCTTGAACCGGACCGAACCTTCCGTCACGACATAGCCGTCGCGACCCGCCAAAACGTAGGAGAGGGTCGACTTGCCGGAGCCGTTCGGGCCCATGATGGCATGCACTTCACCTGCGCGGATGTCGAGGTCTATCCCTTTGAGGATTTCCTTGCCGCCCACCGTTACATGCAGGTTCTTGATCTCAAGCATACTCACTTCTTCTTTCCTTCCGAGCGTCAGCCGACGCTTCCTTCAAGGCTGATGCCGACAAGCTTCTGTGCTTCGACGGCAAATTCCATCGGAAGCTGCTGCAGCACATCGCGGCAGAAGCCGTTGACGATCAATGCCACCGCCTCTTCCTCGCCGATGCCGCGCTGCATGCAATAGAAGAGCTGGTCATCGCTGATCTTGGAGGTCGTGGCCTCGTGTTCGAGGATCGCCGTCGGGTTCTTCGTTTCAATATAGGGAACCGTGTGTGCCGAACAGCGATCGCCGATCAGCAGGCTGTCGCACTGCGTGAAGTTGCGCACGTTCTCCGCCTTGCGATGAACACTGACGAGACCCCTATAGGTGTTCGACGAACGGCCGGCCGAAATACCCTTGGAGATGATACGGCTTGTGGTGTTGCGGCCGAGATGGATCATCTTCGTGCCGCTGTCCACCTGCTGGCGGCCGTTCGAAATTGCGATCGAGTAGAACTCGCCGCGTGAATTATCGCCGCGCAGGATGCAGCTCGGATACTTCCATGTGATGGCGGAGCCCGTCTCCACCTGCGTCCAGGAAATCTTCGAGTTCGCGCCACGGCAATCGCCGCGCTTCGTCACGAAGTTGTAAACGCCACCCTTGCCTTCTTCGTCGCCTGGGAACCAGTTCTGTACCGTCGAGTATTTGATTTCGGCGTCATCATGCGCGATGAGCTCGACCACGGCGGCATGCAGCTGGTTCTCATCGCGCTGCGGCGCTGTGCAACCCTCGAGGTAGCTCACATAGGAGCCCTTGTCGGCGATGATGAGCGTGCGCTCGAACTGCCCGGTCTGCTTCTCGTTGATCCGGAAATAGGTCGAGAGTTCCATCGGGCACCGTACGCCTTCGGGGATATAGACGAAGGAGCCCTCCGAGAAGACGGCGGAGTTGAGCGTCGCATAGAAGTTGTCGGAGGTCGGCACGACGGAGCCGAGATACTTCTTCACGAGCTCGGGGTGATTTCTCACAGCTTCCGACATCGGGCAGAAGACAACGCCCGCTTCGGCAAGCTTTTCCTTGAAGGTCGTGACAACCGACACACTGTCGAAGACAGCGTCCACCGCGACACCCGCAAGCATCTTCTGTTCGGTCAGCGGAATGCCGAGCTTCTCGTATGTTTCGAGAAGCTTCGGATCGACCTGATCGAGACTGTCGAGCTTCGCCGTCTGCTTCGGTGCCGAATAATAGTAGGCGTCCTGGAAATCGATTGGCGGATAGGTCACCTTCGCCCAGGTGGGCTCCGTCATGGTCTGCCAGCGGCGGAAGGCCGCAAGCCGCCATTCGAGCAACCATTCGGGCTCGTCCTTCTTGGCAGATATGAAACGGACCGTATCCTCCGTGAGGCCGATCGGGGCCTTCTCGGACTCGATGTCCGTGAAGAAGCCATACTTGTACTTCTCGATCTCGCCGACGGTTTCGACGGTTTCCTTTACCGCAGCCATATCAACTCTCCACTGCCGCGAGCGGCGCTTCGGACGCCGCGCCCGCGGGTATACTCGTATTTGCCTTGTCCGCCTTTGTCCGGGCGCGATTTCGGGCCCGCGACCAGCTTTCCACGAAGCGGTCGACATCCGCCGCCACGCTCGTCCAGCCAAGGCTCACGCGGATTGCGCCCCGCGAAAGCATCTCCGGCACGCCCATCGCGTCGAGAATGCGCGAACGGCCGATCTTGCCCGACGAACAGGCGGCCCCCGCACTCACCGCTATCCCGTCTAGGTCGAGCGCCATCAGAAGCGTCTCCGCGTCGAGGCCGGGGGCAGACAGGTAGCTCGTATTGGGCAACCGCTCCGCACCGGCGCCGAAGAAAACCGCATCCGGAGCGACATCGGCGATGCGAGCCTCAATCCGGTCGCGAAGCGCAGCGAGCCGCGCGAAATCCTGCAGGCCTCCATGGGCGGCGCGCGCGGCAGCGCCGAAGCCCGCTATGCCGATAACATTCTCGCTTCCGGCGCGACGGCGCATCTCCTGGCCGCCTCCCACGCTGCGCGCGGCGAAGGCCATGCCTTCCCGGACGGTGAGCGCGCCGACACCCATGGGCGCGCCGAGCTTGTGTCCGCCGAGGATCAACATGTCCGCGCGAAGAGCAGCGAAGTCGACCGGTATCTTCCCAGCGGCCTGCACGGCGTCACAAAGAAGAAAGGCACCCGCCTCATGCACGATCGCCGCCGCTTCCGCCACGGGCTGCAGCACTCCGGTTTCGTTGTTCGCGAGCATCAACGCGACAAGCGCGGGCGCATCATCGGCCGCAAGTGCCGCCTTCAACGCGGCAAGATCGGCCCGCCCCTCGCCGTCGACCGGCACGAGAGATACGGGAAGACCGCTCGCTTCCGCTGCCGACAGGACCGCGTCATGCTCGACCGCCGACACCAGAAGCCGCTTCACGCCGAGCGCCGCCTTGGCGGCATGGACGGCCATCGCCGCCGCCTCTGTACCGCCGCTCGTAAAGACGACTTCGGAAGGCTTCGCGCCAATCAAAGCAGCGACGTCGCGCCTCGCGCCTTCGATCAGCGCGCGCGCCGTCCTGCCCTCGGCGTGCACCGAGGAGGGATTGCCGAGGACACCCAACGCTTCAACCACCGCAGTGCGCGCTTCCTGGCGCAGCGGCGTGGTGGCGTTATGGTCCATATAGGCGCGCTTGTTGGTCATCGCCTCCACATCTCGCGAAAAGCCGAAAATCCTCAGTCGGCCGCGTTGGCAGCCATGGGCTCCGCCTGCGGACGCCCCTCGAAGCTGACGCGACCGGCGACCCGCCCGTCGATCACATCGCCGAGCGATACGGAGCCCAGGTAAAGCTGAATCTGGTGGCTCAGCCCCTCCCAAAGATCGTGCGTGATGCAACGCCCGGAGGACGGAAGGCAACCCTTTGGCGACCCCAGCTCGCAGCGTGTCGCCTTGATCGGCTCATCGACGGCCAGAATGACGTCGGAGATCCGAATATCGTCCGCTTCACGCGAAAGCAGATAACCGCCGCCCGGCCCGCGAACGCTCTTTACGAGATCGCCGCGACGGAGCTTCGCGAAAAGCTGCTCAAGATAGGAAAGCGAAATCTCCTGCCGCTCGGCGATCTCCGCCAGCGCCACCGGGCTGCCGCTGGAGTGGCGTGCAAGATCGGCCATGGCCATCACGGCATAGCGCCCCTTTGTGGTGAGCTTCACGATCTGCTCCTTCATGACGGGGCGACGGCGTCCAAAAGCTTGCACAACCGGCCGTCGCCTGTGTTAAGAACGTGCGCCCCAAGCTACCGGTCGCCCACTCGTCCTCGTAACGCGGTCTGAGGAGACGGGATCGGCGCCCAGGGGCCCGGCGCAAGGCAATATGATCTCCGAGCGCCATAGTCAACTACTTAACATCTCGCGACGGATTTTCCAGAGGAATCGGCGCCTTGCTGTGGATAATTTCTCCCAGGCTATTACTGGGGAAATGTTCGCGACTCCCCACACCGCACAGATCGAGACAGACCAAGACATGCCCGAAGTGATTTTCAATGGTCCGGCTGGCCGCATCGAAGGCCGCTATCACCATAGCAAAAAGGCCAACTCCCCCGTCGCGCTCGTCCTGCACCCCCATCCGCAGTTCGGGGGTACGATGAACAATCCCGTGACCTATGCGCTATTCCAGGCCTTCGTGAACCGTGGCTTCTCGGTGCTTCGCTTCAACTTCCGTGGCGTCGGACGCAGCCAGGGCAGCTTCGATGCGGGTATCGGCGAGCTATCGGACGCGGCTGCCGCGCTCGACTGGCTGCAGGCGCAAAATTCCGATGCCTCGCAGTGCTGGATCGGCGGCTTTTCCTTCGGGGCCTGGATCGCCATGCAGGTGCTGATGCGCCGCCCCGAAATCGAGGGCTTCATCTCGGTCGCGCCGCCCGCGAACATGTACGACTTCTCGTTCCTCGCCCCCTGCCCGTCTTCCGGCATCATCATCAATGGCGGGATCGACCAGGTGGCGCCGCAGGCCGACGTGCTCAAGCTCGTGGAGCGGCTGAAGACGCAGAAGGGCATCACCATCGAGCACGCGACGGTGGATGGCGCGAACCACTTCTTCGAGTCGAAGCTAGAGCCGCTCGCGGCAATGGTGGGAGCCTATCTCGACAAGCGGCTGGCCGCGGCGCCCGAAAAGGGCTGACCCCTATTCTCGATGGCCATGCCCGGCCCGGTGAAGCCTTCCACCGGGCATGGGCTCGGGCACGCCAGTCGTGGCCGGCAGGCTGAGCGGCAGACCGCGAAGGGCACGTACCGCCAGATAGGCGAAAGCTTCCGCCTCCACATCGTCGCCCTTCCAACCCAGATCTTCGGCAGGCAAAACGCCGCCCTGAAGACGCTTGCTCAGCATCGACATGAACACCGGATTGCGGCGCCCGCCGCCGCACACGACAAAGCGCGATGGTACGCCCGGCACATGGGCGAGCCCGCGGGCAATCGCCTCGACGGTGAAGGCTGTCAGCGTCGCTGCGCCGTCCACTGGTGAGAGATGCGCAACCGCTTCGGGCGAGAAGGAGAAGCGGTCGAGCGACTTCGGCGGCGGCATCTCGAAGAAGGCGTGATCCATCAGCTTTTCGAGAACCTCCATGTCGACTTGGCCCGCGAGCGCGAGTGCACCGTCACGGTCGAGCGGTTCGCCTGTGTGCATCATCGCCCAGTCGTCGATGAGCGCGTTCCCCGGACCGGTATCGAAGGCAATCAGCGAGCCGTCCATTCTCACATAGGTGATGTTACCGACGCCGCCGACATTGATGATGGCGATCGGCTCCTTGATACCCGCGCTACGGGCCAGGGCCTGATGATAAAGCGGAACGAGAGGAGCGCCCTGCCCTCCGGCCGCGACATCGGCGCTGCGGAAATCGTTCACCACATCAATCCCGGTCAGCCTCGCCAGAACATCGCCAAGGCCGATCTGCACGGTACGGCGGCGTTCCGGCTGATGCAGCACGGTTTGCCCATGGAAGCCGATGATCGAGATATCCGCAGGTTTCAGCCCGGCGTCGGCGAGCAACGTGCGAACCGCGATGGCATTGGCGAGGGTCAGGTGTCGCTCTGCCTCTGCAATCTCTTCCGGCATAGGCTGGTCCGGCTCCCAGGACTTCGCGGCCTCCAGCGCCATGCTGAGAAGCAGGCGCTCTTCCGGCTTGTAGGGCACGGAGAGAGAGGCTCCGGCGCGGACAGTCCCCTCGCCGTCCGTCTCGATGATCGCGGCGTCAATGCCGTCGAGAGAAGTGCCGCTCATAAGCCCGAGGGCGCGAATCATGGGCGTTTATCCGTTTTTCCCCTATCCAAAGCGTGATACACCAGCCGCGCTTTCAAGCCTATCCGAAACCCCGAGCAGCACAGATGTCCAGCTTCAAATCCGATTTCCTGCGCGAACTGGAAGCGCGCGGCTTCATTCACCAGCTTTCCGACGCCGAGGCTCTCGACGAGGCCGCGGCCGAGAAGATGGTGACGGGGTATATCGGCTTCGACGCCACGGCGGCGAGCCTTCATGCCGGCAGCCTCGTGCAGATCATGTTGCTGCGCTGGTTGCAGAAGGCCGGCCATAAGCCGATTGCTCTCATGGGTGGCGGCACGACGCGTATCGGCGACCCCAGCTTTCGCGACGATGCGCGCCCCCTGCTCACCGACGACAAGATCGACGAGAACCTCGCAGGCATCAAAAAAGTCTTCACCAGGTTCCTCAGCTTCGGAGATGGCAAGAGCGACGCCCTGATGGTGAACAACAGGGACTGGCTCGACGACCTCCGCTACATCGACTTCCTGCGCGACTATGGTCGGCACTTCTCGGTCAACCGGATGCTGTCTTTCGAGAGCGTCAAAATCCGGCTCGAACGCGAACAGAACCTTTCGTTCCTCGAGTTCAACTACATGATCCTGCAGGCCTACGACTTCGTGGAACTGAACCGCAAGTATGGCTGCACGCTGCAGATGGGCGGCTCGGACCAGTGGGGCAACATCGTCAACGGCATTGAGCTCGGCCGCCGCGTCGATGGCTCGTCGCTCTACGGACTGACGAGCCCGCTGCTGACGACCTCCTCCGGCGCGAAGATGGGCAAGACGGCGTCCGGCGCGGTCTGGCTCAACGCGGAAATGCTTTCGCCCTACGACTACTGGCAATACTGGCGAAACACGGAAGACGCCGATGTGGGCCGGTTCCTGCGCCTCTTCACTGAACTGCCGCTGGACGAGATTGCCCGCCTCGATAAACTCGAAGGCGCGGAGATCAACGACGCAAAGAAGGTGCTCGCCACCGAGGCCACAGCCATGCTGCATGGCCGCGAGGAAGCGGAAAAGGCAGCAAATGCCGCCCGGACCGCCTTCGAGGAAGGCGCGATCAGCGCGGATATGCCCACGGTGGCAATCGAAGCCACGGCGCTCGGCGCAGGACTTGGCCTGCTGAATGCCCTCGTGCAGGCCGGGCTGTGTTCATCGACGAGCGATGCCCGCCGCCAGATCAAGGGCGGTGCGGTGCGGGTCAACGACGCGCAGATGAGCGACGAGAAGGCGGTCGTCACAAGCTCGGACCTTACGAGTGACGGCGTCGTAAAGCTTTCGCTGGGCAAGAAGAAGCATGTGCTGCTGAAGCCGAAGGGCTGAGAAGAGCGAAAAAGATTTGGCCCTCTCCGTTGCCGGAGAGGGCCTCTTCCTGAACGCTCCCTTATTCTTCTCTTTTTTCTTCTTTTTGTTTGGCGTTCCGCGGCTATTGACTGCCGCTTGTTCCGTTATTCCGCAGCCGTCGCACCGAGGGCGAAGATCGCCGCATCGCCACCCGCACCGTTGAGCTGCTGGAGATACTTAATCCCCTCTTCCGCGATGTCGTCGCCGACCATGCGGCCTCCTTCGCCGTAGAGTTCGGCCATATCCACATAGGCGGCATACATGGGCGCCGTCCGCTCGGTGACGATGATGCCGGCCTTCACCAGCGTCTTGATGAGCACTCGGAAGACATTGGTCGCTTCCTGCAGTTCCCGGCGCATGTTCCTGTCGGTGAGCGCCTCCGCGAGAGCGCATCCCCAGTGGGGGGAAATCATATCTGCGGAGTGGAACTCCGCAATCTAAATTTGCTTAGGGGGCCTAATTTTTTTGCGCCGCGGGCGCACCTGCGGCATTTGCCTCGGGTGCCTTGGGAGCCTCAGGGGCCGCCGGTGCTGCAGCAGGTTCAGAGGCAGCGGGTGCTTCCGCCGCCGGGACACTGTTTTCCTGGGATTTGTCCGGCGTTTGGGACTCGGGGGGCATGCTCTCGCCGAATTCGAAGATGCGACGCAGGAACCCCGGGGCAATGGCGGAAAGCGGGTTCACCACCACGGAGGGATCGTCCGCCTGGCCGCGCACGCTATAGGTGATCGCGAAGATGCCCTCGCCTTCGCGGCCGACAATGAGCGGCCCGAGCAGCGGCACCTTCCCGAGGAAAGAGTTGATCGTGTAGGCAGGAACCAGCGTCCCTTCCATGTCGATCCTGTCGGTGGCGCGGTCGATCTGACCGTCCATCGTGAGGCCGATGGCGGGACCGGACATCCGCCCATCCTTCAGATGAATGCGGTTCTTCGTCATCACGAACGGCATTTCAAGTCCGACGAACAAAATGCCGTCACCCCGTAGTGTGTCGCCGATGCCGGTCAGCGACCCCAGGGTAAGGATGTTCGCAAGCACGGGCGCGTCCACGATCCGGAAATCGTCGACCGTCAGCGTACCGCGCAACGGCGAACCCACGGTACCGTCGTCGTAGACGCCTACTACGTTCAGCTTGCCGCCGCGGATGCTTCGCGTGAAATCGAGCGCGCGGAAGACGGTGCCTGCGTCGCTCGATACCATCCTCAGGCGGCGCGCACCTTTTTCATCCGGCCCCACCTTCAGGCTGAGCGTATCTCCGCCCAACGGCGTTGCCGAGACATCCATCGACCAGAGATCGCCGTCTATCTGCACCATGTCCACGCGGACGTCGTTGAAGCTCGTGCCGTGGTTACCGATGGCCGTGCCGATGTCGGCGCGGACGGCCGTACGGCGAAGCGGGTCGGCAACGGGCACATCCTCGAGCAGAGGCACGTCTTCGGCGCGATCTTGCTCCGGCTTTTCGTCGCCGCTGCCAGAGAACAGACTGCCGAGAACGCCACGCGCGTCGAAACGCGGCCCCCGAAGCACCATTTCAAGCGCCGCATTCTCCGCGGGCCCGGCTGTAAAGCTGAAATCATTATCGGGGCCGAGCCGGACGGAAGGAAAGTTGGCGGCGACAAGCCGGCCACCATTGCCGACGGTAAACGTACCCTCGACCGCAATTCCTTCACCTGACAGGGAAAAATTGCTCAAGCGGTAGCCGCCATCCTCCTGAAGGAAAACGTCGAAGCCCGTCGTTGCCGCAACGCCCGGTTCCTTTCGCCATGCTGCGTCATCAAGCTTTGCCACGGCCGCCGTGAGGTCGGCCTTTACCGAGGCGCGGTCCACATTGCGTCCATTGCCCATGATGGTCGCATCGACCTGCACGGGTCCCGAAACGAATTGACCGAGCTCAAGACCAACGGCCGAGCGCGCCGCATCGTCCACCTCGCCGCGCAGGCGATAGACCGATCCGGGCGTTACATCGCGCCGGAAATCTTCCTTCCATTCCAGGTCCACGCGAGCGGCTTCGTTGAGAACGACCAGACCTTTCGCGGTGAGGCTCGTCCGGCTGACCGTCAGGTCAAGCGTGCCGCCGGTGAGCGACAGGTTTTCGCGGATTTTCGGAATGGAAGCGTTTTCGATATGCGCCTTGCCCGAAAAGTCCACCTGCTCCATCTGCACACTTTTGATCAGCGGCAGGGAAATGTTCGCTTCGAGTGTGCCCGTTCCTCCAACCGTCGAGGGGTCGATACCGAAATCGCCGACGAAATGGAGCGGCTCGTTGTCAAGAACGCTGAGGACATCCGACGTGGCGCCTGCCGCCTTGAATACGATATGCCCCAGCGCTCCCTTCCGGCTCAGTTCGTCATCATAGAAATGACCTTCACTGATCGTGACGTCCCCCATGTTCTCCTGGCGGATGACAGCCGAGGATATCCATGCGTCGAAGCGATTGCCGTGCACCAGCCCGCGAGCCTGAAGGCCATCCATAGGCGGCAGCTCGCCGAGATAGTGCATGGTCTGACCGCTTGTCGCGAACTCGAGGCGAAGCGCATCTTTCGGCAGAGGAATGTGATCGGCAGCGTCCTGGATCATTCCGCCCGCCAGGTCGATGTCGAAGGAGCCGCTGTCGACATTCCCGCCGGACAGGTTCTTGCCCACCCACTCTCTCGCGCCCTTCGCCACCGGCACGGGCCAGATCGCCTTTAATGCCTCAAGAGGCATGGGTTCGAGGGTGCCTTTGACCTTCACGGCGGGCGAGCGCTCGGCATCGGCGAGCGAGCCCGACAGCCGGATGCCGCCCCCACCGCTGCCGATGAAGAGTTCCTCGATATCCGCCTTGAGCGCATCGAAATCGATGTCTGCCTTCAGCGTCGCCTTTTCGAGATCGACGGGTCCGGCGAAGAAACCCGGCACCTCCGTATGAAACCGGTCGACCGCAAGGTCGACGCGGGCCGAAGAAATATCGAGCCCTTTTACTGTACGGTAGTCCACGGTGCCGCCAAGCGACGCCTCATGCTGGCCCGCCTTCACGACCAGCTTTTCGAGCTTGATGCGTTGCAGGAGACCGTCGATCGTGACATCGCCCTCGGCCGCCTCCAGCGGGATTACCGTTTCCCAGGGCGCGGGGAGGTTTATGTTGCCCGAACCTGCACGGAGCGAGAGGCGCCCCGATCGAAGGGCGCCATCCCTGCCGATGCGCAGTTCGCCGGTGGCGAAGAGAGGGGCATCGAAAACCGCATAGTCGGAGAGCGAAGGCGCGGTGCGCGCAAGGGCTGCCGGAACGAGATCGGCGATGCTCGCCTCGATGTTGGCTTCGTCGGCTCCGGCGGGCAGGACACCATTCATATCGAGCGTCGCCATCGTGTCACCGATGGCGAATGTCGCATGAAGCACCCCCGCAAGCCCGCCGCCGCCCTTGAAGATGACCACGCTCGCGTCCGGCGCATCGAAGGTGACGCCATTGACCTCATCCACGAAGCGAAGCCTGGCGTCGCGTATGCCGAGGCGCGAGAGATAGCCGAGCGGCGAGGAAAGATCGCCCTCTGAAACCAGCGCCTCAAGCATCGGCCCGACCACGGCCGGCGTTTCGAGGTCCGGCGCCTCGGCATCGGTCTTGGCGAGCGCCAGCGTGACGCCGGTCCCGGGACGGCGCAGAACGGTTGCCCGCACGCCAAAAAGGTCAATCGCCTTCGGCGCCAGTGTGCCGCGCAGGAGGGCCGGCATGCTCAAGTCAAAGGCGAGTTGCGGCACCCGCGCGACCTGGTTGCCGTCCGCACCGACGAGACGGACATCGCGCAGCCGGAGCGAGAGTTCGCGATCTTCCGCCGACCAGATGAGGACCGTGTCCTCTATATCCAGTTCGCCGCCCTGGAGCGCAGGGTTCGCGGCGTCCTCGATCATCTGGTTCAAGAGGGAGAGAGAGACGGGGCCCGAGGAGAGCTGCCACGCCAAAACGGCAAGAAGCGTGGCCGTCACGGCCACGGCGACACCAATCACTTCCAATAAAATCTTGCTACTTCGACGGATCAAGAAAGGCTGTTGCTCCTCTCGCTTGCCGCTATGGAAATCGCACAATTGAGGCGAAAGCGAGTCACTGTGGTTTTATCCCCTCCCCCCGGCGAAGTCTGCATATTTGCCGCGGCGGACCGCCATTTCGAGGTTCAGGCTTAACGCGCTGGCCAGCGGAAAGACGAACGACCATATTGGGCCGCCGCGAGAGAAGGCGGCACGTTGACCGAACTCAAGGAGGCATGAACATGGCGAAGGCAGCGACCCCGCGGGGTGCAAAGGGCACGAAGGCGAAAGCAGCCGGCACCGGACTGCCCGAGCCGGGCAGCAAGGCCCCCACCTTCTCGCTGCCCGCCGATGACGGCTCGACGGTTTCCTTGAAGTCGCTCGCGGGAAAAAAGACCGTTCTCTACTTCTACCCGAAGGATGACACGCCCGGCTGCACGACCGAGGCCATTGCCTTCAGCGCGCTCAGGAAGAAGTTCGAGGCGGCGGGCACGGCGGTGCTCGGCGTGTCCAAGGACACTGTCGAGAAGCACTGCAAATTCCGCGACAAACACAAGCTGACGGTCCGCCTGCTTTCCGACGAGGAAGGCAAGATGCTCGAAGCCTATGGCGTCTGGGCGGAGAAGAGCCTCTACGGACGGAAGTTCATGGGTATCAACCGTACCACATTCCTCATCGACGAAAAGGGCGTGGTGCGGAAGGTCTGGCCGAAGGTGAAGGTGGCGGGCCATGCCGAGGAAGTTCTCGCCGCGGCCAAAGAGATCTGACGCCGCATGACAGGCAAGCAATCCCTCGCGGTGGCGGCGCGCGACGTTCTGCTCTGTGGCGATGCGCGCGGGAAGGCGGCCCTCGCGCGCGAGGTCGCGGCAAACTGGCGGGCGGGCCTGCTCGAAGCCGACGCGGCCGTTCCCATGCCCGACAGGCCGAACCGCCCGGGAAAGCCGGAACTCCTGCTGCCCCGCGAGATGCCCCGGAGAAGCTTCAAGGGAGAGAAAGGGCGCGTCGCCCTGCTCCACTCGCTCGCGCATATCGAACTCAACGCGATCGATCTTGCCTTCGATATCGCTGGACGCTTCCAGTCCGAAGGTCTCCCCAGCGCTTTCTTCGACGACTGGGTTGCCGTCGGTGATGACGAGGCGCGGCATTTCGCGATGCTTGAGGAACGCCTTGCGGCCTTCGGCGTGCGTTATGGCGACTTGCCCGCGCATGACGGGCTCTGGCAGGCGGCGGAGGAAACCAGGCACGACCTCCTCGCCCGCCTCGCCGTTGTGCCCATGGTCCTCGAAGCACGAGGACTCGACGTGACGCCCGCCATGATCGGCCGGCTCGACGCGGCCGGCGACAGGGCAAGCGCCGCGATACTCGAAACGATCTACACGGAGGAACAGAGGCATGTACGGGCAGGCGCGCGTTGGTTCCATCATGCCTGCGACCTGCGCGGCCTTGTTCCGCAAGAGACCTTCCATCGTTTGGTGAAGCTGCACTTCAGGGGTGCGCTGAAGCCTCCGTTCAACGTGGCGGCGCGAACCGCCGCAGGCATCGAGCCGGGCTTCTATGAGCCGCTGGCCGGCTGAAAGCCGCCGATGCGGTGCGATTTTCCACGCTATGGTAAATCCAGATTAACTATTAACATCAAAACTCTACGGACGTATGTTGTAAGTCTGTGCCAAATTGGGGTGGAATAGGCACACAAAAATGGGGGCTAAGGGGCATTGAGGGGCATGCACCAACGGCATCACTGGGCCGATAAATTCCGCAGTTTTCTGCGGCATATGTATGTGGAGCGGCAGGTTTACATCCGCAGCCACGGGCATGTGCAGTTTATTTCGTTGTCGCCGCTGACGCAGACTGCGTTCGCGGCGATCGCGTTCGTGTTCCTGAGCTGGATTGCGTTTGCGTCGGTAAACGTGGTGTTCAAGGAGCAGATCATCGCGGCGAAAGACCGCCGCTACGTCAAGATGCAGGGCGCATATGAAGAGCGGATGGCGCAGCTCCAGTCCGCCTATGACGAGCTCAACGGGCAGCTCGTCATCACCGAGGAGCGCTTCCTCGCGACGACGCGCCAACTCGAAGAAAAGCACAAGCAGCTCGCTACGCTGATGAGCCAGCGCCAGAGCGCGAACTCCCAACTCGACGCAATGCGCCGGCGCTACGCCGCGACGTTGAGCGGCCAGGAGGGAGTGCCGGGAGACGGCAATACGGTGCTGATGCGGGTGGACGGTGCCTCGGAAGGCCCGGACGTGGTGCACACCACGGCACGTCCCTCGCGCATGGCCGAGCTCGAGCCATTTGTCATAGACGGAAGAGAAGGTCTTGATTTTGCTGGACTTGCGGGGAGTGCCGATGGCGAGAGCGGCGTTGTTTCGCTGATCGACACGCGACTTGCACAGCTCGACAACGCGCAGCAGAGCCTGATCAACAATGTGGAAGAGGTGACCGACCGGCGGGTGCGCGAGCTGAAGTCGATCATCAGCATGACCAAGGTGGTCGACCCCGAGCAGATGCTGAAAAGGACGACCGGCAAGGGCGGCGAGGCGCAAGGCGGACCGTTCATCGACCTTGCAGACACGGACGCGCTGGCTGGCGGCGATGACGAAACGGGCTTCGCGAAGCAGCTTTTCCGAGTAAGCCAAAATCTGAAGAAGATGGCCGATCTCGAGGAATCCATTGCGAGAATGCCGCTCGCCTCTCCGCTTGTCAGCTACCGCCAGACGAGCAGCTACGGCCCTCGTCGCGATCCTTTCAACGGGCGCATGGCCTTCCATTCGGGCGAGGACATGGCGGCCGGCTACGGCTCCAAAGTCTATGCCCCGAGCGCCGGCACCGTAACCTTCGCCGGCTGGAAAGGCGGCTATGGGCGCATCATCGAAATCGACCACGGCAACGGCTTCCGGACCCGGTACGGGCATCTCAGCAAGATCTCGGTGAAGACTGGCCAGGAAATTGCATTCCGGGAGACTATCGGCAGAGTAGGGTCCTCCGGCCGCAGCAGCGGGGCCCATCTTCACTACGAGGTCTGGTTCGACGGTATCGTTCGCAACCCCTCCAAGTTCATTGAGGCAGGGCATTATGTTTTCGCGAAGCAAGGATAAAGACACAGACTCCAAGGCAGCTCCGGCTGCCGCGGCTCCCGTGAGCGCCCAGAGCGGCGGACGGCGGCCCAACACCCGCATGGCACCGTCGATCATCTCCAACGACCTGGTGGTGCATGGCAATCTGACGGCGACGGGCGACATCCAGGTCGACGGTACCGTGGAAGGCGACATCCGCAGCCAGTCGCTGACGATCGGCGAGAAGGCTTCGATTACGGGCGAGATCGTGGCGGAGGACATCGTGATCCGCGGCCGCGTCGTCGGCACGATCCGCGGGCGGCGCGTGCAGCTCGCCTCCACCTGCCATGTCGAGGGCGACATCCTGCACGAGGCGCTGGCCGTGGAAACGGGCGCGTTTTTCGAAGGAAACTGCCGCCATTCCGACGATCCGATCAGCCAGCAGGCAGGCTCCACCGCCCGCACGGCGCCCGCACGGCCCACGGCGCAGGCCGCAGGCGGAGCGCTCGGCGACGGCCCGCGCCCGACGCCCCGTCCCACCGCCGGCAATGACAGCCCGGTGGTCGTGAACGATGGCGGCGTGGTCGTGAAGCGGCCCGCGGCGCAGTAAACCGCGAAAAATTCCGGGGGGAAGAGAGGTCGGGGGCGCATGTCCCCGGCCTTTTTCGTTACGGGACCGTGACGAATGCGCGGGCAATGAAAAGTGGCCGGAATCCGCCGTTTTCCCGCTATCCCCGGGTGACTGTCATCGAAATGTCATCGAAACGTCATGAGGTGCAGGTTTATCCCCGCGCCGGGGATTACGCGCGCGCCCTGCCCGGCCTTGCGGAGACCTGTCCCGCTGCGGGAGAGGGGCGCCGCGATGTGCGCCTCCGCGTGCTCAGGAATGTGCCGGAACGGGACATGGTTTGAGGGGCGGGACGGGAGACGATTTGGAGGCTGCCCCCGCCCCGAAATTCGCAACCGCGAATTTCGACCCTCCCCGAGGGGAGGGTGGGAAGAGAAGGAGGAACGCGCCCCGCCCTACTCGATGTCCTCGACGGCTTCGGCGCCGCCATGGACGCGGGCGGCGAGGGCGGCGGCCATGAAGGGATCGAGCTCGCCGTCGAGCACGCGCGAGGGGTCCGGGCTTTCGACGCCGGTGCGCAGGTCCTTCACCATCTGATAAGGCTGGAGGACATAGGAGCGGATCTGGTGGCCCCAGCCGATGTCGCTCTTGCCCGCCTCTTGCGCCGCGGCGGCCTCTTCGCGCTTCTGAAGCTCAAGCTCGTAGAGCCGCGCGCGCAGCATGTCCCAGGCGGCGGCGCGGTTCTTGTGCTGCGAGCGCTCGTTCTGGCAGGCGACGACGATGCCCGTCGGAATATGCGTGATGCGGACCGCGCTGTCGGTCTTGTTGATGTGCTGGCCGCCCGCACCGGACGCGCGATAGGTGTCGACGCGGCAATCGCTTTCGTTGATCTGGATGTCGATGCGGTCGTCGACGACCGGATAGACCCAGACGGAGGAGAAGCTGGTGTGGCGGCGCGCGGCGCTGTCATAGGGCGAGATGCGCACGAGCCGGTGCACGCCCGACTCCGTCTTCAGCCAGCCATAGGCATTGTGACCCTTGACGAGAATGGTGGCCGACTTGATGCCCGCCTCTTCGCCGTCATGACGCTCAATGAGCTCGACCTTGTAGCCCTTGCGCTCGGCCCAGCGCGTATACATGCGGAGCAGCATCTGCGCCCAGTCCTGGCTTTCGGTGCCGCCGGCACCCGCATGGACTTCGACATAGGTGTCGTTCGCATCCGCCTCGCCGGAGAGCAGCGTCTCGATCTCGGCTTCAGCCGCCTCGTCGCGCGCGGCTTTGAGCGCGGCCTCGGCTTCGGCGACGATCCCCTCGTCGCCTTCGGCCTCGCCCATTTCGATCAGTTCGAGATTGTCGTTGAGGGCGGCTTCGAGCTTGCGGTAGCGGCCGATCGCCTCTTCGAGGCGCGTGCGCTCGCGCATCAGGCCCTGCGCCTTCTCGGGATCGTTCCAGAAGTCGGGATCTTCGGCTTTCGCCGTCAGTTCATCGAAGCGTCGGAGAGCGGCATCCCAGTCAAAGATGCCTCCTCAGCAGTGCGAGCGACTGCTTGATTTCGTCGGCGACGGTCTGCGTCTCGGCGCGCATGGGCGTGAACTCTTCTCGGTATCTACGTGTCTCGGGCCGGATTCGGCCCCTTCGCTGGCGCGGAAAATAGGGGGGATGGGGGGAGGTGTAAAGGGAAAGGGGCCGCCTAGACGTCTAGTTCCTATTGTATGGAGCAGCCGGGTCCCCCTACCCTGGCTCTAGATTCTGCGGGGGATAGATGAGCGACAGCGCGAGAACCGGCGAGGACTGGAGCGATCAGGAGATCGACCTGATCGTCGCCGACTATTTCGCGATGCTCGACATGGAACTGAATGGCGAACCCTATGTGAAGGCGCGTCGCAACGCTGCACTTCAAGATCTGACCGGGCGCTCCAAAGGCTCCATTGAGTTCAAACATCAGAATATTAGCGCTGTCCTCGAAGTACTAGAGCGGCCTTGGATACCGGGCTACAAACCGATGCGGAATTTTCAACGCGCGCTTCTCGAGCGTGTTGAAGAGTTTCTCGATCATCAGGATACAGGAACGACGCTGTTGCTCCCGCGTAAAATGGAATTCGCCGAACACGGCATATTGTTCGTGGGAGAAGCACCGAAAAAGATTGAGCGCCCGGAGGCCTCAAACCCCGAACTTGCCCGGCTCGTGCGAAAATTTGACCCCGCGCTCAGAGACGAACGCAACCGGCAGCTTGGAAAGCTCGGCGAGGAATGCGTGTTCAACTCGGAGCGGGCTCGTCTCACGACCGCCGGGCGCACTGATCTTGCCGAGAAGGTCAAATGGGTTGCACGGGATGAGGGAGACGGCGCCGGGTTTGACGTGCTGTCTTTCACGGACCGCGGCGAAGAGCGCTTCCTCGAAGTGAAGACGACCGTCGGCAGCGAGCAGACGCCCTTCTACCTCTCCCGAAATGAAAAGCTGTTCTCGGAAGAACGGCAGGACGCCTTCCGCATCTTCCGGCTCTACGACTTCGCGCGGGCGCCAAAAGCGTTCGAGATCGCGCCGCCCCTTGAAAGCAAGCTCATTCTGGAAACGGCGAACTACAAAGCATCGTTTAGGTAAGCGTCGCCAAAGATAGGCGTCAACGGAATGCTATTTAGCTAGAAAGGGTGCTTCATGGAAAAATTTCTTCTTATTTCTTCCTTTCGGCACCTCAACATTGACGGCACGCTCCAAGCCCCATTCACGCTGCTTCCCGGCATCGACATCACAAATCAGAAATCGAAAAAGAACGAACTGTTAGCGGATCAAAACATTGTAGCGCTAATGGGACTAATCGAGGCCAACCATCTTTTAGATAGCCCAAACATTGTTTTCTGTGAGTTCGACGAGAAGGACCTAGGAAATTTAGATTTAGAGAAGTCCTTGTTGTTGATTTTGCTTTGGATAAAAGGGCTGTTCAGAAGCGCTTGGGTGTTATCCGACCATAACCTTGAATGCGACGCTGCTTATCTCTTCAAGTACGAGCACGGACAACTAGAACGAGGAACAAGCAATTTCCTCGCTCAACACATCACGAGGGCGGATTGCTCGAAGTCAGAAACCACACTTGATTTTGAAGCTCTCAAGAAATGGGAACGACTACATGACAACATAAGCTCATACCTTCACATGAAAAATTCGAGCGATCTACGTTTCTTCATGGAAAAGGGGTACTGCAGAATTGGACGAGCGTTTCAATTCATTGACAACGCTCGTGCGGCACCCAACACAAGCATCAAAATCGCTCACTACATGAGCGCTTTCGAAGCCTTGTTTTCGACAAGCTCCGCAGAACTGTCGCACAAATTGTCCGAGCGAGTAGCGTTCTTCCTTTCGGAGTACGGCAAGTCTCATACAAAAATTGAGGTCTTTAAAAACATCAAAACTGCCTACGAGATAAGATCGAAGCTTGTTCATGGAGACAATCTGCCTAAGGGCAAGATAGGTCAGCTACCTGAAGTTTCATCCACGTGCGATTCCTATCTTAGAGAAATCATGCAGATTATGTTTGGCGACCAGTCCCTAAAAGAACAGATAGATGTTACACCTGAAAAGCTCGATAACTTCTTTGAACAAATGATATTTGGCTAGCAAGAGCGAGGTATTTTATAATCTCGTCGCTTGATGATGGGCACGACGATCCCGGTTTACGCCGGGATGACGCCTCTGGATGTGGCTGCGTCAGAGAATCTATTTCTCCGTGAAAGAGTCGTTGGCGGACGGCGCTTGCGCGCCTACTGGATTGCCGGGTCAAGCCCGGCAATGACATTTTAAAATAGAGAGCGTTGTCCCATCTACGCGGCGTTGCCGTTTCAGAGGGCGTTGCCCGCCGCAAATCCCGATGCCCAGGCCCATTGGAAGTTGAAGCCGCCGAGGTGGCCGGTGACGTCGACGACTTCGCCGATGAAATAGAGGCCCGGTATGTCGCGGGCTTCCATCGTTTTCGAAGAAAGGTCCTTCGTATCGACGCCGCCTGCGGTGACTTCCGCCGTGCGGAAACCCTCCGTACCCTGAGGTTTGACGCGCCAGCTATTCACCTGCTCGCCAAGCGCGCGCAGGCGCTTGTCGGAAAGGTCCGCGAGGCGGCCGGTGACCTCCGTCATTTCGCAGAGACGTTCGGCAAGGCTTTTCGGCAGGAGGCGCGAGAGCGCCGTTTCCACTTCCTGTTTCGGCTGGGAGGCGCGCGCCTCGCGCAGTTCCGCGAAAACATCGTGGCCGGGGCCTAAGTTCACCACGATCTCGTCGCCCTCTTTCCAGTAAGATGAAATCTGCAGGATGGCGGGGCCGGAGAGACCGCGATGCGTGAAGAGGAGCGCCTCGGCGAAGCGCGTCTTTCCGCAGGCGACTTCGGCATCGACCGAGACGCCGGAAAGCCCTTCGAGCTTCTCGCGCAGTTCCGGCCCGAAGGTGAAAGGCACGAGCGCGGGACGCGGCGGAACCAAGCCAAGCCCGAACTGGCGCGCGATGTCGTAACCCAGACCCGTCGCGCCCATCTTGGGGATCGACTTGCCGCCAGTCGCGACGACGAGCGAGGCGGCCTCGAAGCGGCCCTTCGAGGTTTCGACGGTAAAGTTGCCCTCTCCTCTCAATACGGATTTCACTTCCGTTTCGAGGCTGATAGTCACACCGCCCTTCTCACATTCATCGAGCAGCATGTCGATGATCTGCTGCGAGGAGCCGTCGCAGAACAATTGCCCGAGCGTCTTTTCGTGCCAGGCGATGCCATATGCATCGACCATGGCGATGAAGTCCGCGGGCCTGAAACCGGCAAGCGCCGAAATGCAGAAGCGCGGATTGTCCGAAAGGAAGTTCTTCGGCGTGGTGTGGATATTGGTGAAGTTGCAGCGCCCGCCGCCGGAGATGCGGATCTTCTCGCCGGGCTTCTTCGCATGATCGATGACGAGGACGCGGCGGCCGCGCCTGCCCGCCGTCAGCGCGCAGAAGAGACCTGCGCCGCCCGCGCCGAGGATGATCGCGTCATAGGTCGGGGAGGATGAAATGGCGGGCTCCGGAGACTCAAGGGTGTCGGAAGAAGGAATAGCACGACCGCGCCCCCGCCCCGAACGAGCTTCGCTCGCCCGACCCTCCCCGAGGGGAGGGTGGGTAGAAAGGTTCTGTCCTAGTAGAGGCCGCCGGTGCCGGAGTCGATATTTCCGCCGCCGTCTGACGAATATCCGCCGGAGGGGCCGCCGGAGGGGCGGTCGGGCTCGCTGCCGCCGGCGCCGGGAATCTCTTCCGTCGGTACGCCGCCTTCGGGAATGGTTCCACGCGCGATACCATCCGCACCCGGACGGCCGAAGGGGCTGTCCAGGGGGGCGGCGCCCGCGCCGGGCGCATCGCCATTTGCGGGCGGCGTCATGCCGTCATAATCCTCCGGCGCAAGCGGCGCGCCGCCATCGAGCACGGCGCCCTGTGGCGGGGCCTCCGGGCCGGAATCCGCGTCATAGGTATCGGACGGGTCCGGCACATTGCCGAAGAGGCCGACGGAGGGCGCGGAAGATTCGAAGCGCGGCTCCGTTCCTTCCCTGAAGGCTTCGAGGATGATGCCCGACCCCTCGCCATTGGCGAGCTGGCCCGTCTTCGCGTTCACCTTCACCAGCGTGATGCCGGGCGGAACGCGGAAGGGAATGGCGGGCTTGCCGCCCACCGCATCCATCATGATCCCGGCAAAGATCGGCGCGGCGGCGCGTCCGCCCGTTTCGGCGCGGCCAAGCGGCAGCGGCTCGTCGAAGCCGACAAAGACGCCGGCGACGAGATTTGGCGAGAAGCCGACGAACCAGGCATCGCGATTGTCGTTGGTGGTGCCGGTCTTGCCCGCGAGCGGCACACCGACCTTGCGCGCGGCGGAGCCCGTGCCGCGCTGGACGACGCCTTCGAGCATGGAAACCATCTGATAGGCGGTTTGCGGGCTTTCGACCTGTTCGCGATTGTCCGGAAGCACAGGCGGCGCGACCTCGCCATTCCCTGCCCGTTCCTTCGCCTCTTCCCAGCTTTCATTGCAGGCCGGGCAGTCGCGGTCGTCCTTTCGGTAGATCGTGCGGCCGAAGCGGTCCTGCACGCGGTCGATCAGGGTCGGCGTCACGCGCTTGCCGCCATTGTCGAGAATGCCATAGGCGCCGACGAGGCGCATGAGCGTGGTTTCGCCCGCGCCCAGCGCCATGGAGAGCACGGGCGGCATGTCATCCGTGATGCCGAAGCGGCGCGCATAATTCGAGACGGTCTGCGGCCCGACATATTGGGCGAGGCGCACCGTCATCAGGTTGCGCGAATGCTCGATGCCGAAGCGCAGCGTGGACGGCCCGTGGAAATTACGTTCGTAGTTTTCCGGCTTCCAGAGGCCGAGGTCGCCGCCCTGATCGAGCACGAAGGGCGCATCGAGGACGAGGCTTGCGGGCGTGAAGCCCTTGTCGAGCGCGGCGGCATAGACGAAGGGCTTGAAGGAGGAGCCGGGCTGGCGGAGCGCCTGCACCGCGCGGTTGAACTCCGACAGGCCGAAGCTGAAGCCGCCCTGCATGGCGAGGACACGGCCCGTATGCGGGTCCATCGCGAGGGCGGCGCCGTTCACTTCCGGCACCTGTTCGAGCGCGTAATGGACGGGGTCTTTCCGCTTGTCCTCGAAGACGGGCGAGACCCAGACGACATCGCCGACGGAGACGACATCGGAGGGCGCCTTCACTTCGGGGCCGAGATGGAGGCGGTTCACGCTGGCGCGGGCCCATGTCATTTCGGAGAGGGGCACCTTCGCCTTCTCGACATCCTTGGAGAAGCTGCCATCGGCGAGACGCTGCGGACGGAGGCCGACGGTGACGCTTTCCTGCTTCACGTCGAGCACGGTGGCGAGCGTCCATGGTTCGATGTCGGCGGGAACGGGCATGGCGGCGAGCGCTTCCTGCCAGTTCTCGCCCGCCTCCAGATGGCGGACGGGACCGCGCCAGCCATGGCGGCGGTCGAAGGCGATGAGGCCCTCGCGGAGTTCGCGCGAGACCGTTTCCTGGAGTTTGGTGTCGATGGTGGTGCGGACGGAAAGACCGCCTTCGTAGAGCTTCTCCTCGCCATACATTTCGAGAAGTTCGCGGCGCACCTGCTCGAGGAAATAGGAGGCGTCGCGGATCTGCACGCCGCGCGAGCGGAGCGAAACGTCGAGCCCCGTCGCGCGGGCCTGCGCCGCGTCGAAGGCCGAGATGAAGCGTTCGTCCTCCATGCGCGAGATCACCCAGTTGCGCCGCGCGAGCGCGCGTTCGCGGAAACGGTAGGGGTGATAGTTGTTGGGGCCCTTGGGCAGGGTGGCGAGATAGGCGGCTTCGGCGATGGTGAGTTCGTCGAGCGGCTTGCCGAAATAATTGAGCGCGGCGGCGGCGACGCCATAGGAGCCGATGCCGAGATAGATCTCGTTCAGATAGAGTTCGAGGATCTCGTCCTTCGTGAAGGCCTGTTCGAGGCGGATCGCGATCAACGCCTCCTTCAGCTTGCGGTTCAGCGTGACGTCGGAGGAGAGCAGGAAGTTCTTGGCGACCTGCTGCGTGATCGTCGAGGCGCCGACGAGGCGGCGGTCCTGCATGACGTTGAAGATGTTGTCGATGACGGCGCGCATGATGCCGGTCGCGTCGACGCCGCCATGGGAATAGAAGTTCTTGTCTTCCGCCGCGAGGAAGGCATCGACGACGCGGGGCGGAATGGCGGTGATGGGGACGTAGAGGCGGCGCTCGCGCGCGAACTCGCCGATGAGCTCACCGTCGCCGCCATGGACGCGGGTCATCACAGGCGGCTCGTAATTGGCGAGCCTGGTGTAGTCCGGCAGGTCCTGGTTGAGGCGCCAGACCATGTAGCCGCCCGCCATCAGCCCGCCGACAAGAAGCACCAGGCAGACAGCCGCAACAATCGAAAGAACTCTCAGCATCGGGCGTCCGGCCCCCACTCGCTCAACATCCCTGCCCCGCATTTGCTAGGCACCAATTATGGCACGCACGAGGCAGCAAAACGACCTCGCCTGCGCGACATACATATAAAGCGCGTATTTACCAAGAAAGCGTTGCCGGGGCGCGTGACAGTTTCGTCAGGCGGCAGGCTTCAGTTGGGACCTTCGGCCAGCCGGTCGCCGAAGTAGCGGTCGACGGAACGGGACAAGGTCTTTGCCATGGTGGCGCGCCATGCGGGCGAGGTGAGCTGCTTCTCGTCTTCCGGATTGGTGAGGAAGCCGAGTTCGATCAGCACCGAAGGCACGTCCGGCGCCTTCAGCACCACGAAACCGGCAAAGCGGTGCGCGGGGTCGAGCGTCGCCGTCTTCCGGCTCGCATGGTCGACGACGGTCTTGGCGAAGCGCGAGGAATAATTCTTCGTCTCGCGTTGGGCGAGGTCGATGAGGATGCCGGTCACCTCCGGGCTCTCGCCCTGCAGGTCGAGACCGGCAATGAGGTCGGACTGGTTTTCCTTGCGGGCCAGCGCGGCGGCCTCCTTGTCGGATGCGGTTTCCGAGAGCGTGTAGATCGACATGCCGCGAACATTGGCTTTCTGGATCGCGTCGGCATGGATGGAGATGAAGAGGTCGGCCTTGTGGCGCCGCGCAATCGACACGCGCTCGCGCAGCGGAATGAAGATGTCGCTGTCGCGCGTGAGATGGACATCGTAGCGGCCGGACGCGCGCAGTTCGCCGGCGAGCTGCCTTGCGAAGGCGAGAACGACGGCTTTTTCCTGCACGCCCGAGCGGCCATGCGTGCCCGGATCGACGCCGCCATGACCGGCATCGATGACGACGACGCGGCGGCGCTCGAGGCGCTCGGCGGGCGGGCTCACCGGCACGGCGACGATTTCAGCGGCGGCAGGCGCGGACGGCGCGGCGCTGGCGGGCAAGCCCGCCTTGGCATTGAAGCTCGCAAGATCGGTCGAGGCGAGATCGAGCACGATGCGGCGGCCGAAGCCAGCCTGCGGATCGAGCACGAAGTTGCGCGAAACCTCGACGGGCTGAATGGCGTCAAGGACGACGCGATAGGTATCCGCTTCGAAACGGCCATAGCGGTAGCCGGAGACGAAGCCCTTGTGTTTGTCCGCAGGCTCCTCGACGAGACGGAAGGGCACGCCCTTCACGTCGATGACGACGCGGAAGGGGTCCGAAAGCGTGAAGACGCGGTAGTCGGCGGGGACGTCGCCCGACAATTCCATGACGAAGCGGGTCTGCGCTCCATGGTCGCCGATGCGGATGGAGGTGACGGCGGGGCCGCCTTCGGCGGGCGGCGCGGCAGCGGGCGCAAGCGGAACGGCCGCGCCCTCGCCGATCGCGCCGGTCGAAAGCGCATCGTTTTCCTGCTGAAGGGAGGCTTCTTCCTGCGGAAGGGAGGCTTCGCGGAGTTCCCGTTCGAGGAGATCGGCAAGATCGTCGGCTGAGACGGGGAGCGCCGGGAAGCCAGCGAAAAGGCAAACGGCCAGAACCAGGCCGAAGCCTGCCGCCATCCCCCGCGCGATCTTCCGGTGAAATCCCATAATACCCGCCGCCTTATCCCTCGCGACCTGCCCGATCCGCCTGTTTCTCGCGGCTCCGAACGGTCCGGACGGGGTCCGGGAGAACGCCACATTGACCGGCCTGACGGCCTGCCTGCGGGGCCCGTGCCCCGGCGACGCCCACCGCTGCAAATCCGGAGGCGGCAGATGAGTGCCAAATGAAGCACTCAAATCAGTAATGCACTGAGATTACTCTAGAAATGGTTACTTCGTCCAAAATTTACGAAGTTTCAACGGGTAGAATGGTTAATAACGGAACAGACAAGGGTTCCGACATGCCCTGCCATGCCGCTTGCCAAATCAGAGCGGCAAAAGGTAAAAACGGTCACCGCCGGTGAAGCTCCCCACGAAGGGTGTCCGGCGCACCGCCCCGGACCTTACGTTCCAGGCGGCTCCACGAATTCGGGCGACCCGTCGCGCAGCGGCCTGACCTCCCCAGGGAGGGATGCCGGTAGCGGACAGCGCGAGCCCGGCGATTTCCACGAAAGGCGCTGTCCACTCACGGGCGCCGCCCGGTAACCGCCAAACGCGCATTCGAAAGTTACATGCTCGCCCACCCGGCTTATCGCCCGGCTCAGGCAAGCCCGCCGGCACCCGGCGCCTTGAGGGGTGCACCAAAGGTAGAGATGCACGACGCAGTCAGACAGCACACCGACCGGCCTATGGCCCGGGCATTTGCCCGGACAGGCTCCGGAACGGATGCGCCTCCGGCCGCGCGCGGTGTCCCCACCCATTCATTGCTTTCATTCCAGACCCCGTCCTCGTCCGCCGCGGCGCGCCTTACCGGTGCCGGCACGACCGACAGGACCCAAACAAGCGGCGCACCCGCGCGAACTCCCGCCAGCATGAAGATGCGGCGGCCTTCGCGCGACGGACTGCGCCACGGAGACGTTCCATATGGGAAAGAAAATGCTGATCGACGCGGCCCACCCCGAGGAAACCCGGGTGGTGGTCGTAAGCGGCAACCGCGTTGAAGAATTCGACTTCGAGTCAGAGAACAGGAAACAGCTTCGAGGAAATATCTATCTTGCCAAGGTGACGCGCGTGGAGCCCTCGCTCCAGGCAGCCTTCATCGAATATGGCGGTAACAGGCACGGTTTCCTCGCCTTCAGCGAAATCCACCCCGACTATTACCAGATCCCGGTCGCGGACCGCGAAGCCCTGCTGAAACAGCAGGCCGACGAAGCACGCCGCGAGCAGGAAGAAGACGAGGAAGACGAAGACGCGTCCGAGACGGAAGCGGCGCAGGCGAAGGCGGGTGCCGAAGAGGGCGACGACGAGGCCGAGGAAAACGGGACCGCGCCGGAGAAGGGCGAGACCGAGACCGTGCTTTCCGACGAGACGGTCGAGTCCGTCGGCGCGGAAGACGCGATGGAGGAAGCCGCGCCGCGCAAGCAGCGGATCAACTATCGCTCCTACAAGATCCAGGAAGTCATCAAGCGCCGGCAGATCCTGCTGGTGCAGGTCGTGAAGGAAGAGCGCGGCAACAAGGGCGCGGCGCTGACCACCTATCTGTCGCTCGCCGGACGCTATTGCGTGCTGATGCCGAACACGGCGCGCGGCGGCGGCATCTCCCGCAAGATCACGGTGGCGGCCGATCGCAAGAAGCTGAAGGGCATCGCCGAGTCGCTGGACGTGCCGGAAGGCATGGGCCTCATCGTTCGCACGGCGGGCGCGAAGCGCACCAAGGCCGAAATCAAGCGCGACTACGAATATCTGCTGCGGATGTGGGAGAGCGTGCGTGAGCTGACGCTCAAATCGACCGCCCCCACCCTCGTCTATGAGGAAGGCAGTCTCATCAAGCGTTCGATCCGCGATCTCTACGACAAGGACATCGACGCCATCCAGATCGAGGGCGACGAGGGCTACAAGGAAGCGAAGAACTTCATGCGCATGCTCATGCCGAGCCATGCAAAGAACGTTCAGCCCTACAAGGAAAAGCAGCCGCTCTTCCAGAAATTCCAGGTGGAGCAGCAACTCGACGCAATGCTGAACCCGACCGTGACGCTGAAGTCGGGCGGCTATATCGTCATCAATCCGACGGAAGCTCTCGTTTCGATCGACGTGAACTCGGGCCGCTCCACGAAAGAGCGCAATATCGAGCAGACGGCGCTGAAAACGAACCTCGAAGCGGCGGAAGAAATTTCGCGGCAGATGCGGCTGCGCGACCTTGCGGGCCTCATCGTGATCGACTTCATCGACATGGACGAGAACCGCAACAACCGCGCGGTGGAACGCAAGCTCAAGGATTGCCTGAAGACGGATCGAGCCCGTATCCAGGTCGGGCGGATCAGCCATTTCGGCCTTCTCGAAATGTCGCGCCAGCGCATGCGCTCCGGCGTGCTGGAGGGATCGACCGTGATCTGTCCGCATTGCGCGGGCACGGGCCTCGTGCGGTCCGTCGAGTCGATGGCGCTGCATGTGCTGCGCGGCGTCGAGGCGGAGGCAATCAAGGGCCGGGCGGCCGCCTTCACCGTGAAGGTTCCCGCGGAAGTCGCGATCTATATTCTGAACCAGAAGCGCGCCAACCTGCTCGATGTCGAGGAGCGCTACGGCACGTCGGTCTTCATCGAGGCCGATGCGACGCTGGCGGGCTCCGACCACAAGATCGAACCGGCCGAAGCGCGCGCGCTTACCCGCACGCGGCCTGCGCAGGGCGCGATCAACATCGAGAGTGGTTATACCGAGGACGAGGAAGAACCCGTCGTCGAGGAAATCGACGAGGAGGAAGCCGAAGAGACGAGCGCCGACGCCAAAGCCGGTGACGGCAAGGAAGACGGACAGCCACGCCGCAAGCGCCGCCGCCGCAAGCGCCGCCCCGCCGGCGAGGGCGATACGGCACGCGAGGCAAACGGCAGCGAAGACGAAGCAGAGGCGGGAGCCGCCGATGCCGAGACGTCCGGCGAGGAAGACGAGGCAGAGGCCGCGCGCGCCGATGGCGAGCAGACCGAACTCGGCGAAGACGGGCTGCCGCGCAAGCGCCGCCGCCGCGGACGCCGGGGCGGACGCCGCAACCGCCGCAGGCCGGAGGATGGTTCCGCCGAGGGCGCGGAAGATTCGGGCCCGGATGCGATTGCCGGAGACGACGAAGAGGAAGGCCTGCTGCTCGAAGGGGCGCTGGAAGACCCGCTCGCGGCCGGCGAGGCGCCCGTTCTCCTGTCCTATTCGCGCAGCGAACTGGAAGCGGAAGATCAATCCGAGGACGACGAGGAAAGCTGGGACGCCGAGGCCGCCATGGAAGGCGCCTATGGCGATCAGGAAAAGCTCGCCGAGGCGGAAATCGAAGCCGATGACGAGATAGAGAAGGAAGACATCCGCGAGACGGCGGAGGCCGAAGAAGCCGAAGAGCCGGAAGAAGAGGACGTCTCCGAAGACGCAGTCGAAATGGCGGAAGCGGATGCCGACGTTCCCCCGATCCGCGAGGCACGCGAGGACAACCGGCCGGACCAGCCGACAAGGCGCGGCTGGTGGCAACGGCGCTGAAGCGTCGCGTCCCGAGAAGAAATGCAAAAGGCCCGGAGAGAACTCCGGGCCTTTTCGTTTTCAGCGATCATGCGAGTTCGTCAGGAGCCCGCGATGCCGGTCGCCGCCATGCCATTGCCGGCGGGGTTGATGGCAAAGCCGCAGGAACCCGATGCTATGCCGTCCGGACAGACGATGGCGTTGGCGGGCGAGCGCATATCGGCCGGGCCGTTCGCGAGTGCGGCGCTTGCCGCCTCGATCGTCTGCGCGTTGCGTCCGACGTACTGGATGGCGGCAGCGCCCTTCGGCGCGCCGGCGCCCGCGCCACTGAGGCGGACATATTCGCCGCTCGCGCCGGTGACGATGACGGGCGCGAGGAAGGCCGATGCCAGGCCCACCACGGGCTGCGAGGGGCTGGCGGCGAGAATGACGCCCGTGCCCTCCGCGACCTCAGCCGAACCGAAGGCGCCGTTCATCGTGACGGCGCAGGCGACCGCGCCTCCCGCCCCGTCGATGGCGGCAAAGGCGGTGGAGCCGAAGTCGCGTTCGATATCGGCAGGTGCGCCGAGCTGGATCGCTGTGCGTTGTGCGATCCCGGCAAGTTCGCCGGGACCTGCATTGCCGAGGTTCGACCAGAGCGCAGCGCCAAAGGCGCCCGCGCCGAGCGATCCGGCTGGGAGCCACGCTTTCGAGGTGCCCATGTCCACGGACTGGGCGGCGACAAGTTCGGGGCGATAGTTGCGGAGATCCTGGATGGAGAGCGCACCGCCTGCCTTGGCGGACGCCTCGACGAGGCGCTGCGCCGTCTGACCGGAATAGAAGCCGCCGATACCCTGGCTGCGCACCTGGGCGAGCGTCGCCGCGAGATGGATACGCGTCACGGTATCGAGTTCGCCGGCGATGGCGCCCTTGCCGTTCGAAAACATCTTCTTCAGCGCGGGCGAGGCACCGATGACCGACGCCGCGCCGGCGAGTTGGCGGGCGGTGGCGCGCGAAACAGGCGTGCCCGTCGCCGCGAGACGCTCGGCGGGGGCGACCAGCGAGCCCCAGGGAAGCTTGCCATAGCGCGAATGAATGAGCGCGAAGCCGCGGATGTTGCCGGGAACGGCGATGGGGCCGCCGCCTGCCGGATTGCGCGTGAGGAAGGAAACGGTGTCGACGGTCTTCTTGCCCGCTTCATGCACGAGGCAGACGCCGCCGCCGCCAAGGCCGGCGGCCGCGGGATAAGTTACCGAAAGACCGAAATAGACGGCGGCCGCGGCATCGGCTGCATTGCCGCCCTGCTCCAGCACCTGGCGAGCGAGCAGCACCGCCGAGGGCTCATCCGCAATGACGGCACCAGCGAACCAGGGATCGCGCGTGTCGGTCGCGACCTGTCCTGCGGTCGTGAGTCGCGCGCGGCGGTCCGCCGCCGTTTCAACGCCGTGGCTCACCGCCGTCAGGCCGACCGGATCCCTCGGCCCTTCATCCGCGCAGGCCGACAGGCCCAGAATTACGGCGAATGCTGCCAGCGTCACTCCCGTGCGGCGCGTGCGACCCTCATAATTTAACCACATTCCGGCGCTTCTCCTGATGTTCGACATATCGGCTTTCGTCCGGCGCCGGATTCAGCAATCAGCGCCGTTTCCTGTATGATGGGCATCGCTCACATTATCGTGCGGCCTGGCGAGATTGACGGGGTTGGACCCCACCCCTACCGTTTAGTCGCGACATGCCCATAACGTCAACGCGGGCGCCGGACCGCCGCAAAAAATCCCGCAAAAAACGGCGGGTGGGCGAGAGTGGCGCGAAAAGGGCCGCCGGGGAAGGAAAAGCGGAGCGGCAAGGCTCCGGGAAAATGGGTAAAAGGGGCTATTGGCCTCTGCAAACGGGTTTAACGAGACATGTCATTCATGGATACCGGCGCGAATGCCGGCCTGAAGGCCGCCCTGAGAGGGGGGCTGCGCGCTCTTTGCGCCCTGACCTTGGGCGCGGCGATGAGCCTCAACGCCGCCCTGCCCGCGGCGGCACAAGGCCGCATCTCGATCATCAGCGATGCCGAAACGGAAGCCATGCTGCGGGAATATTCCGATCCCGTGTTCCTGGCTGCGGGAATCGATCCCGGCGCGGTGAAAATCCATCTCGTGAACGACAAGAACCTCAACGCCTTCGTGGCGAACGGGCAGCAGCTCTTCGTGCATACCGGCCTCATCACCATTGTGGATACGCCCTCGGAACTCATCGGCGTGATCGCGCATGAAACGGGGCACATGGCGGGCGGACATCTCGTGAAGCGGCGCGAGGAATTCGAGAGCATGGGCATGCCGGTGATCGCCTCGATGATCCTGGGCGTGGGCGCGATCGCCGCCGGCCAGGGCGATGCGGGCATGGCGCTCATCATGGGCAGCCAGCACATCGCGACACGGAGCCTGCTCGCCTTCACGCGCGAACAGGAAGCAAGCGCCGACCAGGCGGGCGCGACCTTCCTGCAGCGCTCGGGGCAATCCGGCAAGGGCATGCTCGACCTCTTCTCGTCGATGCGCGACCAGGAATTGCTGACCGCAAACCGGCAGGACCCTTATGCGCGTTCGCATCCGATGTCCGGCGCGCGCCTCGCGGCGCTCGAAGAGCGCGTGAAGGTCTCACCCTATTTCGACAAGCGGGATTCGCCCGCACGCCTCCACGCCTTCAAGATGGTGCAGGCGAAACTGTTCGGCTTTCTCGACGACCCGTCCGTCACGTTCAACCGCTATCCGCCGGCCGACAAGAGCGACTATGCGCTTTATGCGCGCGCCGTCGCCTATCATCGCACCGGACAACTCGACAAGGCGCTCGCCGAACTCGGGCCGCTCCTCGAGAACCAGCCGAACAACCCTTACGTCTGGGAAGTGAAGGGGCAGATCTATTTCGAGAGCGGCAAGGTGGAAGAGGCGATCAGCGCCTATCGCAAATCCGTGGAGCTGAAGCCCACGGACGAGCAGCTTCATCTCGGCCTCGGCCGGGCGCTGCTGGCGCGCGAGGACCCGGACTCGACGCGGGAAGCGATCCGGCACCTGCAGATCGCGACGAAGAGCGGCGAGCAGGCCTTCGGCTATTACCAGCTTTCGATCGGCTATGGGCAGCTCGACGACATCGGCATGGCGGAGCTTTCGGCTGCGCAATATTACGATGCGCTCGGCGCCGTGGGCGAAGCGAAGGCCCACGCCATGCGCGCGCAGAAGCTTCTCAAGAATGGCAGCCCCGAATGGCTGCGCGCCCAGGACATCGCCATGCAGCAGCCGCCGCAGCGCGGATGACCGCCCTTTCCCTTCTCCAGACGAAGAGTCCCATGTATTCAAGTTTTCAACTTCCGCTCGCCGCGCTTTTTCTTTTCCTTGTCTCCTGGTCCGCACCCGCCGTGGCCGCCGAGCGCTTCGACGCGAAGGACAAGGCCGCGATCGAGACCATCATCCACGACTATCTCGTCGAGAATCCCGAAGTGCTGGTGAAGGCCTTCGAGACCCTCGAACGGCGCCAGGAAGTGGCGAAGCTCGCCGAAACGCAGGCGGCGGTCGAGAAGCACCGGAAGGCGATCTACGACGATCCGGGCGACTATGTGGCCGGGAACCCGGACGGCGACGTCACGCTTGTCGAGTTCTTCGACTACCAGTGCGGCTACTGCAAGCGGAGCTTCAAGCCGCTGATGGATTTCGTGGAGAAGGACGGCAATATCCGGCTCGTGCTGAAGGAGTTCCCCATCCTCGGCCCCAACTCGCTGCTGGCGACGAAGGCCGCCATCGCCGCGAAGAAGCAGGGCCGCTATTTCGACATGCATCGCGCGCTCTATGAACACAAGGGCGAACTCGACGAAGACACCATCATGGCGATCGCGAGCGATGCCGGGCTCGACATGGCCATGCTCAAGAAGGACATGGGCGAGCCGGCGATCCAGGACCAGGTGAGCCGCACCTACCGGCTTGCCGAACAGCTGGGCGTCGACGGCACGCCAGCCTTCGTCGCCGGCGGCACGATGTATCCGGGCGCCGTCGACGAGGCCCGGCTCGAAGGCATGATCCAGCAAGCGCGCGGAAGCTGAGGCAGTTCTCACCTCCGGTCAGCGGTCCGCCCGACCGCAATGCCGCGCCAAGGGGCGCGCGCAACCTTTTAACTCGAACGAAAAGGCCCCTCTCCGGGGCAAGGTAACATGCATACAAAGATCAACGAATTTGCCGCTCACTGCGCGCGGTATCGCAAACCGGACCTGCTGCGCGCCGCATGGCAGATCGTCACCACGGCCGTTCCCTTCATCGCGCTTTCGGCGGCGATGTATCTCAGCCTTCACGTCGGTTACTGGCTGACGCTGCTGCTGGCGATACCGCTGGCGGGATGCGCGCTGCGCTTCTTCATCATCCAGCACGATTGCGGACACGGCTCGTTCTTCGCGTCGAAGCGGGCGAACGACATTACCGGACGCCTTGTCAGCGTGCTGACGATCACGCCCTACGCCTATTGGCGGCGGCTGCATGCGCTGCACCATGCCTCGTCGGCCAATCTCGACCGGCGCGGCTATGGCGACATCAACACGCTGACGACCGACGAATACCGGGCGCTGACGCCGATGCGCCGCCTCGCCTATCGCATCTACCGGCATCCGGCCTTCCTGCTCATAATCGGCGGGCCGGTTCACTTCCTGCTGCTGCAACGCCTGCCGCTCACGCTCAGACAGCCCGCCTGGCAGATGTGGAGCAGCGTGATGTCCCACAATCTCGCGATCCTCGCCTTCTACGGCACGCTGCTGATTCTGCTCGGCTGGATCAATTTCTCGGTGATGGTGGTGCCGGTGCTGGTGGCCGCCGCCGCGATGGGCGTCTGGCTTTTCTATGTGCAGCACCAGTTCGAGAACACGAACTGGGACAAGACCGAGAACTGGGACCGCAGCAGCGGCGCGCTCAATGGCAGCTCCTATTACGTGCTGCCGCGCGTGCTCGGCTGGTTCACGGGCAATATCGGACTGCATCATATCCACCATCTGTGCAGCCATATCCCGAACTACCGCCTGCAGGAATGCCTCGACGCGATGCCGGAACTGAAGACGATCAACAGGCTGACCATCATGGAAAGCCTCAAGGGCGCGTCGCTGGCGCTGTGGGACCCGGAGAGCCGCAAGCTGGTGGGGTTTCAGGGCGTGTAAGCAATCGGGAGGGCCGCGATGAAAAAGATCGAACTCGATGCCTATGGCGTGCCGGAAGACGTCGCGCGCTGCGTGGAGGCGCCGGATGCGGGCGCGCCCTCCCCTGGCGAAGTCGTGTTCGACGTCATCGCCTTTCCGATCAACCCGGCCGATATCGGGTTTTGCCGCGGCACCTACCGCATCAAGCCGCCGCTGCCCGCGACGCCGGGGGCGGAATGCGTCGGCCGTGTCCGCGCGGTGGGCGACGGCGTCACCCATGTGAAGCCGGGCGACCTCGTCATCAATCTCGCGCGCGAGAACTGGGCGTCGGAGCGGCGCGTGAAGGCGGAGGACGCGGTGCCGATCCCCGCCGGCCTCGACCTCCGCCAAGCGGCGATGCTGCGTATCAACCCGCCGACGGCGCTGCTGCTTCTCTCTGACATCGTGGATCTGAAACCCGGCGACTGGGCGATCCAGAACGTCGCGAATTCCGCCGTGGGCCGCCTCGTCATCACGCTGGCGAAGGCGCGCGGCCTGCGCATGGTGAACGTGACGCGGCGCGACGATGTGTTTCCCGAGTTGACGGCGCTCGGCGCCGATATCTGCCTCACCGACGGACCGGACCTCGCCGGCCGTGTGCGCGAAGCGACAGGCGGCGCGTCGATCCCGCTCGGGCTCGATGCGGTGTCCGGCGAGGCGACGGCGCGGATCGCGGCGTGCCTGCGCGACGAAGGCACCGTCTGCACCTATGGCGGCATGTCGGGCGCGGCGCCCGCCGTCACCGTTGCCGATCTCGTCTTCCGGGGCGTGACCTTTACCGGCTTCGTGCTCGGGCGCTTCCTGGCGCGGCGTTCGGCGGCGGAGATCAGGGCGATCTATGCGGAGCTCGCGGAACAGATGCGGAAGGGCACGATCCATGCGCCGGTCGACAGCGTCTATGCGATCGAGGATATCCGCGAGGCATTGATCCGGGCACAGACGGGCGGACGGCACGGGAAGGTGCTGGTGAGCCCGGGTGGTGAGGTGAAGTGAAGAATTCTTAGTCTTCTAGTTGGTCCAATCAGATTCGAGGCGCAACACCATTTTTTATTGTCTCCTCTAATACATTGCGCTTCCAAACAATTCCCAACTGAGCTTTAAACTCGTCCGCACCTAAGCGACCAGAATAAACGCCCAACACCACATCCTTTATCGCGTACAGGTAAGGTTGTGTATTTGCGCCATCTTTCATGGTCACGTGAGTTCCAACAACTACGTGTCTGGCAATTACGACCGAACCTGACATACCGGAGCGAGAGGCAGTGTCCACATATATACAAGGTACGCCATTTGGGTCATACGAGGGTTCTGTCGCAACAGAGCCCTTTTTCCAGATCGGCGTTGGCACGTTGCTGAGGAGACCCAGCGGAAACCCCAGAATAAAGACCTCCTGTGAAGGAGTAGATTCCAACACTGCGTCTGCTTCAATAACATTTACGCAGTTTATTTGCAGACCGCGAACCACTTCGGAAACGTCGATGACGGCAATGTCGACTGCTCGACCAAGACGAGGATGCTCGAGCCACCGGGGTCGTGAAAAATCAAACTCGCAAAGGACTGCTTTTTTAGGAACGACGCTTAAAGAATAAAATCCACTCTTGTCTTCGTCACCGTCTTTTCTAAAGCACGTGAAGATCAGTCTGTCGGGACGTCCACCCGTATTCGATATTGGCTGGTCCGTCGAGGGATTGAGGCCGGAAAAGTTATGCCAATTGGAAACGAGAAAAATTTTCTCCGCGTGTGTCCAGAAAAAACCTGAACCGGAAGAGAGTTTCTGGTCACCAAAATACATTTCGATATAGGATGTAGCAAACGTCCACGGATTTCCAATAAAGCTCATCAATATCTCCGTGCCACGTATCACGTGCGACTAAATAAGAAGTCGACGGCAATTTGACAAGCATGGTCAAGCTCAGACTGAATAATTCAAATCGAACGGGACGTCATTGACCCGCGTGAAGCAATCCACTTTTGCTTGCAGGCCTTGGATTGCGTCGGCCCTTCAGGCCTCGCAATGACGTGGAAAGGTTGAGGCTAAATCAGCCCACCCATCGGCGAACTCGGCTCCGCATACATCTTCTTCGGAATCCGACCCGCGAGATAAGCGAGGCGGCCAGCCTCGACCGCTAGTTTCCTCGCGCGGGCCATCTTGATTGGGTCTTTTGCTTCGGCAATCGCCGCGTTCATCAGCATGCCGCCGACGCCGAGTTCCATGGCGATGGCGGCGTCCGACGCCATGCCGACGCCCCCATATCCCGCCTCATCCCCTCTTTTATATTGCGCCGCAGCATAATCCGGTCTAACAAGCGGCATCGTCTCAGGACCCGCCGCAAGGCCGGGTGGCTCTTCCGGCCGCCGACCCGCCGGACAACCCCAGGCACCCTCATCTCCCGTTCGCGCGGCACCCGCCGGTTCCGCGCCTGTCCCTCTTGTTGCGGAATTCCTCCTTGTTGCGTTTTTCCATGCTTTCTCTCGACGCCTATCGCCAGCAATGGTTCGGCAATATTCGCGGCGATGTGCTCGCCGGTCTCGTCGTCGCGCTGGCTCTCATTCCCGAAGCCATCGCCTTTTCGATCATCGCGGGCGTCGATCCGAAGGTCGGACTCTATGCGTCCTTTTCCATCGCGGTGATCGTCGCGATCGCGGGCGGGCGGCCCGGCATGATCTCCGCCGCGACGGCGGCGACCGCCGTGCTGATGGTGACGCTGGTGCGCGACCACGGGCTCGAATATCTGCTCGCGGCGACGGTGCTTGCGGGGCTCATCCAGATTGCCGCGGGCTTCCTCAAGCTCGGCTATGTGATGCGCTTCGTTTCGCGCTCGGTGATGACGGGCTTCGTGAATGCGCTCGCGATCCTGATCTTCATGGCGCAACTGCCGGAACTGATCGGCGTGCCATGGCTCACCTATGCAATGGTCGCGGCGGGGCTCGGCATCATCTACCTTTTCCCGATGCTGACGAAGGCCGTCCCCTCTCCGCTTGTCTGCATCGTCGTGCTGACGGCGGCGGCCATCTATTTCGGCTTCGATGTGCGCACCGTCGGCGACATGGGCGAACTGCCGTCCACCCTTCCCGTCTTCCTGCTGCCGCAGATACCGTTCACGCTCGAAACGCTCATGATCGTCCTGCCTTATTCGGCGGCGGTGGCGGCGGTGGGCCTGCTCGAGTCGCTGATGACGGCCACCATCGTCGACGACCTGACGGATACGCCGAGCGACAAGAACCGGGAATGCATCGGCCAGGGCCTCGCGAACACGGCAACGGGCTTCATCGGCGGCATGGCCGGTTGCGCGATGATCGGCCAGTCGATCATCAACGTGAAATCGGGCGGACGCGGGCGGCTCTCGACCTTCTGCGCGGGCATCTTCCTGCTGTTCATGATCGTGGTGCTGGGCGACTGGGTGAAGCAGATCCCGATGGCAGCCCTCGTCGCCATCATGATCATGGTGTCCATCGGCACGTTCAGCTGGTCGTCGATCCGCAATCTGCGCCATCATCCCCGAAGCTCTTCCGCCGTGATGCTCGTAACGGTCGTCACCGTCGTCTTCACGCATAATCTCGCCATCGGCGTTCTCGCGGGCGTGCTTCTTTCCGGCCTCTTCTTTGCCTGGAAGATCGCGCAGATATTCCGCGTGACCTCGACGCTGTCGGAAGACGGGCGCGAGCGGGTCTATGTCGTCGAAGGGCAGATATTCTTTGCCTCGTCGGACGATTTTCTGGCCAGCTTCGATTTCAGGGAAGCGCTGGAGCGCGTCGTCATCGACGTCAGCCGCGCGCATATCTGGGATATATCGAGCGTCGCCGCGCTCGACATGGCGGTGCTGAAGTTCCGGCGCGACGGCGCAACGGTCGAGATCGTCGGGCTCAACGAAGCGAGCGAAACCATCGTCGACAGGCTCGCCATTCACGACAAGCCCGGCGCGCTCGAAAAGCTGATGGGGCATTGAGGGAGGAATGGAAATGACGAAGAAAATCCTCGCGCTGGTGGACGGCTCGATCTATTCGCACAGCGTCTGCGAGAATGCCGGCTGGATCGCCGCGCGCACGGGCGCCAGCGTCGAGCTCATGCATGTGCTCGGGCGCCGCGAGGGAACGGACGCCTCCGACCTCAGCGGCAGCATCGCGCTCGGGGCGCGCAGCGCGCTTCTGGAGGAACTCACCCGGCTCGACGAGCAGCGGGCGAAGCTGCAGCAGCAGCGCGGCCGCGCCATCCTCGAAGACGCGAAGGCGGTGCTCACGGAAGCGGGCGTGAGCGCGGTGACGACGCGGCTTCGCATCGGCGACATTCTGGAGACGGTGGCGGAAGCGGAAGCCGAGGCCGACATGCTGGTGATCGGCAAGCGCGGCGAGGCGGCGGATTTTGCGAAGCTGCATCTCGGCTCGAATATCGAGCGCATCGTGCGGGCAAGCCACAAGCCGGTCTTCATTGCGGCGCGCGGCTTTCGCGAGCCAATGCGCCTGCTCATCGCCTTCGATGGCGGGCCTAGCAGCCTGAAGGCCGCGGCCTATTGCGCGGAGAGCCCGCTTTTCGCCGGGCTCGAATGCCATTTGCTCATGGCGGGCGAAAACACGCCGGAGCGGCGGCGCAAGCTCGACGAGGCGGCGGCGCTGTTCGCTTCCGCCGGGCGCGAGGCGAAGGCTTTTGTCGCAAGCACGGTGCCGGAAGCCGCCATCGCCGATCATGCCGAGGCGCAGGAGATCGATCTTCTCGCGATGGGCGCCTATGGCCATTCGCGCATCCGCAGCCTCATCATCGGCTCCACCACCACGGAGATGATCCGTTCGTGCAAAATCCCGGTGATGCTGTTCCGCTGAAGCTAGATCAGCCCGCCCATCGGCGATGAGGGATCGGCGTAGAGCTTCTTCGGCATGCGGCCCGCGAGGTAAGCGAGGCGGCCCGCTTCCACGGCGAGTTTCATCGCGCGGGCCATCTTGATCGGGTCTTTGGCTTCGGCGATCGCCGTGTTCATCAGCACGCCGTCGCAGCCGAGTTCCATCGCCACGGCGGCGTCGGACGCCGTGCCGACGCCTGCATCGACCAGCACCGGCACTTTCGACTGCTCGACGATGAGGCGGATGTTGATCGGGTTCTGGATGCCAAGGCCCGAGCCGATGGGCGCGGCCAGCGGCATGATCGCGCAGCAGCCCATGTCTTCGAGCTTCTTCGCCATGATCGGGTCGTCGGTGCAATAGACCATGACCTCGAAACCGTCCTTCAGCAGCGCTTCGGCGGCGCGCAGCGTTTCGATCATGTCGGGATAGAGCGTCTTCCGGTCGCCCAGCACTTCGAGCTTCACGAGGTTCCAGCCGCCGGCCTCGCGCGCGAGGCGGAGCGTGCGCACCGCGTCTTCCGCCGTGTAGCAGCCGGCCGTGTTCGGCAGGTAGATCACCTTCTTCGGATCGATGTAGTCGACGAGCATGGGCTCGTTCGGATTGGTGACGTTCACGCGGCGCACGGCGACGGTGACGATCTCCGCGCCCGCCGCTTCCACGGCCGCCGCGTTCTGCGCGAGGTCCTTGTATTTGCCCGTGCCGACGATGAGGCGCGACTTGAGCCTGCGGCCCGCCACGACGAATTCATCGCCGCCTGCCGCCTGTTCCGTCACGCGCGCTGCCGCTTCCGTCACTCTGCTAACTCCAGGTTAGGGGCTTAACCGCCGCCGACAAAATTCACGATCTCGATGCGGTCACCCTCGGCGAGCGCAACCTGCCCATAGGCCGAGCGCGGCACGATTTCGAGATTGCGTTCCACCGCTATCTTCTGAGGCTTGAGGCCGAAGCTCTCGACAAGGCCGAGCACCGTCATCGGGGCCTCGACCTCGCGCATCTCGCCGTTCACCGTGAGCTTCATACTGTCCTTAACGCCTCTCCGTTGGCCGGATAATGGGTGAGGGGAAGGCGGAGTTCAAGGCGGGACGCGCGCTCCCCGCCCCTCCCCCGACGGCACCCTCAAACCCTTGGGCCGACAAGGCTTTTACTGGCAGGGCGAGTTGCGTATAAAAGAGGCCGAGATTCGGGGGCAAAGAGCGGCTTCAAGGGGACCACATTTTCGCCCTTTTGCCGCCCGATACGTTCCCCTCCCTGAAGCGTGCTCACGCGCCCGAGACGAAAGCCCTCGACCCGATGGCCAAATCCAGCTCCAAAGCGGCGGCAAAGCCGGTGTTCGTGCTCAACGGGCCGAACCTGAACCTGCTGGGCCAGCGGGAGCCGGAAATCTACGGCTCGACGACGCTTGCCGATATCGAGGCGCAGGTGAAAGCGCGGGCGAAGGCACTCGGCCTCAACGTCATCTGCCGCCAGTCGAACCATGAGGGCGAGCTTGTGGACTGGATCCACGAGGCGCGCGAGATGGCGTCCGGCGTCATCCTCAATGCGGGCGCCTATTCGCATACGTCCATCGCGATCCACGACGCGCTCGCGACGCTCGACATTCCGGTGATCGAGGTGCACATCTCGAACGTCTACAAGCGCGAGAGCTTCCGCCACCATTCGACCATTTCATCCGTCGCCACAGGCGTCATCTGCGGCCTCGGCACGATTGGCTACGAGCTCGCGCTCGAAGCCGTGAAGAGCAAGCTGTCACAAAAGTAAACCGCAAGAGGGTCCCCGCGCCTTGGCAACGAAGCAACAGCCCCCGAAGGCCATCCAGAACGGCAAGTCCGCGAGTAAACAGGAAAGCAAGAAGAGCGAGATGAGCAAAGCAGGCGTCGACCAGGAACTGATCCGGCAACTGGCCGCCCTCCTCACGGAGACGGACCTCAGCGAAATCGAGATCGAGACGGACGGGCTGAAGCTGCGCGTGGCGCGGCAGGTCGCGCAGGCGGTGACGCATGTCGCGGCTCCGGCCCCGGCGGCGCATGCGCCCGCGGCGGCTCCAGCGGCGGCCGAGGCCGCGTCCCATCCCGGCGCCGTCAACTCGCCGATGGTCGGCACGGCCTATCTCGCGCCCGAGCCCGGCGCAGCCGTGTTCGCGCAGGTCGGCCAGCAGATCAGCGAGGGGCAGACCGTTCTCATCATCGAGGCGATGAAGACGATGAACCATATTCCGGCGCCGCGGTCCGGCAAGCTCACCGCCGTTCTCGTCGATGACGGGCAGCCGGTCGAGTTCGGCGAACCGCTCTTCGTGATCGAGTAAGGACGGGCCGCCGCGCATGTTCGAAAAGGTCCTCATTGCAAACCGCGGCGAAATCGCGCTGCGTGTCCATCGCGCCTGCCGCGAAATGGGCATCAAGACGGTCGCGGTCCATTCGACGGCGGATGCGGACGCGATGCATGTCCGCCTCGCGAATGAAAGCGTGTGCATCGGCCCCGCGCCCGCGAGCGAAAGCTATCTGAACATTCCGGCGATCATCTCGGCCTGCGAGATCACGGGCGCGGACGCGGTTCATCCCGGCTATGGCTTCCTGTCGGAGAACGCGAAGTTTGCCGACATTCTGGCTGCCCATGGCATCACCTTCATCGGGCCGAGCGGCGACCATATCCGCCTGATGGGCGACAAGATCCAGGCGAAGATCACGGCGAAGAAGCTCGGCATTCCCTGCGTGCCGGGTTCGGACGGCGCGATCCGCACCGACGAGGAGGCCTACAAGGTCGCCGAGGAGACCGGCTATCCCGTGCTCGTGAAGGCGGCGGCGGGCGGCGGCGGACGCGGCATGAAGGTTGCGCGCTCGAAGGGCGAGCTCTCCTCCGCGCTGTCGACGGCACGGGCGGAGGCCAAGGCCGCCTTCGGCGACGACTCGCTCTACATGGAAAAATATCTCGGCCAACCGCGCCATATCGAAGTGCAGGTGATTGCCGATTCACACGGCAATGTGGCGCATCTGGGCGAGCGCGACTGCTCGCTGCAGCGGCGCCACCAGAAGGTGCTGGAGGAATGCCCCTCGCCCGCGCTCAACGCGCAGCAGCGCGACGAGATCGGCGGCATCGTGTCGCGCGCCATCAAGGGGCTCGGCTATCTCGGCGTCGGCACGGTCGAGTTCCTCTATGAGGACGGGCAGTTCTTCTTCATCGAGATGAACACGCGCCTGCAGGTGGAGCATCCGATCACCGAAGCCGTCACCGGCATCGACCTCGTGCGCGAGCAGATTCGCATCGCCGCCGGCCTCGAGATGAGCTTCCGGCAGGAGGACGTCGAGTTCAGCGGCCACGCCATCGAGTGCCGCATCAACGCGGAAGATGCCAAGACCTTCGCGCCCTCGCCGGGGACCATCAAGGATTTCCACACACCGGGCGGCCTTGGCGTGCGCGTCGACAGCGCGGTCTATTCGGGCTACCGCATTCCGCCCTATTACGACAGCCTGATCGGCAAGCTGGTGGTGAGCGGGCGGAACCGCAACGAATGCCTGATGCGGCTGCGCCGGACGCTGCACGAGTTCGTCATCGACGGGATCAAGACGACGATCCCGCTCTTCCAGGAGCTGGTGAACGAGCCGGATTTCATCAATGGCGAGTACCACATCCACTGGCTCGAAGACTTCCTGAAGAAGCAGCAGGGCTGACCCGCGGCGGAATACCCCATGCGCTCCGTGTAAACGGTATCGTTCGCTTCCGGGCTCGGCTAGATTCCGGCCGAAGGGCGGCGAGGGTCAGGACGTTTGCGGAAACGAGATGAGCGAGATTGACGCCGAGGTACTGCTCCGAGCCTATGCCTATGGCGTGTTTCCGATGGCGGAATCGCGCGACGATCCGCAGCTCTACTGGATCGATCCGGAAGCGCGGGGCATCCTGCCTCTCGACAAATTCCATGTTCCCAAGAGGCTGAGGCGCACGATCCGCCAGCAGCCTTTCGAGGTCCGGGTCGATACGGCTTTCCGCGAAACGATGCTCGGCTGCGCGGAAGCGTCGCCGAACCGCGACGGCACATGGATCAACGACCGCATCGTCGGGCTCTACTGCGATCTCCATTCAGCGGGGCGCGCGCATTCGGTCGAGTGCTGGCGGGAGGACCGGCTGGTGGGCGGGCTCTACGGTGTTTCGCTGGGCGCGGCTTTCTTCGGCGAGAGCATGTTCAGCCGTGCGACCGATGCGAGCAAAGTCGCGCTCGTCTATCTCGTGGCGCGGCTCATCCGGGGCGGCTACCGGCTGCTCGACACGCAGTTCGTGACGTCGCATCTCACGCAGTTCGGCGCGATGGAAATTTCGCGCGATGCATATCGCGCCCGGCTCTTCGAGGCGACGTCGCAAGAAGCCGACTTCTATTCGCTGCCGCTCGACGCGTCGCCGGAGGAAGTTTTGCAGTCCGTCACCCAGACATCGTAGACGGGGTGCTCCAGCGCGTTGAGACCGGGGCTTTCGGCGAACATCCAGCCGGAGAAAACCGGCGCCGGATGGACTTCCGTCTGCGCGGCGGGATCTGCCGCCGTCGCACCCGTGCGCTCCAATTGACGGATTTCGACATAGGCGGCTGTGCGCGGCGTCTCCTCGGGCGGGTTCTTGTCGCAGGTACGCACCAGAACCTGCAGCGAGCCGAAGGTCGTCGGCTCGTTCACCTTCGCCTCGAAGCTCGTGACGCGCGCGGTGATCTTGTCGAGGCCGCTGAAAACGGCGACGGGATATGCACCGGCAAGCGCCGGGCTTGCGCCAAGCGCGAGGAGAGCGACGCCAAGAGCCGGGGGAATGAGGAAACGCATCGGCGTTCTCCGCGTTTCGCTATTTCTCGCCCGAGCCGCTATCCGTTGCCGAGAAGACGGCCTGCCCGATCAGGCTCATCAGATCGACCGAGCCCTGGGTGAACATGATCTCACCGCCATCGGCAAGCGCGTCCTCGCTGCCGCCCGGCGTGACGGAAATGTAGCTGCCGCCGAGAAGACCTTCGCTGGTGATCTTGGCGCTGCTGTCGTCCGGCAGTTTCACGCTGGGAGCGATGTCGAGGGTCACGACGGCCTGATAGGTCTCGGGATCGAGCGACTGGCGAACCACCGTGCCGATCTTGATGCCGGAGAGGCGCACATCGGCGCCGGTCGCGAGACCGTCGACGGAACTGAACGCCGCATTGACGCGGTAGCCGGCGGCGCTGCGCATGCCCGACGTCGTGTAACCGTAGAAGAGGAAAACGGCCGCAACGGCGACGACCAGAGTGCCGATCAGCGTTTCGACGAGATTGCTTTGCATGGACGTCCCCGGATGACCCTCGATGAAGTGTTGCGCGACGCCCGGTTATTCGGGGCGCCAGGCCTTGTAGTCGCCAGTTGCCTGCGGCCGGTGGCTACCCTTGTGGAGGCTGCCCGCCGGACGATAGGCCTGCGGCGTGCCCGTGAGGTTCGGCATGTGCGGCTTCTGCCATTCGCGGGGCTGGTAGCTTTCCGCGTTGGGCGGCGTGTCCACCGTGTGATGAAGCCAGCCATGCCACTCCGGCGGGACGCAGGAGGCTTCGGCCACGCCGTTATAGATTACCCAGCGGCGCTGATAGCCGCCGATCGCCGCGCCGTCCTTCGACTCATAGTACCGGTTGCCCTGCCCGTCCTCGCCGACGAGGCGGCCCTTGCGCCAGGTGTAGAAGCGGGTGCCCATGGTCTGGCCCTGCCACCAGATGAAGATTTCCGAAAACAAACCCATGGAGATATCCCGTTGAAAGCGAGCGGCGCGTAGCCATCATAAACGCGAATCCGGCGCCGCGGGGGCCGAAAGCGGGCAGAATATGACATTGGGGAGAGGCCCGGTCCAGCTTTGAGGCGCGCCCCGGCGCGGCTATTCGAGGGCCCAGGTCGTCTGCCCGGCAACGCGCTTGCGGCGCAGCCCCTCGCGCTCATGTATCAGCATGGACTGGCGGTAGATGCCGCCTGCCCGCTCGAACTCGCGGTCGTCGGCGAGAACCCACTGGATGCGGTGGAGAAGGCTGGCTGGCGTTACCGGCTTCACGAGGAGGTGGGTGGCGCCGATCTCGAAGGCCTCGGACAGGAGGGCGCGGGAGGCATGGCCCGTCAGAACGATGATCGGCGTGAAGCAGACCGGTTCGTTGCCCACGGCGCGGATGCGGGTGATGAAGTCGCGGCCGTTCATCGGCTGCATTTCCCAGTCGGTGATGATGAGGTCGACGTCGTGAAGTTGCAGCTCGACCAGGCCGTCCGTGCCGTCGCGCGCCTGAAGAATGTCGGTGATGCCGAATGTGTGGAGCATGGTCCGCAACAACAGCCTCATGCTGCCATTGTCCTCGACCATCAGGATTTTCAGCGACTTCAGCTCCTTGCCGAACGCTGTACTCACCTCGCCCACACCGCTTCTCCACCTATTCTGGGTTTCGAGCCTTCTGCATTGGTATCAGACCGGAGGTTTCCGGACTGTTAACTTCTCGATTCGGGGACCCACCCCACCGCATCTCGTGTCAGCGATGCCTGCTACGCCTACATCTTGCGTCTTTGGCTTGACGCCCCCCGCCCATGATCCCTAGGATTTGGTTTCCCTCAGGGGAGAGGCACGAGAAACAGCGGGCACCATAAAAAGCAACGCCTGGCGACGAAAAACCTAATGGAGTCAAGCACTTAAAGCGAGACTCCAGGACGGTTCGGCGCGACGGCGAAGTGCGCCCGGAACCCAAGCCGGAGCACCGGCGAGGCTGCTTCTCACCTCCCCTCCCGAGGCACCAATTGCATACCGAAAGCCGGGGGCCAGATGCGTATCCAGCGTTGCTTCACCGTCGAGGGCCAGTCGCCTTACGAGGGCATCGAGTTCAGGACGACAGCGAGCGAAATCCGCAATCCGGATGGCTCGGTCGTGTTCAACCTGCAGGACATTCAGGTACCCGCGGAATGGAGCCAGGTGGCGTGCGACGTGCTGGCCCAGAAATATTTCCGCAAGGCGGGCGTGGCCGCCGTGCTGAAGGCGGTGCCGGAAGAGGGCGTGCCGGAATTCCTGTGGCGGCACGAGCCCGACCACGATGCGCTGGAAGCGCTACGGACGGAGGACCGCTTCGGCCCCGAACGCGACGCGCGTCAGGTTTTCGACCGGATGGCCGGCACCTGGACCTATTGGGGCTGGAAAGGCGGCTATTTCGACTCCGAAGCCGATGCCCGCGCCTTTTTCGACGAGCAGCGCTTCATGCTGGCGGCGCAGATCGCCGCGCCCAATTCCCCGCAATGGTTCAACACCGGCCTCCACTGGGCCTATGGCATCGATGGGCCCGCGCAGGGCCACTGGCGCACCGACCCGGCGACCGGCGAAACAGCGCGCACCTCGACGGCCTATGAATATCCGCAGCCCCATGCCTGCTTCATCCAGAGCGTGAACGACGATCTCGTGAACGAGAACGGCATCATGGATCTCTGGGTGCGCGAGGCGCGGCTGTTCAAATACGGCTCGGGCACCGGCTCGAACTTCTCGGACCTGCGCGGCGAGAACGAAGCGCTGTCCGGCGGCGGCAAATCCTCCGGCCTCATGAGCTTCCTCAAGATCGGCGACCGCGCCGCCGGCGCGATCAAATCCGGCGGCACGACGCGCCGCGCCGCGAAAATGGTTATCGTCGATATCGACCATCCCGATATCGAGGACTTCATCAACTGGAAGGTGACCGAGGAGCAGAAGGTTGCCGCGCTCGTCACCGGCTCGAAGATCAACCAGAAGCATCTCAACGCCATCATGCGCGCCTGCGTGAACTGCGAAGGCGCGGAGGGCGATTGCTTCGATCCGAAGAAGAACCCGGCGCTGAAGCGCGAAGTACTGGCCGCGCGCAAGGCGCATGTGCCGGAAAACTATGTCCAGCGCGTGATCCAGTTCGCAAAGCAGGGCTACACGGAGATCGACTTCCGCGTCTACGACACGGACTGGGACTCGGAAGCCTACCTCACCGTCTCGGGCCAGAACTCCAACAATACCGTGCGCGTGACGGACGATTTCCTGCGCGCCGTGGAACAAGACGAGGAGTGGTCGCTCAAGAGCCGCCTCACCGGCAAGACGACGAAGCGGCTGCCGGCGCGCGAGCTCTGGGACCAGGTCGGCCACGCCGCATGGGCGAGCGCCGACCCCGGCATCCAGTATCACACGACGATCAACGACTGGCACACCTGCCCGGCTTCGGGGCCGATCCGCGCCAGCAATCCGTGCTCGGAATACATGTTCCTCGACGACACGGCCTGCAACCTCGCCTCGCTGAACCTGCTGCAGTTCCGTGAAACGGACGGGCGTTTCGATGTCGAGGCATTCGAACATGCGGTGAAACTCTGGACCATCGTGCTCGAAATTTCGGTGCTGATGGCGCAGTTTCCCAGCCGCGAAATCGCGGAGCGCAGCTTCCGCTTCCGCACGCTCGGCCTCGGCTTCGCGAATATCGGCGGGCTGCTGATGTCCTGCGGCCTCGGCTACGACAGTCGCGAGGCGCGGGCGCTTGCCGGCGCGATCAGCGCCATCATGACGGGCGTCTCCTATGCGACCTCCGCGCAAATGGCGAAGGAGCTCGGCGCCTTCCCCGGCTTTGAAGAAAACCGCGAACACATGCTCCGCGTGATGCGCAACCATGCGCGCGCCGCGCACGGGCTCAATGGCGGCTACGAAGAAGTGAGCGTTTATCCCGTGCCGCTCGACGCGGCCTCCTGCCCGCAAGCCGACCTCGTCGACCATGCCCGCGCGTCCTGGGACCTCGCTGTCGCGATGGGCGAGCGTTACGGCTACCGCAATGCGCAGTCGACCGTCATCGCGCCGACGGGCACGATCGGCCTCGTCATGGATTGCGACACGACGGGCATCGAACCCGACTTCGCGCTGGTGAAGTTCAAGAAGCTCGCAGGCGGCGGCTATTTCAAGATCATCAACCGCGCGGTGCCGCAGGCGCTGCGCACGCTTGGCTACAGCGATGCGGCGATCGAGACGATCGTGAACTATGCCGTCGGTCACGGCACGCTAGCCAACGCGCCGGGCGTGAACCACGAGCGGCTGATGGAACGCGGCTTCACGCCTGAGAAGATCGCCGCCGTGGAAAAGGCGCTGGCGACCGCTTTCGACATCCGCTTCGCCTTCAACAAGTGGCAGATCGGCGAAGAGTTCTGCACCGGCGCTCTCGGTCTCGACGCCGATGCCATGGACGATCTCGATTTCGACATGCTGGCGGCGCTCGGCTTCACACGCCAGGAAATCGAGGCGGCGAACCTCCATGTCTGCGGCGCGATGACGCTGGAAGGCGCGCCGGGCCTCAAGGACGAGCACCTGCCCGTCTTCGACTGCGCGAACCCCTGCGGACGCATCGGCAAGCGCTATCTCTCGGTCGAGAGCCATATCCGCATGATGGCGGCGGCGCAGCCCTTCATCTCGGGCGCGATCTCCAAGACGATCAACATGCCGAACAGCGCGAGCGTCGAGCATTGCAAGGAGAGCTACATGCTTTCCTGGAAGCTCGGCCTCAAGGCGAATGCGCTCTACCGCGACGGTTCGAAACTGTCGCAGCCGCTGAATTCGCAACTTCTCGACGACGACATCGAGGAGGACGAGGAGGAGAGCGCCGTCGAAACGCTGATGGCGCAGCCCGCGCAGGAGCGTGCCCGCATCGTGGCGGAACGCGCGGCGATGGAACTCGCCGAGCGCGCGGTCTCGTCGGAGAAGACGCGCGACCGCCTGCCCGACCGGCGCAAGGGCTATACGCAGAAGGCGCTTGTCGGCGGGCACAAGGTCTATCTGCGCACCGGCGAATATGACGACGGCAAGATCGGCGAGATCTTCATCGACATGCACAAGGAAGGCGCGGCCTTCCGCTCGCTGATGAACAACTTCGCCATCGCCGTGTCGCTCGGCCTGCAATATGGCGTGCCGCTCGAGGAATATGTGGAGGCCTTCACCTTCACGCGCTTCGAGCCGGCGGGCCTCGTGCAGGGCAACGACCGGATCAAGAATGCGACATCGATCCTCGACTATGTGTTCCGCGAGCTTGCCGTTTCCTATCTCGACCGCTCCGACCTCGGCCATGTCGATCCGAAGGAACTCGCTTTCGACGCGATGGGCGACGGCGCGGACGAAGGCAAGGCGCCTGCCCTCCCCGCCTCCGCCGTGGTGAGCCCCGGCTACACGCGCAACGCGCAGATGGGCAACCTCTATCTCGTGCGTGGCGGCGCGGCGGCGGAAGCGCGCGCCGGCAAGCAGGCGGGCAGCGCCGAAGCGGTCGCCGCGCCCGCGGTTCGCGAACAGACGGTGAAGGCGGAAGTGATGGCGGCCGGTGCGCTGATGCGCTCAGGCAGCGCCGAGGCCGTGAGCGCCATTGCGGTCGGCGCCGTTTCGTCCGGGGGCGGATCGTCTTCCGGCAGCGCGGGCATGTCGCGTGTCGTCGAAGCGCGCATGAAGGGCTATGAAGGCGAAGCCTGCGGCGAATGCGGCAACTTCACGATGGTGAGAAACGGCACCTGCCTGAAGTGCGATACGTGCGGGGGCACCAGCGGGTGTAGCTGATGGGGTGATATTGAGACACAATATTGCATCATGAAAACTCGACATAGGAGGCCACTGTGATCGCATTCATTGATACCAATATCGGCATGTTGAATCTAAACTCGGTGAAACGGATTAGTGGGCCGGATCGCCGTTTGCTTGAACTTGCAGACGGCACTTATGCCGAAGCACTTAGTGATCCGGATGCAATCATCGTCAAATTTCTTCCCGTCGGTGGCGAATTTTAAGTGGTGATAGATTGCAGCGAACTAGATAATCCTACAGATCATTGGTCAGAGCCGGTTGTTGCATGGGGTGTGCGCTTGGACGGTACACTGGTGCCAATCACTCCTGCGGAACCTGCTGGTCTTTGGAGCGCACCTCCTCTAATTCGACGCAAGGGAGAGTCGTCAGTTTTTCACCCTAGGTTCTGTTGACAAACTGGATTCCCAAATCACCTGAACTCTGATTCAAGATAGCTTTTGCGGAGGCTATCGTGGCGCGTTTGTTGATGGAAGATGCCGAGTGGGTATTTTTCGAACCCTTTTTGA
>Ga0208433_1000020_pt1 | contig 165699 bp, 173 predicted proteins | sample 3_EtaG_FD_184075 | JGI IMG/M metagenome (GOLD analysis project Ga0208433, IMG submission 184075) | Marine viral communities from the Subarctic Pacific Ocean - 3_ETSP_OMZ_AT15126 metaG (SPAdes) (version 2) | ecosystem: Environmental > Aquatic > Marine > Oceanic | place: Pacific Ocean...
GAAACAGGCGAAGGATAATCTCCTCTACAGGGTCAAAAGCCCTAGAAATCGCATCCAGCCTGAAGCCTATCCGCCTCTCCCAACACTCTCGCATATCCGACAGCGTCAGGCGCCATGACCGCTCACAGCCCATTCATGCCATCTCCTCTGCCGCGCTTCCGCAATTGACAAATATCCTGAAACTGGGATAAATTCCAGATGGCCCGGAAACTCGCAAAAGGTGAAAAGCCGCTCGATTGGGTCGGATCGTCGAAGAAGGACTTTCTGGCCTTTCCCGAGCCGGTCATAAGCGAAATGGGGAACGCGCTGGGACTCGCGCAGTTCGGCGGCACACATCCCGGCGCCAAGCCGTGGAAGGGGTTGGGGCCCGGTGTCATCGAGATTGTCGAGAATTATGACGGCGACACCTATCGTGCAGTCTATACGGTCAGATTCAAGGAAGCCGTCTACGTTCTTCACGCCTTCCAGAAGAAGTCGCCTGGAGGCATAAAGACGGCGCAAACGGATGTGGAGCTGATTGAGCGGCGTCTCAAGGCGGCGCGACAGGACCATGAGGACCGATATGGCAAAGACAAAAGCTGAGAAGATCACGCGCGGTACCGGCAATGTATTCGCCGATCTCGGCCTTCCGGACGCGGAAGAGCGGCAGACGAAGCTGCGGCTTGCCTTTGAGCTCAATCGGGTGATCGATAAGCGAAAGTTGACCCAGGCGGCCGCCGCGGATCTGCTCGATATCAACCAGCCGAAGGTTTCGGCTCTGGCGAACTACAAGCTCGACGGATTTTCCGTCGAACGGCTGATGGCGTTTCTGACCTTGCTCGATCGCGATGTGGAAATTGTCGTCAGGAAAAAGGCGCGGTCGCGGCCGGCGGGACGTATTACCGTGGTAGCCGCTTGACCTCTCCTCTCCGCCTCGTCGTCTTCGATTGCGACGGTACGCTGATCGACAGCCAGCACATGATCGTCGCGGCGATGAACCATGCCTTCGATGCGCATGGGCTCGAAGCCCTGCCGCGCGAACAGGTGCTATCCATCGTCGGCCTCTCGCTTGAGGAGGCGATCCATGCGCTGGTGCCGCATGTCGAGGCGCCGGTCCGCACCCGTGTCACCGAGAGCTACAAGGGCGCCTTCTTCGAGCTTCGCGCCCGGAAGGATCTTGCCGAGCCGCTTTTCCCCGGCGTCCGCGAGGCGCTCGATGCGCTGAGCGCCCGGGGCGACACGGTTCTCGGCATCGCCACCGGAAAGTCGCAGCGGGGCCTGCGCCACGCGCTCGATCTCCACGGCCTCCGCGACTATTTCGTGACGCTCCAGACGGCGGACGATGCGCCTTCCAAGCCCCATCCGGAAATGCTGCTCCGCGCCTTGCGTGAAACCGGGGCGGAGCCGCTCAACACGGTTCTCGTCGGCGATACGAGCTACGACATGGCGATGGCACGTGCGGCGGGAACCCATGCGTTCGGCGTCGATTGGGGCTATCATGAGCCCCATCAGCTCGATGCCGCCGGTGCGCATCTCGTGCTGTCGGATTTCGCGGAACTTGCGCCCGCGGCCGGGGCGCTGTGGACCGGCCGGGCAGACGAGACCAAAGCCGCCGCTGGAGGGGCATGACCCATGAGGAAATTTCTCGGTTTCATCGTCGTCATCGTTCTGCTGCTCGCAGGCGCGCTCTACGCGCTCACCTTTGTCGATCTCGGCCGCTTCGCGCCGCAGATCGAAACTGCCGCGAAGGAGGCGACGGGCCGCACGCTGAAGATCGAAGGCCCGCTCCATATCGGTTTCTCTCTGGTGCCGACGGTTGTTGCCGAGCAGGTGAGCTTTTCCAATGCGGATTGGGGCACGAAGCCGCAAATGCTGACGGCGGAAAAGCTCGCGCTCCAGGTCGCGCTGCTGCCGCTTCTCTCCAGCCAGGTCGATGTGCGCAGCGTTACCATTGAAGGCGCTGACATCTTCCTCGAAACGGACCGCAAGGGCAGGGGCAACTGGGAGTTCGGCGATGCCGCGCCCGCGTCTCAGCCCGAAAGCGAAGGGGCGGGCATGTCGCTCGCCAATGTGCCGGAGGTCAACATCTCGAATTTCCATCTTGCCTATCGCGATGGCGAAACGGGACAGGTGAGCGAGGCTAGCTTCAAGGAAGTGACGCTCGCGGCTAGAGGCAGCGGGTTCCACGCCGTCGTTGAGGGTGAGGTCAATGGTTCGTCCGTCTCCTTCGCGTCCGACATCGAGGGCGACACCGAGAAGGCCTCTCTCAAGGACGCGACGCTGACCGTCGCAGGCACGAGCGTCGGCGGTGATCTTGCGCTCGACATGACGGGCAAGCCGAAGCTTTCCGGCGCGCTTTCGAGCGAGGCCTTCGACGTCACGCCTTTCCTCAAGGGCGATGGCGGCGGTTCGGCCAAGGGCGGGCCGGTCTTCAGCAAGGAGCCGCTGCCGCTCGACGGGCTTACCGCGCTCGACGCCGATCTTTCCTTCGCGCTCGGCGAGTTGCGCTATGGCAATGTCGTCCTCACCGAGCTGAAACTCCCGGTAAAGATCGACGGCGGCAAGCTCACCGCGCCGCTCACCGCGAAATATCGCGGCACGCCGGTCAAGCTCGCGCTCAACGCGAACGGGGCGAAGGGCAGCGTCGGCATCGATGCCAGTGCCGCGAATTTCGATCTCGGCCAGCTCCTCACCGATCTCGATCTCACCACCATGCTCAATGCACGCGGGGATTTCGGCGCGAAGCTCAATGGCCAGGGCAAGTCGCTTCATGCGATTGCATCGTCGCTCGGCGGTCAGACCAATCTCGTCATCGGCCGCGGCACGATCAATTCGCGGGCCTTTGCCATCGTTTCGGACGATCTGGTGAAGGTGCTGATCCCGTCCGGCGAGAGCGGCGACACGGCGCAACTCGTCTGCGCGATCAGCCGCTTCGATTTCGCGGGCGGTGTCGGCAAGGCATCGGCGATGGCTCTCGAAACGGACAGCCTCATCACCACAGGTTCCGGCACGGTCGATCTCGGGGCCGAGCGGATCGACCTGCTCTTCAAGCCGAAGCCCAAGAAGGCGAGCCTGGTGAGCCTCGCCTTCCCGGTGCGCCTCTCGGGGCCGCTCACCTCGCCCACGGCCGGTCTCGACAGGACGGGCGTCGTCACGGGCGTTGCAACCGCCGTCGGCGGCGTTGCGCTCACGGGCGGCGTCGGGGCGTTGCTGCCGCTGATGAGCACGGGGTCTGACTCCGTTGCCGCTGGCGGCGATTGCGGCGCGGCGGCTGCGGCGGCGCAAGGTTCCTCCGGCGGCGTCACCGGCGCGGCGGAAGATGCGGCCAAGAGCGTCGGCGATACGCTGGAGAATATCGGCAAGGGCATCGGCGGCATTTTCGGGAAGTGAGTCCGTTGCTCTCTTCACGGGCGGAAAGTCGAAGGCTTTCCGAACCGGGCAGGTTTTCCTTTTTATCGTCATGACCCGCTTTATGCGGGTCATCCACGTCTTTATCTTCCTTTGAGGCTGCGAAGACGTGGATGGCCCGGACAAGCCGGGCCATGACGGTTATTTGATATGAATGAGCATATGACTGACGACAACGACACCAACGACGAAACCGCAGCCGCGATTTTCGATCTCGCGCGCAACCGTTCGCTCGACGAACAGGTGTCGCATCCGGGCCGTGAAAAGCGGAAGCTGCCACGGCGCTTCTACAAGCATGCGGGCATCGGTCCCCACGAGGAGGGCCACGCGATCCTGCTCGACGGGCGCGTGGTGAAAACGCCGTCGAAGCATCCGCTCGCCGTGCCGTCGCTTGCGCTTGCCGAGGCGATGGCGGCGGAGTGGGAGGCGCAGAAAGACGAGATCGATCCGCATTCCATGTGGCTCACCAAGCTCGCCAATACGGCGATCGATCTCGTCGCGACGCGCCGCGAGGCGGTCATCGACGAGCTTGTCACCTATGCGGGCGCCGATCTCCTTTGCTACCGGGCGGAACATCCCGCGGCGCTCGCCGCCCGCCAGACCGCGCTCTGGGATCCCGTTCTCGGCTGGGCGGCGGAGCAGGGCATCGCCTTCACGCCCACCTTCGGCATCCTCCACATCGCGCAGCCGGAAGCCTCGCTCGCGGCCTATCGCGCGGCGCTCGGCAAGCTCGACGCCTTCCGTCTCGCCGCCCTCCACAACGCGGTGACGCTCACCGGTTCCGCCGTCACCGGCCTTGCCGTCGTCCTCGGCCGGCTCAGCCCGCTAGAGGCCTTCGACATCGCTCATCTCGACGAGCACTGGCAGATGGATCTCTGCGGCCATGACGAGGATGAGGTGGCCCGCCTCGCGATCCGCCGCGACGAACTCATCGAAACCGGCCGTTTCGTGGCTCTTCTCGACTGAAAACGGCGGTTCGCGCCCTGCTGACGCAGCGTTGCCGGGGGCGGCGGCGCCCATTCAGCCCCGCCCATAGGAATGGCGGCCAAGCCATTGGCAAAAACGAGATTTCGGTGCTATTCAGGTCGCCTTCGCGGAGACCGCGACAGCGCCAGCGGGCCGCTTCGAAGAGCCCCGCATTCCGGCGTTAAGAACAGTATTCTGGAGGCCGTCTCCCGGAGAAACGGGGAGGGGCGGCTCGTCCGATTATCCAGGGGGCGGCATGAAGGACATTCTTCGTCGGCTTGAAGAGCGGCGGCAGGAGGCAAGGGCCGGCGGCGGGCAGAAGCGCATCGACGCGCAGCACGCCAAGGGCAAGCTCACGGCGCGCGAGCGCATCGAGCTGCTGCTCGACGAGGGCTCCTTCGAGGAGTTCGACATGTTCGTCGAACATGACAGCCACGATTTCGGCATGGACCAGCAGAAGATCCCCGGAGACGGCGTTGTCACGGGCTGGGGCACGGTCAATGGCCGTCCCGTTTTCGTCTTCGTGAAGGACTTCACGGTCTTCGGCGGGTCGCTCTCGCGCAACCATGCCAAGAAGATGACCAAGGTCCAGGACATGGCGCTCAAGACCGGCGCGCCCATCATCGGCCTGTTCGACGCGGGCGGCGCGCGCATCCAGGAAGGCGTCGATGCGCTCGGCGGCTATGGCGAGGTCTTCACGCGCAACGTCATGGCGTCCGGCGTCATCCCGCAGATTTCCGTCATCATGGGGCCGTGCGCGGGCGGCGACGTCTATTCGCCCGCCATGACCGATTTCATCTTCATGGTGCGCGACACCTCCTACATGTTCGTCACCGGCCCCGATGTCGTGAAGACCGTGACCAACGAAACCGTCACCTCCGAGCAGCTCGGCGGCGCCTCCATCCACACCACCAAGTCTTCCGTCGCCGACGGCGCATGGGACAACGACGTGATCGCGATGACGCAGATCCGCCGCCTTGTCGATTTCCTGCCGCTGTCCAACAAGGACGAGGTGCCGGAGCGCCCCTTCTTCGACGACGCGCAGCGCGTGGAGGAATCTCTCGACACGCTCATCCCCGCGAACCCGAACATGCCCTACGACATGAAGGAGCTGATCTCGAAGGTCGTGGACGAGGGCGACTTCTTCGAGATGCAGGAAAGCTTCGCGAAGAACATCATCACGGGGTTTGCGCGCATGGAAGGCCGCACCGTCGGCATCGTCGCGAACCAGCCGATGGTGCTCGCCGGCGTGCTCGACTCGGATGCCAGCCGCAAGGCCGCCCGCTTCGTGCGCTTCTGCGACTGCTTCAACATTCCGATCGTCACCTTCGTGGACGTGCCGGGCTTCCTGCCGGGCACTGCGCAGGAATATGGCGGTCTCATCAAGCATGGCGCGAAGCTTCTCTTCGCCTATACCGAAGCGACCGTGCCGAAAGTCACCGTCATCACGCGCAAGGCCTATGGCGGCGCCTATGACGTCATGGCCTCGAAGCACATCCGCGGCGATCTCAACTACGCCTGGCCGACCGCCGAAATCGCGGTGATGGGTGCCAAGGGCGCGGTCGAGATCATCCACCGGACGGACATCAAGGACCCGGAAAAGATCGCGGCCCACACCAAGGCCTATGAGGACCGCTTCCTCAATCCCTTCGTCGCGGCCGAACGCGGCTATATCGACGAAGTCATCATGCCGCATTCCACACGTGTCCGCGTCGCGCGGGCGCTCGCGCTCCTTCGTCACAAGGAACTCGAGAATCCGTGGAAGAAGCACGACAACATTCCGCTCTGAGGCGCCGCAGATGATCGCCCTCGTTCTCCCTTCACAATTCGTCATGCCCGGGCTTGACCCGGGCATCCAGGGGCCGCTTGCTCAGTGCGTTGCGGTTCTGGATTGCCGGGTCAAGCCCGGCAATGACGAGTTATATTTGTCCCGTTTCGCCGCTCAAGGTTCCTGCTGATGTTCAAGAAAATCCTGATCGCCAACCGGGGCGAAATTGCCTGCCGCGTCATGAAGACGGCAAAGAAGATGGGCATCGCCACCGTCGCCGTCTATTCGGATGCCGACAAGGACGCGCTGCATGTCGAGATGGCGGACGAAGCCATCCATATCGGCGCCGCGGCCGCTTCGGAGTCCTACCTCGTCATCGACAAGATCATCGCCGCCTGCAAGGAGACCGGCGCCGAGGCCGTCCATCCCGGCTATGGCTTCCTGTCGGAGAACGCGAAATTCGCGCAGGCGCTGAAAGATAACGGCATCGCCTTCATCGGCCCGAACATCAAGGCCGTCGAGGTGATGGGCGACAAGATCGAGTCCAAGAAGTTCGCGAACGCCGCCAAGGTGAACACGGTGCCGGGCTATCTCGGCGTCATCAAGGACGCGGAAGAAGCGGTCAAGATCGCGAACGAGATCGGCTATCCGGTGATGATCAAGGCGTCGGCCGGCGGCGGCGGCAAGGGCATGCGCATCGCCTGGTCGGAGAAGGAAGTCGCGGACGGCTTCACCTCGTCCATGTCGGAAGCGAAATCCTCCTTCGGCGACGACCGCGTCTTTATCGAGAAGTTCGTCACGCAGCCGCGCCACATCGAAATCCAGGTGCTGGGCGACAAGCATGGCAACGTCATCTATGTGCTGGAGCGCGAATGCTCGATCCAGCGCCGCAACCAGAAGGTCATCGAAGAGGCGCCGTCGCCCTTCCTCGACGAGGAAACGCGCAAAGCCATGGGTGAGCAGGCCGTCGCGCTCGCCAAGGCCGTCGATTACGAGAGCGCGGGCACGGTCGAGTTCATCGTCGACAAGGACCGAAATTTCTACTTCCTCGAAATGAACACACGCCTCCAGGTCGAGCATCCGGTGACCGAGCTCATCACCGGCATCGACCTTGTCGAACAGATGATCCGCATTGCCTGTGGCGAGAAGCTCTCGCTCAAGCAGTCCGACATCAGGATCAACGGCTGGGCGATCGAGTCCCGCGTCTATGCCGAAGACCCCTATCGCAACTTCCTGCCGTCCACCGGCCGCCTCGTGCGCTACCGGCCGCCGGAGGAGGGCACGCATAACGGCCGCACCATCCGCAACGACACGGGTGTCTACGAGGGCGGCGAAATCTCGATGTTCTACGACCCGATGATCGCGAAGCTCTGCACGCATGCGCCGGATCGTCTCTCGGCCATCGAGCACATGTCGCTGGCGCTCGACCAGTTCCACATCGAGGGCATCCAGCACAACATTCCCTTCGTGAACGCGATCATGGAGCATCCGCGTTTCCGCGAGGGACGCATCACCACGGGCTTCATCGCCGAGGAATACCCGGACGGTTTCCACGGCGTGCCCCTTTCCGACGCGCGTGCGATGAAGCTCGCGGCCATCGCCGTCTTCATGAACGAAATCCATGCCGCCCGCGCGGTGCAGATTTCCGGCCAGCTTTCCAACCGTCCGCGCAAGCTGCCCGACGAATGGGTCGTCGCGGTGGACGACTGGTCGCGCCGCGTCATCGCCGAAGAGACAAGCGGGGCGCTCCGCGTCATCTTCCTCGACGACAATGGCAACCGCACCGAGAGCCATCTCGTGCGTTCGGAATGGCGTCCCGGCCAGTCCGTCTTCCGCGGCGAAGTCGATGGCGAACCCATGGTCGTCGAAATCTGGCGCGCGAAGCAGGGCTACACGCTGCGCTATCGCGGCGCCTCGGCGCACGCCGCCGTGCGCACGGTCGCGGGTCACCGCCTGAACCAACTCATGCCGGAAAAGGTCGCGCCCGATACGTCGAAGCTGCTGCTCTGCCCGATGCCGGGCCTCGTGAAGGCGATCCACGTCACGCAAGGTCAGGAAGTGAAGGCCGGCGAGGCGCTCGCCGTGGTCGAGGCGATGAAGATGGAAAACATCCTCCGCGCCGAGTTCGACTGCACGGTCGAGAAGATCAACGCCGAACCCGGCGACAGCCTCGCCGTCGACGCGGTGATCATGGAATTCGCGTAAGGCTGAGGGCGCCGCCCCGGCCCCCGCGCCGAAATTCGTGTGCGCTTCGCTTCCCGAATTTCGACCCTCCCCGAGGGGAGGGTGGGCGGCTAGCGCTGCAGTGAGTTGAGATGACTCCAGATCGTCTCGACTACATTGTCGGTGCGGGCGAGCACATCGTTGTTCCAGAAGCGCAAAACTTCGTATCCGTCTCTCTGCAGAAAGTCGGTCCTGCGGGCGTCGTGCGCCGCCCCCTTCGGTTCGTTGTGCTGGCCGCCGTCGACTTCCACGATCAGCTTTCGTTCAAGGCAGGCGAAGTCAACGACGTAGGGTCCGATACGATGCTGTCGGCGGAAGTGACAGCCGAGCCGGTTCGCGCGAAGGCGAGCCCAGAGTCTCTTCTCTGCTTCCGTCATGTTGCGCCTTAGCTGGCGTGCCCGGAGGTCGCTCATATGATGAGCTTACCACCCACCCTCCCCTCGGGGAGGGTCAAACGGCCCTTTTGCAGCCTCTCTGAAAAAGCAAACTAAAGGAGGGCCGTTTGGGGCGGGGGGACGCGGAAACACCCCAACCCTGTCTCAACCCGGTCTCCCGCGCTATAGTCCTCCCCGGGGACGGTACGGAAGGAGACATTCATGCGCGGCGGTATCCGGATTGCGGTTCTCACCCTCATGGCACTGATCGGCGTGGGCCTCGCGCCTGCCTTCGCGCAAGGCGCCTCGGAAGCCGCGACGGGCCGCGCCGTCGAGTGGCAGACCGGCGACGATGTTTTCGCCGCCGCCGAGGAACTCACCTTCGACCGCAAGGTGAAAGGCGCGCTCACCGCCGCCGGGCAGATCGTCATTCTCACGCGCGATGCGGAGATCGGCGGCGACACATGGATCGCGGGCCGCCGCGTCGCGGTCGAGGGCGAGCTCGATGGCGATCTTTCGATCCGCGCGCAGGAAGCGCTCATCAATGGCGAGGTGAAGGGCAACGTCATCTTCTACGGTCTCGACCTGTCGCTCGGGCCGGACGCCGACATCGCGGGCAACGTCACCTATTACTCTCCTTCCGCCGCGCAGATCGACAAGGGCGCGAAGGTCGCGGGCGAGATCAATGGCGAGGATTTCGTGCCCGGCCGGGCCATTGAGGAGGCGGAGCCGCTCCCGCGTGGCAGCACGCGCGAGACCTGGCGGCAGGAGCACATGCATGAGCGTTGGGACGAACGCTCTGGGCTTGCCGCGCCGGGTTACCACATGACGGCGCCGGGCGCCGTCTTCTTCGGCGCTCTTGCCATTGCCTTCGCGCTTCTCGCGCCCGCCGCGACCGCGCGCATGCGCGAGGGGCTCGCGGGCGAATGGGCAATCGCCTTCGGGCTCGGGCTTGCCTGGCTCGTCGGCCTGCCGGTGCTGATCCTCGCCGTTGCCATCACCATTGTCGGCCTGCCCATCGCCTTCCTGCTGCTCCTGCTCTGGCCGCTCGGCATGGTCTTCGGCCTCGTCGCGACACTCGTCGCCTTTGGCGACCACATATCGAGCCGCATCGGCGAGTTCGGGCAGGGCACGCTCGGGCGCATCGTCGGCATCGTTCTCGCGACCGCCATCGTCTGGATCGGCATATCCATCCCCATCCTCGGCGCGCTCATCTGGCTCGCCGCCGTCGCGGGCGGCATCGGCCTCCTCTATATCGGCTTCCGCAGCGAGCCGGTTTGAGGCGCAACCCCCGCCCCTTCTCCCCATCCTCGCGGCCATGTCCGCCTGGGGCGTCAAGTATCTTCCGGTCACGGAGGAACTCGGCATCCGTGCAAAGCTTCTGACAGCGGGCGGGTCGAAGCTCGTCGCGCGCTTCATGGAGGAGTTGCGCGAGGAACATCCGGGGATAAAGCGCAGGCCGCGCCGCGGCCCCACCGTCCGCGAGGAACTCCAGGCAGGTTACGAGGAAGTCGTCGCAAGGAAGGGACGGAAGCGGGGATAAATCGCCGATCATCCGTAGGGGGAGGACAAGTCCGCGCTTCGTGACGTTTCGATGACATTCACGTGACAGTCTTTCATCCGCTTTGTGCGAATGAAGGCGCAAGCCACACCGGCGCAACGGGAATCCGGCTTGTCCCCGGGTAACGTCAGTCTACGGATGAATTATGCGGTCGCGCCGCCGAAGACCTCGGCGAAGGTCCGCTTCAGCGCGATGTCGACATCGGCCATCGTCGCGGTGAGGCCGAGATCGGCGAGGCTCGTCACGCCGTACTGGCTGATGCCGCAGGGCACGATGCCGGTGAAGTGGCCGAGGTCCGGATCGACGTTGAGGCTAACGCCATGAAACGTCACCCATTTCCGGATGCGCACGCCGATGGCGGCGATCTTGTCCTCCGCCGTCAGGCCCTTTTCCGGCCGCTTGACCCATACGCCGACGCGGCCCTCGCGCAGCTCGCCCGTCACGTTGAACTCGGCCAGCGCCGCGATCAGCCAGCGTTCCAGGTCCTCCACGAAGGCGCGGACATCGGGCTTGCGGCGCTTCAGGTCGAGCATCACATAAGCCACCCGCTGGCCTGGCCCGTGATAGGTGTATTGCCCGCCGCGGCCCGTCTTGAAGACGGGAAAGCGTTTGGGATCAATGAGATCGCGGGCGTCGGCGCTTGTGCCGGCCGTATAGAGCGGGGGGTGTTCCAGCAGCCAGACCAGCTCGCGCGCCCGGCCTTCGGCGATCGCAGCGGCTCTTGCCTCCATTTCGGCCACTGCTTCGTCATAGGGCACAGGGAGGTCGGAAACCCGCCATTCCGGCGTTTCCGTCATCTCGCCGGCGAGGGGGAACGGCTTAACCATGGGGTAACTCTAGCATGCGATTTTAGCTGCCGTATCAGTGCTTTGGGGCAAGTGGGGTCGCTCGTGAATTCCGTCAACAACGTCTTTGTCGAACTCTCGGTCGTGCTTGGCAAGACCACGCTGCCGATCCATCAGCTTTTGAAGATGGGCCGTGGCGCGGTGATCGAACTCGGCACGAAGCAGGATGATGAGATTTGGATCCTCGCCAACAACGTGCCCATCGCGCGCGGCGAGATCGTCGTGCAGGGGGAGCGGGTGGCGGTTTCCATCACCTCCGTCCTCACCGCATCGGAGTCGAGCGCCCAGCATCCCTGACCGCTGCGATATCTCGGAAGTACCGAAAAGGGCCCTATACGGGCCTTTTTTATTATTTTGCGCATTGCATGTGTGAAAAATATAATTATACGGACGAGAGTTGAATTATAGGGCATAGTTGCTATGTCTAGCGGGAAATTGAATGGCACCGGGAGGTGCGTGTGCTTCCGATCCTGGTCGATCTCGGCTCCCTCAAGGTGATTCTGGTGGGCGACGGCGAAGCCGCCGAGAAGCGGCTAGCCGCCCTCGACGACGCCGGCGCTCAGGACCTGGAAATCTATTGCCAGTCGCCCTCCGCGGCCTTCACGAGGCAGGCCGGAAAGCGGCTCAAGGGGGCAAGGCCCGGCGATGAAGCGCTGAAATCGGCGCATCTCGTCTTTCTGGCAGGGCTCGGCGACCGCGAAAGCGTGGCGCTTGCGGGCAAGGCCCGCGCCGCCGGGCGCCTGGTGAATACGGAGGATGTGAAGCCGCTTTGCGATTTTCACGTCCCCTCCATCGTCCGCCGCGGCGATCTGGTGATCTCCGTCTCGACAGGCGGCAAGTCTCCGGGCCTTGCGCGGCGGCTCCGGCGGTATCTCGAAGGGCTTTTCGGGTCCGAATGGGCGGGACGGCTCGACGAACTGGGCCGCCAGCGCCGGGCCTGGCGTGCGGAAGGCCACGAACTCGCGGAAATCGGCCGCAAGACCGATGCCTATATCGAAGAGAAAGGCTGGCTGAAATGACAGCTATCGATCTCAGAAAGCGTCCGGGCAAGGCAGCCATGGGCGAGGACCGTGCGGCCATCATGGACGCGGCGACCGTCGGCTCGCCCGCGCTGCAGCGCCTCCGCGATTCCTATTCGGGTCTTTCGGGCATGGACCTGCTCGAAGCCACGATCAAGAAGGCGTTTCCGGGCAAGATCGCCGTCGTTTCCTCCTTCGGGGCGGAATCCGCGGTGCTCCTTCACATGGTGGCGCAGGTCGATCCGTCGACACCCGTGATCTTCCTCAATACCGGCAAGCTTTTCGGCGAGACGCTGCGCTACCGCGACCGGCTGCAGGAAAAGCTCGGCCTCACCGATATTCGCGCTGTCGGTCCGCACCCTGCCGACCTCGCAGCGCAGGACCCGAATGGGGGTCTCTGGAACGCCGATGCCGATGCCTGCTGCTTTATCCGCAAGGTCCTGCCGCTCGAGCGGGCGCTGAAGGGTTTTGATGCCTCGATCACCGGCCGCAAGCGCTTCCAGACGAACGCGCGCGCGGGCATGGAGCCGATCGAGGAGGAAAGGGTCCGTGGTACCGGCGAACCCGGCACGGCCACGGGTACGCGTTTCAAGGTCAATCCGCTGGCCCATTGGACGCAGGAAGACCTTGAAGCCTATCTGGACGAACACAAGCTGCCGCGCCATCCGCTGGTGAAGGACAACTACCTTTCCATCGGCTGCATGCCCTGCACCGAGCGCGTGCCGGAGGGCGGTTCCTATCGCGATGGCCGCTGGGTCGGCAAGGATAAGGACGAGTGCGGCATCCATCTTCCCAACAATCTTGATGGCGACGGCATTTAAGCCTGCTTTCCTGCCATTTGCCGCTTGAGCAAGCGTCAGGGATTTGTTACATCCGCCCGGCCCACGAGGCATGCGGTCGTGGCGGAATTGGTAGACGCGCAGCGTTGAGGTCGCTGTGGGGTAACTCCCGTGGAAGTTCGAGTCTTCTCGACCGCACCATCAGAGCCCTGAGGCTCATCAAAGGGTTCTGCCTCCCCCTTTTAAATCGGCATTTTTCGCGGTTTGCTCCGGCTTTTCGTGCCTCTCCGGCTGGCAGGCCGGGGGCAAATAGCGCACACTCGCCGCAACTCGGGACCGCGATTTATACGGGAGTGCGCGCTTGGCCGACCCGGCTCACACACATGTACCGGAGGAAACGGCGGAGGACGCCCTGTCGCCGGGATTCGTGCGTTCGGTGGTCGACGCGGTGGACCGCGCCGATGCTCCGCAGGCGCGCGAACTCGTTCTGCCGCTGCGTCCCGCCGATCTTGCCGAACTCTTTGAACTCCTGCGCAATGAAGAGCGCGAGGTGCTCGTCGGCATGCTCGGCAGCGACCTCAATCCGGAGGTCTTGAGCGAGCTCGACGAGAGCGTGCGCGACCATGTGATCGAGCTTCTCGATCCGAAGGATATCGCGGCCGCGCTGACGGAAATGGATTCCGACGACGCCGTCTACCTCCTTGAAGACATGGATGAGGCGGAGCAGCGGCTCATCCTCGACCAGTTGCCGGCGAGCGAACGCGCCGCCCTAGAGCAATCTCTCGACTATCCCGATTACTCCGCCGGCCGTCTCATGCAGCGCGAGCTCGTCGCTGTGCCGCCTTATTGGGATATCGGTCAGACCATCGACTATCTGCGCGAGGCAAAGGAGCTTCCGGACGAGTTCTACGAAATCTTCGTCGTCGACGCTGCCTACAAGCCTTGCGGTACCGTGCCGCTTTCCCGCCTCATGCGGACCAAGCGTCCTGTGAAGATATCCGACATCATGGAGACCGAACAGACGCTCATTCCGGTCGGCATGGACCAGGAAGAGGTCGCACTCCAGTTCGGCAAGTACGACCTCATCTCCGCCGCCGTGGTGGACGAGGCGGGCCGCCTCGTCGGCGTCATCACGGTGGACGACATCGTGGAGGTTATCAGCGAGGAAGCGGCCGAGGATATCCGCCTTCTCGCCGGCGTTGGCGAAGAAGCGATCTCGGATACCGTCTTTCAGACGAGCCGGAGCCGCGTTCCCTGGCTTCTCGTAAATCTGGTGACGGCAGTGATCGCCGCTTCGGTCATCGCGCTTTTCGATGGCACGATCGAGCAGATGGTGGCGCTGGCCGTGCTCATGCCGATCGTGGCCTCAATGGGCGGCAATGCAGGCACGCAGACCATGACGGTTACCGTCCGTGCGCTGGCGACGCGCGATCTTGTGCCCTTCAACGCCAGCCGCACCATCCTTCGCGAGTTCTGGGTCGGCATCGTCAATGGCTGTATCTTTGCCTTGCTGCTCGGTGTTCTGGTCGCGCTGATTTTCAGCAATGAATGGCTCGGTGTGGTGTTTGCGTCGGCCATGATGATCAACCTGGTGGTGGCGAGCCTCACGGGTATTCTCGTACCCTTGGGGCTCGACAAGGTTGGCGCCGACCCCGCCGTATCCTCGGCCGTTTTCGTAACGACGATGACGGACGTTGTCGGATTTTTCTCGTTCCTGGGCCTTGCGGCGCTGGTCCTGTTTTACTGAGTGAGGGAGCAGAGGGAGGTTTCATGTTCAAGACGTTGAGATGGCGAGGTGTTTTCTCGCTGACCTTTCTGCTTGTCGCGCTCCCCGCAGCGGCATCGGCGTCCGGCTGGAGCGAGGGCGCGCCCATGTCCACAGGCCGGGCTTTCGCGGGTGGCGCTTTGCTCGGCAGCGATTTCTATGTGATCGGCGGAGACAGCACTTCAGGTCCGCGTACGGTCGCCGAAATTTACGACATGCGCGGGAATATCTGGCGCGCCGCTCCGGCGCTGCCGGTTGGCCTGCAGCAATTCGGCATGGCCGCACATGGCGGCAAACTCTTCGTCTCGGGTGGATATGAAGCGCCCGCGCCGCAGCGGCAGGATTTCGTTTCCTCCGGCGGCACATCCAGTTTGGCCGACGGGGCAGAGGCCGGGGACACCGCCAACAGCTGGGTTTACGATCCGCGCGTCGGCACATGGCTCAGCATTGCCGATATGCCGTCGCACAGAGCCGGGCATGGTCTCGTCTCCGTCGGTGATCGGATCTATGCGCTTGGCGGGCGCGGCGGCGGTGCCTCGCGCGTCTGGGCCTATGATTCAGGCGCCGATAGCTGGACAGCCATAGGCGATGCCATGCCAGCGCCCCGCGTTGCCGCGGCCTATGTTGCCGTCAATGGCCGCATCTACGCGATCGGCGGCCTGTCGGATGGTGCGGCTACGTCGCGTGTCGATATTTTCGATCCATCCACGGGCAAATGGACGAGCGGCCCGGCTTTGCCCGCGCCGCGCTCGGGTCATGTCGCGGCACTTCTCGATGGCAAGGTTCATGTCACCGGCGGCGAGCAGCGTGTGCCGCCACGTACCTATGGCGACCATTTCGTCCTCGACCTGGCAGGTAACCGGTGGGAACAGGCGAAGCCCATGCCCACGCCGCGCCACGGCTCCGTCGCAGCCGCGACGGACGGAAAGTTCGTCGTGGTAGGCGGAAGCCCGGGGGCGGGTGTTTACACCGTTTTCACGGAGTCCGACGTCGTGGATATCTACTCCGCCGAATGAACATGCGGCCCACCCGATCGGGGCGGTGACGGCAACGGCAAGGGCGTGGCATAAACGCCCGGCAATAAAAGGAAAAAATTTCATGCTTCCGAACGATTATCCTTCGCTCGATTTCGATCTTGGCGAAACCGCCGACATGATCCGCGACACGGTGCGCGCATTCACCGCGGATAAAATCTCACCGCGCGCAGCCGAGATCGACCGCAGCAACGAGTTCCCGCGCGATCTCTGGCCGCAACTCGGTGAGCTCGGTCTCCTCGGGATAACGGTCGAAGAAGAATATGGCGGCACGGGGCTCGGCTATCTTGAGCACGTCGTTGCGATGGAAGAGATCAGCCGCGGTTCGGCGAGCGTGGGTTTGTCTTATGGCGCACACTCCAACCTCTGCGTGAACCAGCTTCGCCGCTGGGGCACGGATGCGCAGAAGCGGAAATACCTGCCCAAGCTCATGTCGGGTGAGCATGTCGGTGCGCTTGCCATGTCCGAGCCCGGTTCCGGGTCGGATGTCGTGTCGATGCGGCTCAAGGCGGAGAAGAAGGGCGACCGCTATGTGCTCAACGGCAACAAGATGTGGATTACCAACGGCCCCGATGCGGAAACACTGATCGTCTATGCGAGGACCGATGCCAATGCGGGTCCGAAGGGGATCACGCCTTTTCTGATCGAGAAGGGCATGAAGGGTTTCAGCGCCGCCCAGAAGCTTGACAAGCTCGGCATGCGCGGCTCCAACACCGCCGAACTCGTTTTCGAGGATTGCGAGGTTCCCGAGGATAATGTTCTCGGCAAGGTGAACGAGGGCGTGCGCGTGCTGATGTCCGGCCTCGACTATGAGCGGGCGGTGCTCGCCGCCGGTCCGCTCGGCATCATGCAGGCCTGCATGGACGCGGTCGTGCCTTACGTTCACGAGCGCAAACAGTTCGGCGAACCGATCGGCACGTTCCAGCTCATGCAGGGCAAGCTCGCCGATATGTATTCGACGATGAATGCCTGTCGGGCCTATGTCTATGCCGTCGCCAAAGCCTGCGACCGCGGGCAAACGACCCGCAAGGATGCGGCCGGTGCGATCCTCTATGCCGCGGAAAAGGCGACATGGATGGCGCTGGAGGCGATCCAGGCGCTTGGCGGCAACGGCTACATCAACGACTACGCGACAGGCCGCCTGCTGCGCGACGCCAAGCTCTACGAGATCGGGGCGGGGACAAGCGAGATCCGCCGCATGCTGATCGGCCGCGAACTTTTCAACGAGACGGCGTGATGTCTGACGTTTACCGGCTGCTGGGCGGACCCGGCTCTCCCTATTCGCACAAGGTGCGCGCGGTTTTGCGTTACCGGCATTTGCCGCATCGCTGGATCGTGCCGCTTGGCGCGTTCCGGGGCAGTGGTTCGTTGGGTGAGGGCACGGAGATCGGCGATGCCGGCAAGCGGCAGGTGCCCGTCATTCAGTTTCCCGACGGCTCCTATCATTCGGATTCGACGCCGATTATCGACGAACTCGAAACGCGGCATCCGGGCGAGCGCTCGGTAATCCCCGACGATCCGGGAATGGCGTTTCTTGCCCGTGTGATCGAGGAAGCGGCGGACGAATGGTTGCCTTTGCCGATGTTCGACTATCGCTGGAACGAGGCGGCCGACCGTGTCTTCTGTCCGCGCCGGCAGATGGCGGGGTGGCTGGGCGCCGTTCCCGAGACCGAGCTCGAGGAAGCTGCAAAGACCTTTCTTGCCCGGCAGGAGCATTTGCGCGAATTGCTGGGCGGCACGGCGGAAAACCGCCCGTTGCTGCAGTCGACCTATGAAGAGCTGATGGGCACCATGGAGGCCCATATGGCGACGCAGCTCTTCCTGTTCGGCTCGCGGCCTTCCATCGCGGATTTCGGTCTCTACGGTCAGCTCAGTCAGTATGCGGTCGATCCCACGACGTCCAACCTGATGAAGGCAAAGGCGGTGCGCCTGTTCCAATGGGTGCAGCTCATGGACGATGCGTCGGGCATCGACGGTGAGTGGAACGCGGCCGGCGATCCGCTTTCCATCGGTGCGAAGGGGTTGTTGAAGCTTGCGGGCGAAGTGGCCCTTCCGATGCTGCAGGCGGCGGTGGATGCGCATCTCGCGGACAAGGATTTCCATCCAATGCTGGCGGAAATCCGCGGGCACGGATTCAAGACCATCGCACGGCCCTATCAGGCGCATACGCTGCTCTGGTTGAAGCAGGCTTACGCCGCGCTCGACGAGGCAACCCGCACGCGGATAGAGCCTGCGTTGACGGAAAGCGGCTGCCTTCCCTGGCTCTCCATCCGGGACGGGGAAGCCGAGAAGACGCCGCCTTACGGCATGGCCTAGACGGGCAGGTGTTTCCACGTGCCTGGAAAACGGTCTAGGGCTGCTTCATCAGCCTCAGTCCGCGGAAGATTGCCGGTGCGATCCATGTCGCGTAGATGCCTATGCTCGCGATCGCGATGTAGTCGGTGATCGTGTCGGGAAGTCCTGCCACCGTTCCGCCGACCATCAAGAGTTTCCTGAGCGCGAAGAGGCCCAGGATGCCGCCAACGGCCATGAGCACCTGCAGCCACCAGGCGGGGAGGACGGGCTTTTCCGGCGCGGCCTTGCGGTCGAGCGCGGCACCTGCGAACCAGCCAAGAAGCAGAAACAGCACGCCCGCGATGCCGGTCGGTTCCTCACCTTCCGGCCAGATCAGCCAGAGCGCCGGGATCGCAACGATAATGACCAGAAAGTCCATCCAGGCCGGCAGCTTGCGCCAGCGCGCGATGACGCGCTCATGTACCAGTACGGCGAAGATGGCGAGGGTGAAGAAGCCGAGCAGGATGCCGGCGAGCACGTCCTCTACGTCATGCACACCGAGATAGAGGCGGCTGAAGCAGACGCCGGCGGCGATGACGAGGGCGGCTGCCCAGGCCCATGGGCGTCTTATCTCGTAGGCCAGCCAGAGCCACATGGCGACGGCAACCTGCGCGTGACCGGAGGGAAGGCCGTATGAATCCGCAACGCGGTCTGCGTCGAGTTGAAAGGCAGGGTCGGGGCGGGCGTCCTGCCAGAAGTCCTTCAGCCATGCATTGACCACCGCGGTCAGCGCGATCAGAACGGCGAGGCGGGAAAAAAGGGTCCGGTCCCAGAGCCAGTATCCGATGGGCATGAAGATCAGGAAGAAGGGCGTGTATCCGAGGAAGGTGAAGCCATTGAAGATGACGGTGGCCGCGTCGCTGCGTAAGGGCAGGACCCAGCTCAGGTCGTGCAGGAAGTTCTCCACCGATTTTGCCCCTTCTTTGGTCTGGCCTGTTTGGCCCGACATATTTCTAGGCTAGGTTTCCCCACGAATCCCGGCCGGTTGGGCTAACTCTAGCGTGGAAACGAACACATGGCACAAGGCAGCGAAAAGGACCCCGTCGTCATCGTCAGCGCGGCGCGCACTCCCATGGGCGGGTTTCAGGGCGCGCTTGCGGGCAAGACCGGGCCTGAACTGGGCGCCATCGCCATTCAGGGGGCGGTCGCGCGGGCAGGGCTTACGCCGACCGCCGTGGACGAGGTGCTGATGGGCTGCGTTCTTTCCGCCGGCCTCGGGCAGGCGCCCGCGCGGCAGGCGGCGCTCGGGGCCGGGCTCGACGAGAGCACGCCTTGCACGACCGTCAACAAGATGTGCGGGTCGGGCATGAAGGCCGTGATGATGGCGCAGGACACATTGGCGGCAGGGCGCGGCGACGTCGTGATCGCGGGTGGTCTCGAGAGCATGACGAATGCGCCGTATCTGCTGCCAAAGGCGCGTGGCGGCATGCGGCTCGGTCATGGCGAGGTGAAGGACCACATGTTCCTTGACGGGCTGGAAGATGCCTATGAAGGCCGCTTGATGGGCTTCTATGCGGAGGAGACCGCGAAGCACTACCAGTTCACCCGCGAGCAGCAGGATGCCTATGCGCTCACATCGCTTGCCCGCGCGAAGAAGGCGGTGGAAGACGGCACCTTCTCCCATGAAATCGTGCCCGTCGAGGTGACGACGAAGAAAGGTGCCGTCGAGGTTGTGAATGACGAGCAGCCGCTGACGGCCGATCCCGCCAAGATACCGACGCTGAAGCCTGCCTTTGCGGCAGGCGGCTCGGTGACGGCAGCAAACTCGAGTTCGATTTCCGATGGCGCTGCGGCTCTCGTCCTCATGCGTCTTTCGGAAGCGGAGCGACGCGGCCTCGCACCGCTCGCTGCCATTCGCGGCCAGACCATGCACGCGCAGGCGCCGGCCTGGTTTTCGACTGCGCCGGTTGGGGCCATCTCAAAACTCATGGAAAAGACCGGCTGGTCGGCAAGCGACATTGATCTCTGGGAAGTCAACGAGGCGTTTGCCGTGGTTGCGATGGCAGCCATCCGCGATCTCGGGCTCAGCCATGAGAACATGAATATCTATGGCGGTGCCTGCGCGCTCGGCCACCCGATCGGTGCATCCGGCGCGCGCATCCTTGTGACGCTGCTCAACGCCCTGAAGCAAACCGATACGAAGCGCGGCGTCGCCTCGCTCTGCATCGGTGGCGGCGAGGCGACGGCGGTCGCGATCGAGCGATTGAACTAGCTCAGGCGGCAGCTTGGCCGAGCGTGGCCCTGACATGTTCGGCAAGCGCCATGAGGCCGTTCAGCGGGCGGATCAGCACTTCGATATGCGTTATCTCACCGGCCTCGTTCACCGTGATACGGTCGATGCCCTTGAGTTTCTTGTCGCCGATACGCGCGGTGAACTCGAGAATGATGTCCTGTCCGTCGACCCATTCCTTGGTGTAGGTGAAATCCTCGAAACCCTGCATCACCGCCGTCAGGATGGCGATCACATATGGCTTCGACGCCTTTGGTGTGAAGAAGGCGGGCGAGGAAATCATCGCACCTTCAGCAACCAACGCATCGAGGCGCGCGGGATCGTGGTTTTCGACAAACTCGTACCAGCGGTTGAGAAAAGTTCTCGCTTCGTTGGACATGGCGTCCTCCCGAGGATTACTTCAGCACGCCCTGCAGTACGAGGCGCGTGTGAATGTCGATAAGCGTCTTCCGGTCGATCCGGCCTTTCGCATCGTACCATGTGCAAATGCCCGTCAGCATTGCGAGGATGGCGTATGCGCTGACAGGTATGTCGTCAATTTTGAACAGGCGCTTTTCTGCCCCGCGCTCGAGGATGCTGCAGAGTCGTTCTTCATAGGCGCGGCGCAAGGCGACGATCTTCTTGCGGTTTTTCGGCTCGAGGCTGCGCAATTCGGACGAGCCGATGAAAACCTCACGCTTGCGCTCGATGTGATAGGTGAGGTGAAAGGCGATGAAGGCCTTGAGCCGGGCGAGCGGATCCTCGATGCCGTCGAGTTCGGCGTCGACGCTCTGAAGCAGCGTCACCATGTGATTGTGGATGAGATCGAAAAGAAGATCCTGCTTGGTCTCGATATGGTTGTAGAGGGAACCGGGCTGCAGGCCGACCCGGGCCGCGAGCTGGCGCAGGCTCACCGCTTCGAAGCCGCGCTCGTGGATGAGGTCGAGCCCTGCCTCGCGGATGGCGGCCAGTGTCTTTTTGCCTGAGGAACCTGCCGTTCTGCTCAATAGAAGATCCTTCGATTCAGAGCCTATCCGGGCCTTGCCTGACCCAAGCTACGAACGTATGATCGTTTTTATAAAAAATCCAGTCCGGGATGGAATGCCGTGGCGGTTCTGAAAACAAGCGTCAATACGCGGGATGCCCGCTTCAAACAGAATGCAGAGGCGATGGCGGCGCTCACCGCCACGCTTAACGACGAGAGGCGCAAGGCGGCGCTTGGCGGCGACGAACGCTCGCGCGAGCGGCATGTCTCGCGCGGCAAGATGCTGCCGCGCGACCGCGTTTACGGGCTCATCGATCAGGGTACGCCCTTCCTCGAATTATCCCCGATGGCCGCGCATGGCATGTATGGCGAGGCGATCAACGCTGCCGGCATCATCACGGGCATTGGGCGCATTGCGGGTCAGGAATGCGTCATCGTCTGCAACGACGCGACGATCAAGGGCGGCACTTATTATCCGGTCACAGTGAAGAAGCACTTGCGGGCGCAGGAAATAGCGATCGAGAATAATCTCCCTTGCTTCTATCTGGTGGACTCGGGTGGGGCGAACCTCCCGAACCAGGCGGATATCTTTCCCGACCGCGAGCATTTCGGCCGGATTTTCTACAATCAAGCGCGCATGTCGGCGAAGGGCATTCCGCAGGTCGCCGTCGTCATGGGGTCCTGCACGGCGGGCGGTGCCTATGTTCCTGCCATGTCCGACGAGACGGTGATCGTGCGCAAGCAGGGAACGATCTTTCTTGGCGGGCCGCCGCTGGTGAAAGCGGCAACGGGCGAGGTGGTGACGGCGGAGGATTTGGGCGGCGCCGATGTCCATTCCCGCAAGTCGGGCGTTACCGACCACTACGCAGTGGACGACGCGCATGCGCTTGCCATTGCGCGCCAGATTGCGGGCACGCTTAACCGGAAGAAATCCATCGCCATTCCGCTCGCCGAACCGCGAGAGCCGCTCTACGACATGGCCGAGCTTGATGGTGTGGTGCCACATTCGCTCTCGGTCCAGTACGACGTGCGCGAGGTGATCGCGCGGCTGGTGGATGGGTCCGACTTCGACGAGTTCAAGAGGCTCTACGGTACCACCCTTGTTTGCGGCTTCGCGCATATTCACGGGCTGCCGGTCGGCATCATCGCGAATAACGGCATCCTCTTTTCGGAGTCGGCTCTGAAAGGTGCTCATTTCATCGAGCTCTGCTGTCAGCGAAAGGTGCCGCTTCTCTTTCTCCAGAACATTGCAGGCTTCATGGTGGGTCGCGAATATGAGACGGGTGGCATCGCCAAGGACGGCGCAAAGCTGGTAACGGCGGTCGCGTCAGCCAATGTGCCGAAGGTCACGCTGATCATTGGCGGCTCCTACGGTGCCGGCAATTACGGCATGTGCGGCCGTGCCTATTCGCCCCGTTTTCTCTTCACCTGGCCGAATGCGCGAATCTCCGTCATGGGCGGCGAGCAGGCGGCCAGCGTGCTCGCGACGGTGCATCGCGATGCGGAGAAATGGACGCCGGAAGAAGCAGATGCCTTCAAGGCACCGATCCGCGCAAAATATGACGAGGAAGGGCACCCCTATTTCGCAACGGCGCGGCTCTGGGACGACGGCATCGTCGCACCTTCGGAGACGCGGCGTGTTCTCGCGCTCGCTTTCTCAGCCGCCCTCAATGCGCCGATACCGGAGACGCCCTTTGGCGTCTTCCGGATGTGAGGAGGGGATAAAATGTTCAAGACTCTTCTCATCGCCAATCGCGGCGAGATCGCCGTCCGCGTCATCCGCACGGCGCGGCGCATGGGCCTCAAGACCATCGCCGTTTATTCGGATGCCGATGCCAATGCCTATCATGTGGCGGAAGCCGACGAGGCTTACCGGATCGGCCCAGCGCCCGCCGCCGAAAGCTATCTCCGCATCGACGCCATTCTCGATGCCTGCGCGCGCTCGGGTGCCGGGGCCGTGCATCCGGGCTATGGCTTCCTCTCCGAAAATGCGGGCTTCGCGGAAGCCTGCGAAAAGGCCGGGCTGATCTTCGTCGGGCCGCCTGCAAGTGCGATCCGCGCGATGGGGCTCAAGGACGCGGCCAAGGCGCTGATGGAAAAAGCGGGCGTGCCTGTCGTTCCCGGCTATCACGGGGACAACCAGGACGCGGACTTTCTCGGCGAGCAGGCAGTGAAGATCGGCTACCCCGTACTCATCAAGGCGGTCGCGGGCGGCGGCGGCAAAGGCATGCGTCGCGTCGACGACCCCGCCGACTTCGCCAGGGAACTCAAGAGCGCGCAGCGCGAGGCGGGCTCCGCCTTTGGCGACGAGCGTGTGCTCGTCGAAAAATATGTCGCACGACCGCGCCACATCGAGATTCAAGTCTTCGCGGATGGTCATGGGCAGGCCGTTTCGCTCCATGAGCGCGATTGTTCGCTGCAGCGCCGCCACCAGAAAGTGATCGAGGAGGCGCCCGCGCCGGGTATGCCGCCTGAAATGCGGAAAGCCATGGGCGAGGCGGCTGTGGCCGCGGCGAAGGCCATCGGCTATCGCGGTGCGGGTACGGTCGAGTTCATTGCGGATGCGTCCGACGGGCTCAAGCCAGACGGTTTCTGGTTCATGGAAATGAATACGCGGCTCCAGGTGGAGCATCCGGTGACGGAGGCGATCACGGGGCTCGATCTCGTCGAATGGCAGCTTCGCGTCGCGGCGGGCGAACATTTGCCGCTCACGCAGGACAAGGTGCCGCTGAAGGGCCATGCCGTGGAAGTGCGGCTCTATGCGGAAGACCCGGCGAAGAAGTTCTTTCCCTCGATCGGCAAGCTGCTGCGTCTCCGTCTCCCGTCGAACATGCCTCATGTCCGCGCGGACATGGGCGTGCGCGAGGGGGATGAGGTGAGCATGTTCTACGACCCGATGATCGGAAAGATCATCGCGCATGGCGAGACGCGGCTGATCGCCCTTCGTACTCTCCGGGGATTTTTGTCCCGCATGGAGGTCGCGGGTCCGAAGACAAATCTCGCCTTTCTCGCCGCGGCGATGGGGCATGAAGCCTTCATGGCCGGGGATATCGATACGGGCTTCATCGACCGGCATCTCGACCAACTCGTCCCGAAGGGCGGGGCAGAGCCGCGCATCCTTGCGCTTGGCGTCGCTGCGCATCTTCTCCGCCGGAAGGTGCAGTTGGAAGCTTCGCAGCGGCAGGGCGATGAACCTTTCTCGCCCTGGTCAACGAGCGATAGCTGGGTTCTCGGCGGGCGCCGCAGCGAGCGGATGAAATTTCTCGTGGGCGGCGAGGAAGTCGTGCTCACCGTCGTGCCGGACGGAGAGGGCTGGCGCATCGCCGGTGCGCGCGATGAGGGCGACGATATGCTCGCTTCCGCCGCCATGAGCGGCGACAACGCGCTGACGGCGACCGTCGATGGCGTTCGTCTGAGCGCCGCTTGTGTCTCCAGGGGCGCGGGATTTATCCTCATCCACGAAGGAATGGCGACGGAGTTCGAAATCGCCGACCCCATGGATGTCGATGTTGCGTCCGAAGCCGATACGGGTGCGCTCAAGGCGCCGATGCCGGGAAAGATTGTTCAGGTGCTGACTGAAGCCGGGGCGACCGTCAAGAAGGGCGCGCCGCTCGTGGTCATGGAAGCGATGAAGATGGAGCAGACATTGGTAGCGGGTGTCGATTCCGTGGTCGCTGCGGTGCATGTCGGCGTGGGCGATCAGGTTGAGGCGGGGGCGGTGCTCGTTGCCTTCGAGGAGAACAAGGCTTGACGCTTCACCTCGTCAAACTCTGCGTCGGTGCGGACGATATTTCAGATCTTGCGGAATGGCAGGCCGAGCGGCTTGCCGAAAAGAAGAAGCTCAAGCAGCCACAGGTTCTCGCGCATGTGACACGCATGACGCCGAAGCGCGCCGACGATTTGCTTGCGGGCGGGTCGCTCTACTGGGTCATGAAAGGCGTCATCCGGTGCCGCCAGAAGCTCATCGGGATCGAGCCCTTCACGGACAATGAAGGCATCGGCCGCTGCCGCCTTGTGCTCGACAACGAGATCGTGCCGACGCGGCGGCAGGAGCGGCGGCCCTTTCAGGGCTGGCGGTATCTGGAGGCCAAGGATGCGCCTGCGGATGTGAAGAAAGGCGAGGCGGGGGACGACATGCCAGAGGAAATGCGCCGGGAGCTCGAAGAACTCGGGCTTCTCTGACCCGCCCGAAAGAGCGGGTGACAGGCGGCAGCTCCCGTGCTGGTGTTGGAAAAAACACGAGGGAGGGAACGATGCGGCGCGACATCGAGTTCAAAACGGAAGATGGCGTTACCCTTCGTGGCTGGTTCTATCCGGGCAAGGGTGCAAAGGGACCGGCTCCCACGGTTGTGATGGCGCACGGGTTTTCCGCCGTGAAGGAAATGTATCTCGACGACTTCGCGGAATTTTTCGCGGAGGCGGGCATATCCTCACTCGTCTACGATCACCGGAATTGCGGCGACAGCGACGGAACTCCACGCGGCCATCTCGATCCGCGACAGCAGATCGACGGGTATCGCGATGCAATTACCCATGCGCAGGCGATGGACGAAGTCGACCCGGACCGTATCGGCATCTGGGGGTCGAGCTACTCGGGTGGCCATGTGCTGGTCGTTGGCGCGATCGACCGGCGCGTCAAATGCGTCGTTTCGCAGGTGCCGCTGGTTGCCGGCCTCGAGTCGGCGCGGCGGCTCATACGCGGCGATCACTGGAAGGCGATGCGGGCGGGATTTGAGGCGGATCGCGCTGCCCGGATGCGTGGCGAACCCGGCGCGCGCATTCCCGTGACGGCACAGGAAGGCGAGCCTTGCGCGCTGCCCACCGCGGATACCTTCGAGTTTTTTACCGAGTTCACGAAGTCGAATTCCACAAAGTGGGGGAATGAGGTGACGCTGCAGTCCGTCGAGCTGTTCACCGAATACGAGCCGGGGATTTACGTGCCGCGTATTTCACCGACACCGCTTCTCCTCGTCGCGGCGCTTGAGGATCATCTGACACCCTACGACATGACGGCGGCGGCCTATGAGGCGGCGCTGGAGCCAAAGAAATTCCTCACGCTGCCCTGCGGGCATTTTCAGGCCTATACCGGGGACATGTTCAAGATGTCAGCCCCCGTGCAGCGCGACTGGTTCAAGGCGCACCTCTGAGCGCGTGTTCAGACCGGCATGTTGTCTATAAGGCGTGTCCGGCCAATCTTCGCCGCGACGAGTATGCGGGCGGGACCTGAGGGTCTGTCGTCCGGGAAGGCGGCGAGGGAAGCGGCGTCGCGGATTTCGAGATAGTCGAGTTTTTCGAAACCAAGTGCAAGGATACGCTTCGATCCTTCGGCCACTGCTTCTGAGATCGGCGTTCCTTTTGCGACGTTCTCTGCCGTCTCGCGCAGGATGACGTTCAGCTGGCCGGCGGCCTTCCGTTCCTCCGGTGAGAGATAGACATTGCGCGACGACATGGCGAGACCGTCCGCTTCCCGCATGATTGGTCCGCCCAGAATTTCGACCGGAATGTCGAGGTCGGCAACCATGCGACGGATGACCATGAGCTGCTGCCAATCCTTCTCACCGAAGATCGCGATGTCCGGCATCGCACGGAGGATCAGTTTGGCGACGACCGTAGCGACACCCGCAAAATGCGTTGGTCGAAACGTGCCTTCCAGAGGCTCCGTAACACCGGTGAGAGAGATCGTGGTCGAGAAGCCTTCGGGGTACATGTCGGCCGCGTCAGGCGCAAAAATGAGGTCGGCCTGGCCTTCCAGCTTCGCGGCATCGGCTGCTTCGGTACGGGGATAAGCTGAGAAATCCTCGTTCGGCGCGAACTGGGTCGGGTTCACGAAAATGGAAACGACGACGCGGTCGGCTTTCGTGCGAGCGAGGTCGACGAGCGACAGGTGCCCTTCATGAAGCGCCCCCATAGTCGGTACGAGCGCTACGCACAGCCCGTCCTTACGCCAGGCGGCGACAGCATCGCGAAGATCGGCGGCGCTGCGTGCGACGGGAATCTTATAGCTCGTGGTATCGAGCGGCATAAGCAGGTCCTCCGGAAAGCCGCGCGGAAGATAACGGCGAAGGGACGGGACATCAATTCCAGTCGTAAACGCCACTGCGAGCCCTATATCTCTGTCATGTTCAGGATAATAGCAGTGGCCTTTCTCGCCCTTCTTGCCGTGTCGCCCACCTTCGCGCGCGGTCCGATCGCGCCAGAGGCACCGGACCTTCAGACAATCGAAAATCCGGCGCCGAAGGCAGAGCCGCGCAAGAGCTTCATTCCTGGCCACAAAAGCGAATATGGCGGCTGGGTGAGACCACAAATGCGTGACGGCCCACCCCTCCCGCCCGTGTCACCCACGGAGGAGTCCAAGGGGTATGTCCCCGGTCACTACGACGGCGAGGGCCGCTGGGTACCCGGACAACCAAAATAGAAATCAGGCCAGACGGCCTTCGATCGCTTTGGCGTAGAGCGTTTCATAGTCGGCGACACTCATGGGGAGCGGATTGCCGCCGGTGCAAGGGTCTTCCAGCGCCATGGGGGCCGCCTCGGGGATAACGTCGAGATCAACGCCGATTTCCTTCAGCGTGTGCGGGATGCCGACTTCCTCGCGCAACGCCAGGACCCAGTCCACGAAGCCTGAAAAGCTCTGCTTCCTGAGATCGAGATAGCGCGCCGCCGCCGTCAGCTTTTCCTCGACCACTGCCTTGTTGTGAACCAGCACATAGGGCATCACCACGGCGTTGGTGAGACCGTGATGCGTGCCGCGCAGCGAGGAACAGGGATGGCTCATCGCATGCATGGAGCCGAGGCCCTTCTGGAAGGCCGTTGCGCCCATCGAGGAAGCCGCCAGCATGAAGGCTCGCGCTTCGACGTTGCTGCCGCGCCTCGTCGCTTCCGGCAGCCAGTCCTTCACCAGCCGCATCCCTTCGAGAGCGACACCCTGCGCCAGCGGGTGCCAGAAAGGCGAGCACCAGGCTTCGAGATTGTGAGAGAGGGCGTCCATACCCGTCGCCGCCGTGATGTGCGGCGGGAGGCCAGTGGTCAGTTCGGGGTCACAGATCACATCGACGGGCATCATCTTCGGATGGAAGATGATCTTCTTTGTGTGGTCGCCTTCATCGGTGATGACGGCGGCGCGGCCGACCTCGGAGCCGGTCCCGGCAGTCGTCGGCACGGCGATCACCGGCGCGATGCCTTTTGGATCTGCGCGTGTCCACCAGTCCTCGCGGTCTTCATAATCCCACATCGGGCGTGTCTGCCCCGACATGAAGGCGATGGCCTTGCCAGCGTCCATCGCGCTGCCGCCACCTACGACGATGACGCCGTCGTGCTTCCCGTTCCGGAAGACCTTGAGGCCGGCTTCGACGTCCGTGCCGACCGGGTTCGGATGCACGTCCGTGAAGAGCGCGGGCGGAATACCGTTCTTTTCCAGAAGGGCAAGCGCCTCGGCGATCATCGGGAGCGGTTTCAAGCCGGGATCGGTTACGAGAAGCGGGCGGTTTATCCCCGCCACCGAACAGGCCTCCGCGAGTTCCTGAATACGCCCTGGCCCGAAGCGCATTTTCGTCGGGAAGTTCCAGTTGCCGTTCAAGCTCGGATAGGTGTCGATCATTTTGTTTTCGTTCTCAGGTGATAGCTCTTCGGCCGGGTGACGAATTCATAGCCGACGCGCGAAAGGGTGGCGCCCCGCCCGGTGTCCTTGACGCCGGTCCAGGCGAGGGCGGGGTCGAGATAGTCGCAACGGTTGAGGAAGAAGGTGCCCGTGTCGATCTGCTCGCCAATTTTTTCCCCGACCTCTTCGTCTTCTGTCCAGACGGAGGCCGTCAGTCCGTAGGGACTGTCATTCATCAGCTGGATCGCTTCCTCGTCGGAGGTGACTTTCATGATGCCGATGACGGGGCCGAAAGTCTCCTCGCGCATCACATCCATCTGGTGGTTCACATCGACAAGAACTTCCGGACCCAGATAGGGGGTGCCTGCCTTGGAGGCAGGGAACTGAGCCTCTCCGACGAGCGCCCGTGCACCCGCGCGTTTTGCCTGTTCGATCTGGCCGCGCACGAAAGTCGCGGCCGAGGCACGCACCATAGGACCGATCGTGGTTTCTGGATCGAGAGGGCTGCCGAGCTTGTATTTCTTCGTAAGTTCAACGAAGCCCTCCACGAAATCGTCATAGACGTCGGCATGGACATAGAGGCGTTCCTTGCCGCAGCAGGATTGGCCGGAGTTGAAATAGGCGCCGTCCACGAGATTCTCGACGGCGAAGGGAAGATTGGCGTCGGCGCGTACATAGGCGGGGTCCTTGCCGCCGAGCTCTAGACCAACATTGATGAATCTACCCGATGCCGCCTTGACGACTGCGTGTCCGCCAGCGACGGAGCCCGTGAACATCACCTGGTCCGTGCGTGGGTCGGCGATCGTCCGCTCTGTCATCTCATGGCTCATATGTACGACCTGGAAGAGGCCGTCCGGTGCGCCTGCCTTGGCGAAGGCGGTTGCGAAGCGCTCGGCGCAAAGGGGTGTCTGTCCCGAATGCTTCAGGATCACCGTGTTGCCAGCCATGATCGCCGGCACGACCGAATTGACGGCGATCAGATAGGGATAGTTCCAGGCCGCGACCACGAGCACCGTGCCAACCGGTTCGCGCCGGACCCAGCGGCGGAAGCCCTCCTTGGGACCCGCATCGACATCGGCGAGCGCATCGCCTGCGATCGCGATCATGTAGCGTGCGCGTTCCTCGAAGCCCCTCATCTCACCGCCGCCAAAAGCGATGGGTCTTCCCATCTGCCAGGCGAGCTCCGGCACGATCTCGTCCTTCATGGCAAGGAAGGTTTCCACGAAGCGCAGGCAGAGCGCGGCCCGCTCCGCGACGGGTACATATTTCCAGGCGGCCTGAGCCGCCTTCGCCGCGGAAAGGGCGCCGTCGACCTCGGTCCATGTCGCCAAGGGGCGCTCCACGTAAACGCTCCCGTCGACGGGGGATATGACTTTCAGGGTGTCGCTCATCCTCGTTCGAAGCCTCTCATCAATTCCCAATCCGTGACACGGCGTTCATATTCCATCTGCTCCCAGCGTCCCGTATGGAGATAGTGCTCAACAACGTCGTCGCCGAGGGCGGCGCGGAGCGTATCCGATTTTTCAAGCGCCGTAAGTGCGTCACGTAGGCTCTTGGGGAGAGAGGGGATGCCTGCGCCGCCATAAGCGTCGCCCGTAAACTCGGGCTCAAGGCTCAGCTTCTGTTCCACACCCTGAAGGCCGGTGGCGAGCAGGGCGGCATAGGCCAGGTAAGGGTTCAGGTCGGCGCCACCGACGCGGCATTCGATGCGGAGGCTCTTGCCATGGCCACACATCCTGAAACCCGCCGTGCGATTGTCGTTCGACCATACGACGTTGGTCGGCGCGAATGAGCCGCTCACGAAGCGCTTGTAGGAATTCACGACGGGTGCAAGGAAGTAGGTCATCTCATGCGCGTGGCGCAGCTGTCCTGCGAGGAAGTTCTGGCAGAGTTCGGACATGCCGTAAGGCTCCGCCTTCTCGTCGAAGAAGTGCGCGTCCTTGGCCTTCTCATCCCAGAGCGACATGTGAATGTGACAGGACGACCCGGCCTGTTCGTAATTCCACTTCGCCATGAAAGTCACGGCCTTGCCGTGCAGCCATGCGATTTCCTTGATGCCGTTCTTGAGAAGCGTATGGCGGTCGGCCATTTCCAGCGCTTCTGCATAGCGGACGTTGATTTCTTCCTGTCCGGGACCCCACTCGCCTTTGGAATTCTCAACGGGGATGCCTGCGCCTTCGAGGCCTGTGCGGATCGCCCGCATGATGCCTTCTTCCTTGGTGGTCGCGAAGACGTGATAGTCCTCAATGTACCAATTCGGGGTCTTGAGACCTCTGTATCGCTTTTCGTGTGCACCTTCGTAGGTCTCGTCGAAGAGATAGAACTCAAGCTCAGACGCCATGAAGGCTTTCATTTTCATGGCGGCGAGGCGCTTCAGCTGCTTCTTGAGAATGGAGCGCGGCGCGTGAGGAACATCCTCGCCATGATGGTCGACAGTATCGCAAATGACGATGGCCGTGCCGGGTAGCCATGGAACGCGGCGCAGGGTGGACAAGTCGGGTTTCAGCGCGAAGTCGCCATAGCCCTGTGCCCAGCTCGCGGCCTTATAGCCCGGGACCGGCTCCATATCGGTATCGACCGTGAGGAGGTAGTTGCAGGCGTGGGTTTCGTGAACGCCCGTATCGAGGAAGAAGGGGGCTGCCATCCTCTTTCCGACCAGTCGCCCCTGCATATCCGGCATGGCCATGACGACGGTGTCGATGTCGCCGGACGAAACAAGGTCGGAAAGCTGGTCGAGAGTGAGCCTGCCATTCATTCGAAGGAATCCCGGAAGTTGTCGCCAAGGAGATGAAGGGCGGCCCCCGCCCATGGACTTCCGCCAAGTGTAGCCGCAGAGACGGGGGAGGCCGCAAGGGGGAGCTGAGGGGAGTATCCAGTGTCCGCCGGGGCAACTGTTGACGCCCCATCCCCGAGCACCCAGACTCCGCGCGATTCGACCGTGGTGTCGAACATTTCGGGAGTGGGCGGGGTCTATGACAGGCGAGTTGCGGGAGAAACGGCCCGCTCATGTAATCGTACTCGGCAACGAAAAGGGCGGTTCGGGAAAAACGACGACCGCCATGCATGTCATTGCGCATCTGCTGCATGCGGGATATCGCGTCGGATCGATCGATCTTGATGGACGCCAGAGGTCTCTGACGCGGTATGTCGAGAACCGGCGGATATGGGCAGATGCTGCAAACGTCAATCTGGTCATGCCGGAGCATGCTGTCATCATGCGTTCGGCGCTTGAGACCGTGGCGGAGGCAAACGCGGCCGAGGAGGCGGAGCTTTCCGAGACGGTGGCCCGGCTTTCGGAGGGCAACGACTTCCTGGTGATCGACTGCCCCGGCAGCGACAACAATCTGTCGCGGCTCGGGCATGCGCGGGCGGACACCCTCATCACGCCGATGAACGACAGTTTTGTGGATTTCGATTTGCTGGGGCGCGTCGACCCGCAGACCTACAGGGTCAAAGGGCCGAGCGTTTACAGCGAGATGGTGTGGGAGTGCCGCAAGCGAAGAGCGGTCTCCGACGGGGGGGAGATCGACTGGATCGTCATTCGCAATCGTCTTTCCCATGTCGACGCGAAGAACAAGAGGCGGGTCGAGGTCGTGCTCGATGCGCTTGCCCAGCGGATCGGTTTCCGTTGCGGGCCGGGCTTCGGCGAGCGCGTCATCTTCCGCGAAATGTTTCCATCCGGACTAACGCTTCTCGATCTCAGGGAGGAGGGGGTCGACACTCAAATGTCGATGTCCCATGTTGCCGCGCGTGCAGAAGTCCGCGCGCTCACAGAGGCGCTTGATCTGCCGGTCCTGTCCGTTACAGGAGTTTGATTGCAGGCGCTAGCCGCGCCGCTTTTCCTTGCTCTCGGCCGACTGGGGCATGGTCCAGTTCGAGGGCGGGATCGGAATGCACTGGATCGCCTCGCGGGCGAGACGTCCACAAGCATTGCGTGCCGCCTTCTCGCCATCGAATCCGCCAAAGCGCGAACGATAGAGCGTGCGGTTGTCAGCCGTCTTGACGGGGACCGTGACGGGCACAGCTTCACCGAGCTCAGAAGGAGCCGCGCGCATGGCCTTGCGGATGCTGTCCACCGCGTCAGATTGCTCTGCATAGGCGCCGATCTGGATGATCCACGTCCCGTCGGGGATGAGCGGATCGCCCTCGCGCCAGGTCTGTGCCGCCTGCGGTTCACGACGCGCCGGATCGTTGGCAGCAGTACGCAGCAGCGGGCTTGCTGCTGCGTCCGGGTTGATCGCCGCGTTCGCCGGAGCGACGAGGAAATTGCCGATTTCGCGGCCGGCCTTGCGCACCGGACCTTCGGCCTTGTGGAACGCCGCCACGGCATAAGCCGTCACGCTGTCCACCGGCGCCGTGTTGGCGGCTGCGCCCGGTTCCCCAGGCAACTCGGAGCTCGTGGTTGGCAATGCGGCCATTTCGACGGGTTCTGGCAATTCGGAGCCTATGCCACCTTCCGCGTAGGTTTCTTCGTCCGGATCACGTTCGTCCTCGATCGCGGATGCGAGCTGGAACAGCTCGGAGCGATCCTCGTCCGTCACCAGGCCTGCAGGCCGAACGATCGGTTTCGGGGCTGGTGCGAGTGCCGCAAAGCGGGTATTGCCGTCCTTCATCGCCACCGCGCGGGGGAAGGCGCGGTCGAGGATCTCGATCATGTGTGCATCGCGGATCTTCGCCTTCTTACCGCCCATGACGACGCCGATCAGGAACTTGTCGTCGCGTTCCACGGTGGCCGTGAGGTTGAAGCCGGAGGCGTTGGTGTAGCCGGTCTTGAGACCAGTGGTACCTTCGTACTTGCCGAGCAGGTGGTTGTGGTTCCGGATGCGAGACTTGCCCCAGACGAAGGTCTCTGTGCCGAAGTAGTGGTAATACTGCGGAAAATCCTCACGGATACGTTTTGCCAGCGTTGCCTGGTCGCGCGCGGTCGTCTTCTGGGCGCTGTTGGGGAGGCCGGATGCGTTCTTGTAGGTCGTGCGCGACATGCCTAGGTTCCGCGCCTTTTTTGTCATCATGACCGCGAAGTCATCTTCGGTGCCGGCAAGGAAGGCACCCATTGCAGAAGCAACGTCGTTGGCCGAGCGCGTGACCAGCGCGAGGATCGCATCTTCAACGCTGATGGTCTGGCCGGGGCGGAGTCCAAGCTTCGACGGTGGCATGCCCGCGCCGCGTGGCGTCATGGTGATGCGCGATTTCAACGTGAATTTATTGGAGTTCAATCCCTCGAAGAGGAGATAGAGGGTCATCACCTTGGTGAGGGAAGCAGGATAGCGATATTCGTCGGCATTACGGGAATAAAGAACCGTGCCCGTGTAGGCATCCATTACAAGCGCCGCCGACTTGGGCGTTGCAGCAAGGACTGGAGGTGCCAAAGCCCAAACGAAAGCGGCCAGCATGCTAGCCGTCAGCAGGCGAGCAGCCATGCCCGTCAGGTTTGAGGATTTGCGCGCAGTACTCGTGAGCGCAGGCCCCTGCATGTGACTTTAACCCCTCTTGCGGCACACCCTGCCTGTGCATGCCATGAACTTATCCCCAAAAACTGTAGCGGCAGAACCACAGTTTGCGAAGACCCTCCGCACCGAAAATCGCAAAAATCCCAAGTATCCAGTGCCGTTAGCACTCTGGGACGAGGATAGGCAGTGTGTGTTACCAATTTATTAACAGGGTTAATATTTTGTTAACCGGTCGAGCCCTTGCCGCGCCAGCCGGCGCAAGGTTCTGAGGAGCCTGGGAGGGCAGCCGGAATTGGCGTCCTCGAACGTTTAACTTGGGGGAGGGCGCACGAGACACGCCGCGGCGCTGCCGAATCCGTCTACGATTGGGATCGATCTTTGATTTTCGCTATGGTCGACTATCTATCAAAGAGTTGGAAGATTTAGAGTGACTGCCGGCAGGCCAGGGTCTGCGGCAGGAAGGATTTCGGCAGGAATGGGGTATGTCTGACGACAGGCGGCGCGGTGATGATGACGGAGGCGCAGGTACCGGGGTCATCACGAAGACGAAGCCGAAGACCAAAAAGCCCTCGCTCTACAAGGTGTTACTGCTCAACGACGATTACACACCGATGGAATTCGTCGTTCATGTGCTGGAACACTTCTTCAACAAGGGGCGTGAGGAAGCCACATTGATCATGCTCCACGTTCATCAGCATGGCGTGGGGGTTTGCGGCTTGTATACGTATGAAGTGGCGGAGACGAAGGTGACGCAGGTGATGGATTTCGCGCGCCAGCACCAGCACCCGCTACAATGTACGATGGAGAGAGAGTAACTGTTCGTAGTAGCGCGTTCAGGCTGTACCCAAATTCAGCAGAAGGGAAGGTTCGGAGTGCCGACGTTTTCACGAAATCTGGAGGAGGGGCTTCATCGTGCGTTGGCGCTCGCCAATGAGCGCAACCACGAATACGCAACTCTGGAGCACCTTCTGCTTTCCCTGATGGACGACTCCGATGCCGCTGCTGTCATGCGCGCGTGCAATGTCGACATGGATCTGCTGCGGCAGCAGCTCACGAACTACGTCGACAACGAACTTTCGAGCCTCGTCGTCGAAAACGGAGAAGACTCGAAGCCAACGGCAGGGTTCCAGCGCGTCATTCAACGTGCCGTCATTCATGTTCAGTCTTCAGGCCGCGAGGAAGTGACAGGCGCAAATGTGCTTGTCGCGATGTTCGCCGAGCGGGAGAGCCATGCCGCCTATTTCCTGCAGGAGCAGGATATGACGCGGTATGACGCTGTAAATTACATCAGTCACGGCATCGCGAAGCGCGGCGACATGAGCGAGACCCGGCCTGTGCGCGGCGCGCAGGAAGAGGCGGAGACCGGAGAGCGAGGCGGACGCAAGGAGCGCACGACCGAAGCACTCGATAATTACTGCGTCAACCTCAACGAAAAGGCGAAGCAGGGGAAAATCGACCCGCTGATCGGTCGTGAGCGCGAAGTGGAGCGCACGATCCAGATTCTGTGCCGCCGGTCCAAGAACAACCCTCTCTTCGTGGGCGACCCGGGAGTTGGCAAGACCGCCATCGCTGAAGGGCTTGCCCGTCGTATCGTGAAGGGCGAGGTGCCGGAAGTCCTCAGGAACGCAACGATCTTCTCGCTGGACATGGGAACGCTGCTTGCAGGCACGCGTTATCGCGGCGACTTCGAGGAGCGCATCAAGGCTGTCATCAAGGAGATCGAGGCCTATCCCGGTGCGATCATGTTCATCGACGAAATCCACACGGTGATCGGTGCCGGCGCGACGAGCGGCGGGGCGATGGACGCGTCGAATCTTCTGAAGCCTGCACTTGCGAGCGGATCGGTGCGTTGCATCGGTTCTACGACGTACAAGGAATACCGGCAGCACTTCGAGAAGGATCGGGCGCTGGTCAGGCGGTTCCAGAAGATCGATGTTGCCGAGCCGTCGATTCCGGACTCGATAAAGATTCTCAAGGGGCTGAAGCCCTATTTCGAAGAGTTCCACAAGGTCCGCTACACCAATGACGCGGTGAAGGCGGCGGTGGATCTATCTGCCAAATACATGCACGACCGGAAGCTGCCCGACAAGGCGATTGACGTGATCGACGAGGCCGGCGCTTCGCAGATGCTTCTTGCGGAATCCAGGCGCAAGAAGACGATCGGCGTTGCCGAGATCGAAGCGGTGGTCGCCACCATGGCGCGTATCCCGCCGAAATCGGTTTCGAAGAGCGATACCGAGAAGCTCAAGGACCTGGATACCGAGCTCAAGCGGGTGGTGTTCGGTCAGGATACTGCCATCGATGCGCTTGCTGCCTCGATCAAGCTCGCACGCGCGGGACTCCGTGAAGCTGAGAAGCCGATTGGCTGCTATCTCTTCTCAGGCCCGACAGGCGTCGGCAAGACCGAAGTAGCACGTCAGCTTGCGGCGGTTTTGGGTGTCGAGATGCTCCGCTTCGATATGTCGGAATATATGGAGCGCCACACGGTGTCGCGCCTCATCGGTGCGCCTCCCGGCTATGTAGGGTTCGATCAGGGCGGTCTGCTGACGGACGGCGTCGATCAACATCCGCATTGCGTTCTGCTTCTTGACGAGATCGAGAAGGCGCACCCGGATCTCTTCAATATCCTGCTGCAGGTGATGGATCACGGGAAGCTGACGGACCACAACGGCAAGAAGATAGACTTCCGCAATGTGGTCCTGATCATGACCACCAACGCCGGTGCGGCCGACATGGCCAAGCCGACGATTGGCTTCTCGCAAAAGAAGCGTGTAGGCGACGACGAGGATGCGATCAAGCGGCTCTTCACGCCGGAGTTCCGCAACCGTCTCGATGCGGTGATCCCGTTCGGCCATCTGCCGGAACAGGTTATCGCGCAGGTTGTCGAGAAATTCGTCCTCCAACTCGAGGCTCAACTGGCCGACCGTCACGTCACAATCGAACTCACGCCCGAGGCCAACAATTGGCTTGCCGAGCGGGGTTACGACGAACAGATGGGCGCGCGTCCGCTTGCGCGTGTCATACAGGAGAACATCAAGAAGCCGCTGGCGGACGAGGTTCTCTTCGGCAAGCTCGTGAAGGGTGGACATGTGCGCGTCGGCGTGACGGAGGATGCACTTTCCTTCGAGATAGAGCCCGCACAACCGCGCAGTCCGAGCGGTGGCGGTCCAAAGAAGCCGAAGGCGCGCAAGCCGCGAGACGGATCGGGTGGCTCCGGTGGCGGTACCGTGCCGAAAGTGCCTTTGCTGGTCGAGTAGTTCAAAAACGACTAACCAGCCGGAAGAGATGGACAGGCGGCCACGAAAGTTTGATTTCGTGGCCGCCCTTTTTTGGATTAGCTAACAGGGACAACAAACAAGGGAGGCGATCCATGATCGGCTATATCATGCTCGGAACGAACGATCTCGACCGGGCGACCAAATTCTATGAAGACCTTCTTTCCCTGCTCGGCGCGAAGCAGGCCATGACCGACCCCGGCCGGTTCGTTGGCTGGAGTAACGGCAAGGGGCCGATGCTTGCCGTGACCAAGCCCCATGACGGCAACAAGGCGACTTTCGGCAACGGCACGATGGTCGCTCTTGCCGCCGACTCTCAGGAGACGGTGAACAAGGTGCATGCAAAGGCTCTCAGCCTGGGCGGTACGGATGAAGGCGCGCCGGGGCTGCGCGGCGGCACGTTCTATGGCGGATATTTCCGCGATCTCGACGGCAACAAGCTCGTCGTCTTCCACATGTAGAAATGGACAAGGCCGCCGGTACGCTGGACCGGCGGCCTTTCCGTCTTTCCTAACCGGTCAGTTCTTTCTCAGCCGGTAGATGCGGACGTCTATGTCTGAAGAATAGTAGATGTCGCCATTCGCTGCTGCGACGACGCCTGTGGGAATAAAGAGCGGCGGTACGTTTTCCGGCGCTTTGAAGCCGATGGGCAGGTCTTCCTTGATGATCTCTCTTTCGTCGCTTTCAATGTCGATTGCAACGATCCGTTTCGCGCCGACTTCGGCTACCACGAAGCGGCCATCCGCCGCGATGTCGAAGCCTTCCGGAGCCGAGAGATTGTCGGCGACGACGCTTCTCTCACCCGTTTCGATGTCCACGCGCGAAATCCGGCCACCGGTGTTTTCGCTGACATAGAGCGCTCCATCCTCCGCAAGTTTCAGCATAGCGGGGCCGTCGAGACCGGTCGCAACATCCGTGCGGTTGTCCCAGTCGTTGGCGGCGACGCGAACCAGAGCGCCGCGAGCATATTCGGAAACAACGACGCTCCCGTCCGCGAGCGCGATGGCGTCTGCCGGTGTCGTGAAGCCGTGATGAGGCTGGAACGATACGCCCGATGCGGCGTCTAGTATCTGGACGGCGCCAGCGGTTAGCGCGGCTACGGCTATGTGGCCATTCGCTACCGAGATGCTTAGCGGGTAGTCGATGTTGGACGACCAGACACGGGCTATTTCGCCGACAGAGCCGGTCGACGGGTTCATGCTGCGCAGTGCAAAAAGATCGGCAATATAAATCTCTCCGTCGTCGCCAACCGCTATGTCGCCGGCTACGGCGAGGGGGCCTGAGATGATCGTTCTGGCCTCACCGTTTTCGGTATCTATTGCGATGACCGCATTGTCGGCCATGTTGGTGATGAAGAGGTTGTCGTCATTGTCGAAAGCAAGATTGTCGATTGCGGGCGCGACTTCGGCAACAAGCGCCTTCTCCCCGGTGGCCAAGTCGACGCGGTAAACGTGTCCGGCTTCCGTATCGACGGCGTAAAGCTCTCCCTTCGAATTGAAGTTGACTGCGGCAGGCGTGGCGAAGCCTTTGGCTACGACATCGAGAGTGCCTGAGTCGACGTCAACCCGGACAATCTGTTTCTTGAACCAGAGCGGACCGTAGAGCTTCCCGTCGGGACCGAAGTCGAAGCCATTGAGACCGCCCATGCCGGCCATGATCTTGCGCGGCGGGGTTTCTCCCGAGGGGTCGAGCTCATAGAGCGCGTCGCCCAGAAAGACCTGGGTTGCGAACAGGCGCCCGTCCTCCGTCCACGCAAGCGAATTAAGGCCGGGTAACCCCTCTGCGAGGGTGAGCAACTCGCCGCCGGGTTTGCGCGCATAAACCTTCCCATCGAGGAATGCTGTCCATGCTAGCGTTCCATCGGGACCTTCTTCGAGGTCGTCAGCCATCCCTGCCGGAGAAGCTTCGTAGATGCTTGCCGTACCGCTCTCCGGATCGACCTCGTAGATCGCGCGTCCGACGACGCTTCCCGCGAGGATTTTTCCATCCTTCGTGACTGTGATGCCGTGAATTCCGTGAAATGGCGAAGGGGCGGTGACAGCCTCCTGAACATATTCGTCACTGTCCGAGCAGGCAGTAAGGCCCATCAGAAAGACCGCAACGGCGGCCGCGCGCTTCAGGATTTTCATCCTTTCCTCTCCTTGGATGGAATTGCCACCTCATTTCCTCCCGGGCGGCAAGACCACCGATGTTTTATTGGAGTGCGGCTTTCACCATCTCTGCGTGCTTTTCGAGCAGTTTGAAATCGGCCATTTCGCGGGCATGGAGCTTGAGGTCGATGCCATTCGTTCGCGGGATGATGTGTGTGTGAATGTGAAAAACCGTCTGCCCTGCAGCCGACCCGTTCAACTGCGCGACGAGAATGCCGGGAACATCGAACGCTTTTTTTACGGCCGGGGCGATGCGCTTTACCGTCTTTGCCATGGCGGCCGCATATTCTGGATCGAGGTCGAAAATGTTCTCGGCGGGGTACTTCGGAATGACGAGCGTATGCCCCTCCGCCTGCGGCATGACATCCATGAAGGAGAGTGTCATGTCGTCTTCATAGACCTTGAAGCAGGGCGCCTCGCCACGGAGTATTTTCGCAAAGATGTTGTTTTGATCGTAGGCCACGGTCAGAAATCGTCCTCCTGATGTTCTTCCCCGGTCGCATCGTGCCGGAACGGTGCGTATTCGCCAAGGGCGACGATGTCCTGGTCGACATATTGCCGTTCGCGCGAAAGATATTCGGCCACAGCCTCCCGGAACGATGAATTGGCTATCCAGTGCACACTATAAGTGCGCGACGGAAGGTAACCGCGTGCAAGTTTGTGTTCGCCTTGTGCGCCGGCTTCGACGCGCGCCAGCCCCCTGTCGATTGCGAATTCGATTGCCTGGTAGTAGCAGCATTCGAAATGGAGGAAGGGATGATGTTCGACGGCACCCCAGTTCCGGCCGTAGAGAGCATCGCCGCCAATGAAATTCAACGCGCCGGCGATCAGCCGCCCATCGCGCCGCGCCATCACCAGGAGCGTTTCTTCCGGCATGCGCTCGCCCACGAGACTGAAGAATTCGCGCGTCAAATAGGGCGCCCCCCATTTGCGCGCGCCGGTATCCATGTAGAAGGCGAAGAAAGCGTCCCAGTGGTCTTCCGTGAGGTCGCTGCCCGTTACCCATTCGACCGAAATACCGTTTTCCGTTGCCCGCTCGCGTTCCTTCCGGATCATCTTGCGCTTTCGAGACGAGAGGTCCGACAGAAAATCCTCGAATGTGTTGTAACCTCGATTGTGCCAATGAAATTGCTGATCCGTGCGCTGCAGAAGGCCTAGAGAACCAAGACGCGTCCACTGCCGTTCAGGCAGGAAGGTGATGTGAAGCGACGACACATCCATCCTCTTGCCGACTTCGATCGCGCCGGCGATCAACGTATCCTCGACGGCTTCGCGAGCGGGGGTGTTTGGCGCCAGGAGGCGCGGGCCCGTTGCCGGTGTGAACGGTACTGAGCACTGAAGTTTCGGATAGTAACGTCCGCCCGCATTCTCAAACGCATTCGCCCAGCCGTGGTCGAAGACGTATTCACCGCGGCTATGGTTCTTGAGGTACATGGGCATGCAGCCCGCGAGCTGTCCTCTCTCGTCTTCAAGGAGTATATGCTGCGGTAGCCATCCTGTACGGCGTGTCGCCGAGCCGCTTTCCTCCAGCGCGCTCAGGAATTTGTGTGAGACGAACGGATTTGCCGGTTCACCATGCGGATTGGCGCAGGCGTCCCAGCTCGCGCTGTCGACGTCTGAAAGGTTGTCCACGGCCCGGATGATGGCTGCTTCGCTGTCGCCCATGCCCCGATCCTATTGAACCGGCGAGGCCTAGGCGATCTCGAAAATGGCCTCGATTTCGACCGTCATCTGGAAGGGGAGCGACGCGGCCGCGACGGCGGAACGGGCGTGGCGGCCCGCATCGCCGAACACCTCGACCAGCAGATCGGAGCCGCCGTTTATGACGGTAGGCTGCTGATCGAAGTCGGGGGTGGCATTCACGAAGCCGAGGAGTTTCACGCAACGTTTGACGCGGTCGAGGTCGCCGCCGCACGCCGCTTTCAACTGGGCGAGGACGTTGATCATCGTCAGGCGGGCCGCCGCCTTGCCGGCCTCGACATCCTGCTCCTTGCCCACTTTTCCGGTGAATTCGAGCCCGTTCGGCCCGACAGGGCCCTGGCCGGAAATGAAAACGAGATTGCCGCTGATGGCATAGGGCACATAAGTGCCTGCGGGCTGGGAGGGGGAGGGCAATTCGATGCCGATTTCCTTCAGGCGTGCTTCGACTTTTCCGGTCATGACGATTTCTCCCTTTCCCGCGGTTGCCGCGCCGTACTGGCGGGTTATACCTAGCGCCTAATACGGCATGGTGAAAGAGCGGGGAAGAAATCATGAGCGAGCGGCGGATGCCGGCAGACGATGGTCTGTTCATGCCGGCCGAATGGGAGCCGCATGAGCGCTGCTGGATGCAGTGGCCGAGCCGGGCGGAGGTCTGGGGCGAGCGCCTGCCGCAAGCCTATGCTGCCTATGCCGGTGTTGCGCGTGCGATCGCCGCATTCGAACCCGTGAGCATGGTCTGCAGACCCGAAGACGAAGCGCAAGCTCGGCTCGCTTGCGGGCGCGACATCGAGATCGTGCCTTTGCCGATCGACGACAGCTGGGCACGCGATTCCGGGCCCATCTTTCTCGTTGACGGGAAGGGGCATGTCGCGGGATCGCAATGGCGTTTCAATGCGTGGGGCAATGCCTATCACGGCTATGAAAACGATGCTGCCGTGGCCGGACTTATCCTCGGCCGGCTTGGCATGCGCAACTATTCGAACAATATGGTGCTTGAGGGCGGTTCCATCTCCGTCGATGGCTATGGAACGCTCATAACAACCGAGGAATGCCTGCTGAACGACAATCGCAATCCGGAAATGACGCGGCAGCAAATAGAGGAAGCACTTGCGCTCACGCTCGGTGTTGCACGGATTGTCTGGCTCGATCGCGGGCTGGAGGACGACGAGACGAGCGGCCATGTCGACATGATCGCTTCCTTCGCGGGGGAAGGGCGCTTGCTCCTGCACATGCCACAAGACAAAAGCGATCCAAACTACGGCCGCATGCAGGACAACAGGCAGAGGTTGCTCGAGGCGAGGGACGCGAGGGGGCGCCCGCTGGAGATCATCGAGATTCCACAGCCGCGCCGTCAGTTCCGGCGGCCGGACGGACGGCGGCTCTGCACATCCTATGTGAATTCCTACATTGCGAATGGCGCCGTCGTCATGCCGGTTTACGACGATCCGAACGACGACATTGCTGCCGGAATAATGGGGGAGATTTTCCCGGACCGGAAAATAGTCAGGGTGCCAGCGCTTGAAATCGCGGCCGGAGGCGGCTCGATCCACTGCATCACGCAGCAGCAGCCTAAGGGCGCAGCGCTCGCGTGAGAGGTCAGCCTAGCGTCGTCAAACGAGCGGCGCGGCCGCCATTCTTCTTGTCCGCGTACATGGCGCGGTCGGCCCGGTCGATCAGATGTTCGATCTGCGTTTCGCCGGTATAGGCGGCAAGACCGAGGCTCGCGCGCACGGAAATCCGGTGCGTTTTGCAGGCAATTCTGAGTTTACCGAGGCCGCGCAGCATTTCCCGGGCGCGATCACGGGCAGGCCGATGGTCAGCGCGGACGAACAGGACAGCGAACTCGTCACCGCCCAGGCGCGCCGCGTAGTCCGTGGCGCGTATGCTCCGGCTCAGGAAGGAGCCGACAGTGCGCAGCACCTCGTCGCCTGCCGCATGGCCGCAGCGGTCATTGACCGACTTGAAATTATCGAGGTCGATATAGGCAAGGAGGCCGGTTTCTTCGTAGCGGGCGGCGCTCAGGAGATTGCGGTGAAGCACTTCGTGGAAGCCGCGCCTGTTGAGCAAGCCGGTGAGTTCGTCCGTCAGTGCAAGGGCTTCGAGCTGCCGGATGCGCGCGTTGAGCGCCATGATGCGGCTTTCGGCTTCATCCGCGAAGGCGAGTGCCTGCGTGACGATATGGCGGGCTGCGGCCGCGCGGACCTCCGATCCGAGGTTACGCCGGAATTGCTCCGTCTGCGGGTCGGATGGAATGATGCCATCCGCTACAGCGCTGGCGGCGCCGTTACCAGTCCCCAAAAATCTCTTCGCGTACCCCATTTTTTCCCATCGCGTCCCAGGCGCGATCCCTCTCAGGCGTGTGTCATGACCTGCAGGATGCAAGGACACTGCCATTCTCATTTTCCTTTGGAAACAAAGACTTGCGGTGCCGCGGCTCGTTTGCGGCAGGCAAAAAATGCCGACCCGATTTGCCACCGGGCAAGGCCTGCTCGGCTCATGCTCAGGGGCGAAGCAGGTCGCGGGGCGTTTCGCCGGCGAAGAAGGCCTCGAGGTTTTCGAGCGCGCGAAAGCCCATGGCGTTACGCGTTTCGAGCGTGGCGCTGCCGAGGTGTGGGAGCAGGAAGGCATTGGAAAGATTGAGATATCCGGGGTGGAGGTTCGGCTCATTGTTGTAGACGTCGAGGCCTGCCGCGCCGATGCGCCCGGAGGCCAGCGCCTCGATCAGGGCTTCGTCGTCGACGATGTCGCCGCGGGCCGTATTCACCAGGATGGCACCCTCAGGCAGGAGGGCAATGGTTTCACGGTTGATCAGCCCGCGCGTTTCCGGCGTCGACGCGCAGTGGATGGAAAGCATGTCCGACGCGCCGAAAAGAGAAGCAATATCAGCGTGATAACGGGCGCCTGCTTCGAGCTCCGGCGGCAGGCGATGGCGGTTGCGATAGTGGATCTCCATGCCGAAGGCGCGGGCGCGATGCGCCGTTGCGCGGCCGATGCGGCCGAGGCCAAGGATACCGAGGCGCTTTCCTGAAAGCTCCGTACCCAGCATTCCCGTGGGCGCCCAGTTTTTCCAACGGCCTTCACGAAGGGTGGCCATGCCGGAGGCCGCATTGCGGGCCGCACCGAGGATAAGCAGGAGCGCGATCTCGGCCGTCGCATCGGTGAGGACGTCGGGCGTGTTGGTGACGGCGATGCCACGGGCGTGCGCGGCGGCGACATCGATGTGATCGTAACCGACTGAAAATGTTGAGATAATCCGGATGCTGGCCGGCAGAGCGGCGATCAGATCGGCATCGATCCTGTCCGTCACCGTGACGAGGAGGCCGTCCTTGCCCTGCGCACCGGCCGCGATGCTCTCGCGCGTGGGAAGCCGGTCGTCCGGATTCAGCGTTGCCTCGAAATGACTTAGCGCGCGGGCCTCGACATCGGCTGGTAATTTTCGTGTGACGAGAATGCGGGGGCGGGACATGGACGACCTTGAGATGGAACGGGTTCTCCGGTTTACCCGATGGTGTAAGCTCGCAAAAGGGCTTCGAGACGAGAAGCGAGATCGGAAGACAGTCGATGCGGTTTGAACGGTTAGTACCTGTAATTGCTGCGTTTTTTACCGCGAGCAGCGTTGCCGCCGCCGCCTCGCCCGCGCTTCAGATGCATCGTGCGGTCTACGATCTCTCGCTTGGTCACACGCGGCCGGTGAGCGACGTGACGGGCATCGAGGGACGCATGGTCGTGGAGTGGCGAGGGGGCCCGGCTTGCGGCGGCTACACTTCCCTGCAGCGTGTCGTGACGCGAGTTGGCGTTCTGGATCAAGGACTTGTGAGCAACGACGTGCGCCTGAGCTACTGGGAAGCGGCGGATGGCAGCGAGTTCCGGTTCACGCGGACGGAGTATACGAACGGCGAATTGACCGACCGCCAGGACGGTACCGCGAAGCGCGAAAAATCAGGCGAAATCAAGGTGTTGCGGGATGGCGGGGAGCCCGTCACCATGCCGCCGGAGACGCTTTTTCCGATGGCTTTCAACCTGGCGCTGATCGAAAAAGCGCAAGCGGGACAAAGGGTTTTCAGCCGTCCGCTATTCGACGGGACGGAGGAACTGGAAAACCCGACTACGGCCTTCATCGGAAAAACCCTTTCGGCTCAAAGGTTTGACGCCAAGGTGGCAGGCAAGGGCAAGGCGCTTGGCGAGATGGAGCCCTGGCCGGTACGGATCAGCTATTTCGATCCGGAGGAGAAGGAGGGCGTGCCCAGCTTCGAGATGGGATATCTCTTATTTCCCAACGGGATATCGGCCACGCTGTCGCTCGACTACCTCGATGTGGAGGTGAAAGGGCGCTTGAGCGAGGTCACCTATTTCGAGCCGGATGCCTGCTGACTGTCACAATTCGAGATGGCGGATTTCAGCCGTTTTTCACAAGCGGCTCGCGACTGTCATTGTAATGTCATCGAACCGTCACAAACGTCCGTAGACGGACTTATCCCCGCCCCGTCATGTCTTCCGGTTCTGGCCCATGCCGCGCCCCTTGACGATGGACTTGTCCCCGAATTTCGCGCGGAGACGGTCCATCGCGCGTTCGGCCTCCGCGCGCCGCGTCGCGGCGGGGTCGAGCATGTCCGGCGGGTCGGCAAGATCGCCATCGGCGAGGCCGGATATCCCCACTCCCAACAGGCGAAAACTTGTCCCCGTGGCCTCGCGCGCGAGGAGAGGGGAGACGGTGCGGTAGATCACCTCGGCAAGCTGGGTCGGGTCGGGCAGCGTTTGATTCCGTGTACGGAGTTTAAAATCGGCGGTCTTGAGCTTCAGCATGACGGTCGAACCCGAGAGCCCCGCCGCCTTGGCGCGCGTGGCGACCTTCTCGCAGAGCGGCCAGAGAATGCGATCGAGCTCGGCCTTGTCCCTTATGTCGCGCATGAAGGTCGTCTCGGCGGAAATGCTCTTTGCCTCATGGGCGGGTTCGACATGGCGGCTGTCCAGCCCGCGCGACAAACGATAGAGGCGGCTTCCCATGGAACCGAAGCGCGCCATGAGATCGTTCTCCTCCATCTTCTGAAGCTGGGCGATGCGCGTTATGCCGTCGCGCGCGAGTTTCGTTTCGAGCGCCTTGCCGACGCCCCAGATCATGGAGACGGGTTTCGAGGCGAGGAAGGAAAGCGTTTCCTCGCGGCCGATGACGGCGAAGCCGCGCGGCTTGTCGAGATCGGAAGCGATCTTGGCGAGGAACTTGTTGTGGGAGAGGCCGACGGAAACGGTGATGCCGATTTCGTCCTCGATGCGTTTTGCGAGGCGAGCCATGCTGACGGCGGGGCTTGCGTGGTGCAGGCGCTCGGTGCCCGTGAGGTCGAGAAAGGCCTCGTCGATGGAGACCGGTTCGACGAGGGGCGTCAGATCGCGCATCAGCGCGCGAACGTCGCGCGCGACCGCTGCATATTTTCGCATGTCGGGTTTCACGACGACGGCTTCCGGGCAGGCGGCGAGCGCCTTGAACATGGGCATGGCGGAGCGGACGCCGCGGATGCGCGCGATGTAGCAGCAGGTGGAGACGACGCCGCGCTGGCCCCCGCCGACGATGAGGGGCTTGTCGCGAAGCTCCGGATTGTCGCGCTTCTCGACGGCGGCATAGAAGGCGTCGCAATCCATGTGGGCGACGGAGAGGGCGTGCAGCTCAGGGTGGAAGAGAAGGCGCGGCCGGCGGCAGGCAGGACAACGCTCCGCGCCTTCCGGCACGGGAGAGAAGCAGTCACGGCAGAAGCCTGTGGTGGCGGTCATGGGTGGCGCCGGGTTGTCGAAGTGGTTGCCAGTATATCACTTGCGGCATTAATGAGGGGCGGACGCGATCGATTGTATTTGTGTCTGGCGCCGCGACCGCCCTTCGCTTTCGCTTCGGGCGTTCGGGGTTCGAAAAGGTCCACCGGACCTTTTCGCTTGCGTTTCGCAAGGCACCCCTCACCCCCGAAATTTGCGTAGCAAATTTCGACCCTCCCCGAGGGGAGGGTGGGAGGCAATGGTTTGCTCGCCGCTATTCAGCGGGCCACAACCAGGCCGCGCCGCGGACGCCACTCGCATCGCCGTGTTTGTGGCGGAGGAGGGGTGTCGCGACCGTGTCCGAAAAGACGTAAGCCCCCCAGCGGGACGGCACCTCGTCGTAGAGCGCGGCGATGTTCGACATGCCGCCGCCGAGCACGATGGCGTGCGGGTCCAGAATGTTGATCACGTGGGAGAGTGCGCGGGCCAGGCGATCCGCATAACGCCGGAGCGCGAGGCGGGCGGGGCGGTTGCCCGCTTCCGCCGCGGCGACGATTGCCTCGGGCGAGAGGGCCTCGCGCGTGTCGCGCATATAGTCCGCCGCGAAGCCCGGACCCGAGAGCCAGGTTTCGATGCAGCCCTTCTTGCCGCAATAGCAATCGGGGCCCGGCATTTCATCGGCAAGGACGAAGGGGAGCGAGTTGTGGCCCCATTCGCCTGCGATGGCGTTCGGCCCCGACAGGAGCGCGCCGTTGACGACGATGCCGCCGCCGACGCCCGTGCCGAGGATGACGCCGAAGACGGATTTCACGCCTGCCGCCGCGCCGTCCGTCGCCTCGGAGAGCGCGAAGCAGTCGGCATCGTTGGCGAGGCGGACTTCGCGGCCGAGCGCGGTTTCGAGGTCGCGGCCGAAGGGATGGCCGATGAGCCAGGTGCTGTTGGCGTTTTTCACGAGGCCGGTGGCGGGCGAGACGGCGCCCGGCATGCCGATGCCGACGGTGCCTTGTTCGTTTGTTTCGGCTTCGAGGGCGGCGACGAGATCGCGGATGGCGGCGATGGTGGCGTCGTAGCTGCGCGGCGAGGCGATGCGCTGGTGCGCGCGTTCATGGCCGGTGCTGTCGAGGGCGATGCCTTCGATCTTGGTGCCGCCGAGGTCGATGCCGATGCGCATGGGGGCTCCTTTTTGCGCGGAGGATAGCATGGGAGGGAAGGTTCCTCACGCAGAGGCGCAGATGAGGTGCGTTGCGTTCGCGTCACCCACAAATTGTCATCCCGGTGATCCCGGCTTTCGCCGGGACAGGGGCCGGGACCCATTGGTTCCTTCAGCAAGAGAGATTTTTCCGTCGAGATTGCTGAGTTGTTTTCACTCTTTTCCCGAATGCTGCGGCAAGCGGATTTGCGAGTGGGTCCCGGCTTTCGCCGGGATGACACTTCTATTTGAGGTCGATTCAGAGCGACAGTGTCTGAGGTTGATTCAGAGTGACGGCTGAGGGTCAGAAACCTTCCGTGTCCAGACGTTCCTCGATGAAGCGGCGGGCGGCGGACCATTCGGTCGTGTGGAAGTGGCTATCGGGGGCGGGGCCGAGGAGTTTCGCGAGGCGGGGGTCGGCGATGAAGTGGATGAGCGTCGTTGGCGCGTGGGCCTTTGCAACCGAGGAGAGATTGTGCGGGATGTCGTCGAGGAAGACGACGGGCGCTTCAACGCGCTGGGCGAGGCGGCGGACGGCGCCGCCTTTCAGGCCCTTGTTGGCGATGACGGGGAAGGGGATGCCTTGCGCGGCGAGCGAGGCCTCGCGGCGCGCCTTCGCTTCGAGCGGCACGTTGGTGAGGATGACGATCTGGGCGCGTTCCGAGAGGACGGCCAGCGCCTCCGCCGCGCCGGGCACGACATCGAGATCATGTGCGGAGGCGGCGAAGAAGGCATCAAGGAGGGCAGGCATGGCGGAGGGCGGCACGGGCTCGTTGTTGTCCTTGCGCTTGATGTTGCCGGTGAGGGCGAAGCTCTGGAGGTCGATCCAGAGGTCCTGCGTCTCCAGATAACGCTCGAGGCCGACCATGAATTGCAGCAGCACCTCGTCGGCGTCCGAGACGATGAGAGGGCGGCCGCGCACCAGCTCCAGCGCGTCGATCTGGGGGATGACGCTCTCGTCGATGGCGAGGGGGTCGCGCGGGGCGGGGCGGGCACCCGCAACCTCGCCCACCGTCGAGCCGGGATCATTTTTTACCGTCATGTCCATTCCACCCGTTCGCCGCCTGGCAGCGCCTGACGGGCGAGGCCGGGGAGGCGGGGCTCCAGTTCCTCCGATTCGCAGAAGGCGAGGAGGCGGGCCTCGTCGGCGAGCAGGAAATCGAGGATTCCGCCCAGAAATTCCGATTCGGCGGCGCGGGTGCGCAATTCGTCCGGCGAAAGGCCGGAAAGAGCCAGAAAGTCTCCCAGAAGGTCATCATCGGCGGCGATATGGCCGAGGGCGCGGATCGCCAGAAGTTCGGCCTCGTCTCTCGTCATGGGGTGAATTTTCCAAAGCTTGGCGCCGGAAAGGGCGCAGACACGCAAACTTAATCATAGCGGGGGTTAAATGGGAAACCCTTGGAAAGCCGCGCTTTTGGGACGGGGGGTTAAAGACTTAGTTAACGATATTCGGGTCATATGGCCTGACAAGCAACTACGCCGTTCCCAACCGGGAATCGGCTTTCGGGTGCAGGCTCACCCGGCAGGTGGAGTTCTGGAGCAATGGACGCAATGTCTAAGAAGGTCCTGATCGTCGAAGACAACGAGCTCAACATGAAGCTCTTCCACGATCTTCTGGACGCACACGGCTATGAGACGCTGCAGACGCGCGACGGAATCGAGGCGCTCGAGATCGCGCGCACGAACCGGCCGGACCTGATCCTCATGGATATCCAGCTTCCGGAAGTCTCCGGCCTCGAAGTGACGAAGTGGATCAAGGAAGACGACAATCTCCGGGCGATCCCGGTCGTCGCCGTGACCGCCTTCGCGATGAAGGGCGATGAAGAGAAGATCCGCGAGGGCGGCTGCGAGGCCTATATCTCTAAGCCGATCTCCGTGACCCAGTTCCTGGAAACGGTTCAGCGTTTCCTGCGATAGAGCCTCTATTCACAGAACGAGGCATCAGTGACCGCGCGCGTACTCATTGTCGACGATGTTCCGGCGAACCTGAAGCTGCTCGACGCCAAGCTGACCGCCGAGTATTTCGACGTGTTCAAGGCGAGCTCGGGTCCGGAAGCGCTGGAGGCCGCGAAAGAGCAGCAGCCCGACATCATCCTGCTCGACGTGATGATGCCCGGCATGGACGGGTTCGAGGTCTGCCGGCGGCTGAAGGCGATGCCGGAGACGGAACATATCCCCGTCGTCATGGTGACCGCGCTCGACCAGCCGAAAGACCGCGTGCAGGGGCTCGAAGCGGGCGCCGACGATTTTCTCACCAAGCCGCTCAACGATCTGGCGCTGTTTGCGCGGGTGCGCAGCCTCGTGCGCCTGAAGATGGTGACGGACGAGCTTCGCATGCGCGAGGCGACGGGGCAGCGCATCGGCGCGCTGACGGCCTCCGGCGACAATTTCCTGATGGGAGAGCCCGGCCGTATCCTCGTCATCGACGACAGGCCGACCTCGCTCAAGCGCATCACAGAGACGCTGGCGAACGAACATCATGTGACCGTTGCCGAGACGCAGGAAGAACTTGTGCGGCTCGCGTCGAGCGGCGATTTCGACCTTCATATCGTGAGCCTGACGCTGCAGGAATATGACGGGCTCAGGCTGTGCTCGCAGCTCCGCTCGATCGAAGCGACGCGGCAGACGCCGATCCTCGCGATCGTGGAGGAAGGCGACACAGGCCGCCTCGTGCGCGCGCTGGACATGGGCGTGAACGACTATCTGGTGCGGCCGATCGAGCGCAACGAACTCGTCGCCCGCGCGCGCAGCCAGCTTCGCCGCAAGCGCTATCAGGATTATCTGCGCGACAAGTTCCAGCAGGGGCTCGAACTCGCAATCACCGACGGGCTGACCGGGCTCTACAACCGGCGCTACATGGAAGGCCATCTGGCGACGCTGGTCGAAGAGGCGGCGAACACGGGCAAGTCCGTCGCGCTGCTCATTTTCGACATCGACTACTTCAAGGCCGTCAACGACACTTATGGCCATGCGGCGGGCGACATGGTGCTCAAGGAATTCGCGGAGCGGATTTCGGGCAATGTGCGCAGCGTCGATCTCGCGTGCCGGCTGGGCGGCGAGGAATTCGTCGTGGTCATGCCGGACACCGATCTCGCCTATGCGATGACGATTGCCGAACGGCTCCGGCAATGCGTGGCGGCCAAGCCGTTCAGGCTCGACGAGACGGGGCGGACGCTCGATGTGACGGTGAGCATCGGCATCGGCGTGACGCATGGACCGCACGATACGGTGGCCAAGCTGCTTGAGCGCGCAGACCAGGGGCTCTACCGCGCCAAGCGGGACGGGCGGAACCGCGTGGTCGCGGAAGCGGCCTGAGCAGCCAATTCTCAAGACAAGTCACACAGAATTCGCCCAGTCTTCACGAGACTTTGCGACGGCGCGGGCGCGTTAACCTTAAAAATTCATGGTTAACGAAGTCGAATGCACAATAGGGGCGCGCGGAGGCGTCTCTGTCCTTTATTGGGACAGAGGAGCGTGATACCTTTAATGCAGTTCATCGTTTCGCTGCCAACGTCTTCCCGCTCTTGCTGGGGGGTGAGTCGGGCAAGTTCCTGGCAGCGATACGTGTCCTCGTGGGGCGCTCAGGTCCGCCGCATCTCCTGGGTCCGCGAGGCACGGCCGGCCGGGCGCGTGGTTGTGGAGTGGCCTCCTCTGATAAGCCGCGAATTCCCGGCCGGCCACCTTTCATAGAGAAGAGCCGTCATAGAGAAGAGCCGTCATAGAGAAGAGCCGGCCCTTGCGGGACCGGCTCTTTTTTATGCGGTTCGTTCGCGTCCCCCCGCCCCGAAATTTCCTTCGCTACGCTTGAAAATTTCGACCCTCCCCCATCTTGTTCGCCTTGGCGGACAAGCCGCCAAGGTGGGGAGGGTGGGAAGAGAGTTTTATTATTTGATCTTGGTTTCCTTGAACTCGACGTGCTTGCGCGCGATCGGGTCGTACTTCTTGATGACCATCTTTTCGGTCATCGTGCGGCTGTTCTTCTTGGTGACGTAGAAGTAGCCGGTGCCCGCCGTGCTCTCGAGCTTGATCTTGATGGAAGCTGGCTTCGCCATGTCGCGAAATCCTTGAGTTGCGCAGGCGAGCCGCCCACGAGGTCATCGTTACGCAATCCAGCCCGAAGCCGGGGATGTGCGGAGTTGCGCGCAGGCTACTCACGGCGCGGCGGAAGTCAAGCGGCGCGCGGAAACAAGGGCAAAAGGCCGCTTTAGCCGGGGGAAGGGGCCTGGCGCGGGGCGGTGAAATAGCGCCAGCCCGCCACCGCGACATAGAGGCCGCAGAGGCCCGACATGGCGATGATCAGGCCATGGGGGTCCCATAGGTCCATGGCGCCGCCCGCGAGCGGCGGGCCGATGAGGGCGCCGATCGAATACATCATGACGAAGGCGGCATTGGCGGAGGCGAGGTCGGCGCCCCGGAAGCGCTCTCCCAGAAGGGTGAGGCCGACCGTGTAGAGCCCGACCACGACGCCGCCGAAGAGGAAGAGCGTGGGCGCGAAGAGCCAGATCGAATGGACGACAAAGGGAATGGCGAGGACGCCGAGGAAGCCCACCGTCGCGCAGACGAGGAGGACGAAGCGGCGGTCCGCCCGGTCGGCCCAGAGGCCGATGGGCAATTGGCAGAGAATGTTGCCCGCCGCGAAGATCGACAGGACGAAGGCGGCGGTCTGTTCGGTCATGCCGATGCGCACGCCATAGACCGGCAGCATGTTGAAGATGTTGGTCTCCGTGGCGCCGTAGACGAGACCCGCCAGCGTGGCGGCGGGCGCGGCGATGAAGAAGCTCGCGAAGCTTCTGGTCGGGCGCTCGGTGACGCGGGGCGCGAGACCACGGCCGAAGAGAAGCAGCGGAAGGGCGGCCACCGCGATCAGAAGAGCAATGACGGCGAAGGGCGCGGCGCCCTCCGTGCCGACGAGGAAGAGGAGAACGGGGCCGGAGGCGAAACCGCAGGACAGCACGGTGCCGTATATGCCGATGAGGCGGCCGCGGTTCTTCTCGTCGGCGAGCGTGTTGATCCAGAACTCGCTGACGACGAAGAGGCCGGTGAAGGCGATGCCGTTGACGAAGCGGATCGGAAACCAGATCCAGACATTGGGGAAGAGGTAGTAGGCGGGCATCGCGATGGCGGAGATGGCGATGCAGGAGAGGAGAAACGGGATCGCCGGAATGCGGCGGAGGAGCGCCGGGATAAATGGCGTGAGCACGAAGGTCGCCAGCGCGGGCATCGCCGTGTTGAGGCCGATCAGCGAGGCGGGAACGCCGTTGCGCTCCATCAGCAGGGCGAGCAGCGGGATCGAGACGCCGAGGCCCATGCCGACGACGGAGATGCAGGCGATGACGGCGACGAGGCTGCGTTGGCGCTCGGCTCCGGTCAGCGGCGCGTCGGCCAGCATGGTGAGGTGCTTTTCGGTCATTGCCGAAGGCGATAGCGCGTTTTTGCGGGTTTGGGTAGGGGAGGAATTGGGAGTGGAGATTCGTATTCGCTCTCAAAAGGCCGTCATCGCGAGGCCGCTGCAAGCGGCCGTGGCGATCCAGGGCGGCTTTCTCCGCGTTTGCGGCCCCTGGATTGCTTCGTCGCTTCGCTCCTCGCAATGACGAAGAGAGGCAATCTCAGGCCCGGACGACCGGCTTGTCGTTGCGGTAGCTGTAGAGGGGGATGCGCGAGCGGGTTTCGCCTTTGTGACGGCGGGCGATTTCGTGGAGGACGAATTCGGTCACGTCGATCACGGGAAGTTTCAGCGCCTGCGAAATCGGATACCAGCCGAGGTCTTCGAGTTCGCCGCTGCCCTTCACCTCGCCCGTTGCGACTTCCGCAGAGGCGGCGAAGAAACGGGCGTGGAAGCGGATGGGGCTGGAGGCGGGTGTGATCGCGCGGGCAACGAAATCGAGCACGTCGAGGCGGGGTGCGAGGCCGCGCTCGCGGAAGGGTTCCCAGCCTTCGCCCGCGACGATGCCGACATCGCCGGGCGCGGCGACGAGGAGGCCCGTTTCCTCGAAGGTTTCGCGGATCGCGGCGGCGGCAAGGGCTTCCGCCTTTGCGCGCGAGGCGGCGGCGCCTTCCATCATGCGCGCGGTCAGGTGGCCGAAGCCGCAAGCGGCGCGCACGCCCCTGTCACCCGCATCGAGCTTGCCGCCCGGAAAGACGAAGGCGTCGGGCACGAATTTCATGCGCGAATGACGGCGGCCCATGAGGATGCGCGGTTCGTCCTCCGCCGTGTCGATGAGGACGAGGCTTGCGGCGTCGCGCGGACGAATGCCGCGCCTGACGATTGCGGGAGCTGTCATGAGGTCAATCCGAGATGGCGTCGCGGATGGCGTTGCCATTCCGGAAGTGGATGAAGGGAACGGCGCGGCGGCGCTGCGCGACGGTCGAGAGGGCGAGGCGTTCGTCGAGTTCGTCCAGAACGACGCGCGTGATGTTCGGCAGGTCGAGACCGCGCGCGTCATCGAGCGTCAGCCAGTGCAGGCCCTGCAATTCGCCGGAGCCACCGACCTTCGTGGGGTCGCCCTGAATCGCTTCGGCATCGGCAATGAAGAAGCGCGTGTCGAAGCGGCGCGTGCGATAGGGCGGCGTGATGGCGCGGGCGACGAAATCGAGCGTGCCGAGCGCGGGTGCAACACCTTGCGAGAAGTAGTCGTTCCAATCGGGATGCTTGCTCGTTTGCGGCGCGGCGATGCGCTTGCCGAGGATGAGGCCCGTTTCCTCGAAGGTTTCGCGGATCGCGGCCATGGCGAGCGCGCGGGCGCGAAGTTCGGACGGCTTGCCGCGCATGCGCACGAGGAGGCGGCGGGCAACGGGATCGCGAAGGTCCTGCGCGGGTTTCACACGGCTGTCGGCGGGATCGACGCGGCCGCCGGGGAAGACGAACTTGTTGGGCATGAACTTGTGGTTTGCGTGGCGCTGGCCCATGAGCACTTGCGGGGTCGCTGCATCGCGGCGGACGATGATGAGCGTGGAGGCGTCGCGCGGACGCACGGCGCGGCCCTCGGTGCTTTCCCGATATTCCTGTTCGCGCGATTTCTTCGGGTCGAAGACCGCCTCTTCGCTTCCGCTCATGCTTCCGTCCCTGTGTTTTTTGAATGCGTGTTGGCGACAGGATGCCCACTGGGGGGAGGGAAAGTCCAGCGGCGCAGGGGAAAGCGCGTTCGTTCCGATGTAGCGGCGTCTCCGCCCCGACTGGCTTTCAGGCGCAGGTAGCATCGCATGTTCGCGGCAGGTGTTAAATCAACATCGTCATTGCGAGGAGGCCAACGGCCGACGAAGCAATCCAGGGGCGGCAACCACGGAGCAAGCGGCCCTGGATTGCCGCGTCGCGGCTTCGCCGCTCCTCGCAATGACGGGTAAATTACTGGCGAACGATGTGACCGCATTGCCCCCGAGGGGAGGGGGCAAGAAAGCAGGATGACGCGGCGTCAGTCGTCGTGTTTTACGCCGTCGAAGCCGTGCATGCGCAGCGCCCATTGCCAGCCGACGACAGCGCCCTTGATGCGCGGCAGGAGCCACAGCGAGAGCAGGAGCGTGAGGGTCGGCCAGATCGCGGCATGGACCCAGAGCGGCGGCAGGTAGTCGAGTTCCAGCCAGAGCATGAGCGGCACGACGATGTGGCCGACGATCATGATGGTGAAATAGGGGGGTGCGTCGTCCGCCTGATGATGGTGGAGCTCCTCGCCGCAATTCGGGCAGGTATCGGATATCTTGAGGAACCTGTGGAAGATGCGCCCGCGGCCGCAGGACGGGCACAGACCGCCGAAGCCGCGCAGAATCGAGGTGAACGCCGGGCGGGGCGCGGTCTCGATCGTCTCGTAGAGGCGGGTGTCGCTCATATCCATCGGCTACTCACAGGGACGTTGGGGCAGGGAGTTCCCGACAAAAATGGTCGGAATGGAGCGCGGGCGAAATGTGGCAGGTTGCCGCGCGTCAGGCCGCGCGCTCTGTTTTCTGGAAGGATCCGCGGCGGCGGGAGCCACCGCAGGGGGTTTTCCGGACGGATCCGCGGTGGCGGGAGCCGCCACGGGGGTTTTCCGGACGGGTCAGCGGCGGCGGGAGCCGCCACGGGGTGCTTTCGGGCCGGATTTTCCCCGTTTCGGGCCGCTTCGGCCAGCGGGCGAGCGGGTGCGGCGCCCGGCGCCTTTGGGGGCTTCGCCGCCGCCTTCAAGGAGCTCGAAGCGCAGGCCGCCCGTGACAGGCACGGCCTCCTCGAGGCGGACGCGGACGGCATCGCCGAGGCGATAGGCGATGCGGGTCCGTTCGCCGATCAGGGCGTGGATGATCTCGTCGTGGTGGAAGAAATCGCCGCCGAGAGTCGAGACGGGGACAAAGCCGTCCGCGCCGGTCTCGTCGAGCTTCACGAAGAGGCCGAAGCGCGTCACGCCCGCGACGCGGCCCGTGAACTCGGCGCCGATGCGGGCCTCGAGGAAGGCGGCAATGAAGCGGTCCTTCGAGTCGCGCTCGGCGAGCATCGAACGGCGCTCGGTCGTGGAGATGTGTTCGGCGATTTCGACAAGTTCGGCGAGCTCGGCGTCCGTCTGGCCGTCCTTTCCGAAATCGAGCCCCGCGATCAGCGCGCGATGCACGGTGAGATCGGCATAACGGCGGATGGGCGAGGTGAAGTGTGCGTAGCGGCGGAGATTGAGACCGAAATGGCCGATATTGTCCGGCGAGTAGACGGCCTGCGCCTGGCTGCGGAGCACGACGTCGGAGACGATGCGGGAATGTTCGGTGCCGTCGACCTGCTTCAGGATGCGATTGAAATTCGCCGGGCGGATGTTCTCGCCCCTGGTGAAGCTCAGGTTGAGCGTTGCGAGAAATTCGGCAAGGGCGACGAGCTTTTCGCGCGAGGGCGCATCGTGAATGCGATAGATGACCTGGCGGCGAACGGCCTCCGCCTGCTCGGCGGCGCAGACATTCGCCTGGATCATGAACTCCTCGATGAGCTTCATCGACTCGAACTTGTCGCCGATGCGCACGCCCGCGATGCGGCCATCCGCGCCGATGTCGATCTTGTGTTCGGGCAGATCGAGATCGAGGGGGCCGCGCTCGTCGCGCGCCTTCGCCACGATGCGGTAGGCGGCCCATAGCGGCTTCAGGACGGGATCGAGCAGGGGACCGGCGATATCGTCGGGGCGGCCGTCGATCGCCTCCTGTACCTGACGGTAGGAGAGGCTTGCGGCGGAGCGCATGAGGCCTCGGATGAATTCGTGGGAGCGCTTGTTGCCTTGGCGGTCGAAGACCATGCGCACGGCGAGGCAGGCGCGGTCTTCGCCGTCGATCAGGGAGCAGAGGTCGTTGGAGATGCGCTCGGGCAGCATCGGCACGACGCGATCCGGAAAGTAAGTGGAGTTGCCGCGCTTGCGCGCCTCGCGGTCCATCGGCGAATTCGGGCGGACGTAAGCGGCGACATCGGCGATGGCGACGATGGCGACGACGCCGCCTTCGTTTTTCGGATCGGTGTCGGGCGCAGCCCATACGGCATCGTCATGGTCGCGCGCATCCACGGGGTCGATGGTGACGAGGGGAATGTCGCGCAGATCGGTGCGGCCTTTCAGGCCCTGATGCTTCGCGGCTTCGGCCTCGGCGATCACTTCATCGGGGAAGGCGTCCGGGATGCCATGCGTGTGGATCGCGATAAGGCTGATCGAGCGCGGGTCCTCGCTGTCGCCGAAGACTTCGCGGATACGCGCGCGGGCGAGGCCGTAGCGCTTACCGGGGATGGTTTCGCCGAGGACGAGGTTGCCGTCCTCAGCCTCGCCGACATCCTCGGGCGCGACCTCGAATTCCATGCGCGCCTTTTTCTCGACGGGGATGAGGCGGCCGCCTCTACCTTTCGTGTTCTTGCGGTAGAGACCGAGGACGCGCTCGGCGCCCTTGCCGACGCGGCGGATGACGCGCGCTTCGTAGGGATAAGCTTCGTCCTCGTCTTCGACCTTTTCGATGCGGGCGAGCACGCGGTCGCCGACGCCGGCGGGCGGCTCGTCGTAGTCGCGCTTTTTCCGCGAGGTGTCGGGCGCAATGACGATCAGCGGCGCGGGCTCCTCGCCCGGCCATGAAATCGGGCGCGCGATCAACTCGCCGTCGGTGTCGGTATGCGTGATCTCGATGACGGTGACGGGGGGAAGCGCGTCGGTGCGGCGGAGGTTCTTCGCCTCGTCCCTGGCGATGAGGCCTTCTTCCGTCATCGCCTTCAGGAGCTGCTTGAGCGGTATGCGATCGTCGCCCTTGACGCCGAAGGCGCGGCCGATTTCGCGTTTGTTCGTCTTGCCCGGATTGTCGGCAAGGAAGGCGAGAATCTGCTCGCGCGTGGGCACGCCGCCGCCGGACTTCTTCTTGCCGGTTGCGGGCTTTTTCGGTGCCCCCCGTGCGGGTTTGCGTTCGGCCAAAATCAATCCGCCATTTCAGTGGCTGTGCCGGTCTTCTTTACGCTCTTTTTGGCCGCCGGTTTCTTTGCAGTGGAAGTTTTCTTCGCGGGCGTCTTTTTCCTTGCGGCGGGTTTCTTTGCCGCCGGTTCCTTCTTGTCTTTTGGGGCGGCGGATTTTTTCGCGGGCTTCTTCTTGCCCTTGCCGCTCTTTTCATCCTTCTCGGCGACGAGGGCGAGCGCCTGCTCAAGCGTCACGTCTTCGGGCTTTACCGATTTGGGCAGCGTTGCGTTGGTGCTCGCATGTTTCACGTAAGGACCGTATTTGCCTTCGCGGACCTGCACGGGCTTGCCGGTGTCGGGATGCTCGCCCAGTTCCTTCAGCACCTTGCCGGCGCGCTCTTCGGCGCGGGCGATCTTTTCCGCAAGCACGGCGACGGCGCGGTTCAGGCCGATGTCGAAGAGTTCTTCCGGGTCCTTCAGGTTCGCGTAGGTGCCGTCATGCAGGATAAAGGGACCGAAGCGGCCGAGGCCGGCCGTGATCTTCTTGCCGGTTTCAGGATGAATGCCGATTTCGCGCGGCAGGGTGAGAAGGCGCAGCGCGATGTCGAGATCGACATCGGCGGCGGACATTTTCGCGGGCAGGCCGCTGCGCTTCGGCTTGTCATCCGGTTCGAGCGGCGCGCGTTCGACGTAAGGGCCGAAGCGGCCGGTCTTCAACGAGATTTCGGCGCCGGTCTCGGGATCGGTGCCGAGCACGCGGTCGCCCGCAACCTCCTCGCCTTCCGCGCCGGCGGTGAGCTGGCGCGTGAATTTGCATTCGGGATAGTTGGAGCAGCCGACGAAGGCGCCGAAGCGGCCGACCTTCAGCGACAGGCGACCGTTGTCGCAGGCGGGACATTTGCGCGGATCGGAACCGTCGCCCTTGTCGGGGAAGACATGGGGCGCGAGGACTTCGTTGAGACGGTCGAGCACCTCGGTGATGCGCAGTTCAAGCGCCTCGCCGACATTGACCGTGAAGTCCTTCCAGAATTCGCGCAGCAGATCCTTCCAGTCGAGTTCACCGGCCGAGACCTTGTCGAGCTTTTCCTCGAGTTCCGCCGTGAAGTCGTATTCGACATAGCGGGAGAAGAAATTTTCGAGGAAGGCGGTGACGAGGCGGCCCTTGTCCTGCGGGACGAAACGGTTCTTGTCCATGCGGACATAGTCGCGGTCGCGCAGCGTCTGCAGCGTGGAGGCATAGGTGGAGGGACGGCCGATGCCGAGCTCTTCCATGCGCTTGACGAGCGTGGCTTCGGTGAAGCGGGGCGGAGGCTCGGTGAAATGCTGTTCGGGGCGGACCTTGTCGAGGCCGAGCCTGTCGCCGCGCGCGACCTTGGGCAGGCGGTTGCCTTCGTCGCCCTCGTCCGGTTCGTCGCGGCCTTCCTGGTAGAGGCGGAGGAAGCCGTCGAAGACGATGACGGAGCCGGTGGCGCGCAGGTTGATCGGCGCGTCGTCGGCCTCGATCTCGATGGTGGTGCGCTCGAGCTGCACGCTTTCCATCTGGCTGGCGACGGTGCGGTTCCAGACGAGTTCGTAGAGGCGGCGCTGATCGTCGTCGAGACGTGCGGCAACGGATTTCGGCAGCCGCGCGATGTCGGTCGGGCGGATCGCTTCGTGCGCTTCCTGTGCGTTCTTCGCCTTGGTGGTGTAGACGCGGGGCGCATCCGGCAGGTAGGCCTCGCCGAATTCGTTGTTGATGACGGTGCGGGCCTGCGCGATCGCTTCCGGCGCGATCTGCACGCCGTCGGTTCGCATGTAGGTGATGAGGCCGGTCGTCTCGCCGTCGATCTCGACGCCTTCGTAGAGGCGCTGGGCGACCTGCATGGTGCGGCTCGCGGAGAAGCCGAGCTTGCGCGAGGCTTCCTGCTGGAGCGTCGAGGTGGTGAAGGGCGGGTTCGGATTACGCCGCGCGGGCTTGCTCTCGACCGACTTCACGGAGAAGCGCGAGGCCTTGATGCGCGTCTCGATTTCGGTCGCGGTCTTCGCGTCCGGGATGTCGAACTTGTCGAGCTTCTTGCCGTCGATGCCGACGAGGCGCGCGACGAAGGGGGCGTTCGCCGCCGTCTTCATGTCCGCTTCGACGGTCCAGTATTCCCGGGCGCGGAAGGCTTCGATCTCGAGTTCGCGGTCGCAGATGAGACGGAGCGCGACCGACTGCACGCGGCCAGCGGAGCGCGAGCCGGGAAGCTTGCGCCAGAGAACGGGCGAGAGGGTGAAGCCGACGAGATAGTCGAGCGCGCGGCGGGCGAGATAGGCGTCGATCAGTTCCTTGTCGAGGCCGCGCGGATGCTCCATCGCCTCGGTGACGGATTTCTTGGTGATGGCGTTGAAGACGACGCGCTGGACCTCGATGTCCTTCAGCGCCTTCTTCTTGTTCAGGACTTCGAGGACGTGCCACGAGATCGCCTCGCCTTCGCGATCCGGGTCAGTGGCGAGGATCAGGCGATCGGCCCCCTTCACAGCGGCGGCGATTTCGTTCAGCCGCTTCTGGGATTTCGCATCCACGTCCCAGGCCATCGAGAAGTCCTCGTCGGGGAGGACCGAGCCGTCCTTCGAGGGGAGGTCGCGGACATGGCCGTAGGAGGCGAGGACCTTGTAGCCCTTGCCGAGATACTTGTTGATCGTCTTCGCCTTGGCAGGCGACTCAACAATGACAACGTCCATTGGACCGCTTCAACTCTCTTATTAATAAGGGCGCATTCAAGGGCCGCGCCGAGGCCGAACCAGCACGCCGGCCCGGGGAGCCCGGGCGCGCTTTACACCGACATTGCGTGAAAAGCCAAGAGCACCGCCGCTACCGGCCCGTGCCGGACCGCCGGCAGAAAATGGTGAAAAGGGCGGGGCCTGTCAAATGTGGCGGAATCCTTAGGGAAATTCGGGGTCATGCATCTCGCGCCAGTTTGAACCCAGTTGGGGCTGGGCGCGGGAGGGCTATTTCTCCAACAATCTAGCCTATCGATCTAGTTCCTTGTGCGTGATCCATCTCGCGCGGGACAGCACTGCCGCCCGAAGGGGCGAGAAAAGGATGGCCGGCGATGCGCAAGCCCCTGTTGAGTGCGGAAAGCGTGCAGGAAGCCAGAGACATGGCTCGCGATGCGCGGAGCGCGGAAGACCTGGCGCCACGACTCAGAAGTACCTCCAACCTGCCCGAGAACCTGACGGATGCCGACGACGAGGCCGTCGCGGCCTATCTCCTCGACCTGATGATCGCGTCGCGGCGGATGGCGGATAAACGCGGCTTCGGGTTTCTTGCCTATCTGATCGGCGTGGCGGCGGAAGAATCGCGGCTGCTGATGCTCGGGCGGTCGGCGGCGGGAAGCCCGGGCGACGAAACCTAGAGCGGCAAGAGGCTGACGCGGTCGCCCGGATCGCGGTGGATGCGACCGGCGAGTTCGAGTTCCAGCACGACGGCGCGCACCTGCTGGACGGATGCGCCGGACTGGCGGACGATTTCATCCATGGATGTCGGCGTTGGCCCGAGCGCAGCGAGCACGCGGTTTCGTGTATCCGCATCGGCGTCCGGCGCGTCGGCGCTGCGCGGTGCGAAGGAGGGCGGTTCCGGTTCGCGAAAGCGATGGCCGAGCGGTTCCGCCAGGGCGGCGATGACGTCGGCGGCATTTTCGACGAGCGGCGCGCCGTCCTTGATGAGCTTGTTCGCGCCCTGCGCACGCGGGTCGAGCGGCGACCCCGGTACGGCGAAGACATCGCGGCCCTGCTCAAGGGCGAAGCGGGCGGTGATGAGCGAACCCGAGCGCAGCGCCGCCTCGACCACGACGACGCCAAGCGAAAGACCGGAGATGAGACGGTTGCGGCGCGGGAAGTGACGCGCCAGCGGGCTCGTGCCGGGCGGCATTTCGGTGACGATGGCGCCGCGCGACGCGATCTCTTCCTGAAGGCTCCTGTTTTCTTCCGGATAGACGATATCGATGCCGCCCGCGAGGACGGCGATCGTGCCGCCTGCGAGTGAAGCGCGATGGGCAGCGGTGTCGATACCGCGGGCGAGGCCGGAGACAACGGTGAAGCCCTCGCTTGCAAAGGCCTGTGCCATGTCGCCGGCAATACGCCGTCCGGCGGCGGAGGCGTTGCGCGAGCCGACAATGGCGATGGATTTCCGCGCGGCAAGGGCAGGATCGCCCTTGAGCGAAATGACGGGCGGTGGCGGATCGAGTGCGGCGAGGCGGGCGGGAAAACCTTCGTCACCAAGAATGAAGAGATGGGCGCCGAGCTTTTCCGTTTTCGCGATTTCGGCTTCGGCATCGGCCTGACGTGCGATCACGATGTTGCGTTTCGCACCGCCGCGCGCGGCGAGCTCCGGCAATGCGTCGAGGGCTGCGACGGCGTTGCCGAAATGATCGAGAAGATCGCGGAAGGTGACGGGGCCGATGTTTTCGCTGCGCGCGAGACGGAGGCGGGCAAGCCGCTCCGCGGCGGGAAGCGCCGCCGTCACGCGGATCAGCCCTCGGCCGTGTCTTCGGCCTTTTTCTGGCCGATGCGCGGTTCCGTGCCGGAAAGCAGACGCCCGATATTGCCGCGATGCGCGATGTAGACGAGCGCGACGAGAAGGACGCTGAGGCCGACAAGTTCCCAGCGGTCGAGCCAGGCGAGATAGACCGGCGTCAGAAGCGCGGCGACGAGCGCGGAGAGCGAGGAGTAGCGCGAGACGAGGGCGACGATTGCCCAGGTGGCGCAGAAGAGAAGGCCGACCGGCCAATAGAGCGCGAGCAGGATGCCGATGAAGGTGGAGATGCCCTTGCCGCCCTTGAAACCGAGCCAGACCGGGTAGAGGTGCCCGAGGAAGGCGCCGAGCGCGGCGACGCTCAACATCCATGTTTGATCCGCACCCGTGCGTGCGGCGAGAAGGCCGGATATCAGGACGGCGACGGCGCCCTTGCCCGCATCGCCGATCAAGGTGCCGATGGCGACCCAGCGGTTGCCCGTGCGCAGCGCGTTGGTTGCGCCGATATTGCCGGAGCCGATGTCGCGAATATCGCCGAGGCCGGCAAGGCGCGTCAGCAGCAGGCCGAAAGGAATGGAGCCCAGCAGATAGCCGAGCACCAGCGCGACGAGCAGCAAGGGTGCTGCGGCGACGAAATCGATTTCAGCGAGCATTGTGTCGGTGTCCTCCCCTTACCCCTCCCCAAACGGCCCTTTGTTGTCTGGCTTTGCAGGCGAGCTGCAAAGATGGGCCGTTTGACCCTCCCACAGGGGGAGGGTGAGGAAGAATTGTCGCTACGCAGATTATCGGTCTGCGTTTTCCCCGTGAACATAGACCGTGCGTCCGCCGACCATGGTGCGGAGCGCGCGACCCTGGAAGAGGCGGTCCTCGAAGGGCGTGTTCTTCGAGATCGATTTGAGACTAGCCGGTTCGAGCTTCCAGGGCACGTCCGTATCGATGAGGACGAGATCGGCGGGAAGGCCGGTGACGAGGCGTCCGCGCCCGAGGCCGAGAAGATCGGAGGGTATGCAGGTGAGGGCGGCGAGGAGACGGCCGAGCGGCAGGTCGCCGTTATGCACGAGAGCGAGGCCCGCGGGCAGCAGCGTTTCAAGGCCGATGGCGCCGAAATTCGCCTCCGCGAAGGGACGGCGCTTCACTTCCGGGTCCTGCGGATCGTGGCCCGAGACGACGACGTCGATGGTGCCGTCGGCAAGGCCCGCGACGAGGGCCAGCCTGTCCTGTTCCGAGCGGAGCGGCGGCGAGAGCTTGAAGAAGGTGCGGTAGGACTGGACGTCGTTCTCGTTCAACTGGAGATGGGCCGCCGAGACGCCGCAGGTGACGGGGAGGCCGCGCGTCTTGGCACGCCGGATGATTTCCACCGAGGCTTCGCAGGAAATCTGCGAGACGTGATAGCGCCCGCCGGTAAGTTCGAGGAGCCGCAGGTCGCGCTCGATCATGATCGTTTCGGCGACGGCGGGGATGCCCGCGAGGCCAAGGCGGCCGGCAAGCTCGCTTTCGTTCATGACGCCGGTGGCGAGCGCGGGTTCCTCGGCATGCTGCACGACGAGGGCACCGAGATGGGCCGCGTAGCTCAATGCGCGGCGCATGACCTGCGCATTGGCGACAGCTTTCACCCCGTCGGTGAAGCCGACGGCGCCCGCTTCGAGCAGGAGGCCGAGCTCCGTCATTTGCTCGCCGCGCAAGCCCTTGGTGAGCGCGGCCATGGTGTGGACGTTGACGACGCCCGTGTCGCGGGCGCGGCGTTCGATGAAATCGACCAATGCGACATCGTCGATCACCGGATCGGTGTTCGGCATGACGATCATGGTGGTGACGCCGCCCGCTGCCGCCGCCTTGCTCGCGAGCGCCAGCGTTTCGCGATGTTCGGCGCCGGGCTCGCCGGTGAAGACACGGCAATCGATGAGGCCGGGCGCGAGGACGCGGCCACGGCAATCGACCGGTTCGGCGCCTTCGGGCAGGCCGTCATTGAAGAGGGTGGGACCGAGATCGGCGATGAGGCCGTTTTCGATAAGGAGGCCACCCGGCTGGTCGAAGCCGCTGGCCGGGTCGATCAGGCGGGCATTGATGAAGGCGGTGCGGCTCATGAGCGGCCTCCGGCGAGCGCGAGCTCGTTCGGCAGGTTGCGCGAGAGGGCGTCGAGCACGGCCATGCGGACGGCGACGCCCATTTCCACCTGTTCGCGGATGAGGCTGCGGTCGATGTCGTCGGCGACGGCGCTGTCGATCTCGACGCCGCGGTTCATGGGGCCGGGATGCATGACGAGTGCGTCCGGCTTCGCATGGGCGAGCTTCGAATAATCGAGGCCGTAGAAATGGAAATATTCGCGCTGGCTGGGCACGTAGGAGCCAGCCATGCGCTCTAGCTGGAGACGGAGCATCATAACGATGTCAACGCCTTCGAGTCCTTTTCTCATATCGTGAAAGACCTCGACGCCGAGACGTTCGATGCCCTTGGGCATCAAGGTTGGCGGGCCGATGACACGGACGCGCGCGCCCATCGCGTTCAGCAGCAGGATGTTCGAGCGGGCGACGCGGCTGTGCAGGATGTCGCCGCAGATGGCGACGAGAAGACCTTCGAGCCTGCCCTTGCGGCGGCGGATCGTCAGCGCATCGAGGAGGGCCTGTGTCGGGTGTTCATGCGCACCGTCGCCGGCGTTGATGACCGCACAGGAGACTTTCTGCGAGAGAAGCTCGACCGCGCCCGAACTCTGGTGGCGGATGATGATGAGATCGGGGTGCATCGCATTCAGCGTGACCGCCGTGTCGATCAGCGTCTCGCCCTTCTTCACGGAGGACGAACTGACCGACATGTTCATCACATCCGCGCCGAGGCGCTTGCCCGCGAGCTCGAAGGAGCTCTGCGTGCGCGTGGACGCCTCGAAGAAGAGATTGATCTGGGTGCGGCCGCGAAGGACGGAGCCTTTCTTGTCGACCTGGCGGTTCTGCTCGACATAGGTGTTGGCGAGGTCGAGGAGGGCGGTGATGTCGGAAGGGGAAAGGCCCTCGATCCCGAGCAGGTGCCGGTGCGGGAAAACGGGCGAAAGCTGTTTGTCAGCGTTGGTCATTAAAGCCGCATTGTATAGGGCCGATTCCGGGGGGCGGCAAGGCTCGGATTTCGGATATTGGTCGAAGGATGCTTGCGGAATAATTCTTGACCGTGTTCGAGCACCGGCTTGCGGAAGATAATTATTGGGGGTACAATAATTCGTGTTCACGTGGGATGAGAAGAAGCGCGAGGCGAACAGGGCGAAACACGGCGTCGACTTTGCTGTTGTCGAGGATTTTGAGTTCGACACCGCCCTCATTCATATCGATGACCGTTTCGACTATGGCGAAGTCAGAGAAGTTGCTCTCGGGACAGTTTACGGGCGGCTTCATGTTCTGGTTTTTACCCGTCGAGCCGACGACATTCAGGTTATCAGTTTGCGCAAGGCGAGTGCGAAAGAGGAGGCTGCGTATGGCCGAAAGTAGAAAGAAGACAACCAGACCAGCGCATATCAGCCAGGCAGATTGGGATGCCGTTGACTCGCCGCCGTTGAACGATGAATTCCTTGCGAAGATGCGTCCGGTCAAGGAGGCCGCACCCGAACTCATCAGGAAACGCGGCCGGCCGAAATCCGATGCGCCCAAGGAAGCAATCAAGCTGCGGTTGTCGCAAGATGTTCTTGCCTACTTCCGGTCCACCGGGCCGGGATGGCAGACACGTATCGACGAAACGCTGCGAAAAGCGGTGAAAAGCGGAAAGCAGCAATGACGAACGGCAAATTACGGGCACCATCGTTTCAGACGACGCAGCCAGAGGATGTCTTCGGCTCACTTCATCGCGCCAGCGTATCAAAGACGCTCGAAGAAATGGACGCAGCCATTGAAGCGGAGGCGAAACGCGCCGACTTCGGTGCAATGGGAGAAGCCGATGACCAGTTCTGACGCCTTCGCGACGCATGAGGTGTTCAACCAGCCGCCGCCGCTGGAGGATGTGAACCTCTTCACGGGCGACAGGGCGCTTCAGGAAACGGTGGAGCGGGAGGGCGCGGGCCATGCGCGCGCGCCGCTCGCGAAATTCGGCGCCGTGACCGGGAGCGCGGAGGCGATCGATCTCGGGCGGCAGGCGAATGCCTATCTGCCGGTGCTCAAGAGTTTCGACCGCTTCGGCCACCGGGCGGACCGGGTGGAGTTCCATCCGTCCTATCATGCGCTGATGTCGCTGTCGGTCGAGCAGGGACTGCATGGCTCGCCCTGGGATCACCTTAAGGACGGGCTCGACGCGAAGCCGAAGGCTGGCTCCGTCGTGGCGCGGCTTGCCGGCACCTACATGATGACGCAGGTGGAAGCGGGGCATGGCTGCCCCATCACCATGACGAATGCGGCGGTGCCCGCGCTTCTGTTCCAGCCGTCGCTGGCGAAGGAATGGATCCCGCGGATTCTTTCCCGCGAATATGACGAACGCTTCGTGCCCGCGGGCGAGAAGACGGGCGTGACCTTCGGCATGGGGATGACGGAGAAGCAGGGCGGCACCGATGTGCGCGCGAATACGACGGAGGCGCATCCCGTTTCGCGCGGCGGGCCGGGCGAGGAATATCGCATCACCGGGCATAAATGGTTCTTCTCCGCGCCGATGTGCGACGCGTTCCTCGTGCTGGCGCAGGCGCCGAACGGGATTTCCTGTTTCCTCATGCCGCGCTTCACGCCGGACGGCGCGACGAACGCCATCCGTATTCAACGGCTGAAAGAGAAGGTGGGCAACAAGTCGAATGCCTCTTCCGAGGTCGAGTTCCAGGCGGCGAGCGGCTGGCTGATCGGCGAGGAAGGGCGCGGCGTGCGCAACATCATCGAGATGGCGACCTATACGCGGCTCGACTGCGCGGTGGCGACGGCGGGGATGATGCGTCAGGCGGTTTCACAGGCCGTGCATCATTGCTCCTATCGCACCGTGTTCCAGAAGAAGCTGATCGACCAGCCGCTGATGACGAATGTGCTGGCGGACCTGGCGCTCGAAACGGAAGCGGCGACGGCGCTGTCGTTCCGCGTGGCGCGCTCGTTCGACCGGGCGCATGAGGACGAGGCGGAGGCGGCCTTCCGGCGGATCATGACGCCGGTGGCGAAATACTGGGTGTGCAAGCGCGCGCCGAACCTCGCCTATGAGGCGATGGAGTGCCTCGGCGGCAATGGCTATGTGGAGGAAGGGGTGGCGGGGCGCATCTATCGCGAGATGCCGGTGAATGCGATCTGGGAAGGATCGGGCAATGTCATGTGCCTCGACGTGCTGCGCGCGCTGGCGCGGGAGCCGCAGGCGCTCGACGTGGTGTTCGCGGAACTCGACAAGGCGCGCGGCGCGAGCGCGGCTTATGACGGCGCGCTGGACGCGCTGAAGGAGGCGTTCACGGATATGGGCTCGCTCGAAGCGCGCTCGCGGCAGATCGTGGAGCAGATGGCGAAGGTGGCCGCCGGTGCGATCCTGTTGCAGCACGCGCCTTCGTTCGTGTCGGATGCCTATTGCCAGACGCGGCTCGGGCGCGACTGGGGCGACGTCTATGGGACGCTGCCGGTTGGGGCGGATGTGCGAGCGATTGTGGAGCGGGCGCGGGTGGCGGCTTGATTTCATCCGTCATTGAAAAAGCTTTGGCGACGGGGCAATCCAGTGCGGAGTTTGCAGCCCATGGATTGCTTCGCTCCGCTCGCAATGACGATGAAGGAAGACGTGGATGGCCCGGACAAGCCGGGCCATGACGGTATTGGTTGAGGATGATTACCCCAGTAGCCACAACATGACCGGCATGGTGATCGCCGCGAGGATGGTGGAGCCGGTGATGAGGCTTGCCATCAGGGTTGCGTCGCCGCCGAGCTGGCGGGCGAGGATGTAGGACGAGGTTGCGCCAGGCACCGCGCCGCAGAGCAGGACGACGGCGGCGGGGAGGCCGGTGACGCCGAAGACGATGCACCAGCCCGCCATGAGCGCGGGCATGACGAGAAGTTTCAATCCGCTTGTGAGCGCGACGATCCAGCCGGTTTCGAGCGCGTGTTTCGGCTGGAGCCCTGCGCCGATGGCGATGAGGCCGATGGTCAGCGCGGCGGCGCCGAGAATCTTGAAGGTCGGCGCGAGTGGGCCGGGCAGTCCAATCCCCGAGACGTTCAGCAGGATGCCGGCGGCGCAGGCGAGAATGAGCGGGTTCTTCGAGAGAAGGCGCAGCACCGTTCCCATGCCGGCCGGCGTGTCGCCCGCATAGCGCGTGAGGATCAGCACAGAGAGCACGTTCACCGTCGGCACGAGGACGGCGAAGGAAACGGCGGCGAGCGTCACGCCTTCGGGACCGAAGATGGAACCGATGGCGGCGAGCGCGACGAAGCCGTTCCAGCGCGCGGCGCCCTGGAAGACGGAGGAGAATTGCGGGCCGCTGAGCGGCAGCACCGCCTTCAGGATCATCAGGATCGCGACCATGGAGAAGAGGCCCGCGCCGAGCGCGGAGGCCATGGGCCAGATGTCGTAATCGGCGAGGTTGGCGGTCGCAAGCGTATGGAGGAGGAGGGCGGGAAAGAAGACGTAGTAGGTGAGGCGGTCGAGCGGCGCCCATATGCCGTCGTCCAGAAAATTCATCCGCTTGATGACGAAACCGAGCGCGATGACGAGGAAGACGGGGACGAGGGCATTCAGGATGGGGAGCATGGTTCGCTCTTCTCGTTGCGGGTGATGTCAGAGCCTGCGCAGGCGGTCGAGGGCGCCTTGCAGGATGTAGGAGGCGGCCATCTTGTCCACGAGCTCGGCGCGGCGCGCGCGGCTGGCGTCGGCGTCAAGGAGGGTGCGGGTGACGGCCTGGGTGGACATGCGTTCGTCCCAGAAGACGACAGGAAGACCGGTCAGCTTTTCGAGGTTGCGGACGAAGGCGCGGGTGGACTGGCAGCGCGGTCCCTCGGTGCCGTCCATGTTGAGCGGCAGGCCGAAGACGAGGGCGGCGGCGTCATGTTGCTTCGCCAGCGCGATGAGGCGTTCGGCATCGGCGGTGAACTTCGTCCGCTTGATGGTTTCGAGGGGGCTCGCTATGGAGCGCGAGACATCGGAGAGGGCGAGGCCGATGGTTTTGGTCCCCAGATCGACGCCCATCAGGCGGGCGTGGCGGGGCAAGCCTTCCTCAAGTTCCTCAAGAGGCTTCACATTGGCGCTCAAGTGCTTGTTACCTTTATGAAATGTCCGGCGCGGCGGACCATAGAGGGAGGCCGGAACGGGCGCAATCGGGGCCCTCATATATATTGTACGGGCGGCGTTGCGGCGCGGGCCCCCCGCTTGTTATGTTCCGTCGCGATTCAACGAGCAAGGGGTGTGCAGCCGGGGCGAAGGTTCCGAGGCAGCGCTGGCCCTTTCCGAACACCAACAAAGGCGGACCTATGTCGGTCGATCAGAAAACGGTCCGGCACATCGCCCGGCTTGCGCGGATTGCCGTGCGGGACGATGAGCTGGAGGCGCTGGCCAAGGAACTCAACGGCATCCTCGACTGGGTGGAGCAGCTCGGCGAGGTGGAAACCGCCGAGGTGGAGCCCATGACGAGCGCCGTGGCGGTGGCCATGAAGATGCGCGACGACGTCGTGAAGGTGGAGAACCTCCAGAAGGAAGTGACGCGAAACGCGCCCGGCGCGGAAGACGGCTTCTATGTGGTGCCGAAGGTGGTGGAGTAAACGATGAGCGACCTGACCAAACTGACGCTTGCCGCCGCCCGCGACGCGCTGAAGAAGAAAGAGATCACCTCCACGGAGCTGACCGGCGCCTATCTCGGCGAGATGGAGGCTGCCTCCGCGCTCAATGCCTATGTGACGCCGACGGCGGAGAAGGCGCTCGAGATGGCCAAGGCCTCCGATGCGAAGCTCGCCAGGGGCGAGGGCGGGGCGCTGGAAGGTATTCCGCTGGGCATCAAGGATCTGTTCTGCACGAAGGACGTGCTGACGACCGCTTGCAGCCACATTCTCGACGGCTTCCATCCGCCTTACGAGTCGACGGTGACGGCGAACCTCTGGCGCGACGGCGCGGTGATGCTGGGCAAGCTCAATAATGACGAGTTCGCCATGGGATCGTCGAACGAGACGAGTTTCTACGGCCCGGCGGTGAATCCGTGGCGGCGGAAGGACTCGGACGCGAAGCTCGTGCCGGGCGGTTCGTCGGGCGGTTCGTCGGCGGCGGTGGCGGCGAAGCTCTGCCTGGCGGCGACGGCGACGGATACGGGTGGGTCGATCCGCCAGCCGGCAGCTTTCACCGGCACCGTGGGGCTCAAGCCGACCTATGGGCGCTGCTCGCGCTGGGGCATCGTCGCCTTTGCCTCGTCGCTCGACCAGGCGGGGCCGATCGCGCGCGATGTCCGCGACGCGGCGATCATGCTGGGTTCAATGGCCGGGCATGACGAGAAGGACACGACGAGCGTCGACCGGCCGGTGCCGGACTACGAGGCGGCGCTCGGCCAGGGCATCAAGGGCCTGAACGTCGGCATTCCGAAGGAATACCGCGTGGACGGGATGCCGAAAGAGATCGACGACCTGTGGACGCGCGGCATCGAGTGGCTGAAGGCGGCGGGCGCCAATGTGAAGGAGGTGAGCCTGCCGCATACGAAGTATGCGCTGCCGACCTACTACATCGTTGCGCCTGCGGAATGCTCGTCCAACCTCGCGCGTTACGACGGCGTCCGCTACGGGCTGCGCGTCGAGGGCAAGGACATAACGGACATGTATGAGAAGACCCGCGCCGAAGGCTTCGGCGCGGAGGTCCGCCGCCGAGTGCTGATGGGCACCTATGTGCTCTCGGCCGGTTATTACGACGCCTATTACCTGAAGGCACAGAAGGTGCGGACGCTGATCGCGCGCGACTTCGCGGAAGCTTTCTCGGAAGTGGACGTGCTGCTGACGCCGACCGCGCCGTCGGCGGCGTTTGCCATCGGCGAAAAGACGGACGACCCGCTCTCCATGTATCTGAACGACGTGTTCACCGTGACGGTGAATCTTGCCGGGCTTCCCGGCATCTCGGTACCCGCCGGGCTCTCCGCGGAAGGGCTGCCGCTCGGGCTGCAGCTTATCGGGCGGACTTTCGATGAGGAGACGCTGCTCAGGGCGGCGTTCGCCATCGAAGAAGCGGCGGGTTTCACGGCGGAAGCCGAAGCGTGGTGGAGGGCGTGAGCATGGCGGAAACGATGGTGAGCGATTTCGAGCGCACGATGAAACTGCGCGAAGCCCGCAAGGAAGATCTGATCCAGGGCGCGACGGGGGACTGGGAGATCATTCTAGGCCTCGAAGTGCATGCGCAGGTGACGTCGAACGCCAAGCTCTTCTCGGCGTCCTCGACCCGGTTCGGCGCGGAACAGAACACGCAGGTGAGCTTCGTCGACGCGGCGATGCCGGGCATGCTGCCCGTGATCAACCGTTTCTGCGTAGAGCAGGCGGTGCGCACGGGGCTTGGCCTCAAGGCGAAGATCAACCTGCGCTCCATCTTCGACCGGAAGAATTACTTCTATCCCGATCTGCCGCAGGGCTATCAGATTTCGCAGTTCAAGCATCCGATCGTGGGCGAGGGCGAAGTCCTGCTCGATATGCCGGACGGGCGGACGGTGACGGTAGGCATCGAGCGGCTGCATCTCGAACAGGATGCGGGCAAGAGCCTTCACGACCAGCACCCGGCGATGAGCTTCGTCGACCTCAACCGGTCGGGCGTGGCGCTGATGGAGATTGTATCGCGGCCGGACATGCGCTCGGCGGAAGAGGCGCAGGCCTACGTGCGCAAGCTCCGCACCATCCTGCGCTATCTCGGCACCTGCGACGGCAACATGGAAGAAGGCTCGCTGCGCGCGGACGTTAACGTTTCGGTGCGCAAGGTCGGTACCGGCCTCGGCACGCGTTGCGAAATCAAGAACGTGAACTCGATCCGCTTCATCGGCCAGGCGATCGAATACGAAGCGCGACGGCAGATCGAAATCCTGGAAGAAGGCGGCAAGATCGACCAGGAGACGCGGCTTTTCGATCCGAAGACGGGCGAAACGCGGTCGATGCGCTCCAAGGAAGAGGCGCACGACTACCGCTACTTCCCCGATCCCGACCTGCTTCCGCTCGAATTCACGCAGGACTGGGTGAACGACATCGCGGCTTCGCTGCCCGAACTGCCGGACGAAAAGAAGGCGCGGCTCATCTCCGACTATGCACTTTCACCCTACGATGCGACCGTCCTGATCGGGGAAGGCGCGCGCGCGGACTACTTCGAGGCGGTTGCGAAGGGGCGCGATGCGAAGCTCGCGGCGAACTGGGTGACGGGCGATTTGTTCGGTGCTCTGAACCGCGAAGGACACTCGATCGAGGAATCTCCGGTGAGCGCAAAACAGCTTGGAGAGCTCATCGACCTCATCTCGGATGGGACGATCTCGGGACGAATCGCAAAGCAGGTTTTTGATTCGATGTACAAAACGGGTCGCGACCCGGCCCAAATCGTCGAAGAGGAAGGCCTGCAGCAGGTAACGGATTTTGGGGCCATCGAGGCTGCAATCGACGCTGTGATTGCCGCCAACCCCGATAAAGTCGAGCAAACGAAAGTCAAGCCTCAACTTGCAGGCTGGTTTGTCGGCCAAGTCATGAAATCCACGTCTGGCAAGGCAAATCCGAGCGTCGTCAACGAAATCCTCGCGCGAAAACTCGGTCTATCGTCCGACGACTGACGAAAAATTCCGGCCTCCGGATGAACCGTTTGGTAACCACTTTCCCCGGAGAGTGGCGCGACCACGCGTGCACAAATCTGTTGCATTGTGTTGCCGAGCGCTTTTTACGCGCTCATATTGTTGTTGCGCGCCTGAGGGGTACGAGGGCGCTTGCAGTGTGTGCGTTGCGAGTAAATGGATTGTCGCCAAACGAAACGGCACATCAGGAGCTAGAGAAACATGGCTACCACCACGAAGACGAAAGCTAAGCCGAAGGCCGCTGCGGCCAAAAAGCCCGCGGCCAAGAAGCCGGCTGCGAAGAAGAAGCCGGCTGCGAAGAAGACGGTGAAGAAGCTTGCCGCCAAGACGACGGCAGCGAAGAAGGCGCCCGCGAAGCGGAAGCCCGCCGCCAAGAAGAAGCCGGCTGCGAAGAAGACTGTGGCCAAGAAGACCGTAGCGAAGAAGGCGCCCGCGAAGCGGAAGCCTGCTGCGAAGAAGCCTGCGGCCAAGAAGACTGCAGCCAAGAAGCCTGCGGCCAAGAAGACTGCAGCCAAGAAGCCTGCGGCCAAGAAGACTGCAGCCAAGAAGCCTGCGGCGAAGAAGACAGCAGCGAAGAAGGCGCCCGCGAAGCGGAAGCCTGCAGCCAGGACGACGGCTGCTCGCAAGCCCGCAGCCCGCAAGACTGCCGCCAAGAAGCCGGCGGCCAAGCGGAAGCCCGCCGCGAAGCGTAAGCCTGCAGCGCGCAAGAAGGCGGCGTAAGCAGCCGAGATGAGCGATACTCGCCGGTCAAAACCCGCTAAGGCGGCGGCGACACGTTCTTCAGCACGGCGACGTCCCGCTTCCGAGCGGGACAACGCCAAGACGATTGATCTCTATTACTGGCCAACGCCAAACGGCTGGAAGATTTCGATCATGCTGGAGGAGTGCGGGCTGCCCTACAGGGTGAAGCCGGTGAATATCGGTATTGGTGACCAGTTCAAGCGATCCTTTCTGAAGATCGCGCCGAACAACCGGATGCCAGCCATCGTGGACCCGAGCGGTCCGGGGGGGAAACCGATCTCGATTTTCGAGACGGGGGCAATCCTTCAATATCTCGGACGCAAGACGGGAAAGTTCTACCCGGCGAGCGAACGCTCGAGAGTTGAGGTCGACCAATGGCTGTTCTGGCAGATGGCTGGGCTTGGCCCCATGGCGGGCCAAGCCCATCACTTCCGCCAGTACGCTCAGGAAAAGATCTCTTATGCGATCAAGCGGTATACAGACGAGGTGAACCGGCTCTATGGCGTGATGAACAAGCGCCTGAAGGACCGGACTTATCTCGCCGGCCGTTACTCGATCGCCGACATGGCCTGCTGGGGCTGGATCGTACCCTACAAGAACCAGGGTCAGCGGCTTGACGATTTCCCATTCCTGAAAGACTGGTTCGAGCGGGCCGGCACCCGTCCGGCCGTCCAGAGGGGTTTGCCCTGGGTCGCGAATGGCGACTGGGTACCATCGGGGACAAGACCAAAGAGGCCGAACGCGCACGCAACGTGCCGTTCGGGCAACGCGCACGAAAGTAGAGGTGGGGCTTAACGGCACCTTCTCTTATGGTAAGCTTGCAGCGCTTCCGGGAAACCGGAGGCGCTGTTTGCCTTTTGCGCCGCGTGGCGCCGAAAAGAGAGTGTTCCGCATGCGTCTCGTTCCGACTGCTGCCCTGGCCGCCATCATGGCCTTCGTTCTTGCCGCTCCCGCCGGCGCGGAGACGCTGACGGCGACGGGAAGCCTGATCATGAAGGACAAATACGGCACCAGCGAGGCCTGGGGGCGGACGCTGAAGCTGCCCGAAGGCGGCAAGGTCGTGCGCGTCATGGACGGCACCTATGGCTTTTCGATCCTCGATGCGAAGGGCGACGCGGTTGCCGACTTCCTTTTGCCGCAGGAAGCAGTGGGGCTTGAGCTCGCGCCGGGCGAATATACGCTCTCGCCATATGTGTGCGCGCGACACCGGCATCATCACGTCGAAGTGACCGTCGAATACTGACGCTTTCCGGCAGGAGCGGGATGCGCTTGCCGCCCGGCTTTCCCATATGCGTTTGATCGGAAATCGCGGGCTGCGGGAGAAAGACCGTATGCCGCATATGCGAAGGGCGGAATGCGATGATCGATCTCTATACATGGACGACGCCGAATGGCCGCAAGGTCTCGATCATGCTCGAAGAGGCGGGGCTTCCCTATGAAGTCCATCCGGTGGACATCGGCAAGGACGAGCAGTTCGCGCCATCGTTCCTGAAGGTCAGTCCCAATAACCGCATTCCCGCGATCGTCGACAGGGACGCGGATGCCGGGCCGGTCTCGGTGTTCGAGTCGGGTGCGATTCTTGTTTATCTCGCCGAGAAGACGGGCAAGTTTCTCGCGCCGAAGGGAGAGCAGCGCGCGAAGACGCTTGAATGGCTGATGTGGCAGATGGGCGGCGTCGGGCCGATGCTTGGTCAGGCGAACCACTTCATCAATACCGCGCCGGAAAAGATTCCCCATGCGATCGACCGGTACATCGGTGAAAGCGCGCGGCTCATCAAGGTTCTCGACAAGCGGCTCGGGGAAGCGGCGTATATGGGCGGGGACTATTCGATCGCCGACATGGCGACCTATCCGTGGATCAGCATCGCCTTCGACCTGATCGCGCAGGCGAAACCCGATGTGGTGGGAGAGGGCGCGAATGTGAAGCGCTGGCTCGACGCCGTCGGCACGCGGCCGGCCGTTCAACGCGGCATGGATGTGCCGAAGGTTTGACCTGACGAATATCGCTGGCGGTTTTTCCGAGCCCGCTCACATCAAGGTTTGTGGTGAGCGGGCCGTTAACCATTTTTTCAGTGCGTGCATGGAGAGTTGCATCGGGACGGAGAGGGGCTCCGTCTTCAGGGCAACAACGGGCTTGAAGCCTCGACGACGAGGAGACAGCACATGGCTCGCATGCAACTCGATACCATCGAGAAGAGCGAGCTTGCCGCAGAGGGCGGCAAGTGCGACGCGCTATACAATCTTGGGCTGATGTATTCGACGGGTCACGGCGTGGAGGTCGATCTGGTGACTGCCCACAAGTGGTTCAATCTCGCGGCGATGAAGGGAAGCGATGCAGCGCGAAGCTGCCGCGCGGAGCTTGCCGCAGAAATGACACCCGCCGAGATCGCCGAGGCGCAGCGGCAGGCGCGCGAGTGGCTCTCCCATCAGTAAGCTATTGAAATAGTTCTTTAATTTTGGCGCAGGCACGCGCTTTTCCGTGCCGCCAATTCTCTTCGCGGTTGCGTAAAGACGGTGACAGGCCGTCACGCTCCGCTTATCTTCCGGCCACTCCGAAGTCCCTGCCGCTCCATCTCCTCAGTTGGGCAAATCGGGCTTCAACCGTTCCCCCCGTGTTCCCCCAGGAGTGGCCATGACAGACGCTTCTCAGCAAGCCGACAAGAATCCCGTCGAGAACCTGATCGACCTGCTCGATCTCGAGCAGATCGAGATGAACCTCTTTCGCGGACACAGCCCCGATGTGAGCTGGCAGCGCGTTTTCGGCGGGCAGGTGATCGGGCAGGCGCTGGTCGCCGCCTACCGGACGGTGGAAGAGCGCGTTTGTCATTCGTTGCATGCCTACTTCATCCGGCCCGGCGATCCGAAAATTCCAATCGTCTATGAAGTCGACCGTTCGCGGGACGGCAAGAGCTTCACGACGCGACGCGTCGTGGCGATCCAGCACGGCAAGCAGATATTCAACCTGGCCGCTTCGTTCCAGGTCGAGGAGGAGGGGTTCGAGCATCAGGCGACGATGCCCGACGTGCCGCAGCCCGAAGACCTGCCGAACGAGGGAGAGTTGAGGAAGGCGATCGAGGACAAGCTGCCGGAAGCGGTGCGTGCGCATTTCGCCCGGCCGCGGCCCATCGAGATCCGGCCGGTCAATCCGCAGGACTACATCGATCCGGTGCCGATGGAACCGGTGCAGCATGTCTGGTTCCGCGCGCGCAAAGGCGTTGGCGACAACACGCCGCTCAACCAGTGCATCCTTGCCTATGCGTCCGACATGACGCTGCTCGACACCTGCATCCGTCCGCACGGCGTGAGCTGGGTGAGCGGCAAGCTGCAGTCGGCGAGTCTCGACCACGCGATGTGGTTTCACGGGCCGTTCCGGACGGACGACTGGCTGCTCTACACGCAGGACAGTCCGAGCGCTTCGGGCGCGCGCGGGTTCAACCGGGGCAGCATCTATACCCGGGACGGCAAGCTGGTTGCTTCGGTGGCGCAGGAAGGGCTCATTCGCTACCGGGGCGGTCCGAAGGGCTGAGTCCGCGGCCGATGGGCCTAAATCCGTACGATGCCGGAAGACATTGGCCTTGATGCGGCCCGTATTCTTGGGCATACACGGGGAGCCGGAGAGGTGGCCGAGTGGCTGAAGGCGGCGGTTTGCTAAACCGTTGTACAGTGTAAAGCTGTACCGTGGGTTCGAATCCCATCCTCTCCGCCATTATCCTGTAGCGAACCCGAGATGAGGCTCCCGTTGGGGGCCTTTTTCTTTTTGTCTCAAAGGCGTTTAGCCGAGGCAGCCGAACCCCGGAGACTGGCGCAGTCCTCATTTTCGGTCTCTGAGTGGCCCTCCGTCTCAAACCGAGCGAACCTCGCCGGTTTAGGTTCGGTCTAAGAAAACACAACATTTCCAGTCGGTTGCGGATTCATGTCGAGCGAACTTTTTGCCGCAGTTCTCGCGCCTGGCATTCCATCAGAGACACTCGAAGTGGGCGTTTTGGGGCGCGTCGATGCGCGGACCAGCGTATACACACGTCGCTCAATGATGCGTGGGTCTGGTAGAGCCGATCGACCCAAGCATCTGTCGTCGCGCACGGGTGCAGTCCAGAACCACCCGGTTGATCTCGATTTCCGTGATCCGGGCAATATCCCGCAGATGCTTAATCGTCGCGGCGATGTCGGATAGATCTGCAGGCTTGCCGGCATCAATGGCGACCTCATGGACCCCCGCAATCATGGCGCGCACTTCGCCGAGCGTGTCGAGCGCCGCGGATGCCTTTGCTGGCAGGTCGAGTTCTTCAGCACCGGAAAACAACCCCTCGACGAACCCATCGAGTTCCTGCCGGCGGATCAGTGCCAGCTGAGCAAGCCCGTGGCGCGTGGGCGTAACCGTTGGCCGCACCAGCCGGAAGGGATCGCTCCGCTTCTGATGGCGCGTGAGGGAGTTCCAGAGGCCGTTGACAAGAACGCCGATCAACTCGTTGACGGCGTCGAGGCTCTCAAATTCGGGCAGCTCCCCGCCCCACAGGTTCTTCACGACAGAGATGGGTGAAGCCGACATCGCCGGTGTAGCGATGTTCCCTAAAAATCGAGTCCGGATTTCGTGAAATGGAACTGGGCAAGCGTAGGTTTCGAGCAGAGCTCGAATCTTCTTCTCGTCGGCTATGACGGGCGGTCTTCTCTCTTGCGGCACGCGGCAATCCTTCCAGGCACGAACCCTATTTGCTCCCTTAAGTACTGATTGGGCGGCAAAACGCCACTCGCCGTCAACGGGGATGGGTCCCTGTGTGTTGGGGATGTGTCAGGATGGGTGCGGGCGGGAGATCGTTGGGTCCCCGGTCTTGAAGACCGTTAGCCGGCACGGATCCCCGCCCGCGTTCCAAGTACCCAACCTGAACAGTTGATCGAGGCCGCATCACCGGACCTCGCAGCACAGGGATAGGCCCCATGACCATACAACCTGGCTTTGTCGGTTGCGACATCTCCAAAGACCATCTCGACATTTTTGACGATGCGTTCGGCAAGCCCGAACGGATCGCCAATGAAGCGGCGGCTCTCGCACCGCTGATCGACCGCTGGAAGAACAAGGACAGGCTGGTCCTCTTCGAGGCGACCGGTCCCTACGATGCCTGCCTGAGAGCCCGGTTGAAAATTATAGTTGAGTGGTTTCAGCGACTTGTGATTCACCGGATTTGCAAAAATCATGGAGGATCAAATGGCCTGGACCGAAACCACTCGGGCGCAGCATGACAGAAGTTCGCTGCGCTATGCAAGCGACGTCACGGACGCGGAATGGGAGATCATCGAACCGTTCATGCCGCCGCCGTCGAAAGTCGGACGTCCGCGCGAGGTGGAGTTTCGCGAGGTCTGGAACGCGATCTTGTACATCGCCTCGGGCGGCATTGCGTGGGCGCTGCTGCCGAAGGATTTTCCGCCCTCATCGACGGTACGGTACTGGTTTTATAAATTCCGCAATGAAGGGCTTCTGGAGCTGATCAACGACGTGCTGGCGATGGCGGCGCGCCGCCGGGAAGGCCGGGACGCAGCGCCGACGGCGGGGGTGATCGACAGCCAGTCCGTCAAGACGACCGAGAGCGGCGGCCCATGCGGCTATGATGCCGGAAAGAAGGTGAAGGGACGCAAGCGCCATATCGTGACGGATACGCTGGGGCTTTTGCTATCGTGTATCGTTCACGAGGCGGACATTCAAGACCGCGACGGCGCGCGGATTACCATAGAGGAAGTTTTTGAACGCTTTCCTTCCCTGCGTCACCTCTTCGCCGACGGCGGCTATCGCGGCGAGCCATTGGCGAATTTTGTTCATGCGCGGGGCGAGCGGAGGATTGAAATCGTCAAACGGCCGGACGATGCGAAAGGCTTTGTCGTCCTCGCCAAACGCTGGGTCGTCGAGAGAACATTTGCCTGGCTCGGCCGATGCCGGCGACTCGCAAAGGATTGGGAGTCATCCATCGAGCCTTCCGAAGCCTGGACTTACATCGCATCGATCCGCCTCATCTCAAAGCGCCTCGCCAGAGCAGCATCTGCCAAGTAATAATTTTGAATCGGATTCTGAGCAGCAGAACGTCACCAGGACCCGCTCGGGCGGCAAGGGCGGCGGCGGCGCCACCCAGACCTCGGTCACGTATTCCTACTTCGCGTCCTTCGCGCTCAGCTTCGGCGAAGGGCCGGCCGAGGACGTGCTTCGGATCTGGGCGGACGGCAAACTCATCCACGGCAAGACCGGCGCGAGCCCCGACGTCGCCAAACCCGATCTCAAGTTCCGTTTCCATTCGGGGACGGAGGATCAGCTGGCCGATCCGCTGATCGAAACGCATGTCGGCGCTGGCCGCGCGCCCGCCCATCGGGGTCTTGCCACCATCGTCTTCGAAGAGCTGGCGCTCGCGGACTTCGGCAACCGTATCCCGAACATCACGGCAGAGATTACCTATCAGCGCGCCGCGCAGCAGCCCTACCAACTGCTCGATTTCATCACGACGGGCGAAGGCGGATATTTCGGGACCTACCAGATCGACGACCTGACCGTCGATTGGCGGCGCGGATACGGCTACTTCCTGGACAGCGACGTCAACGCGGCGCAAGCCGGGATCCGCCGCTTCAGCCTGCGGACCATGAAGGAGGACCGCCAGGCGCGGATGACGGACATCACGGCCGTCGTGCCGAACAACTTCCCGAGCACGCTGTTCTGCGGTGAAGACGGCCACCTCTATGTCGTGACCGGATCGAGCAACTCACGCCCGATCCTGCGCATCGAGCCGAACGCCCTCAAGGAAGTCGGTCGCTTCGGCTCCACCAGCAGCGGCCTGACCAATTCGACCCTGCGGTTCGTCGCCACCACGTGGATGGGGATGGTCTCCGCTTACGGCCCCTCTGGCCGCGTCGACTTCGTTCTCATCGGATCGCTCTTCGACGATGTCGGACTCATCCGGGCCGACGGTGTCAGCAGCGCCACCATGCGCTTCGCCGCCGCCGCCACGAGCGCCACCTTCATCGCCGCCAGCGAAACCTTGCTGGAGCGCGGCCAGGTGTTCAGCGTGGTCGCGCCATCGACGCCCGACGCCACGCTCGCAGGGATCGGGTTCACGCTGGCCGGCTCGCTGGTCCTCTGATCGCTGCCGGATTGCGTCATGGACAAGGAACCAGACAGAGGCGCGCTGACCGCGCTTCCAACCGCCGAGTTTGAAGCCCTGCAGGAGCGCGCGGCCCTGCGCTATGGCGCCATCGCACTCGCGGTGCTCCTGCTCGCGCTCCGGCGCTCCGGCGAGCGCGCCGGACGGTTGGCAGAGCGCCTCGAAACCACGGAGAAGGTCAATGATGTCCATCGCCAGATGCTCCACGCGGCGGCTCGCCGTCCTCGCGATCGCGACGAGCTTGCTGAGCGGCTGCGCGACGGGCGGTTCTGAACCGAGGATCGTCACGGTCTGCCCACCTGTTGTGGAGTACAGCCGCGAGTTCCAGGCGCGCGCGGTAGAGGAACTCGATGTGCTGCCGGAGGGGGCGGCAATCGCCGAGATGCTGAGCGACTACGCGGTGATCAGGGAGCAGGCGCGGGCATGTCGGTCATCTTCTCACTGAGTACCAAGCGACCAACCCTCACGTCACGAAACCGGCCAACTTGACTTGCCGCTATGGCCACAAGCCCGCAGCGTCCAAGACAGCTCCTGCGGTCTTGAAGTGACATTCTCCGATCCTAAATTCTTATCGCCGAACGGCGGATTGCCGCGTTCGGCGCGAGGCTCGACCTTGAGGGTGAGCCGCCGCGCGCTTGCACATCGCTTCTGGCGAAGGGTGTGTTTGACCGTGCGTCCGATGCCGCTGCCGGGCTCCACCGGCAGCCCGGCGATGGAGCGGCCCGGCACGTTTCGTGCACCTTACCCTTCCGATGCAGTGCGGCCGCCGCCGGCGGCTCTTCCGTCATCGAGGTTCATGGCGATGAATTTCGAGAAGATGGAGGAGTCCGGTCATGAGATCATTCGCTGCGGAAACCAGGCCACTACCGGTCGGAGCGTGGCCTGCGAAGGAAACGGACAGAGGCGGTGGTGACACCGCGACGGTCAATGCTGACGTCACGGCTTTGTACCCGGACACGGACGCCTCGCGAAAGGCGCCTGTGCGGCCAGATCCCGTCGACTTGGCCGCGTTCGAGTCGTTTCCCGCGAGCGATCCGCCAGGATGGCTCGGCATCACCGCCGGCACCCCGATCAGACATCCCGGAAATGATCCTGCCAAAGGGAGGCGGCAATGAGCGCATTTGCCAAGACCGAACGGGACTTCGGTCCTTGCGGGCAGGGAGCCCCGGCCCGATCCGTACCGGCCAGGAACGCCGATCTCATTGACCTGGGCCAGGAGCGGTCGAAGCGCCGTCCATCGTCTCAGTTCTCTGCCAGCCCGGCACAGATACCTGCCGTGCGCATCTATCGCCCGGCACGGAGCGTCATGCAGGCGGGACGGGCACGGACCAAGAAGTGGGTGCTCGAATTCGAGCCGAGATGGGCGACCGGAATCGAGCCTCTCATGGGGTGGACGAGCTCGCGCGACACACTCCAGCAGGTGAAGCTGATCTTTCCGAACAAGGAACGGGCGGTCGCTTTCGCGGAACGCCGAGGCTGGCCCTATACGGTCATCGAGCCACACGAGCCGAGAATCCGTCCCAAGAGCTATGCAGACAAATGCCGGTGGCAATATCCACCAGCCGCTCCGACCGTCGAGAAGGGACAGGCCCGGGGGAGGTGAGCATGGCGCGCATCGCCGTAAACGACTGTCTTGAACGGGTCCCGAACCGTTTCGAGCTCGTGCTGCTCGCGGCCGAGCGCGCGCGAGAGCTGGGCCGGGGTGAGCCGCAGATGATCGAAGCCGCGGACGAGCCGCGCACGTTCGTCTCCCTTCGGGAGAACGCCGCCGGCAAGGTCGATGTCAGCGCGTTGCGCGAACGGCTGCTTCGCAGGCTCCAGCGTCGTGGCTACGAGGAGCCAGAGTTCGATGCGCTGCAGGAGGACGCCAGCCTCAATCTGGGATGCGATGGCGGTGATGGCGAGGCGAACTCGCCGCCGCTAATCAGGCGCATGAAGAGCCACGCAGCCATGCGGCATGAGAACGGATTGGCAGAAGGCCGCGCGATGGGTGACAGCCAGACAACGAGCCATGTCGAGCGGTGGTCGACCTGGGACTATGCGGTCGCTGCGGCGTACACCGCACTGCTGATAGTGCCGGCGCCGTTCTTCTGGGCGGCGCCAGCTTGGGTGTGGGCGCTCATGAGCCTGCCCGGTCGCCCCGCCGAAGCCGCAAGGGTCGACAACTTGCGCGCCACGCATTGGAAGGCGGGGGCTCGACCTGCCGCGGTCGCGGCAAACGACAATGCCGCCGAGGTCCTTGGCAAGAGCCACTCATCGCGACAGGCAATGCGCCTGAAGGCGCCCCAGGAGGCCGTTTAACTCGATCACTGACGAAAGGGAAGCAGGACAGAGTACAGACACGAGGAAAACAACAATGAGAATCGCGCAAATTGCCCCTCTCTACGAAAGCGTTCCGCCGAAACTTTACGGCGGCACCGAACGCGTTGTGTCCTACCTTACCGAAGAGCTTGTCCGGCAAGGGCACGACGTGACCCTGTTCGCCAGCGGCGACTCCGGCACGACGGCGCATCTCGTACCAGGCAGCGAAACCGCGCTGCGCCTCAATCCCGAAGTCCGGGACCCGTGGCCATATCACGTCGTCATGCTGGACAAGATCAAGCGGCGGGCGTGCGACTTCGACGTCCTTCATTTCCACATCGACTACTACCATTTCCCGCTGTTCCGCGAGATGGCGAGCCGGACCGTGACGACGCTGCATGGGCGGCTGGACCTGCCGGATCTGCCGCCGGTCTACAAGGCGTTCCCGGAGATGCCGCTCGTTTCGATCTCCGATCATCAGCGCACGCCCTTGCCTGCCGCGAACTGGGCCGGCACGATCCATCACGGCCTGCCCCGCGATCTTCTGAAATTTCAGCCGGATGCAAGTCGCAGCTATCTCGCGTTCCTTGGCCGCATCAGCCCGGAGAAGCGGCCCGATCGCGCGATCGAAATCGCCCGCCGGACGGGCTTGCCGCTCAAGATTGCCGCGAAGGTGGACAGGGCGGATCAGGCATACTTCGACGAACATATTCGCCCCTTGCTGGACGATCCGCTCGTCGAGTTCGTCGGCGAGATCGGCGAGGCGGAAAAGGGTGCCTTTCTGAGCGGAGCGATTGCGTTGCTCTTTCCCATCGACTGGCCCGAACCCTTCGGTCTTGTGATGATCGAGGCGATGGCTTGCGGCACACCCGTCATCGCCTGGCGCAGGGGCTCGGTCCCGGAGATCGTGGAAGACGGGGTGACGGGGTTCATTGTCGACAGCCTGGAAGGCGCAGCGGCGGCGGTGTCCAAGGCCATGGTGCTCGACCATACTGAAATCCGCCGCCGCTTCGAGGAAAGGTTTACTGCCGAGCGCATGACGCGTGACTACGTGCGTCTCTACCAGTCGCTGGGCGGTGTGCCGAGCAAACCGGCGCTCGATCCCCGACCCGTCCCAACAGCGCCAGAGGTGGCGTTCGATCGTGCACAGGTAGAGCGCTCGTCCTCGCTCGAGTTTGTTGCGGCGGCCTGAGCGCTGCCGCAACGCACGAAGCGGCGGCACCCGCGCGGAATGCCGAATTCCGTCGGGTGTTCCGCTTCCATAGGCAGCTTTCGTTCGGAGATACAGCCCATGAATGAGCCAGCCTCACAGGCCGCGTCGCCACAGACTGGCGGAGACAGCAACTACGGAATTACTGCCACCTTCTCATTGCCGGAAAGGCGGCTGCGGACTCTCAAGCACGGCCATACCTTCGGGCTTTTCGACCCCCACGGCGATATTGTCCCGGGACGGGGTAGTCCCGGTGGTCTTTTCCATGACGACACCCGCTTTCTCTCCGGGCTGCAGCTACTCATCAACGGACTTCGGCCGCTGCTATTGAGTTCCACGGTTCAGGACAACAACGCGCTGCTGACCGTCCACCTCACCAACCCCGACATCCTCGACGGCGAGAGGTTGATCCTCGCCAAGGACATCATCCATTTCCTGCGAACAACTTTCATCTGGCAGGGACGAAGCTTCGAGCGGCTACGGGTCCAGAACTTCGGCGATCGCGAACATCGTTTTACTGTGACCTTCTCTTTTGAGGCGGATTTCGCCGACCTGTTCGAGGTCCGCGGACATCGGCGTCCCCGGCGCGGCACGATCGAATGCGCGACCGAGAGTGCGAACACTGCTGCGTTTTGCTACACCGCCCTCGACGGCCGTTGCTACTCGACGACCTTGCGGTTCGAGCCCGCGCCGGTGCAGCTCGAGCCCGGCAGCGCCCGGTACGAGTTGACGCTCGCGCCGGGAGAACAGGCGGCAATTCTGGTCACTTGTGCCTGCGCAAACGGCGACGGCCCGAGAGCATTGGATTCCGGGTTCCTGCCCAGCTTTCGCGAGGCGCGCCGGGCGCACCGATTGTCGACGAAACGCGCCGCAGCCATAGAGACTTCGAACGAGATCTTCAACGAGGTCCTCTGCCGCTCCATGGCGGACCTGTATATGCTCCTGACCGATACAGAGCACGGCCCGTACCCGTATGCGGGCGTTCCCTGGTACAGCACCGTGTTCGGCCGGGACGGCATCATCACGGCCATCGAAATGCTCTGGATCGACCCCGAAATTGCGCGAGGCGTTCTTCGATTTCTCGCGGCGCATCAGGCCAGGGACTTCGATGCGCGAGCGGATGCCGAGCCGGGCAAGATCCTGCATGAGATGCGCTTGGGCGAGATGGCGCGTCTTGGCGAAGTGCCCTTCGGCCTCTACTACGGCAGCGTCGATGCGACGCCCTTGTTCGTGCTTCTCGCCGGGCTCTATTACGACCGGACGCAGGACCTTTCGCTCATTCGCAGCCTGTGGCCCCACATCGAGGCAGCGCTCACCTGGATTGACACCCACGGCGACGTCGACGGGGATGGGCTTGTCGAATATGCCCGCAAGGACGCCGCCGGGCTACTGAACCAGGGTTGGAAAGACTCGCATGATGCCGTCTTTCACGACGACGGCCGCATGGCACCATTGCCGATCGCCCTGGTTGAGGTTCAGGGTTATGTCTACACCGCCAAGCGTCACGCCGCACGGCTCGCGCGAGCGCTCGGCGACCAAGCCAGGGCGGACGCGCTCGACCGGCAGGCGGACAGCTTGCGCGACGAGGTCGAGCAGCGCTTTTGGATGGAGGACAAGGGCTTCTATGCCTTGGCGCTGGATGGCGACAAGCGTCCATGCCGCGTCCTGACTTCGAATGCCGGCCATCTGCTTTTTTGCGGCCTTCCGACCGCTGATCGGGCCACCCGGGTCGCAGCCAGGCTGACGGGCACAACCTTCTTTTCGGGCTGGGGGGTCCGAACCGTCGCGATCGGCGAGCCCCGCTACAACCCGATTTCGTACCACAACGGTTCGGTCTGGCCTCATGACAATGCTTTCATCGCACTCGGGCTCAGCCGTTATGGCGCGAGCGCGCAGGCCCGGCAAATTTTCCAGGGGCTGTTCGACGCCGCGGGATACATGGAGTTGCGCCGCCTGCCGGAGTTGTTCTGTGGCTTTCGGCGCCAGCCTGGCATCGGACCAACCATCTATCCCGTTGCTTGTGCGCCTCAGGCATGGGCAAGCGCAACACCTTTCGCCTTGCTACAGGCGTGTCTTGGCATCCAGTTCGATCACGCCGCGAATGAAATACGATTCCTGCGGCCCTGGTTGCCCCGCTTCCTGGACGAACTGGTCATCCGATCGCTACGATTGGGCGAAACACGCGTGGACGTTCTGCTCCGCCGCTATGAAGACGATGTCTCGGTCAACGTGCTTGGCCGCAACGACGGCGTGGCCGTGACCGTAACGTATTGAGGCTGGGGTCATTCTGTCATTCGAGGAGGAACGGGATACATCGGAGTACAGACCATGACAGTTCGGAGCTTGCTAGACAAAAAGGGAAGATTCGTCTCGTTGGCGCCGTCCACGGCCAGGGTACAGGACATCGTGGATCAGCTCGAGCGCGACGATGTTGCTGCGGTCGTGATCACCGGTGACGGCAAGGAGATCGAAGGCATCGTCTCCGCGCGCGCCATCGCGCGCGGCCTGAAGCAGTTTGGCCGCGACGTGGTGGACCGTCCGGTTGGGGACCTGATGACGCGCGAGGTCGCAACCTGCGATATCGGGGAGCCTCTTAGCCGTATCTACGAGCTCATGGACGAGCACCAAGTTCGCCACATTCCGATCACTGACGATGGCGCACTGTGCGGAATCATCAACACGCTCGACGTGGTGAAGCATCGACTCGCCGAGATCGATGCTGAAGCCGCCGCGCTGAAAGACTATATTTCCGGCCGCACATAGGAGTCAGACCGTCAAGCGGGGCGCGGCGCGCTTCGAACGAAGCGATAGGGACCCTCCTCGACGTGCCGTGCTTCGAATCTTGTAGCACCCTCGGCCGTCGGCGCGCCCTTATGCAGCGTCGACGACCCCGGATTCTTCAACGGGTTGGGCGTCCATGTCCGGCGTGGTCAGTCCTCGTGCCAGCGTCTTCAACGCGGTGTCGTCGAGAGTTTCCTTCGTGAGCAGCTCGTTCGCGCTGCGATCAAGAAGCTCGCGGTTTACCTGTAGAATCGCCATGGCCCGTTCGAAGACATCGTCGATCACCCGCCTGACCGCCGCGTCTATCTTCTCGGCCGTGGCCTCGCTGTAGCGGCGCTCGGCATACCCGGGGCGCGTCCCGCCCAGATAGCTCGCCCGCTGGTCGTCGTAGCTCACGTATCCGAACTCCTCGTCCATCCCGTAGCGGGCCACCATGGAGCGGGCGATGTCAGTGGCCTTAGCGAGGTCATCGGCTGCGCCCGTCGAAAGATGGCCGAAGACGAGGCGCTCGGCGGCGCGGCCACCGAGAAGGACGGCGATCTTGTTCTCGAGCTCGTCGCGCGTCATCAGGAACCGATCCTCGGTCGGCCGCTGGATGGTATAGCCAAGTGCGCCGATCCCGCGCGGGATGATGGAGACCTTGTGCACCTCGTCGACGCCGGGAAGCGCCATGGCGACCAGCGCGTGCCCCATCTCGTGATAGGCGACGATCTTGCGCTCCTTTGGGTTCAAGAGCCGGTTCTTCTTCTCGAGACCGGCGACGATGCGTTCGATGGCACGGGTGAAGTCGTCCATGTTGACGGCTTCGGCCTTGCGCCGCGTCGCGAGAAGGGCGGCCTCGTTGACGAGATTGGCGAGGTCGGCGCCGCTGAAGCCGGTGGTGAGCGCGGCGATCTGCTCGGCGTCGACGTCCGGGCCGATCCGCGCCTTTTTCATGTGGACGCGCAGAATGTCGACCCGGCCCTTCTTGTCGGGCCGGTCGACGAGGATCTGGCGGTCGAAGCGCCCGGCGCGCAGTAGAGCCGGGTCGAGGATTTCGGGCCGATTGGTTGCGGCGAGCAGCACAAGCCCGGTGCTCGGATCGAAGCCGTCCAGCTCGGTGAGAAGCTGGTTCAGCGTCTGCTCGCGCTCGTCATGGCCGCCCACAGGTCCAGCCGCACCGCGCGCCCGGCCGAGCGCGTCGAGCTCATCGATGAAGATGATCGCAGGAGCCTTGGCCCTGGCTTGCTCGAAGAGGTCGCGCACGCGCGCCGCGCCGACGCCGACGAACATTTCTACGAACTCGGCGCCGGAGATCGAATAGAACGGCACGCCGGCCTCGCCGGCGACGGCGCGGGCGAGCAGGGTCTTGCCGGTGCCCGGCGGCCCGACCAGCAACACGCCTTTCGGCACGCGCGCGCCGAGCTTGCCGTACTCTTCCGGCGCCTTCAGGAACTCGACGATCTCCTGCAACTCCTCCTTCGCCTCGTCAACACCGGCCACGTCGCGGAAGCCGACCTTGGTGTCGGTCTCCACGTAGACCTTGGCCTTGCTCTTGCCGATCGACATCAGCCCGCCGAAGCCCTGCCGCTCCGCAAAGCGGCGGATTACGAACATCCAGAGGGCAAAGAAGAGCAGGACGGGTACGATCCAGGAGAGCAGGGTGCTGAGCCACGTGTTTTCGAAGGTGCCCGTATATTCGATGCCGGTGCCGCTCAGACGCTCCGCGAGCCTGGGTTCCACGCGCGTGGTGATGAAATGGCTCTTGCCGTTCTGAGGCTGGGTGAAGGTGCCGCGGATGTAGTCCCTGCCGACCACAACGTCCCGGACCAGTCCCTCATCCACATACCGTTCGAATCGGCTGTAGGGGATAGGCTCGACCGATTGCGTCTGAACCCAGAGATCGCGCAGCAGGATCACCCCGAAAAAGGCCAGAACGACATACCATAGGTTGATTTGTGTCTTGCGTTCCATGACGGTTTCTCCAAAGGCCTCACGTCTGGAGCTGAAATGAAAGGCAAAATCCACCTCGATATAGCCCTCGGGTGGACCGGTTCAATATTCAACGGTCAGGTTAAGTAAGGGTCTTGACAAGCGGAAAATCGCGCCCAAATCGGCGATTGCGGGATGCCACCGACGGGTCCCGGGGCAAGAAATGGCAAGTCCGACCGGCAGGGTTGGGCGCGAGCACGTTGCTTCGCGACGGAAGGATGTGCGCCTAGTCATTGATTGTCGCTCGGTTCGGTTGTAGCCGGGCCGCGTCGAACAGAGTCAGGCCTTGTCCGTCTCTTGCTCTTCCTTCCCGACCCGGCAGGATACCCCCGCACCTTGAGGTTCCACAACCGGCATCGAGCCGTGGCGCGCATGCACATGCGCGCGCAGGGGCGGTGCGCGGTTGACCGAGAGGATCGTGAACGAAGGAGGAAGAGCAATGCAGCTGACACAGATCGGCCGCACCGGTCGGGATTCCTTTGCCGAGATGCGGCAGCTTCAAACCGAAATGAACCGGCTCTTCGACAACGCCGGTGTCTTTCCCGCGGTGCAGGTCTATCCGCCGGTCAATCTCTGGATAGGCGACAGCAGCGTCGTTGTGACCGCGGAACTGCCGGGCCTGTCCGCCGAAGATGTGGATCTCACCATCCGCGAGGACGTGCTCACCATGCGCGGAGAACGGCGTCAGGCGGAAGAAGCCGAACACGCCGGCTGGCATCGTCGCGAACGACCCTACGGCACCTTTTCGCGCACGATCGGCCTGCCGTTCCGGGTCGATCCAGACCAGGTCCAGGCGAAATTCGAGAACGGTGTGCTCGAGGTCGAGATGCAGCGCCCCGAGGCGGACCGTCCGCGCAAGATCGCGATCAACGGGAAGTAATGACTACGGAAAGGAGGCAACCATGGCCCAGGAAATGACGACCACGGCGAAACGCGAGGTCACGCCCGCAGAGCGGGGAGAGGTGACCCGCTCCACGGTGGTTTACAGGCCCGATACCGACATCTACGAGACCGAGGACCATGTGGTCCTCATCGCGGATATGCCGGGCGTCGCGCCCGCGGATGTTGACGTCAACCTGGAACGCCGCGTTCTGACCATCCGCGGTCATGTCCATCGGCAGGCGCACGACGGCTATCGGCGCGTGCATGCCGAGTACGGCGAAGGCGATTACGAGCGCGTCTTCACCCTCTCCGAGGAGATCGACCGCGACCGTATCGAGGCCAGTCACAAGAATGGCGTTCTGACGCTGAAGATGCCGAAGGCGGAGTCGGCCAAGACCCGGAAGATCACGGTCAAGGCCGCCTGACACCGTCGGCACCGAGCAAGCAAGAGAAGGAGGTTGAAATGCAGATCAGTGATCTCATTCCCTGGGGCCGCGACCGCAACGAGGTCGCGCGGCAGCAAGGAGACGGCGACAGCCCGCTGTTGAACCTGCAGCGGGACATCAACCGGGTCTTCGACGACTTCTGGAGCCGGTTCGACCGTTCCGCCGGCGTTTCGAACGGGCTGCTGTCGGTGACGGGCCCGCGCACCGACGTGACAGAGACCGACGAGGCTGTCGATGTCTCCGTCGAGCTCCCGGGTATGGACGAGAAGGATATCGATGTCAGCCTGAGCGATGACGTCCTCACCATCCGGGGCGAGAAGAAGGCGGAGCGGGAGGAGGAGAAGAAGGGCTACTATCTCGCCGAACGCAGCTACGGGTCCTTCTACCGGAGCATTCCCCTGCCGCCGGGCGTCGATTCCGAGAAGGCAGAAGCGCGGTTCAAGAAGGGCGTTCTGACGGTGACGCTGCCGAAGACGCCGGAGGCGCAGGCGAAGGTCCGGAAGATCGAGGTGAAGGCGTCGTGAGGCGGTGCACAGCCTGATGGCCCTTGGGCCGTCAGGCCCAGTCCCCATCCTCGGCGGTTCGTCCGATCACCCCGGGAAGAAGAGGTGGGACGGCCCGATGCGAGACTATGGAGGCCGTGATGTGCAGATCGGAGGAACCACAAGACAAACTGAAAGCACTTCGCCAGACGCGGCGCGAAGAGACGGTTTCGACAGGAAAAAAGGCGGCCGATTGCCTCGCTCCCGATGAAGCCGGGCTCCAGTTGCCGGCGAGCCGCGCTGCGTGCGGCCGCGCGGTCCGGTCAGACGGCAACGCGTCGACCTCGCGTCTGGTCATCGTTTCCAACCGCGTGGCGGACCCTGACCAGGACGGGCAGGCCGGGGGCCTGGTCGTTGCTCTGGACGAGATATTCCGCGTGCGACGCGGCCTTTGGTTCGGATGGAGCGGTCAGGTTCGTCGAGACGCCGATGGCCGCCCCGCCAAGAATCGAAAGGCTGAGAATGTTGACCTCGTGACGCTCGATCTGACGCCGCGGGAGTATCAGGACTGCTATCTCGGCTACGCCAACCGCTGCTTATGGCCGATCCTTCACTATCGGACCGACCTGGTCGAGTTCCGGCACAGCTATGCCGAGGCCTACCAGGCCGTCAACCGGCGCTTCGCGGAAGCTCTGGCCCCGTTGCTGCGAGAAGACGACCTGATCTGGGTCCACGACTACCACCTGATTCCGCTGGCGCGCGAGATGCGCCGCTTGGGATGCCGGCACCGGATCGGCTTCTTCCTTCACGTTCCCTTCCCGCCGAAGGAAGTGTTCGCCTCTCTGCCCGGGTATGAGGAGATTCTCAGCGCGCTCGTCGCCTACGATCTCCTCGGCTTCCAAACGGAGACGGACAAGTCGTGCTTCCTTTCGACCATGGAAGGGCTGGCGGGTGCGCGCGCAGACGCGCATGGCTGGATCGACGCGTTCGGCCAATCGGTTCAGGTTGACGTCTTTCCGGTCGGCATCGACGTCGATGGTTTCGCCGAGTTGGCGATGGCACCGAAAGCGCGCTACCACGTGGAAAAGGTGCTGGGCGCGCTTCAGGATCGCGACCTCATCATCGGCGTTGATCGCCTCGACTACACGAAGGGCTTGTCGCATCGCTTCGCCGCCTACCGGAACCTTCTCGAGCGCGTTCCCGAGTGGCGAAACAAGGTATCGCTCTTGCAGATCGCGCCTTTGAGCCGCCAGGAGCTCGGCCCGTACGCCATCACGCGCGAGGAATTGGACCGGCTCAGCGGTGAGATCAACGGGGTTTTCGCCGACCTCGACTGGACACCGATCCGCTACCACGTGAAGCCGCTCGCGCGATCCACACTCGCGGCGTTGTTTCGTGCCAGCCGGGTCGGCCTCGTCACACCCTTGCGCGACGGAATGAACCTAGTCGCCAAGGAGTTCGTTGCCGCGCAAGATTCTACCGATCCCGGTGTCCTTGTCCTGTCGCGCTTCGCTGGCGCCGCTGAGGGGATGAAGGAAGCGCTCATCGTCAACCCGCACGACGTGGACGGCACCGCCGATGCGATCAACCTGGCCCTGGCCATGCCGCTCGACGAGCGCGTGGCTCGGCATGACGCCCTGCTGCAGAGACTTCGGAAACAGGATGCACAGGCTTGGCACCGCGCGTTCATAGACCGGCTGGCCGCCGGGGCGCCGGCACCGTCAGCTTCCCTCTTGGAAGCCGATGCCTGGGCGCCGAGCACGGCGGCGCTCTGCGGCGGCTCGCAACCGACTTCCCATCGCGACAAGGAGGCTCCGTCCAATGACCGGTTCTTAGACCGGGAGTACGAGGCATGACGAGAGCCACCTCATCGATTCTCAAGGCGATTATCATCGCGGTTGCGGTTGCCATGCCGGGATGCGCGGACGCTGTCGCGCCGCTCCCGGCGGAAGGCGATGGCCGCGGTATCCCCACCGTGGCGCCGCTGATCGAGAAGGTAACGCCCGCCGTGGTGAACATCTCGGTCGTCTCAGAGCGGCCGATCGAAAGCAATCCGCTTTATCAGGATCCCTTCTTTCGGCGTTTCTTCGATCTCCCCGAGCTACCCCGCAGCAGGCCGCAGATGAGCGCCGGATCGGGCGTGATCGTCGACGCTGCGAAGGGGTACGTGCTCACCAACCATCACGTGGTCGACGAGGGAGACCAGATCGTCGTCACCCTGAAGGATCGGCGCCGGTTCGACGCGGAGCTTGTCGGCAGCGATGCGGAAACGGACATCGCCTTGCTGAAGATCGAACCGGAGGCGCTCACGGACGTGCCGCTCGGCGATTCCGACCGGCTGAAGGTCGGAGACTTCGTTGTTGCCGTCGGCAACCCGTTCGGCCTCGGACAGACCGTCACCTCGGGCATTATCAGCGCGCTCGGCCGCGGTGGCCTCAACGTGGAGGGCTACGAGGATTTCATCCAGACCGATGCTCCGATCAACCCCGGCAATTCTGGTGGTGCGCTCCTCACGCTGGACGGACGTCTCGTCGGCATCAACACCGCCATTATCGCTCCCGCCGGCGGCAACGTCGGCATCGGGTTCGCCGTCCCGGTCAACATGGCGCGCGCTGTCATGGAGCAACTGATCGAGTACGGGGAAGTCCGCCGCGGCCGGCTCGGCGTGATGATCCAGGATCTCACGCCCGATCTTGCCGAGGCTCTGAGGCTGCCGCGGACTGCCGGTGCCGTCATCGCTAGTGTCGAAGAAGACACGCCGGCCGAGCGGGCAGGGCTCAGGCCGGGCGATATCGTGGTGGCGGTGAACGGACGTGCGGTCGAGGACTCTGCCGACCTGCGAAATGCCATCGGGTTGACGCGCGCGGGCTCGGAGGTGGAGCTCACCCTGCTGCGGGATGGAAAAGAAATCACCGTTACCGCTCGTCTGGGACCGGGGGACCGGGTATCGGTGGCGCCATCCGGCAGGGTCGGCCGCGCGCTCGCGGGCGCCGAGTTCGAGGAGTTGAAACCGGGAATGAACGGCTACGGGGTGGTCGACGGCGTCGTCGTGTCACAGGTGGCGCCCGGCAGTCCCGCCGCGCGAGTGGGGTTGCGTCCGGGTGACGTGATCATGGCCGTCAACCGCGAGCCGGTGACGACAGTTAAGGATCTTTCCCGGGCGATCGACGAGGCCGGACCGGTCATCGCGCTCAACCTCTACCGGAATGGCGCCGAACTGTTCGTCGTCGTCCGCTGATCTGCTCGAGGGGAACGATGGACGATCATCGATTCTTCCTGGAGCTGGTGGCGGTCCTGGTATCGGCGCGCCTGTTCGCGGCCGTCGCCGTCAAGGCGGGCGCGCCGGCGGTGATCGGCGAGCTCGACCAGACGGCTGTGGACATGACGCTGCGCTTGGACAACGCTGGCGCGTTGCCGACATGCCCACAGCCGCAACAACAGCAGCTACTGGTAGCTTGATGGTTTTAGGAGAACGGAACGGCCGAGACTCCAACCAAGAAACCGGCAAAAGTGGTCCCATGGATGGGGTTCACTTCACACGAACGTCACCCGATGCTTGGGATCTGCGCTGCAATGTGAGCGAGAGAATGGTCGCCTGGATTCGCGAAAACCATCCAGACTCTCTGCCGCAGGTGCGCAGTTCGGCGATGGGCCGCGAACGTATGCGCACAGACAGCGCGATCGGCGACATCGTCGTGGAAAATGCGGGCGAAGCAGATTGATCGATGACGTCGTGAAAATCTGCCGCGTGATGGAAACGCCTGTAAAACAAGCGCTTTTTGTAAAGTTACCGTTGTGCGGTTGCCACTCGCGGCAGGCTTTGTTAGCTTGCCTGCGCTGAGAGGGCGTTCAGTGCGTTGACTCGCTACGAGTGCGGCGCTGTCCCCAGTCGTGTCCCGCAGCTCTCGCTGCCTTGCCGTGCAACTTGCAGGCGCCATGGGATGCGGCCCGTTTTCGCGCGTGTGCGCGGCTTATCCGATGCGGGCTATTGAAACCGATCTCATAGGATGCCGGCCTGTATCTGGCTGGTTCCGTTTGTGCTTTTGGCGGCAGGGGACTCGCATCTGCGATTTGCCGCCGTTTTCCGAAGGACCGTCACCATGGAACAGCTCAAGAAAACCGAACAGGAATTTGGCGATGATCCGCTCGCTATGCGTGAAACCGACCATTATCAGCAAGAGTATGTCGAATCCTTCGTCGAAAAATGGGATGACCTGATCGATTGGGAGAGCCGGGCGGAAAGCGAGGGGCAGTTCTTCATCGATATTCTGAAGGAACGGGGGAAACACAAGATTCTGGATGTCGCGACGGGCACCGGTTTCAACTCGGTTCAGCTTCTGAAGGCCGGTTTCGATGTGACGAGCGTCGATGGCAGCGCCGAGATGCTTTCCAAGGCATTCGAAAATGCGCGCGATCACGGTTTCGTCATGCAGACGGTTCACGCCGACTGGCGCTGGCTGAACAAGGACGTTCACGGAAAATTCGACGCCATCATCTGTCTCGGAAACTCTTTTACTCATCTTTTCGAGGAAAAGGATCGACGGCGCGCGCTCGCCGAGTTCTATGCGGCGTTGAAGCACGACGGCATCCTGATACTGGACCAACGCAACTATGACGCCATTCTCGATCGCGGATTCAGGACGAAGCACAAGTATTACTACTGTGGCGATCAGGTGACGGCCGAGCCGGAACATGTGGACGATTCTCTTGCGCGCTTCCGTTACACATTTCCAGACGACAGCGTCTATCACCTGAACATGTTTCCGCTCCGAAAGAATTACACGCGCCGTCTCATGCACGAGATCGGCTTCCAGAAGGTCATCACCTATGGCGACTTCGAGGAAACCTACAAGGAGGACGAGGCCGACTTCTTCATTCACGTCGCGGAGAAAATCTACAATGACGAGTAAATCGAACGCTGTCGCGCAGGCAGAGGCCTATTACGACAGTCCGGATGCGGACTCGTTTTATTTCACGATCTGGGGCGGCGAGGACATCCATATCGGGATGTACAAGGATGATAGCGAGCCGATCGTTCCCGCCAGTCATCGAAACGACGAGACGCTCGCCTCGATGCTTGAAGGCGTGGACAGGAATGCCGTCGTGCTCGACATTGGCGCAGGCTATGGTGGAGCGGCCCGGCATCTCGCCAGGACCTATGGCTGCAGGGTCGTGTGTGTGAACATCAGCGAGACGCAGAACCGTCTCAACCGCGAGTTGAACAAGAAGGCGGGGCTCGAGGACCGGATCAAGGTTCTCCATGGCGACTTCGAGGCAATCCCGGCAGACGATGACAGCGTCGATGTCGTCTGGTCGCAGGACGCGATCCTGCATAGCGGCAACCGACCGCGCGTTCTCGACGAAGTGAAGCGCGTGTTGAAGCCTGGCGGCCAGTTCATCTTCACCGATCCGATGCAGTCCGACGATTGCCCGGAGGGCGTGCTGCAGCCGATCCTCGACCGCATTCATCTCGAGACGTTGGGAAGCTTCGGATTCTACGACAAGGAGCTCCGGGCGCGCGGCTTCGAGAAACTCGATGTGCGCGAGATGACGCATCAGCTGCGCCGCCATTACTGGCGGGTGGGCGAGGAACTCAAAGCCAATTACGATCGGTTGACCAAGGGCTCAAGCACGACTTACCTCGACAACATGATCAAGGGGCTTGAGCGCTGGGTGGAGGGCGCCGACAAGGGCTATCTCGCCTGGGGCGTCATGCATTACCGCTTGGCAAAGTGATCGCGGCGACATAGATTTCCGTCGCCGGAGCCGTTCCGGCGTTTAAGGATTCAACGATGACGTATTCGGCTGTCATGACAGGCAACTGGTGGACCACCCAGAGGGTGGCCCCGTAACGTCGTCTATTTGCGATCGAACCGGACAAGGCCGCCCCCTCTGGAGGCGGCCTTTTCGTTTGAGGGATATTTCATCGAGAGGCGCTTCCTGCGGGTGCGGCACAGCCGGCAGCCATGGAGGAAAAGAGATGAATGCCCATGCAAGCCAATCCGCGAGAGAGTTCGAGCTCGGCGGTGTTGTGCCCTGGGGGCGGCGGCTCAGCGAGTATCAGGCGTTCTTTGCGCTCGATGAACTCGCGTCCGGCTCGCCCATCCTCGACGCCGGCGGCGGACCGTCGTCCTTCGCGGCCGAGGCGCGCAAGGCGGGTGTGTATGTCGTCGCCGCCGACCCAATCTATGCGCTTCGCGGCGATGATATTCGCCATCGTTTCGAAGAGACGGCGGACGCCATGCGCACCGGAATGCGGCGGGCGTCCTACCGTTTCAACTGGAGTCATTACGGATCGGAAGAAGCCGTCCACAAGCTCAGACGGGAGGCGCTGGAACTCTTTCTCGAAGATTTCGAAGATGGAAAAGCGGAGGGGCGTTACGTACCAACCTCTTTGCCGTCGCTTCCTTTTGAGGACGGCACCTTCCGCCTCGCGCTCGTCTCGCATCTTCTGTTTCTCTATGGAGACGATCTCGACTTCGGCTTCCACCTCGCCTCGATCCGCGAGCTTCTGCGCGTTGCGGACGAAGTGCGGGTGTTTCCGCTGGTCAATCTCGATGGCCTGCCGTCCAGCCATCTGCCGGGGGTCATGAACGCGTTGCGGCGCGAGGACGTCGAGACAGAGCTTGTCCCTGTGCCTTTCGAGTTTCAAAAGGGCGCAACAAGGATGCTTCTGGTACGGCGACGCTAGAGGCTTTCGGTGGCGAGAAAATCGTCGATGGCGGAAAGGACTTCCGGTTCGTCGAGGAAAGGGGCGTGGCCGCGGTCCTTTGCGATGGCGGATTTCATTGCAGGATTGGCTTCCTTCATTCGTTCCATGATGCCGGCCGTCAAGATGTCGGAGTTTTCTCCGCGGATCGCGAGCACCGGCATCTGGGAAAGCGACTTGAACTGCGGCCATAGCGTCGGAATCTCGCCCTTGGCGGCCTCCATGCCCTTGCGCATCGCGGTACCGATTTTGGGGTCGTAATCCATTTTCGGTACGCCGTTCTCTTCGGCGAAGGTGCGGTGGGCGAAGACACGCCATTCCTCGGCAGAGAGGTTCGGAAATTCGCGTTCGTTCATCATGCGGAGTTTGACCGCCGCTTCGTCCCACGTGGCGGGCGTCTCCATAACACCCACATAACCTGCGATGCGGGCAATACCCTTCGGCTCCACTTCAGGCCCTATGTCATTCAGAATTGCGGCCTTGATGACGTTCGGCCGGAATGCCGCCAGCGCCATGATGATGAGGCCGCCGCGCGATGTGCCGACAAAGACGGCCTGTCCGATGCCTGCCGCGCCCATGAGGTCCAGTGTGTCCATCATCTCATGCGCCGGTGTGTAGTCCGTCCAGTTGTCGCAATAGCCGGAGCGGCCGCGTCCGCGCAGGTCTGGACAGATGACACGGCGGTCGGCCGAGAGGTGTTCCGCGAGCGGCTCGAAGTCTTTCGAATTTCGCGTCAGACCAGGAAGGCAGATGACCGGCGTGCCCGCGGCGGTGCGCTCACCATAGTCGCGCGCAAAGAGCTTCAGGCCGTCCTGGCTCGTGTAGAAGAGTTCGCGATAGGGGAACGACATATGGCGATGCTCCGCAAATGTGGGCGGAGATCATGGTAGAGGGAGGTGGTTCCGGCAAGTCCCGATGCGGGTCAGCGGTCTCCGGCCTCGACCACGGGCGTCATGGCGCCGGTTGCCGGTACGGTCATCGGTATGGGCGCGTTGGAGGCGGGCGTCACGACGGGGGACGCCGGTGACGGCGGTGCGAGCGGCACATTGGAAGGGCGAGCTGCAGGCGGCGGTGTCGTGATCGGTGTTGAACCTGAATAGCGGCTCAGGTCCGCTTCTATGCGTACGGGTTCCGGCTGTCCGTTCAACCGGCCGCGATAGACTTCCATATTCTCCATCACGCGCTGCACGTAGTTTCGTGTTTCGGAGAAGGGAATGTTCTCGATCCAGTCGATCGGGTCGACGGCCGTGGAGCGCGGATCGCCGTATTCCTGTACCCATTGGCGCACACGCGAGGCGCCCGCGTTATAGGCGGCGATGCTCATGATGTAGGAGCCCGAGAACTCGTTCTGCACGAGATCGCCTAGATGGGCGGAACCGAGCGTTGCGTTGTAGACGGGGTCCGTGAGTTTCGCGCGCGAGTAAGGCAGCCCCACTTGCCCCGCCACCATCTTTGCGGTGCGGGGCATCAGCTGCATGAGGCCGCGCGCGCCCGCCGGGCTCAACGCTTGCGGGTCGAATTCGCTTTCCTGTCTCGACAGGCCGTAGACGAGAGCGGTTTCCACCGGCGGGCCGCGATGCGTCCATTTGGGCATGGCCTCGGTCGGATAGGCATAGTCTGCGAGCACGATGTTGCGAAGCGAAGCGGCCTTGGCGATGCGGAGCGAGAGTTTGCGGTCGCCGAAGGAGAGGGCAAGGTCCGAGAGAGCGGCTATTTCCGCGGGATCGTCGAGGATGTCCGCGAGATGCAGCATGAAGGTCCAGCGGGTGTTCTCCCGGTCAAGGTCTTGCAGAATGCGCGCGGCGTGAACGAGCTCACGGCTGTCGAAGCGTTGCTTGACGTCCTTGGTGCGCGCAGGATTTTCCGGGAGACGCAGCTTGCCGTCGCCGCCGTTCGCCGTAAGGACGGCGGTCGCAAGCTGGCCGTAAAACGTCGTCGGATAGGTGGCGGCCTGGCGGTAGTAGGAAGTTGCCTTTTCCTTGTCGCCCGCTGCCGTTGCGGCCCGGCCGGACCAATATTCCGCACGTGACTTGCTGATCGGCGTCGAGACACCGTCGCTCAGCTTGCGAAAATGGGTGAGCGCCTTGTCCGGCATGTTCAGGTACTGAAGCCCGATCCAGCCGGCGAGGAATTCAGCCTCGGCAAAGTCGGCCCCTTCGGTGAGACCGTTGCCCGCGGCGATCTTGTACGCATCCTCGTAGAGGCCCTGCGACATCGCCTTGCGGGTCAGAATCTTGCGTTCGATCCACCAGCTGCCGGGCCGCACCATCTTGTGCGGCTCGGTAGGCGCGGTGAGAAGAAGGGGAAGCGCCCCGTGCTCGTTGCCGCGCCGGCGTTCGTAGCGAACCTGATCGTAGAGAAGGCCCGGATCGGCGCGCAGCGGGGCGGGCACCTGGGAGAGAGCCGCAGACGCCTTGCTCGACCCCACGATCAACTGGAGGCGCGCATCCGCGAGGGCGCGTTCCGCCTGGCCGACCAGCGCCGCCGTGGTGCGGGCATCGCTGGTGCGCTGCTCCCAAAGCAAACGGGCGAGACGCGCCTGCTGGGCTTCGGCCGTGAGATAGCGCCCATAGGCGCCGAGGATTTCCTTTTGCCGGGAGGTGCCGAAGTCGTTCTCGATCCAGGCGCGGCGGATCCATTCTCCGCCTTCATCCGCGCGCCCTATGTCGATCAGTGTCTTGCCGAGCCGGATGCGGCCCTCACCGGTTTGCGGCGGGTGGTCGGTGAACCATGCAATGAGGTCGTCGTTCGACATGGGATAGGAGAGGAGTGCGTGCTCCGCCCGGGCTTCCAGAACGAACTTGCGTGGCCAGTCCGGGTTTTCCTCCATGAAGGCGACGATTTCCGCGAAGGTTGCGGTGCTGTCGTCGGAGAGAAGGCGGGTCCAGACGATGAGTTTGGCGGCGGCCCGGTCCTTGAGTTGCGTGCGAAAACGGCTGGCGGCGATCCAGTTTCCCCTGTCGATTTCATCGAATGCGGCGCGCGCCACCAGCATGTCGGCGGCATCGAGGCCGGAGAAGGAGCCGGGAGACGCAGTGGCGGCCTTGGGGGCGGCCAATGGCGCGGCGCTTGCCGTCTGGACCTCGCTGCCGCCGGGGCGGGGAAGCGGCAAGATGGAAGCCTGCGCTGCGGCGGCACAGGTAGACAGGACCGCGGCCGCGATGGCAGCCGCGAACCGCTGAAGGTTCAATCTGTTACTAGCCCGCAAGGCGCAAACCCGACACAAAGTTCCCGAACCACTCTCAGGCCTGCCCGGCGGGCTGCCTTGGGTCCGTTAATCGCGCTCCGATATCCGGCGCAAGTTCATTCTGCGCATCAGATATTCCACCATTCAGACTACTCATGTGCTAACACGCGCCGCAATAGGCCATATGCCACGGAACTGGCGGTTTTCTTGCCGGTTCAGCCGCTTATGGTTATCTTGCGCGCCTTCGGGAGTACCCCCCTCCCTCGCAAACCGGGGCAACGGAGCCTAAAGCCATGTTCAAGGGATCGTTCGTCGCACTCATTACGCCGTTCAAGGACGGCAAGGTGGATGAGGCTGCGTTCGTTAAACTGGTGGAATGGCAAATCGAGCAGGGTACGCATGGCCTCGTCCCCTGCGGGACCACAGGCGAGTCGCCGACGCTCTCCCATGACGAGCACAAGCGGGTGGTGGAGCTCTGCATCAAGACGGCGCGGGGCCGGGTGCCCGTGATTGCCGGTGCGGGGTCCAACAACACCGTTGAGGCGATCGAACTGACAGCCTTCGCCAAGGAGGCAGGCGCGGATGCCGTGCTGAGCGTGACGGGCTACTATAACAAGCCGTCGCAGGAGGGCATCTACCGGCACTTCAAGGCGGTGAACGATGCCGTCGATATTCCGATCATCCTCTACAATATCCCCGGAAGGACCATCGTCGACATTTCGCTCGAGACGATGACCCGGCTGTTCGAATTGAAGAACATCGTGGGAGTGAAGGATGCGACCGCCAATCTCGCCCGCGTGAGCCTGCAGCGACAGACGATGGGGACGGAGTTCTGCCAGCTGTCCGGTGAGGATGCGACTGCGCTGGGTTTCAACGCACATGGCGGGGTCGGCTGTATTTCCGTTACGGCGAATATCGCACCGAAGCTCTGCGCCGAATTCCAGGACGCGACGCTGGCCGGAGATTTCAAGAAGGCGCTCGAGATTCAGGACCGGCTGATGCCGCTCCATCATGCCTTGTTCCTCGATCCGAATCCGGCGCCCGCAAAATATGCGGCAAGCCTGCTCGGGTTCTGCGCGAACGAACTGCGGCTTCCCTTGGTGCAGGCAAGTGCCGCGACCGAAGAGCAGGTGCGGAGCGCGATGCGCAGCGCCGGCCTCCTCAACTGACGAGCGAGAAATCGGGGAGCGATGTCCTCCAAAAGCGGTGGCGCCAAAAAGAAGCCCGGTGACGGGAGCAAGATCATTGCGGATAACCGCAAGGCGCGCTTCAACTACAGCATTGGCGAGACGTTCGAAGCAGGCATCGAGCTCAAGGGGAGCGAGGTGAAATCGCTGCGCGGCGGGCAGGCCAGCCTCAACGAGGCATACGCCCAAGCGACGAAGAACGGCGAGATCATGCTCGTCAACGCCTATATCCCCGTCTATCTCCAGGCGAACCAGTTCAACCACGAGACGCGGCGGCCGCGGAAACTTCTCCTCCACCGGCGCGAGATCGACAAGCTCATGGCGGCGGTGCAGCGGCAGGGCATGACGATCGTTCCGCTGCGCATGTATTTCACCGACCGCGGCCTCGTGAAGGTCGAGATCGGATTGGCGCAGGGCAAGAAGCTCGCCGACAAGCGCGAGACGCTGAAAGAGCGGAGCTGGGAGCGGGACAAGGCGCGGCTTCTGCGCGAAAAGGGCTAATGACGCTCAGCCGTCGATGCGCTTTCTGATTTCAGCAAACACGGAATGGAACATCTCCGGCGTCAGACGCCTTGTGTTCGTGTTGTAACGCGAGCAGTGATAGCTGTCGAAGAGGCGAAGGCCTGAGCCGATGTCATGCTCCGCACCGTGAGCGAAAGTCGCGGCGCTCTTCTTGACGCCTCTCGCCGAAAGCACGGCATCATGCGCGATGCGTCCGAGAGCGAGGATAATTTCGAGATCGGGCAGGGCGCCGATGCGCGCCTTCAGAAAGCCGAGGCAATTCTTTGCTTCGGCGGGCGTCGGCTTGTTTTGCGGCGGGACGCAGCGCACGGCGTTCGTGATCATCGCGCCGGTGAGCGCGAGGCCGTCGTCCGGACGCGCTTGATAGGTACCGCGCGCGAAGCCGAACTCGAGGAGCGTTCCATAGAGGAGGTCGCCCGCAAAATCCCCGGTGAAAGGCCGGCCGGTGCGGTTTGCCCCCTGAACGCCGGGGGCGAGACCAACGATCAGCAGGCGCGCTTTGTCGTCACCAAAGGACGGGACAGGCGCGTTGAACCAGTCCGGATGTGCGGCGGCGTTCGCCTCGCGATAGGCGACGAGCCGGGGACAGAGCGGACAGTCGAGCGGCGCTTCGGCTTCAAGAGGCACGGGCACGCGGCGATCAGGCACGCGCCGGACGTTCGAGCTCGTCGTCCTCGTCTTCGTCGTCATAATCGTAGCCGTCATCGTCATTTCGGATCGGCGCGGCCGGGCGGTCCGCATGGTTGCGGCCTATCGTATCGCGAAGCGTTTCGAGGTCGATGAACTGGTCGGCCTGCCGCCGCAACTCGTCGGCGATCATGGGCGGCTGGCTGCGCATGGTCGAAACCACGGTCACGCGCTTGCCGCGGCGTTGCACGGCATCGACCAGACGGCGGAAGTCGCCATCGCCCGAAAAGAGGATCATGTGGTCGAGTTTGTCGGCGATTTCGAGGGCATCGATCGCGAGTTCGATGTCCATGTTGCCCTTGATGCGGCGGCGGCCGGTCGCGTCTGTGAATTCCTTGGCGGGCTTGGTCACGACGGCGTAACCATTGTAGTCGAGCCAGTCGATCAGGGGGCGGAGCGGCGAATATTCCTGATCCTCGACGAGGGCGGTGTAGTAAAAGGCGCGGATCAGCGTACCTTTGCTGCGAAAGTGGTTGAGAAGCCGCTTGTAATCGATGTCGAAACCGAGACCGCGGGCAGCCGAGTAAAGATTTGCGCCATCGATAAACAGCGCGATGCGCTCATGCGGATAGAAAATCATTGTGAACTCCCGAAACCCCCCGGGACCCCTATGCCATAAAATATGCCGCGCTTGCCCCGCAGGAGCGGCGAAAGAGGAATACGACCGAAGCCCATGATTCCGCAAGTTTACGGCCGTTTTACAGATGCTGGATGGCAAAGCCGGCCGAACGCTCATGGCTAGCCGAATCCTGATCGCGCTCGGCGGCAATCTTCCAACCGTCAATGGTTCTCCCGCCGGCACGATTCGGGCGGCGCTCACCATGATGCCGGCCTTCGGGATCAAGGTTGTCGCGTCGGCGCCCCTGTACCGGACGCCACCCCTGGCAGGGTATATACAGCCGGATTATGTGAATTCCGTGGCGGTTATCGAAGCGGCGGATCCCCCGAGAGCCCTGCTCGACAAGCTGCACAGGCTGGAGGCGCATTTCGGCCGGGTCCGGCGGGACCGCTGGGCGCCGCGGCCGCTCGACCTCGATCTGCTGGATTTCTGCGGCGAAATCATTGCCCCCGCAGGGCCGACCGGGCGTGAGGCGGGGGTGGGGCCTCTGCCGCTCGCGCTGCCTCATCCTGGTATTTCCGGGCGGGCATTTGTGCTGGTGCCGCTCCGGGATGTGGCGCCGGACTGGCGCCATCCCGTGACCGGGCGGAGCGTCGGGGACCTGATCGCGGCGCTGCCTGACGGGGAAGTCCGGGCGGTCCGGCGTGCGGAGAGCTGAAATCGTCGCAGTTTGGCGCGTAAGAGCCTGTTCCGGCTTGCTTTCTGCGGTTCGAACCCCTACATACAGGCCAAATCTTGATCCTGCATACCGGAGTTTCGAATGGCCCGCGTGACCGTTGAAGATTGCGTCGACAAGGTGCCCAACCGATTTGAGCTGGTTTTGCTCTCGGCGCACCGCGCGCGCGCCATGTCGGCTGGCGCGGAGCTTACCGTTGACCGCGACAACGACAAGAACCCGGTCGTGGCGCTCCGTGAGATCGCCGAAAAGACGATCTTGCCGGAAGATCTTCGCGAAGACCTGATCGGCAGCCTGCAGAGCCGTGTCGAGACGGAAGAGCCGGAAGTCGAAAACATGCAGCTTCTGATGGCCGGCGAGACATCTGTCGAAGTGCAGGACACGTTCGGTTCCTCGGAAGAGGGCGGTGACCGCATGAGCGAAGAGGAGCTTCTGCGCGCGATTCAGAGCCAGATCGACTCGCCGCAGCAGAAGTCGGCCGACGCGGACGACATGGACGGGGAAGACTGAGGAAGGGCGAAGAAAGGCCGGGAACGCGGCCCCAGGCCCAGACGTCATTCGGTTTCAAGCGCCGCCCGGCCGCAAGGTGAGGGGCGGCGCTTTTCGTTTGGGCGACGTTAGGAAGTTTGCAAGAGAGGACGCAGGAGAATTTCAGGCATGTTGCGTCAGTATGAGCTCGTCGATCGCGTGCTCGGCTACGATCCGAAAGCGGACGAAGCCCTGATCAACCGTGCCTATGTCTATGCCATGAAGCAGCATGGCAGCCAGAAGCGCGCCAGCGGCGACCCTTATTTCTCCCATCCGATCGAAGTGGCCGGCATTCTGACCGACCTGAAGCTCGACACCGCGACCATCGTGACGGCGCTCCTGCACGACACGATCGAGGATACGGGCTCGACGATGGACGAGCTTACGAAGCTCTTCGGGTCGCAGGTCGCCGGACTCGTGGACGGGGTGACGAAGCTCACGCGTATCGAACTCACCTCCGAACGCTCGAAGCAGGCCGAAAATTTCCGCAAGTTCCTGCTCGCGATGTCGAACGACATTCGGGTGCTGCTGGTGAAGCTCGCCGACCGGCTTCACAACATGCGTACGCTCCATTTCATTTCCTCGGCGGAGAAGCGGCAGCGCATCGCACTCGAGACGATGGAAATCTACGCGCCGCTGGCGGGCCGCATGGGTATCCAGGAAATTCGCGAAGAACTCGAAGACCTTGCTTTCAAGGAACTCAATCCGGAGGCGCGGGAGGCGCTCCTCAAGCGGCTCAACGAATTTCGGGAGGCGAGCGGCGACTCGGTCAAGAAGATCGCGAAGGAAATCCAGACGAAGCTCGAAGAGGGCGGGCTTTCCTGTCAGGTGCTCGGCCGCGAGAAGCGTCCCTATTCGATGTGGCGCAAGATGGAGCGGCGCGCGATTTCGCTGGAGCAGCTCTCCGATATTTTCGGCTTCCGCGTGATCGTGAACGAGGTGCCCGACTGCTATGCCGCAGTCGGTATCCTCCACACGAACTGGCCGATGGTGCCCGGCCGCTTCAAGGATTACATCTCCACGCCGAAGGCGAACGGGTACCGCTCGATCCACACCACGATGATCGGACCGCAGAAGAAGCGCGCCGAAGTGCAGATACGCACCCGGAAGATGCATGAGGTTGCCGAATACGGCATCGCCGCGCACTGGATCTACAAGGAGAGCGGGGCGGGTGCCGATGCGTCGGGCGAGTTCGCGGCGACGTTCCACTGGCTTCGTCAGCTCATAGAAATGCTGGAGCACGGCGCCTCGCCGGAAGAGTTCCTGGAGCACACGAAACTCCAGATGTATTCCGATCAGGTCTTCTGCTTCACGCCGAACGGCCTTCTCATCACCTTGCCGCGCGGAGCAACGCCGATCGATTTTGCCTATGCGGTACATACCGATGTCGGCGACACCTGTGTCGGCTGCAAAATCAACGGCCGCCATATGCCGCTCCGCACGCGCCTTGAAAACGGCGACGAGGTGGAGATCATCCGCTCGCAGGCGCAGCGTCCGTCCCCGGCATGGGAGGCCTTCGTTGCGACGGGTAAGGCGCGCTCCGCGATCCGCCGTTCGATCCGTGCGACAAAGCAGGCCGAGTTCAGCCGTCTGGGGCGTCAGATCGTGAAGAGCGCTTTCGACGCAGCGGGCAAGGAAGCGAGCGACACCATCCTCGAGCGTGCCCTCGGGCCTCTCCGGAAGGCCGACCTCGACGAGCTGATGGCGGCGGTCGGCGACGGGACGCTAAGCGCGCAGCAGGTCATGCAGACCGTCTATCCGACCGAGCAATCGCTGAAAAACGGGCGCAAACGTCCGATCAAGGGCAATGGCAAGGACGTGCAGGACGGCGCGGTACGCGTGACCGGCAGGGCTGCGGGACTGGCGATCCGTTTCGCGCCCGACATGTTCCCGCTGCCCGGCGAACGTATTGTCGGCATCATGATGCCCGGCGAAGGGATCACCATTTACCCGATCGATACGCCGGCCCTCGAGGAGTTCGACGGTGACACGACGCGCTGGATCGACGCGACCTGGGACATCGATCCAGAGCACCCGCAGAGCTTTCCGGCGCGCCTGCGTGTCACGGCGAAGAACGAGGTCGGTTCCCTCGGACATATCGCCACGTTGATTGCCGACTATGGCAGCAATATTTCCAACCTGTCTCTCGCGCAGCGCGACATGGATTTCTACGACATCCAGATCGACCTCGAGGTCAGGGACCTGAAACATCTGACGCGCATCATGTCCGCGCTTAACGGACTTTCCTGCGTCAATACCGTCCTCCGTCCGCGGCGCTGATTGCCGCCGTTCCATCCGAATTGAAGCTGGTGAAGAGAAACATGGATCAAGAAAAGGTTCTGAAAGAATTCGAAAAGGCGGGGGCCCTGCTTCGCGGACATTTCATTCTTTCCTCCGGGCTCCATAGCCCCGTTTTCCTGCAAAAGGCGCTTGTCTTCATGAACCCGGCGCGGACGGCGAAGCTTTGCAAGGCGCTGGCCGCGAAAATTCGCGAAGAGGTCGAAGGCCCCATCGATGCCATCGTTTCGCCCGCTGTGGGTGGAATTATCCCCGGCTACGAGACGGCGCGGCATATGAAGGTGCCGGCAATGTATGTCGAGCGGGAGAATGGCGAGTTCGCGCTGCGGCGCGGTTTCGAACTCAAGAAGGGTATGCGCGTGGTGATGGTCGAGGACATCGTGACGACGGGGCTTTCGTCGCGCGAGTGCATCGAGGCGATCCGCAAGACGGGTGCCAGGGTCGCTGCCGCCGCCTGCCTTATCGACCGTTCCGGCGGCAAGGCGAAGGTGGGGGTGAAGCTCATCTCGCTGGCCCGGATCGCCATTCCGGCCTACCCGGCAGACAAGCTGCCGAAAGATCTAGCGGCACTGCCGGCTACCAAGCCGGGCAGCCGTCATCTGGCTTGAGAAGGAGCGCCCATATTTGTTTCGCCGCAGAGTTGAGCTGCATCCACTCGAAAAACTGAAGGAGTTCTTCTGGCCCCGTTCAGGCTGGAAGCGCACGTTTCAGTATGGGTGGCGGCGTGTGTGGCGGCTCTCGGGCACGCCGCATGCGATTGCGCTCGGCGTTTCGGCAGGGGCTTTTGCTTCCTGCACGCCGTTCTTCGGTTTCCACATTCTGATCGCGATGATGGTGGCCTGGGTGCTCCGCGGCAACCTGATCGCGAGCGCGATCGGTACCTTCATCGGCAACCCGCTGACCTTTCCGGCGATCTGGTTCGTCGTCTACGAGACCGGCCGCTACATGATGGGAACGCCGGCGCCTGCCGATCCGGACATCGCGGAGACGCTGCAGGCAGCACATGCCACCGACATGATCCTGCCATTCATCGTGCCGCTGACGATCGGCGCGATCCCCGTCGGGATCGTGTTCGGATGTATTTCCTATGTGGTTGCGCGGAGCGGCGTGGAGGCCTATCAGGCGCAAAGACGCAAGCTGCTGGCCGAGCGCGTGCTGCTGCGCAGCGGCAATGTCGGTGTACGGGCTGCACCGGAACATATGGGTGAACCGGCGACGCCGGAAATTTCACGGGGGGACGCGGCGTGAGCGGAAATCTGAGGCTCGGCGTCAATATCGATCATGTTGCGACGATCCGGAACGCGCGGGGCGGCGAACATCCCGATCCCGTGCGGGCGGCCGAGGTTGCAGCGGCGGCAGGAGCGGACGGCATCACGGCCCATCTGCGTGAGGATCGGCGGCACATTCGCGACGACGATATTGCGCGGCTGATGGCGGAAGTGGGCCTGCCGCTCAACCTCGAAATGGCGGCGACGCCCGAAATGCTCAACATCGCGCTTCGGCATGTACCGCATGCCTGCTGTATCGTGCCGGAACGGCGCGAGGAGGTGACCACGGAGGGCGGGCTCGACGCAGCGGGACTGCACAACCAGTTGAAGCCGATTGTGGACCGGCTTGGCGAAGCGGGTATCCGGGTGTCGCTTTTCATCAATGCGGAAGGGCGCCAGCTCGAAGCGGCAAAGTCGCTTGGTGCGCCCGTGGTGGAACTCCATACCGGCGCTTATTGCGATGCCGCTTTCGCGCGTGACAATGCCAAGCGCGACGCGGAGCTAGCACGGCTTGCAAACGCAGCGAGAGACGGGGCCGATCTCGGCCTCGAAGTACATGCGGGCCACGGGCTTACGTTCGACACGGTGGCGCCGGTTGCCGCGATGCCGGAGCTTGCCGAACTGAATATCGGCCACTTCCTCATCGGCGAGGCGATCTTCATCGGCCTCGACGCCAGCATCCGGCGGATGCGCGACGTCATGGACGAGGCGAGGGGCGGCACCGCCGTCCGGAATACGAAAGACCGCGCATGATCATCGGTATCGGCAACGACCTCATCGACATCAGGCGGGTTCAAAAAACGCTGGACCGTTTCGGCGACCGTTTCGTCGAGCGGATATTTACCGATGTCGAGCGCAGAAAATCCGAAGCACGGCGGATGCGCGCGGCCTCCTATGCGAAGCGTTTCGCGGCCAAGGAGGCCTGCTCGAAGGCGCTCGGCACCGGGTTCCGGCGCGGCGTCTTCTGGCGCGACATGGGTGTCGTTAATATTCGGGGCGGGCAGCCGACCATGGCGCTTACCGGCGGCGCGTTGCTGCGGCTCAACGAGATTACGCCGGAGGGCATGGAGGCCGTCATTCACGTGACGATCACCGACGATCATCCGCTGGCACAGGCCTTCGTAATCATTTCGGCCGTCCCGAGGGTCTGAGGCGCGAGGGGAGACGGAGCGGCGGATTGTGGTAAGGTCCGCCGTTTTTGAGGAGCCGCCGCGATGAGCAGGAGTTGGAAGATGGCGATGAGCGAAAACGCTAAAAAGCTGAGCAGCAGTTCCTGGGCCGAAAATGCCCGGACGATTGCCTATGCGCTGCTGATCGCGCTTCTGATCCGGGCCTTCCTCTTCCAGCCGTTTTTCATTCCGTCGAGCTCCATGGAGTCGACGCTGCTGATCGGAGACTACCTGTTCGTCGCGAAATACAGCTATGGTTATTCGAAGCACTCGCTGCCCTTCTCGCCGCCGCTGTTCAGCGGGCGCGTCATCGGCATGCAACCGGAGCGCGGCGACGTCGTGGTGTTCAAGCAACCGATCGACAACCACACCGATTTCATCAAGCGTGTCATAGGCTTACCGGGCGACACGGTGCAGATGAGAGACAGCGTTCTCTATCTCAACGGCAAGCCCGTGCCGCGCGTGCGCGTCGACGATTTCATCTATCGCGACCCGACGGGGAATGTCCGCCGCATCCCGCAATACCGCGAAACGCTGCCGAACGGCGTCTCCTACATCACGCTCGACATGATCCGCGACAGCGTATGGGACAACACCGGACCTTACGTCGTGCCGCAGGGCCACTACTTCATGATGGGCGACAATCGCGACAACTCCAGCGACAGTCGTGTAGCGGATTCAGTGGGTTACGTGCCGTTCGAGAACCTGATCGGCAAGGCGGAGATCATCTTCTTCTCCGCCAACGGGAGCGCGTCGTTCTGGCAATTCTGGAAATGGCCCTGGGCCATCCGCTGGGACCGGATGGGCAAATGGGTGGACTGAGCGCCGAACTCGGAAAGAAATTAGGTCATGATTTCAAGGACCTGGGCCTTCTTTCCCAGGCGCTGACCCATCCGAGCGCGGAGGGGGCGAACTACCAGCGCTTCGAATTCCTGGGCGACCGCGTGCTCGGCCTTGTGATCGCGGACTGGCTGGTGCGCGAATTTCCGCAGGCGGATGAAGGCGAATTAGCGATCAGATTCAATGCCCTGGTGCGCAAGGAAGCGTGCGCGGAGGTGGCCTCGCGGCTCGATCTCGGCAGGTTCATCACCATGGGGGCGGGCGAGGAGAAAGCCGGCGGAAGGCAGAAACCCGCCATTCTCGGCGATGCCTGCGAGGCGGTGATCGCGGCGCTCTATCTGGATGGCGGGATCGAGGCGGCGCGTCGGCTGATCGAGCGGGAATGGTCGCATCTCCTTGAAAAATCAGGGAAAATTCAGCAAGACGCGAAGACGGCCTTGCAGGAATGGGCACAGGCGCGCGGCAAGCCCGTGCCGAGCTACACTCTGATTGCCCGGACGGGCCCGGACCACGCCCCGGAATTCACGGTGGAAGTCAGCACAGGCGGCGCCAAGCCATTGAAGGCGCAAGGAAGTTCGAAGCGGCAGGCGGAACAGGCGGCGGCGCAGGCGATGCTCGAAGAGCTTGGCGTATGGCCGGAACGGGCATAAGTCCGGCCGACTGTCACCCGAATGTCATTGAAACGTCACATGAACCACGAAGCGGAAAATATGGAATCGAAAGCGGGGACAAGCCGGTGCGGCTTCGTCGCCATCATCGGCGCGCCGAATGCGGGGAAATCCACGCTGCTCAACCAGCTCGTCGGATCGAAGGTCGCGATCGTCACCCACAAGGTGCAGACGACGCGGGCGCGCATCCGCGGCATCGCCATGGAGGGGCAGACGCAGATCGTCTTCGTGGACACGCCCGGCATCTTCAAGCCGAAGCGGCGGCTCGACAGGGCGATGGTGGAGGCCGCCTGGGGCGGGGCGGGAGATGCCGACCTCATCATCCTGATGGTCGACATGGAGAGCGGCCGTGAAGAGGACCTCACCCGGATTGTCGACGGATTGAAGTCGCAGGGGCGCAAAGCCATCCTTGTACTGAACAAGGTGGACGCCTGTCCGCGCGAGAAGCTGCTGAAGACGGCGGCGGCGCTGAACGAGACCGGCATCTTTACCGAGACCTTCATGATCTCGGCGCTGAAGGGCGACGGGGTGGCGGACCTGAAGAAATATATCGCCGGGCTGATGCCTCCGGGCCCATGGCATTACCCGGAGGACCAGGCGGCGGACGTGCCGCTGCGGTCGCTCGCGGCGGAGGTGACGCGCGAGAAGCTCTTCCTCAGGCTTCACGACGAGCTGCCCTATTCGCTGACGGTCGAGACCGAAAGCTGGGAGACGAAGAAGGACGGCTCGGTCCGAATTCAACAGGTGATCTTCGTCGAGCGCGACAGCCAGAAGAAGATCGCGCTCGGCAAGGGCGGGCAGACGATCAAGACGGTCGGCCAGCTCGCGCGCGAGGAACTGGAAGAAATGCTCGGCTGCCGCGTTCACCTGTTCCTGTTCGTGAAGGTGCGCGAGAACTGGTCGGACGACCGCGAGCGTTACCGCGAGATGGGGCTCGATTTCCCGGAGAAGTGAGCCATGGCGAAGGACGATGCGCTCGCCGCTTTCGAGAAGGCGCTCCGATCCGAGCTGGAGGAGCTGCGCGCTCTCTCGGAGACGGGCGCTGCCTCGCGCGCGCCGGTGACACTCGACCAGCAGAGCGTGGGACGGCTGTCGCGGATGGATGCGATGCAGGCGCAGGCCATGGCGCAGGCGACGGAGCGGCGGCGGCTCACGCGCATCCAGCAGGTGGAAGCGGCGCTGAAGCGCATCGAGGATGGCGAATACGGATATTGCCTCGCCTGCGGCGAGGAGATCGAGGGGCGGCGGCTCGAGACCGATCCGGCCGCGCCGCTCTGCATTGCCTGTTCGCGGGGAGAGAATTGATTTAGCTTCCTCTGCTTACCCCTCCCCGAAAAATCCCGACGGATTTTTCGACCCTCCCGCAGGGGGAGGGTTGTCCCGATGGAGAGCACGGAGCGAACGGTTTCACATGGACTGGCGTGACGAGGGATTCGTGCTGTCGGCACGCGCGCATGGCGAGACGAGCGCGATCCTCGAACTGTTCACGCGGGAACAGGGGCGCACGCTCGGCCTCGTGCATGGCGGCGCCGGGCAGCGGATGCGCAGCGTGCTCCAGCCGGGCAACAAGCTCTCGGCGCATTGGCGCGCACGGCTTTCAGAACATCTGGGCACCTATCAGGTGGAACTGGTGAGGCCGCTGGCGGGGCTCCTCATGGACGATCCGCTGGCGCTGCTGGCCTTGAGCGCGGCGAGCGCCGTTTGCGGCATCGTGCCGGAGCGCGAAGCGCACCCGTCGCTTTACGACGGCTACGAGGTGCTGCTCGAAACGCTGCAGGACGAACATGTGTGGCCGGCGATCTTCGTGCGCTTCGAACTGGGGCTGCTGCAGGAACTCGGTTTCGGGCTCGACCTCACGCGCTGCGCGGCGACGGGCGCCCGCGACGATCTCGTCTATGTGTCGCCGAAGAGCGGGAGCGCGGTGAGCCGGGCGGCGGGCGAGCCCTACAAGGAGAGGCTTTTCCGGCTGCCGGGATTTCTCGTCGGCACGCAGGCGGGCGAGGCGAGCCCCGCCGACGTCGCCGAGGGATTGCGGCTGACAGGGCATTTTCTGGAGCGGCATCTCTTCGCGGCGCACGAGCGGCATCTGCCGGATGCGCGGATCAGGCTGATGGAGAAGATCGCCGCAAGGGCGGGGTGAGCGGCGAATCGCTGGTATATTGGGGAAAGGATGCGCGCGAGTTTTAAGCGATAGCAGGAAGCTCGCTGTTACCTTTCAGTGTCATCCCGGCGAAAGCCGGGAACCACTCGCAGTCCCATTTGCCGCAGCGGTTGGGACAAGAGCGCAAACGGTGCCGCCGACACGGCAAACGTCCCGCTCTTGCTGAGGGAACCAATGGGTCCCGGCTTTCGCCGGGATGACAAGTGAGGGGTGAGGCGAAACTGTGCCGAAAGCCGGACCTGTGAAGATCAAAGTGAACGAGAAGACCAAGACATGACCAAGGCCGTTACGCCGCCCGAACCGGAACACGAGATCAATCTGCGCGAGGCGCTGGAGGAGCGGTATCTTGCCTATGCGCTCTCGACCATCATGCACCGGGCGCTGCCGGATGTGCGCGACGGGCTGAAGCCTGTGCATCGCCGCGTGCTTTTCGCGATGCGGCAGCTCCGACTCGAGCCGGGACAGGGCTTCAAGAAGTCGGCGCGCGTGGTCGGCGACGTGATCGGCCGCTATCACCCGCATGGCGACCAGTCGGTCTATGACGCGCTGGTGCGCCTCGCGCAGGATTTTTCCGTGCGCTATCCGCTGGTGGACGGGCAGGGCAATTTCGGCAATGTGGACGGCGATAACGCGGCGGCCATGCGCTACACCGAAGCGCGGCTGACGCCCGTCGCGGCGCTGCTGCTGGACGGGCTCGACGAGGACACGGTCGATTTCCGTGAGACTTACGACGGCGAGGACAAGGAGCCCATCGTGCTGCCGGGCGCCTTTCCGCAGCTTCTCGCGAATGGCGCGTCGGGCATTGCGGTTGGCATGGCGACGAGCATTCCGCCGCACAACGCGGCGGAGCTTTGCGACGCGGCACTGCATCTCATCAAGCATCCGAATGCGCGGACGGAGAAGCTCGTCGAGTTCGTGAAGGGACCGGACTTTCCGACGGGCGGCATCATCGTGGAGCCGCGCGCGGCGATTATCGACGCCTATGAGACGGGACGCGGCGGCTTCCGCGTGCGCGCGAAATGGGAGCAGGAAGAGCTGCCGCGCGGCATGTGGCAGATCGTCGTCACGGAAATTCCCTATCAGGTGCAGAAGTCGAAGCTGGTGGAGAAGCTCGCCGAACTGCTGCAGGCGCGGAAGCTGCCGCTGCTCGAAGATGTGCGCGACGAGAGCGCGGAAGAAATCCGGCTCGTGCTGGTGCCGAAGTCGAAGACGGTGGAACCGGAACACCTGATGGAGTCGCTGTTCCGGGCGACCGATCTCGAAAGCCGCTTTCCGCTGAACCTCAACGTGCTTTCCGCAGGCCAGGTGCCCGGCGTGATGAGCCTGCGCGGGGTGCTGCGTGCCTGGCTCGATCACCGCAAGGAAGTGCTGGTGCGGCGGTCGCGCTTCCGGCTCGACAGGATCGAGAAGCGGCTCGAAGTTCTGGAAGGCTATCTCAAAGCCTATCTCAATCTCGATGAGGTGATCCGCATCATCCGCGAGGAAGACGAGCCGAAGCCCGCGCTGATGAAGCGCTTCAAGCTGACGGACAACCAGGCGGAAGCGATCCTCAACATGCGGCTGCGGAGTTTGCGCAAGCTCGAGGAAATGGAAATTCGCGGCGAGCACAAGACCCTTACCGCGGAGCAGAAGGAGCTGAAGTCGCTCGTCCGCTCCGACGACAAGCAATGGGCGCGCGTCGCCGACGAGATCAAGGAGGTGAAGACGACGTTCGGGCCGAAGACGAAGCTCGGCGCGCGGCGGACGAATTTCTCCGATGCGCCGGCCGTCGAGTACGTGCCGATGGAAGCGATGATCGAGAAGGAGCCTGTCACGGTCGTCTGCTCGAAGAAGGGCTGGATCCGCACCATGAAGGGGCATGTGGGTCCGGACACGGAGATCAAGTTCAAGGAAGGCGACGGGCCGCGCTTCACGCTCCATGCGGAGACGACGGACAAGATATTGCTGTTCGCGACGGATGGGCGCTTCTACACGCTCGACGTGACGAAGCTGCCGGGCGGGCGCGGACATGGCGAGCCCGTGCGCCTGATGATCGATCTCGACGAGAGCCGCGAGATCGTGGAGCTCTTCGTGCATCAGCCGGGCCGGAAGCTTCTCGTTGCCTCGCATGAGGGCAATGGTTTCGTGGTGCCGGAGGACGAGGTCGTCGCGATGCGGCGCGCGGGCAAGCAGGTGCTGAACGTGACGGGGACGGACGAAGCGGTCGCCTGCGCGGTGGTGCAGGGCGACCATGTGGCGGTGCTCGGCGAGAACCGCAAGCTCGTCATTTTCCCGCTCAAGGAAGTGAACGAGATGACGCGCGGGAAGGGCGTGCGCCTGCAGCGCTACAAGGATGGCGGGCTCGGCGACATCAAGACCTTCACGCTGAAACAGGGGCTGATCGCCTATGACCGCTCGGACCGGGCACGGACCTTCGACGGCCTGAAGGAGTGGCTGGGGCAACGTGCGCAGGCCGGACGCCTGCCGCCCAAGGGCTTCCCCGTGGGCCACAAGTTCGGCGGCGGTTTCGGGGCGGCGTGAGGGTGACGGCCGTATGGATTGCCGCGTCGCTTCGCTCCTCGCAATGACGGGGTTGGAAATTCAGTGCAACCTATCGGCGTCATTGCGAGCGGAGCGAAGCAATCCATCGGGCGTTTGCGATGGCGTTTATCACCCTATGGATTGCCGCGTCGCGGCTGTGCCGCTCCTCGCAATGACGGTTGAGGGGGAGGGAGATGAGGCGTCCGGCCGTCTACATCGTCGCTAACAAACGGAACGGGACGATCTATGTAGGTGTGACGTCACACCTCGAGCGGCGCATCTATGAGCATCGCGAAGGTGTGTTGCCGGGATTTTCCAAACATTACGGCTGCAAGGTGCTCGTCTGGTACGAGATGCACGAGACGATGGAAAATGCTATCGGACGTGAAAAACAAATCAAGGCCGGATCGAGGCAGAGAAAGATCGATCTGATTCAGGAAATGAATCCCGATTGGCAGGATTTGTATGAGGATCTGGCTTAAAGCGATGTGTCGCGAAAGCTGTATGGATTGCTTCGTCGGCTTCGCCTTCTCGCAATGACGCGGATAGGTATTCGGGCATTTCAAATGTCGTCATTGCGAGGAGCGGCGCAGCCGCGACGCGGCAATCCATAGGGCGGTTGCCAAGACGTGAGGCCGTATGGATTGCCACGCCCGCCTTCGGCGGCTCGCAATGACGAGTCTGGAGATGGCGTGGAGAGCCTCTCAGTCGATGGTTATCGGCTCGCGGTGCTCGTGGCCCCAATAGCGCATGAAGAGGATGTAGCGTCCCGGCTTCACGCGGGCGGGATCGAGCGTCAGCGTGAACTCGCCGGAGATGTTGTGCTTCGCCTCGAGATTGCCCTGCATGGGGAGATCGACGCAGGGCTCGTCGCCGCGCTGCGACTGGACGAGGTTCTGGTCCTCGTCGGTCAGGAACCAGCGGAAGATGTCGCATTGGGAAGCGAGCGAGAGGGGCAGGGGCTCGTCTGCGTTGTTCGCCAGCGTGACCGCGACGCCGAGCGTGAGCGGGCCGCTTTCCGTCCATGTCGCCGGCTGGGTGACGCTGGCGGTCAGTTCGACAGGCTCGCCCAGATCGACGCGGCCCGTCAGGACATAGAAGGCGATGACGCCGGCCATCGCCACGGCGACGAGGCCGAGGCGCATCATGTTGCTCTGGGCCTTCTGGGCCGCGCTTTCGCGATTATTCGTGTTCATCAGAAAGCACTACCTCCAAACAGGACGCGCGGCAACCATGTCGCGAGGCCGGGGAAGGACGCGATGACGGCGAGCGCGAGAAGCTGCAGCATCACGAAGGGCACGGCGCCTTTATAAATCTGCATGGTGGTGACGCTCTCGGGCGCGACGCCGCGCAGGTAGAAGAGCGCGAAGCCGAAGGGCGGCGTGAGGAAGGAAGTCTGGAGGTTGACCGCCATCATGACGCCGAGCCAGACGGGGTTCACGTCCATCATCAGGAGGATGGGCGCGACGATGGGCACGACGACGAAGATGATTTCGATGAAATCGAGGAAGAAGCCGAGCGCGAACATGATGAGCATGACGGTGAGCACCGCGCCGAAGGTGCCGCCGGGCATGGAGGTGAGGAATTCATGCACCGTGTCGTCGCCGCCGAGGCCGCGGAAGACGAGGCTGAACAGCGCGGCGCCGATGAGGATGACGAAGACCATGGAGGTGATGCGGGCGGTGGACTGCGTGACTTCCGGGAGGACGCCGTTTTGCCAGAGGCGGAAGAGAGAGGCGGCAAGACCGAGCGCGACGCCCGCGCAGAGGATATAGGCGAGCCAGATGCCGGCAGTGTCGACGACGGAGATTTCGCTGCGCGCGGTGCGCAGGTCCATGACCGAGGTGAGGAGGAGCAGCGCGATGAGGCAGAGCGCGGCAAGACGCACCGCGCGTTTCATGCCGCCGGCGCGTTCGCCCGCAAGGAGGATGGAGCCGACCGCGCCGAGAGCGGCGGCCTCCGTGGGCGTGGCGATGCCGCCGAGGATCGAGCCCATGACGGCGACGATGAGGGCGATGGGCGGCACAAGGGCGCGCAGCGTGCGCCGGTAGAGCTCGGCGGTCGGGATGCTGTCGTCGACTGGCATGGCGGGCGAGGATTTCGGATCGAGGGAGGCGCGGACGACCTGGTAGAGGATGTAGAAGCCGACGAGCATGAGACCGGGCAGGAGCGCGCCGGCGAAGAGATCGCCGACGGAAAGCGTTTCGGGCGAGAAGATGCCCTGTTCGAGTTGTGCCTTCTGGTAGGAATTCGCGAGCGTGTCGCCGAGCAGCACGAGGACGATCGAGGGCGGGATGATCTGGCCGAGTGTGCCTGCGGCCGCGATCGAGCCCGACGCGAGCGCGGGGTCGTAGCCGCGGCGCAGCATGGTGGGCAGCGCGAGGAGGCCCATGGTGACGACGGTGGCGCCGACGATGCCTGTGGAAGCGGCGAGCAGCGCGCCGACGATGGAGACGGAAAAGCCAAGGCCGCCGCGCAGGCGCCCGAAAAGACGGCCCATGTTTTCCAGCAATTCCTCGGCGACCCTGGAGCGCTCCAGCATGGTGCCCATGAAGACGAAGAGCGGCACGGCGATGAGCACGTCGTTCGTCATGTTGCCGTAGATGCGCTGCGGGAGCGCGGCCATGAAGCCGAAGTCGAAGACGCCGAGCGCCATGCCGAGAAGGCCGAAGGCAAGCGCGACGCCCGCCAGCGTGAAGGCGACGGGAAAGCCCGTCAGCAGCACCGCGCAGGCGGCGGCGAACATCAGGACATCGAGGCTGTTGCGGAGATCCATTTAAGCGGGCCGCCTTCAGAGAATGGGCGAGGCTTCTTCCACGGGCTGTTCGGCCCCGGAGAGAATGCGCAGCGCGTGAATGACGGTGGAAAGGCCCTGAAGCGCGAGGAGCACGGCGAAGACGAGGATCACGCTTTTCAGGAGATAGACGCCCTGGATGCCGCTCGTCTCGCGGCTTCCCTCGTGCACGGCCCATGAGGCTTCGACGTAGGGAAAGGCGACATAGAAGACGAGGAAGCAGACCGGCCAGAGGAGGAGGACGGTGCCGAGGAGATCGACATACGCCTTCTTCGCCGGCGACATGGTGCGGTAGAAGACGTCGACGCGGACATGGGCGTTGTGGAGCAGGGTGTAGCCGGCGACGACCATGAACATGAGGCCGTGCATGTAGACGATCGATTCCTGCGCCCAGATGGAGCCGATGCCGAAGACGTAGCGCTGCAACACGACGACGAACTGCACCAGCACCATGAGGACGGCCGCCCACGAAAAGAGGCGGCCCGTGCGCTCGTTGAAGGCGTCGATGAGGCGGGCGATGCGGGCGAGTGCGGTCATGGGGTTCAGCCGCGGCGCGCCTCGACGAAACCTTCGTCGCCGATGCGCGTCCATTCGCTCGTGGTGTCGAGGAAGTTGCGAAAGCTCTCATAGACCTTCCCGGTGACGGCATCTTCCTTCGCGGCGTCTTCGAGCACCTCGCGGGAGGTTTTCTTCAGGGCGGCGACGACATCGTCCGGGAAGCGGCGGACCTCGACGCCATGCTTCTCGACGAGAGTTCTCAGGGCGTCGCCGTTATGGGCGTTGTATTCGGCGAGCGTGTAGTCGTTCTCGGCGGCGCAGGCGGCGCGAACGATCGCCTGCTGCTGCGCGGTGAGCGACTCCCAGACCTCGAGGTTGAACCCCGCGGCGAGGGACGAATCCGGCTCGTGGAAGCCCGGCCAGTAGAAATACTTGGCGAGGCGGTAGAAGCCGAAGGCCATGTCGTTCCAGGGGCCGACCCATTCGGCGGCGTCGATGGTGCCGTTCTGCAGGGCGGGGAAGATGTCGGGGCCCGCCAGCGTGACGGCGGCGGCGCCGAGACGGCGCATGACTTCGCCGCCGAGGCCCGGCATTCGGATCGAAAGGCCCTTCAGGTCGTCGAGCGAGTTGATTTCCTTGCGGTACCAGCCGGGAAGCTGCACGCCGGTGTTCGCCGCCATGAAGGGTTTGATGTTGAAGCCCCTGGCGAGATCGTCCCAGAGTTCCTGCCCGCCGCCATGATAGATCCAGGCGTTGATTTCGGCGGCCGTCATGCCGAAGGGAACGGCGGTGAAGAAGTTGTAGGCCTTGGACTTGCCCTGCCAGTAATACTCCGCACCGTGATAGATGTCGGCGGCGCCGGAGGAAACGGTGTCGAAGCATTCGAGGGCGGGGACGAGCTCGCCGGCGGCGAAGACCTTGATGTCGAGCTGGCCGCCGGTCATCTCGCGGATGCGGACGGCGAGCCGCTCGGCGGAGGCGCCGAGGCCCGGATAGTTCTTCGGCCAGGTGGTGACCATCTTGAGCTGGCGCTTGCCCTGCGCGACGGCAGGCGCGGGCATGGCGGCGGCGGCAAGACCCGCAAGGCCCGCGCCCGCCAGAAACGAACGGCGTTTCATCGAAGACTCCCCGATTTGCTTCCCCAGACCCGTCCACCGTTTCATGGAAACGGTGAACGGCTCTCATTCCTTATTTTGTCGCGTTTCCGGACGGCCAAGAAAGCACTTGGCCTGGAAACGCTTCCGGGCGGCCAGCGTGCGGCCACCGCTTCCCCATTGAAGGGGTACAATTGGCGGCCAGTATAGGCACGCGGGCGCGAGGCGCAACGGCGGCGGGAAAGGGCAGCGCTCCCTAGACGGCCATCCGCCGCCAGCCTTCCGGCTTGAGGGCTTCGAGGGGCTGGAAGCGGGTCTTGTAGGCCATCTTGCGGGAGCCATCGACCCAATAGCCGAGATAGACGTAAGGCAGGCCGGCCATGCGGGTGCGCTCGATGTGATCGAGCACCATGAAGGTGCCGAGGCTGCGGCCGGCATCGTCCGGCTCGTAAAAGCTGTAGACCATGGAGAGGCCGTCATCGAGCGTGTCGGTGAGAGCGGCGGCGATGAGCGGGCCGCTTTCGCCCGGACCGGCGGCAAGCCGGTATTCGATGATGTTGGTATGGATCGTGGTGTCCTCGATCATGGCGACATAGTCGTGCTCGGTCATGTCGGCCATGCCGCCCTCGGCGTGGCGCGCATCGAGATAGCGGCGCAGGAGATCGTATTGCTCGCCGGTCGCGGTGGCTGGACGCACGAGACCGCGCAGGTCGGCATTGCGCGCCACGATGCGGCGGAAGGTGCGGCCGGGCCGGAACTCGTTGACGAGCACACGCACGGAAACACAGGCCTGACAATCCTCGCAGGCCGGGCGGTAGGCGATGTTCTGGCTGCGGCGGAAGCCTGCCTGGGTGAGCGTGTTGTTCAGGGAGACCGGCTCGTCGCCGAGGAGATGGGTAAAGACCTTTTTCTCGTAGCGGCCCTCCAGATAGGGGCAGGGCTGCGGCGACGTAATGTAGAACTGCGGAAATCTGATGCGGGACTGGTCCGTCACTGCTCTCTCATATCAAGCCGTCAGCATGTCTGCCGTTAGAGCCCGTAGTACCAGGGGGCGAAGAAAGAATAGGCCAACCAGAGCAAAATGACGAGAGGCGTGCCGGTGCGCACGAAATCCCGGAATTCATAGTGGCCGGGGCCCATAACGAGGAGATTTGTCTGATAACCCATTGGCGTGGCGAAAGAGCAATTCGCCGCGAAGATGACCGCATAGACGAAGATCAGGGGATCGACGCCGAGCTGCGTTGCCGTGCTGATGGCGATGGGCGTGAAGAGAACGGCGGTCGCATTGTTCGTCAGCACGTTGGTGGTGACGGCGATGGCGAAGAAGAAGGCCGAGAGAATGACGGGTATGCCGTAGCCGTCGAATAGCTGGACCGAGGCGAGGGCGATGGCATGGGCGCCGCCCGTCACTTCGAGGGCCGTTGCGACGCCGAGCATGGCGCCGACCATGAGGAAGATGCGGCGGTCGATGGCGCGTGCCGCCTGGCGGACATTGAGGACGCCGAAAGCGATGATCGCGAGCGCGCCGCCGATGGAGGCGATCTCGATGGGCAGGATGCCGGTGAGCACGGTTGCCACCATGACGCCGAAGATCGCCAGTGCACGATGCGCAAGCTTCGGATCGGGCAGTTCCGTCGCCGACCATTCGAGAAGCAGGACGTCGCGATTGTGACGGAGGTCCTGGATCTGGCCCGCCTTGCCGAGAACGAGAAGAACGTCGCCTGCCTCGAGGCGAATGTCGTTCAAGAGAGTGCGGATCATGCGGCTGCGGCGCTGGACGCCGAGCACGATGCAGCCCGTCTGGTGACGGAAGGCGATCTGTTCGATGGTCTGGCCGATCATGCGCGAGCCCGGCGCGACGACGGTTTCGGCGAGGACGAGCTCGCCGCCGGGCTTGGCCGGGCCGCCATTCGTTTCCACGCCTTCGGCGAAGCGCTCCTCCAGCATGCCCTCGAAAATGCGGGAACCGGATTTGAGCGCTTCGGTGAGCGTCTGGCGCGTGGCGGCGACGATGACGACATCGCCAGCCGAAAGCGTCACGTCCTCGAAAGGCGGCAGGATCGGATGTTCGCCGCGCTGGATCATGCGCACCGTCATGTCGCGAAGCGGCGGGAAGAGGCCCGCCATGGAACTCACGCCGAGAAGAGGATGGCCGGGCGTGATTTCGAGCTGGGCGATGTATTGCTTGCCGCCGCCTGAATCGCTGCCTGAAAGCTCGGTGGTCGGGCCGCCGCGATCCGGCACGAGATGGGGGACGACGAGCGTCGAATAGAGGAAGCCGATACCGGCAAGGAAGAGTCCCGGCACCGCGAAATCGAAGATGCCGATAGGCGGCAGGTGCGAGGTGAGCACCACGCCCGCCGCGAGAAGATTGGTCGAGGAGCCGATCAGCGTGGTCATGCCGCCGAGGATCGATACGTAGCTCAGCGTCATCATCACCTTCGGTGCGCGCTGACCGAAGCGGCCGGCAAGCGTCGCGAGCACCGGAATGAACATGACCGCGACCGGCGTGTTGTTCAGGAAGGCGCTGATGGTGGCGACAAGCAGGAAGGTGAAGAAGATGGTGAGGCCGGGACGCGTGGAACCGAGATCGGCAACGTATCGCGCCGCGCCGTCGAGGGCGCCTGTCTGGAACATGCCGTGGCCGATGACGAGGAGTGCGAGCACGGCGATGAGTGCGGGGTTCGCAAAGCCGGCCAGAAGCGCGGTCGGCCCGAGAAGATTGCGGCCATCGCCGCCGGCGACCGGGAAGAAATAGAAGAAGAGCAGGAGCGCGCTGAGGATGGCGAGAGCGGAGACCTCGAGGGATACCCGCTCCATGCTGAACAGGACAACCGCGGCCAGAATGAAGCCGTAGGTCACCCACATCTGCCAGACGAACTCCATCTCCATGCGCGCATCTTTCCTGGAGTCGTTCACCGTTTTGAGGAAACGGCGAACGACTCTACGGTCCTTGTTTGGTCGCGTTTTCGAACCGTAAAAGCGCGTCCTTCATTTGAAGGACGCACTTTTTCTGAAAACGCTCCAGTGAGCACAATGCCGGTCATGGCCGTCGTGCTTGAGAAGTGAAACTGCCGGCGTCTTGCGAAAGGGCCCCGGTTCAGACTGAACTGCTGCGGACAAAGACAGTACCGCAAAGATAGTCGTGGAGACAGCGGCGGCGCCGGTTGAAGAAGGGAACCACGAGGACGAGAACCGTGCCGACGGCTACCGTGACGTAGAAGAGAAGGGTCTGAAGGGCGGCCTGCAGATAGCCGGGGCGGCGCCCGTTCCAGGCGCGGAGCTCTATGCCCTGCCAGCGCATGCCGGGCGTGGCCGAATAACGGCCGCCGAGCGTGAAAGTGAAATAGGCGAGCGCGACGAGCGGCGAAAGGGCAGCGCCGGGCCAGAGAAGGCCAAGGGTCAGGGTTCCGAGCACGCCGAAGAGCGCGAAGGCCAGAACGATCAGGATGCTCACCACAAGAAGGTCGGCCAGGAAAGCGAGGCTGCGGGCGAGGATGACGCCGTCGAACGCCCCGGCGGGCCAGGCGTAGCTTTCCGAAGCGGAAAGGCCAGTTGGCGCTATATTGTTGCTTTCGCTCATCTTTTTCCTGTCGTTCCGAAAACGGCCCTATTCACATAAGGGCAGGAAAAACGGAAAGCAAGCAGGTGTGCAGCGCCGCCGGAGAGAAATCAGGGGCTGAAACCGGGCGGGGTTACCGGCGCTTCGCGCAGAAGGACCACGGAAAGGCGGCGGTTCGCGGCCATATAGGGGTCTTCGGGGAAGAGGGGCTCGGAATCCGCCTTGCCGACGACCTGATAGACACGGTCGTCGGACAGTCCACCCTTTTCCAGAATGCGCCGCACGGCATTGGCGCGATCGGCGGTGAGTTCCCAGTTGGAATAGCCGGGGCGGCCCGCCAGCGGGTTTGCGTCCGTGTGGCCCGAAATGCTGACGCGGTTGGGCAGGCGAACGAGAATTTTCGCGACCTCGTCGAGAAGCTTGCGGGTGCGTTCATAGGGTTCGGCATTGCCAGAGGGGAACATGGAGCGGCCGTCCTGATCGACGATCTGGATGCGCAGGCCTTCCGGCGTTTCGTCGACGATGACGTTGCGCGACAGTTCGGCGAGCGCGGGGTTCTCGCGCATGGACTGGCGGATGCTTTCCGCAGCGTTCTGGAAATTGTTTTCGTCGCGGGCCGACTTCTGGTGCATCAGCTCATTCATTTCGGCGGCGCGCTTTGCTTCCTTCTCTTCTACCTCGGGGCTTCGCGGCTGGGCGGGCGTCGAGATCGTCATGACGACCTGCGGCTTGGTGCCGGGCATGCGCGCGCCTTCTTCGTCGAAGGCGGTGCCGCCCATGATGCCGCCGGCACCGCTGGTCGAGCGGCTGACGTTCGAGGGGGCGAAATAGTCGGCGAGGCCCTGCTTCTGTTCCGGCGTCGTCATGCTGATGAGCCACATCAGCAGGAAGAAGGCCATCATCGCGGTCACGAAGTCGGCATAGGCGATTTTCCACGCGCCGCCATGATGGGCGTGACCGGCCTTCTTGATCTTCTTGATGATGATGGGCTGTTCGTTCGACGCCATGGGAAGCTACAGGCTTTCTCTGTTCGCGGGGTCAGCCGGCGGGCTGCAGGGAGGCGGTCGACTGTTCCACTTCGATGAAAGAGGGACGGACTTCCGACATCAGCGCCTTGCGGGCGAACTCGATGGAGACGGCTGGCGCATAGCCCGACATGTGGGCGAGGAGGCCGGCCTTCATCGACAGGAAGTATTTGGATTCCGCCTCGTAGATGTTGCGGAGCGACTGAGCCATGGGCGAGAAGAAACCATAGGCGACGAAGACGCCGAGGAAGGTGCCGACGAGGGCGCCGCCGATGAGGTGGCCGAGAATTTCCGGCGGCTGGTCGATCGAGCCCATGGTCTTGATGACGCCGAGCACGGCGGCGACGATGCCCAGGGCCGGTGTGCCGTCGGCGAGCGCCTGCATGGCGCTGACGATGCGTTCGCGTTCCTGATGATGGGTTTCGAGTTCCTCGTCCATCAGGGCTTCGAGTTCATGGGCATTTTCGGTGCCGAGCGTGATCATGCGCAGGTAGTCGCACATGAACTCGACGGCGTGGTGATCGGCGGAGAATTTGGGGAACTGCTGGAAGATGGTGCTCTCGGCGGGGTTCTCGACATGCGCTTCGAGGGCGAGGTTGCCCTTGCTCTTGGCAAGCTTGAAGAGCGTGTATTGGAGGCCGAGCAATTCGAGATAGGCCGCCTTGTCGTAGCGCGCACCGCGGAAGAGCGTGCCGAAAAGGCCACCGACACTCTTGAGGACGGCCGGCGGGTTGCCGATCACGAAGGCGCCGAGCGCGGCGCCCAGGATGATGACGCCCTCGAAAGGCTGCCAAAGAACCTCAAGGTGAGCGCCCATGGCGGCATATCCGCCGAAGACGCTCAGGATAACCACGAGAATGCCCACTACCAGCCGCATTTGCCCAAGCACTTTCCTGCAGATTACTCGCGGCTGCCGACTATCAGCGAGCCCGCCCCGTCTCTGACCCGTATTCTCGCGGTGCGCGTCTTAACAGCCGGTTTAACCAAGACGTTTTGCGCGAATATCTGCCGTTTTGCGTGGGATGGTGTTGCGCGGCGCGGGCCGGCTGGCTTAAACCGGGTTCCGGCAGATCAAGAAACCGTTGACTTCGGAGCGTAGCTCCGGAGGCGGGCAAGGGAGTTGAGCATCAGATGGCGGCCCAAAAGATCGTGACGGAAGGCAGCGCCAGCGACGTGCGCCGGTTTCGCAATGCGCTCGGCTGCTTCACGACGGGCGTCGCCGTGGTGACGGCCAGGCAGGACGAAGGCGAGCCGATCGGCCTTACGGTCAACTCGTTTTCCTCCGTCTCGCTCGATCCGCCGCTGGTGCTCTGGTGCCTCGACAAGAAGTCGGACACGCTGCCCCTGTTCGAGAAGGCGACGCATTTCACGGTCAATGTGCTCCGGGAAGAACATGAGGACGTGTCGTCGCGGCTCGCGCGGAAAGGCGCGCACAGCCTTGAGGGCGTGGACCTGATCGAGGGAACGAGCGGCACGCCGGCACTGAAGGAGGCGCTCGCGCATTTCGAGTGCGAGGTCGAGGCGCGGCACGATGCGGGCGATCACATCATCATGATCGGGCGGGTGCTGAAGTTCGACTATGTGGAGGAGGGGCGGCCGCTGCTTTATCACCGCGGCGGATACAGCTTCCTGCCGCCGGCCGTCTAGCATCCGAGCGGGCGGATTACAGGTCCGGCGCCTGCTTTTTTTCCGCCGCGTCCAGTTCGTGCAGATTGTCGCGCATCCGTTCCAGACATTTCAGCATGGCGAGGTAGTCCTCGCGCTCGACGCCGTCGATGGCGGCGGCGTGGAGCCGTTCGTAGTGATGCTGGCCGATATGCTTGTTGGCGTGGAGGAGCGCGGTCAGGTAGATGCATTTCGCGCGGCCGTCCGTCGGGTGAGTCCGGCGTTCGACGAGGCCCATTTCCTCCAGTTCACCGACATAGATGCCGACGGAAACCTTGTGGATCGCGAGCGCGTTCGCGAGTTCGGTCTGCGTCTGGCCGTCGCGTTCGAGAAGCTCGATGACGATGCGCGTCTGATTGCGGGTGAGGCCGGAGCGGCGATCGTAGAGCGTCGCCAGCATGGTGCCGACTTCCGTGATCGCGCGAAGGAAGTGCTCCGGTGCGAAGGGATCGTTTGCCGCCGGTTCCGGCGATGCCGCTTCGGCGGCGCTGCTTTTTCCTGTCATGCCCCTCGGTCCCGTTGCGTCACGAAAACACACGCAAAGTGACAGTATCAAGACACCACCGCCGCGCAATTTTGACTATGACGAAGAAACAAAACTGGAATTTCGTCGAAGTACTTGACGTTCGGGCGCAGCGATGATTTCGTAAAAATAGTTTACTAAAAAATCCGCCGGTGGCCACCCGTTAATATCGGGGGAGGAGGCCCCGGGCAAACGGAAAGCAAGGGAATCGGGGCGGGGGGCCGGAGCCGCCCCCGGGAGGAGCAAAGCGTATGCCTGAAGAAACGACGAGTGCGGATGCCGCGAACGGCGCGGCGGAGACGGCGGCCGGTGCGGCCGACATCATCGCGCAGGGCGGCGGGGGCGATGTCTGGTATTCGATCGGATCGCTGCTCGACAAGGGCGGCCCGATCGTTGCGATCCTGCTGGTGCTGTCGGTCATTTCGGCGGCGATCATCCTGCTCAAGATCGTGCAGTTCTGGACGGCGGGGCTTTCCAAGCGGAACTTCGTGGACCCGGCGGTCGACAAGGTGGAGCAGGGAGACCTTGGCGGCGCGCTTGAGATTCTGAGGAAGCACAAGACGCCGCTCGCGCGGGCGATGGCGGCGGGCGTCAAGGCGAAGATGCGCGGCGACCTGCGCGACGAGGACGTGGCGGCGGAAATCCAGCGTGTCGGCACGATGGAACTCGGCGCATTGCAGCGCTATCTGCGCTGGCTCGAAGTGATCGGCAATATCTCGCCGCTGCTCGGCCTGCTCGGCACGGTGATCGGCATGATCAATGCGTTCCAGAGCCTCGAGGCGGCGGGGACGCAGGTTGACCCGGCGCTGCTTTCGGGCGGCATCTGGGTTGCGCTGCTGACGACGGCTGTCGGCCTCATCGTGGCGCTGCCGGCCATCACGGCGCTGAACCTGCTCGAAGGAAAGATCGACCAGGTGCGGCTCTCGATGCGGGATGCTTCGTCGCGTGTGATCGCGGCGCTGCATGCGCGGCCAGGGCCGGTGCAATCGCGGGCGGCACAGTAGCCGAAGCGGAGGTACATCCCATGTTCGACGAACCCATCCGCAAGCGAGGGATGGCCAGCCTGACGCCGCTGATCGACGTGGTGTTTCTGCTGCTCATCTTCTTCATGCTGACGACATCGTTCCTGCAGACGCAGTCGCTGTCGGTGGTGACGCCCGCGCCGAGTGCGGCCGACCTGCCGAAGGATGCGCGCGTGGTCGAGATATGGCTGAACGGCGATGGCAGCATTGCCATCGACGGGAAGCCCATCGAACGCGCGGCACTGGCGCAGGGGCTCAATGCGGCTATCGGCGAACGGAAGGACATCACCGTGACGATCCTTGCCGAACGGGGCTCGCGCACGCAGGCACTCGTTTCCGCGGTGGAAGCGGCGCGCCAGTCCGGCGCGAAGAGCGTCGGCACGGCGCGCGTGGAGAAGATCACGAAATGATCGAGTTCGACGAAGAACCGCCGCGCAGGCAATTCGAGACGCTGGTGCCGCTGATCAACGTGGTGTTCCTGCTGCTCATCTTCTTCCTGCTCGCGGGGACGATGACGCCCGCGGAGAATGTTGCGGTGTCGCTGCCGGAAGGCACGCTCAACGACCGGGAACAGGATGTGCCGACGACGCTGATCGTGGAGGCGGACGGGTTCGTCTGGCTCGGCGAGCGGGTGATGGATGCGAAGCTTTCGGGCGTGATGGTGGAAAAGCATCTGAGGGACACGAATACGAAGCGCGTTGCCATCAAGGCCGATGCGGATGCGCCCGCGGAAGCGGTGCTGCAGCTCATGGAGGGGCTGCGCGAGGCGGGCGTCGAGCAGGTGACGATCATGACGGAGCGGGGCTCATGAGCATGGCGGCCTCCATGCCCGGAGAGATGGAACCGCGGGAATTCCGACTGCGCAATTTCCTGATTGCGTCGGTGGCGCTGCACGGGCTTCTGTTCCTGTCGATGCTTCTGACCTTTGGCGGGATTTTCGGCGGGCCGGGGCCGGGCGGCGGACAATCCGTGACATTCCAGCTTGCGGCGGGATCGGCGAATGACCGCTATGCCGCACCGCCGGAACCCGTAAAGAAGCCGGAAGAGGTGAAGCCCGAACCACCGAAGCCGCCGGAGCCGAAGAAGGAGACGGCGGTCCGGAAGGCGGCGAAGCCGATGCCGCCGCCGGAAGACGTTCCGGAACCGCAGCCGGAAGCCAAGCCCGTGCCGGCGGCGGCGGGTGGCGGTACGCAGGGCGGCCCGGCGGGCGGTGCCGGTGGCGATGCGGAGGAAACGATCCTCAACAAGAAGGGCAATTCGCTCACCGCGGGGCAGATCCGCGCGCAGATGACGGGCAAGACTTTCGTGCTGGAGATGGGGCGCATCGATATCCAGGGCAGCAGCCGCTATGTCGAAACCACTATCGAGCTTCATGCCGACGGGACGACCGATGTCGACCTGAAGCACTATTTCTTCCAGACCTATCATCGCGGCAGTTCCACGACGCGGAGCGAGTCCGGCGAAGGAACGTGGTGGATCGAAGGCAACCGCTGGTGCCACAGCTCCGAGGCGATCCAGTATGGAACCAAGGACTGCTACGACATGACCCGTGAGGGCGACATTGTTCGGCTTTACTACGCGCCCTGCACATTCCGCTCGTCGCAGCTTTGCCGGACGGGGCACATCGCGGCCGAAGGCCGGATCCAGTAGATTTGCCCGAACGACAGGGAGGCTCCCGCGCATCGCGCGGGGGCCTTTTTTGCGCTGTGCGAGGGAGACCTGTTAGATAGGCGCTCGATACAAATGAGGCGAGGAGGCCGCAGGTGAGCAAGGTCGCATTTATCGGGCTTGGCGTGATGGGATATCCGATGGCGGGACATCTCCAGAAAGCCGGGCACGAGGTTACCGTCTATAACCGCACGCAGGCGAAAGCGGATAGCTGGGTGAAGGCCCATGGCGGCGCATCCGCCAAGACGCCGAAGGAAGCAGCGGCCGGTGCCGAATTCGTGTTTGCCTGCGTCGGCAATGACGACGACCTGCGCGAGGTGACGACGGGAGCCGAGGGCGCGTTCCACGGCATGGAGAAGGGGACGATTTTCGTCGATCACACCACAGCATCGGCCGCCGTTGCGCGCGAGCTTTTCGCGGCGGCGGAGGCGCGGGGGTTTTCCTTCATCGACGCGCCGGTCTCGGGCGGCCAGGCGGGGGCGGAAAACGGCGTGCTGACGGTAATGGCGGGCGGCGAGGCGGCGGCTTTCGAGAGAGCCGCACCCGTCATCGATGCCTTTGCGCGGATGGCGCGGCTTATCGGACCTTCAGGTGCCGGACAGCTCACAAAGATGGTGAACCAGATCTGCATTGCCGGGTTGGTGGAGGGGCTCGCCGAGGGTCTTCACTTCGCGAAGCAGGCGGGGCTCGACGCCGAAGCCGTGATCGAGACGATCTCGAAAGGGGCGGCGCAGAGCTGGCAGATGGAAAACCGTTACAAGACGATGATAGAGGGCAAGTTCGATTTCGGCTTTGCTGTGGACTGGATGCGCAAGGACCTCGCGATCTGCCTCGACGAGGCGCGGCGAAACGGAGCGCATCTGCCGGTGACGGCGCTTGTCGATCAGTTTTATTCGGAGGTGCAGGCGATGGGTGGCAAACGCTGGGATACGTCGAGCCTGATTTTTCGATTGAACAAGGCATGACCAACAGCTCCCGCCAGTTGCGTTTCGCCTCGGTCCTGGATGTGATCCAGCGGCTCGATCCTTCCTATCCGGTGTTCTGCGTCTTTCCCGATGTGCTGCGTGCGCGGGCGAAGGCCTTTGTGGAAGGCTTTCCGGGCACCGTTCTCTATGCCGTCAAATGCAACCCTCATGCTTTCGTGTTGAGGGCGCTGACGGAAGGCGGCGTGCAGCATTTCGATACGGCATCGATTTCCGAGATCGCGAAGGTGACGGAGCAGCTTCCCGATGCGCATTGCTACTTCAATCACCCGGTGAAGGGGCGCGGCGCGCTGGAGGCGGCGGCGGATGTCTATGGCATCAAGGACTATGTCGTCGATCATCCGGACGAACTGGAGAAGGTCGTCTCGATCGCGGGGACCGACATCACCGTCGAAGTCCGGATCGCGACGCCGAAGGGAAAGGCCATCTACGACCTTTCGGCGAAGTTCGGTGCGACGCCGGACGTTGCCGTGGCTCTGCTGAAGCGCGCGAATGCCTTGGGCTGCCGGACGGCGCTCGCCTTTCATGTCGGCAGCCAGTGTCTCGATCCGGCGGCCTTTCGGGTGGCGATGGAGATGGCGAAGAAGGTCGCCGACGAGGCGGGCGTTCCGCTCGAATATCTCGATGTGGGCGGCGGGTTTCCCGCAAGCTACAAGGGCGACGTGCCGCCGCTTCAAAGTTATTTCAATGCGATTTCGGATGCGAAGGAGAAGCTCGGCATCGGCGTTCCGCTGCTGGGCGAACCGGGGCGTGCGCTGGTCGCCGAGGGATGCTCGGTGCTGACGCAGGTGCATCTGCGCAAAGGCGACGATCTCTACATCAATGACGGCATCTATGGATGCCTTTCCGAAATCCGCGACGGCGACCTCGATCCGCCGGTGCGGGCGTTGCGCCGGGACGGGCCGGTGGAGGGACCGCTGCGCCCGTTCCGCCTGTTCGGCCCGACATGCGACAGCCTCGACGTGCTGAAGCTGCCTTTCGATCTTCCGGAAAATATCCGCGAGGGCGACTGGATCGAGTTCGGATTGATGGGTGCTTACTCGATCGGGATGCAGACTGGATTTAACGGTTTCATAACCGACACGGTCGTGCGCATCGACGGGATGCACGAGGTTTTCGCCTCCTGATTTTTGGCTGATTAATTCGCCCGTCCGTCATTTCGGGTTCTTTCATTTCTGAGGCAAAACGATTTCGTCCGTTCACGGAGCGTTCTCATATTAAGGTTGACTTAAATGTTAACATCGATAACATGTAAATTATCGAGACAAAGCGAGAACGCCGAAGGGGTGATGGCGATGCGCGCGCGGATGCGGGGACAGAAGACGAGCTACCATCACGGCGACCTGAAACAGGGGCTGATGGAAGCGGCGGCGACGCTGATCGACATACGCGGGCGGCATGCGCTGACCATGCGGGAGGCGGCGCGGCGCGCGGGCGTTTCCGAAGCCGCGCCCTACCGGCACTTCGCAAATCTGGACGAGTTGCTCGGCGCGGTCGCCATCGAGGGATACGACATGCTGGCCGATGACATCGAAGCCGTATCGAGTGCGAAGGCGATCAGGGAGACCTATCTCGCCTTCGCCGCGGATTTTCCCGGGCGTTACGAGCTGATGTTCGGGAAGCTCGGCGACCGGAAGGCGGCGACGCGGCGAAAGCATCTCGTGGCGGACCTCGCCGAACTCGTGGAACGGGCAGGGGGGCTCGCCGCGCTGCATGGGGAGGCGTCGCTCAGGCTGGCGGGGCTGGACGGTTGATCAGCCGGCTTTCAGGAGTTTCGCCGCTTCGAGCGCGAAATAAGTGAGGACGCCATCGGCGCCCGCGCGCTTGAAGGCCACAAGGCTTTCGAGGATGACGCGGTTCCGGTCGAACCAGCCGCGCTCGATGGCGCCGGCGATCATCGAATATTCGCCGGAGACCTGGTAGGCGAAGGTCGGCATGCCGAATTCCGCCTTCACGCGGGTGACGATGTCGAGATAGGGCAGGCCCGGCTTCACCATGACCATGTCCGCGCCCTCGGCGATGTCGAGGGCGACTTCGCGGATCGCCTCGTCGCCGTTCGCCGGGTCCATCTGGTAGGTGCGCTTGTCGCCCTTGAGCGCGCCCGACGAACCGATGGCATCGCGGAAGGGGCCGTAGAAGGCGGAGGCGTATTTGGCGGCGTAGGACATGATCTGCGTGTTCGTGTGTCCCGCCGCTTCGAGGCCCGCGCGGATCGCGCCGATACGGCCATCCATCATGTCGGAGGGCGCGATGATGTCGCATCCCGCTTCGACCTGAACGAGCGCCTGCTTCACGAGCGCCTCTACCGTTCCGTCATTCAGGATGACGTCGCCGGACATAAGGCCGTCATGACCATGGCTCGTGTAGGGATCGAGCGCGACGTCGCAGAGGACGCCGATGTTCGGGACCGCCTGCTTGATCGCGCGGGTGGCGCGGCAGACGAGATTGTCCGGATCATGGGCGAGGGAGCCTTCAGCGTCGCGCTTCTCGGCCGGCGTGTAGGGGAAGAGGGCGATGACCGGGATGCCGAGAGCGGCCGCTTCGGAGGCCGCGCGCACCGCTTCGTCGACGCTCAGCCGGTCGACGCCGGGCATGGTGGGCACAGGTTCGCGCTTTCCCTCGCCCTCGACCAGGAAAAGTGGCCAGAGCAGGTCGTTCACCGACAAGGCGTTTTCGGCGACAAGGCGGCGCGACCAGTCGCTCTTGCGATTTCGGCGCATGCGGGTGGCGGGAAAGGCGGGGGCGGGGTGCTGTGTCATGGCGAAACTCATAACGCCAAGGGCGAGGCCGTGCAATCCGGCTGCTGGCGGGCTGCTTGCGCGCTTTGCCGCAGCGTAAGCTTTGCTGCGGTGCGGCGCTTCGTTGACAGGCTCATGGGTGGCCAGTATCACCGCTCAAACGCCCATTCAGGGACGTGCACGGGAGGCGAGGAAATGCGGTTCGAGCTCACGGAAGAGCAGCAGGCGTTTCAGGATGTCGCGCGGAACTTCGCGGCGGCGGAACTTGCGCCTTACGCGGGCGACTGGGACCGCGATCATTTTTTCCCGGTGGAGACCTTGCGCAAGGCCGCCGCGCTCGGCTTTGCCGGTATTTATGTGCGCGAGGATGTGGGCGGGTCGGCGCTGAGCCGGCTGGACGCCGCGCTGATTTTCGAGGCGCTGTCGGAAGGCTGCACGTCCACCGCGGCGTTTCTGTCGATCCACAACATGGCATCATGGATGATCGACCGCTATGGCACGGAAGAGCAGCGGCAGAAATGGCTGCCGAAGCTGACGCCGATGGACCTCATCGCGAGTTATTGCCTGACCGAGCCGTCGAGCGGATCGGACGCGGCATCGCTGAAGACGAAGGCGGTGCGCGACGGCGATCACTATGTGCTGAACGGCGGCAAGGCCTTCATCTCGGGCGCGGGCACGTCCGACATCTATGTCTGCATGGTGCGCACGGGCGAGGCCGGGGCGAAGGGCGTTTCCTGTCTCGTCGTGGAGAAGGGAACGCCGGGGCTCTCGTTCGGTGCACCGGAGCGGAAGATGGGCTGGAACAGCCAGCCGACGGCGCAGGTGATCTTCGAGGACGCCCGCGTGCCCGTCGCGAACCGGATCGGCGCGGAGGGCGAGGGCTTCAAGATCGCGATGTCGGGCCTCGACGGCGGCCGCATCAATATCGGCGCCTGTTCGCTCGGCACGGCGGAAGCGGCGCTGAAGCGGGCGAAGAGCTATCTTGGCGAGCGCGAGCAGTTCGGCCGGAAGCTTGCCGATTTCCAGGCGCTGCAATTCAAGCTTGCCGACATGGCAACGGAACTGGAGGCCGCCCGGCTGATGATCTACAGCGCGGCGACGAAGGTCGATGCGAAGGCGCCGGATGCGACCATGAAGGCGGCGATGGCGAAGCGCTTCGCGACGGATGCGGGTTTCCGCGTCATCAACGAGGCGCTGCAGATCCATGGCGGCTATGGTTATCTCAAGGATTTTCCGCTGGAGCGACACCTGCGGGACGCCCGCGTGCACCAGATTCTCGAGGGCACAAACGAGATCATGCGCGTTATCATCGCGCGCGAACTTCTGAAGGGCTGAACGATGAGCGAGGAAGCCGAAGTCCTGTTCGAGAAGCGCGGTGCGGCCGGCGTCATCACGCTCAACCGGCCGAAAGCGCTCAACGCGCTGACGCTCGACATGGTGCGGCTCATTCATCCAAAACTCACGGAGTGGGCGGCGGACGACGGCGTCCGCTGCGTGATCGTCGAGGGTGCGGGCGAGAAGGCTTTCTGCGCGGGCGGCGATATTCGCGCGCTGCACGACTGGGGACGCTCGGGCGACCCTTCCGCGCTCGCCTTCTGGCGCGAGGAATACCGGCTCAATACTTTCATCAAGCGCTATCCGAAGCCCTACGTAGCGCTGATGGACGGGATCAACATGGGCGGCGGTGTCGGTCTATCCGTGCACGGATCGCATCGTGTGGCCACGGAACGGCTTGTCTTTGCGATGCCGGAAACGGGGATCGGCCTCTTTCCGGATGTCGGCGGCACCTGGTTCCTGCCGCGGGCGCCGGGAGAGACGGGGCTGTATCTCGCGCTGACGGGCGCGCGGCTGAAGGCGGCGGACGCGATCTATGCCGGGATCGCCGACACCTACGTGCCGTCCGCGCGGCTCGAAACGCTCAAAGATCGCATTGCGGGCGGTGCGGCGCTTCACGAGGCGCTGAGGGAAGTGGCGGAGGAGGAAGGGCCGGCGCCGCTCAGGGACATGCAGAAGGAGATTTCCGCGCATTTCTCGAAGGGATCGGTCGCCGAAATTCTCGCTTCGCTTCGCGCCGATGGCGGCGACTGGGCGGTGAAGACGGCGGACATGATCGAGACGAAGTCGCCGACCTCGACGCTTGTCGCCTACGCCCAAGTGCGCGAGGGCAAGTCTCTCGACTTCGAGGATTGCATGCGGCTCGAATATCGCCTGATCAACGGCTTCGTGAAGGGGCATGACTTCTATGAGGGCGTGCGGGCGGTGGTGATCGACAAGGATCAGTCACCGAAGTGGAAGCCGGCCACGCTCGCCGAGATGAGCGCGGACGATGTGAAGAGCTATTTTGCGCCGCTCGGCGCGGATGAACTGACGTTCGACTAGAACGGGGAGAGCGAGATGGCGGCAATCGGATTTATCGGGCTCGGCAATATGGGCGGGCCGATGGCGCGGAACCTCGTCAAGGCGGGGCACGCTCTCAAGGTCTTCGATCTGGCGCCGGCCGCGGTGGCGGCGCTGGTCGAGGCAGGGGCGGCGAAAGCGGAAACCGCAAGCGACGCGGCGCGCGACGTGGATTTTGTCGTGACCATGCTGCCCGCGGGCGAGCATGTGCGCTCTGTCTATCTGGGGACAAGCGGGCTCATCGCTGCGGCACGCAAGGGCACCGTCTTCATCGACAGTTCCACCATCGACATTCCCTCCGCGCGAGAGACGATTGCGGCGGCGGAGAAGGCCGGCATGGCGATGCTCGATGCGCCGGTGTCGGGCGGCGTCGGCGGTGCGGAGGCGGGCACGCTGACCTTCATGGTGGGCGGAACGGACGAGGCCTTTGCGAAGGCAAAACCGATCCTCGAAAAGATGGGCAAGAATATTTTTCATGCGGGTGCGGCGGGAAACGGGCAGGTCGCCAAGGTCTGCAACAACATGATCCTCGGCATTTCGATGATCGGCGTTTCGGAAGCTTTCGTGCTCGGCGAGAAGCTCGGTCTCGATGCGCAGACGCTGTTCGATATTTCTTCGACCGCGTCCGGACAGTGCTGGTCGATGACATCCTATTGTCCGGTGCCGGGGCCGGTGCCGACGTCGCCCGCCAACAGGAACTACCAGCCGGGGTTCACGGCGGCGATGATGCTGAAGGATCTCCGGCTCGCGCAGGATGCGTCCAAAACGGCGCGAACGCCGATCCCTCTCGGCGCGCAGGCGGCGCAACTTTATTCGCTGATGGAAGCGGCGGGAGAGGATAGCCTCGACTTTTCCGGCATCATCCGGCTCATCCGCGGCGAAATATAGTTTTAATCATATCGGGTTCGCTTCGGTATTCATGCCGGAGGACTTAAGGCCTCGTTAGTAGCCTCACGCATATTGTGACGCGTTGCAGCACAGAAGGTGCGGCAAATGACGTTTTGCGTGAGGTTTGGGGGCAACCCATGGGTATGACCAATCTTAAGAGCGAACCTGCTGTCCAGGACCAGAAGGATCCGGGCCGCAAGCAAGCCTATCTCGAAACGCTGACCTATGTGGAGCGACTCCACCGGCGGCTGCTCGACGTGATCAAGGACGAACTCGACCGCATTCGCTGCTCTGAGATCAACAGCGTTCAGGCGCTTCTCCTTTTCAATATCGGCGACTCGGAAATGACCGCCGGCGAACTCAGGACGCGGGGCCACTATCTCGGCTCGAATGTGTCCTACAATCTCAAGAAGCTCGTCGAGGCCGGTTACATCCATCACCAGCGATCGCGCTCGGATCGCCGCTCGGTTCGCGTGCGGCTGACGGAGAAGGGGCGCTCGATCTGCGCCGCGATCGACGGGGTCTACATGAAGCATTGCGCGATGCTGACGGAGGTCGGCGATATCTCGAGCGAGGAACTGCGGCAGGCAAATGCCACTCTGTTCAAGCTCGAACGCTTCTGGACCGACCAGATCCGCTACCGGCTCTAAGCGCTGTCGACCCGCTTTCGGCAAGGCCTGCGTCTCCCCGGAGGCGCGGGCCTTTCGGCGTTTCTGGCGGGTGGGCCGACCGCCTTGGCAGCACGGGAGTTGCATTTCCATCACTCACGACGGGAAGTCTGACCTTTTACGGGCCGGAATCCCGAATCTTGACCCTGAATGCGACAGATTTCATGGCAGGTTGCGGCTACAAGATTGGCAAGATGCGGTCAGTGTCCCGAAATGGCATAAAGGGGCCGCGCGTTCATGCCGGAGGGGCTTCCGGTATTTTGCTGTGGGGCTGTGTGAAAAGAGTGCCTTCGATTTCGTTCCATTTGCGGTTGTTTCTGCTGTCGTGGCTTGTGGCCATGCCGATTGCGGCGGGCCCGGTCCATGCCGAAGCCACTTCCTACGGCGCGCAGGAAACTCACTGGGTCGATCCCTGGGCGGCCAACGCGGCGCCCGAGGCGGCTGCCGAGGTACCTCTTCCGGAAGCCCGCACGCCGACGCTGAGCGACAGATCCATCGCCGCGGTGACGGCCGCCATCGAGCATTACCGAGGGATCGCCGCCCGAGGCGGCTGGGGACGCGTTGCGGCGGGCGAGCGGCTCGAACGCGGCGTACGCGATCCTCGCGTCGCGCAGGTGCGCGAGCGCTTGATTGCGACGGGCGACCTGGCGGCCCTGCCGGGCGACCCCGTTTTCTACGACGATTCCGTGGAAGAGGCGGTGGCCCGATATCAGAAGCGGAATGGACTGGAGCCGGACGGTATCGTCGGGCGGCGCACGATCGCGGCGATGAACGTGCCGGTGCAGACGCGTATCCGGCAGCTCGAAACGAACCTCCGCCGTATTTCGGTGCTGATGCCCAAGCTGGAGCGGCGTCATGTCTTCGTGAATATCGCAGGGCAGGAAGTGGAGGCGGTGAACGACGGCGTCGTCGAATTCAGCGAGCGCGTCATCGTCGGCAAGCAATCGCGGCAGACGCCGGAGATCACGAGCCAGGTAACGTCGATCACCTTCAATCCCTATTGGTACGTCCCGAAGTCGATCGCGATGGCGGACATGCTGCCGAAGATCAGAAACAATCCCGACTATTTGCGGCGCCAGGGCATTCGCGTGCTGCAGGGCTGGGACCAGAATATCCGAGAGCTCGATCCGGCGAATATCGACTGGTCCAATCCGCGCGTGAACGAAGCCTATTATCTCCGGCAGGATCCGGGGCCGTGGAATTCCCTCGGATCTCTCAAGATCAACTTTCCGAACAGCGATGCGATCTTCCTGCACGACACGCCGACGAAGACCCTGTTTGGGCGGCAGGAGCGTAATTTCAGCTCCGGATGCGTGCGGGTGCGCAATGTGCGCGGGCTCGTGTCCTGGCTCATGACGGCGGACAAGCCGGACTGGGACGCGACGCGGGTGGATGCGGCGGTTGCTTCGGGCCATTACCGTAACGTGTCGCTCGGCACGCCGGTGCCGATCTATCTCGTCTACCTGACAGCCTGGGCGGAAGCGGACGGGGTCGTGAACTTTCGCGACGATGTGTATGATCGCGACGGAAGCGTGAATACGAGCGCGCTCAAGAACTAGAAAAACAACGCGGCAGGCGAGGCGGATGCGCCCGGCGAAATTTCCCTATCTCGAGCATGACGGGCTTCTCGCCTTCGCCCATCGCGGCGGTGCGGGGGCCTGGTCCGAAAACACCATGCCGGCCTTCCAGGGGGCCGTCGATCTCGGCTACCGCTATATCGAGACGGATGTGCATGCGACGCGCGACGGCGTGCTGCTTGCTTTTCACGACGACCTGCTCGACCGTGTGACCGACAGCACCGGCTGCATCGCAGAGATGGATTATGCGGATGTGCGCAAGGCGCGCATTGCCGGAACGGAGCCCATTCCGCTGATGGCGGACCTGCTGGCAGCCTGGCCGGATGTCCGGGTCAACATAGACCCGAAGCGCGACAATGCGGCACTGCCGCTCATCCGGCTTATCAAGGATGCGCAGGCAATCGACCGGGTGTGTGTGACCGCGTTTTCCGGGCGCCGCATCGCGGGCATTCGGGACGCGCTAGGGCCAAAGCTCTGCACCGGGATGGGGCCGCTTTCGACCATGCGGCTTCGTTTCTCAAGCTGGATGGGACCCGCGAGAGGACTTCTCGGGAGCTTCGTCGAGGGGTGTGCCCAGATTCCTGTCGAGCAATACGGCATCAGGCTGGTGGACCGGGCGCTGGTCGACAGGGCCCATGAAGCAGGCCTGCAGGTCCATGTCTGGACCATCGACGACGAAGCCGAAATGCGCCGCCTGATCGATCTCGGCGTGGATGGGTTGATGACGGACGAACCGGCCCTTCTGAAAGCGGTTCTCATCGAAAAAGGGCTCTGGTCTTCCTGAGCCCCGGGCCAACCCCATGTCCTTAATGCGACAATTCGCATATGGCCGGGCTGCGGCCTGCGGCTATTGTGCTATAAATGTTAAGAATATCCCCTCAGGATTCGGAGGGGGAGGACAGGAAACGCCATGGATTATGAGCGCAAACTTGCGAAGGCGCTTGGCGCTGTGAAGGACGAAGGACGCTACCGCGTCTTCGCCGATATCGTGCGCCATCGCGGCTCGTTTCCACGCGCGACCTTCCACACGCCCGAGGGCACGAAAGATATCGTCGTCTGGTGTTCCAACGACTATCTCGGCATGGGCCAGCATCCGGCAGTGCTTGAGGCAATGCACCGCGCGATCGACGAGGTTGGCGCAGGGTCCGGCGGTACACGGAACATCTCCGGCACGACGCACTATCATGTCGAACTCGAGCGCGAGCTTGCCGACCTTCATCAGAAGGAAGCGGCGCTGCTCTTCACTTCGGGGTATGCCGCAAACGATGCGACGCTCTCGACGCTGGTGCAGATTCTCGGCGATTGCACGATCATCTCGGACGAGATGAACCACGCCTCCATGATCGAGGGCATAAGGCGCGGACGTGGGCCGAAGCGGCTTTGGCGGCATAACGATCTGGCGCACCTCGAAGAGTTGCTGAGCGAACTCGATCCGGAGCAGCCGAAGATCGTCGCGTTCGAATCCGTCTATTCAATGGACGGAGATGTTGCGCCCATTGGTGCGATTTGCGATCTCGCGCGCAAGTATGGCGCGCTTACCTATCTTGATGAGGTGCATGCGGTCGGTCTCTACGGACCGCGGGGCGGCGGTATTGCGGAGCGCGACGGCGTGCTCGACAAGGTCGATATCATAGAAGGCACGCTTGCCAAGGGCTTCGGCGTGATGGGCGGCTATATCGCGGCATCCGCGGACCTCGTCGACGTTGTGCGCTCTTACGCACCCGGTTTCATCTTTTCGACTTCGCTTTCCCCGGTTCTCGTCGCGGGCGTTCTTGCTGCGGTGCGGCATCTCAAATCGAGCGATGCAGAGCGGGTGGCGCATCAGGAGCGGGCGGCAACGCTTCGCCGGATGATGGCGGATGCCGGGCTGCCGGTGATGTGGTGCGAGAGTCATATCGTGCCCGTGATGGTCGGCGACCCGGTGATCTGCAAGCAGGTCAGCGACGAGTTGCTGAAGGACTACGGCATTTACGTGCAGCCCATCAATTACCCGACAGTTCCGCGCGGGACGGAGCGGCTACGTTTCACGCCCTGTCCGGTTCACACCGACGACATGATGCGCGATCTGGTGACGGCGCTTGACCAGGTGTGGACGCGCCACAAGATCCGGCGTGCCGCCTGACCGGGGCGGAGATAGCCCTTCGCGGGAAGGGCAAGGTGAAAGCGGCGAACGCCGGGAGGTGATTTTCGAATATGTGCCGATTGGTGGCAGCGTCAAAGTGACGGCCGTCGACGTGACGACGGGGCTGGAAGTGTCTGTAGTCGGACCGTCCACTGCTGCCCAGAGCGAACTTGAGCGTGTGGCTGTGCGGAAGCTGCGCTATATGCTCGAAAAATCAAAAAATGAAGGCGCCGCTTCGGGCAAGGACGATCCTGGACCGGCAGGCGGGACGAGCGGCGGGATCGTGGTCTAACTCTTACTTTTTCTTGCGGCCTCGGGCGGGCGTGGTGCTGACGCGGCCGAGCCCGATCTGTTTTGCGAGCTTCGAGCGCTGGGCCGCGTAGTTCGGCGCGACCATCGGATAGTCGTGCGGCAGGCCCCAGCGGGTCTTGTATTCTTCGGGGGTAAGCCCGTATTGCGAGCGCAGATAACGCTTCAGCATCTTCAGCTTCTTGCCGTCTTCGAGACAGATGATGTAGTCGGCCGTCACCGATTTCTTGATCGGTACGGCAGGGGTCAGGTCGGTTTCGCGACTGGGCACGGTCTGGTCGAGGTTGGCCAGCGTCGAGTGAACCGTCCTGATCATGGCGGGGAGATCGTTTGCGGCCACGGCGTTATTGCTGACATAAGCGGCAACTATTTCAGTCGCCAGCCGCAGAATTTCCGTCGTGTCTACAGACGCGGAAGATTTTGTCTCATTCATTACGACGATTTGCCTTGCCGGGGGTGATTCCTCCGCTTGCGCGGATAAAGAAGCTTCTTTTTCTAGCGCGATATAACGAGTCTAATCAAGGATATCAAGATTATCGTCTAGCTTGATCCATGTCTTAGTCTAAGGAAAACAAGGTGAAGCTTTGGTTTCCAATATAGGACGGTAACGGATCAACTTAGTCCAACAAGTAAATTTTCCATTTCTAGTCTTACCTACAATATATTCACACAGGTTTGCTTGATCTGTCGTGAGGCAAGATGCTAACGGGCGGTTTCTTCAAGGCGGTACCGACGCGGCGGATAGTGCCGGATTTCGGCAAAAATTTGTGGCGAATTGGCGGTGGCCGACGAGATGTGGTATCACGCCGGATTGAAACCGGGCGGCTGTGCATAATGGCCATGGCGCGCACGCGCGACGCGACTTTGCCGGTTCGGCGTCCCGAATGCATTCGAATTGGAACAAATAGGTAGGTTTATGTCTTTGAGCGATGCCGCCCCCGGGCGAGGCTCCTTCACCGGCTTCTTCACGGACGGGCTCGCGGAGAGCGACCCCGAGATACTGGAAGCCATCGAGCGAGAACTCGAGCGCCAGCAGACCCAGATCGAGCTCATCGCATCGGAAAACATCGTCTCCCGTGCCGTTCTCGAGGCGCAGGGATCGATCATGACGAACAAGTACGCGGAAGGGTATCCGGGCAAGCGCTATTACGGCGGCTGTGAGTTTGTCGATATTGCCGAGGAGCTGGCGATCGCGCGGGCGAAAAAGCTCTTCGACTGCTCTTATGTCAATGTGCAGCCCAATTCCGGCTCGCAGGCGAACCAGGGCGTGATGATGGCGCTGCTGAAGCCGGGCGACACCATCATGGGCATGAGCCTTGCGGCGGGCGGCCACCTGACTCACGGCGCCGCGCCCAACCAGTCCGGCAAATGGTTCAACGCCGTGCAGTATGGCGTCAGACAGCAAGACCACCAGATCGACCTGGACGAGGTGGCGGCCCTTGCCAAAGAGCACAAGCCGAAAATGATCATTGCCGGCGGCTCCGCCTATCCGCGCGTGATCGACTTCAAGGCATTCCGCGAGATCGCGGACAGCGTCGGCGCACTCTTCATGGTGGACATGGCGCACTTCGCCGGTCTGGTGGCTGGCGGTGCGCATCCGAGCCCGCTGCCCCATGCGGATGTCGTGACCACCACGACGCACAAGACGCTGCGGGGACCGCGCGGCGGCATGATCCTCTCGAACAACGAGGATATCGGGAAGAAGATCAATTCGGCGATCTTCCCGGGTATCCAGGGCGGGCCGCTGATGCATGTCATCGCGGGCAAGGCCGTCGCGTTCGGTGAAGCGCTGCGGCCGGACTTCAAGACATATGCGAAGTCCATCGTCGACAATGCGCGTGCGCTTGCATCGACGCTTGCAGATGCCGGTCTTGCGATCGTTTCCGGCGGCACGGACACGCATCTGATGCTGGTCGATCTCCGGCCGAAAGGGCTCACCGGCAAGGCGGCGGAGGCAGCGCTAGAGCGGGCCAACATCACGTGCAACAAGAACGGCATTCCTTTCGATCCGGAAAAACCGACGATCACGTCAGGCGTACGTCTCGGTACGCCGGCGGGCACGACGCGCGGCTTCGGCGTCGCCGAGTTCGCCCAGATCGGCAAGCTCATCACGGAAGTGCTGGACGGACTTGCCAAGAACGGCGATGAAAAGAACGGTGACGTGGAAGCGGCCGTGCGCACTCGTGTGGTCGAGTTGTGCCGGCGCTTTCCGATCTATGGCGGGCCTAAGTAACCAATCCCGCGGCGGGGCGGGTTACGTAGCGAGGGGGCTGACGGCGCATGCGGTGTCCATATTGCGGTAACGAAGATACCCAGGTGAAGGACTCTCGTCCCACCGAAGACAATACGGCCATTCGCCGGCGGCGCTTCTGCACCGCTTGCGGCGGGCGGTTCACCACTTTCGAGCGGGTGCAGCTCCGCGAACTGACGATCATCAAGTCCAACGGCCGCAGGGTGCCGTTCGACCGGGACAAACTCATGCGTTCCGTGCAAGTCGCCATGCGCAAACGCCCGGTTGAGCAGGAACGCGTTGAGCGTATGGTGAGCGGCATCGTGCGGCGGCTCGAGAGCATGGGGGAGAGCGAAATTCCCTCGGCCATGGTCGGCAAGCTGGTCATGGAAGGCCTCAGCTCTCTCGACGCCGTTGCTTATGTACGGTTCGCCTCGGTCTACCGGAACTTCCGCGAGGCGAAGGATTTCGAGGAGTTTCTGGGCGAACTCAGCGGGCCATTCGATGGTTCCCTGCGTGAGGAAGACGAGGACCGCTGATCCTTCGGGCCGCCAGCCGCGGAACCCGGAGGGAACCGCGCTCCAGCCCACCGATAGGGATGAAAATGGTTCGGCCCCACGACACTCGTTTCATGAAGATGGCACTGACGCTCGCTGAGCGAGGGCTCGGGCAGGTCGCTCCGAACCCGGCGGTCGGCTGCGTGATCGTGCGCGAGGAAGGCGACGCCCCGCGCGTCGTTGGCCGCGGCTGGACCCAGCCCGGCGGCCGGCCTCATGCCGAAACGGAAGCGCTGGCGCGGGCGGGCGCACTCGCAAAGGGGGCGACGGCTTATGTGAGCCTCGAACCCTGTTCGCATCACGGTAAAACGGGTCCTTGCGCCGAGGCGCTGATCGAGGCGGGTATCGCGCGCGTCGTCGGGACGATCAGCGACCCCAATCCGGCGGTCGCCGGTCGCGGCTTCGCGATGTTGCAGGCGAAGGGCGTCGAGGTAACGGAGAATGTATGCGCGGCGGACGCCTATTACATCAATGAAGGTTTCTTTCTCACCATGTCGGAGCGGCGGCCGCTCGTCACGCTCAAGATTGCGAGTTCGCTCGATGGGCGGACGGCGACGCATGACGGCCACAGCCGCTGGATCACCGGTGAGGCATCGCGGTACAGGGGGCATCTCCTGCGCGCGACGCATGACGCGATCCTGGTCGGCAGCGCGACTGCGATCGTCGACGATCCGGAACTCACCTGCCGTTTGCCGGGGCTTGAGGAGCGCTCGCCAATCCGCATCGTGGCGGACGGCAGATTGCGCCTGCCACTGACATCGAAGCTCGTGCGCGACGCGCGCAACGCCCGAGTGTGGCTATTGACGCTGCCTGGTGGCGACGAAAGCCGCCGCAAGGCTTTCGAAGAGTGTGGGGTCACCCTTATCGATGTAGATCCGGACAAAGGCGGCGCCATGAACATGCGGGGCGCGATGGAGGCGCTTGCGGCGCGCGGGGTGACGCGCATTCTCGTGGAGGGCGGCGCGCGGCTTGCCGCATCTCTTGTCCGGGACCATCTCGTTGACCGCATCGAGTGGTTTCAGGCGCCGAAGGTGATCGGCGGTGACGGCTATCCCGCCATTGCCGCGCTCGGCATCAGGAAGCTCGATGAGGCACCTGGCTTCGTTTTGCGAGAGACGACGCCTGTGGATGGCGACACGGTCGCAAGCTTCGTGCGCGGGAGCTGAAACATGTTCACCGGGATCATCACCGATGTGGGGCGCATCCGTGCCGTCGAGAAACGCGGCGACACGCGGTTCATCATTGAGACAGTCTATGATCCGGCAACCATCGATCTTGGCGCTTCCATTGCCTGTTCCGGCTGCTGCCTGACCGTGATCGAAAAGGGCAGCGACGCCGGGGGCAGCTGGTTCGCCGTCGATGTGTCGCAGGAGTCGCTCGATTGCACGACGCTCGGCACCTGGACCGAGGGGACGAAGATCAACCTCGAGCGCGCGCTCAAGGCTGGAGACGAACTTGGCGGCCATATCGTGAGCGGGCATGTGGATGGGGTCGGGCGGATCGTCGAGATAAGGCCGGAGGGTGATTCCATGCGCTTCACGTTCGAAGCGCCGGAAGGACTTGGCCGGTTCATCGCTCCGAAGGGATCGGTGACGCTCAATGGCACATCGCTCACCGTCAACGAGGTCGAAGACCCGAAATCCGGCACAAATGCCGGGGGAACGCGCTTCGGCGTCAACATCATCCCCCATACCCAGGCGGTCACGACCTGGGGGCTGGCGAAAGCGGGCGATCCCGTTAATCTTGAAATAGACATGCTGGCCCGCTATGTCGCGCGGCTGGTTCAGAAGGATTGAGACCCGTGTACAAGGAATACCTTTCCCCCATCGAGGACGTCATCGAGGACGCGCGCAACGGCAAGATGTTCATTCTCGTCGATGCGGAGGAGCGCGAGAACGAAGGCGACCTCGTTATTCCGGCACAGATGTGCACGCCGGAAGCCGTCAATTTCATGGCGAAATACGGGCGTGGCCTCATTTGTCTTACGCTGACCGGCGAGCGCTCGAAGCAGCTCAACCTGCAGCTCATGTCGTCGACGAACCAGTCGCGTCATCAGACAGCCTTCACCGTGTCGATCGAGGCGCGCGAGGGCATCTCGACGGGTATCTCGGCTCATGACCGCGCGCATACGGTGTCGGTGGCGATCGATCCCACGAAGGGCGCGACGGATATCGTGTCGCCGGGACATGTGTTCCCGCTCGTCGCGCGAGACGGTGGCGTGCTGGTGCGCGCCGGGCATACGGAAGCGGCGGTCGACATAGCGCGTCTTGCGGGGCTTTATCCCGCTGGTGTCATCTGCGAGATCATGAACGACGACGGTACGATGGCGCGCCTTCCCGATCTCGTGCAGTTCGCACAACTCCATGGTCTCAAGATCGCGACGATTGCCGATCTTATTGCCTATCGCCGCCGCTACGACAACTTCATCCATCGTGCCATCGAAACGGAACTCGACAGCGACTTCGGTGGCGAATTCAAGCTGATGGTCTATCTGAACACGATCGAATATGCCGAACATATCGCGCTGGTGAAGGGCGATATTTCGGGTCCCGAACCGGTATTGGTGCGGGTGCATGCGATCAACGTGTTCGACGATATTCTTGGGGCCACGGGGCCACGCTCGAACCTTCTGAAGGAGTCCATGCGGATCATTTCCGAAGAGGGGCGCGGCGTTATCGTTCTTATTCGCGATACGACGGCGACGGTCGTTTCCGACATGCTCCTTCGCAAGGGCGAGAGCGGCGACCATGAGATGCCGCGGCGGCTGCGCGAATACGGTGTCGGCGCCCAGATTTTGCTGGACCTCGGCATTCATGACATGGTCCTGCTGTCCGACACGGATCGAAGCATCGTTGGTCTGGAAGGATATGGGCTTCGGGTCGTCGGACAGCGCCCGCTCAGGCGGGCTGGCGGCGTCGTGTCGCGCGCGAAGGAGACGACATCGTGACAACAGAACCGCACATCCTGATTATCGAAGCGCGCTTTTACGAAGACCTTGCAGACGAACTTGCGCGAGGCGCGATAGAGGCGCTGGAAGCACGCGGCGCGACGTGGCAGCGCGCACCGGTGCCGGGTGTTCTCGAGATTCCAGCCGCCGTGAGATATGCTATCGATGCAATGGCGCATGGTGGATTTACCAAGAAGATCGACGGCTTTGTGGCGCTTGGCTGCGTCATTCGCGGCGAGACGACGCATTACGACATCGTCTCGAACGAATCCGCGCGGGCGCTCATGTATCTTGCCGTGGACCGCTCCCTGGCGCTCGGCAATGGTATTCAGACAGTCGAGAACGAGGCCCAAGCCTGGGCTCGCGCCAAGGTAAGCGAAAAGAACAAGGGTGGCGGTGCTGCCAATGCCTGTCTCGACATGATCGAGCTCAAACGCAGTTTCGGTGCCTGACGCCGATCGAGGTTTATCGAAGAAGATGGCGATTCCCGCACAGCCTGCATCCGACGGCAGTCTCGATCACAAGGCTCGTTCCGCCGCGCGCCTCGGCGCCGTGCAGGCGCTCTATCAGATGGATATCGCTTCCACACCGCTCGACGACGCGGTTGCGGAGTTCGTCGAGCAGCGCCTCGACCAGGACGACGAAGGGGGGGAAATCGCGCATGCCGATGCCGCTCACTTCGAGGATATTGTTCGCGGCGTCGTGCGCGAACAGCGCGAGCTGGACAGGCAGGTAAATGGCGCCCTGGCCAAGGGCTGGTCGCTCGCACGGATCGACTCGACGCTACGCGCCATCTTGCGCTGCGGGATCTACGAGCTTCGCCGCTGCCAGGATGTGCCTCTCAAGGTCATCATCAACGAGTATGTCGATATCGCGCATGCCTTCTTTGAAGGTGACGAGCCGGGCGTCGTGAATGCAGTGCTCGACCGGCTTGGCCGCGACATCAGGGGCGGGGCGGGAGCGGAACATGGCTCCGGTGGAAAAAGCTGAGAGCGGCAATCGGCCCGGCGAATTCGCGCTGATCGAGGAAGTTTTCGCGCCTCTCGCCTCGGGGGCCGAAGGCGCCTTTGCGCTGAAGGATGATGCCGCGCTCTACCGCGTGGAGGATGGCTGCGAGACCATTCTCACCGTCGATGCCATCGTTGCCGGCATCCATTTTCTCTCCGACGATCCTGCCGAAAGCGTTGCTCGCAAACTCCTGCGCGTGAACCTTTCGGACCTTGCCGCGAAAGGAGCGGTGCCGAAAGGCTATCTGCTGGTGACGGCGTGGGCGGACGACACCACGTTCGACTGGATCAAACGGTTCGCGGCCGGCCTTGCGGATGACCAGAAGCGCTATGGCGTTTCTCTCTGGGGCGGCGACACAGTGAAGACGCCGGGGCCGCTGACGCTTTCACTGACGGCCATCGGCGAGGTGCCCATTGGCGGGATGATCCTTCGCGGCGGCGCCCGGCCCGGCGACGATATTTACGTGACCGGAACGCTCGGCGATGCGGCGCTCGGTCTCGAAGTGCTGAAGGGAAGGCTCTCCGGGCTTGGCCATGAGGATGCCGACTGGCTCGTTCGGCGCTATCGCGAACCCGAACCGCGCTGTTCGCTCGGGCCGAGGCTGCGGGGTCTCGTCCATGCCGGGCTCGACGTGTCGGATGGGCTTTTGGCCGATCTCGGCCATATTTGCGAAACCTCCGGTACAGGGGCCCGAATCGAAAAGGACAGACTGCCACTGTCGGCAGCGGCGAAAATGGCGCTGCGGCAGAACGAGACGCTCTTCCCGCTGATTGCGGGCGGCGGCGACGACTATGAAATTCTCTTTGCCGCCCCACCCGAAAAGGGGAACGAGATCGAGGCTGCCGCTGGGGAAGCTTCCGTCCGGGCAACGAAAATCGGTAGAGTGACAGGGCCGGACGAGGGCGTGACGCTTGTCGATGGCGCCGGCCACGCGATTCCCCTCAAGCAATTGGGATATAGCCACTTTTAGGCCAGGACCGGCGCGGCCTGCCGGTTGCTTTCCGATGTCGTATTTGGCATCTTTCCGCGCGATTTCTGCATTCGGCAGGGGGAGGACTTCCGGCGTCAAGTGCCGGAAGGAGAGTGGCAATTCCCGCCGGTCAATCCTTCAAGGGAACCTAAGGATAAAACAATGAGCACTGCTTTGTGGGCTATCATCGGCTGCGGCGTGCTTGCGCTCATCTATGGCATCTGGGCTGTGCGCTCGGTGCTGAAGCTGGACGCGGGCAATGCGCGCATGCAGGAGATCGCGGCGGCGATCCAGGAGGGCGCGGGCGCCTATCTCGCGCGTCAGTACACAACCATCGCCATCGTCGGCGCGGTGATCTTCGCCGTGGTCTGGTATCTCCTCACCCTCAAGGTCGCCGTCGGCTTCCTTGTCGGCGCGACGCTTTCGGGGGCTGCCGGCTATATCGGCATGCTGGTTTCCGTGCGCGCGAACGTGCGTACCACACAGGCATCGAGCACGAGCCTCGCGGCGGGCCTCAACGTTGCCTTCAAGTCGGGCGCCGTCACGGGCATGCTGGTTGCCGGCCTCGCGCTTCTCGCGGTCGCCGTCTATTACTCGGTGCTCACCGTTCATCTCGGCTACGCGCCCGGTTCGCGTGAAGTCATCGACGCGCTCGTCGCGCTCGGCTTCGGTGCCTCGTTGATCTCGATTTTCGCGCGCCTCGGCGGCGGCATCTTCACGAAAGGTGCCGACGTGGGCGGCGACCTCGTGGGCAAGGTCGAAGCCGGTATTCCGGAAGACGATCCGCGCAATCCGGCGACCATCGCCGACAACGTGGGCGACAATGTCGGCGACTGTGCAGGCATGGCGGCGGACCTCTTCGAGACCTACGCCGTGACGGTCGTTGCGACCATGGTTCTTGCCTCGATCTTCTTCGCGGGCGAGGGGATCGCCGCGATGATGACCTATCCGCTGGCTATTGGCGGTGCGTGCATCGTGACGTCGATCATCGGCACGTTCTTCGTGCGACTCGGCAAGAGCAACAACATCATGGGTGCGCTCTACAAGGGCTTCATTGCCTCGGCCGTACTTTCGCTCGTCGCGCTCTACTTCGTTACCGACTGGGTGATCGGGCTCGACACGGCCTACACGGTCGGCACGCTGAACTTCACTGGTATGACGCTCTATTATTGCGGTGTCGCCGGCCTTGCCATTACCGGCCTCATTATCTGGATCACGGAATACTACACGGGCGTGACCTTCCGTCCGGTGAAGTCGATCGCCGCCGCTTCAGCCACAGGCCACGGCACGAACGTCATCCAGGGGCTGGCGATTTCGATGGAAGCGACGGCGCTGCCGGCCCTCACCATCGTCGTCGGCATTCTCGTCACCTACAGCCTTGCCGGTCTCTTCGGGATCGCCATCGCGGTAACGACGATGCTCGCGCTTGCGGGCATGGTGGTCGCGCTCGATGCGTTCGGTCCGGTGACCGACAATGCGGGCGGCATCGCCGAGATGGCCGATCTTCCGGCCGATGTGCGCAAGACGACCGATGCGCTGGACGCCGTGGGCAACACGACGAAGGCGGTCACCAAGGGCTATGCAATCGGTTCGGCGGGCCTCGGCGCGCTCGTTCTTTTCGCAGCCTATACGGAAGACCTGAAGTTCTTCGCGGCCAACTCCGTCGACTACGGCTATTTCGCGGGTGTCAGCCCCGACTTCTCGCTGTCCAACCCGTTCGTGGTGATCGGTCTCTTCATCGGTGGCCTGCTGCCCTATCTGTTCGGTTCGATGGGCATGACTGCCGTCGGCCGTGCGGCGGGCTCCGTCGTTGAGGAAGTGCGGCGTCAGTTCAAGGCCGATGCGGGCATCATGGCCGGCACGTCGAAGCCTGACTATGCACGTGCGGTCGACATGCTGACGAAAGCGGCGATCAAGGAAATGATCATCCCGTCGCTTCTCCCGGTCCTCTCGCCGATCGTTCTCTACTTCGCGGTTCTGGCGATCTCCGACAAGTCGGCGGCGTTCTCGGCCGTCGGTGCGATGCTGCTCGGTGTGATCGTGACCGGTCTCTTCGTCGCCATCTCGATGACGTCGGGTGGCGGTGCCTGGGACAACGCGAAGAAGTACATCGAAGATGGAAACTTCGGTGGCAAGGGCTCCGAGGCTCACAAGGCCGCGGTGACGGGCGATACGGTTGGCGATCCCTACAAGGACACCGCCGGCCCGGCCGTGAACCCGATGATCAAGATCACGAACATCGTGGCGCTTCTGCTTCTCGCGGTGCTCGCGCACTCGTGAGGGCATGGACCTGAAATGACGAAGCCCCGCGGAGAAATCCGCGGGGCTTTTTCTTTCTGCGAGTTCGATAGTTGTTTTTATCGCCGGTTGGTCGGATTACCGGTCCCGACCGAGGGAATGCCGGCGTCCTGATTGTTGAAGCGGCCGAGGTTGCCGAAGAGCTGGCCGAGGACTGTGAGTTCCTTGCCGCGGGTCGGCGTCTTGCGATCGACGAAGTTCACGATCTGCCCGTCTTCGAGCCCGTAATAGGCCACTTCCTGAACGACGTCCGTCTTGTCGAAATAGACGGCGGCGACAGTGCGCTCGACTTCCTCGGGCGCATAGAAAGCAACGGTCTCGAATTTGCTTGAGATGTAGTACCAGGCCTCGCCGTCGACGGTGGAGACTGTGGACGGCGAACCCATGACGGCGCGGACCTGCTCTTTTGAGGATCCAGCCTGGAGCTTGTCGAGATCGGCGGGATCGAATATGTAGCCGCGATCCTGCACAACAGGGGCACAGGCGGACATCGTAGCGGCCCCCAGCGCCAGACAGGCTGCTGTCAGGGCGAGACGAGTGGGGCGGCGCAGTCGGAACGATGTCATATAGAGGCCTCCTGGAGCCTGAAAGGTCTGCCGTTGACCTACCCTTGTCGCCGGTTAAATTCAATCGGCATGTGCAGCATGGGCCAAAACCTATCACCCCCGGCTGGAGTGAAGCCATGATATGGAAAAGGATTTTCGGTCGATCCCGCGACGAGGATACACCATATGTCCTCTATGGGCTGCTGGTCGGGCAGGCGCGAAGTGCGGCTTTTTACCGGGACATGGGCGTGCCGGATACGGCGGAGGGGCGATTCGAGATGGTTGCCCTCCATGTCTTCCTGGCGCTGCGGCGTTTGAGGGCGGGCGGCGAGACCGGGAAAGAGCTGGCTCAAAGACTGTTCGACGTGATGTTCGACGACATGGACCAGACATTGCGCGAGATGGGTGTCGGCGACCTGTCCGTGGGCAAGAAGATCAAGGCGATGGCGTCTTCATTCTATGGGCGGATGCAGGCCTATGACGAAGGCCTTGCCGGGATGGATGATGGCAAGCTCGAAGCCGCCCTCAGGAGGAACATCCTTCCCGAGACGGCGACATCGCGAGCCAATGCGGCGGCGCTTGCCATGTATGTCCGGCGTGCCGAGGGCAGCCTTGCCGCGCAGCCGCTGAGCGATGTCATGGCTGGCCGGATCGTCTTCACTCCGCCTGACGCTCCGCCCGGGCAGTTGGCAGCTGTGGGAGCGCTGTGATGGCTCCCCTGGCGCATCCGGAATTCCGGCTTTTTGTTTCCGCGAGCGATGTACCGCCGACCGGCAAGGAAGTGGTGTTCGACGCGGACGAGCGCGCCCTGAAAGAATTGGCCAAGCGCTTTGGCATAGTTGAGGTTGTGTCGTTGTCGGGTGTCGCGAAGGTGAGGCCATACCGGAAGACAGGCCTTACGATCGAGGGCAGGTTCAAGGCGGAGGTCGTTCAGTCCTGCATCGTAACGCTTGAACCCGTTCATCAGACGGTCGAGGAAAGTTTCACGCAACGCTATCTTCCGGAACACATGATTGCGCCGGATGTGCCGGAGATGAGCGAGCGAGAGGTCGAGATCGATCTGGAGGCCGAGGACGCGCCGGAGCCGATGGCCGGCAATGGGGTCGAGCTTGGAGAAGCGGTGGCCGAGAGGCTCGCGCTCGCTCTCGATCCCTATCCGCGCAAGCCGGACGCCGCTTTCCAGCCTCCCGCGGAAGAGCCCGGAGACGCTCCGGAAAGCAAGCCAAATCCCTTTGCCGCATTGGAAAAACTCAAGAAAAATTATTGAGTTGGCGCGATTCGTTGCGCTATCCAGCTATTGTTTGCCCCTCGCAAGGCTGTATCTTCGGGGCGCGCCGGGTGGGCGGGCGCATTGAGGCCGGATCAACGACTGGGGGTAACCGGGTGACGCAAGGACTGACGATAGCCCTGGACGGGATGGGCGGTGACCATGGGCCGGAAACGGTGATCGGTGGTGCCGAGATTGCGTCCGTTCGTCATCCCGACATCCGGTTCCTGATTTTCGGCGACGAAGCGCAAATCCGTCCGCTGCTCGACAAGCATCCCCGCGTCGCACAAGCGAGCGAGATCATTCATACCGACGTTTCCATTTCGATGGACGACAAGCCGAGCCAGGCGCTGCGCCGGGGCCGCAAGACGAGCAGCATGTGGCTCGCGATCGACGCGGTGAAAGAAGGCAAGGCGCAAGCTGCGGTATCGGCCGGCAACACCGGCGCGCTGATGGCGATGGCCAAAGTCATTCTGAAGACGATCCCGAACGTGGAAAGGCCGGCGCTCGCGGCGCTCTGGCCGACGGCGCGCGGCGAAAGCGTGGCGCTCGACCTCGGTGCGACGGTCGGCGCGGATGCCTTCCAGCTCGTGCAGTTCGCGGCCATGGGCGAGGCCTTCGCACGGGTCATCTTCAATATCGAGCAACCGACGGTCGGCCTTCTCAATATCGGCGAGGAGGAGGTAAAGGGAACCGAGGAAGTGAAGGCGGCCGCGCAGATGCTGCGTGAAGCGCAATTGCCGATCCGCTTTCACGGCTTTGTCGAAGGAGACGACATCGCGAAGGGAACCGTCGACGTCGTCGTTACCGACGGTTACACGGGCAACATCGCGCTCAAGACCGCGGAAGGCACCGCGCGGCTTATCGTCAGTTACCTTCGCGGCGCGATGCAAAGTTCGTTGATGTCGCGGATCGGATATCTCTTCGCGCGCGGCGCCTTCAAGGCGCTCGCGGACAAGATCGATCCGCGTTCATCGAATGGGGCAGTCTTTCTTGGCCTCAACGGTCTTGTCGTGAAAAGTCACGGCAGTACCGATCCCATTGGCTTCGCGGCCGCAATCGATGTGGCCGCCGATGTCGCCGCAGCCGATCTGGTCAGCAAGATTGTCAGCGACCTCGATCGTCTGACCGGCCTCAAGAATGGCCACCGCACACAAAACACAGAAATAGCGGAATCCGAGGCAGCCCTGTCGTGAGTGTTATCAGAACCGTAGTAGCCGGTGTCGGCAGTTATCTGCCGTCGCGTGTCGTCACAAACGAAGATCTTTCGAAGATCGTCGATACGACCGATGAGTGGATCGTCGAGCGGACGGGTATTCATAGCCGCCACATTGCGGCGGATGGTGAACTGACGTCGCATCTGGCGCTCGCCGCGGCGCGGAACGCAATCGCCGATGCGGGGATCGATGCGCAGGAGATCGACACGATCATTCTGGCGACGACAACGCCGGACAACACCTTTCCCGCGACGGCGGTGACGGTGCAGGCGGAACTCGGTCTCTATCATGGCGCTGCTTTCGACGTTCAGGCGGTTTGCTCGGGCTTTGTCTATGCGATGACCATTGCCGACACGTTCATCAGGACGGGACAGTCGAAGACGGCGCTGGTGATCGGGGCGGAGACCTTTTCGCGCCTGCTCGACTGGACCGACCGCACCACCTGCGTGCTTTTCGGCGACGGGGCCGGCGCGGTGATCGTAACGGGCGAGCAAGGGGCGGGGACAAATGCCGACCGGGGCGTCCTGACGGCACATCTGCATTCGGACGGGCGCTACAAGGAAAAGCTCTATGTGGACGGGGGGCCTTCGTCCACGCAGTCGACCGGCCATGTGCGCATGGAAGGGCGTGAGGTGTTCCGTCACGCGGTCGTCAATATCGCGGAGGCGATCAGCGAGTCGCTTGCAGCGACGGGTTTGACGGCGGATGACATCGACTGGTTTGTGCCGCACCAGGCAAACAAGCGCATTCTCGACGGAACGGCGAAGCGGATCGGCTTGCCGCCCGAGAAGGTGGTGATGACGGTTGGCGAGCAGGGCAACACGTCCGCCGCCTCGGTTCCGCTTGCGCTCGACACGGCGGTAAAGGACGGACGAATCAAGCGCGGCGACCTCGTACTCCTGGAGGCGATGGGTGGCGGCTTTACCTGGGGCTCTCTGCTGTTCAGGTTTTAGGTGAAGACATGCGCCAGAGGCGTGACAACGCCTCAAAAAATTAGCGGATATCCTGAATCTGCTGCATCAGGGAAAACGGCCATCCCTTTGATATTGACGGGTTTCCGGGCGAGCAATAGGCTGAAAACGAAACTGCAGAGGTGGAGGCCATGGGGGACACTGTCACGCGCGCGCATTTGAGCGAGGCGGTCTATCAGGAAGTCGGTCTGTCGCGAAACGAGTCCGCGGAACTCGTTGAGCTGGTGCTGGCCGAGATTGCCGACAGCCTTGCCAGGGGCGACACGGTGAAGCTCTCGTCGTTCGGCTCGTTCTCCGTCCGCAAGAAGGGTGGCCGTATGGGACGCAATCCCAAGACCGGCGAAGAAGTGCCGATCAAGCCGCGGCGGGTGCTCGTGTTCCGGCCGAGCCATGTGCTCAAGGAGCGCATCAACGGTGCGCACAGCGGACAGTCGGCGGCCGCTGAATAATTCCCGGGGAAGGCCGTCCTTGAGCAGATCCGGCTTTGCAGATCGGATTGAAGAAGATCAGCAGGGACTTCATTTGTCTGTACAAAAGTCACCCGATGCCTTTCGGACCATCAGCGAGGTCGCGAGCGAACTCGATGTGCCGCAGCACGTGCTGCGCTTCTGGGAGAGCAAGTTCAACCAGATCCGCCCGCTGAAGCGCGGCGGCGGACGCCGCTACTACCGGCCCGAGGATGTGGACCTGCTGAGAGGCGTCCGGACGCTGCTCTACAATGACGGCTACACGATCAAGGGCGTCCAGAAAGTCTTTCGAGAACAAGGCCTTAAGTTCGTCGCCGAGACGGGACGCGGCACCGTCGACACGTCGCTGGCGGAGCTTGCGCGAGAGGCCGTGGAGCGCGGCGACCAGGAAGAACGCGAGGTCCCCGGAAAGCCCGTGACCGCGAGCGGCCGCAAGCGCCTGGAGGTGCTGCTGGAAGACCTCATCTCGCTCAAGAATGAGATCGACGAGACCTTGTGGGAGAGCGAGGACGAGGAGAGCTGAGAAAGCTCCGAAAATCCCGAAAATTCCTTGAGAAATGCGGGTTTGGCCCGTTGCCGCAATGAGGCAGCGCGTCTATATTCCGCGCCTCCGAGGTGGTAACGCCCCGGTACCGGTCGTCGGAGCGTAGCGCAGCCCGGTAGCGCACTTGTCTGGGGGACAAGGGGTCGTCGGTTCGAATCCGGCCGCTCCGACCATTCCTGCCCGAAAGGGTAGACGCAGCAAAGCCTTAGGAGCCCGTCCCGATGGTTGGCCAGATTCTTCCGATCTTCCTTTTCCTCGTTGCGATCTTCGTGCTGAACAAGCTCGTGACCGGCCGTTTCGGCTGACTGTCACACGAACGTCATCGAACTGTCACAAGCGGAAGGCGGGCGCCGATGCGCGTCCGCTTCTACACCTCGTCGGGACGGACCATCCAGACGATGAGGTATTTGGCGGGAAACGCCCAAATCACACCTGCGGTGATGTAGTAGAGAAACTGGACCAGGCCGTTCTCCGGCAGGTGTCCGCTCACCGCGATCGTCATGATCAGAAACGAGTAGAGCACCAGGAAAGTCAGGAGCACGATCGTGCCGATGAGTTTGCGGGTGCGGATGCCGAGGCGCATGGGCCGTCTCCGGGCGTCTTCGTTTCGGGATGGCTCTCCATACGGCATTCGCGGGATTTGCGCAAAGCGGGGCAGAGGCTTCATGCTTCGCGCGGCGACCTGTCGCGGCAGCTTGCGGCTAGGCTTGAGCGGATGGGCGGGGTAAGAGATTTTCCATGAGCGTTCTTCCACGCATCAACGCGGTCGAGAGGGCCGACGAGAATCGCCGCGCGATCGCCTGGTGGCTCTTCGGCGTGGCCGCGCTCGTCTTCGTCATGGTGGTGGTGGGGGGCCTGACAAGGCTCACCGAGAGCGGGCTTTCGATCACCGAGTGGAAGCCCGTGACGGGCGCGCTGCCACCGATGAGCGCGGAGCACTGGCAGGAGGAATTCAACCTCTATCGCCAGATCCCGCAATACCAGCTCATCAACAAGGGCATGACGCTCGACGAATTCAAGACGATCTACTGGTGGGAGTGGAGCCACCGGCTGCTCGGCCGGCTGATCGGTTTTGCCTTCCTCGCGCCTTTCATCTGGTTCGCGCTGACGCGGCGCATCGAGCGCGCGATGGTGCCGAGACTCATTTTTCTGTTCGTGCTGGGCGGCGCGCAGGGCGCGCTCGGCTGGTGGATGGTGAAGAGCGGGCTTGCCGACCGGACGGAGGTGAGCCAGTACCGGCTTGCCGCGCATCTCGGCCTTGCGACGATCATCTATGGCGCGCTGATCTGGACGGCGCTCGATCTCTGGCATGGCAAGAGCACGCGGTTCCTGAGCGGACTTTCGAAGGCGGCGCTCGGGCTGATCGTGCTCGTCTTCGCGCAGACGATCCTCGGCGCCTTCGTGGCCGGCATCCGCGCGGGGCTCATCTACAACACCTGGCCGCTGATGGCGGGCGCGTTCATTCCGGACGGGCTTCTCGCGATGAAACCCGTCTGGCACAATTTTTTCGAGAGCCACCTCACCGTGCAGTTCCAGCACCGGATGATGGCCTATCTGCTGCTCGCGCTCGCGGCATGGCATGCGTGGCGCGCGCGGAAGACGGAAGCGGGCGGAACGGCGAACCTGCTTCTCGTGGCGGTGATCGCGCAGGCCGCGCTCGGCATCTGGACGCTGCTGTGGGTGGTGCCCATCCCGCTCGGCGCGGCGCATCAGGGCGGCGCGATGATCGTGTTCGGCGTTGCCGTGTGGCATGCGCACAGGCTGGCGAAGTAGGGCATCTACACCCTCCCCCTGTGGGAGGGTCAAACGGGCGAAGCCCGTTTGGGGAGGGGTGCTCCGTTCGCAGCGAATGGCGGGTTGCCGGTTATGCGCCGAAGTTCCATGCTTACCCCTCCCCAAAATTCCCTTCGCTGCGCTCAGCAAATTTCGACCCTCCCACAGGGGGAGGGTGGTCCAGATGATCGGCTCTGTGCGTATGGCTCTGGATTGCCGGGTTTGCCCTTCGCTTTCGCTTCGGGCGTTCAGGGCTCGAAAAGGTCCACCGGACTTTTTCGTCCGCTTTCGCGGACCGCCCTTCACCCCGGCAATGACGTTTTATGGCAGGCATAGAGGCGGTGTGCCCGCTACGCCTTCAGGGCCTGGTCGAGGTCGGCGATGATGTCGTCGGCGTCTTCGATGCCCACCGAGAGGCGGACGACGTCGGGGCCGGCGCCGGCCGACTTCTTCTGTTCATCCGTCAACTGACGATGGGTCGTCGAGGCTGGGTGGATGATGAGGCTGCGCGTGTCGCCGACATTGGCGAGGTGGCTCAAGAGTTCCACGTTGCTCACGAGCTTCACGCCCGCGTCATAGCCGTCCTTGAGGCCGAAGGTGAAAACGGCGCCCGCGCCCCTGGGCGTGTATTTCTTCATCAGCGCGTTCGACGGATCGCCCTCAAGGCCCGCATAGGACACCCAGGAAACCTTGGAGTGGCCTTTGAGGAACTTCGCGACCTTCAGCGCATTGTCGCAATGGCGCTGCATACGCAGCGGCAGCGTTTCGATGCCGGTGAGGATCATGAAGGCATTGAAGGGCGAAATGGCGGGGCCAAGATCGCGCAGACCCAGTACGCGGCAGGCGATGGCGAAGGCGATGGGACCGAAAGTCTCGTGGATATTCAGGCCGTGATAGCTGTCGCAGGGCTCCGACAGCGTCGGATAGTTGCCGGATTTCGACCAGTCGAACTTGCCGCCGTCGACGATGATGCCGCCCATGGAATTGCCGTGGCCGCCCAGGAACTTCGTTGCCGAATGGACGACGATGTCGGCGCCGTGTTCGAGCGGGCGGCAGAGATAGGGCGAGGCGAGCGTGTTGTCGACGATGAGGGGAATGCCCGCCTCATGCGCGACTTTTGCGATGGCGGCAATGTCGGTGACGATGCCGCCGGGATTGGCGAGGCTTTCGATGAAGACGGCTTTCGTCTTCGGGCCGATGGCCGCCTTGATGGAGGCGGGGTCGGTCGCGTCCGCCCAGTCGACTTCCCAGCCGAACTTCTTGAAGGAATGGCCGAACTGGTTGATCGAGCCGCCATAGAGCTGCTTTGCGGCGACGAAGCGGTCGCCCGGCGAGAGCATGGTGTGGAAGGTGAGCATCTGCGCGGCGTGACCCGAGGCGACGCCAAGCGCGGCCGTGCCGCCTTCAAGCGCCGCGACGCGCTCTTCGAGTACGGCGGTCGTCGGGTTGGTGATGCGGGTGTAGATGTTGCCGAAGGCCTTGAGGTCGAAAAGCGAGGCCGCGTGATCGACATCGTCGAAGACGAAGGACGTCGTCTGATAGATGGGCGTCGTGCGCGCCTTGGTCGTCGGGTCGGGCTGCGCGCCGGCGTGAATGGCGAGAGTGTCGAATTTGCGGTCTGTCATTTTTGCCTCTTTGTGTTTCAGTCGGCTTGTTTTTCTTGGTACGTCATTGCGAGGAGCGAAGCGACCAAGCAATCCGGGAGCGGTTGGTTCCGTGCGTCTCGCCCCTGGATTGCTTCGTCGCGCGTTCCGCGCTCCTCGCAATGACGGAGAAAGAAGACACGCCCTGCTCCTCGCTTACCCCTCCCCAAACCGCCTTCAGCGGTTTGACCCTCCCACAGGGGGAGGGTGGAAAAAAAGGGCGGCGCTGTTCCCTACATCCCCAGCCTCGGCATTTCGATTTTCGGGCAGCGGTTCATGACGACGCGGAGGCCTGCGGCGCGGGCGCGGGCGGCGGCTTCCCCGTTCACGACGCCCAGTTGCATCCAGACATATTTCGCGCCGATTTCGACGGCCTCATCGGCGACGGGGCCCGCCGCTTCGGAATTGCGAAAGACATCCACCATGTCGACCTTCTCCGGAATGTCGCGGAGCGAGGCATAGACTTTTTCGCCGTTGAGTTCCTTGCCCGCGAGGCCCGGATTGACGGGGATGACGCGGTAGCCCTTCGCTTGCAGGTAGCGCATGACCTCATGGCTGTCGCGCGCGGGGTTTGCGCTCGCGCCGACAAGGGCGATGAGTTTCGTGTTCTTCAGGATGTGCTCGACGTCGCCGGGCTCGACTTCATTTATGTTTGAAGGGGGTGTCATCGGTCTTCCCATTTCGGATCGCGCTTCTCGATGAAGGCGCCGATGCCTTCTTCCGCATCGCGGGCGAGCATGTTTCGCACCATGACTTCGCTCGCATAATCGTAGGCCTCGGCGAGCGGCTTTTCGAGCTGCTCGTAGAAGGCTCTCTTGCCGATGGAAACGGTGAGCGCGGATTTGGACGCGATCACGTCGGCGAAATGCGCGACGGCGGCATCGAGTTCCGCTTGCGGCACGACGCGGTTCACGAGGCCGAATTCGGCGGCGCGGGCGGCGGAGATCATTTCGCCCGTCAGCAGCATTTCCATCGCGTGCTTGCGCGTGACATTGCGCGAGAGGGCGACCATGGGCGTCGAACAGAAGAGGCCGATATTGACGCCGGGGGTCGCGAATTTCGCATCCTCGGCGGCGACGGCAAGATCGCAACTTGCGACGAGCTGACAGCCAGCCGCCGTCGCGATGCCATGCACGCGGGCGATGACGGGTTTGGGGCAGTTCACGACCGCCTGCATGAGCGTGGCACAGAGCTGCATGGTTTTCTGGAAGAAGGCGCGGCCGCGATCGTCGCTCGCGCGAGCGGCAGTGAGTTCCTTCAGGTCGTGGCCGGCACAGAAGGCAGGGCCGGCGCCCGCCAGCACGACGGCGCGGACGGATTTGTCATCCGCGATGGCGGCGAGTTCGGCGGTGAGCGCGCGCATGAGGTCCTCGGAGAGGCTGTTGCGCTGCTTAGGGCGGTTGAGCGTGAGGGTGGCGACGCCGCCCTCATCCTCGCGCAGGAGGACAGGTTCGGCGGGGGCCGCTTTTGCCGCTGGTTCGCTCATGACGCACTCCTTCATTTTCGTTTTGGGGGAGCATAGCGGGAGGGAGGTGTGGAGTCAGGGGGCATCGCCAAACTCAATGTTGTCACCCCGGCGAAAGCCGGGGTCCATGGGGGCTCAGGAAAACTCCGACTCTGCCCATCCGCCCATGGATTCCGGCTTTCGCCGGAATGACACTTATTTTTTTATTCGGTACAGCACGTGGCGCTTGAGGGGGTGGCCGCCGGGCACGTTGGGGTGGTCGAAATCGGCGGCTGCGTCATGCGTCATGCCGAGGCGGGTCATGACGGCGCGGGAGCGGGTGTTGGTTTCCGCCGTGAAGGCGACGATCTCCTCGAGGCCGAGGGGGCCGAAGCCATGCGCCAGCGCGGCGCGGGCGGCCTCCGACGCATAGCCCTTGCCCCAATGCTCATGCGCGAGGCGCCAGCCGATCTCGACGATGCGGGCGGGCGTTTTACCGTGGCGCAGGATTTTTGTCGCCGCGCGGCTTTGGGGGTAAAAGCAGCAAAACAATATCAGGGGAGGGGCCGGTGGCCGAATTGCAGCCGGTGATGAGCGTCGCGGAGCTGGACGCCTTCATGGAACGGGAATTTCCGCAGATGCGGATGGGGGCGGACACGACGACGATCGAGGCCGTGGGGCCGGGTTTCGCGCGGCTCCGGCTCGGCTTTTCGGAGCGGAACCTCAGGCCCGGCGGCACGATTTCAGGGCCGGCGATGATGGCGCTCGCGGATTACGCCATGTATGCGGCCGTGCTGGCACATATCGGGCCGGTGGGGCTTGCCGTGACCACGAGCCTTCATATCGACTTCATGCGGCGGCCGGCGCAGGCGGATATCCTGGCGGAGGCGCGGCTTCTGAAGCTCGGGCGGGCGCTGGCGGTGGGCGCCATCGAGCTCACCCAGGAGGGCCTGAGCGGGCCGGTCGCCCATGCGAGCTGTACCTATTCGATCCCGCCGCGCTAGAAAATGGGGTATCTGGATACCCCATCGATAAAAGCCCGCGAATAAAGCGTTTTTCTGGGCGCTGTACGGTTCAATGCTGTTGACAGGGCGCGCGCGACGCCCTAGAAGCAGCGCCGAACCGGGCCGCAGAGAGCGGCCCTCTTTGATTTGCAGACGCCCAGGATTTTCGCCATGAAGACCTATTCCGCGAAAGCCTCCGAAATCGAAAAGAAGTGGATCGTGATCGATGCCGAAGGCGTCGTCGTGGGCCGCCTTGCGTCGCATGTCGCGAATATCCTTCGCGGCAAGCACAAGGTCACCTACACGCCCCACATGGATTGCGGAGACCATGTCATCGTCGTGAACGCGGGCAAAGTCGCGCTCACCGGCAAGAAGTACGACGACAAGCGCTACTACCGCCACACGGGTCATCCCGGCGGCATCAAGGAAACGAGCCCGAAGCGCATTCTCGAAGGCCGCTTCCCGGAGCGCGTGCTCGAACTCGCCGTCAAGCGCATGATCCCGCGCGGACCGCTCGGCCGCCAGCAGATGACGCATCTGCACATCTATGGCGGTGCGGAGCATCCGCATGAGGCGCAGCAGCCGGTGAAGCTCGACTTCGCCGCCCGGAACCGCAAGAACGTCAGGATCGCATAGTCATGTCCGAAACAACCACGCTCGAAGACCTGAAGGGCGCGATGGAAGGCACGGGCGCCACGCCGGAAGCGGCCGCCGCTCCCGCCGAGCCGAAGCTCGACAAGTTCGGCCGCGCCTATGCGACCGGCAAGCGCAAGAACGCCGTTGCCCGCGTGTGGATCAAGCCGGGTTCCGGCCGCGTCAAGATCAACGGCCGCGAGCTCGAAGTCTATTTCGCGCGTCCGGTGCTGCGCATGATCCTGAACCAGCCGCTCGTCGTGACCGCGCGCGAGAAGCAGTACGACATCACCGCGACGGTGGTGGGCGGCGGCCTGTCCGGTCAGGCCGGCGCAATCCGCCACGGCCTTTCGAAGGCGCTGACCTATTTCGAGCCCGGCCTGCGCGCCGCGCTCAAGAAGGAAGGCTTCCTCACGCGCGACAGCCGCGTGGTCGAACGCAAGAAGTACGGCAAGGCGAAGGCCCGCCGCAGCTTCCAGTTCTCGAAGCGCTGATCAGCGTTTACGGCGACGATCAGGGGCGCTTCGGGATTACCGGAGCGCCCTTTTTGTTTTGTATGCTTTCCCATTGTCGTCATGACCCGGCTTGTCCGGGTCATCCACGTCTTTGGCAAGAAGAAAAAGAAAGACGTGGATGGCCCGCATAAAGCGGGCCATGACGAGTTGGTGGTTGGAGATGATGAGATGACCACGAAGGTTTTCATCGACGGCGAAGCGGGGACGACGGGGTTGCAGATCCGGGCGCGGCTGGAGGGCCGCGACGATCTCGACTTCATTTCGCTGGGCGAGGAGAAGCGCAAGGATGCGGGCGCGCGGAAAGAAGCGCTGAACGAGGCCGATATCGTGATCCTCTGCCTGCCGGACGAGGCGGCGAAGGAAGCGGTGTCGCTGATCGGCAATGCGACGACGCGCGTCATCGATGCCTCGACGGCACATCGCGTCGCCGATGGCTGGGTCTATGGCTTTCCGGAAATGTCGCCGGGGCAGCGGCAGGATATTTCGGGCGCGACGCGCATCACCAATCCGGGCTGCTATCCGACGGGCGCGATCGCGCTGACGCGGCCGCTGGTCGCGGCGGGCATCGTGCCGGAGAACTGGCCGCTCACGGTGAACGCGGTGTCGGGCTATTCGGGTGGCGGCAAGCAGATGATCGCCGAGTTCGAGGACGAGGCGGCGCCGAACTACACGCTGGAGGCATTCCGGGCCTATGCGCTCGGCCTCGCGCACAAGCATGTGCCGGAAATGCAGAAGAATATGGGTCTCGCGCATCCGCCGCTCTTCGCGCCGAATGTCGGGCGCTATGCGCAGGGCATGATCGTGGAAGTGCCGCTGCAGCTCTGGGCGCTGCCGGGCGAGGTTTCCGTGGCGCGGGTTCACGAGACGCTGGCGGAATATTTCGAGGGGCAGCGCTTTGTGAGTGTCGCGCCGCTCGCGGAGAGCGCCGCGATGACGAAGCTCGATCCCGAGCAGCTCAACGGCACGAATGCGATGAAGCTGTTCGTCTTCGGCAACGAGACGACGAAACAGGTGCGGCTGGCGGCGCTGCTCGACAATCTGGGCAAGGGCGCGTCGGGGCAGGCGGTGCAGTGCCTCAACATCATGACCGGCGCGGACGAGGGACTGGGCGTCGATCTCTAGGGGGTTTGCACGGCCTCTGCCCACCCTGAATTGTCATCCCGGCGAAAGCCGGGATGTGGATTCACATTTGAAGTGCAACAGTTGGTTTGAGAAGAGTTCGGCAGGGGTGCGGAAGTCAAGGCACTTGCGTGGCGTGTTGTTG